>Ga0209211_10000202_pt1 | contig 132535 bp, 122 predicted proteins | sample RifGroA2_FD_183992 | JGI IMG/M metagenome (GOLD analysis project Ga0209211, IMG submission 183992) | Groundwater microbial communities from Rifle, Colorado, USA - Groundwater A2 (SPAdes) (version 2) | ecosystem: Environmental > Aquatic > Deep subsurface > Groundwater | place: Rifle, Colorado...
GATACGATGCTAACTGATTCTTGTTGGCCATATATTGTTTTAAGGCCTAGGGCCTTTTGAATTAAGATGATTAACCTTTGTCACCCCAATTCTACCTTAAGTGTCACCCCATATGGGTAACTGTACAAAAGTATGATAAAATGAAGATGGTCGTTTATTATCAATTTTTTAAGCTCAATATTTATGATTAAAGGAGACCACTAAAAGTGACTTACTTAAAGAAATTTTAAAGAGACAGCCATAAAAATTATGTCTGTCTCTTTGTTGTTTAATCCAATTTTATGTCGCAAATAAATGAACCACATGTAAAACAAAGCTCGTGCTCCTACTGCGGGGATGCTCCAATAAACCATACTTTTTCTTTTATCGAAAGCTGGGTGGCGTTTAACGTTGAGGCCCACCTGGTGAAACCTATAAAAATTTTTCCTAACTTATTAAAAGATTTAGTTGACCTCATACCTGTTTTTTTATTTGAAACACTGGCACTTTTGAAAATGACAAAATTTTCTTCGGATATTAACAAGGCCAATACTTTCCGCTCCAAAATCATCTGGGAAGAGGCAAAAAAGAGGGGAATACTCATGGAGCAGGTAATATTTTTTGGCAAACCTTTAGACCAATATCGCCTAATCTTTAAGAACAAGAACAAGAAAAAAAAATTTTACTTTGAAAGCATACCAATCCGGCCGGAATTTTTAGACATGAAACAAAACTGGGATGACAAAGTCGCATTAAAGCAGGAATTTGAAAAACACGATATACCGATTCCGGCCTACTTTGAATTTCCTCTTTGGCATTTTAAAAATACAAAAAAAAATATAAGAAAAATATTTTCTAAAATAAAAAACCCCCTAGTAGTCAAACCGCGGATTGGGTCCCGAGGCAGACATACGATTACCAACATTAATAGCTTACAACAATTACAAGAGGGTATTAGTATCGCAGGGCAGATATGTTCCCATTTGATTATTGAAGAACACTTAAAAGGGAATGTTTGCCGAGCAACTTTAGTGAATGGAGCCATGGCCGGATTCTATATGGGGCGAGCGCCAACTCTGTTTGGTGACGGCCAAAGAAGCGTAAAAGAGCTTATTGAAGAAAAAGATAAAAAACGTCAAAATCGGGTAGAGCCGATACGTATTTCAAAAGAATTGCATGACCATATTGGGCGTTCAGGATTCGCGATAGATGATATTTTACCCGATGGAGTTTCTTTGCCTCTGTCTCACCGCATAGGCAGGCTCTTTGGTGGCACAACCTGTGAGATGCTCGATGAATTGCACCCCAGCTTTATTTCAATTTTAGAAAAGGCTACGAAAATTTTAGGTCTATCTGTGGTGGGTTTTGATGCTATCATTCCAGATCCGACAAAACCGGCTTATTCTCAACATTGGGGCATCATCGAATGCAACACGCTACCTTTTATAGACTTGCATTATTATGCTCTAGAGGGCACACATAAAAATATTGCCGGAATGATTTGGGACATGTGGGGAGAAGCCTCTCTTTCTTAGGCTACGGCGTCCAGTTCTACGTAGAAAGTGGATCCTTTACCAGTGCCTTCGGACTGCGCCCAGACACGGCCTTTGTGCGCTTCCACAACTAATTTCACAGTATAAAGTCCGTAACCGGTGCTGTCGACATTTATTTTTACCGAATCTCTTCCCCGACCCCCCTCGGTAAATAAACTCTTTTTGTCTTCGTCATTTATACCTACGCCTGTATCTTTGACAGAAAGTACAACCTTTCCATTGCCATCGGAAAGTCCGACTACGATTCCTCCAGTTTTTGTGTATTGAATGGAGTTTTCAATCAAGTTATGTACTGCCTCTTTCAACCAGAAAGTGTCGCCAAGGATGGTGTAGTTTCCGTCTTTAATGGTATTTTCTATTTTTAGACCCTTCATTTCTATCGGACCCCTTTTTTCCTCTATTGCCTTAAGCACTATTTCTTTAAAATCAATACTCTTCATGTCGTATTTTACGGTACCCTTCTGCAAATTGTCAGCATTTAAGACCAAATCAACTGTTTCTATGCCCATGTTGTCTGACTCTAGCCCCTGCTCGGCGTATTTTTTTATACTAGGAGACACTATGCCGAAAGTACCGTCGATTATTCCGGCAAAAATATATTTCGAACGAGTGAACGAACCCTTAACTTTATGAGTGACTAGATGCACCAAGGATTCTCTTTGCTTGATGGAATCTTGCAGTTCTATATTAAGTTTCGCCAATTCTTCTTTTCGTTCGATTTCTTTTTTAACTGACTTGACCAAAAGATACCCCACAACAGTTACCAAAAAGAGAGTAAACAAAGTTACTACTCTGACGTTGTTGATATTTCTAATAAATAAAATTCCTAATACTAAAAACCACAGACTGACCATCAAAACTTGGGTGGCAATAAGTTTGATGTTGAAAGTGTGGAATTTTACTATTAAGTAAGCTAAAAAAGCCACAAATATGGGCATACCAATTAGGCCAAATTGCGCCAAAGTCCAATTATCGGTAAAGCTGCCGATGAGATTGCCCCAAGAAAAAGCCAAGAGAAACGCTACGACCCCCAAACCGAAAGTCAGGATTTCTCTTTTTCTGCTGATATTTTTTCTGTATTCTCTGTCGGTTAACACAAAGATAGAAATTATAAATACAAGCTCAACAATATAAGTAAAATATTGGGCTACTACTCCCTCTATGGCTGTGCAGTAAACTAACTCTACGCCCACTAAATTATAAGCAGAAGGTAAAAGAAAGACGATTGGGGAGTAGAGTGCTAATCCCAGCAGTTTTGCCTTGAATCCTAGGTCTTTGTTGGTAATAAAAAGATAAGTCAAATAGAAACCCAGTAAGTAGATTAAAGGCTCTATGAGTATTTGCAGTGACCAAAAGAACATGACTATATCCGGTCTGTTGGTAGCCCATAAAATAAGGTCAAAAATAGACCAGATAGAAAATAAAAGAGTAATTAGAAGGAGCGTTACACCAACTCCTGATTTATTACTTTTATAAAATACTAAAAAACCAACTAAAAGTGCTATTATAATAGCTGGTATGTGAGAGTAGAAAAAGAGAGTGGGTATATTGTCTGAATATATAAAGTATTGAGCTTGTTCCCAAGGGCAGAATTGTTCCATAGTTGTATTCTACACAGAAATTCTATTAATTGGAAGTAGTATATAGGAGGTAACTACCTATAATTATAATTATTATTGAAATTAATTTATGAAAAAGATGTTTTCTTGAAATTCTTTCTGTAGCTATTTTTGGTAAGAAAATTGTTAAGAGGACGCCTCCGATAAATACAAAGAGTGGCTGATAGCTACTTACCACTAAGACAACTGCAACTGGGGCTAGGAGTGTTGCAAAGTTGTTTGCCAAGTTGCCTAGAATGTACAATATTTCACTCATAATATTTACAAAAAAAATCTTCTTCCCCATATTGTTGAAAAACATCCCAAAAAATTCCTTACGGAATTTTTTGATGCCTACCAGAATGAGCAGTCCAAAGATTGTCAAACTGGCATATTGCCAAAATACCGAAACCCAAAAATTTTCTACAATTGCAACTTTTTTGAATAAAGTGTCATGCAGAGCAAATAAGAAAGACGAAGTTGCTATTAAAATTAATACTTTTGTTTTAAATTTTAACTTATTTTCCTCGTCAATTTCTAATGAAAGTATCATAATACCGGACATAACAAGCAAGGCGGCAAGAATTTGATAAGTATTTAATGATTCGCCCAAAATAAGATAACTCAGAAAGTAACCAAATACAGGTATTAACTGAAATAATGGCACGACAATTGAGGCTTCTTCCATTTCCATTCCCGCTAGGTAAAAATAAAAAGCTCCTGAACTTAAAAATCCAACAAAAATTAAAATCAAAAAATCCATACCTGAAATATTGAATATTTCGGAGCGATAGAAAAAAGCAATGATAGGCAGTATCAGCACAGAAGAAAGCGCCGAGAAAATAAGCAGAGCCCCTACTCCTCTATCTTTTAGATACTTGGACAGCATGTATTTATCAATATGATTGACTATGCTCCACAATATCGGGGCTATTAGAGCCAGCAAAAACCAATTTGACATAAATTATTCCATTTCTTCCACTATCTCTTCTGTTGTTTCTTCAATAATAAAGTCCTTGTCCACAAAGGATCTTTTATAAACAAGAAAAATAGAAACAAGGATAGCGACCAGAAAAATTAATACTAAAACTTTCGATTTCTTTTCCATTCTAGTATTATAGCATAATAAATGTTAACTTTAATGCGCCACGGTGAAAGCGATTATTTTTCTCGCGCCGGCTTGCTTTAAAGTCTTTTTTGCTTCATTTAAGGTGGCGCCAGTGGTGGTAATGTCATCTATCAGGATGATGTTTCTGCCTTTTATAATACTTATATTTTCCTTTGCATTTTGCTTACTACTTTTTATGGTGAAAGAGCCAATAAGATTCTTCAGTCTTTCACTGCGGTTTTTTATATGCGCTTGGTGCTTTGTTTCTTTATTTTTGATTAAAACATTTTTTTCTAATTTGAAATTAATATTCCTGTCTAGCTCCACCAATTTTTCACAGATCAATTCTGCTTGGTTGTAACCACGTTCCCTGTACCTTTTAGGTGAGAGGGGAATTGGAATTAAAAGTGATTCACGAAAATTTTGCATTATAGCCAGGTCGGATAGTTCTTCTAAAATTTTACCGTACATAAGTTCTGCAAAAATATTTGCCAGTCTTTTTTTGCCTTTATATTTTAAGAGCCACAAGGCTTTTTTGAGCGGTGGGTGGCGATAATCGAAAAAAGAGAAAATCCACTTGGCGTTTTCACGTTCTGCTTGTGGAAAATTTGAAGTGCACACCAAACACAAATCCACTCCAGCATAACCACACGATAGGCATTTCACTGGGAAAATTATATCCAATATAGTGTTTAAAAAAAGCATCCCATTAGAAATTTTACTAATAATGTTTTGTAGTTTATTTGAAGCATAGTGTATTTCTAACGGGACACGTATATGCTATACTTAAGGAGTATTTTAGCATAAATTCAATAGATTAATGAATAATCCGTTTAAAAATTTTTTTTCTAGAATTACCAATTTTGCCGCTGGCACAGAAGATAGTGCTGTCGGTATTGATATCGGTTCTTCGTCCATTAAAGTGGTGGAGATTAGAAAAAAAGCAGGCAAAGCAATCCTTGAAACCTACGGGGCCATAGCCCTCGGCCCATACGACAGTCTTGATGCGGGAACTGTTACTAATCTTCCGGTTGACAAAACAGTCGAGGCTTTGAAAGAAGTGCTGAAACAGTCCGGGGTAACTAGTACGGGAGGAGCATTTGCTATTCCTGTGCAGTCAAGCTTGGTCTTTACCATCGAACTTCCTTATCAGGTAAAAGAGGCTGAAATATCATCCATTGTGCCGACAGAAGCCCGCAAATATATTCCGGTTCCAATCACAGAAGTTTCTTTGGATTATTTTATCCTACCGGAAAGAGAATTATCTTTCGAGGAGATGAATACAGAAGTGAGCAATGCTGACGCTCCCCCAAAGCCGAAAGATAAAAAGACAGTGCTGGTGGTCGCGACCCAAAATGACGCAGTTTCCAAATATCGTTCCATCGTTTCGCAGTGCAGACTAGCTGCTTCTTTTTTTGAAATTGAAATATTTTCTTCCATAAGGTCTAATTTTGAACACGAACTTTCCCCTGTACTTCTATTAGACCTTGGCGCATCGCGGACTAAGCTTTCTATTGTGGAATTTGGCATGGTCCGAGGCTATCACACCATAGAGCGGGGAGGAGCGGATATAACGCAAGCCATCTCACAATCTTTAAGCATTCCTTTTTCCGAGGCGGAGAAGATGAAAAAAGAATTTGGTCTTTTTGGCAATGGCGCAGAAAAAAGTTTGCCTGATATCATTAAAGTGCATATAGATTATATATTTTCCGAAGCTAATAATGTATTGCTAGGGTATGAAAAAAAACACAATAGAACCATAAATAAGGTTATATTTACCGGCGGCGGGGCGCTCCTCAAGGGGCTCTCCGAGGTAGCGGCCAACAATTTCAGAGCCGAAATAGAAATCGGGCATCCATTTTCTAAAGTCAGCGCTCCGGCATTTTTAGAAAAAGTTCTTCTTTCTATGGGCCCGGAATTTGCGGTTGCCCTCGGTCTCGCCTTGAGAAAATTACAGTAAATACTGGAGAAAGTTATACACATTTTACTTCGTTAAAAGTTGCTTTTGTAATATAATTAAAGGGCAGAATGGAGCAAAATTTTCAAACATCATTTATACCTAAAAAGCCCATGATAGAAGAGCGAGCTATTACAGCGCGTCCGGTCGGTTTTTTCTTTGTTATTTCTATTTTTATTTTTTTTACCATCGTTTTAGCCACCGGTGGTCTTTATCTGTATAAGGCAAATATTTCAAAGAATATCGCGGTCATGAAAAATGACCTAAATTTAGCGAAAAATCGCTTTGAACCTTCCAAGATAACTCAACTCCAAGTTTTGGATAAACGTTTGCGGGCATCGAGCGAGATTCTTTCGAAGCATATAGCTGTTTCTCCTATCTTCCAAGAGCTTCAAACTTCCACGATGAAAACAGTTCGTTACACCAAGTTCAGTTATATTTTTGGAGATGAAAAAAATGCGAAAGTGAACGTAAAAATGAGCGGTCAAGCAATTGGCTATCGCTCCATTGCCCTGCAGTCAGATCTTTTTACCAAGAACAAGCATTTTGTTGACCCTGTTTTTTCTAATCTTGCTCTTGATAATAGCGGTAATGTTCTCTTTGATTTAGACTTTTCAGTTGACCCTTCTTTTATTGATTACAAACAGGTTCTTTTAACAGAAAATAACGAAAACGGAGAAGTATTTACTCCCTAACTATATTTATTATGTTTAGATTTATTATGCCAGTTATTTTAATAGGAATTGCAGTCACGACTTTTTTCATGTTCACCAATCCTGTCTACAAAGATATATCCGAGCTTCGCGCCGAAGTTGCTTCTTATAACGAAGCGCTTGATAATTCTAAAGCCCTTGAAAATGAAAGAGACAAGTTGACCGCTAAATATAACTCTATTGACCCCGATAATTTAGCAAAATTACAAAAACTCCTACCAGAGAGCATTGACAATATTCGGTTGATTCTTGAAATAGAAAAAATAGCATTGCCTTACGGTATGGTGCTTCGAGATGTAAAGTACAATGCCACAGAGAAAAAACCGGCGACAGTAGGTGTGTCAATTCAGGGGGGGGCTGCCGCTCTAGCCGCGAACAAAGATTATGGAATTTGGAATTTGGAATTTTCTACAGAAGGGTCTTATAATAATTTTATTAATTTTACGAAAGACTTGGAAAGTAACCTTCGAATTGTTGACATATCATCGATCGATTTCATATCAACAGATACAAGGGTGAATTCATCTACCCCAGCCATACCATTTTATAAATATACTTTCAAAATCAAAACTTACTGGTTAAAAAATTAAAAAAATGTCAAAAATAAAAAACATAATAATATTGGTAGCAGTCGGCGGAACTCTAATTCTAGTTTATGTTTTTTTTATAAAAAAATCTCCCGATCCAGGCTCTCTGGTTGTTTCTTCCCCTCTAGTTTCCACAAATCCAGACACAAACAATCTTGATGCCAATTCAATAATTGCCGGCGACTTCCTCTCGCTACTTTTAAATGTTAAAAACATAAGGTTAAATGATGCTATTTTATCGGATATTGCTTTCACCAGTCTGCATGATTCTAGTATTACCCTTACACCAGATGGCAGTGAGGGAAGGGCTAATCCATTTGCTCCGCTTGGAAGTGACAGCGCAACATTCACGAATACAAACTCTACAGTACCGCTAGGAGCTGGAGGGAATTAATTTACTTATGAGTTTTTTAGAAGAATTGGCAAAAAAGGGCGTAATCAAAGAGAGCCAGATAGGTGAGATCAAAAGTCGCGCCACCGAGAAGTACAACGGCGATATTGATGAAGCCTTACTTGAGTCTGGTGTTTCAGGAGAAAAAATTCTTGAGGTAAAAGGAGAATATTTAACTATGCCCATAAAGAAAATAAATGCAGGGCAGACTTCCTTTGATGCTCTCAAGTATATTTCTGAAGATTCAGCAATGCATTATCACTTTGTACCCATTGAATTACACGACGGAGTGCTCCAAGTTGGGGTTACTGATCCAGAAAACATACAAGCCATGGATGCTCTACAGTTTATTTCTGTAAAGCTTGGCATTCCCTTCAAAATATATCTGATTTCTAAAAGTGACTATCAAACTATTCTGGACAGTTATAAAGGTCTGTCTAGTCAAGTAGAAGAAGCGCTGAACCAGCTTAATCAGGACGAAATACTTGACTCTAAGTTGAGCGAAGACAACTTAAGCAAAGAAATAAAAAAAATAAAACCTGAAGAAGCGAAAATAGTGGAAGATGCGCCAGTCATAAAAATAGTCGCTGTTATATTGCGCAACGCCATAGAAGGAAATGCTTCCGACATACACATTGAATATACGGGAGAAAAAGTGAAAGTGCGTTTTCGGGTGGATGGAGCTCTATATACCAGCATAGTATTGCCGCCGAATGTCTATAGCGGAGTCATTGCTCGTATAAAAATTCTGGCTAAATTGCGCTTAGACGAAAAAAGGAAGCCCCAAGATGGTTCGTTTTCGGCGAATTTTGACGGACGCAAAGTTGATTTTCGTGTTTCTACGATGCCCGCATATTACGGCGAGAAAGCCGTTATGCGAATACTTGATTCCGAAAAAGGAGTTAAGCCGCTCAACCAGCTGGGTTTGTCAGAGACAAATTTAAATTTAATCAAAGAAGCATTAAAGAAACCTTACGGTCTTATTTTAATTACCGGCCCTACCGGCTCTGGAAAGTCAACCACCTTGTATTCGATGATGAATGAACTTGATAAAGAAAAAAGCAACATCGTTTCCCTAGAAGATCCGGTGGAGTATCATATGCCTGATATTAACCAGTCACAGATGATGCCGGAGATAGGCTATACTTTTGCTTCCGGACTTCGTTCTATTCTCCGCCAAGACCCAGACATAATCATGGTTGGAGAAATTCGCGACAAAGAAACAGCCCAGCTTGCCATTCAAGCGGCTTTGACTGGGCATCTTGTTATTTCGACACTGCATACCAATAATGCCATTGGAGCAGTGCCCCGCTTGGTGGACATGGGGGTTGACCCATATTTGATTGCGCCGACTTTGATACTCTCGGTTGCCCAGCGTCTGGCTCGAATGACTTGCGCTACTTCACGAAAACTTGTACCAATGGACCCAAGCATTAAGCTTCAAATTGAAGAGCAAATGAAAGATTTGCCGGCTGAATTTAAAAAAGCAATTGGAGGCGAAGGTAAGATGGGTCAAATGTACGATACGGTGCCATCGAGCGAGTGTCCTTCCGGCACCCGTGGCCGTATTGCTGTTTTTGAAATGTTCAAAATAGATAAAGAAATGCAGAATGTAATATTAAAAACTCCCACCAACGGAGCAATCTATAAAGTGGCTCGGAGCCATGGCATGCTCATGATGAGAGAAGACGCCATGCTTAAGTCTATAGAAGGGATCATCCCTTTCACGGAAGTGTATAATTTTAGCAATGAGAATGAGTAGCAGTCTATTGTTTATAAATAATTTTAGTAGTATAATTATAATATATGGATCCCGTTAGAAATAACGAAAATATTTAAAACGGGCTGTCGAAAAGCATTACTAGTTAATATAAATTTCTAACGGGATGGAAGGAGAAAAAAGAAAAATTTTAATAGTTGATGACGACAATTTTCTCTTGGACATGTATGCCCTTAAATTCAGCCAAAATAGTTTTGAAGTCTATACAGCTACCAATGGTTTACAAGCGATAGAAAAAATCAAGGGCGGACTTAGCCCAGAAGTTCTTTTGGTAGATATAATTATGCCTGAAATGGACGGTTTTGAAATGTTAGAAAAAATAAATCAAGATAATCTGTCTCCAAATTCCACCAAAATAATTTTGTCCAATAAAAGCGAGCAGAAAGATATCGACAAAGGCAACACGCTTGGAGTCGCGGGCTACATAGTCAAGGCGAACTCTACTCCAGCAGAAGTAATCGACCAAGTAATAAATATTTTATCCAGTAAAATTGTAGTTCCCAAAAAATAATTATGGACTATAAGCACAAACTAGAAGAACTTATTTTGACTGTTATTCACGAGGGTGGCTCTGATTTGCATTTGGGTGCTGGTCGGGTGCCGGTAATTCGTGTTTCAGGGGAGCTTATCTTTCTTGTAAAACATCCGGTTCTGACCAAAGAAGATATGATCGGAGTTTTAGGAGAAGTGTTAGAAAAAACTAAAGTCGGTAAATTTATGGAAAATCAAGAAGCTGATTTTTCTTACGATTTTCGCGGCGAAGCCCGTCTGCGCGGCAATGCTTTCTTTCAAAAGGGTCTGATCAACGTAGTTTTTCGCCTAGTGCCGAAAGTAAAGACTCTGACGGAGTTGCATTTGCCTCCGATTCTGGGAGATATAGCGCGGAGGAAACAGGGATTTTTCCTAGTTGTCGGTCCGGTTGGTCAAGGCAAGTCCACTACTTTGTCTGCCATGATTGATATCATAAACAACGAACAGGCGCGTAATATCATCACCATTGAAGACCCGATTGAACATGTATATATACCTAATAAGTCCATAATTAATCAACGCGAGGTTGGAATTGATACCGAAGATTTTCACATAGCTCTGAAGTCAGTATTCCGTGAAGACGTGAATGTGATAATGGTTGGAGAAATGCGTACACCGGAGACCATAGCGACTGCAGTGACTGCGGCTGAAACAGGGCATTTAGTATTTTCAACTCTGCATACTAACAATGCCTCTCAAACCATAGATAGAATCATCGACTCTTTTCCAGGTAACCAACAGGACCAAATTCGATCCCAGCTTTCAGCCAGCTTGGTCGGTATTTTTTCCCAGAGGCTTGTTCCGAAGATTACCGGCGGTCTTATACCTGCGTATGAGCTACTTTTAAATAATAATGCAGTGTCTAATTTAATTCGGGAAAAACGCACGCATGAGATAGATGTAGTTATAGAAACTGGGGCCGAGTCCGGAATGGTTGACCTAAATCACTCGTTGATGGAGCTGGTGCGTTCCGGAGAAATCTCAATAGAAACTGCGAACCAGTACTCGCTTAATCCTCAAGGCCTTGAGCGGATGATATAAAAAGCCATGTTATTTAAATATAAAGCAGTAGATGACAGAGGAATAAATAAAGAAGGGGAAATTGACGCTCCTAATCGTGATATGGCCATTAGCGGACTGCAGAGAAGGGGGCTTGTTGTGATTTCCATAAAAGAAGAAGGAGAGAATAAATCAATTTTCTCCATGTCTTTGTTTGAAAGAGTCTCGACCAAAAATATAGTTATACTTTCGCGTCAAATATCAACTTTATTTGAGGCGCAAGTTTCCGCTCTAAAAGCTTTTAATCTGCTGGCAACTAATACGGAAAATAAACTTCTAGCTCGCAAGCTCACTACTATCGGCGACGACCTTCAAGCGGGAGTTTCTATCTCTGGAGCTTTAAGCAAACATCCGGATATATTTTCCAATTTCTATGTAAATATGGTAAGAGTAGGCGAGGAAACAGGTAAACTCAATCAAACCTTTCTGCATTTGTCAGAATATCTAGACCGTCAATATGCCCTAACTTCCAAAACCAGAAACGCCCTCATTTATCCGGCTTTTGTCATCGGCACCTTTTTTGTGGTTATGACTCTTATGTTCGTGGTTGTTATTCCGAAACTTTCGGCAATTATTTTGGACTCGGGTCAGACAGTTCCTCTGTATACCAAAATAGTTATTGCAATTTCAGATTTTTTTGTTAATTACGGCTTTCTGGCTTTGATTTTTCTAGTTCTTCTGGGTGTTTGGGTTTGGCGTTTGTCTTCAACAGCTAAAGGAAAAATTTATATTGATGGGATGCGTCTTTCTATGCCGGTAATAGGCAATCTATATAAAACTCTTTATCTTTCCAGAATAACAGATAACTTGGAAACAATGCTTTCCGCCGGAGTTCCGATAGTAAGAGCCATTGACATTACTGCTGAAGTTGTCGACAGCTTGGTGTATAAAGAGCTTCTAAAAGAAGTAGCCGATGGAATAAAGTCAGGTTTGGTTTTGTCCGCTACCTTTGAAAAACACAAAGAAGAAATACCAAGTATTATGGTGCAAATGATAAAAGTTGGCGAGGAAACAGGCGCTTTGGGCTCAATTTTAAAAACCTTAGCCGAATTTTATAAACGTGAAGTTGATGATGCTATAGATACCTTGGTCGGGCTGATTGAGCCGGTAATGATAGTGGTTCTTGGTCTTGGGGTAGGGGTTCTCTTGGTATCTGTGCTTATGCCTATTTACAACTTGGCTGGGGGGATAAGCTAAAAATGACCTGTGGACAGGGTAGTAGAGCTTGGCAATGCTTGCTTCGCAAGCGCACTCTGTGCTTTGCCAAGTCTCACTACCCTGTGGATAACTTTCTTGTGTATATGTTATAATAAGAGGTATTAAAAATAAGTCGAAATTACAAATTATTATAAAAATAAAATTATAAATTATGAAAATGAATTTTAAAAAAGGTTTTACGTTAATCGAACTTTTGGTCGTGGTGGCTATTATCGGTATTTTGGCTTCAGTAGTGCTTGCTTCGCTAAATACTGCTCGTGCAAAAGGCGCTAATGCCGCTATTAAGGCAAACTTGGCAAATATTCGTGCGCAAGCTGAAATTGTATATGATGCGACACCTAATGCATACGGTACTGCTGCAAATGCTACTACTGCTTGTGCGGCAACGGGTTGGACACCAACAGCAGGTTCGCTTTTTGCTAACACAACAATAAATGCCGCAATTATTGCAGCTGCTACGTCTGCTGGCGCAGGAGGTGCCTGTTTTTCTTCAATAGGCACTGGATCAGCTTGGGCCGCTTCTATGCCACTTAAACCTGGAGATTCTGCAGGTGCATACTGGTGTGTTGACTCAACTGGTGTTTCAGCAGGCAAAACAGGACCTGCTACTACTACAAACTGTCCCTAATTCAGTTTTAGTTTAGTTACATATAAAAAACCACTCTACAAAGAGTGGTTTTTTGTTTTTGTGTGTATGGTATAATGTATTGGTATGAATAACTTTTATTTTATTATGAATCTATATAAAAAAGGTTTTACATTGATTGAACTTTTGGTGGTTGTAGCGATTATTGGGCTTCTAGCTAGTATTACTATGGGATATTTGGGTAGCGCCAAGAAAAAGGGTGATGATACTGCTGTGAAAACCAATTTGGCTACTATGAGACAAGTAGCTGAGATTTTTTATCTTGATAATAGTAATTCATATTTGCCGGCAGCCACAGGTGTAACATTTCCAATTGGTACTTGTCCTACATATATCTCGTCTGGAACCAATATGTTATCAAAAAATAAAAACATCGCTGATTCCATAGCCGAAGCTCTTAAAAGAGGCAATGGGAGTTCTTGTTATAATTCTGACAGCACTTGGGCTGTCGCCGTCGGATTGAAGTTAGTTCCCAATACTTCTTGGTGTGTAGATGTTACAGGAACAGCAAAAGTTGTAAATTCTATTCCCTCGGGAGCTATTAATACTACAACCTTCACTTGCAATTAGTGGATATATGACATTGATTCTGACAATTATTTTTTTTATTCTTGGACTCATTATTGGAAGTTTCTTAAATGTTGTTATTTATCGCCTGAACACAGCTAGGTCTCTCGGTGGGCGAAGCGCCTGCATGTCTTGTCAAAGTAAACTTTCTTGGTATGAGCTTATACCTGTATTTAGTTTTCTGGGACTTCGGGGTAGATGTAAAAGTTGTAAAACAAAAATCTCAATTCAGTATCCACTAGTAGAATTTATCACTGGATTAGTTTTTGCACTACTTTTTGCAAAACTCCAAGCGGAGTACGATTTTTTCAGCTTAGCCTTTTTGGGGGTGTACGCATATTATGCGGTCACGTTTTCACTTCTCTTAGTTATCGCAGTGTATGATTTAAGGCACAAAATAATACCCGACTCTCTTGTTTTTATTTTTTGTTTGTTTGCTTTTTTGGGCCTATTTTTTATTCATACTCCAGGCTTGTTAGAGTTTTTGGCGGGACCACTCATAGCACTGCCTTTTGCTCTCTTTTGGCTTATCTCGGGTGGTAGATGGATGGGATTAGGAGACGCTAAATTGGCTCTTGGTATCGGCTGGTTACTGGGCCTGTCTCTTGCCTTTTCTTCTTTGGTTATAGCTTTTTGGTCTGGGGCAGCCGTTGGGCTAAGTCTTATTGTTTTTTCCCGCTTAGACTCGGCGAGGCTGGCAAAAAATTATGGAATGAAAAGCGAAATTCCTTTCGCGCCTTATTTAGTTCTCGGTGCATTCTTAGCATTTATTTTTGACCTACGTCTTTTTCCACTATGAAAAAATTAATGAAAATTCAAAAGAATAAAGGCATGACTTATGTGGAACTCATAGTTGTTTTATCTATTTTTTCCATAATGACCTCCATTGTTCTTTTTAATTATGGAGAATTTCAAGCGAAGGTAGATATTAGAAACTTAGCTAGCGATATTGCCTTAAAAATTGTTGAAGCGCAGAAGTCATCTTTGTCTGGTAGATTTCCTCCGGCCACACATACACTCTCGGATCCCAGTACATGGAAGCCTTCTTACGGACTTTTTTTTGACGTTTCCACTGCTATCGCCAAAACAAGTTTTATTTACTTTACTGATCTTGATTATACGGATCCTCCTCCTAAACAGAACGGCTTTTTTGAGGGAACTGCTTGTACTGATGAATGTTTGGAAAAAATTGATATTACAAAAGGCAACAATATTACGAGATTGGATGTTTTTTACCAAGACAGCAGCACTGCCTCCTTGAATTACTTGACAGTAAGTTTCAAAAGACCTGACTCATCTGCAGTTATAAAGTCAAGTCCGCCCCTAAATCCGAATATTTCTTATGCTCAAATAACTATTTCTTCACCTAGCTCATCTACTGCTACTATAAAAATATATCCTTCCGGCAGAATCCAAATAAATTAAGAAATAAATGAAAATTGTAAAATTGAAAATTGAAAATTGTAAAGGAGGCTATACCATTATAGAAACAATGATTGCCATCTCTCTTTTCTTGGTTATTATCATGGCCGGCATGGGGGCGCTTTTAAATGCCAATTTACTTCACCAGAAATCGCAAAATATGCGCTCGATTATAGACAATTTGAGCTTCATTATGGAAGATATGTCTAGAAATTTAAGAACAGGGTCCAAGTATTATTGTATTACAGGAGCTGATAATTTATCTAATGTTAGCACGGCAAAAAGTGGTCCTAGTTGTTGGGGAGTTGCCTTTGAATCTTCAGGGACTCCAGCTAATCAGGTAGCTGACCAAAATAATCAATGGGTCTATTATATAGATAATTTTGGTAAAATTTTTAAAGCAACCCAAGGCCCTTATGCTGCCGCTAGTTTTGTTCAATTAACCCCCGAAGAAATTGTAATTACTGGTCAAGTTGCCGGTGTTCAAGTGTCCGGGTTTTCGGTCCTAGGCGCCGAATCTGTCGCCACCAACAGCCAACAGCCTTTTGTTACTATTAGATTAGTTGGCAAAATAACTTTCAAAGATGTCGTCACGCCTTTTTCTTTACAAACATCGGTGTCTCAAAGATTGGTAGATATATAAAAAGTTATGAAGTTGAAAGTTCATAAAGTTATAAAGACATGAAATCATTTTTAAAAAAAAATAATAAGTTAAATAGAGCTTTTACCCTAGTCGAGACGCTTATCGCCATTTCAATTTTCTCCATATCAGTTTTAGCGTTGATGTCAGTTCTTGGTCAGGGAATTTCTAATACAAATTACGCCAAACAAAAAATACTGGCTTCATATCTGGCGCAAGAGGGCGTTGAATACATTAGGAATATGCGAGACACTTATGTACTCTATAGCGCCACAAGTACCCTCGGCTGGAGTGCATTTAATACAAAACTTAATGACGCTTCATGCGGGGGGGTTAACGGTTGTTATTTTGATAACAGAAATGTTTCCTTTTCAGATACAACTATGCCAATGACAGACCTTATCTTATCTGCTTGCCTTTCTTCAGGTTGTCCTCAAGGTATTTTACTTTACGACTCTAGCACAGGTAAGTATAATTATGTTTCCGGCACTAATTCCGGTTTTACTCGCAAGATTCAAATAAGTCAGCCAGATGGCAATCAAACTAAAATTTCCTCGACTGTCTCTTGGACGCAAGGCTCTGGAGTCTACAGCACAACTTTCTCAGAGAGTTTATTTAATTGGGTGCAATGATAAAAATGAATTTTAAAAAAATAAAAAATAATAGAGGTTTTGTAATACTCTTTGCGGTTACAATTTCCAGCATTCTTTTAGCCATAGCTTTGGGCGTAGCCAATATAGCTCTCAAAGAAATAAAATTTGGCACAGGAGCGAAAGATACGAATGATTCTTTTTTTGCGGCTGATACCGGCGCAGAGTATGCGCTTTTTAGTGATAAAACTGGTAGTAGTATCTTTGTGCCGACCCCAAACCCGGGCGCAAAGATGTCTTACCCCACTATTTTTATTTCCGGTCTGGGTAGCACTGGTCTTAGTTGTGCCATAGTCAATGTTGAAAAAGATAATATTAGTTCTCCTATGGCAACTACAGTTATTTCCAAAGGATATAATGTTGGAGGGAGTGCCCTAGGAGTTCTTCCTGTTTCTTGTATTCCGCCATCAAACAGCATCGAACGCGAAATAAAAGTATCTTATTAAATTTGGTATGGGAAAGATAGAAGACCACAAAAGAATAATAAAATTAAGACAAGAAATTGCGCGACTAAGGGATGCATACCATACAGAAAATACTCCAAATGTTACTGATGATGTTTATGATTCTTTAACACGTGAACTAAGGGAGCTTCTTAAAAAACGTCCAGAGTTTAATGATATTAATGCGCCAGAAAACAGGATAGCAGGGAAGCCACTTGATAAATTTCTCAAAGTAAAGCATCAAAGTAGGATGCTTTCTTTGAATGACGCTTTTTCCTACGAAGAGCTGTATGATTGGGAAAAAAGGATAAAAAAACTTTTACCGCAGAATTCTAAATTTGAGTATTTTTGTGAAGTAAAATTTGATGGTCTTGCTGTATCACTTATTTACGAAAATGGTAAATTTGTAAGGGGAACAACGCGCGGAGATGGATTGGTTGGGGAGGACATAACTCAAAATTTGAAAACAATAGAGTCTATACCACTTTTTCTCCCCCCTGATAAGGGGGGATTTAGGGGGGTTTTAGAAGTTCGCGGAGAAGCGTTAATGTCTAAAAAAACTTTTACTGCACTTAATAAAAAAAATAAAAAAGATGGCAAAACACTATTTGCCAACACCAGAAATGCCGCCGCCGGTAGCCTGCGTCAGCTTGACCCACAGCTTGCCAAAGAGAGGCATTTGAATTTTGTTGCTTATGATATGTCTTCGTTACCTTTTACTCAAAATCATTCTCAAAAACACGAGATACTGCGAGAACTAGGTTTTAAAGTTGAAAAACTGGAAGCCAAGTGTAAAAGTTTGCCGGAGGTCATAAAATTTATTGAAAAATTCGCCAAAGTACGGGAGAAATTTCCGTATGGTACGGATGGGATTGTCATTTCTATTGATGATTTGAAGTTGCAAGAAGTTCTGGGTGTTATCGGCAAGGCTCCGCGCTTTATGGTGGCGTTCAAGTATCCGGCGGAAAAAGCAACCACAATAGTTAAAAATATCATTGTAAATGTCGGGCGTACCGGAGCGCTTACACCACTGGCTATTTTCGAGCCGACACTTGTGGCGGGCTCGACGGTGTCTAAGGCTACCCTTCACAATATGGACCAAATAGAGCGCCTAGGCTTGCGGATAGGAGACACAGTAGTAATAGAGAAAGCGGGGGATGTGATTCCGAAAGTTGTGGAAGTCCTGACTCGATTGCGTACGGGTAAAGAGAAAAAGTTTATAATGCCAAAAAATTGCCCAGTTTGCGAAGGGAAAGTAGAAAAAAAAGAGCTTGTCGCATATTATTGCGTAAACAAGAAATGTCCGGCAAAAAATGAACGATTCCTAGACCATTTTGTATCTGTATTTGAAATATATGAGTTGGGGCCGAAAATTTTAAGAAGATTTAAAGATGAAGGTTTGATTACAGACGCAGCGGACATTTTTACACTTACAAAAGAAGATATTGTTCCCCTAGAACGCTTTGGAGAAAAATCAGCAGAGAATATTATTGAAGAAATAAAAAATAAAAAGAAAGTTTCGCTTGCGAAATTTCTGTGGGCACTCGGCATACTGCATGTAGGGGAGGAAACGGCGCGGGACTTGGCGGTAAACTTTGGTACTTTAGAAAAAGTTATAGCTTCCGCGAGTCTTGACCTAGTGGAGATAGATAGCATAGAAAATATAGGCCCCGCAGTGTCTAAAAGCTTGCATTCTTTTTTTACAGATAAAAATAATCTGCATTTTATAGAAAAATTAAAGAAAAACGGTGTAGTTGTAGAAAAAATGGAAAAAGTAAAGGCAGGTAAGTTTACTGGGAAAACTTTTGTTTTAACTGGCACCCTTCTTGAAATGTCGCGTGAAATAGCCAAAGAAAAAATTCTAGCCTTAGGCGGCAAAGTATCAGGCTCGGTGTCAAAAAATACTTCTTATGTCGTTGCTGGTGTTGACTCCGGCTCGAAACTAACCACTGCCCAAAAACTGGGGGTGAAAATTCTGGACGAGAAAGAATTTTTGAAACTACTCTAATTCCTTAATCTATCATATATGATATGTTAAGAAAGGTACGTAATGTATTACGTAATAGATTATGTAACTGTTTTATTTTGAAAATATGGTAGAGTATTTTAGTATATGGAACCGTCGCATAGCGGTCTAGTGCACCACCTTGGAAAGGTGGCAGGCTCGAAAGGGTCTCGAGAGTTCAAATCTCTCCGGTTCCGCCCGAGTCACCATCAAAAGGACAAAAATCGGAAAATGGAGTAAAATACAATAATGCTATTTACTGCTTTTATCACAATACTTGGCTTGTCGCTTTTTGAGGCGGTTTCTTCTGTTGATAATGCCATTATCAATGCTGAAGTTTTACAGACTATGGGGGCGAGAGCCAGAAAATGGTTTTTAACTTGGGGCATGTTTATTGCGGTGTTTCTGGTTCGCGGAGCCTTACCCTTTTTAATCATCTGGGCTTTCAACACATCACTTACCCCGATACAAATTTTATCCGCTGCTTGGTCCAACGATCCTTTGGTTTTGGAGTCCATAGAAAAGTCAGCGCCGATACTCTTGGTTGCCGGTGGCGTATTTCTACTCTTTCTTTTCTTGCATTGGCTCTTCTTGGAGGATAAAAAATTGGGTTTACCAAGAACAGAAAAGTTTTTTATGGCGAAGGGGGTCTGGTTCTACAGTATTGTATCAGTCTTGCTTTCAATCATTGCTTGGTTTGCCCTTAAAGAGAGTAGTCTAATGGGCTTCGGTGCGGTGGTCGGGTCAAGTTTGTTTTTTATTTCCCATGGTTTCAAACAAAATGCCGAAGAACAAGAGAAAAAATTGTTAGGTAGTACGCACTCGGATTTGAGCAAGCTTTTTTTCTTGGAAATTATAGATACTACCTTCTCTATTGATGGCGTGCTGGGCGCTTTTGCCTTTACGCTTTCAGTGCCACTTATTTTACTTGGCAACGGCTTGGGCGCGCTCTTAGTGCGAGATCTAACAATACGTAACATAGAACACATAAAGAAATATATTTATTTAAAAAACGGAGCAATGTATTCAATATTAGTATTGGGTATTGTAATGATATTACACAGTTTTAATTTCCATATTCCGGAATATATTTCTCCAGTTGCCACTTTCCTTATAATTGGATTTTTCTTCTGGAAATCAAAAAATGTTTTAAAACATGGCTAATATAAATAATAAAAATTTTGAAACAGAATACAAAAAGCTTAATAAAGAGCAAAAAGAGGCGGTAGATTCTATTGATGGACCGGTGATGGTAGTGGCGGGTCCAGGTACAGGGAAAACCCAGATTCTGGCTCTTCGGATTGCGAATATTTTAAATAAGACAGACATCGGGGCTAGTGGAATTCTGTGCCTCACTTTTACCAACTCTGCAGTGGAAGCTATGAAAGAAAGACTTGTCCGCTATATAGGTGATGCGGGGGAGGCGGTAAATGTTTTTACTTTTCACAGCTTTGGTATGCAAGTTATAAGTGAACATTTTAGAGTTTTGGGTTTTCCCGAAGCGCCGAAACTTCTCGATGAGACTGAAGCCGCGCTCTTTTTTCATGAAATTCTAAATACACATGATTGGGTATATCTTCGTCCTCGTGCTGACAGTACTAGATATTATCATGACCTTCGCTCTCTCATCTCACTCATGAAGCGTGAACGTATATCACGAGAAGATTTTGAAAAAGCTATTGAAAAAGAACTCACATTTCTACAAACTGATGAGAGTAGTATTTCTTCGCGGGGTGAAACGAAGGGTGGAATAAAAAAAGAAATACAAAACAAGATTGAGGGACTCCAAAAAACCAAAGAAGTTGCTAAATTTTTGGAGCTCTATGAAGACGAAAAGATACAGCGAGGCATGATTGACTATGATGATGTTCTCGAATATTTAGTCGAACTGGTTGAAATAGGAAGTGAAGTCCGGGCACAAATACAGGAACGGTATTTGTATGTGCTCGTAGATGAACATCAGGATTCTTCACGAGCGCAGAATGAATTTCTTGCAAAAGTCTGGGACGAAGTTCCTAAACCAGATATTTTTGTAGTTGGAGATGATCGCCAGCTAATATATGGCTTTAGTGGTGCTTCCATTGACCATTTTAAGGGTTTTAGAAAAACCTTTCCTAGTGCAAAACTTATTCCCCTTGTCCAAAATTATCGTTCCACGCAGGTAATTCTCGATGCTGCACATGCACTACTTAAAAGTGTTATGACGAAGGAAAAGTTGGTAAGTGAAAATAAAGAGCATCATCCGATCAAGCTCATTGAAGTAGATACACCCTACGATGAAATTATGGCAGTTGCAGAAGATCTTAAGGAAAAAATAAAAGAAGGATTGAGTCCGAGCAGTTGTGCCATTCTCGTGCCAAAGAATCTACAGGTGAGAGATGCAATCCAGATATTACACAAAGAAAGATTGCCCGTCGCAACACACGAGACACTGAGCCTTTTTGACCAAAAAGAAACAGCTGCATTACTACGAGTTTTAAAAATAATTGATTCGGGTGATGTATCATCTCTGGCACTTTCTTTTTTTGATGAGTGTTCTCTTGTCGACCCTATTGATGCACACACATTTTTTGCTGGAGAAAAGATGCGTGAGTTTGGAGTGCAAGCCCTTTTTGATAGAGCCCCGAAGCTTTTCGAGGGGAATAGTGTAGAAAAGTGGATAGCGAAGCTTGCACATTTCAAACAATATGCTCTCCATGATGATGTAAAGACACTAATTCAAAAAATAACGGAAGAATTATTTCCAGAAAATAAAGAAAAATTGATTACTGGAAAAGAAATAATAGACACTATTCTTTCGCTTTTAGAAAAAAGACCGAGTACAGGTTTGCATGATTGTATATTATATCTCGCTCGACTGGAGCTCTATGGCGAAGTGATTCCTATTCTTTCAGACAAAAAAGACGGTATTAAAGTGCTCACTATGCACTCGAGCAAAGGTCTTGAATTCGACTATGTCTGGATAGCGCATATGGATGAAAAATCTCTCTCGGGTGGTAAAAGGCTTGGTTTTACTCTACCAGAAATTATTGCAGAGAAAATCGAAGAGCGTGACATTGATGCCATAAAACGCAAACTTTTCGTTGCTATAACTCGGGCCAAATGTTTTTGTACACTCTCATATGCCACTGGTTCAAAAAAGGGAATAGATCAGGAACTTGCAAAAGTTATTGTGTCGCTTCCTCTGGAGGTGTTTGAAAAACATACAGCAAAAATAATACAGAAAAAGAAAACAGTGCAAGATCTGTCAAAGCTCTCAAAACTTGTCATGCAAAAATACGCTGACAGATATATTTCGGCATGGCTTCTCAATAATTTTTTTGAATGTCCGTGGAAATGGTATTTCCAAAATTTATTACAGCTCCCTGAGGAGGGAAGTGAGAGCATGGAGTTCGGGGGTAATGTTCATAAAGCTGTAGATAAAATTTTGCAGTTCAAAGGGAAAATTAGCGCAGAAATTCTGGAAAAATATGCAGTAGGTGACAAGGCAGTACTGAAAATACTTTCGGGCTGGGTGAAAGATCGCTTACCTGAGATTGCAGTAGATCGAGCCAACGAACAACCAATATCGGTGCAGGATAAAAAATTTCCACATTTTAAAATGTATGGCAGGATCGATTTGATTGAAAAACTTTCTAGAGACAGTCTGCGAGTGACCGATTTTAAGACTGGAAGCCCACGCAAAAAATCTGAAATTGAAAAATTAGATGAAGAAGGGAGGTTCGGGAGCAACATGCGCCAGCTCGCCATGTATTCATATCTTTTAAACAATAGCCCTGCGTGGCGTGGGACTAACGTCTCGGAGAGCAGACTAGAATTTTTAGAAGCCAAAAGCCCAAGGGAATCCTTTTACGATACGTTTATCGACGATAAAAAAATTGATTTACTTCTCAAAGACATTAGCGATTACGATGCTCTCATCAAAAGTGGCGAGTGGCTAAAACGTCCATGTAATTACAATTCCTACGGTAAAAACATAGAGTGCCCATATTGCAAAATAGCTGAGATTTATGTATAACTTTTAGATAATGCAACATCAAATCATCCTATTTTACAAATATGTACACATAGATAATCCACAGGAGGTAAAGCTGTGGCACGATGAAACATGCTTTAGATTGGACTTGACTGGCAGATGTATCATAGCGCATGAAGGTATCAATGCTACCTTTGAAGGTACGAAGGAAAATATACAGGAATATATTAAAGAACTCCAGAAAAATAAGAAAGATGCAAGATTCCAGAATATTCATTTTAAGTTGAGTGCAGGCACAGGCGAAGCTTTTCCGAAACTTTCGATAAAGGTTCGCAAAGAAATAGTGTCACTAAACTTGGGAACTTGTGACATAAACCCAAATGAAATTACCGGTGTACATTTAAAACCAGAAGAATTGCATAAGTGGATCAAAAATAAAAAAGAATTCTACGTTGTGGATATGCGTAATGTGTACGAACACAAAGTTGGACATTTCGAAAATTCCATTCTGCCACCAATTGAAAATTTCCGAGATTTGCCGAAAGTGGTGGAGCAGATTAAGCACTTAAAAAATAAAACAGTGCTGACTGTGTGCACCGGCGGAGTGCGCTGTGAAAAGGCATCAGGGTTTTTAATTACACAAGGGTTTAATTATGTGTATCAGCTTGATGGAGGAATTGTGAGTTATATGGAGAAATACCCCAACGAAGATTTTAATGGCAAATTATATGTTTTTGACAAGCGTGTGACTATGGGATTTTACACTGATGACCCGAAACATAAAATAATAGGTAAATGTGATATTTGCGGAGGAAAGTCGGAGAATTATGTAAACTGTGCGAATCCGGTCTGTCACCGACACTTCATCAACTGTGTTAATTGCCTTAGTAAAAGTAACGGTAAAGCTTTTTGCAGGGGTGGGTGCGTACTTTCTAGGCATGGGAGGAAAATTAGTCCGGTTGAAACAAATTTGGTAGAATAAAATAATATGACAGAAAACAAAAATGGAAAACAACATCCACTTTCTATTTTAGCCAATGAGGCTTACCAGGCTTTTGCCGAGATGGGTTTCGAGATTGCCCTAGGTCCCGAGATGGAGACCGAGTGGTATAATTTCGATGCATTAAATATTCCTAAAGATCATCCGGCACGGGATATGCAGGATACTTTCTGGATCAAAGGTTCCGAAGGCGATGCGAGAAATAAAAAAGTTCTCCGCACTCATACCACCGGAGTAACCGCCCATGCTACAGAAGATGCCGTCAAGGCGGGGAGGGTGCCGAACGCATTTATTTCTGTCGGTAAAGTATTTCGTAATGAAGCCACGGATGCTACCCATGAAATGCAATTCTTCCAAGTAGATGGCTCGATGCTTGGCAGAGTAGAAGACGGGATTTCGCTTGCCCACATGAAAGCTATTCTTACTAATTTTTATAAAAAAATGCTCGGGGATGATGTAGAAATTGAATTTCGTCCTAGTTTCTTTCCGTTTACCGAGCCTTCGATCGAAGTATTTGCCAAGTTTAAGGGCAAGTGGTTGGAAATGATGGGTGGCGGAATGACCAACCCTGAAGTTATCCGCAATATGGGACTAGACCCGGCTAAATATCAGGGCTTCTGCTTTGGTGGCGGGCTCGACCGTATCGCCATGATTAAATGGGGGATACCCGACGTTCGGCTTTTTTATCAAGGAGACCTGCGACTCAACCAGTTTTAGTATATTTTTATGAAAATTTCTTACAATTGGTTAAAGTGGTATGTGCCTGACGCGCCCAAGGCGGAAGAGCTTGCTGATGTTTTGACATACCATCTGGCGGAAGTAGAGAGACTAGATAAACTGCCTGACGGAGATTATATTTTAGATATAAAAATTTTACCAAATAGAGGCCATGACTTGCTTAGCCATCAAGGAGTCGCACGTGAAGTTGCTTCACTTTTAAATATTCCTTTCGTTGACCCTACGCCGAAATATAAAATTCCGGAATCAAAACCGACAGATTTCAAAGTCGAGATAAAAACTCAAAAATGTAGACGACATGTAGGTCGAATTGTCAGAAATATTATCGTTGGGCCTTCACCAGAATGGATGGTAAAACATTTGGAATCAATAGGCCAGCGTTCAATAAACAATATCGTGGATGCTACCAATATAGTTATGTTTGACTGTGGCCAGCCAATGCATGCTTTTGATATGGATAAAGTTGGTGGGCTCAAGCTTGTCATAAGAGAGGCAAAAAATAAAGAAAAACTTACTTTGCTTGGCGGAAGTGAAAAAGTTTTGAATGATACCATGATGGTTCTTGCTGACGGAGAGGGAAACCCCCTTGATGTGGCTGGGATAAAAGGAGGAACTCATGCTGAATTAAACTCTGCAACAAAGAATATTATTCTACAAGGCGATAACTTTGATCCAGTTTCAATCAGAAAAACTGCTCAAGCCTTGAATGTTTTTACGGATGCAAGGAAAAGATTTGAAAACGATTTATCAGCGGAATTAGGGCTATATGCTATGGTAGAACTCTCGGCTCTTATTGCCGAGATGTGTCCGGAAGCAATCTTCGAGGATGTTGTAGATATTTATCCTAAAAAACAAGAGGAGAGAAAGCTTTCTTTTTCATCTGATAGGATTTCTAAAATTTTGGGTTTAGATGTTTCTATAAAAGAAATAGAAGATATTTTGAAGAGATACGTATTTAAATACGTACTTAATAAAAATGAATTTGAGATAATTATTCCACCCATGCGCCTCGACCTAGTCACAGAGGAAGACATGGCGGAAGAGATAGGCAGAGTCATAGGTTACGACAAACTAAAAGGAGAAATACCAAAAATAAATTTTAAGCCACAAGTAAATGAAACTTATAGTAAAATTTCTTTAGCGAGGAATAAATTGCTTGAAGACGGATACAGTGAAGTTATGACCTATGCGTTCGCTGATAAAGGAGAAGTTTCAGTTCTTGCTTCTGCGTCGGACAAAACCTTTTTGAGAGCAAACTTGGCGGATGGATTGAAAGAAAGTTTGAAACTAAATAAAATTAATTCGCCACTTTTGGGATTAAAAGAAGTTAAAATATTCGAGATTGGTGTAGTATGGACATCTGCCGAGGAAATACATGTCGCATATAATGAAGAAGATAAAGTAATAGAGAAAAATTTATATGATTTCGCAAAATAACAAATTCACAATGTGGTCACTCTTTCCTTTCATTGCGCGTGATGTGGCGGTCTGGGTGCCGGAAGGAACTTCAAGTGGCGATGTAGAAAAAATTATAAAAGATAATGCTGGTGACATGGTTGTCCGAGGTCCGGAACTATTCGACGAATTCAAAAAAGAAGGAAAAATTTCCTACGCATTTAGATTAGTTTTTCAGTCCTACGAACGCACTTTAACGGATGTCGAAATAAACGAAATTATGACCAAAATAACTAATAAAATAAAGAAAAAAGAAGGTTGGCAAGTGAGGTAAAATTTGCTATAATACCCTTATATGGCAAAAGAGAAAACCAAGGAAAAGGGTAGTGAAAAAGGTGCCGAAAAGGGGCACCATTATGATGCATCAGACATATCCGTTTTAGAGGGTCTAGAGCCTGTCAGGCGCCGTCCTGGCATGTATATTGGCACCACAGGACCTGAAGGCTTGCACCACTTGGTCTGGGAGATTTTCGACAATTCACGCGATGAAGCCATGGGTGGCTTTTGCAATGACATCGAAATTGTAATGCTTCCGAATAACCGCATACGCATAGCGGACAACGGCCGAGGCATACCTGTCGACATGCATAAAAAGACTAAAGTTTCCGCACTGGAAACAGTGATGACCACTCTCCACGCCGGAGGAAAATTCGGCGGCGAAAATAGCGGTTATAAAGTCTCCGGAGGTTTGCACGGAGTTGGCGCATCGGTAGTAAATGCTCTCTCAATTTATTGTAAAGCAGAAATACATCGAGATGGCGGAGTTTATATTCAGGAATATTCGCAAGGTAAGAAAAAATCTGCTGTCAAAAAAGTAGGGTCTTCCAAAGGGCACGGTACTATTATTACTTTTGAGCCTGACATTGAAATCTTTAAAGATATTAAATTCGACTGGAATATAATAGTCAGCCACATTCGCCAGCAGGCGTACCTCGTAAAAGGATTGAAAATTTTAATCATTGACGCAAGGGGGTGGAGTGACAAAAAAGGTCTGGATGAATCTGACGTTTTTTATTTCAGAGACCTCGGTCTCGAGCTTCCATCTACTTCTTTTTATTTTGAAGGCGGACTTATTTCTCTGATAAAATATTACAATAAATTTCAAAAGCCGATTCAGGACAGTATTTTTTATATTGAAAAAGAACTGGACGGGGTTGGCGTGGAGATTGCTCTGCAATATGTGGATGACATAGTTGACCGCATTATTCCTTTTGCCAACAATATTCATACTCCTGAAGGGGGCACCCATGTTACCGGTTTTAAAACTGCATTGACCAGAACACTCAACACCTACTGCAAGAAAAATGAAATGATGAAAGAGTCCGAGGGTGGCTTTACCGGCGAAGATGTTTTAGAAGGACTGACGGTGGCTATTTCGGTAAAGCTTCGGGAGATCCAGTTTGAAGGTCAGACCAAAGCGAAACTAGGTAGCATGGAAGCTCAAGGAGCTGTGGCAACGGTCTTCGGCGAGGCCTTTAATAATTTCTTGGAAGAAAACCCAGATGAAGCTAAAGCCATAATAAACAAGTCTATTTTGGCGTTAAAAGCTCGTAAAGCCGCTAAAGCTGCCAAGGATTCAATACTGCGAAAAGGCGCACTAGAAGGTATGACTCTGCCAGGCAAGCTCGCTGACTGCCAAAGTAAGAATGCCTCGGAGTCAGAATTGTTTTTAGTGGAGGGGGATTCCGCTGGTGGTAGCGCCAAACAAGGGCGCGACCGCCGAACTCAAGCAATATTGCCACTCAAGGGGAAAATTTTAAATGTGGAGCGTGCACGCATAGACAAAATGCTTGCTTCCAAAGAAGTGAAGTCTCTCGTCATTGCTCTTGGCACCTCTATCGGGGATACTTTTGACTTAGAAAAAATGCGTTACCATAAAATAATTATTGCAACTGATGCGGATGTTGACGGTTCACATATTCGCACGCTTCTCCTGACACTTTTCTATAGATATTTCAGGGCAATTATTGACGCTGGGTATATTTACATCGCCCAGCCGCCTCTCTATAAAATAAAAAGAGGTAAAGAAATTCTTTACGCTTACTCCGATGAGGAAAAAATAAAAATTATAGGCAAAGATGCGGACGTAAGTGAAATTCAAGAAGTAGAAAGTGAATCTAAAGAGTCCGAATCTGAACTAGAACCTAGTCCCTCGAACCTAAAACCTAATCGTATACACATTCAGCGTTTCAAGGGGCTCGGAGAAATGAATCCGGAGGAACTTTGGGAGACGACCATGGACCCGATGCACCGCATACTGAAAAAAGTAAACATCGATGATGCAGAAGAAGCCAATAAAATCTTTGACATCCTCATGGGCTCCGAAGTCCCTCCTCGTAAGTCTTTCATTCAAAGTAACGCTAAACTTGCCGAGATTGATTTGTAAATTTTAATGTTATAATTAAAATGGAGGTGTACCATGCCGAGTCAACCAGAAGTGCGTGTGGTAACGCCCACTCGCTCTTCGAGAAAAAAGTTCGATGCCCAATACTCTCTTAGAGGTCAGGAAATACTAAGAGAGACAAAAAAGGCCTACGGTCTAGGTGATTTTGAAGAAGTTGAACGACTAGCTCTTGAACTGGAGGTAATTGAACAAAATTGCAAATGTATTTTTTTTCGATTAGGTCACTAAGTCCCGCAAAGAAGTTCCTTCCGGAGCCTTTGTGGGACTTCTTTGCTTGTAATTTACTTTTTGTTTTTAATTTCTTCCAAAAGTTTTTTCAAAAGGTCTTCTTTAGGCATCTTTCCGAGTTGGCCACTGTCACGGGATTCGAGAGTAACAAGGCTTGCTTCTATTTCTTTGTCACCGATAACTACCCAGTAAGGGATTTTGTTATTTTTAGCACTGCGAACTTTTGTTCCTAAATTTTCATCTTCGTTAGCCAACTCGGCGCGAATATCCCCCTCTTTTAACATTTCAAAAATTTCCTTTGCATATTCATTATGATTAGTACGCACCGGAATAATCTTCACCTGTACCGGAGCGAGCCAGAGAGGGAAGGCTCCGGCAGTGTGTTCTATCAATATACCAATAAACCGTTCTAATGAGCCATAAATTACGCGATGTATTGCCACTGGGGTTTTCTTTTTTCCATCTCTGTCGGTATATTCTAGTTCAAAGCGTTGTGGTTGCTGGAAGTCTAATTGGATAGTGCCCATTTGCCATTCACGGCCGATAGCATCTTTCATTACTATATCTATCTTAGGTCCATAAAATGCTCCGTCGCCTTCTGCTACTGAGTATTCCTTACCGGATTTTTTCAAAACTTCTTGCAGAGCTTTCTCTGCTTTATTCCAAGTTGCAATATCTCCCAAATATTCTTTTGGTCTAGTGCCGAGTCTGAATTTGTATTCCAAATTAAAAATTCCGTAAAACTCTTTACATATTTCCATAATCTGTCTGTATTCTTCTTCTATCATTTCTTCAGTTACATAATTGTGTGAATCGTCTTGCTGAAAAGAACGGCATCGCAAAAGGCCATTTAAAACTCCTGACCGTTCGTAACGATGCAGACGGTCTGTGTCAGAAAGACGAAGAGGCAGGTCCTTGTAGCTCACTTGCATTGATTTAAAAACAATCATTGCGTTCGGACAATTCATAGGTTTAATACCGTAGACTTCATTTTCTCCCATGTTGGCTATGAACATGTCTTCTTTATAGTGGTCCCAGTGTCCAGAAATTTTCCAAAGTTCCGATTTATTTACCAACGGACTGGCGATTTCCAGATATCCCAATTCCGCATGTCTTTTGCGCCAATAATTTTCAAGTTCTTTATATAAAATTAAACCTTTTGGGAGCCAATATGGCATTCCTGGGGCAGTTTCATGGAACATCAACAGTCCTAGTTCCTTGCCCAACTTTTTATGGTCTCTTTTTTCCGCTTCTTCACGTTGAGTTATATATGCATCAAGCTCCTTTTTATTTTCAAATGCCAATCCATAAATGCGGGTGAGCATTTTATTTTTCTCGTCGCCGCGCCAGTAGGCGCCGGCGACGCGGTCGAGTTTGAAACAATCGGGAGCAAGTTCTTTATTTGGTTTTTCCAAGTGTCCACCCTTGCATAGGTCTATAAAGTTTCCGCATGTATAGAAAGTAAGATTTTTCCCCTCCTTCGCAAATTCTTCGATTAATTCAATTTTATAGGGATTCCAAGAAAATTCTTTTTTAGCTTCTTCTATTGTTACTTCTTTTCTCTCAAAGTCATTCCAATTCTTCAAAAGTTCACGCATTTTCTTTTCTATTTTAGGCAAATCTTCCAGTGAAATTGCTTGGGGCAAATCAAAATCTTGATAAAAACCATCATCCACAGACGGACCAATTGCATTTTGCGCTCCATCATACAATTCTCTGACTGACGCTGCCAACAAATGTGCCAAAGTATGTCTTATATTGTGTAACCTATCAGTCTTTTCCATTTGCTCTATAATAACACAATATTTTCAATATCAAAATTGCTTTTCAATGAGAATATGTTAGTATGAGCCATTATGGTAGTACGAATGAGACATACAAAATCGCATACGAAAAACAGGCGTTCTCACCACGCGCTCGCAAGTACGAGTTTTGCCAAGTGTGAAAATTGCCAAGCTTTGAAAAGACGTCACACAGTGTGCTCGTCTTGTGGATTCTATCGTGGGAAAAAAGTAATGGACTTGGTAAAAAAGTTGGAAAAGAAGCAAAAGAAAGCTAAAGCCAAGAAGGCCGCAACCGGTAAGTAATCCCGTTAGAGGCCGCGGTCGCGTTTTTTAAAATTAGTTATGAAAAAGATTGCACATTTTATTATATATAATTTAGGTGGGTCTAAAATCATACAGACCGCGACCTGCCTCTAACGGGATGGCAAATAGGCACCTTTCAAGATCAATAGTACTTCAAACACTTTTTGAGTGGGACTTCGTGCCCGCCATAGCTACCATTTCGGCGAGCGAGCCCAATGATAACACTAAGCTCAAAGAAACTTTAAAAAGAAATTTAAAAGAATTTGCTCCTGGGCTTGAAGATGATGCTTTTGTTTTTACGCTAATGGAGCAAGTATTAAAAAAACGGGCGACAGTCGATGAAATTATAGAAAAGGCCGCGCCAGATTGGCCAATAGACAAAATTTCCATAGTAGATAGGAACATTTTGCGTATTGGACTCACAGAGTTACTTTTTGGCGACAGGAAGGAAGTGCCTCCGAAGGTGGCTATCAATGAAGCCATAGAGCTGGCCAAAACTTTCGGTGGAGAAAATTCCGGAAAATTCATAAATGGAGTTCTCGGGGCTGTTTACAAAGAAATAGGCGAGCCCGGCAAAGAGCAAGTAAGCAAGAGAAAAAATCCAGAAGAAAAAGAAAAAAAAGTTGACCTTGCTGGATTGCCGGTTGAAAGTTTGGGCGGAGCATTAGTATATACAAAAAATGGAGAAGATATTTTATTCGCATTTGTGCACGATGTTTTTGGATATTGGACACTTTCCAAAGGTAAAGTTGAAGCAGGTGAAGACATACAAGCCGGCACCATAAGGGAAATAAAGGAAGAAATAGGTCTTGACATTAGCATAGAAGAAAAACTTGGAGAAAATGAGTATGTTGCTACTCACCCTGCCAAAGGCAAGACTTTAAAGAAAGTTGTGTATTTTTTAGCTAAGAGCGAGTATAAAGAATTGGCGCTAGAAAAGTCCGGAGGACTTGACGGAGCTCGCTGGTTCCACTTACGGGAGTTGCCGGAACTTCGCATTTACAACGACATTATTCCACTTATCAGCAAAGCGGTTGAAATTATTTCAAAAAATAATAAAGTAATAAAATGATTCAATTTTCAGATTTTGAGAAAAAGACAAAAATATTTTTTAAGAACAAAGATTTGCTGAAGCAAGCCTTTATCCACCGTTCTTACATCAACGAGAATGGCGGTTCTGGCTTTGCCCATAATGAAAGACTGGAATTCTTAGGCGATGCCGTGCTTGAGCTTATTGTCACGGATTTTCTCTACAAAAAATATCCTTCTTACACGGAAGGGGAGTTAACGGCGCTTCGTTCAGCCTTGGTCAATGCCGTCATTATTTCTGAAGTCGCCACAGATACAGGCATGAATGACTATTTGCTTTTATCCAAGGGCGAAAATAAGGATAAGGGCAAAGCACGGCAATATATCTTAGCTAATACATACGAAGCTTATATTGGAGCCCTATACATAGACCAAGGGATAGATATTGTAGATAAATTTATAAATAAATCTCTTTTACTTAAGACAGAAGAAATAGTGTCAAAAAAGCTCTGGCGCGACGCCAAAAGTTTGGTGCAAGAAAAAGCGCAGGAGTTTGTATTTGTTACACCCGCATATAAAGTTCTTCACGAGTCGGGCCCAGACCACGACAAACATTTCACGGTTGGGATTTATTTTGGTTCTAATTTAATTGCCGAAGGCAAAGGTCAATCCAAACAGGAAGCGGAACAGAAAGCGGCAGAAAATGCGTTAAAGGTTAAAAATTGGTTGGATTAAATATGCTAGAATAGTTACATGCGACTCAAGACTCTTGAAATAAATGGCTTTAAATCTTTCGCGCAAAAAATTCTTTTGGAATTCGATAACGGGATAGTTTGTGTAGTGGGGCCGAATGGTTCGGGGAAGTCTAATGTAGTAGAAGCTGTCCGCTATGTTCTAGGCGAGCAATCGATCAAGTCCATGAGAGGCAAGACCGGCTCGGACTTGATTTTCAAAGGCTCTAAAAATTTGGCCGGCGGCTCTCGAGCCTCTGTTACCATATATTTCGACAACACTGATAAAGTTTTTAAACTTTCAAATGATGGAGGCAAAGGAAATGAGTATATAAATTTAAATTATGACACCATCAGCATCACTCGGCAGGTTTTCGGAGATGGGCGAAATATTTATATTTTAAATGGCACGGAAGTCAGGCTCAAAGACATTCACAATCTTTTAGCTTCGGTAAATATCGGCTCCTCGGGACACCACATCATCTCACAAGGCGAGGCGGACAGAATTTTAAATGCCAATATAAAAGAAAGGCGAGAAATGGTGGAAGATGCTTTAGGGCTCAAAGTTTATCAATACAAAATAAAAGAATCCGAACGCAAGCTCGAACGTACCGAGGAAAACATGAAAGAAGTGGGGTTACTCCGACGAGAAAATGCCCCACATTTGAATTTCTTGAAAAAACAAGTAGAAAAATTTGAAAAAGTGAAAGAAATGCAGACTGAGCTAGCCACTCTGTACAGGGAGTATTTGAAAAAAGAAAGTATTTATTTAGACACAGAAAAAGAGAACTTGCTTCTTGAGAGAAATAAAATTTGGAGTGAGCTTAAAGAGGTAGATAATAAAATTTCTCTGACTGAAGATAATTCTTCTGTTAAAGGCGACAAAAAAATAGAAGAATTAAAAATAGTTGAACAAAAACTCAATTCTCTTCGTACACTCAAAAGTGAGCTAGAAAGGAAACTCGGACGTACTGAAGGCATGATAGAAGCAAAACAAAACAGAGTAAAAATTGGGGGTATTTGTCCGACATGTGGAAAAGAACTAGGAGAGATAGACAGAGAACAACTTGAAAAGAAAGAAAATGATGAGAAAGAATTAAGTGAATTAAAAAATTCTCAAATTAGTCTTGTCACAGAAATACAAAAAATTACAGCAGAAGAGGCGCAAATGCTAAAGGCTGCCGAAGCTTTGAAGCAGGAAATTAACCAAGCCATGGAAAACTTGCGTGACCTTGAAAAAGAGAAGTTTAAATTTAAAGTCAGGCACCAAGAACTCTCTTCTGGTCTGGAGCTAGTTATCATCAAAGAAGGGAATTTGTACAGTCGTAAAGAGGTTTTTGAAAATGAAGTAAAAGAGGGAGTGGCGCTTATCGGACAGGAAGTTTTATCTTATAAAAATTTTGAAATTGTAAAAAATGAAAATACACAAGAAGATTTGAAGAGAAAGATAGAACGTATAAAAATAAAACTAGAAGATGCAGGCATGGGTTCTGGAACTGAAATCGTAAAGGAGTTTAAGGAAGTATCCGAGAGAGATGCATTTTTGGCTAAAGAAATGGAAGATTTGACCAAAAGTATAGAATCTTTGAAAAAACTTATTGCAGACCTGAAGGAAAAAGTCGATATAGAGTTCAAAGAGGGTATTAAAAAAATAAATGTGGAGTTTCAAGAATTTTTCTCGTTAATGTTCGGCGGGGGAAATGCAACACTTTCTGTTGTTGTCGAAAGTAAAAAGATAAAAATGGTTGACGAAGACGAATCCCTCGAAATTTCTCGGGATGATTCTGCTGAATCAGAGATTGTCTTCGAGCAGGGGATAGAAATAAGTGTGTCTCTTCCGCACAAAAAGGTTAAAGAGCTTCATGCGCTCTCTGGCGGGGAACGTTCTCTGACATCCATTGCGCTACTTTTCGCTATGTCGCAGGTCAACCCGCCACCATTTCTTGTCTTAGACGAGACGGACGCCGCTTTGGATGAAGCAAATTCCCGCAAATATGGGGACATGCTGGAGAAACTTTCCAAACATTCCCAGCTCATCGTGGTGACTCACAACAGGGAGACCATGTCCCGAGCTGGCGTCCTTTATGGGGTAACCATAGGGTCTAACGGCGCCTCCAAACTCCTCTCCGTAAAGTTCGACGAAGCCACTCAAATAGCGAAATAGAATTAAACCAAAACATAATCTATTGTTTTTCTCTCCAAATCTGCACTTTTTACTTTTATTTTGACTTTATCTCCCAAGCGATATCTTTTTTTCTTTTTTTGTCCGACTAATTCTAATTTCTTTTCATCAAAAACATAAAAGTCGTCACTCATGTCTCGCACTCGCACCAGTCCTTCGCATTTTGTTTCCATTTCTTCCACGTAGATACCCCATTCGGTAATACCGCTGATGACCCCCTCGAACTTTTCTCCGGTTCGTTTACTCATATATTCTACCTGTTTGTATTTAATAGAAGCTCGCTCAGCATCGGAAGCTCTTTTTTCCTGTTCGGAATTGATTCTGGCTATTTGCTCGTATTCCTGTAAGCTCTCTTTGCCTATTTTTTTATTTGCAAGGTGACTTGAAAGCAGTCTGTGCACGATAATGTCCGGGTAGCGCCGTATAGGGGAAGTAAAGTGCGTGTAATATTCAAAACCAAGTCCATAGTGCCCGATATTTTTTGTGGAATAAATTGCTTTCGCCATGGAACGTATTACCGCGCGATTGACTGTGTCTTCTTCATTTTTTCCAGCAAGCTTTTTAAGTAGAGCGTTTATCTCGTGGTTTGGAATAATTCCGTCCCGGAGAGTTATCTTGTGACCTAGGCTACGCAGAAAGAGTGCTAAGTCCTGCATTTTTTCTTGGCTTGGAGCATCGTGTATTCTGTATATAGAAGTATTCTTGGAAATAATTTTCGCTACTTTTTTATTGGCTAGTAACATAAATTCTTCAATTAATTTATTTGAATCACCTCGCTCTTTTTTTATTACTTTTATTGGTACTCCTTTCGAATCCAATATAAATTTCACTTCATCTTGCTCCAGTGATATGGCGCCGTTTCGGAATCTCTCTTCTGTTAATTTTTTTGCTAGACTATTTAATATAGATAATTCTTTATGGAGTGGCTCGCCAGTCTTTTTGATTGACTTCTCCGCTTCTTCGTAAGTAAATCTTTTTTGTGAATGGATTACTGTTTTTCCGAACCATTCGCTTTTTACCTCTGCATGTTTATCTATTATAAACACTGCGCTCATGGTGAGCCGGTCTTTATTGGGTACCAAAGAACATAAGTCGTTCGATAATATTTCTGGCAGCATGGGTATAGTTCTGTCCACTAAGTAAACCGAGGTTCCACGCTCTCGTGCTTCCTCGTCTAGGGGGCTGCCGACTTTTACATAATGCGAAACATCAGCAATGTGAATGCCTACTTCATACACACCTTCCGATATTTCTTTAAATGAGATTGCGTCATCAAAGTCTTTGGCGTCTGACGGGTCAATGGTGAAAGTAAAAATTTTCCTAAAATCTCTTCTCCCCACATAGTCATTTTCATGTATGCCGTGAGCTTTTATTTTTCTCGCCTCATCATCAACTTTCATTGGCAGTTCGTGAGCAAAACCTTTCTCCATGGCTATAGCATGCATCTCTGTGTCGTTGTCTCCCGGACGACCTAAAATTTTAACTACTTTCCCTTCAGGCGCTTTTTTGGCGTCTACCCATGAAACTATTTCCACGAAAACTTTTTGATTTGCCTTAGCCCCATTTAGGAACTTTTCCGGAATCAGAATGTCCGTGTACATTTTAGTATCGTCAGGTTTGAGGAATAGCATTCCATTTTCTGATTCCAACACTCCAGCAAAACGCATTTTTGCTCGCGTAATTATTTTTGACACTTCGGCAGTTTGGCGAGTGTTTCCTTTAGGATGCAGAATTATCTCCACCAAATCTCCGTGCAGGGCAGTATTCAAATGCTTGGCATCAATTTCTGGGTCTTCGCCCTTATTCTTTTCCGCGCCAATAGCTACATAGCCAGTACCCTTGGAGGAGATGGAAATAATGCCTTCTTTCTTATTTATTAAGTGTTTCACTCTATGAATATAACACGAATTTGCCTTTTATAAAATTTATGTTAAGCTAGTCTAATGTTAAAAATAAGACTGCAAAGAATAGGAAGAAAGAATGACCCATCATTTCGGGCTGTTTTGACTGATTCCAAGAACAGCACTAAGAGTGGAAGATTCCTAGAAATACTTGGCACTTACAACCCTAAAATGGGAGTTAAGGATTTCAAAAATGACAGAATAAAATATTGGATGTCAGAGGGCGCCAAGTGCTCCGACACAATGCATAATTTTCTAATTCATGATAAAGTTATTGAAGGCAAAAAAATAAACGTTTTACCCAAAAAGAAACCAACACAAAAAAGGAAGGAATTAAAAGCCAAGAAGTAGTATTATTAATTTAATATAAAATATATGCAAGACGCTGACAAGGTATTTCTAGAATATGTAGTAAAGGCGCTAGTAGACAATCCGAATGATGTGAAGATTGATAGGACTGTGGATGAAATGGGTGTATTAATTTCTCTAACTGTGAACCCTGCCGACATGGGCAAGATTATCGGAAGGATGGGGAACACTGCTAAAGCTATTCGTACATTACTTCGTATCATTGGCATGAAGAACAACGCCAGAGTTAATTTGAAGATAAACGAGCCTGAAGGAGGACAAAGAGAATACACAGCGCCACAGCAAGATTCTACAGGTTCTATGGGGCACGCGAATTCCGAAGCCCCTAGAAGTACTCCTAATTCATTCAAGACTGTTGACCAAGCAATGGAAGACTTAAAAGGAATCTAAAAAAATCCCCTTCGGGGGATTTTTGGTATCATATAAGTATGCGTTTTCATGTAATAACAATTTTCCCAGAGATGTTTGATTCTTATCTGAAAGAGTCTATTCTTGGGCGAGCGATACAAGCGAAAAAGATTTCTATAAAATTTTATAACCCTATGGATTTTTGTGAGCCTAAAAAGCGCGTAGATGACCGGCCATATGGCGGAGGGCCGGGGATGGTGTTGCGGTCAGAGCCTTTTCTTAAAGCACTCGAAGCTGCCTTAAGAAAGTTAAAAGTTAAAAGTGTAAAGTTGAAAGTAATAAATTTTTCCCCGTCTGGCAAAAAATTTACCACATCATATGCCAAAGAATCTGCGCACAAATACACTGATTTGATTTTTATCTGTGGGCGATACGAGGGACTTGACGCTCGTGTTGAAAAAATTATTAAAAATTGGAAATTAAAAATTGAAAATTTATCTATCGGGGACTATGTGCTCACTGGTGGGGAGTTACCAGCCATGGTTTTAATAGACTCGATATCCCGCCAGACTCCGGGAGTTCTTGGCAAGTACGAATCTCTTGAAGAAGAAAGAGTTTCCACGAGTGAAGTCTACACCCGTCCGGAAGTTTTAAAATATAAAAGCAAAAACTATCGTGTTCCGAAAGTCCTCCTTTCCGGCAACCACACCTTAATAGATAAGTGGAAACAAAGAAGTTAATCCCCAGCTGTGCTTGACAAAAAAGAGAGAATAGAGTAGGGTACTTGAGATTCATTGATTGAGTATCGGATGCAATCTCCTTATTATTAATAAGCCTTTTTAGGTCTTTTTTAATTTATGCATACCGAAATAAAGCGTCCGAAGAAGTATTTTTCAAGATACAAGAAATCTCTTGTGGAATTTCCGGATTTAATTGAAGCTCAAGTCAAAAGTTTCAAATGGCTGGTAGAGACGGGCATCGGGGAAGTGTTTAAAGAATTTTCTCCAATTGCCGACTATTCTGCAAAAAAATTCCAACTCGAATTTACCTCTTTTTCGCTTAGTGAGGCCAAGGGTGATGAGAACGATGCTAAAGTAAATAAACTTTCACACCAAGGCCTCTTAAAGGCTCGGGTAAAGTTAACCAATAAAATTCTCGGCACTGTGAAAGAACAGGAAATTTTTATGTCCGAATTTCCTTTGATGACCGCTCATGGCACTTTCATCATCAATGGCGTAGAGCGTGTGATTGTGCCCCAGCTGGCGCGAAGTTTTGGAGTTTTCTTTACCGAAGCTGAAAGTAAAGGTGCTAAATGTTTTGGCGCGAAAATTATTCCGGCTCGCGGCGTCTGGATAGAGTTAGAGTCCGAAGCTGATGGTGGCATTTATATAAGGATAGATAAAAAGAGAAAATTCCCTGCGACAGCATTACTTCGCGTTATGGGTTACGAGACGAATGAAATGATTACAGAGGCATTCAAGAATGCTGATGGAGTACCTTATGAAGAAGCCATAAAAGCGTGTCTAGCCAAGGATACTGCCAAAACTCTAAATGATGCATACATTGAAATCTATAAGCGTCTCCGAGACGGCGACATGGCTACAGCAGACAATGCCAAAGAGTTCATCAACTTCTTGTTTACTGCCGAACGTTATGACCTTTCTCCAGTTGGCCGATTCAGGTTTAACCAGCGCTTTGGCTACGCCATGGATGAGGTGGCCTTGGCTCGCCGAACTATCTCCAAAGAAGATGTAGTTACTGTCATTAAGAATATTATTCTTTTAAACAACACTCCTTCTGCCAAGAGTGACGACATAGACCACCTAGGTCAGAGGCGCGTGCGATTTGTCGGAGAAATACTCCAGCAAAAAATACGCACTGGCATGATGCAGATTAAAAGAAATATTCAAGACCGAATGTCTATTATTGACGTAGATACTGCGATGCCTATAGCCATCATCAACCAGCGTCCGCTCCAAGCCCGCATCAAAGAATTTTTCACTACCAACCAACTTTCGCAATTCATGAACCAAGAAAATGTCTTGGCTGAAACCGAACACATTCGCTTGCTTTCTGCGCTCGGCCCCGGAGGCCTTACTCGCGAGCGCGCAGGGCTCGAAGTTCGTGATGTGCACCCATCTCACTACGGGAGAGTTTGCCCGATTCACACTCCGGAAGGCCCGAACATTGGACTTATTTTGCACCTTTCCACTTATGCAAAAATAAATGAATTTGGAATTATTGAAACTCCATACATAAAGGTAAAAAATGGCAAAATTACCGGTGAAGTAGTTTACTTAAATGCGCTGGAAGAAGAAAAATATAACATTGCTCATGCTGGAATTCCATATGACGAAAACGGTAAAATTACGGAAGAAAAAGTAGCCGCCAGAATCAAGACAGAACCGGGGAAAATTTCACGCAACGAAGTTGACTTTATCGATGTGGCCGCCAACCAAGCTTTCTCCATAGCTACTTCAATGATTCCATTTCTAGAACACAACGACGCTAACCGCGCGCTCATGGGAAGCAACATGCAGAAGCAAGCCGTGCCTTGTGTCCTGCCTGAAGCGCCACTGGTGGCGACAGGCATTGAAGAACTGGCATCCCGAGACTCGGGCAGAATGGTGATAGCCACCGAAGACGGCGTCGTCTCTTATTTGGATGCAAAGAAAATAGTTGTCAAAGGCAGCAGTAAGTCTTCCTCGGATAAAACTTACAGCTTAGTTAATTTCATGAGGAACAACAACTTCTCTGTATTTCATCAGCGACCGGCAGTAAGTGTTGGTGATAAAATAAAAAAAGGACAGATATTGGCAGATACCAGCAGTACCGTAGATGGACAGATTTCAATAGGTCAGAATATTTTCGTGGCTTTTTTGTCTTGGTCCGGTTCAAATTATGAAGATGCCATCATTGTTTCCGAACGCTTGGTGAAAAAGAGCAAGTTTACCAGTGTCTACCTTGAAGAATTTACCTGCGTAGTCCGTGATACAAAACTGGGACCGGAAATTACTACTCGTGATATACCAAATGTCGGAGAACTCAAGCTAAAAGATTTAGACGAAGACGGTATTGTCCGCATCGGAGCCGAAGTTAGAGAGAATGATATTTTAGTTGGTAAAATTACCCCAAAAGGTGAAACCGAACTTACTCCGGAAGAAAGACTTCTCCGCTCGATTTTTGCCGATAAGGCGCGCGATGTGAAAGATACTTCGCTTCGAGTGGAACACGGCAAGCGTGGACGCATCATTGGTGTGAAAATTTTCTCTCGCGACCTTGGGCATTCACTCGAAGCTGGTATTATAAAAAAGATAGTCATCGAAGTAGCCCAGATACGCAATATTTCCGTAGGCGATAAACTTTCCGGACGACATGGAAACAAAGGAGTTATTTCTACAATTCTGCCGGAAGAAGATATGCCGTATATGGCAGACGGTACGCCCGTCGACATAATTCTTTCTCCGCTTGGCGTGCCTTCCCGTATGAACTTGGGACAAATATTGGAAATGCATCTTGGTATGGCGGCCAACAGTTTGGGATATCAGGCTATTGTTCCGCCGTTCTTGGGCGCCAAACACGAAGAAATCAGAGAGGAGTTAAAAAAAGCTGGACTGCCGGAGAGTGGCAAGTTGAAGCTTTTTGACGGACGCACCGGCGAAGCATTTCAGCAAGACATTGCCGTTGGTTATATGTATATGCTTAAACTGCACCACATGGTAGAAGACAAGATCCACATGCGTTCGATTGGACCATATTCGCTAATTACCCAGCAACCTCTAGGCGGAAAGGCTCAAGGCGGGGGACAGAGGTTTGGAGAAATGGAAGTCTGGGCGCTCGAAGGTTATGGCGCCGCTTATACACTCCGTGAAATGCTGACTATAAAATCTGACGACATACTGGGTCGTTCAGCGACTTTTGACTCCATTATTAAAAATGAAACAATCCGGCCGCCGAATTCTCCGGCCTCGTTCAATGTGCTTCTGAATTATTTGCGAGGATTGGCGCTTGACGTTAATTTAAAGAAATAAAAATATGAAAACTTTAAACACAACTGAATTTGATTCTATTGCGCTCCGTCTCGCTTCTCCGGAACAGATCAAAGAATGGTCATATGGCGAGGTGACCAAGCCTGAAACAATAAATTACCGCACTGGCCGAAGCGAGCGCGGAGGTCTTTTTGACGAGAAAATCTTCGGACCGGAGAAGGATTATGAATGTTACTGCGGAAAATATCGCCGAATTCGCTATAAAGATATTATTTGCGAAAAATGCGGAGTGGAAGTTACCCGTTCTATTGTCAGACGTGAGAGAATGGGGCATATCGAACTCGGAACTCCGGTTTCGCATATTTGGTTTTTGCGTGGTGTGCCTTCCCGCATGAGCATTCTCTTAAATATTTCCGTATCTGACCTTGAAAAAGTAATATATTTTGCCGGATATATCATAACCCGTGTTCATGAAGATGAGAAAGAGTCCGTAATTTCTGGGCTGGACAAAGAGTACAAATCTAAGCTGAAAAATGCGGCGGATGACGATACTCGTGAGAAGTTAAAGAATTTGCTTTCGGTTACCAAAAAAGAAATCGGCGAAATTTACGAAGGCAAAGTCTTAAATGAAATATCTTTCCATCACTACTCTTTGAAGTATGGAACTTGTTTTGAGGCTAATATCGGCGCTGAAGCTATTTACTCTATTTTCAAGAATCTGGACTTGAATAAGTTAAAATTACACACTGAAAAAATGGTTGAGAAGGCAAGTGTGGCGGAAAAAGAAAAATTACAAAAAAGACTATCTCTCATTCGCGCTATGACCTATGCCAGTATCCGACCGGAATGGATGTTCCTGACTGTTATTCCAGTTATTCCGCCGGTTCTTCGCCCGATGGTGGCATTAGACGGTGGACGTCACGCTACCAGTGACTTAAACGACCTTTACCGCCGAGTTATCAATAGAAATAACCGACTCAAAAAGTTGAAAGAAATTAACGCTCCGGATGTAATCTTGCGAAATGAGAAAAGAATTATTCAGGAAGCGGTAGATGCGCTTATTGATAACTCCATTGCCAAGCAAAATGACTCTGCGGCCATGAGTCAGTCTCAGAAGCGTCCGCTTAAATCTCTTTCTGACAACTTAAAATCCAAGCAAGGTCTTTTCCGTCAGAATTTGCTCGGCAAGCGGGTGGACTATTCCGGCCGCAGCGTTATCGTTGTCGGTCCAGAGCTCAAGCTTAACCAGTGCGGATTGCCGAAGCATATGGCCTTGGAACTTTTCAGACCATTTGTAATTTCTAAAATTTTGCAGGCAGAGTTAGCTTTTAATATTCGCGGAGCGAATAAGCTGATAGAAGAGCGTTCACCGGAAGTCTGGGCAATGCTTGAAGAAGTGATAGAGGGCAAATATGTGCTTCTAAACCGCGCGCCGACTTTGCACCGCCTCGGCATTCAGGCTTTTAATCCTATACTTATTGAAGGAAATGCTATTCAAGTGCACCCTCTTGTTTGTCAGGCCTTCAATGCTGACTTCGACGGAGACCAAATGGCGGTATATGTGCCTCTTCTAGAAGAAGCGCAAAAGGAAGCGAAAGAGTTAATGGCGGCAAACAAGAACCTGCTAAAACCCCAAAATGGCGACCCCATAGTGCATCCGAGTAAAGACATGGTACTCGGAAGCTATTGGATGACAAAGGTAGTTGAAGGGGAGTTAGGTGAAGGCAAATATTTTTCAAATCCCAATACCGCTATTAGCGCCTACGACTACGGCATAGTGTCTCTGCGCGCGAAGATAAAAGTTCTGGCTACTGACTCACAGAAATATAAAAAATTAAACGGAGGTGTTTTCGATACCTCTGTCGGCAAGCTTCTCTTCAATAGTATACTGCCGTCTGATTTCGCTTATGTGAATGAGGAAATGACCCAAAAAAGGCTGTCTTCTCTTTTAGATGAGCTGATTATGCATTTCGGCGTAGATGCTACTCCCGCAATTTTGGACAAAATTAAAGAATTTGGTTTCAAATATTCGACGATTTCCGGAACAACTTGGGGGCTCGACAATGTGCAGGTTCCGACTGAAAAACCCAAAATCATACAAGAAGGGAGACTTCTGGAAGAAGATATAATCTCACAGTGGAGCGAGGGGCTGCTTTCTGAAGAGGAAAAATACCAAAAAATTATAGAAATCTGGACGCTTAAAAAGAAAGATTTGGAAAAAGTTTTGCCGAATACACTTGATAAAAATGGCTCTACTTACGACTTGTTTACTTCAGGGGCTCGAGGCACCATGACTTCCTTGATTCAGATGATTGGCATGAAAGGGCTTATTCAAAACAATCAAGGTAAGACTTTGGAGTTTCCTATTATATCTTGTTATCAAGAAGGACTTTCGCCTATTGAGTATTTCGTTACTACTCACGGTGCCCGTAAAGGCGCCTCGGATACTGCGCTTAACACTGCCAAGGCTGGGTATTTGACGAGGAGGCTGGTAGATGTGGCGCAGGACGTGGTTATCACCGAAGAAGATTGTGGCACCCGCGAAGGGAAAATTGTTGTCAAAGAAAATATTTCCGGAATCGAGATAGCGCTTTCCAAAAATATTCGCGGACGAATATTAGCCAGTGATCTAAAAGATAAAGATGGCAAGGTTCTTTATAAAAAAGGGTTTTTAGTTACCAAAGAAGAGGCGCATAACATTGAAGGAGCGGGTTTTACAGAAGTAAATGTGCGTTCTCCTCTTACTTGCCGTACGGTGCATGGTCTATGCCAGAATTGTTATGGACTTGACCTTGGCAGAAATCGTTTAGTTGATCTAGGAGAAGCTGTCGGTATTATTGCGGCGCAGGCCATCGGAGAGCCGGGGACACAGCTGACACTGCGTACCTTCCACGCTGGAGGCGTAGCCGGTACTGACATCACCACCGGCTTGCCTCGTATTGAAGAAATATTTGAAAGACGAATTCCCAAAAACCCTGCCATTATTTCCGAGACGGATGGAGAAGTAATCTCCATTACAACCAAAGATTCTAAAGATAATGCAAAAGATAACATAAGAGAAAAAACAATTAAAGTGTTATCTGATAGTAAAGTTGATGGCAAGGCGAATGAAATAGAATACGATGTAGCTTTCAGGAGAACACCGGTGGTGAAAGTAGGCGATAAGGTAACAAAGGGACAACTTCTAACGGACGGCTCCGCTGATATTGCCGAAATATTTAAACATGGAGGCAAAGAGCTGGTGGAGGAATACATAATTAGAGAAATAAACAAGGTTTATGAACTGCAGAGCGCTTCAATTTCCAGAAAGCATACGGAAATCATTATCCGCCAGATGTTCTCACGCCGAAAGATAAAAGATGCCGGAGAGACGAACTTTTCTATCGGCGATATCGTTGAAAATACCTCTTTCATAGAAGAAAATAATAGAGTTGGCGAAAGTAAGGCTGCTAAAGCGGAGACGGTAGTCTTGGGTATTACCGAAGTGTCGCTGCGTACCAAAAGCTGGCTCTCGGCGGCATCTTTTCAGAACACCAACCGCGTGCTCATCGAGAACGCTATCAAAGGCGGAGTGGATTCTCTACGAGGACTCAAAGAAAATGTTATAATTGGACGACTCATACCAGCAGGTACTGGCTTCAAGACTAAATTTAATCCTGAAGTAGATAAGTAGTTTAAATTTATGAACTCTCCCGTAGACAAAATTAAGGAGAGACTTTCGATAGAGGATGTAGTCTCTTCTTATATAAAGCTAGAGCGAGCCGGCGCGAATTTGAAAGCCAAGTGTCCTTTTCACTCCGAGAAGACGCCGAGCTTTTTCGTTTCGCCTTCTCGGGGTAGTTATTATTGTTTCGGTTGTGGCGCCTCCGGCGACATCTTCACTTTTGTGGAAGAGTTTGAAGGACTTGATTTTAAAGGCGCGCTTAAAATTTTAGCGGATAAAGCCGGAGTGGTTCTCGAAGTTTACACCAAAGAAGCCAAAGAAAAAGAGAGTGAAAAAGAAAAACTTTATCGTGCAATGGAAGAGTCGGCAAAGTTTTTTGAGAGTAATCTAAAAGAAGCTAAAGATGCGGAAACATATTTAAAATCTAGGGGCTTGAATGAGCAAAGTATAAAAGATTTTCAAATTGGTTTTATTAAGAATGATTGGCGACTACTCTATTCTCACCTTAAAAATAAAGGGTTTTCTGACATTGAAATAGAAAAAGCAGGTCTCGCTAAAAAAACAGATAAAGGTTTTTATGACAGATTTCGCGGTAGGATTATTTTTCCAATTAGCGATACCAGCGGACGTGTCATCGCTTTTTCCGGCCGACTTCTCGTAGACGATGGTAAGTCAGCCAAGTATTTAAACAGTCCGGAAACCCCGATATTCAGTAAGTCATCTGTGCTTTTCGGGTTGGATAAAGCCAAAGAGTCAATCCGCAAAAATAATTTTTCTATTTTAGTCGAAGGCCAGATGGACTTGGTGCTTTCGCATCAAGCAGGGTACAGGAACACAGTGGCAACCAGCGGCACTGCTTTGTCTGATTCTACTGTCTCTAAAGAAAATGTGATAAATAATTTAGGTCTTATTCGTCGTCTTTCGGATAACATAGTGCTTGCTTTTGACGCCGATAAAGCTGGATTTAATGCCTCAAATAGAGCTGGGAAAATTGCTTTATCTTTAGGCATGGATGTGAAGGTGGCAAGCTTGCCAGAAGGGGTGGATCCGGCAGACTTAATTTTAAATGGTGGCCCTGATGCGTGGCGAGAAGCGATTCGTAACTCAAAACACATTATAGAGTTTATGTCGGCGCAAGTTTTGAAAAATAAAGATATGCGCAAAGCTGGCAGGGAAATAAAAGATCTGGTATTGCCTTTCGTGAATGCGCTCGATAGCTCTATTGAAAAAATGCATTTCATTAAAAAAATAAGCGACCTATCAGGCATAATGGAGAGTGCGCTCCAAGACGATTTAAAAAAAGTTGAAGCAGAGCTACAAGCTGAAACAGAAGATATAAAGACTGCCAGAGTGAATGTGGAGAAAAAACTTCGTAAAGACCCGATCGAACGCCGGCTCCTAGGAATAGCCTTTTGGCAAGAGAGTATACAGAAGAAAATCGTAGACCCGAATATAATTTTTGAAAAATTAGCCAAAGTAAAAGAAAATTATCAAAATATAAAAGAAGATTTAATTTACGAAATAGAGGAATTCTATGGGGGTAGTGAAAATTTAGAAAAAGATGTGCGGGAGATGTTGTTCAATATCGAAGAAGAGTATTTAAGTGAAGAATTATTGCAGATAATGGTGAAACTGAAAAATATAAAAGATAAAACCGAGGAAATGGAAATTTTAAAAAAGATAAATGAAATAAATAAAAGAAAAGAAGAAATTAAAAGTAAACGTTAAAAAATATGAAAAAGAAAAAGAAAAAAATAAGTAAGAAGAAGGTAGTTAAAAAAGTCAAAAAACTTAAAAAACCTAAAAAGGTAAAAAAGGTTAAAAAGTCTCGACTAAAATCCCGCTCTGGGAAAGCTAAAGTTAAAAAGCTGACTTATGCCGAGAAAAAAGCGGAAAATCTGGACAAATTGTCGCACGAGCTTATAGAGAAAGGACGCAAAAGAGGCTTCATTACTTATGATGAAATACTGAAAACTTTCCCTGATATTGAGAATAACATTTTGTTTCTAGATGAGCTTTATGAAAAGTTCTCCGAGGCCTCTATAGATGTCCTTGAAGGTGGGAATTTGCTCAACCTTGATATTGACCTCACTGACAAGGACTTAAACAAAGGAAGCATGCATGACTCCATTCAGATGTACTTAAAAGAAATAGGGCAGTATCCTCTCATTCATGCGAGCGCTGAAAAAGACCTTGCAAAACGGATAGAAAAAGGAGACTTGGAAGCGAAAAATCTGCTGGCTCGGGCGAACTTGCGCTTAGTTGTTTCTATAGCCAAAAAGTATGTGGGGAGGTCTGCCAACTTGACTCTTTTGGACTTAATACAGGAAGGTAATTTAGGTCTATTTAAAGCGGTTGAAAAATTCGACTGGACTAAGGGATATAAATTTTCCACTTATGCCACTTGGTGGATTCGCCAGTCCATCACTCGTGCCTTGGCTGACCAGTCTCGTACTATACGCATACCGGTACACATGGTAGAGACAATTTCAAAATACAAACAGACGCACAGAAGGCTTAGTCAAGACTTGGGACGGGAGCCATTAGCCGAAGAAATAGCTACCGAAATGGGCATTCCAGTGGAGAAGATTCATGTTATTGAAAATATTTCTCAAGAAACTGTATCGCTAGAACAGCCGGTAGGAGACGATGACGATAAATCAACTCTGGAAAACTTTATTCCGGATGATAAAATTCTTCGCCCCGACCAGGAGTCTTCCCGAAGAATTTTGTCCGACCAAATCCGCGAAGTTCTAGATGAACTCAATCCAAAAGAAAGAAAAATCCTTGAGATGCGTTATGGGCTTCTCGACGGCATCCAGCATACCCTCGAGCGAGTGGGGGAAGAGTTTGGCGTGACCCGCGAACGCATTCGTCAGATCGAAGCGAAAGTGCACGAAAAACTTCGTCAGCACGACAAAATCTCTCGTTTAAAAAACTATTTCGACTAGCGAGGAGCATGTGTAAGTTTACTTACACAATGTCCGAGTGAAGTCGAAATATTGTACCCAGTTATACTTCGACTAATTTATTTTATCTTGCCGAGTCTTTGCATCAACGTCTCGTAGGGCTGGGCGCCGGGGACAGTGTCTACGAGCTTGCCTTTTACTAAAATGAAAGAAGACGGTGTTCCATTTACTCCGGCTTTGAGTCCGTCAGCGACATCAGCCTGAACTTTTTCTTTGAATTTTCCACTTGCAAGACATGTGTTAAAGGCATTCACGTTAAGTCCCACGTATTCTGCAATCTTTGGAAGCTCACTTGCTTCGAGGCCATTGTTAGACTCTGTAACCTCAAAAATTCTGTCGGTATATTTCCAGAAGGCATCGTTGCCGCCTTGCTCGTAAGCGCACTCCGTGGCTTCTGATTCATGAAAAGCTTTTGGATGAAGTTCGGCAATTGGATAATGTCTGTATACCCAAGCCACCTTACCTCCGCTCCCTTCCACTATCTGGTGCATGGTGTTGTGGAATACTTTGCAATATGGACACTCAAGGTCCGAATATTCCACTATAATTATTTTTGCAGCCGCACTTCCTAGAATATGGTCATTTGCCGATACAGCTCTGCCGGAAAAAGTATTTTCCGTACTTCCGGAAGGGATAACTGACGGCGCCGATGTTCCTTTGAGTAGAATTGCTCCACCGATAATAATACCGGCTATAACTATTGCCCCAGCTATTTGTTTTTGGTTGTTATTTTCCATTTACTTATTGTAGCATTTTAAAAAAATAGTGCTATACTTCTATTATTATTAATAATAATTAAAAAATATATGTGTAATTCAATGGGTTGTGGTTGTGGTAAGAGTCGCTGCTCTCCGATGATGATTGGTAAGATTTTGTTAATTGTCGGAGGTTTGAATTGGGGTTTAGTGGGGCTTGGTATGCTTTTGGGCAAGCCGGATTCTTGGAATGTCGTTCACATGCTTCTCGGTTCATGGGCAATGTTTGAAGTTGTAGTGTATGTGCTAGTGGGTGTGGCAGCCGTTATGAAGATTGTTGGGTGCAGGTGCAAGACATGCATGAGCGCACATACTTGTGGCACTGATGGAAAGATGACAGGAGGCATGTAGTTATTTGCGTTTAAAGCTAGAAATGCTATATTGAAAAGAAGCTTATGGCTTCAATCTTTAGTGTGATATTTTATATATTGATCTTTTTATCTGTGTACGTACAGGTCTTTTTCTTTGTTACCTTTCTCCAAAATAGAAAAAAAATAATTATCCGGAATAGCAAGGTCAGCCTTAGTAGCTATCCTTCAGTCACTATTGTGGTGCCATGTTGGAATGAAGAACATACAGTAGAGAGGACAGTTAACTCGCTTCTTGATTTGACTTATCCAAAAGATAAATTAAAAATTCTTTTGGTTGATGACGGTTCCACTGACAGTACTTTCAACGTCATTAACAAATTCAGCCAATTTCCGAATGTAAAAGTTTTTCATAAAGAAAATGGCGGCAAATACACTGCGCTCAACCTAGGGCTTCTCCATACCGAGACTGACTTTTTTGGCGGTCTTGACGCTGACTCATTTGCAGACCGAGAGTCTTTAGTTCGCATAATGAGTTATTTTGATAAAGACTCGGAAATAATGGCTGTGGCTCCTTCGGTAATAGCTTATAATTCAAAAACTTTTATTCAAAATGCGCAGAAAGCCGAATACAATATGAGTGTTTACCTTAAAAAAATGCTTGGTTTTCTGGGGGCTATCAATGTGACCCCAGGGCCGCTGACTATTTTCAGAAAAAAGGTATTCGACGACTTGGGTCCGTATCGGCATGGTCACAACACGGAAGATATGGAAATTGCTTATAGAATGCAGAAGAATAAATATAGAATAGAGCATTGCAACGATGCTTATGTATACACCAATACGCCGACCACTATAAAGAAACTTTATAGACAGAGATTGCGCTGGATTTATGGATTTATTAACAACACCATTGACTACAGGAGTGTCTTATTTAAAAAACAATACGGAAATTTTTCTCTTTTTACTTTGCCTATGGGAGTTATTTCTATTGTATCCGTGGCGTATCTTTTCGTCCGAATAGTTTACAATATTGGAGATTTTATATATGCGAAGATTAATGTTTTTAATACTGTAGGCTGGCATTTCTCATCTGCTAATTTTTATCCCGATACTTTCTTTATAAATTCGCAGTCATTCATTTTTTTGGTTGTTTTTATTTACCTATTAGTTGTCTTTGCCATGATTTTTGGCAGAAGAATGACTGAAGGCAAGTGGGGGTTGTCTCTATATATGCTTTATTTTTTCCCAGTTTTTAGCTTGATTGCTCCGTTTTGGCTGATGAAAGCGGTTTATAATACTGTCCTGCAGAGGAAGCCGGCTTGGAGATAAAAATTTACCTGTCCCGTACTAAATTTTTGATTACGGGAAATAAAAATGAAAATTATTAATAAAATTTTAGTACTGGGATGATTGATTGGAAAAAATATTTAATTGTATTTTTAATTACCGTAAGTTTATTCCTTTCGGCCAGTTATGTGAGCAATTATTTCGGTGAAAGAAAAATCGATCAGCTTAAGTCAATTCAAGACAAAATAGCTATTGACATCCTTTCTTCCGAAACTCAATTTTCACTGCTTTCCGAACTTTCTTGTAAAAACATTTCTGATTCTGTTTTCTCCGGTGAGCTCGCAGAGCTAGGAAGTAAGCTGGAGTGGAGTGAACGTAATTTAGGCGCTACTGAAGAAGTGTCTTATTTGAAGAAATACTATTCTCTATTGCAGATTAAGGACTATTTATTAATGAAGAAAATCTCCGCGCGTTGCGGGGTCAAATCGTCATTCATCCTTTATTTCTACACCACAGCCGAGAATTGCAGTTTATGTGAGAAAGAAGCATTGGTACTGACCGAGCTTCGTAGTAAATATCAGCAATTACGGGTGTATTCTTTCGACTATAGTACTGACCTGTCCGCTGTCAAAGCGATGCTGCAAATTTATAAAATCAAAGACACGGCTTTGCCGGCATTGGTCATAGACGACGAAGTATTGACCGGCTTTCATGGCATTGATGAGCTTGAAGCTCTGATTAAAAAGTCTTTCAAGCTTCAGGAAACAAAGCCAGAAGAGAACACTCAAAAGAGCAATTAACTGGAGCCGGGAATAGGACTCGAACCTACAACCTACTGTTTACAAAACAGTTGCTCTACCATTGAGCTATCCCGGCATGAAGACATCCTAGCACATTTACAAATTTTCCTCTTCCTTAATTTTGTGCTTAATTTCCCTGATTTTGTGTTTATAGTCTCCTATAATCTTTAAAAATTTGGAAATTTCTTTCTTTTCACCGTCTGCGTGCTTGTCCTTGCCTATGTTATCTATTTTAATTTTAATTTTCTCGTAGCTATTTTTTAAAAGATTTGTCCCCCGAATATAAAATCGCAGAATAGTTACCACAGTCAAGTGTCCGTACTTTTTTGTGTTTACGGTAATTATTTCTTTTATATTTTGCATATCTCCCACGAAAGGATGCTTGTAGCCATTATCTGGCATCTGCCCGTTCTCCACAACTTCCAATTTGCGTCCGATCATGATGACGATGCCTATGAGCGACACAAAGAATGAAGTTAATATGATATACATCCCGTTAGAAATAGGAAATGCTCTGCATTTCCGTACTTAAATTAATTTTTATAAAATTTTTAACCATATGATTTCTAACGGGATACATATTTTTAAATAGAATAACGCTTTACTTCTGTTATTTTAGCCTTGTTTTTCTCCAGAAGCTTGCCGACTGTCTGTTCTCCATCTTTAATAAAAGGCTGTTCCAGCAAAGTCTTTTCTTTAAAGTAGGTACTTATTTTGCCATCCAGCATCTTCTTTTTTATCTCTGCCGGTTTATCGATACTAGCAACTTCCTTTTCAAAAATTTCTGTCATTGTTTGTTTTGCGTCAGGAGTTATCTCATCTGCCGACATGTATTCTGGTTTCATGGCTGTTATGTGCATAGCGATGTCTCTCGCAAGTTCTTTATCTCCTCCTGATAGAGAGACAATCACACCTGTCTTGTTGTTGTGGGTATAAGTTCCTAAAATTTCTCCATTCACTTCATAAGTATCACCAAGCTGTATATTTTCTCCGGTTTTTTGAATTACTGTGTCTATCATCTCCTTTGCATTTGCTCTCATTTTCTCTACGCCGACAGAGAGAGCTAAATCTCCCAATTTATCAAGCAAATTCAAAAAGTCTTCATTTCTAGACACGAAGTCTGTCTCACAGTGCAGAGCCACTAGCACAGCTTTTTTGTCCTTATTTTTTATAGTCACTGCACCGTCCTTGGCTTCTCGGCCTACTTTCTTTAAAGCGATATCAGAGCTGGTTTTCTTCAAGATAGCCAAGGCTTTTTTCATGTCACCCTCGGCCTCTTCCAAGGCGCGTTTGCACTGCATTACAGATATGCCAGTAGCATCCCGGAGCTCTTTTATTTGCTCTGTTGTAATTTGTACAGACATATTAACTTAAGATGTTTTATCAGGCACTGTATGCTGACTTTCTTTGTAGGCTTTAGCGATAGATTCTGTGAAAAACTTTATTGAGGGTATACCGGAATCATTGCCTACTATCGGGTAGTTTATGCCTTTGATATTTGAATCAGAATTAACCAGAGAGACAACGGCGACATCTCCTTTTAAAGCTTCGGTTACCGCAATATGTTCCGCTTTCGCATCTATGACAAACAATGCGTCTGGAGTCTTTTTGAGCCCGATAAGTCCGGAATAATATTTGGAAAGTTTTTCCATTTTCTTGGCCAGTACCACTCTTTCTTTTTTCGTATACTTGTCCAGTCCGCCCTCCAAACTATCCTTGCGGTAAGTTTCTAATTCAGTAATCCTCTTTTTTATTTCTGTAAAGTTGGAAAGAGTGCCGCCAATCCAGCGGGTGGTTACGTAGGGCATGCCGATAGACTCTGCCACAGCTTTAATTACTACCTTTGCTTCAGGTTTCGTCCCGACAAAAAGCACCACTTTGCCCTGTGCTCCCAAACCTTTTACGAACTCACAAGCATTGTGGAGCAGGATACTTGTCTTTTCAAGATTTATTATATCGGTTTTGTTTTTTGTGGCATATATATACGGAGAGAGGCTCGGGTGTCTCCTTGTTTTTGAATAGCCATACTGGACGCCGGCTTTGAACATTTGTTCTACGGCGTCATTGCTCTTATTTTCCGTTTTTTGCATGAAAACAATATAGCAGAAACAGGCACAATTTGCAACTCTTTATTTTTTATGCTAAAGTCTAATTGTGAATAAAAATATAGGGGAAAATAGATTTTCTTTAATGACTGCATGTTGCTCAGCTTTCTTAAATAGAGAGCTGACTTTTGCGCTGTAAAAATCTAAAATCAATAGTAACAACCTAAATGCCAGTTCTCTAGTATAGAGGCTGGCGTTTCCGTATTAGGGCGGGGCGTTTGTTCCTTGAGGTTTATATGTGTGATGTTGTCGATCAGGTTAAATGCGAGGTCTGCGGAGTGTATGTGGATCCTACGCTTGATTTATGTGAATGTCCCTCGGAGGCAATACCAGATGGATGGAAATTCCAAAAATGTGAGGGAATTGAATGGGATTTCAAACTCATATTTTATGACTGTTCCGAGGAGCATTATGTACTTAGACGTGCCAGTGCTCAAATTGTAGGGGAATTTCTTACTGAAATTCCCGAGGGGGCATGTCTGTTAAAGAGGGCAAGAGGGGAATAAACTTCTCACAAACGAGCAACATCCGAAAGGAGGAAATGTTGCTCATTTTTATTTCTTTTTTTATCAAACTGCTAGGTCAAACTGCTAGGTCTTGCCTAGCAATTCATTGTTATAACTTAACCATTCAAAGATTTCTTTTTGAAATGATTTTTTGTTTGGAAAATATTCTGGAAAAGTTTCTATATTTAATAGCTTATTTTGAATTCTTTTTATCTCTAAAAAATCAAGATAGCTTGAATATTTGTAACTTTGTAAATATCCAAGAGCTTCTTTTTTATTTCTAATTCCAACTTCTTTCCAATCTTTTTGTATAAGTTTTATAGGATTTAGATGAATGTATGAGAATAAATATTTTAAATAGCGGTCATTGTTTAAATGCTCAGATTTAAATTTACCCTCAAATAGTCCACCTGTTCTTTTATATTTTTTGTTGTAATACATTACATAAGCAGTAGTAAGTTTCTGTATAAATTTACTAATACCTCTTTCTTCTGTTTGAGTAATAAGGATATGAAAATGGTTAGGCATAAGGCAATAAGATCCAATAGATACAATTTGCTTCCCTCTTTCAAAATCGTAAGGACTTTCTTCTTTAGCAAGAGTAAAAATTCTAAAATTATTTACAGAATTACAAGCATACATAAGACTTATAAAACGAAAGTAATCTTCATTATCATGAAAAATTTTCTGCTTACTATTTCCACGATTGTATACATGGTAATATTCTCCATTAACTAAATTTACTTTTCTGATAGACATAAATACATTATACATTTAGAAAACTGCTAGGCAAGACCTAGCAGTTTTCTTGTTTTGACCAAAAGGATTTTTTCGAGTAAGATAGGGGAATGTTGCAATCTAAACTTTTTACCAAAACTAGGAAGGAAGTTCCCGCAGATGAGGTGTCAAGGAGCGCCGAGCTTCTTATTCGGGGAGGTTTTATAAACAAGGAAATGGCTGGGGTTTATGATTATCTGCCGCTAGGGTTGCGAGTGCTAAAAAAAATAGAAAATATAATTCGGCAAGAGATGGATGCTATTGGTGGCCAAGAAATAATCATGTCGTCTCTGCAGAGACAAGAATTGTGGCAAAAACATTTCAACCAAGACAGATGGGACGATGCCAAAGTAGATATTTGGTTTAAAACTAAATTAAAAGATGGCAGTGAGAAAGGTCTTGCTTTTACTCATGAGGAACCTATCTCCAACATGATGGAACAATTTGTATATTCTTACAGAGATTTACCCTTTTCTGTTTACCAGTTTCAAACAAAATTCAGGAACGAACTTCGGGCCAAAAGCGGCATCATGCGTACCAGAGAATTTGTGATGAAAGACCTGTACTCCTTTTCAAGAAACGAAAAAGAGCACTTGATTTTTTACGAGAAAGCGAAGCAGGCTTATATAAATATATTTAAACGAATAGGCATCGGGCATATTACCTATCTGACTTTTGCTTCCGGCGGAGTCTTCTCAAAATTTTCTCATGAATTTCAAACGGTGACGCCTTCCGGAGAAGATACGATATATATTAACGAAGAGAACAACATAGCTATTAATAAAGAAGTATTTACCGACGAGGTTAAAAAAGACTTAGAGCTGGGAGAAAATTTTAAGGAAGAAAAATCAGTAGAAGTTGGCAATATATTTACTTTAGGTACAAAGTTTTCGGAGCCGCATCTACTTTTCGAAGACGAGAAAGGAGGTAAAAGTCCTGTTTTTATGGGGTCTTACGGCATAGGTCCGGCTCGCTTGATGGGTACGGTGGTAGAAGTTCTCTCGGACGACAAAGGCATCATTTGGCCGGAGTCCATTGCTCCGTACACTCTTCATTTGCTTGTCTTAGGTGAAAATGAAAAAGTTTTTAAAGAAGCCAATAAAATTTATGAAAGTTTATTAGAAAATAATATTGAAGTTTTATTCGATGACCGCACCGGCATATCTGCCGGCGAGAAATTCGCCGATTCGGATTTGCTTGGTCTTCCTTATCGCGCAGTTGTGTCAGAGAGAAGTATGAAAGAAGGCGGCATAGAATTAAAAAAGCGTACTGAAGAGAAGGGAAAAATAATTTCACTGAAAGAGTTATGTTCGATAAAATTTACAAATTAATTTCTAACGACATCGGCATAGACTTGGGGACCTCAAATACCCTCGTGTATTTGAAGGGTCACGGCATCGTCATCAACGAGCCTTCGGTGGTGGCGGTCAATATCAAGACCAATCAAATTCTGGCCGTGGGCGGGAAAGCTAAAGAAATGCTCGGCCGTACCCCAGGGCACATCCGCGCCATTCGTCCACTTGTCGACGGTGTTATTTCAGATTTTGAAGTTACCGAAGAAATGCTTTCATATTTAATCAATAAAGCGGACAGAATGTCTAAAAAATTAGCTCGGCCCAGGGTCTTGATCGGCGTGCCTTCCGGTACTACCAATGTCGAGACACGGGCAGTGTATGATGCGGCCAGAAGCGCCGGCGCCAGAGTTGTATTCCTAGTGGAAGAGCCGATGGCGGCGGCCATCGGCATCAGGCTACCCATCAAGGAACCTGTCGGCTCGATGATTATAGACATTGGCGGCGGGACTACTGATATCGCAGTAATTTCTTTGGGAGGAATAGTTAAATCAAAAAATTTAAAAATAGCTGGCGACAGGTTGAACAACGACATCATTAGCTATATGCGCGATGAATTTAAAATTCTTGTAGGGGAGAGGACGGCAGAAATGGTCAAGATTGCCATCGGCTCTGTCTTACCGGTAGGTTACATGGAAACAGAAGTTCACGGACGTGACCTTCTCACTGGACTTCCTCGAGCCGTGGTAGTCAACGATGCCGATATTCGGGACGCATTTTCTTCGTCCATAAAAGAGTTGGTGGAAGGCGTGAAAGATATGCTGGAGACAACACCACCGGAAATTCTCTCTGATATAATGCATCGAGGCATCACGCTCACCGGTGGTGGCGCGCTCATCGCCGGCCTCGACCAGCTTCTCCATAGTGTCCTTAAAATTCCAGTGTATGTAGTCGAAGACCCGCTTTCGGCAGTAGCCAGAGGTACAGGGGTGATCCTAGACAATGTTCCGTTTTATAAAGATGTTTTAATCGGGCAATTGGATGAACTGCCACCAAGATGAGCTATCATGAGTTACTTGGTAGATAAAAAAATAAAGAGAAAAAAGTTTTTTCAAACTATTTTTTTTGTAGTTATTTTTTTTGCCCTGTTTTATTTTAGGGCAGACATTATGGATGGAGCCTCATCTGTAGGTATTTTTATCTTTCGTCCGGTTTTAGTTGCGGGCAACTACACTGGTGATAAATTTTCAAACTTAAAATCTTATTTTCTGTTCAAGAATTCTCTATATTTAGAAAATGAAAATTTGAAAATGAAACTTATAGAAGATGAGGCAAAAATGGCCAATTATAATTCTATTCTGGACGAAAACATTTTTTTGAAAGAAATTTTAGGTAGAAAAAATACCAAAACATCCGTGATCGTGTCAGCTATTTTAGCCAAGCCGAATAAGAGTTTTTACGATACTCTGGTCATTGACATCGGCTTAAAACAAGGAGTGAAAGTTGGAGATAGTGTTTTCGCTTTGGGCAATATTCCCATCGGGCGTATTGCTGAAGTTCATGCGTATTCCTCAAAAGTAATTTTGTTTTCTAACAGTGGCGAGAAAACACAAGTGGTAATAAATAAGAATATCTTTATGGAAGTTGTCGGCCGAGGGGGAGGGAATTTCGAAATGGCTATCCCAAAAGACTTCAACTTGTCAAAAGGCAGTGAAGTGGTTTTACCGGGAATTATGCCACATGTTTTAGCAGTCGTAGAGACAGTTCTTTCTGACCCTCGGGATTCTTTTCAAAAAGCGCTTCTCGTATCTCCGGCGAATATACAGGAGCTGAAGTTTGTGGAGGTAGAGATAGAGCTTTAGACTCTATCTGGGATGTGGTACAATTTTTATATGAGAAAACAAACAATAGTAACAGGTGAGTATTATCACATATACAATCGAGGAGTAGACAAGCGCAATATTTTTAGTGACAAAAACGACATGCGTCGTTTTATTGAAAGCATGATTGAATTTAATCAAGTTGACGGAATAATAAGCTTATCAAATCTTAGAAAAACAGAGATAGAGTCTAAGGCTCTATCTGAGCCGTTGGTTGCTTTTGTGGCTTATTGTCTCAACCCGAATCATTTTCATTTTGTTTTAAAGCAATTAGTGGATGGCGGGATAGCTAAATTCATGCAAAAATTACAAGGAGGTTACACTTATTATTTTAATGTAAAAAATAGTCGTTCTGGCTCACTTTTTCAGGGAACTTTTAAATCAAACCTTGCCAATAACGAAAACTACTTTAATAAAATTATTGGCTATGTAAACAAGAACTACAAAGTCCATAATATTCCAAAAAATAAAATGCACCTTGTCTCTGCTAGTGATTATGAGTACGAAAATCATAATTTCAAGATTATTTCTGCAACAGAAGGAAAAATAGTTTTAGATACTTTTGGTGGTAGTAAAAGTTTCAAAAAACACTGTGATGAAATCGTTTCAATTGTAAGGGAAGAAAGAGGACAAACATCTCTAGTAGAAGAAGATAATTACCAGATAGAGTCTAAGGCTCTATCTGGGATTTTTGGGTAAAATTTTGCAATTTTTTGGGTGGCTAAAAAGGTGGGAAGTTATCCCCACTTTTTCTCTTTTGGGGCTAGTGTATTATTGCTATAATATAAGGGTCAAAACATAAAAAATGGCAAGTAAAATCTGCATAAAAAGATTATTACTCTGGAAATTTATTTTTAGATATTTCATCTTAGCTTTTTTTCTTTTCCCCACGATATTCCCCCTTTTTCCACAGCCGGCTTTAGCGGCTACCAGCAGTGATTCTCTAATGAAAGACTTTCAAGCTTACATGGAGCCTGCGTCTGCGCCCCAGGTGGCGGTAGATCAATCGGACTTATTCAGTGCCTTCAAGAGTTATGTGGCTGAGCCTAAGCCTGAAGCGGTGGCGGTTAATATTAGCCAGTCAGAACTTTTCTCGGCTTACAAAAGTTATGTTGCGACCACGCCGCTTAATAACCCCCCTCCTTCACAAGGCGGGGAGGTTTCCTCTCCTCCGCCTTCGGCTCCAGCGAGCCAAGGAGATGGTGAAACTGCAGTAATGGTCAACCAGATAGAGTTATTTAAAGCTTTTAGAAATTATGTGGCGCAAGTTCTGCCTCCAGTTATAGAAAAATTAAGTTCGCCTGATACAGGCCAGATAGCTTCAAATTATGACCCCTCTCTGCTCTCCACTCTGCAAACTTTGCTCAAGAAACCGGAATTCCTCTCCCTGCTGCGTGGTCCCAAGGGACTCCAGGGTGAACAGGGAGCGGAAGGTCCACAAGGCTTACCTGCTCCCTCAAGTCTCAACAATGTCCAAGGTCCAGTAGGCTACAACTTTGGCACCACGGCTCCCTCCGCTCCACAGAACAATCCGATAGGCACCCTCGGCGGCTTCACCGCTCTTGGAGCTCAAGACTTAACTTCCACTATCCTGCATGTTACTGGAACTTCAACTCTCAACAATGTTACTGTCTCTGGAAATGCTAGCATTGCTACCCTCGCTGTCACCGGCACTTCCACTCTAGCTGGAGGCATTGTTTTCAACGGCACCACTGACTTCGACATTGATGACAACACTGCTTCTGCTTTAACCATCTCCGAAGGCTCTAACAATTACCTTAATGTCACTACTACTAACTCCAGTGAGAACATTTCTCTCGGTAATACCACTACCAACCCTACAGTCAACTTCCTGGGCACAGGACTCATTACTCTAGCTGGAGCTGGAGCAGAGACAGCCACTCTCACCCTCACCACCGGCTCGGTTACTTTAACCGATGGCGACCTCACGATTTCAAGTGGTGAGATAGCAGCCACCAGCGATGATGCTACCGGCACGGCTTTTTCTTTCACTGGAGTTTCGACTACTGGCACAGTACTTGGGGTAACTGCTAACTCTTTGACTTCGGGTAGCGCTTCCAATATTACTTCTAGTAACAACTCTGCCGCTAACACCGCCTGGAGCGCCAACCAACTCAACGTGACTAATGCTCAAGGCACCACTGCCGTCTCCACCGGCTCCATCGCTGGACTCGATGTGCAGTTCACCCAGAATACTTCCGTAGCGGGAAATACCGAAACCGCGGGAAGAGTTGCCGTCAAGCAAAATGATTCGTCATCCACCGACGCCGCCGTGGCTTCAATACTTTCTCTGGAAAACAACGACACGGCAACAGGCAACCAAATAGTGGCAACTGATGGATTGAAAATTACTGCCGGCACGGCTTCAAACATTACCAACGGCATTAACCTCTCCGGCACATTCGCCACCAACTACATCACCTCGAGCAACTTCGTCGTCTCAAACGCCGGCGCCATCACTGGGGTGGGAGTAAATTCCGGCACCGGACTCATTCAAGGTACGGGGGGGATCACGGTAACAGGGACAGGAAATATTAATGCCACGGGAACGGCTGCGACAAACATCGGAAATTCCACCGGCGCCTTGGTCATCGCTTCCGGCGGCACTTCTTCTTGGAACAATACTTCCGGCAACCTGACCATCCAGACGGCCACTTCCGGCACGATGACCGTAGACTCAGCCGGAATTTTAAATTTGGGAACTACGAACTCGACTGCGACTAATTTAGGTAAAGCTGCTACTACTTTGACGATAAACCCAACTGCTTGGACGGCTACTCCGACGATTTCGGGATTGATTACGGCCACTTCGGGAATAACTTCGAACGGAACAATGACGGTGGCTGCCGGATTCACACAAACAGGAGCAAATACATTTTCTACTGGCACAGGAGCTATCTCTTTGAACGGGGCGACTACAGTCACAGGCAGTAATACCTTTGCTACTGGCACCGGCGCAACAACAATTAATTCTACTTCTGTCGTCCTGGCTGGCAACAGCGCAATTTTAGACATGACTGGCACCGGCACTCTCGGCATCAACACCACGACCAACCGAGCAGTGACTTTTGGCTCGGGCACGGTTACCATTCCGACTCTCACTGCTTCTAGCTCCATCACCAACTCCGCCCTCACAGCCGGCAGAGTCACCTTCGCGGGCACTGCTGGACTTCTGGTGGATGATGCGGATATGACCTTTGCCACAGACACTCTTACAGTAACCAAATTTGGAGCGACTACCTTAACCGGCACTATCTCCGGCGGTGGTCAGCAATTAAATAATGTAATCATCGGAACTACCACGCCGCTGGCTGGCGCCTTCACCACTTTGACATCCAGCGGATTAACGACGGTGACAAACACCACCGCTTCCACTTCTTCCACCACCGGAGCGCTTGTGGTTTCTGGCGGGGTGGGTATTGCTTCAGCTTCCACCACAGCTTCTTCCATGGGTTTGAATGTGGCTCATACCGGAGCTATCACCGGCACCGGCTATGCGGGATACTTCAGCAAGACCGGAGCTTCCACCACTAATGTGGGACTGTACGCCACCGCCACTGGGGCTACCAACAATTATGCGGCTATCTTTGAAGCCGGCAACGTCGGCATCGGGACGACAACTCCCGGGCAAAAGTTAGATATTGAAGGCAGTATTGAATGCGGTATTGCCGGTTCTAACGATTGTTCAATTATCTCTCCAAAAGGAATAATGCTAGATACGGGTGGCAGTTCCGAGCCGATCACATTCGTTACCGACACGGAAAAAGTCAGGATAACAGGCGGTGGCAATGTCGGCATCGGGACGACGGGGCCAGTTGGTAAGTTAGATATTATTACTGGAGCAGTCACCGCTGTTGGCGCATTAGCAAGTTCAGGTATTCATATTGGAGAAGCTGGCGACGTAAACAGAATTGCCGAAATTAGTTTGGGTTGGAGTAATGGTGGTGCAAATACGAATGCGCCTGCGTCACTCGGTTTTATCACTACTAGTGCAACTGGACAGACAAAAGGCGCACTCTACTTTGCTACAAGAGATGTAACTACTGATACAGCACCGACGGAACGAATGAGGATTCAAAGCAACGGCAATGTCGGCATCGGGACGACGGGGCCGGGAACGCAGTTGGATATTGTGAACGATGGAGGTGTGGCAGATGGCATACGAGTAGGAAACAACCGAACCAATACCACCCGTAAATTTGGAGGACTGCAAGTGGCGCATTACACTAACTCGGAAGAAGACCTTGGACTCATCTGGGGCGATAATAACACTTCCAGCAACGACATATACATCGGTGGTGGAACATCGAGCTTTAATGCGGCTACAAGCATCAACTTCTATACTGCGGCAAACAGTACCACGGTAACCGGCACAAACCGCATGGTCATAGACTCCGGAGGCAACGTCGGCATCGGGACGACAGTCCCTGGCGCAATGTTAGACGTGAACAGGGGTGATGCAAATTATGATTTGTACCAAAATGGAGCACTTAATCTTCGTGGCGGTATCGGTGAACATTTCGGTTTCGGCATAGACAGCGATTTGGGTTCTCTGGGTGGGGCGTGGATTTCAGCGCAGCAGGCTGGGGTTGGAGCCCTGAATTTGTTGTTACAACCAGAAGGCGGCAATGTCGGCATCGGCACGACGGGGCCGGATGGACCACTGCATGTATTCAAGGCCTCGGCGGGAACTATCACGGCCAATAGTATCGCCGATGAGTTAGTAGTGGAAACAAATGTTCAAGGAGGCATCTCAATCTTGACACCAAACAGCGTTGCTGGAGTCCTCGCATGGGGCGACCCGGAAGATAATCTCGCCGCTCTGATGCAGTACAGGCATGACGTGACCAGGCTTGAAATATCTACGCATGAAGCAAATGGTTCTATTCAATTTGCCACAGGCGCGGAGTCAGTCGCCATGACTATAAATAGCGGAGGCAACGTCGGCATCGGAGATGCGTCACCGGACTATAAGCTTGAACTTTCTGTGGCGGCAGGCAGTGATTTGGCCTTCGGTATATCTGACGGAGATGTTGCTCACGGCTTTACCGATAATTTCCAAGCAGACACCTTCTTGCATTTTGGCCCTATTTCTTCAGAGCAGGGCGCGGGGATCATTACCGGCCTTTCTGACGCGGTTGGCCGACAGGGGTTGGTTCTAAGAGGATTGATTGGCAATACTGATCCAACTGATACTGTACCCGCGGTAGAATTCAGGGCGGGCAAGCTTTCCGCCGCCACTCTCGGTGATTTGGGGGCGGCTGAAACGGCATTTCAATTTAATGACAGCGACGCTAACACATCTTTTCTGACTATTTTAGGCAACGGCAACGTCGGCATCGGGGAAGCAGGACCGGAGACGTTGTTACAGGTTACCGGTGCGCCAATATCAGAAGGTACGATACTTGGTCAGGTGTTGGTTAAGAGTGCAGCTGCTTACAATGCTTCTCCCCAAGCTGGCATTATTTTCAAAAACAGATATAACGCCGCTGCCGATTCTGCTTATATGGGTTCTATTCGAGTTGGCAAGACAACCACTGGTGATGGAAATTATGGGGGGTTCATGGCTTTTGACACGCGCACGCACGGTTCAGTTGGGGCAGAGCGAATGAGAATAGATACAGACGGCAACGTCGGCATCGGGACGACAGGGCCGAATCAGAAGTTAGTTGTTGGAGATGATATGGGCGTTATAACGGGTGAAAATGCGATTGTAGTGGGTAGTGCGAATGGTGGAACACTGTTGCTGGGCACAAGTGCCACGGCTTGGAGTTTGATTAATTATAATAATGCAAATTCTTCACTCGATTTAGGTGTGAGAGGTGCCCAGCAGATAATGAGTTTAAAGAGCGGCAACGTCGGCATCGGGACGACGGGGCCACAGGGTCTATTACATCTGTATAAAAATGGTGGCGATGCCGATTATGTTATTGGAACAAACACAAGCGGTGATGCCCGTATAATATTAGATACTGATAATGGTATAGCAGATGGAACAAATTACTGGTTTATGAAGAACGATCGAACAAGTCAGGATTTGAGATTTTGGTATGGTGGCAATAATTTGGTAACTTTCCAAGACGGCGGCAACGTCGGCATCGGGACGACGGAGCCCAGTGAGTTGTTGCATATAGAGTCGAGTTCAGCCAATCAACCGGTTCTACGAGTTGAAAACACCAATGCAGATGCGAACCCTCCTCGTTTGGATTTGGTTAAAGATTCAGCTTCACCTGCTGCAGGTGATGAATTGGGAAGGATTTATTTTATCGGGGATGATAGCATTGGAACAGAACATGCTTTTGCCGGCATCTTAGGAATTTCAAATGTTGTAACCGATGGTTCAGAAGAGGGACATCTGGCGTTTCTTACAAGAAATGGAGCAACGTTTGGGGAAGGGATGAGAATCACAAGTTCAGGCAACGTCGGCATCGGGACGACGGGACCGAATCACAAGCTTCATGTGGCATGGACTTCAGGGTCGCAAGGCGCGGCGTACTTCTCCACTAATGATTGGAACAACACAAACACGGGCTCAATGTTCCGAATCAGACACGGAGCTGCTTCTGGAGACACATATTCAGAATTGCAAGCGTTCTCAGTTGGAGGGACCGCGGCAAATAGTCTTGTCCTACAACCAGACGGCGGCAACGTCGGCATCGGGACGACGAATCCGAGTCAGTCTCTGGAAACCGCTGGTTCAATTCAGGTGACGGGGGGCGGTTGTATCTACTACGGAGCCACATCACAGGGGAGTCTCTGTCGAAATGACAGCACTGCGGAACTGACGCTGGCTACGCAAAATAATGCCGCCGCAGACTTAATATTTTCCCTGGGGAATTCAGGCGCGCATTTTGAATTTAACAACGGCAACGTCGGCATCGGGACGACAGGGCCTGACCGTGTTACAGAAATAAACTCGGCTACGGGAATAAATCTAAGACTTACATATAACGACAGTAATGGAAGCGCGACGAATTATGCAGACTTACTAACTACCAGCGCCGGACTTCTACAAATAATTCCTAGCGGTAACGCTATGGAAATAGGTGGCGGAACCACCGCAACTGAAATGAGGTTTATGGAACCTTCTGCTTCGGGAACAAATTATTCCGCATTCAAAGCTATCGCGCAGGCGGCAAGCATAACTTACTCCTTGCCTCCAGCAGTCGGAGGAGCTGGAACTCAACTCACGGACGTCGCCGGAGACGGAGTATTGACTTGGGCCGCGGCCGGATCTTTGCGCAGCATGAAAAATATTGTTGGAACAATAACTGACCCCAATGAAGCCTTAACTCAAATTCTTTCCACGCCGATATATCAATTCCACTACAAACCGAAAATGGGTACAGGAGACAGCGCTACCATGTATGTCGGTGTGATGGCGGATGAGGCTCCTTGGGCAATGCATTACGGTGGTAACATCATTAACCCGGTGAATACTTTAGGATATATGGTTTTAGGTTTACAAGCTACCAATAAAAAAATAGATGAGTTGGATTTAAAAATTGATGGCGTAGAGGAGAGAGTAGTCACACTGGAAGCGAATGCCATTGGGGCGGGGCAGGTATCAGATTCTCTCTCTACGGCTCTATTTGATGCAATAATGCTTAAATTAGAGGATGTTTACGGCGTAGTCTGGGAAAATGGCGTAATGAAAATAGCCAATATTATTACCGACACAATAACCAGCAAAAAAGTTGTAACTGAAGAATTGCAAATGAAAGATTCAGAAACTGGAGAAATATATTGCGTAACAATTAAAAATGGGGAGCTTGATAAAACGCAAGGAGTATGCGCTCCAGCGTCTGAAGTTGCCTCGGCGCCTGCGGCTGGGAGTGGGGAAAGTGCCGCAGGCGCAGGCAATGTCGGCACTGGAGACACAGTACCTCCCGTCATCACCTTAACCGGCGAGGCAATAATTAATTTGAATGTCGGCGAAAGTTATAACGAACTTGGCGTCACAGCTACCGATGAAACAGACGGCGATGTGGCGGTAATTATTTCTGGCTCAGTGGACACGAGTACAGCGGGAAGTTATGAAATAAAATATAACGCTTCCGACACGGCGGGAAATGTTGCCCTGGAAGTAATTAGAACCGTCAACATCGGCGCTGGGGCGCCTGCATCTGAAGAACCGGCAACTCCGGCAGCGGGAAGCCCAGAGCCACCACCCGAATCGGAACCTGAAGCTCCTGCGCCAGAACCCGAGCCCACTCCGTAAAAATTAAAAATCACAAAAAATAATTTCCAAAAAAGACTAATTTTTTGTTAAAAATATTAAAAAATTTACGAATTTTTGTATCAAAAACGTATCACAGATAGGCATCGACTGGCAGTTTTTACAACACAATCGTGATATTTCATCATGCGGTTTCCGTGATATGCTCCGTGAGATGGATTTATTGCATAATACTATACATGTATGGTATAATATAAAGATGAAAGAATTAAAGGGTAAAAATTTAATATTTTCTATCATCATCGAAAAAGATTCAGATGGGTATTTTGCTGAATGCAGGGAACTTCAAGGTTGTTATACGCAAGGCTATACATATGAAGAAGTTATGAAAAATATCAAAGAAGCAATAGAGCTTCATGTAAAGGACCGTATAGAGCGTTCTGATTTTGTCGTTCCTATTTCAAATCAGAACCAAATTTCTCTCACTACATTTTCTCTCGATATCCCCTATCATGTCGCCTAGACAAGTACCAAAGAATTCTAAAGAATTAACTGTCTTAGCAGAAAAAGCTGGCTTTATACTTTCTCGCCAGAGAGGTTCTCATATGATTTTCTATCATGAAAAAGGTGTTCGACTAACAATTCCCCATCATGGAACAAAAATACTTCATCCGAAAATAGTGAAAAGTATTCTAAAAGACATAGAAAGCGTAAGTACATAGTGCATTCGAAGGTTATTTAACATGAAAAAGTTAAATACAAAAAAGGAATATCCGATACTTGGCCGTCCCAGCGCCGATGTTGCGGGAATAAATTCTGACACGGTTCCAGTTGTAAGAGTCGAGCAGAATACCAAGATGGCCTGCCCCTTCTGCCAGAGCATGGACTTCGTCCGCCGGGGCACCCGCCAGAAAAAGCACGAAGTAGTGCAACTGTATAAATGCGGCAACAAAGAATGTGGCAAGACTTTCACCGACAGCTCGGTCAAGGGGCGCCGGTACCCCATCGGGGTGATCATTGACGCCATCAGCTATTACAACCTAGGCTTCACCCGGGAAAAGGTCTGCGGCATCATCAGCCAACTGCACAAAAAGGTGCGACCCGAGCCGGAGACTATTTCGAGGTGGGCGGAGGAATATGCCGGACTCTGCGCCTATAATAAAATGCGTCCCTACGGGCTGAAACTTTTCGGTCCGATGGAAGTGCTGGAGGTAGTGACCATGGCGCATCATCAGCTATACCGTTTCCGCTACCATAAAGCCAAGATTCTCTTGATGCTCGAGGATTACAAGAACCGCAATTTTTATCCACTCAAGGAATACCTCGACGCAGTGTCGACCGAAACCCCGCATCAGTTTTTCAATTCCGGCGAACGCATCTCGGATGTGCGCAGTATGTTTAGCACCGCCGACATGGTGGTGACCAGCAAGAGCAATTACGCCAACCGCCTGGCGGAGTTTGCGCTCAAGGGCGTGTCAAAGAACAAAGACCGGCACGAAGGAGTCCAGAAGTTTATGATTGCCAATGACTCGGTGACGGTGGCCACCGAAGTGCCGGTGTATATCCGGCGTGAAGATATAGAGTATATGCAGAATGCCTTAAATTTTCAGATTGTGGGCGAGGAAGGGATAACTTTTAGACGTCATAGTAAGAGAGACGAGAAAGGGAAAAATTCGGCAAAAGGAAAGAATTTAAAGAAGGACAACGTCGGCACTGAGACATTTCAAATTCCTTCTTTGCTCACTGGTCATATTGATATCGTGCAAGTACGCAACGGCCAGATTCACCTGCTTGACTACAAGCCCAAAGCAAAGAAGGAGAAGCCCATCGAACAGCTGACCTGGTACGCGCTTGCCCTTTCACGTCTGACGGGTTTAAGATTGTACGAATTCAAATGCGCTTGGTTTGACGAGACGGACTATTTTGAATTTTACCCCCTGCATGTGGTCAAGAAAATCATGAGTAAAAAGAAGCGGAATGTGCATTATCGCTCCGGCATCAAGACGGAAATACCGCAGGATGATATAATAAAAATTATAAGGCGTCACAGCTACCGATGAAACAGACGGCGATGTGGCGGTAATTATTTCTGGCTCAGTGGACACGAGTACAGCGGGAAGTTATGAAATAAAATATAACGCTTCCGACACGGCGGGAAATGTTGCCCTGGAAGTAATTAGAACCGTCAACATCGGCACGGGGACGACACCGTCACTTACAATGCTACTGATGCTGCCGGGAACCATGCAGTGGAAGTGACCAGAACCGTAAACGTGAACGCCGGCGAAGCTCCGCCAGAGCCGCCACCAGAAGAACCGGCGCCGTAAGTAAAAAGTGAAAGTGCTTGACTTTGTATCTACATTGTATATACTTAAACCATGACAACAAAAATACAAAAATGGGGAAATAGCTTGGCTATGCGTTTGCCAAAAGAGTTGGCCAATAGTTTTAATTTGAAAGCTGGTTCAGAGGTTGTTTTTATTACAAATAATGATAGTTTCTCGATTCGGCCTCAAATTGAAGTAAAAATTCCTAAATACACTTTAGAAGACATGGTAAAGGGCATAACTAAAAAAAATCGGCATAAAGAATTTGATTGGGGTAAACCTATGGGTAAAGAAATATGGTAAAATCTGATTACATTCCTGACCAAGGTGATATAGTTTATTTTAATTTTTCGCCAAGTGCTGGGAGAGAACAAAAAGGTTTTCGCCCCGGCATAGTTATTAGTAGAATCTTTTTGAATCAGCCAAGTGGCTTAGCAGTTATTTGTCCCATTACTTCAAAACAGAAATTCTATCCTTTTGAAGTTTTAATTAAAACTGATAAAATTTCAGGTGTTGCTCTTGTCGACCATGCAAGGTCAGTTGACTATGAAGCAAGAAAATTCAAATTTATTATTCGCGCGAGCGTTGAGACAGTTTTAGAAATAAAAGCAAAGTTTATAACTCTTGTGCAGTAATTTAAATGAGTAAAAAAAATCTTGCTTCTTTTGCCATAGTTCTTATTTTTATTTTAGTATCTTATCACTTTTTCAACTCGCAAGGACCGTCCTTGCGAAAAATAGAATATGTAAAACTCGCTGGGGTTGTTATAAAGGTGGAACTTGCCAAAACTCCAGCCGAACAAGAGCTCGGCCTTTCTGCAAGGCAAGACCTTGCAGAAAATGAAGGCATGCTTTTTATTTTCGCAGAATCCCGCCAACATCCATTCTGGATGAAAGATATGAAATTTCCAATAGACATCATTTGGCTTAACGAAAATATGAGTATAGTTTACATAAAAAAAGATGCCAGACCCGAATCATATCCAAAAATTTACAGTCCAGACAAAGACTCTAAATATGTGCTAGAAGTAGTCTCCGGTTTTGCGGAAAAGCATGCACTTAAAATAGGGGACAAAATCGAATTTATCCACTAATGGCTTTACATTTAGAACTAGCCTGATATACTAATTTTACTTACTTAAATGGCAAAAACAAAAACCCAAAAGCGCAAGAAAATTCAGAAGAATTGGAAAAAATTTTGGAAACTAGGAGCAGAGGAATTTAATACTCAATATTTCGACCTGAGCCGTGACGGAGAGCTAACGGCTACAGAGGGACATCATGTTTACAATATAAATGACATTGCTCAAAAGTATGGCACACCACTTCAAATAGTTTTCCCCTTTATCATTGAAGACAGACTCAAGGATTTAATAGGCTACTTTCAGGCTTATATTAAGATTTACGGATACAAAGGAAAATTTTTCTATCACTATCCGATGAAAGTAAATCAGAATAAAGAATTTATTCTTTCACTTCTCTCTGAAGGCGCGAACTTAGAGGCTACCTCTGCCAATGAGCTTTGGTTGGTAAAGAAACTCTGGGAAGGAGAGAAGTTTAACAGCAAAATTCGCGTGCTTTGCAATGGACCAAAGACAGATCAGTACTTGGACTTAATAGAAGAGTTACGTGGCAAAGGCATGAACATCGTGCCTATTATCGAGAGTTTGGATGAAGTGGACAGGCTTTCTAAGTATAAAGGCGACATCGGAGTGAGGGTAGACTTGGATATTAAAACTGACTCTCACTGGGACAAAAAGTTTGACCGTTTCGGTCTTTCTGAAAAAGATGCTTTGAATTTGAGTAAGATGAAAAATCTGAAAATCATGCATTATCACATGGGCTCCCAGATTAAAACTCAAAAAAGTATCTTTGAAGGCGTAAAATACGGATTTAATATTTATACCCAATTACAAAAGATACATCCTTCACTCGATACGCTTGATATCGGTGGAGGCTTCGGTGTACCTTATGAAAAGAAAAAGTTTTATACTGCCAAAGGTGTTTCCAGTAAGATTGTAAAAATACTCAAAAATTTATCAGACAAGGCAGGCATCAGACACCCGAATTTAGTAGTGGAATGGGGGCAGTACATTGTTGCTCCTGCTGAAATTACAGTTTACAAAGTTCTTTCCGAAAAGCTTATACCTAAGGCTAATGCCAAGGCTTGGTATGTCGTTGATGGTAGCTTTCAAAATGACATCAAAGATACTTGGGCTATACACCAGAAATTTCACACTATACCGGCAAATAATATGCAAAGTCCTTTGAAAACCACTTGGCTTGCCGGCAGTACTTGCGACTCTGACGACAAATACACAGCCGGAGGAAATTATATTCTTTTACCAAAGCTTCATGAGAACCAAAACCAGTTTGTGGCAGTCCTAGACACTGGAGCTTATCAAGATGCCCTAGCTTCGCACCACTGCTTACTTTCTGCTCCAATAAAAGTCCTAGCTCAAGATGGCACGGTGAAAATAGTTCGCAAACGCGAAACTGCAGACTATATAGGCAGGCTTTTCGGCTGGACCAATGGGGCACAAAACTGAAAGTTTTGTGAGTCCGCAGCACGACGGTGCGAGGAGCGGGTAGCGAAATTTTTCAGCAGAAAAATATTTGTAACCATAAGTAAGGCTCCGCTTCTTCACATTTTTCGTCCCTGCGCCCTTCTCCTGCGGAGTGGGACCCTCGGGAAGCTCAAAATGTAAAGAAGCTTCGCCTTTATTATTATCTTCTGAATTTATAGCCTATGAGTTTGAAAGCTAATTTGGCGACAAGAAAATCGTATCCATGGAATCCCGGCGTAGGTATCGGCGAGCATTCGGCAATATCGGCGCCGACTACGTTTTTCTCTCTGGTCACCGCTTCGAATATTTCCATGGCTTGATACCAGCCTATGCCCCCCGGCTCGGGTGTGCCTGTGGCCGGCATTGTGGATACGTCGAAACAGTCAACATCGAATGAAATATAGACATTTGGTGAAAGCTGGCTCAAGATTTTTTTCAAATCGTATTTATCTCCATAGTTTACCTGTTCTTTGTTTATATATTGCTGTTCGCCAAGAGACGTATTTCTTGTGCCCACCCAGACAATATTTTTAATACCGTGGTTGTCTTGTAAGCGTCGCGCGGCGCAGGCATGAGACCATTTGGTGCCATCCCACTCTTCCCGCATGTCCGTATGCGCATCGAAGTATAAAATAGATAAATCAGGATATTTCTTTTTATACTCGCTGACTATTGCCGGAGTTATAGAGTGTTCTCCACCCAAACTCAAAAGAAACTTATTAGTCCAATTTTTTGCAACATTAGAAATTATATCTTGGGCTTTTTCCGCATTTTGTTCAGGAAAATTAATTGCCGGCAAGGTCGCTATTTTCACTTTTTGATTGACTTCATAGCCAAGCTCGTGGTCATATTGTTCAACCTGTTGAGATGCTGTAATTATTGCCCTCGGACCCCTGCCTGTACCTTTACCATAGCTCACGGTAGCCTCAAGTGGGATAGGCAAGACCAAAACTTCGGCTTCTTCTGGTGGAATCTCCGGTATCCCTAAAAAATTATCTGGTATAAATTCTTCCATATAATTCTAAATTATAAATCCAGTAGTACTGCCGCTATCCAAGGGAAAGCCACAGTTACATCGCTCTGAATAATTTGATAGTAACTCTCTGTGGAAAGTTTGTCCCAAGTGATTTTTTCTTTGCCACCCGCGCCGGAATAAGACCCGTAAGACATCGGTGAGGAGCCGATCTCAATGAATCCTGCCCAGTCTCTGACTTTGCCGTGCAGTTTTAAATCATGTTTTAGCGAAGGTACCACGCAAATAGGGAAGTCGGCTGAGATACCGCCACCAAGTTGCAAAAAAGCAATAGGCGCATTCTTGGACTCTTTCATATACCAGTCGTACATCAAGTGAAAGTATTCCAATCCATTTTTCATAATATTGCCGTCTAAAACAGTGTCGCCTTTTTGCTTGTGCGGACCGTTGTATACATAGCTGGAAAAGATATTGCCCATGGTCGAATCTTCAAAGCCGGGTATAACGATAGGAATATTTTTCTCATATGCCGCCAAGACCCAGCAATCGTCTGGGTTGGCTTTCGGGTCGGGCTTGATTAATTTTTCTTTGAACAGTCTGCGGAAATATTCGTGTGGAAAGTATTTTTCTCCCTTCATCTGCGCTTCTTGCCACATTTTCAAAAGATGTGGTTCCATGATACGAACGCTTTCATCTTCCGGCAAAAATGTATCGGTAATTCTGCGTAGCCCAGCATCACGCAGCTCGGCTTCCTGATGCGGAGTCAGCTCGGTATAACGGGGGATATTGGCATAATGCGAATGGGCAACATATCTATAATAAGACTCTTCATGGTTCGCGCCGGTAGCCGAAACCAAATGCACCTTGTTTTGCCTTATGAGTTCGGCCAGCATTACGCCAACCTGAAAAGAGCTCAACGCTCCGGCTAAAGTTACCACTAGTTTGCCTCCATTTTTTAAATGTTCCTTCAGCCACAAAGCCGCCTGCAAAGTAGAGCCACCGTTGCAATGCATCAGCGTCCTCTCCGCAAATTTGCTAATCGGCGCGGAACTTTTTTTAACATTTACACTCAAAGTGCCCTTCGCTTTAGTGTCGTCCGGAACAATAAGCTTCTTTAACCCTGGTGACAATTTATTTAGTGTGCTTTTATTCATATGATTAATTATATACTTAACCTTTATAATATCAACCTAAAATCAATCCAACCTATTTAAAGCTAATTTACACGAATATATTACTGTAATCAAATTTTTTAGCCTTGGTGTACTTTTTTGGTTTTTTATAGTATAGTATTTTGGTCCTGTATTGGATAGCTACTCCGACTTTGGTCGGAGAGGAAAGTCCGAACACAGACCAGTTTAATCTGGAAAGGTAAAGGGTAACGCCCTCCTGCAGCAATGCAGAGTTGCGAACAGTGACGAACCGATTTAGTTCGGGTGAAACGGCTAAATACTTACCCCTGTGCAAGATCGTGCTCTGACGCAAGTTGGAGAGAATCGCTTGAGCCTAATAGTAATGTTAGGCCTAGACAAATTGCTGTCTCTCTCACTTCGGTGAGTGAACAAAATTCGGCTTATAGATACAAGACAAAAACATGAAAAATCCTCTCGCAAGAGAGGATTTTTCTATTGGGCTTGCAATTTTTATTCCAATATGCTATACTATACGCGTGAGTGTGAGGAGCAATTCTGACGTCTTCTCGCATTAATCGTAAACAACATAAGTGCCGCAAAAAACACCGCAAGGTGTTTTTTGTTTTTCTCTGATATAATTCTTTTATGACTAGAAAGTCTAAAAAAGTAGTCATGGTTAGCGGGGGTTTTGATCCTATTCATATTGGCCATGTGCGGATGTTTGAAGAAGCTAAAAAGTTAGGGGACGAGCTGGTGGTGCTTATCAATAATGACAACTGGTTGAAGTTTAAAAAAGGCTATGCTTTTATGCCGGAGCATGAACGAAAAGAAATTATAGAGGCCTTTGCGGCAGTGGATAGAGTTATTCTAAGCAAGCACAAGAAAAATACAAAAGATATAAGCATTAGCGGAGAATTGCGATCTATTCGTCCGCATATTTTTGCCAAAGGCGGGGACAGGCATAGCGGCAATATTCCATCTCCGGAAGTATTGGTTTGCAGGGAGATAGGCTGTACAATAGTAGATGGTGTCGGCTTTGGCGGCAAGGTCCAAAGCTCTTCAGAGTTAGTAAAAAAAGCGCATAAGAAATTAAAGAAATAATAAAGTGAAACCTTTAAGCCAAATGTCAAAAAAAGAAATTAGTAAAATCAAAATGATTGTTTTTGATGTGGACGGAGTGCTGGTGCCTCGAGGCACGAAAATAAAACAGACAGGCAACACTACCACCTTACAAACAAAAGTTATTGCTAAAAAACAGATAGAACAAATAAAAAAACTCAATAAAAAAGGATTTTTAATAAATATTAGCTCCGGTAGAGGACTGTATATGATGCAGGAAATGTTTCGCGAGGTTTTGCCTTTTACGAGCCTTACATATGAGAATGGCAGCGCTACTTGGTATAAAGGAAAAATCTTTCAGCATGTCAACAGCTTCGAAACTCTGCACAGTATGTTTTCAAAATTAAAAAAAATTGCAATTAAAAATAAGAGTGTAAAAGGATTCGAACCGAAAGAGTTTATCATAACTTTGCATTGCAAGAAGAGAATCAAAGAGATTGAAAATATGGTAAAGACAAATAAAGTTCTTGCCACCAACTGGAACGGGGAGGCATATGACGTAGAGATTAAAAAAGACCAAACCAAGGCTGTCGGCTTAAGACGCGTTATGAAAATTTTTAAATTAAAAAGACAAAATGTCATGGCCATAGGGGACAACTATAATGACCAAGAGCTTCTGAAAGAAAGCGGGCTCCCGATATCAGCTGATAAAACTAGGGTAAAAGGAGCATTTCATGTGCCATTAAAGGGTAAATTTCTTCCTGCAGATATTTTGATGCAGAAAATCTTGGCATTATAAGCTCTCAAGTTATATAATAAGTAGACAATGGAAGAATTCAAACCCTTTACAATAGAGCGTCCATGGGGGAACTTTCGGCAGTTCAATCTAAATACTTCCGTAACGGTAAAAATTCTCACACTCAAGCCAAATGAACAGTTGAGCTTGCAAAGTCATGCTAAGCGTTCTGAATTTTGCCGTGTCATTAGTGGCAGTGGTGTTGTCGAAATAGGAGAGAATAAATACAACGCCAAAGAAGGCGACGAATACAATGTTCCTGTAAATACAAAACATCGAGTCATCGCCGGAGATGCAGGACTTTCTTACTTGGAAATTGACACCGGAGACTTTGACGAAGAAGATATTATTCGTTATGAAGACAAATATGGCCGCATTTAAAAAAACAAAAAAAAATTCTGAAAGAAAGAGAACATCTAAGCGTCTAGATGGGTCAGGGTCATCCCTGAAAATAGAAAAAATAACTAAAAAAACAATTAAACGCGTTGGCGCAGAAATTCGTCCTAGAAAAAATACTAGGAAAGTCAGAAAAGTTTCTGTCCTTGATCTTCAGCGGTCAAATAAAAATCCAATTATCGAGCCAAATGCGGAGTCATACTGGGAATCAAAGGCCACATTTAATCCCACCGCGCTGGAGCATGATGGCAAGGTTCATATTATCTACCGAGCAATCGGAGACACTGATAATTCAGTTTTGGGTTATGTTAAAAGCAGTGACGGACACAGCATCGAAAAAGACTCAAAAAAGTTGGCATATTATCACAAAAATATTCAACCTGTATCAAAAATGGCGACTCACATTAACTACTGCTCTGGTGGCGGCTGGGGCGGGGGATGCGAGGACCCGCGGCTTACACTTTTAGGCGACAAAGTGTATATGATATACACGGCTTTTGACGGCTGGGGGTCAGTACGGATGGCTCTTACTTCCATAAGTCTTGACGACTTCGTATCTAAACATTTTGACTGGAAAAGACCAGTACTTATTTCTCCTCCTCATCAAATACACAAAAATTGGGTTCTTTTTCCAGAAAAAATTAATGGCAAGTACGCTGTTCTTCACAGCATTTCTCCCAAAATAATGATTGATTATTTTAAATCTTTGGACGAACTTGACGGTAATAATTTTATATATAGCGTGCACCAAGCGAGTCCGTTGTGGCAGACTCGAGATAGATTAGTACGAGGTGTCGGACCGTCTCCACTAAAGACTCCATACGGCTGGCTGGTTTTGTATCACAAAATGGACAAACATGAAAACCACAGGTACAAGCTCTGGGCAATGATTCTAGATGCAAAGGATCCGACTAAAATTTTATACAATTCCCATCAAGCAATTCTGGAACCAGATGAGTGGTATGAAAATGAGGGATACAAAGGGGGAGTAGTATATTCTTGTGGGGCAGTCGTCAAGGACGGACAACTATTCGTTTATTACGGAGGAGCCGACAAAGTATCTTGCGTGGCGACAACCAACCTTGATAAATTTCTGGAAGAACTAATACATTCCAAAATGTCTTCGTTAAAAAATAAAAAAATGGTTAAATAATTTATGTTTGTTGTAAAAAGGTCTCATCATAACCCAATTCTGGTGCCGGACAAAGATCACTACTTCGAAGCTTTTGCCACTTTCAACATGAGTGTCATTAAAGTTGGGAAAATATTTTACGGTGTATACCGAGCTGTCTCTGCCGTAGACAAACTGCGTACTCTTGAGCAGATTTCTACCATTGGCATCGGGGAGAGTAAAGACGGCACATATTTTGAAGAACGCCGGCAATTTATTAAACCCGAAGAAGAGTGGGAAAAGTACGGCTGTGAAGACCCGAGGGTTACGTATTTCGAAGGGCAATACTATATATTTTATACAGCGCTCTCCAAGTATCCTTTTGAGGCTAGCGGTATTAAAGTCGCGGTGGCTGTTTCCAAAGATTTGAAAAAAGTAAATGAACGGCATTTGGTCACGCCTTTCAATGCGAAGGCCATGACACTTTTCGGAGAGCGGGTGGGGGGCAAGGTCACAGTTATTGTGGCCGTCAATACAGACATGCCTCCGGCGAAAATAGCTATAGCCCAAATGGATAGAATAGAAGAATTATGGAATGTAAAATTTTGGGAGGAGTGGTATAAAAATATAGATAAACACGTAGTTGACTTAAAAAGGTTTCCTTACGACCATGTTGAAGTCGGCGCTACGCCGGTAAAAACTAAAGAAGGTTGGCTGCTCTTATATTCACATATTCAAAATTATTTTCCCGGTAGCAACTTAGACCGGATATTCGGCATTGAAGCAGTCTTGCTCGATAAAAATAATCCGCTTAAAGTTCTCGGACGTACGGGAGGGCCGCTTATGGCGCCTCGAGAACCTTACGAACTCTTAGGCCACGTTCCCGATGTGATTTTTCCTTCAGGAGCGTTGGTAAAGAAAGACACCCTTTTTATATATTATGGAGCAGCTGACATGACAGCCTGTGTTGCCCATGTAAATCTAAATGACCTTATTTCTACGATGCGTTCGGAAACGAGTGAACGTTGGAATTTTAAACGCTATCTTAAAAACCCCATCATTACACCGAAGACGACCCATCCATGGGAAGCGAAAGCTACATTCAACCCAGCTGTATTGCGGCTAGGGGATACAACCCACATATTATATCGAGCGCTTTCCGCCGACAACACATCTTCTATCGGTTATGCGGCAAGTAAAGACGGGGTGAATATAGATGAAAGACTGTCGGAGCCCATATACAGCTCGAGAGAAAGCTTTGAATCAAAAAAAGTTGCCGGAGCAAATTCAGGCTGCGAGGACCCGCGGCTGACAAAAATAGGCAAAACTATTTATATGTGCTATACGGCCTTTGACGGCATTGGGCCAGCAAGAGTGGCCATCACTTCAATTAGTGAAAAAAATTTTCTGCAAAAAAATTGGAAATGGGAAAAACCTGTTGTCATAACTCCGGAAGGATTTGACGACAAGGACACTTGCATTTTTCCGGAAAAAACCAAAGGCAAATATTTTATTTTACATAGGGTCGGGGACCAAATATGCGGGGATTATTTCAAAACGCTGAACTTCAAAAATGAGACAGTAAAAAAATGCATCAGGATTATAGGACCCAGAATAAATAGCTGGGATAGCTCGAAAGTCGGCATAACCGCGCCACCCATAAAAACAAAATACGGCTGGCTGCTCTTGTATCATGGTGTGTCAAAAAGTCATAATACTTACCGTGTAGGAGCCGTGCTTTTAGACAAAAATGACCCAGCGCTTGTAATTTCTCGCACCACTGACCCTATCTTTGAACCTCGGGAGCCGTATGAGAAATTGGGCATAGTTAACAATGTTGTTTTCCCGTGCGGTATGGCTCTTCAAGATGATTTACTGTATATTTATTACGGTGCGGCAGACAGCGTAGTCGGAGTTGCTACCGTAGAACTTAACATCATTTTAAAAGCTTTGACCAGAGATATAAAGAAAAAAAAGTAATTGGTGGACCCCAGGAGACTCGAACTCCTTACCTCCTCATTGCAAATGAGGCGCTCTACCAGATGAGCTAGGGGCCCATAATTCAATTTTGTTTACTAATTTTAAATCTTCAATTAGTATTGCTATAATATCTTATTTTACCAATAATGCAAATTTATGCGCTATAAATTTTTTACTAACTCGGAGAAAACATGGAAGGCTATGTTTGAGGCCATATCTGGCGCCAAAGAGTCTGTTTATCTGGAAATGTATATTTTCACAGACGACATGAACCAGTATGATTTTTTGAAATTACTGAAAGAAAAAGCTAGAAATGGACTTCGTATCAGAATCATCCTTGATTCTGTGGGCAGTATGAATTTCAGCAACGATGGCGTTGTTGGGCTCAAAGAAGCTGGAGCCGAGCTTTATTTTTATAGTTATTTCTTGCATCGCACGCATCGCAAGATTTTAGTCGTGGACGAAAGGAGAGCCTTCATCGGCGGAGTGAATTTCGGGAAGAATTATAGGCATTGGGATGATTTGGTTGTCGAAGTAAAAGGAAGATTAGTAAAGCACATTATCAGATCCTTCGCGAAAGTTTATATTGAGTCCGGAGGCAAGGACCAGCGTATTCTTGCTCAAAATAAAATTATTATTTTAGATAAAACTCGCACTTGGCTGGTGGAGCATTTTCCAAGTAAAATATCTTTGAAAAAAATTTACAAAGAACACATAAATGCCGCCAAGGAAAAAATTATTATCATTACGCCGTACTTTGTGCCCAATCGTTGGCTGGTGGGGACACTCCATCAGGCAGTATTGCGGGGAGTCAGGGTGGAAGTATTAGTGCCGAAAACCACCGAAGATATATATTTTCTGGTTAACAATATAAATTATTTTTATATGCTGAAACTCTCCCGGCTTGGAATTAACTTTTATCTTAGTCCCACCATGAACCACTCCAAGGCCATGATTATAGACGGCAGGGAGGCGATAGTTGGCTCACAAAACATTGACTTTTTGTCTTTTGATTTCATGAATGAAATCGGAGTATTTTTAAAGGATGCAAAAGCAGTCAAAAAACTTCTGGAAATTTATGATAAATGGAAAAACGATGCGAAGTTATTGGATTTTAAAACTTATAAGCCGAAATGGTTTGACTACATTATCTCACCAATCTTCAGTATTTTTTCCAGTATTTTTTGATATAAACTTTTTGGTCAACTATTTCAATAACTCCAAAAGCGGTGCAAGAGCAAGACCAAGAAGGCTCGTCTCAAACCTTCGAGAATGCGATTCGGTTTCCATTTGTGGCGGGGGGTAGTCTACTCCATCTGGTGCTGGTGGATAGACAGGGTTTGGTTGTGCTGCTGGGTATGATTCTTCTCTAGGGATAAGTTCTTCTGATCTTTATTGAAACTGTTGTTCACCTTGGGAGCTATCTTGTCGTTGAAGTGTTTCTTCACGTTGTTCCTCATACTCCCGTTTGTATTCCTGATCGTATTGTTTTTGAAATTCTTGCTGATACTGCTCTCCACTTTCATGTTGGAATTCCGACTCTTCTCGGTTTCGAAACTGATTATCTTCCCCCCTAAATTCAATTGGCGCAGAATTCTCTCTGTTATTAAATCTTTCTCCTTCATTTTCTCTATGCATTTCTCTACCCGCTTCTTCTTGCGGTGGAGCGAATTTTTTACATTCTTCAGGATTGTCTTTACAATAAACCATGCATTCTTCCGGCCCTGTGCACCCTCCAGGACCAACAAATTCTCCTTCTCTTTGTCCGCGATTCTCTTCTATGTGACGAATGTCTTCTTCGTCAATTAGTCCGTTTTCCTTTGCCCACTCAAAGCACGCTTTCTGGTGGTCTGGCTGCTCGCAGAAAGTTTCACATTGCCTGCCCTTGCATCCTCCGGGGCCTCGGCCACCTGCTTTTTTAAAAGCTTCAATATTTTTTTTATCTCCTTCGGGGATCATGTCATGCTTTTCGGCGAAAGTAATGCACTCTTCAAAATTGGCGTCATTCTCGCAATAAGCCTCACACTCGTCTTTTGACTTGCAGTTCCCGGGAGTTTGCCCACTTTTCATAAGTGGCATAAATTTTCTGGCTTGTGCGAGCTCTTCTGAAGAAAGAAACCCTGATTGTTCGGCAAAGGCTAGGCATTCTTCCATATGTTCTCCATCTTGGCAGTAACTTTCGCAGGCATTTTTATTTTTGCAATTGCCTGGAAGTTTGCCTCCACTTTTTAAAACGTCGCGAACTTTTCTGGCTTCTTCCAAATCTTTTCCTTTCATAAGGTCGTTCTCTTCAGCAAACTTTAAACATTCTTCAATATTGGAGACATCATCGCAATAAGCCTCACACTCGTCTTTTGACTTGCAATTTCCAGGACCTCCTCCCACACTCTGCACTTTTTCCGCAATGCGGATTTCTTCTTCGGACAAGAGATTATGTTCTTTAGCAAAAGCCAAGCAGTTCTTTTCGTTTTCAGGAAGTTCACAAAAAGCGAAACATTCAGTCTTGTCCTTGCAGTTGCCGAGTTCTGCCACCGGAAAAGTAATCTCCGGCGCCTCTTCTGCCAGTACAAAAGAGCTAGAAAATATTCCCAAAGGTAGAATTAAAAATATAAAAAGATTTATATAAAATTTATTCATTCAAAAGGATTTTTAGTTTCAAAAGGATTAGTTTTTTCTGTAGGGTTGAGATCCGGTACATTTTTTACTGGATTGGTTTCTGTCTGTAGCTTTGTTTTATTTAGCGCCTCTGTTTCCTCGGGAGTCATCACTGTACTCTCTTTCTTGGTATTCCTAAAAGAAAAATAAAAACCAACTGCTATTACCATAGCTACAGCAACTCCAACATAAACTAAAAAATGGGGCTTACTACTCATACATCCATTTTACTTCTTTTTAAATTATTTTGCCACTAACTGGCTCCCATTATACTACAAAATCCGAACTTTTTTCGCCAAAAATCCAAATCAAGAATTCTAAAAATGGACTCGGCAGGGCGAAACAATATTTTCTGGGATATGGATTCGCCCTGCCTCGGCTTTATTTCCGCGCAGGAGGGTCTGGGAGGAATGCGCGGGAGATTCGGGATGGGAATACTAAATGCAAATTTCAAAATGCTCGGTGCCTTCGTTCATCATATCATGGAGTGTCCAAACTAAAGGGGTGCACCCTCGGCATCCGCCTCGGGCATTTCCGCTAGGGCTACGAGTGCCTAGATGCCTATGCGCGGGCAAGCAAAAGCTCAAACGGCTCAAATACTAGGAAATGAGCCGTTTGGAATTTGCCCGCAACTTCTTGGGGAGAGGAAGTTTCCTCTCCCCGGGTCGGGCTCTCCGACCGAAGTCGGAGTCTGCCCTCGCCATCCCCATTCTACGTTTTTCAATATTGTGTTTAGTGTGTAGCTTTCGCTTTCGAGAACTCATTGCAATTCGGGTCAGGCACTCGTCCTTTAGTCGTGGACACCCTAGCGGAAATGCCCGAGGCGCAAATACATCGTGCTTGCCCCAGCTCGCGTGATTACACGCGAACTTATCCCACCCGTGCGTGCACGCAAAATCACTCCCTGAAATTAAATTCTAGAATACGAAACTCCTTTCCCAGTTTTCCCGCTTTGTTTTATTTTTCCTTCTTTTTCGAGTTGAGAGAGATATCTAGTTGCAGTTGCATCAGAGACATGCAAAAACTTTTCTACTTCGTCGTTGGTGATTTTAGATTTTTGTAGAAACAAAGACATAACGTGATCTATTTTTTTACGCTTTCGGAATTGGATTGCGTTTCGGGCTGTGATTAGAAGTTCGCGAGCGAGAGAAGGTTTAGAACTTTCACGAACAGGCTTCGCCTGTTCGTATTCCGTTTCTTCTAACGGCTCATTTACTGGTATTTGAGCCGTTTGGGATTTATGGGCTTCTGCGGGTTCAGAAACTGGCTCCGAGTTAGGTTCATTTTCAGCTTGTTTTTCTTCAGTTTTTGGCTCGTTTTCTGCTTCCGTATGGGTAGAATTTGAGGGTGGCATATTATCACTTTTCGCTGAAAAGTCGTTCGGTGAGCTTTCTGGAGCCCCAGAGGGCACTTCGGCAGGGATAGAATCTGTCGTAGGAATAGGTGCATCGGCTGTAGGCTCTTGGAGGCTTGGTGGAAGAGAGGTTTCTGTGGGATTTTGGTTTTGAGTGTCGGAGGGCATATGGAGATTAAAATTACAATTAATTTAGGTTTTGAGCTTAGTTGCAATAAAATCTAAAAGTTTTTCAATATTATCTTTCGTGGTTTTATTAAGAGAGACTTCTGTTTTTTGGAGTTGTAGTTGATTTAAGGCATAGTTAAGATTTTCCTTTATTTTTTTAGGATTCTTTTTCTTACATTCATCAAAACTTTTTGCTCCAAAAACTGAATCATAAATTACTCTCTGATCCATTACACCGATTAAACCTTCAAGAGCGACACTTTTATTCAAAGCATCCTTAATTGTAAAAATTTTATTTTTAACAAAATCCCCGAATTCTTTTATATAAGCTTCTTTAGACTTCACGCCATCATCACCATCGAGAAGCACAATAAAGTTTTTACCCCACGCAAGGTATAAACGAATAATCTCATCAAGTTTATCTCGTCCAGCTCCAGGATAAAAATTAAGTTTTTTAGCACGCTTTAATATAATTTCTTCGAAATATCTTAAAGCGTACCAATCATTTTTACCTTCCAAAATCACAATATCAGGAATCGGCTCAACCATACTTGGCTGATAATCTAATCTATCAAGTATTGGTTGGAAATACGAAACATTATCACTTCCGAGTCCTTTGCCAACATAGGTAAAATATTTAACAGCAGTGATTTTTGCTCTTTCTTCAAGGTTTAAACTACCTGCGAGTACATCGCTAGATAAATTTTCATTTATACAAATATACGCACCAACTAACCATTTAGGGTTTATAAGATGATGACTATGCGTTGAATAAATTACAAGCGCATCTGTACTCAGTTCACTCAATGCGTCTAAGATTTTTGCTTGAGCTGATGAATGTAGATTTGATGCTGGTTCATCTAAAAGAAAAAGTATGTTACTTGTTCGTTTTTTACGAAACTCTGTAAATAGAAGAAAGGAGAAAAACCATTTGAAACCCTTACTTCTTTCTTTAACAAGAAATTCTTTTTTTGATTCGGTTCTAATTTTGAATGATAAGTAAAGTTTTCCATCAGTATATTCGGGGTCTAGTTTAATCTCCTTAAAATTTATCTTATTTTTACCAAAAAGATCGCCCCATCTATTTGTTATTTTTTCATCAAGAGCTTTTTCCATTTGAGATAGCCGGTTACTAGCAGCATCTTTGTCGCTTTCCCAAACATCTACAACATGATTTTGAAAAGTCATCCGCTCGTCAACCGCCTTTAACACATCATTTATAACTAATTGCCAAGTTTTATTATTAGAATTTGAGACTTCTTCTGTTTCTAATACACCAGTTTTTACAAAACAGACTTTTTCAGGAATCTGGAAAATAAAGTCGTCATAATATAGAATTTCTGGTACGATATCTGATCTGATATATGCAATGAGATTCTTCCAATTTGTGTTGTCTGTTTCGGAGAGAGTCCTTTTTGAATTTTTTGTTTTTGTTAGAAAAGTACAGGTTCGTTTTGTCTCTTTGTATGTATGTAGGTCAAAAATAAATTTGTAATCGTAGGTAAATTCTGTAGGGAACTCTAAAGTGTTTCGCTTATTTAAAGTTTCTTTCCAATATTTTTCTATTTTTTTCTTATCACCATTTTCCAGTAATAAAGTAGCACTAATCTCAACAGTTCCCGTAAAAGCTATTCCTTTTGGGCGAAGCTCATTAAGTTGTTCTGTAGTTAGATTTTCGCCCTTAATCATTTGATAGAATAAATGTACCCCCTCCATTATTGAGGTTTTACCGCTTTCGTTTAAACCAACAAGTGTGACTATTCGGCTATTTACCAAATCAACCACCACTCCGTCAATTCCTTTGAAATTTTTTATTTTAAACGATTTGTAAATCATTTTGCGCTTCACAAGTATTGTTCTTATGAATCAATACACTATATCAAAAAAACGATTAAATATAAAGGGGGATTACGAAAAACTTGTATTTATTTTAGAGTATGCTATACTGTATTCGTGAATAAAAATATACAAGCAAATAGTTATTTCTTTTTCAGCCACAACCTTAGAAGGCTGATATTTGCGCTGTAAAAAATCTTTAACTAAAAACAAAACTACAACCCAAACACCAGCCCTCTAGAGGCTGGTGTTTTTAGTTCTTTCGTGTTTTTCCAACTTCGAATAGGTCGAAGCGTGGACTGTTCTTTCACAATACACAATAAGGAGAGTGTCTCATGTGGTTCGATGGCGAGTTCATTGAAGACGCGCAGGCGCGCGTCAGTCCGTTATCGCACAGTCTTCACTACGGTGGGGCAGTGTACGAGGGGATTCGGTTCTACGAATTCCCTCACAACTTCTGGAGGTCAGTATTTCGACTCCAGGACCACATCAATCGCCTGTTGGTTTCTGCGCAGGTGATGGACATGGAAAGTCCATATGGAGCAGAAGAGCTCTGCGAGGCAGTACTCGAAAGTGTCAAGAAGAGCGATCTTCAGGCAGGATACATTCGACCCGCAATCTTTCGTGGCGAAGGAATTGGGCTCATGTCTCCAGGGATTCCGGTACACACGATGATCGCGGTTCTGCCATGGGCGCAGGGACCGGATTCCATAAGTCTGGCGACATCCAAGATGATCCGATTACATCCTCGTTCGACCAGCATCGGTGCCAAAGTCGCGGGCCATTATGTGAATTCATATCTCGCGGCGGCGGAGGCCAAGAAGTCGGGTGCTAACGACGCTCTGCTTCTTGACTACGAAGACAACGTGGCAGAGACTTCGATCGCAAATGTTTTTTTCGTCAAAGGGGAAACGATCTTTACCCCCAAGACGGAAAACATTTTCCCCGGCATCACAAGAGACACGATTCTCTATCTCTGTCATGGTGAGGAGCGAGACGTATCGTTGCAGGAGGCAAAAGAGGCGGATGCGATGTTTGTCACGGGAACAGCATGTGAAGTGCTTCCAGTGGCACGCTTGGACGACAAGGTTTTCGATACAGAGAATCCTCTAGTTCGCAAGATTCGAGCGTTTTTTGGGCACGTAGTTGATTCTTCGTGTCCTGTTAACAAACCGTGGCTCAGCACTCTTGAGCCAACTTCCTGGGCATCTAAGTTGATTAACCCAGCAAAAGGAGCAAATAGATGAAACTTCCAGTTTTTCCGTCTTTAATCCCACCTGTGGCTAACTACGCCAGCATAGCTTGTCAAAACATTTGCGGAGTTAGGCGTGTCGTCAACTTCGTACTCGGTCCTGAAGGAACGAACATGCAACAGGCCTGTAAAGCCTGGATTAGGTGGAGCGGGATCGTGGCAAAGGCAGAAATTATGCTTTGCCCGACGCCAGAAGACTCGTTGGCACAGGCCAGGCTGGTCACGGAAAAAGGTGTAGTGCCCTTTTTCTGGACGTGCGCGGTGTACTTCCGTCTCAATGAATTATTCTTTGGCAATCCCGATGTACATCCGTTCTTGGTGTCCTTCAATTACGAGTTGGATAAAATGCAGCTCTGTGTCAAGGAAGAACTACATAGACAGGAATGGAACGGTGGCTGGCGTATTGCCTCGCATCCGTCGCCGTCGCCCCTCGTGGATGGACTCGGTCCGGTTGTGAAGACAACTAGCAACGCACAGGCTGCTCTCATGTGCGCGCGAGGTGAAGTGGAAGCTTGTATCACTACGGCCCAAGCGGCGAAAATTCATGGATTAACCATGGTCCATGAATTTGGCTCTCCCATCATGGTGTTCTTTGCAGGTACCACCGAGCACGGCATGAAAATCTTGCTCGGGCAGTAAGATAGTCGACGATGGGGGCTTGTCTCGAAGAAATTCGAACAAGCCCACCATTATTTATTTTTTGTGATATTATTACTTCAAATTTATGACTAATGCTATTATCGGAGCAAAAGGAGAGATGGGTAAAAATCTTTTGTTTCCATTACTTAAACAAATCGGACAAGTTATTACAGTGGATCGTGACTCTACGCCCAAAGAATGGAAAAATGCCTGGAAAGCAGACGTAATTTGGCTTTCCATACCAAGAGAAGAAGTCCCTAAAATTTTATATAAAGTCAAACTTAAATCTCAGCAACTAATTGTAGACGTTTGTTCTATTAAGCGAAGGATTATTGACGTAATCGCCAGCACAGGAGCTACTCATTTATCGTTACATCCTTTACATGGCCCATATATAGCTTTGAATGGCCAGAAATGGGCATTAATCAAAACAGGTGCCGAGCATAACAAGTTTGCAAAGCAAATTTTAGATTTTTTAAGAGGTCAAGGAATACAAATACTGGAACCAGTAAGCGAAAACGAACACGATTTTATGATGGGTGTTGTTTTAAGTTTTCCCGAAATTTTGACGATTGTTATTGATGAGGTAATAGATAAATATGCAAAAATTAATAAGGTGGCTAAACCCTCCATGGAAAAAATCATGGAATGGGCTGTACCTGCTTCTAATGCGTTGTTTAGTTTTTATATTAGATCAATCGACAGTTCCGCAAACTGGCTTAGGAATGAAATAATTAATGAATCATATGGTAATCTTATTGAATCCACCAGAGAGGCATTGCAAAACTTGGGCAAAAATTTAGACAGCGACTTTATTAGTAAATCTTTGACCAAACAAAGAGAAAGAATTGATAAATTATCAAAACAAGAGCGAGCACGAGTGAAGCAATTGATTGAACGTTGGTTTTCCGATGCTACACAAAAAATTTTTAGTTTCCACAAGCAAAAAGATTTAAAACCAAATCTGGTGATTCAGAAAATGGCATCCGTAGATAAGGTTTTTCCGAAAATAAAGAAAAAAATTAGAGTAGGGATTCATGGAATTGAGGGCAGCTTTAGCCACGAGTCGCTTTTACGGCTATGTGAAGAATTGGGTGTGATGAAAAATAAAATTGTTCCTGTTTATTTAGTTGAAGCGGAAAGAGTCGTCGCTTCAGTTAAAAGTGGAGAGGTTGATCGTGGAATAATTGCAGTGGCTAATTCTGGTTCCGGGGCATACATTTCCTCATTCGAAGTAATGAGCAAGAATCAGTTTGATATTTTGGGAATATATGGCATGGAGATAATGCAGTGTTTGATTGCTAATAATAAAATAGAAGATATGAGTGGAGTAAAAGAAGTATTCGGTCATCCTCAAGCGGTCAGTCAATGTAAAAGAACATTTGCTGAAAAATATCCAGAAATAAAATTAGTTGCTGGAAAAGACAGCGACGATACAGCTCTATGTGTGAAAAAAATCGCGGATGGAGAATTGCCAAAAACAACAGCAACCCTAGCCTCACAACTTGCAGCTAAGAAATATGGGTTGAAAATCCTAGAATATGGCATGCACCATGATCCGTTTAATACGACGACTTTTTTGATTATAAAAAAATCATCTATTGTTTTATAATACAATATGTCCCATCCCGAATCTCCCGCGCATTCCTCCCAGACCCTCCTGCGCGGAAATAAAGCCGAGGCAGGGCGAATCCATATCCCAGAAAATATTGTTTCGCCCTGCCGAGTCCATTTTTAGAATTCCTTGTTTGGATTTTTGGCGAAATAAGTTCGGATTTTGTAGTATAATGGGAGCCAGGCAGTATGCAGTCCAAAATAGGGCGCGCGCGAAGCGCGCGAGAGTGTGGCGGGAATTTCAGAATCCCAAGAATTCAAAAGGATTTCCCAAGATTTTTTTGGAGAAAATGAAAGCGTGCGAGCGGAGAGAATGGGGTTCCATGTTCTCCGAACATTCAAAATAGTAATTTTGCGAGCCAATCGTGAAGCGATAATTGCAAGAATCAAAAGCGATATGAAATATTTTTTATACATCCGCAAATCCACAGACGAAGATGACCGACAAATTCTTTCGCTTGAAGCGCAAGAATTTGAATTGAATGAATTTGCCAGATGCGAGCATTTGATTGTTGCTGAAACATTTCGTGAATCACAAACAGCGAAATGTCCCGGCAGACCTATTTTTAATCAAATGCTCGACCGCATGGAGCGTGGCGAAGCGGAAGGAATTTTAGCGTGGCATCCCGACCGACTGGCAAGAAATTCTGTGGACGGTGGAAGAATAATTTATTTTGTTGATTCTCAAAAAATAACCGCGCTAAAATTCCCAACATTTTGGTTTGAAGCCACGCCCCAAGGCAAATTCATGCTTTCTATCGCTTTTGGACAATCGAAGTATTTTGTAGATAATCTTTCAGAAAACACCAAGCGTGGGTTGCGTCAAAAGTTAAGACGAGGCGAATGGCCCGGTTGGGCTCCGCTCGGATATTTAAATGACCAAGTTAAACACAATATTATAAAAGATGCCGAGCGGTTTCGCCTCGTCAAAAAACTTTTTGAATTGTACGCAACCGGCAACTACTCAATGAAAGATTTACAAAATACTTCAACATCAATCGGCTTGTTTGGAAAGAGCGGAAAAGTCCCATCGGTTTCCTTAATCCAACATACTATTTCAAATTCTTTTTATTACGGAGTTTTTAAATATAATGGCGAACTGCACCAAGGAAAACACGAGCCAATGATATCAAAGAAACTTTTTGATAAATGTGCGGAAGTAATGGCAAACAAATCACAACCAAAGAAACGCCATATTGCAAAACCGACACTTCGGGGATTATTAAATTGTGCTGAATGTGGATGCGCCATTACTTCCGAAATACAAAAAGGACATCATTATTATCGTTGCACAAAAAAGCGAGGAAATTGTTCACAGAAGTTTATTCGTGAAGAATCGCTTATTGAACAAATAAATGATGCCCTGCAAAAAGTTTCTTTGCCACCGTCTTGGGCTGATGAAATGCTCGCGAAATTAGAAACCGAACGCGAGCAAGAACGGCAAGACGGAAATATTTTTGCTCAAAATCTTAAAGTAGAGATTGGAAATTTGAATGACAAAATTGAAAAATTATTGGACACTCATTTGGACGGACTTATTCCGAAAGACGAGTATGTGGTAAAAAAGCAAAAAATTCTCAATCAAAAAATCGAGTTATCAGAAAAATTGCAAGATTTTGAGCAAAAGGGCAATCATTGGCTCGAACCGATGCGACTTTTCATTTTAGATAGCAAACAAGCCACAATTACCGCTTCAAAAGAAAATTTAGAGGACAAGAAAAATTTTCTTAAAAAGATTGGCTCGAACCCCATTCTCTCCGCTCGCACGCTTTCATTTTCTCCAAAAAAATCTTGGGAAATCCTTTTGAATTCTTGGGATTCTGAAATTCCCGCCACGCTCTCGCGCGCTTCGCGCGCGCCCTATTTTGGACTCTACTCTGAATGGCTCCGCGTAGTATACCAGGTTAGAACCTATTTTCAAGCTAACCCAGGATATGTTTTTATACCAAGAATGTCTGCTGACACGGTACTTACTAGTTAGGTATATACAATACGTTCTATACCGTATGTACCAGGATTACCGTAATGTGCCTAACTAGAATTACTTATAAGGGACAGAACTCAACAGTATAAGTCAATGCTGGGTGGTACCTGTTATGCTCCGTCATAACAGGTAATGGCAAGAGGATACACTCCTATCTTCATTTGCTAAATTGGGTGGTGGGTATTTTGCTTTTGACTTTTTGCGCGGCGGCGGGGACACCCTAACATAATTGGAGGTTTTTGAGCTATTTTTTTCCGTCTTTTTCTATATGGTTTTTCACATCCAGCATTTTTTTCAGGTTCACTTCTGCTTGAGGACGAAAACCTTCAATCATAGCTTCAAAACTCGCAAATTCACCAACACCATACCGTGACACGCCCATAAGAGTGTCTATAACTTTCTTGTCAGTATTCTTATCAGGGAACGCTTGAAGTATCACCTCCACTCTTTCTTTTCTGCTGGCAGTATATTGTGGCTTGTTTGACATTGCGACCGCATACATAAAATCAATTAACCGTTTGGCAAGACGGCGGGATTTTCTGCTTATCTGCATATCAGTGGCTTTTGGATTTTCTTCCATCCATCTCTTCGCGTTATCGAAAGTTTGCATAATGTCGTCATTTAGTGTCAGTGCTAACATCAATCCCGCCTTTGGCAACTTCTCGTCTTTTACTAGGTCTGTACCACCCAGTAGTATGCCGTCCGCTTTAGCGATAATTCTAAATTTCTTACTTTCATCTGAAAGGAATTGTTTTTGAGTAAACACTCTCATACTAAACATAAAATCTTCTCTCAATGCCTGCCCCACTTGGTCTTCTGCATTCAGAACAACATACAAATTCATATCAGAGTATCCTTCTTCGTATTCACCGCGACCTAAACTACCCACGAGATAAACAGCAACAATTTGGTCTTTGTAGTTCTCCCGCATTTTCGCCACAAGGTCATTCAATATACTCTTGTGCGGTTCTGGGATTTTATCAATAGAGCATCGGTTCACGACCTTAAACGAGGCGAGCATATCGGTTTGTTTGGTGATTATTTCTCTTGCTTCCTCTTGTGATATTGGAAGTTTGAAATAACTCACCAATGCATCAGAAAGATGTTCGATGTTTCCCTCAATCGCTTTTAGGGTATCTTCTGTTTTTGTCAGTGCGCCTGAAAAAAGACGCTCGGTACTTTCAAGGCGCATTTTTTCTATATGTTCTTTACCGTAATCAGATAAATTTTCCTGAAAACTTGGTTGAGTCGCAATATCAGTAAAACCTAGATTCAAAAAATCTTTGTCATATCGCAAACCACTTACTCTATGATGATGGTGCGTTCGCTTTCTCAAAGCAACTGCGATTCCACTTGTCGGATTTTCTTGCTCCCATTGTCTTATGTCTTCTTCAATACCAATCTCTCGAAGAGCTTTTTGTTTCTTTTGTAGTAAATCCGAAATAGAAACATCTTTCTCGACTGATGGTTTTTCGGGGATTGCTTCCTCCGTAATCAGGTGCACTATTTGTAGGATTTTATCTTTCATCTGATGTACAAGCGTCAGAAAGTTCCCTTGATAATACGCAAGTAGTTCTTGTCTCGAAACACCTTCGGGCACATCCACAATCCTGCATCCTTTTATGAGAGACACTGTCAAACGTAATTCTTTCAAGACCCTATCAATCTCCGTAACGTATTGCGATTGTCTTTGAAGAAACGCTAACTCCTTTGAAATCTGACCGAGAGCGATATTTTCTGGTTCACCATTTTCTTTTTGAATGCTACGGAAAAGAGCGCCTGATTTTAGTTTTTCAAAATTATTAGCGTACGGTTTTATTTCTATTTTTAGAGGCGTATCCATCGGCTATTATCTTATCGAGAGTTATTTTTTCGACTCATCTCTGCCACGTTTGAGAAAGTCCCTTACATCCTGGTCAGTAAATCTCCATTTACCTTGCTTTGAACCCTGGAGCTGCCCACTAGCTAAGTAGCGAAAGACTTGGCGCTCTGAACATTTAAGGATTTTTGCAATCTCTTTGATAGAGTAAATTTTCATATCAATTCAATTCTATCTCTTTTGCGCGGGTAGGTCAACTTTTGTCATACTGAATTTTTACCTGTGGATAACGTTTTTGTCTTTACATAACTCTTAATAACACGGCATAACACATACTCTTATAATTTTCATTGACTAGAAATTCTTATAAATTATAATTAAATTAGCTCTTGAAAAATTAAAGCAAAAAGCAACAAATTGTTTGGGGTACAAGTCGCTGGGGCTCTTCTAGAGGAGACTAGAGATATTTCTTAAACAATTTCGCGCAGTAGTATCTCTTATGAGGAACTACCATTTCAGAATCCAGTTTTATTTTGTGGATTTTGGAATGGGAGCTTCTCTTAAACCAAAGAACCGCAAAATAATAGTGCGGTTTTTTGCTTTTTAATGGCGGTAATCTACTGGGTTTGACGAAGTCCGTTGTTGACTTCGTGGGTCGCCATCCCAGTGGAACCTGCGAGGTCAAGAGCGGACTTTTTATGTTATCGCAAAAAGCACTCGAAGAATTTAAGACTATCTGGAGCGAAGAATTCGGAGAAGAAATCTCTGACGAATTTGCTATGAAACAGGCAGTGAATTTGCTGGTGCTTTTTAATGCGACATATAAGCCCATTAAAAACGAATGGTTAAAACAATATGACGATGAAAAATCAAAAAAGACCACCATATAACACGATTCCGCACTATATTGTGTCGGATTATCGCAACGGAAAATTGAATATCAACCAGCTTCGCTTGCTCCAGTGGATACGCGCGATAGGGACACCATACGGGATTGCCATTACGAGCTTGGTTGACTTGAACAACGATGTCTTTCCCGACTTGGATTTGAAAATTAACACAATCAACTCATACCTTATCAAACTCCGTCAGAGGCAATATATCTTCTTTGAACCACGACAGGGTAAAATGGGAACTTTTGAAATACATCTCAATCATTGGTTAACGCCTAATATGGGCTATAAAACGCTTGATAAGTTCTTCCCCGAACCAAAACGATGGGTAGGCGCGGACGGAGAACCGATAGAGATTGATTCTTTTCCACAAGCAAATCCACCAGAAGCCAATCAGAAGTTGGAGGAGCAAAATCAGAAGTTGGAAGATGGTAAAAACAAGTTAGCAAAACAACTTTCTAGCTACACTCCAGAAGACAAAATCAGAAGTTCCCACAACGAACACGATACCGAACCTCACACTAAAAAGCACGATACGTTATTAAAGTCTTCTTTTAAGGGAACGTTGGTAAGAGAGTTCAATCCAACGAATCACGAAGAAGAACGATGTAAGGAAATAGCTTCAGAACTCGGAGATGAATTTATAAATTCAATTGTAAGCGTTTTACGCAAGGACGGATTTCGGCTTATAGAGCGTGCGTGGGGCATCTTCCGAGAGCATAGGCAGGAAGGAAAAAAAATGGATAACCCCGCAAGATACTTTCAGGGGATTATTAAGAAATTGCGATAAAGCCAATGAAAAACTCATATACACAATTCAATACTTTTGCACTTGTCAGGAATTGTCAGGGTGCTATAATGAATTTGTACCCCAATACGTATGTTTTTCAGCGGAAAGCGGCGCCTTGCTGCCAATCGCTGAAAAGCGTGTTGGGGTACCAGCGGGCGTCGCTTCGCGTTTTGCATAATTATTAAAATGTACACTAAATCAATACGAGTATGAAAAACATCTGGAAATTTTTAGGGCTTACAGAAGATAGGATTGGGCGACGTAGATTTTTGGTTGCGTTCTTTTCTGCACAATGGGGCTTGCCTCTAGCCGTCTTATTGGTGGCGGGTTTATTTTACCTCGTTTTTGGAGATGACAGCCCAATTTTATTCCTGCCTGCCATAGTACTCATTGCATCGTTGATTTTCGGACTTGTTGTATACATCAAAATTTGTATTCGCAGAGTACGAGATATAGGTATTGCAAGAAGCTGGTGGGTATTGGCAATCATTCCTTTAGTTAACTTTCCATTCTTTATTTATCTTTGCTTGAAAAAAGGAACCACTCGACAATTAACAGATGGTTCAAAGACAAATCTATTTACACAGCAATTCAAATTATTCTTTGCTAAAAAATACTCAAAATTGTTTATCTTTATTTGTTTTGGTGTGATTGTGGTAGGCATTGTTTCCGCTTGGTTCGCAGCTTCTAATCTAAAAAGTAACATTGATACAAAAATACAGGAGCGCGAAGAAGAACTTGCTCAGGAAATATTTGGGAAAAGTTTTGAACAAGCTCGCATCGAGTATGACAAAAGGAAATCAGACTATGAGAAATGTTTAGCTGAGCGCACAGAGCCCACAGAATACGCAAGGAAATCAAAGTGCCTTGTGGAAATGATTTTCTGGGAGACTTACGCAGAAAAAGAAAAACAAGCATATAAAGACTCTAAATATCAAGAATTGCTTCGGGCAAAAGAAATTTCTACATTCCAAATTTTTAAAGAGGGTTTTGATAGATTCAATTTTGGCTGGTTGGGTATAACCATAGGTATAATGACGTTAGTCCTCGCGTTTTTAATCAATATATTGATTGTGTTGTTCAAATTTTCTGCAAAGTATGTTCCGCCTATATTTAGAATAGGAAACGTGCAAGCAAAATCAATTAAGACTAACATGGAAGGTATGCCCGCCTTTCAACGCTACTTACTGCTCATTGCGTTGCTGATGCTAATAACCCTGGTGTTGGTATTGATAAAACTATGAGCGATGAAAAAGACTTTAGAAAGCCGAATTGAAAAACTTGAGAAAGGATATTAAACTATGAACGAAGAATCACCAGTTAAAGAGGTTTGGGGAAATGTGAAGTATCTTTTTACTATTGTAGCTATGGGGCTTTGGTATGGATTATTGGGCGTTGTAGCTCTGGCTATGTTCCTGCAATTGATTCTTAAGATAGATATTACCGAACTTGATAGGTTTCTCTACCTTCTACTTCTTTCTTGGGGTGTAGGTACCGTAGGGATGCATCTTTATTTCAAAAACAAAGAAGAAAACTTGATACAGGAACAGCTTGGTAAATTAAGCCGTAAAGAGACGGTTTACAACGCTCATCCGAAACTGATAGAGCGCTACAAGAAGGAAGAAGAATTTAAAAAATTTATAGAGAAAAGACGAGAGTTAGGGACGGAATCACAAAACAACGAAGAGGAGTTTGAAGTCCAAGTACGACTACCACCAGAGACATATGAGCCACAGCCGAAAGAACCTAGAAAATTGGCTTTTATGATAAGTGCGGAACATACAGCGGAGGAAGCTTTGGAGGCATTCCATAAATTTCAACAGACTGGGAAACCCGTGATTTCATTAAAGAAAAATAATCAACCATCACAAAACGATGAAAAAAATTGAAACGGAAATTAAATACTTTGCGTATGTCAGAAAATCATCCGAAGGACAAGAGCGGCAAGCTCTTTCTATTCCTGCCCAGAAAGAGAAAATCAATAAGATGTTTCCTAGTCTTAACATTGAGTTTATTGAGGAAGAAAAGAGTGCATTCAAACCATATAATCGTCCTGGGTTAGAAAGTATGTTGCAACGTATGGAGAAAGGAGAACGAAACGGTCTTATCGCTTATCACCCTGACCGTCTTTCGAGAAATGAGATTGATGCAAGCGCTATTACATATCGAGTAAGAAAAGGTTTTATTTTTGATTTGAAATTTGCAACATATCACTTCGAAAATAACCCAGAAGGCATCTGGATGCTTCAAATGGCACTGTCGCAATCTCAGTACGAGAGCGCGAAGAAAGGGCGAGATGTTAAAAGAGGTCTTGAAATGAAAGCTAAAATGGGCTGGCGACCTTCGGGTGCGCCCATTGGATACCGTAATACACCTGGAAAAGAAAAAGGGTTCAAAACAATTGAAAATGACCCTGAACGCTTCCCGCTAGTTCGAAGAATGTGGGACTTGATGCTTACAGGAAATTATTCGGTGCCACAAATAATCAATATGACTAGAGAGTGGGGCTTGACCACGGTTCAGCATAGAAAAATTGGCGGGAAGTTTCTTAATCGCAGTTATGTATATAAGAATGTTTTTACAAATCCCTTTTACTTCGGATGGTTTGAATATAAAGATAAAGACACGGGTAAAATGATATGGCAGAAAGGCGAACACGAACCAATGATTACACGTGAAGAGTATGACCGTGTGCAAGAAGTTCTTGGACGTCGAAGCGCGGCACAACCGAAGCGACACCACGAAATGGCTTTTACGGGACGTTTAATGCGGTGTGCAAGTTGTGAAAGTAGTATTACTGCCGAGCCGAAAGTAAAGCGATGTAAGAACGGTAATATACATTCTTATGTGTATTATCATTGTACAAGAAAGAAGAATCCTGACTGTACGGAACGGTCTATTGAACTCAAAGAGTTGAACCGCCAGGTAATTGAGTTGCTCGATGGCATTACAATTTCGGAAAAATTCAAGGCGTGGGCTATAAAGAATCTCCACGAAGTCCGTGTAAATGAAGCAGATGCCCACGATGTAGTCTTGAAGAAAAAACACAAGGAGTTAGAAACTACCGATAATCAACTTGAGGGGCTTCTTCTTAAATTTACTTCTCCTCAAAATGCCAACAGTGATATCATTTCAACGAGTGAGTATCAGACCCTAAAAGAACAGCTCTTGAAGCGCAAAAATGCCCTTGAGAGCGAGCTAAATGATAAGGGTAAGGAAATTGAGCAGTGGATGGAGTTGAGTGAAAGAACATTTAATTTTGCCTGCTACGCGCGTGCGTGGTTTGAGAATGGCGACAATGCGACGAAGAGAAGCATCCTGGCGTGTCTCGGCTCGAACCTCGTATTAAAAGACCAAAAAATCAATGTACAACTACATCCTTTCTTCTTGAGCATCTTCGAGAATAAAAAATCGCTGACATCAACTGGTGTCCCCGCTCGAACCTCTGAAAACCCAGACACAGAAAGACAAAAAGGCACTTTCGTGCCTTCTCGTCATACTTGGCTCCGGGGGTAGGGATCGAACCTACGACCAATCGCTTAACAGGCGACCGCTCTACCGCTGAGCTACCCCGGAATTTTATTCCCAAAGATAGCTCAGCGGAACCGCTGGTCACAAGTATTTTTCTGCTGAAAAATCTCGCGACCCCGACTCGGCACCTTCGTGCCTGCGCCTTTGAAATACTATACGTATTTCAACTACCCCGGAATTTATTTAATTCTCAAAAGAACTTTTATCATAGTAGCAGAAATTGAGTAAAAAACAAATTATACTTACACTAATACGTATTGTAATACGTACATAAAGAGAGTCGGTTGACAGATATGCGATAAGTGATACACTTGATTTATCACTATGGAGGAGACCCTTGTGTAGATTCGTCTACATCGGGGGCTTTTTCTTTCTATGTACTATCCGAGAATTTATGATAAAATAACTATCAGTTTTTTTATGATGGAATTTACACCAGAAAAATTTAATGAATTAAAAAATGATGCCGAAGAATTCTATAATAAAATAGGGTCGGTTTATTGTCCATATTTCAAGGAAAAAATTAATTTTAATGTAAAGGGCTGGGACCATTTAATTTTTAAAACTTGGAATAGAACTCGTCCAATTGCTGACCAATATAGTCGTTTAAGACACATAAAGCTTGCCTCTGAAGTTATCAAGGAGTCAAAAACTTTGCAAGGTCATTGGAGCACTCAAAAATTTGAACGTACCAAGAAAAAAGAAAATGGTTGGGAGCAAACATTAAAAATGACAAATTATTATGAATTTATTGCTGTTATGGAATCTCATGGATCTAAAGTTCGAGTAAAAGTTATAGTGAAGCAAATAGACGGAGGAGAAAAATTTTTCTTGAGCATAATTCCCTTTTGGGGGCGTAATAAAAAAGGAGACAGGGTAATGCACAGTGGAGACCCCGAAAATGATTAAGAACGACTAAAATCAAAAAATCCACCTTTCGGTGGATGCTTTGATGGCATTTGGCTGCAGTTTAATTTTAACCGCGAGAGAAGCGAACTCCTCACAAATGCCTACTATCAGTGTATTACAAAAATGGTAAAAAATCAAGGGGGTGTGGATAAATAGAGAAATATAACTTTTTGCAAAATAAGCAATAAATAACCAGCAAAGCGTACTTACACTAATACGTATTGTAATACGTACATAGGTTTTGATATAATTCCCAACATGTCTACACAAAAATTTATAAACAGGGGAGTGCGAAAGATTACCAAGGTCGGGCAGACTTCGCTTGCCGTAACTTTGCCGAAAGATATGCTTTACGCCCTCGGCTGGAAGGAGAAGCAGAAAGTGGTGGTGAAGCGCATCCGCGGTGGACTGGTGATAAAAGACTGGAAGAAGTAAACAATCCTTAATTGGGAACTATATACATTATTACCCTAGGGTTGGTTTATCCACAAACAAAGTATTGACAACATAATGTTGTTTATGTTAGAATACATTTAGTTTAGAAAGTCAAGTCAGTGCTGGGGACGAGAGTCGGACTCGCATATCTTTAGAGGGATACCTGTTTACAAAACAGACGCGTCTACCAATTCCGCCACCCCAGCACAGAGCTAACTTCCTAAGTAAAGAGCCCAGAGTTCTGTATATCGCTGGCCCCGTTAGGGTGGTGGTTCAATCCATAGCCCTCCGACGGACGATATACAGAGCCCTAGGCTCTTTTTATTTTTTATGTTTGCTCGTCCTCATTCGTATCTTCGCTTTTCAGATATTTATCAGCAAAATCGTGCGCTGATTTTAATACAGTGAACCAATCTTTATTTAACTCTTCTTCTCTCCCTGTACGCATAAATATATCTTCGGGAATAATAACGAACATTTTACCTCTTACAATAGAATGTTCATGAAAACCCCGTGGTGCATCTTTCTTCAGACCAAGAGTTTTATTTGGTTTTAAAACCTCTTTAATTTTACTTTCTGAACGAGGTTTAACATTACGAGTTCTAACAGAGCCTTTCTCTTTCAAACCTGCCAATTCACAAAGGCGGAAAAAAACCGGCTTTACTCCTTTAAGTACTCGTCTTGATAAATCAGGGTAATGGGCCAAAAATGCGTTATCAAGGGCTTCCGAAGAAAGATTTTGCGGTTCGTCAATGGTTTCAAATAAACCGCTATAAGAAGCACGAATAATTTCATCAAATGCTTTTTTCCGTGCGTCGCCCGCCAAACGCAGTTTTGACATGAGTTCATTATTTGGATTTCCTTGCTCATCTAAAATTCCTAAAAACTTTAAAAGGCTAATAGCCAGCAAAGCATCTATCTTACTGAAACCATTTGACATAAAAAGAATCGGGGAAACCTCCGAGTAATTTTTTCGGGACATAATGTCAATCGTTTCGTTTAATTTTTTGACCCCTATGTAAGGAGGTGTTCTTTTGCTTGTTTCTAACATAGATATAATCTACCATAAGACATTTTTTAATGCAAATACTATAAGTCCATACTCTGTGGATAACGATACCCCGGGTCAACTACCTAAAATGGACTTTAAACAAAATGGACTAGGTTTGGAGTTATCCACAGGTTTTAATTTTTAGCACTTGACGACCCTATCTTTATAGTATAAGCTATATATATGGAAACAAATTTTAAAAACATTATAGAGTTCACAGCATATTTTAACAATGAGGAGGTTTGCAGGAAGCATTTTGAACAAGTCCGTTTCGCAAAGGGCGATTTCTGCCCTCATTGCAAGCACGATAAGATAATGCGCTTTGCTGACGGCAAAAGATACCGATGTCATAAATGCCGACAAGATTTTACCATTAAGACTGGGACGCTTTTCGGGGAAAGCAAAATTTCTTTACAGAAATGGTTTATCGCTATCTACCTTTTAACAACTTCTAAAAAAGGTATTTCTTCCGTCTACCTTGCCGAGCAAGTTGGAGTAACCCAAAAGACTGCTTGGTACATGGATATGCGAATTAGAGAGGCAATGAAACAAGGCAAAGGGAAAATGCTTGGTGTTGTAGAGGTGGACGAAACTTATCTTGGCGGTTATAGTCCTCGTAGGTTTGGTTTTAGGAAAAAGTCTGCCATTATGGGAATGACAAAAAGAAGCGGAAACATCCGAGCATTTCAAATACCAAACCGAGAGACACATGTTGTCTTAAATGCTTTGACAAAGAATGTCAGCAAAGATTCACATATTATTACCGACGATGCCGGAGTTTATCGTAAAGTTGTTAAAATCGGCTACAATAAGCACGATTCTGTCCGCCACAGCCGAAAGCAGTATGTGAAAGGCAACATACATACCAACTCAATAGAAAGCTTTTGGGCGCTGTTTAAGAGAAACTATCACGGCACTTATCATTCAATGAGCAAAAAGCATTTACAGCGATACATAGACGAGATAGCTTTCCGCTTTAATAACAGAGCAGATAATTTAGCCGAGAAGTTTGACTTGGCTACACTAAAAATTTCAAAACATGGTAAAATGTCTTATAAGACATTAACCGCATGAAAAAGAAAGGAAGACCAAGTAAAAAGCATGAGCCAATAAACGCCTCGTTTGACGAGGTGCTTGGTGCTATTGCTGGGTCTAAGTATAGAGATGAAAAAAAAATTACAAAAAATAAAAACAAAGGAAAAAAAATATACAATACCCCTTAACATTGACGAGAGAATTGAAGTATGCTTTAATATAAAGAAAGGCGTAGTTACGCATTATTCGGTAGCATTACTCTTAAAGTTAAACGGAAGATGGCAGGATGTTAAAAGATGTGATAATTCTCATGTTGGTGTTGCACCCCATTGCCATTTATATAGTTATACCGAGCAAGGTAGAAAAGAGGCAAAAATCTATCTGCAAGGTAAGCCAGCCGACTTATTAACAGCACTTATCTTAGATTTTAAGCAACACCATGGTAGTATTATAAGTAACTACAAATTAAGTTATGAAAAAAGTAGAAGATAAAAGAATAACAGAAAAAACTTTGGCATTCACAATAAAGTTTAATAATTTTATTGTTCACAATCCCGATATTGCAAAAAAAATTCCTAATAATGCTTGTATCATATTTAGAGACAATTCTGATAAAAAATATAATATTGTAAGTGGAACTCTTGCCTCACAAGCAGTTGCTAATGGAGAAACGTGCATTAGCGCAACCCCAACTCCAAAGTTCAATTCTTGGAGAATTGAGCGACTAATTCATGCCTAATTAAAGGTTAAGAAAAAATAATAACTATGGAAAAAGAGGAAATGTGTAAGTGTGAGCATACCAGAAGTATGCATAACGGAATTAAGACTTTTGAAGATGGTCAAGTTCCTCCTCCTTTTGAGAGAGACGGAGCTTGTAGGGCAAGTAATAGTGAAATTACTTGCCCATGCAAGAAATACGAACTAGTTAAGTAAAAATGCAAAAACAAACAATTAACATTGCGCCTCACACACCAATACACCTATCTCTTAAAAAGGGAGATTACCTTGCGATACAAACCTTTACACCCGTATCTGGGCTTTTGATTGATGTTAAAAACATAACTAAAGATGAAGTTACTTTGCAATTTTTAAATAGTAAACCTAATCCCGAAATTTCTGATATAGCGTTGAGAATCGTAAAAGGCGACTATAAATTATAAAAAATGAGACCGAACCATCCTGCAAAATGTATTATTGAAAGAGGAGATAAAAAGCTTTTTCTCTGTCAAAAACATGCAGATAGAGAACTGCAAATTGAAGGCACTAAATATGTAGATACGCTTCCTGCCGATAACACAATAGGATGCAAAGAATGCCTTGCTGATTCTTTAAGCAACTAATTTAGTTAGGGTAATAATGTATATAGTTCCCCCTTAATTCATCTATGTTTTTTATTTTTGAAATGTTATAATAGATTCATGAGTAAAGATAATCTTATAGCGAGAGCGTTTTTGGATGCTTTGGGTGTAGCAGGCTATGCTGTCGCTTTTGCTTGGATTGTAAATCATATTGAACAATGGTTCGGACCGCAAGAGCCGAGCTGGCTCGGTTTTGCCATGTTTATCATGATATTCATCATTTCTGCCTGCATTACGGCGTCTTTAGTTCTCTTGAAGCCCATCCTTCTTTACCTCGAAGGGCACAAGAAAGATGCGGTGCAATTGTTCGTTTACACGCTTCTGTTTCTAATAATTTTGGCATTGGTAATAGGGGTTTTTATAATTAAAATAGGTACGTAATAGGTTACGTAATTAATTACAAATGAAGAAAATAATATTTTTAATAATAGCGGGCGTAATTTTTACTATTGCTATGAGCGGAAAAGAAGAAAACATGGTTAGCATTGAGCCTATTTCCCACGCCAGCATGGTTCTCAAATGGGGCGGGGCTATAATATACACTGATCCCGTCGGTGGCGCGGGCGCATTTGCGGGCCAGCCGGAGCCGGATTTGATTTTACTTACAGACATTCATGGTGACCACTTAGACATAGAGACACTGGAAGCTCTGGCAAAGGAAAAGACAGTTATCATATCTCCTATGGCTGTGGCCGAACAGTTGCCGAGCAGTGTTGCCGGAACTTTGTTGGTTATGAAAAATGGCGAAAGAACCAATAAAAAAACCAGCCAAAAAATAAATTTAAGCGGTTTTTCCATAGAGGCTGTCCCGATGTATAATTTGCCGGGGCCATCTCTCAAATTTCACACTAAAGGCCGAGGCAACGGCTACGTGATTGAAAAAGACGGTATGCGAGTTTATATCTCCGGAGACACTGCTGGAATTCCGGAAATGCGGGCATTGCAAGATATTGATATAGCTTTTATTGCAATGAATTTGCCTTACACCATGGATGTAGAGGAAGCAGCCGAGGCAGTATTGGATTTCAAGCCCCAAAAAGTATATCCCTACCACTACAGGACACCAGAGGGCTACAGTGACGTCGCTAAGTTTAAAGAAATAGTAAACAATAAAAATCCCGCGATAGAGGTCGTACAACTTAATTGGTATTCTAATAATAAATAAAATATGGCAAAAAGAAGCACGACACTAAGCCCTAAAAAGAGGTCTCGCCGTTCCCACAAGACTCAAAAAAGACTTGCAGTCAAGCGAGCAATGCTAGCCCGGAAGTAGAGCTTTTATCAAAGTCTCACTACCGGGCTAGCGAAGAAAGCTAAGAAGTAAATTATTTTTATGGAAAAGAAAATTGGGCATCCTCGTGTAAGTCCGAGATTTGAATGGTTATTCGTTCTCTTTACCTTTATGCAGACAGCTGGGGTCTTTGTGGATGGGTGGGCGCATGGACATATAAACCAACTTGATACTTTTTTTACCCCATGGCACGCTTTGTTTTATGGGGGTTTTATTTTTTCTTCAGGATTGCTTTTTATTGAACTATTAAAGAATCATAGGAACGGGTATCCATGGAGGCGGGCGCTCCCTCGCGAATATTTTTTTGCTCTAGGGGGTGTGGTGATTTTTGGTCTTGGTGGAATGGGGGATTTAATCTGGCATACGCTTTTTGGCATAGAGGCTGGAGTGGACGCGCTCTTAAGCCCCACCCATATGGCGCTTGCTTTCGGTGGCGCCGTGATGGCGAGCGCTCCACTGCATGCTATCTGGTATCGCGATACAAATGTGCATCGAATTCTTAAACTTCCGGTCATAATATCCTTCGCTCTTTTTTTCATGGTTTTCACATTTATGATGCAGTTTTTTCATCCGTTCTATCTTCCACTTTGGATGTCGAATTTGCCGGATGTAAATATTTTAAGCGAATTACAACAGACATTTCATCGTGAACTCGGTATTGCTAATTCCATAATATACACAGGTATGTTCATGGGGCTTCTGCTCTCTACTATTCGGTCTTGGAAATTTCCATTTGGAAGTTTTAGCATTATACTCGGACTAAATGCATTAGCCATAGTGCTTATGGTCGGGGACTTTTATCAGTTTATAACAACCGGCTTTGTTGCAGGATTCTTAGTTGATATTATCTACTACAAACTATTTCACAATATTCTAAAGCCTCACGTAATTCGTGTTTTTGGTTTCCTTGTTCCTGCCGCTATCTTTAGCTCATATGTTGTTACAGTTCTCATAACGAATGGCACATGGTGGAGTATTCACCTTGTGGCAGGCTACATTGTGATTGCTGGTATTGCGGGGGTGATGATGACTTATCTAGTCGTTCCACCGGGCGACCAACGCATCCAGTAATTCAATAAATAAGATTTAGTGGATATTAAAAAAATGCTAGAATACATACATGGCTCACCCCATTGAATGGTTACGTCTGTTTGTCGTAGAGTATCCGTCATTTCAGTATATAAGTATATTTTTAGCGGCATTATTTGGGGGCGAGCTGGCTCTTTTCGGTCTTGGTTTTCTTGCCGCTCAAGGAGTCTTTCCCGTTTTACCTGTAATAATTTTGAGCTTTACCGGAGGTTTTACCCCGAACATTTTGTGGTTTCTTTTGGGCCAAACCGCTACCGCGGGGAAAATAGCTTCACATAAGTACACGAATTCTACTACTGCAATTATTGTGGAGGCTATTACCCGAGTAAGCGGGGGAAGTCATTTGGTGGGAATAATTATTGCTAAATTTCTTGTCGGTACTCCTGTCATCTTGATGATGTATGTCAATAAGACAGCCATGACCTTTAAGAAATTTATTTATTATGAAACAGTTGCAATTTTACTTTCACTTGCGATTATTCTACCCATAGGTTTTATCTCCGGACTCGGCTTTAGTTATCTGGCGCAGAATCTGGAGAATTTATATGTTGCCCTTGGCTTTGTTCTTTTGGTGGTTACTGTTGTTATAGTAGCTCAAATATGGTTTGAGAAGATATTTACCCGCACCCCCAAATTATGATACAATTAAATTATGCAAATTAATTTACAGAGTAAAAACATGGAGCTAACTCCTGCTATTAAAGACTATGTCTTAAGCAAAGAAACTAACTTAGGCAGAATGTTTTCAAAAATTGAAATGACGGGAGCCGAAGTCAATGTTTCTTTTGAAGTTGCCAAAAATACAAATCATCACAAATCCGGCAGCGTTTTCCACGCAGACTGTTTAGTCAATATAAAAGGAGAAGAATTTTACGGGAGCGCTGATGAGGAAGACCTATACCAAGCCATAGATAAAGTGAAAGAAAATCTTTTCAGGGAAATTAGTAAAAATAAAGATCGCCGGCAGACACTTTTCAAACGTGGCGCCATGAGCGTCAAGAAAATGCTCAAAGGCCTCTCCAAAAGAAATCCATTTACTTCGAAATACTAATATACGCCGTGGCGTAGATTAAATTCTTCGAAAGCCACTTCTTTTTTCCCCTCGGGTAAGATTTTTTTTATTACAAATTTTCCGTTTTGAAGTTCTGCGTCAGTGATTATTATTCTTTTGTCGTTTTGGAAGAAAAAAGTTCTCGGCCAGTGGGCATAGGCTCGGAATTTATTGTAATTTTTTACAGCGTCATCGTTTAAGTCTATTAATCCGTCTTCTTTTTTGATTTTTTTGCAAACGGAAGCAAGGCTTCCGTTTTGTGGAATTGGTTTTATTTTTCCTTCAATAAATTCCGGCAAAATTTTTACCAAAAGTTCACCGCCAAGTTTTATTAAGCGTTTACGCAACTCCGGAGCTTTTTCGTCAGCTTTTATATTTATTTTTTCTTGTGCAATAATATCACCGGCATCCATTTTATATTCCATTTTCTGTATGGTAACGCCAGTTTCCGTATCGCCGTTTAAAATAACAGACTCGACAGGGGAAGCTCCTCTGTATTTAGGCAGAAGCGAGTAGTGAATATTCAGAGAACCTAATTTCGGCATATTTAATATATTTTCAGGAATTATTTTGCCGTAAGCAACAACTATAAATAAATCAAAAGTATTTTTAAACTCTTCCGTATTTAACTTTTCTGGCTGAATGTATGGAATTTTATTCTCTTCTGCCCAAATTTTCACAGCAGGGGGGGTTAGTAGCATTTTGCGTCCTGCTCTGGCATCAGGTGAAGTCACAATAAGCGACGGGATAAATTCATTTTGCTTTAAAATCTCTAGTGTTTCACTAGCCACGTCCGGTGTGCCAAAGAATATAAAATTAGGTTTTGAATTCATAATTTCTAGGGTTTAGGTTCTTCTGCTTTTATGTCTTTGGCGTGGTCGATGAAGAGTATTCCATCTAAGTGGTCTGTTTCATGCTGGAAAATTTGCGCCAAAAGGCCGGAGGCGCCACGAGTAAACTTCTTACCGTTTTCATCGTAAGCGGTGATGAGGGCCTTTTTAGACCTAAAAGTTTTACCATATAGTGGGCGGACAGACAGGCAGCCCTCTGGCATCCATTCTTTTTCTCGGGACAGCTTGGAAATTTTTGGGTTAATCAATACAAGGTCTTTTAGCTTCTCTTTTTTTTCTAATGCATTTTTACCAAAATCTTCCAAAAATATTTTACCAGAAACAACAAATATTCTTAATGAATATCCTATCTGTGGTGCGGCTATTGCTACGCCGTCACTCTGGCTCTTTAGAGCCACGGACATTTCTTTCAACACCTTTTTTATTTTAGTTGTTTTAATCTCACGAATGTGCACTTCGTGAGCAATTTGGCGCAAAACTTTTTCTTTTTGTTGCAGAATTTTTTTCATCCTGACATTTAACTTACTTTAGCTCTTTTAAGTATTCCAGAAGCTTACTTAATTTCACTGTATTTTGAGACCTGTTTCCCATGTCTCGCACTATTACCGAATTATCAAGCGCTTCTTTAACTCCGAAAATTATAGAGTAGGGGATAGCCAGTCTTTCGGCAATGGCTAGCTGGCTGCCGAGGCTGTCTTTGGAAAGTGACTGGGCGATAGGAATGTGCGCCTTACGCAATATTTCTATGATATTCAAGCTTTTTAACTTTGCCTCTGCACCTAGCTGGATGAAGTAAATTTTTGGTTTTTTTAAGATGCGGGGGGAAAGTTTTTTGTACCAAGGTGAGGCGATTATTCTGTCAACTCCGATAGATATTCCTATTGCCGGCACATCTTTCTTGCCTCCTATTTGTCGAGCCAGATAGTCATAACGTCCGCCTCCGGCAAGCGTGAGTGGACTGCCGTCTTCTCCCCCGCTCTCTTCTATAATCTCAAACACAGTTCTAGTGTAGTAGGAAAGCCCGCGGACTAAATTTTTATTTATATTGTAAGCTACTTTCATTTCTTCCAGATATTCTAAAACCTCTTTAAAATGTTTTTTACAAGATGAACATAAAAAAGAAACTGAATCAGGGGCGCCCCCGTTTATTTCTTTTGTTTTTTCTTCTTTGGAGTCTAAAATCCTAAGTGGATTTGTTTTTAAGCGTTCGCGGTCAATAGCCGGCAAGCTGGAGAGGTGTTTTCTGTAATAACTGGTAAGTTCTTTTAGGTATTCTCCTCGGCATTCTTTGTCGCCAATAGAATTGATATCTATGGAAAGGTTTGTGGCTCCCGCTTCCTCCAATATGCTCATACAGGCCTTAATCACAAGCGCATCCATAATACTTTTTTCACTTCCCAAAGAGTCTAAATCAAATTGCCAAAATTGTCTGTATCGCCCGCGTTGTGGTTTGTCATGCCTGAACGTAGGACCATATTGGTAAAACATTACCGGCTGGGGCATAGTCTGCATACCATGTTCAATATAAGCTCGCACCAATGGAGCAGTATGCTCCGGCCGAAGCGCCAAATGGTCGCCACCTTTGGTTTTAAGCGTGTACATTTCTTTGTCTACAATATCAGTACCCTCGCCAATACTTGAGGTAAAAATGTTTTCATGTTCCAGAATCGGAGTGTCAATCGGCTTGAAACCATAGTACACTGCCACCTCTTGCGCTTTTTCGAAAAATCCTTGGAAGTTATAATATTCTTCGTTCATCAAGTCCCTCATTCCTTTGGGGGAGGAGATCTCTTGGTTTTTATTTTTCGCATTTTTACTTATACTTTTTTTCATTTTTTTACTCCTTATATTCATAATATCCTGGCCATATATCTATTTTACTTATTGGTAGCAGGCGCAAAAACGCTTTCCCTTCTAAAAGTTTTCTAGATACTGCTCCCCAGTATCTAGAATCAGAGCTGGCAGTTCTATTGTCACCCATCACAAAATATTCGTCAGCTTTTAACTCATAGTGGGTATTATCATTGCCGGTGTTTTTTACATAAGGCTCCACAAGCTTGAAGCCTTCTTTTTTATTTTCACTCGTTATAGTAACTACACTGCCTTTTATATCTATAGTTTCAAAAGGAAGTCCTATTATTCTCTTGATGAAAAATTTTGTCGTATCATTCGGGTACCGAAAAACAACTACGTCATCTCTTTTTGGTTCTGTTAACCTGTAAGATATTTTATCGATGATTAAATAATTTCCATTGGAAAAAGTAGGGTACATAGAAGAACCTGAAACAACAAACGGTGAAGCGACCAGAATCCTTACAGGAATAACTATCACTAAGGTTATTGCCGCAAAGCGGACAAATTCGCGCCAGTCGAACTTTTCTTTTTCCATAATGCTACTATAGCATATAAAATTGTTGACAGGATGTGATTTTATACTTTATAATATATTTATGAAACTTGTAGTCGGCTTGGGGAATCCGGGAGGTGAATATGAAAATACCAGACATAATACTGGGCGTATTATGCTGGGCTTGGTTGAAAAAAAGTTGGGTGAAACAAAAATCAAATTTCTTGTTCCAGACAATTTTATGAACAATTCGGGGAAAGCAGTAGCTCCTTTGGTTAAATCAAAAAAAGATTTAGAAAATCTTATTGTTATTTACGACGATATTGACTTGTCCTTGGGCAAGATGAAGATTTCTTTTAATAAGTCTTCCGGCGGACACAACGGCCTTCAGTCTGTTATTAAGTCTCTAAAGACTCAAGAGTTTGTGCGCATCAGGATAGGCATATCGCCCGCAACTCCGAAAGGCGCAGTGAAAAAACCGAAAGGAGGTAAAGCCGTTATTAATTTTATACTTGGCGAATTCAAAAAAAGTGAATTGGAAACGCTTAAAAAACTTTCAAAAAAAGTTTCCGAAGCCGTGGAAATGATTTTTACCGAAGGTAAAGATAAGGCAATGAGTATTTATAATTAGTGTGGGTAAGTATTTTTCAGGTCTTCTCGGGCTTCTTCTCTGTCGTGGTCACGAATTTGTTCTTCTCTTTTATCTAGAGGAACACCTTTTGCTATTTTTTCCCTGATACTTATTCTTACTTCTCCATCAGTTCTATAATCCAAGGGAATCTGAGCCGTATCACCTTTCTCAACTTGACTTTGTTCTTTCATATCTTTATTTTTAAGTTATTAGTAAAAATTTAAATCTCCTTCACCCCTTCTATTATAATGCTCTTTTCGCCTTTGCGCAAAGAGACTTTGCCAGAGATAGCGATGCATTTCTCAGGGACTAGTATATCAACTGATTCTTTGAAAATTGATGGGAAGCATACAGCTTCTATGGAGTCGGAGAGGTCGGCGATATGCAGGAATACCATACGTTCATTATTTTTGGTTACCACCTGCCTAGCATTTTCTATAATTCCGGCAATGGTTATCGGCGTATTGTTGCCAAACTTATTGTCTTTGTTCTCTTTTATTTTTTTAATATTTACATCTCTGCCTTCCAGTTTCAGACGAATGCGGTCCAGCGGGTGACCGGAAATGTATAACCCCAATAATTCTTTTTCCCATAACAACTTATCTTTTTGATTTGCATTTGGAGCAGGCTTTAATTTGAAATAGGGGGCTGTTTGTGAGAGTACGCCAAAAAGAGAAACTTGGTTTTGATTTTGTTTTTTAGTTTCATTGTGATACTCAAGCATTCCCTCTAGATTTACTAAGAATATTCCACGGTCACCCCATTCGTCCATGGCGCCTGACTTGATAAGGGCTTCCATGGATTTTTTATTTAAATTTTTGTGTTTAATTCTATCCAAGAAGTCAGTGATGGACTTAAATTTACCGTTTAATTTTCTTTCGGTGATGATTGCATCCGCAATATCCGTGCCAAGGTTTTTAATTGTATAGAGTCCAAATCTTATTTTTTTACTTTTATTTTTTTCACTTATCAGTATGTTTTTTTCGGTATCTTTTTCTTCTGGCAAACAAGTAAATCCCCCATAGCTTTCATTGATATTAGGCGGGAGCACCGGAATATCCATGTTTTTACACTCTTTAATAATTTCTGCTATTTTGTCTATGTCGCCGGATTCAGCTGTGAGGATGGCCGCCATATATTCGATAGGGTAGTTTGCTTTCATGTAGGCTGTCTGGTAGGCGACTTTGCCATAAGAGGCTGCATGCGCTTTATTAAATCCGTAAGCTTGAAAAGGTTCAAAAAGTTTCCAAAGTTTATCGGCGAATTCTTGAGTTTGTCCATTGGTTACGATGCCTTTGGTAAATTTTTCGTATTGGGCGGCCATTTCCTTGGGTATTTTTTTGCCGACAGCATAGCGGAATTTGTCTGCTTCTTCCCAGCTATATCCGGCAAGCTCGATGGCGCAGAATAAAAGGTCGTCTTGATAAACAATTAATCCATAAGACTCTCCCAAAAATTTTTTCATCCGAGGATCGAGGTATTTTACTAATCGTGGGTTATGTTTGCGCTTTATATATTCAGGAATAGACTCCATCGGTCCGGGGCGATAAAGGGCGACCATAGCATTGATGTCATGAATGGAAGTCGGCTTTAATTCTTTTAAATATCTAGTCATGCCGTCGCCATTTAGCTGGAAAAGTCCTTCAGTCTGACCTTTGGCTAAAAGTTCAAAAGTTTTTTTATCATCAAGTGGAATGCGTTCGATGTCTATATCTATGTTGTAGAATTTTTTAACTAAACTTATAGCATCTGCTAAAATTGCTAAATTTCTAATACCCAAGAAATCAAATTTTAAAAGACCTGCATCCTCAACGCTGTACATATCGTATTGAGTTATTATTTTACCTTCACTCTTATCTCCACCCTTTGGGTCATACTGGAGTGGTACGTATTCGTTAAGGGGCAAAGGGGAGATGACAACTCCGGCAGCATGTACGGAAATGTGCCTGACACATCCTTCTAATTTTTTAGCGAGGTCTATGATTTCACGGGTATCTTTTTCATTTTTATAAGCATCTCGAAGCTCCGGAACTATTTCCATGGCGTGGTCTATGGTCATGGGCATGCCTTGAGAGCCCATGGGAATCATTTTAGAAATCCTGTCGCCAATTTCATACGGATAAGCCAATGCGCGGGCCACATCTCGCACTGCTCCTCGCGCCATCATTGTGCCGAAGGTTCCTATTTGCGCTACCTTGTCTTCACCGTATTTCCTCTTTGCATATTCAATCATTTCGTCTCGTCTATTGTCAGCGAAGTCCATATCTATGTCCGGCGCCGAAGGACGAGTCGGATTTAAAAATCTCTCAAAGGGTAGCTTGTATTGAATAGGGTCTACGTTGGTAATGCCCAGAAGGTAAGTAACCATCGAGCCAGCCACTGAACCTCGAATAGTGGTCAAGATGCCGTTTTCTTTTGCATACTTTAGAAGGTCTCCAACAACCAAGAAATACGGAGCATAGCCTTTATCTTTAATTATTTTTAATTCATAGGCTATACGTTCTTCAATCTCGGGTGTTTTTTTAATGTCGAGAATTTTTAATCCCACATAAGCTTGCTCTCTTAGCTTTTCATCGTAAGTTTCTCCTTTTTCAATTTTAAAATCAGGGAAAACCCAAGACCCAAGCTCTAGCTCCAAGTTGCAACTAGCGGCAACTTCGAGAGTATTGGTTACGGCTTCTGGAATATCTTTAAACATCTCTTGTGCTTTTTCTCCACTTACAAAAGAATAGTCACCGTCGCCAAAAGAAAATTTATTTTCATCTTTAATGTCGGAATTTGTTTGAATTGAAAGTAGTGTATCATGCGCTTTGCGCTCATCTCCTGTAGGGTAGTGAGAGTCCACTGTAGCCACGAGAGGAATGTTTAGTTTTTTACTCAACTTGATGAGGCATTCTCGGATTTCTGGGCCACCCTGCACATTGCCATAATTTTGTATTTCTAAAAAATAATTTTCCTTGCCGAAAATTTCTTGGTATTCTCTTATCAACTCCTCGGCCTTTTCCGTGTTGCCACCTAGCATGCTCTGGGCTAGTTCTCCACCGAGGCACCCAGAGAGGGCGATAAGTCCGCCAGAATATTTTCGCAAGATTTCTTTGTCCATGCGGGGTTTGTAATAAAACCCTTCGAGGTTCGAAAGTGTCACCAGTTTTATTAAATTTTTATAACCCTCCAGATTTTTTACAAGCAAGGTTAGGTGGTAGTATCTTTTTCCAGCTCCGATTTCTGCGCTCCGGTCAGTGCGTTTGCCGGCTGTCATATAGGCTTCCACGCCTATGATTGGTTTGATGCCTTCTTTTTTAGCCAGTTTGTAAAATTCAATGGCGCCGTACATATTGCCGTGGTCGGTGATGGCGAGCGCCGGCATTTTGAACTTTTTTGCCAATGTCACTAAATCCTCAATCTTTGAAAGCCCGTCCAGTAGGGAATAGTGCGAGTGGGTGTGGAGATGTATAAAGTCGGACATATTGCACATAATAACATATTTTGTTTTGTTGTTTTAATTACTTTTTGATACAATATAGGCATGAAGAAAATCAAAGTTGGCATTAATGGTTTTGGGAGAATTGGCAGAGCTTTTCTCAAAGTTGCTTGGGAGAGACCGGAGATTGAAATAGTGGCAGTGAATGATTTAGGCAGTGTGGAGAATATGGCGTATCTTCTGAAATACGATACGGTTTACAAAAAATGGGAACATGACATCAAAGTTGAAGGGCAAGACGTAATTATTGATGGAAAGAAAATAAAAGTGTTGGCAGAAAAAGATCCAAGTAAACTGCCCTGGAAAGATTTGGGAGTCGATGTAGTCGTAGAGTCTACCGGTCTTTTTACCAGCTACGAAAAAGCAAAAGTGCACTTGGATGCCGGCGCTAAAAAAGTTGTAATAACTGCACCCGCCAAAGGTAGCGACGGAAGTGTAGTTGGAGAGACAATTCTCCTTGGAGTAAATGAAGAAAAATTCGGCACTTGCGACATTACTTCCAATGCATCTTGTACCACCAACGCCGCTTCGCCACTCATCGCTATCTTAGATGAAACTTTGGGAATAGAAAAAGCGATACTTAATACTGTGCATGGCTATACTGCCAGTCAAGCATTGGTGGACGGTCCAAGCAAGAAAGATTTACGAGAAGGCAGGGCTGCGGCGCAAAATATAGTGCCGAGCTCTACTGGCGCAGCCATTGCTGTGACTAAAGCTTTTACAAAACTCTCCGGACTTTTTGACGGGATTTCCATCAGAGTGCCTGTTCCCGCCGGCTCTATCGTGGACATTACTTTTATTTCCAAGAAAAATACTACTGCCGAAGAAGTAAATAGTATTCTTAAAAAAGCTTCACAAGAAAAAAGATGGGAAAATCTTTTTTCTGCAACTGAAGAAGAGCTTGTCTCAAGCGATATTCTTGGTAGCCATTATGGCTCTATCGCAGATTTGAAGATGACTCGTGTCGTTGATGGTAATTTAGTAAAAGTCATGGGCTGGTATGACAACGAAATGGGGTACACTTATACTCTCGTAGACCACGTAATAAAGACAGGTAATACAATAAAGTAACATGAAAATCTATATTGCTTCGGACCATGTCGGCTATGAATTAAAAGAAAAACTCAAAACATATTTGAGTGGTCTTGGGCTCAGTTACGAAGTCATAGATAAGGGTGCATTTAATTACGATGCAAATGATGATTATCCAGATTTTGTAAAACCTTTAGCGCAAGCTGTGGCCGAAGACAAGGAAAGTCGTGGGATTATTGTGGCAGGTTCAGGACAAGGGGAAGCAATGTGCGCCAACAGGACACTCGGCGTTCGCGCTGCGGTATTTTACGGAGAAGCTGTCGCCAAAGAAGCTATTGATATAAAAGGACAGCAGAGCATAGATCCATATGAAATTATAAAACTCACTCGGATACATAATGATGCGAATATACTTTCGCTCTCGATCAGATTTTTATCTGAAGACCAAATTAAATTCGCTATAGAACTTTTTTTGCGAACTGAATTTAAGGGCGAAGAAAGACATATAAGGAGAATAAATAAACTTGGATAATATGCCAGATAATCTTGTTAAATCCAAAGAATTAAAAGTGGCGCTAGAAGCTGCGCTAGAAGCCGGTAAAATTTTGGAGCGTCATCTAGAAACCGACATAATTAAAAGCATGAAGCACGATAAAAGTATTTCTGTTCTTGCTGATGGAGAGTCCGAAGAGATGATAAAAAAAATAATTTTTGAAGCTTTTCCCGAGCACTCAATATTAGGCGAAGAGACAGGGATGACAGGGCAGGAAAGTGATTATGTATGGCATGTGGATCCGCTGGATGGAACAAGAAATTTTGCGCATGGCGTTCCCTTTTTTTGTGTAGCCATAGCCTTGGAGTATAAGGGTGAACTCCGAGTTGGAGTAGTTTACAATCCGGCAACTCGGTCTCTTTTTTACGCCGAAAAAAACAAAGGGACGTATCTTAATGACAAAAGGATTTTTGTGTCAAAAGATGGAGAAGTGCACAGTATGATAACGGTGTCCCGAGGTAAAAAACCTTCGGATGAGAAACTTTTCAGAGAATTAATGCACGATTTGCCCATTCACAATTCAGTTTCTATCCGCGACTTTGGATGCGCAGCTCTTGATTTAGCCTATGTGGCGCAAGGAGCTCTAGAGGCTGATGTTCAGCTAGGGCTTAATTCTTACGACTTTGCCGCTGGTGCATTATTGGTACTTGAAGCAGGAGGAAAAGTTACTGCCCTAGATGGATCTCCATGGAAGTTTCCTGACAATCACTTTATCGCTTCCAATGGAATTTTTCATGATGTACTAGTTGCTGAAGTTAAAAAGCAGAAAGAAAAATTAAACCATGAATGAAATAATTCCGGCTATCTTGCCAAAAAATTACGAAGAGTTGAAAAATAAAATTGCACTAGTGCGTGGTGTGGCACTCGTAGTGCAAGTAGACATTTGCGATGGAATTTTTGTAAAGAGTGTGACTTGGCCTTTTCCCGACGACCAACATTTTAGCGCAATTTTAAATGAGGAAGAGGGTATGCCCTTTTGGGAAGATATTGATTTCGAGCTTGATTTGATGGTTTCTGACGCTGTGCAGAATTTTGATGTGTACACCAAGCTTGGACCCAAGAGAATAATTTTTCATCTTGAGGCCGTTGGTATTGTTGAAGAATTCCAGCATTTCTTAGAGGGAATAGATAATTATATTAGAGATAGTATTCAAATAGGCGTAGCCATAAGCCCTAACACAGTCACTACTAAAATTTTTCCTTTAATTAACTATATTGATTTTGTGCAAGTTATGGGTATAGACCATGAAGGGATGCAAGGTGAAGAATTTGATGAGAAATGTTTAGAACATATAAAAACTCTGAAAGAAAAGTTTCCAGATTTAATAATTTCTGTTGACGGGGGAGTGAATTTTGAAACGGCAGAGGAAATTCTGGATGCCGGCGCCGACCGCCTCGTAATCGGCTCGGCGATATTCAACACAGATGATATAATAGGGACAATAGAGAACTTTAGACAAATATAATTTTTTGTATAAAATGCTTAGTGCAAATTTAACTGACAGCAGAATAAAAGAGTTGGAAACAAAGGCGAATGATATTCGGCAGAGTATAATTTCCATGCTGGTGGAAGCGGGGAGTGGGCATACGGCCGGGCCACTCGGTATGGCAGATGTTTTCACTCTTTTTTATTTTCACATTTTAAAACATGATTCGAAAAATCCAGCTTGGGAAGAGCGCGATAGATTAGTGCTTTCAAATGGGCACATTTGTCCGGTGCTCTATGCTACCATGGCGCATGCAGGATATTTTCCACTAGAAGAATTGAAGACTTTGCGAAAGTTTGGCACTCGCTTGCAAGGGCATCCACATCGAGAATATTTGCCTTATGTGGAAACTTCTTCCGGCCCGCTCGGCCTCGGTCTCTCGCAGGCTACAGGTATGGCGCTTGCCGACAGAATAGATAAAAAAGACAAAGACAGATTTATTTATTGTTTTATGTCTGATGGTGAGCATGATGAGGGGAATACTTGGGAGGCAATGATGCTAGCTGGTAAAAACAAACTAAGAAATTTGATAGCAGTAGTTGATAGAAATAATATTCAAATAGATGGCTTCACAGAAAACGTAATGCCACTTGAGTCGTTAGCTGACAAGTGGCGGGCTTTTAATTGGCACGTGGTGGAAGTCTCTGGGCACGATTTTTTGGCTCTCAATCAAGCAGTGGAAGAAGCGCAAGCAATATATGAAAAACCAACGGTAATAATTGCTCATACGATACCAGGGAAAGGTGTGCATGAATTTGAACGAGACTACAAATGGCATGGCAAACCGCCAAATAAGGAAGAAGCAAAAATGGCTCTGCATGAATTACGAACTTTAAGTGGTAGAATTAAAAGTGAGCACCAGTAATTTTCTGAAATCAAACTTTTTTCGGTACGGATTTTTCAATGAAAAGTCAGTCTTAAAAAATATTGAAGTTTAGGGCTCGTAAGCCTCGAAACCCCTTCAAAAGTTTATTTCAGAAAATTATTAAAAATATGTTAAATCCAAAATTAAAATTAAATCCAAAAATTTTCAACGAAGATTGCGAGCAAGTGCCGATACGCAAAGGTTTCGGGCAGGGACTAGTTTTGTCGGGGGAAGCAGACGCAAATGTCGTGGCACTGTGCGCCGATCTCACGGAGTCTACTCAGATGAATTTATTTGCTGAAAAATTTCCGGAGCGTTTTATAGAAGTGGGTGTAGCGGAACAGAATTTAGTCACCATTGCTTCCGGAATGGCGGCGATGGGCAAAATTCCGTTTTGTTCCTCTTACGCCATGTTTTCTCCGGGGCGAAATTGGGAGCAAATCAGGACGACTATTGCTTACAATGACAGGCCAGTAAAGATTGTCGGAAGTCATGCGGGAATTTCGGTGGGACCCGACGGTGGCACGCATCAAGCGCTTGAGGATATTGCTTTAATGCGAGTGATGCCGAATATGGAGGTTCTTTCTCCTTGTGATGCCGTAGAAGCCAAAAAGGCGACACTTGCGCTTGCCCAGGGAGGTCAGACCGACAAGCCCGCATATTTGCGTTTAGCTCGTGAAAAAACACCTATAGTCACCACGGAAGAAACTCCTTTTAACATCGGCAAAGCTGAAATATATTGGATGCCGGATGTGGGACTTGCGCAAGTAGGCATAATTGCTACTGGGAGTTTGGTGCATCGTGCATTATTTGCTGCTAAAGAATTAGAAATAGAAGGCATAAAAACAAAAGTTCTAAATCTTGCAAGCATAAAGCCAATAGATATAAATGCAATTGTTGCTTTGGCGAAAGAATGCAAAGCAATTGTAACTGTGGAAGAGCATCAAGTAGCTGGGGGGATGGGTTCTGCTGTGGCAGAAGTGTTAGCTCAAAATTATCCTGTGCCGATAGAATTCATCGGCGTGCAAAATAAATTCGGTCAGTCAGGCACACCGGACGAGCTCGTCGAACATTACGGCATGGGCAAGGAGGCGATCAAAGAAGCAGTGAAAAAAGTGCTAAAGAGGAAGGTATAGAAAAACTTTTTTCTTGGCGTATCTTTTATAAAGCAATCTGTCTACGCAAGCTTGCGTAGCGAACTGCTCGTCAATCAAGAAAATAATAGTCGGAATACCTCCTTTATTTTCTAATTTCCTGCGCAAGGCTTTCTAAAAGATACGCCTGCGACAAGTTTTTTTGTTTATATTTTCTTAGATTTATAGTCTGCAGGAGCGTTTTTGAGATATTCTTCGAGTTTTTCGCGAGTGAGCAGGCCCCTTTGGGCGCCGATTTCTTGGACGACGGACATAGAGTTTATACCCCCCCACTGTAGTGCTTCAGATAAACTTTTGCCTAGAGCAAGTGCTACCGTAGTGGTGGAAGAAAATGCATCTCCGGCACCAGTTCGTTCATATGGAGGTTTGGGGTCGGGATATGGTTTGATGAACAATATATCAGAGCCATCATAGGCATATGCTCCTTTCGGCCCATCGGTAATCACAACAATCTTTGGTCCTAGTTTTTTCATTTCTTCCAGAAGGTTTTTTATTTCTACATTTTCTAACTCTAAAATTTTTTCTGCTTCTTCAACATTACAGAAAAAGATATCTGCTCGTTTATACAACCTAGAAAGTTTTTTCCCTAAACCAACTTCATTACCTCCGGGTTGAAATGCAAAATTCACTTCAGTATTTTTTTCGATATAGTCAGCAAATTCTTCATAAAATTTGGTAGCTCCTGCTCCGACTGCACTGAAGTAGACCCATGAAGGGGATCCTATATCTGGTAAACCATAAGAAAAATTTTCATGCTGTCTTAAGATTGTCCTGTCTTCTTTATACCAAAGGATATACGAGTAATTTGTTTTTTTACCTAATTCTTTTGCGATAAAGTTTGTGTCTACTCCGTGTTCTTTAAGTACTTCAATCGTTTCGTTACCTGCTCTGTCGTCACCAACATGAGCCACTAAAGCTGTATTCAGACCAAGGATAGATGCAGCCACTGCAGCGTTGGGAGCATTACCAACTCCTGCAATAGTTGTGTCACTTTGATAAGGAATTTTTGCAGCAAAGGGAAGTGAGATGCGATACTCTGCTGTGTCCGGCGCACCACTCACAATTGCTCCACTATCATCTTCAAGTCTGATAAAAACATCTGTCGCCGTGTCCCCAATTGCTAAAAAATCTATCCTAGTATTTCCTTTTTCCATGCTACAATCATAGCATATAGATATAATCAAACAATATGGCTAAAAAGGTTGCACTCTTTTTTATAACCCTTGTTTTCTTTTCATCGTGTCAGGTTGCTTTTGCTTCTCTCACTATCACTGAAATAATGTATGATCTTTCCGGATCTGATTCTACTAGCAGTAAGAGCAGAGAGTGGATTGAAGTTTACAATTCGGGTAGCGTCCTTCAAGTAGATGCTTCAAAATGGCGAGTATATGATGGCGCCGGCAATAGGACAATAAATGGGGAAGTAGATTTTACCATTCCTGCGGGTGGCTATATTATTTTTGCCGGAGACAAAGATACTTTTTTATCTGATCATCCAAATTTTTCCGGCACAGTGTATGACACTGGTATCACGAGCCTCAACAACACTGGCGCCAATTTAAAAATTTTAGATCAAGATGGTGAAGTTATTGATTTGGTGACTTATGCATCTGGGCAGGGTGGAGCTGGAGATGGAAATTCTTTGCAAAAAATATCGAGTTCTTGGCAGGGGAGTACGCCGACACCCGGAGTGGCAAATGAAACGGCAATGAATTCTTCAAATACTGAAAGTTCAAATTCTACCAGTGATAACTCTTTCTCTACCACGCAGACCAAAAGTAAGGTAGTAGAAGAGCCTAAAATTAAAACAAAGATTACGGCCAAGGATTTTGTTTTCACAGGCGTTCCGGTTGAATTTCAAGCAAGTACAACGAGGCATTCTGGAGAGGCTCTTTTTTACGGCAGATATTTCTGGAATTTCGGTGACGGAGATTCCAGAGAGATAAAAATAAATGACATGATTAATGGAAAGTTTACCCATACTTATCTATACGAAGGCGACTACAATGTTACCCTAGAATACTATTTGAATAATTATGGTGATGTGCCGGATGCGTATGATGGTGTGACCATAGAAGTAGTGCCGGCAGAAATTTCAATATCAAGGCTAGGGGACCAGCAAGATTTTTTCGTAGAGCTTTCGAATAATGCTGATTATGATACCGATATTTCAAACTGGATTCTTAAGAGCGACATAAAAAGCTTCACTATACCCAGAAAGACAATAATAAATTCTAAAAATAAATTAATTATTTCTTCCAAAGTCACTCAGTTCTCTGTTCTTGATAGAAATTTGAAACTAACAACTCCACAGGGGAATATTATTTTTAATTTTTTACCTGATATTATTCCAGTAAAACAGAGTATTAGTAAGCCTTCCATAGATAAAGTAGAAAACAAAATTTCCGAAAATCAAAGTTCATCTGAAATGCCAATTGAAAATCTAGAAATAGCAGCTCTAGCTAATGATGCTGCAGGAGAGAACCCAATGCGTGCCTACATTTTGACAACGGTCATGACTGTATTTCTCGGTATTAGCGCAGGGGGAGTATATTTTATCCGCAGAAAAAAAGCTGTCTCCAGCGCTGGAGACGACTTTCAGATCTTGGATGAGTAAAAAAATGCTATAATATTATTATGAGTATTTTTGCTCACTATGAGTCGCAGACAAATATAGGAAATAAAAAATTAAATTGGCTTCGGGCAGCAGTCCTCGGAGCGAACGACGGCATTGTGTCTGTCGCCTCCATTGTCGTCGGGGTTGCTGGAGCTTCTGGAACTCTCCCTTTTGTCTTGACTGCAGGGATAGCTGGGCTTTTTGCCGGAGCGCTTTCCATGGGAGTCGGGGAGTATGTTTCGGTCAGTACTCAGCGGGATACACAAAAAGCATTACTTGAAAAAGAACGTCTTGAACTCGAGAATTTTCCAGATGAAGAGTTTGAAGAACTTGCATCAATTTATAAAAACAAAGGATTGTCTAGTGGAACAGCGCATTTGGTGGCTAGAGAACTTACAGCCCATGATGCTTTTGCCGCTCATGTGGATGCCGAGCTTGGTATTGACCCGAATGATCTCACTAATCCGTGGCATGCGGCATGGGCTTCGGCCGTGTCATTTATTTGTGGTGGGGTAATACCGCTTCTGCTTATAGTTTTTTCTGGTGTTTCTATGCGCATTATCTCTACATTCGCCGGAGTATTGATTGCTCTTATTATGACCGGATGGCTCTCCGCTTATGCCGGAGGGGCAAACAAAACTAAAGCAATAATCCGGGTAGTAACTGGTGGCATGCTCGCAATGCTCATAACCTTTGGTGTCGGAAAACTTTTCGGAGTGGTAGGAATATAAAAATGCCTTCGCTTTTCTTGCATACGAAAATCATTCATTATATAATTATAACACTTAGGGTATAAAAAATTTTGTCTGGCTCTTTATTATTAGTTAATTATTTATAAAAATATGAATATGTTAAAGGAAAAGTTTATGAAAATTATTGTGCCATTAATTGCAGTAGTTGCATTAATACTGGCTGGGTATTTTTATTCACAAATAAGAGTTTTGAGGAACAATCCACAAGCCATGGCTCAAAAAGAGATTATTGACTTAGTGGCCAAAGTTTCAAAGTTAGTTGTGCTACCTGTTGGTGAGACGCCAACGATAGCCACAGTTTCAGACCCTGAGACTCTCAAGGATCAAGCATTTTTTGCGCAAGCACAGAAAGGAGACAAAGTATTGATTTATGCTCAAGCCAAAAAAGCTATTCTTTACAGTGTAGTCTTGAATAAGATTATTGAAGTAGCTCCACTTAGTATTGGAAATCAAAAAGCAGTAACTCCACCTGTATCGTCCAGTAAAACATCGACAGAAGACAAAAAACCTCAATAAAAATAGCTCTGTGAAAGTTGTGGATAAAGTCGGTATGGCTTTATTTTCTATGGTATAATTTATGAGCGGTCTTTGCCTTAATACTAATGAAAAAATTCACTTCTAATAAGTTTAATATTTTTTTAAGTGGACTGTTGCTTTTGGGTGTTTCTTTTTCAGTTGTTACAATAGTAAATGCAGTAACGCCAAACCCGGGTCATCCGTTTACGGAAGTTGGAGACGGGATCTTTTCCGTAACGGGTCCCACCAGCGCGCGGACTTATACTTTTCCAGACAGTGATGCGACAGTAGCTACTCTTCAAAGTTCACCAGTTTTTACTGGGACTATTACTACTGGTGCTACAAGTGGCACTACCGGAGCGCTTTTATTAAAAGGTACTACCAGTGGAACGGTAACTTTGACCACTGCATCAGCAGCTGGAACATATACTTTAACTTTGCCAACGGATGACGGCACAGCCAGTCAATTTTTACAAACGGATGGAAGTGGAATTTTAACTTGGACATCTGCCGGAGCAGGGGATGCTCTCACTACTAACCCTCTTTCTCAATTTGCTGCTACGACTTCTTTACAATTACTCGGAGTTATTTCTAATGAAACTGGTTCCGGCGCCTTAGTCTTCGCTACTTCTCCAACTTTAGTTACTCCAGTCTTAGGTGTGGCTACAGCAACGAGCATGATAGTTGGAGCGACAGACAATCTTTCTATTTCAGCAGTTGGAGATCTAACATTCGTTGATGCCGACGGAGTAGCTTCTATTACTGGCCCTGCCGGTGGGACTTTTAGTGTTTTGGCAGGAGCTTCTCAAGCTCTTACTTTAACTGCAAATGCGGCTTCCACTTTTTCCACTTCTTCGGGAGATTTAACAATAGGTTCAGCTGGCTCAAGTACTGGCAACATTATTATTGGTGGCGATTCTGGGACAACACCTGATCTTTTAGTTCTAGGTAGAAAAAGTGATGCAGGGAATCCGACTGCAGTGGAGGCTGCAGCTTATTATAATGTGAATTCGGGGAAGTTTTATATCGCTGAAGGATCTTCACCTGCATGGAAAGAAGTTTGTAATAAAACTGACGCTGCTTGTGGCGCAGGCTCTGGTTCTGCTTGGAACGCTCTGACTGTGCCAACTGGTAACTTAACTTTGGCGATGGATGCGGATACTACAACTTTTGATTACACAGCCACCGGAGCCTTGAACGCTTTTACTTTCACTCTAAATAATAATGCGGGTTCGGCTACCACTCAAAGATTATTTACATTAACTAATGCCGTCTCTACCCAGACCACGGATGTTAATACCGAATCTATACTTCTTTTAAACAATGCTGATACTTCTGGCACCGGCTCCACAATAGTTGACAATGCAATTTTAATTACCAACACTGGTGGAATTACTTCAGGAATAGTTGACGCCATAGACGCTTCCGCTACTGAGATTGATAATGCTATAAATATTGGAGCAAATAGTATATTAACCAGTGTGGCTACTATATCTTCCGCAGAACTTGATAGACTTGATGGCAAAGATGCTGCTTTGGTGGACACCGACGATGCGGTGGCTACCGCCATCATCGGCACCGGCGCTTTGGATGCGGGTAGCATTACTACCAACTTCGGTGCTATTAATATTGGCGCAGATAATTTTACTACTACAGGAGTAGTGAATACTGACACTTTAACCTTAACTAATACAGGAACATTAAATGGTCTAGATGTTCTTGATGCTACTTCTGAAACCACTATCGAAGCAGCTATTGATACATTGGCCAATTTAACTTCTGTGCAAGGTAGCACTCTTACTTTGGCTGGCGCCTTCATTACTTCTGGCGCTAACTCTCTGACTCTAACTACCACCGGAGCAACCAATGTCACCCTTCCCACAACAGGCACACTGGCAACTTTAGCAGGTACTGAAACTTTCTCCGGTAAAATTCTCACCGCTCCAAAGTTTGCCGATCTTGGCTTCATCGCTGATGCCAATGGCAATGAACTTATCATTTTAGATACTGTAGCTTCAGCCGTGGATGAGATTACTTTAGCCAATGCCGCGGCTGATGGAGTCGTCACTCTTGCCGCTACTGGGGGAGATACTCACATTGCTCTCTCCATTGATTCCAAAGGTACAGACCCTCTTAACTTAAACGGCACAGCCACTGGTGACTTGGTTTTAGGCGGAGGTTCTGGATCTACCGGCTGTACTTTGACTAATTCTTCTGGAGCCTTTGCTTGCGCGGGCGCCATATCCACCACATCTACTTTGAATGTTGACAGCACCGCCACATTGGGTGGCACCACTATTGACGCTAACGCTGACCTTACTCTAGCTTCTGGTACTGGCTCTTTTGTAGTCACCAACTCTGTCTCTAACGCTTCTGATCAAGTGATTGACATTGCTCCTGCTTTTGCTGGGGGAGCCACTGACACTTTAACTTACACGGTCATTGATGTAGCCGCTTTCACTCCTACCAATGCGGCTGGCACTGACATCATCAATGGTCTCTCGATTGGGGCTCTCACTCAAGGAGCTGATGCCGCTAGATTAACTGCGTCGGCCATCAACATCGGAGACGGTTGGGATACTGGTATCACCGGCGCCACTTACACCATTGATGGCACCACAGCTTTAACTCTTGGAACAAGTACAGGAACCATTGCCATCAATTCTTCCGACTGGGACATTGACGCTACTGGAGCTATGACGGGGATTGGAGCGATTACAAGTAACGGACTCATCACCACTACCGCTGGCTTGACTGTTACCGGAGCAGCTGTGGCTCTCAATGTCTCTTCCAACTTTGATGTCAATGTGGCTACTGGTACTTCCACTGGAGACATTACTTTAGGTGGTGGCACTAGCGGACAATTAATTTCCATCAATTCTGATGACTGGGATATTTCTACAGCTGGCGCTATGACCGGTATCGGCGCCATTACATCTGATGGCGCCATATCCACCACATCTACTTTGAATGTTGACAGCACCGCCACATTGGGTGGCACCACTATTGACGCTAACGCTGACCTTACTCTAGCTTCTGGTACTGGCTCTTTTGTAGTCACCAACTCTGTCTCTAACGCTTCTGATCAAGTGATTGACATTGCTCCTGCTTTTGCTGGGGGAGCCACTGACACTTTAACTTACACGGTCATTGATGTAGCCGCTTTCACTCCTACCAATGCGGCTGGCACTGACATCATCAATGGTCTCTCGATTGGGGCTCTCACTCAAGGAGCTGATGCCGCTAGATTAACTGCGTCGGCCATCAACATCGGAGACGGTTGGGATACTGGTATCACCGGCGCCACTTACACCATTGATGGCACCACAGCTTTAACTCTTGGAACAAGTACAGGAACCATTGCCATCAATTCTTCCGACTGGGACATTGACGCTACTGGAGCTATGACGGGGATTGGAGCGATTACATCTGATGGCGCATTTGATACATCTAGTACTCTTCAAGCTGGTTCTTCAAACGTAGCTCTGACACTCTCTACCGGTTTTATTGATGCGGATGCTATTACTTTATTTGCTGGTGGAAATGGTGTTGGTATTGCTACATCAGCTACAGGTCTTGAAACTGAATCTGATGGCTTATCTTTACTGCAAGGTTGTAGTGATACTCAAATTCTAAAATGGGTTGAAAGCACTGATACCTGGGATTGTGCCGGAGATGCTGACACAGGCGGAGCCACTGCCTGGAGTGCGATTGGAGATGCAGCCGGAGATGGGGCAATAGCATTCAGTACGACAGCCCAAACAATGGACTGGACAGCCACTACTCAAAATGCTCTTACTATCACTGACAATGCCTTGACTACAGGTAGATTACTTGGACTCACGCATACTACTTCAGTTATTGCCGATGGTGGGTCAATGTTTCGGGTGTCTTCAACAGGGATTGATACATCCACCACCACGGGTGTGCTTCTTGACCTTTCATCCACTGCTTCAACCGCAGGTACCCAATTCTTGCAGACATACTCTGGACTGACTACTGGCATCGGACAATCTATTGTTACTAATGCTTTAACTACAGGTAAAGCACTTTCCATAGCTTCTTCATCACTAACTTCAGGAAATTTAGTTGATTTGGCCGTCACTGGCACTGCCGGCTTAACAAATCAAAAAGGTTTAAATATTTCGCTTTCAGGCGCTAACGCTACTGGAGCCCAGACAACTTATGGCGCATATTTTGCCAATACTCACACTGGCACTTCTACTAATGTTGCACTCTATACTACCGCTTCTGGGGGTAGCAACAACTATGGACTTGTAGTGGGGGCCGGGAGGGTAGGAATTGCCACGACAGGTCCAGATGCTCCGCTTGATGTCTTGGATGCCGCTGCGGCTCAACTACGATTGACCTCTGCAGATGGCTCTGCATATGGTGAGCTTTATGCTGATTCGTCAGGTGAACTTCGGATTTCTTCCTCTGGCGCGGATGTCAGATTGCTGGAAGAAAATTTCTGGGTTTGCGCCGGCGGGTCTTGCGCGCCTTCTGCTCCGGCTGAAAATGGAAATATCATAGTAGAAACTTCTATAATTCTTAATAATAATTTCAGACTTAAACAAACTGGAGCGACAACTGTTGATATGCTGGATTCTGGAGCTAATGTCATACTTACCTTTGACGAAGTTTAATAGTCAATATGACAATTTTAGAAGAAGTTAAAGTTTTTATAAAAAATATCTCATTATTCCTTTTTTTATTTCTCGGTTTTTCTCTTTCCTTTTTTCTTTTTCCTTTAGATAATCCCATAACTCTCCAAATTTTTCAAAAAATAAAAAGTGATCTACTGCCAAGTGGTGTGGAACTCATTGTCACCAATCCACTTACTGCTTTCGTTTTTGAAATAGAGCTTTCAATGCTCCTGGCTTTTGTTATTCTTTTCCCTTTTTTTCTGTATAAAATTATTAGTTATCTAAAGCCCGCTCTTTTTTCCCATGAGAAAAAGTTACTTTTACAATCTTTGATCCCGTCCAGCCTGCTTTTCTTTATTGGATGTTTATTCTCTTATTATTATGTTATTCCTACTACCTTTGAAGTACTTTATCCTTACGCCATACATCTAGGCGTAATACCATTTTTCTCGCTAGCAGAATTTACGTCTTCTGTTTTTAGCCTGATGACGATTACTGGAATTATGTTTTTGCTTCCGATTTTTATGGCTATTCTTTCTTTTTTGGGTATTATAAAATCAGACTTTTGGAAAAGTCATTTTCGTCACGCATTTTTGTTATTTTTGGTTTTTACTGCTATAATTACTCCAGATGGGACTGGTATTACCATGTTTTTGTTGTTTGTTCCTTTAATTATGCTTTATTTTTTTGGATACTTGTTGACTAAAAAATTTGATAAGAGTAAAATAAATATGTAAAGGGTCGAATTAATCGGATTAAGGTGGAAAAATAAAAATATGTTTGGACTTGGAGTACCAGAAATTTTAATCATAGTTGCAGTTATTGTGCTCTTTTTCGGCGGTAGCAAAATATCTGAATTAGCCCGAGGTATGGGACGATTTACCGGAGAGTTTAAGAAAGGAAAAGCGGAAATGGACGAAGAAATAACAAAAATAAAAGAGGATAAATAAATTTTTTAAGCAATGGGTGAGATTATCATAGATAAGAAAAGAAGAAATTTTTTAAAAGTCATGCTGATTGGAGGCGGGGTGTTTGTAGTGGTCAAAGTTTTGGGGCCGGTCTTTTCGAAATTTCTCGATGGCCCAACGGTGGAAACTAATTTCACAAATTTTCGAACAGTTGAAAATAAAAGGGGTTTGACTGTTTACGATAAAACTGGGGAAGAGATATTTATAATGGATAATGGAGAGTAAATAAAAATGGTTATAAAAATGTCGAAAAATAGAATGGATATGGGTTCTTTGCCCATAAATGCTTCTGGGACAATCAGTCTGTCAGAGAATGCCTCTATTGCTCTTGACCCAGCAGGTTCGGCTGATGGTAAGTATTCTGGAATAACAGTAACCGGAACTGCAGGCGAAGCACTTGCTTTTGGAGATGTTATAGTTCTGGACGTTACAGCAGGCAAGTGGTTCAAGGGAAGCGTCAGTGCCGCAGTAGCAGCAGATGGAGACCTTCGAGGTGGAACGGGTATGTGCGTATTGGCCGCCGCAGGGGACGCAAGCGCAACAACAATTCTTCTTCAGGGTATTTGCAGAGCTGACGCTAATTTTCCAGCATTAACAATTGGTTCTGTTGTATATGCCACAACAGCAGGAGATATTACTGTCACCCAGCCCTCAACCGTTGACCATATAATAAAAGTGCTTGGGTACGCTTTAACTGCAGATGAGATTTACTTTAATCCTAGTATGGATTATATAACTCATACATAATAAACAATGGCAACAACTGTTACTCGATATATAAGTGCCGGCAGTACTGCTGGTGGTGATGGCACAACTACCGCATTAAGCGGAGATAATCGCGCATATGCCAGTATTGGTGAATGGGTTACAGCCAGAGTTGCAGTCAATGCAAACTTTGTTACAGCTGATGTGATAGAAAAGGGTGTCTGTTTGCCGGACGCACCCTTCCTTGAACGACCTGATATTACGGGAGCCACCACTGACGCAACGCGTTATTGGTGGCTGACGGCGTCCGTCAGAAATAACGGGACTGCTGGCGCAGGTGTTGTTATTGACAATGAGAACACAGCGCTAGCTGCTAATGCCGCAATACTAACACTTACTAATAATCATACACGTGTTGACAGCCTTGAAATAAAAAACCTGAAGACAGCGACCGATTCGTTTGGTAGTATGATTAGAATGGCTGGAAGTAATTGTACTATTGAAGGTTGTCTATTACATGATTGTACAACAGGGGATACCCAAAGACCACTAGTGATACGATCATCGAACTCAAGCACCACAGCGGCACATCTGATTCGCAATAATATCATTTATAATTTTAAAACATTGCGTACTTGCTACGGAATCTACTTAGCTGATGCGGGTAATTGTCTTGTCCAAAATAATACCGTTGTCAATCTTACCGGTAATGGTATTTCTGTCATGTTTGGAATAAGCGCAGGTAGTAGAACGACCAACACAAGTCAGAATAACCTTGTTCTTGGGATAACTGGTGGTAGCACAAATGCCTGTTTTGGTGGTACTTGGGGGACTGAAACGAATGACGAGTCCTCTGATACGACAGCGGCTGGGACAGGGTCTATAACTAGTGCAACGGCAGCTGACGAGATTGTAAATGCCACATCAGGGTCTGAAAATTGTCATTTGAAATCTGGCGCGCAGGCCATAAATGCTGGAGCGACGCTCACACTTGCAACAGACATTAGTAATAATGTTCGTCCACAAGGAGCATCATGGGACATTGGGGCGGATGAACTTATTTCCGCAGCTAGTTTAATTAAAACAGTCAATGGTCTTGCTATAGCTTCGGTAAAGACAATTGACAATTTGGCCATAGCCAGCGTAAAAACGTGGAATGGATTAACAAATGTATAATATGGTATAATTTATATATGCTTCAGAAAGTTTTTAATTTTATAAAATACAACAATGCTTTTACCATCGGCATTATGGTAATTTTTATGGGCACTGGCATTAGTTTCGCTGCTAGTGACACTTTACGGGATAGTGTTTACTCTAGCTCGGAAATCATTACTTCTATTGACAACCGTGTTATGATTTCGGCTGATCTAGATAATTTCAATTTTAATTTAAGAATAAGTTCTGTCAAGGAAGATGATAAAAGTTACTATGTAACATATACTTATCAAACTCTGGCTATTGCAAACAGTATTTGGCAAGAAGTCTCACAAGATAAAACATTAACTGTAAGCAAAGAGTCTCTGGGGAATAAAGATCTCGGACTTTATGTTGCCAAAGAATTGGGTGACAACATTAATTACGAATTATCTTATCTTCGTAAGGTTCAGGACTTACAAACAGGATTGGGTATATCTCAAAAAGTTATTACTGTCGAGTATTCAGGGCTCATTGGAAAGTTGTTGGATTCAAGAGAAAAAGTTATTGAAGGTTATAATCCGGTTATACCAGAAGTGGTGCCGATTCCACCAGAGCTCCAGCCCGAGATTGGTCAGCCTTCGGCTGAAGTTATTACTACTCCTATTTCCGAACCTCAGCCTGAGGCTGGTCAGCCTTCGGTTGAAACTCCCGCACCAACCCCAGTTTCAACATCCACTCTTGATGAAACAGCGATAAAGCGAATTATTGAGCAGTACTTAAAAGAAAATAAATTACAGACAGATATACTTACGACGCCAGAACCTATTCCTACTCCCGAACCAACTCCAACTCCAGAACCTACCCCTACCCCAGTTCTAGAATCTACTACTGAGTTAACGCCTGAACCGACACCTGCACCCCAGCCCGAGGCTGGTCAGCCTTCGGCTGAAACTCCAACTCCAGTTCCAGAATCCACACCTGAACCTGTATTAGAGCCAGTCCCGATTGTTGAGCCGATACCTGAACCAGCACCCACACCTGAACCAGCTCCCGAGCCAATTGCAGACACAATTACAGCAACTCCATAACCTATAATATTATGAAACAAAAGAAAGTAACTATTAAAAAAGTTCCAGAGACTGACATAATAGAAGTTATAGAAATTAAAAAATTAGAAGTTGCAGATACTGGTGGATTGTTGGAAATTGTAAAAAATAACAGATTTAAGAAAACCGAAGTTGTCATTACGCTGGCAATTTTACTATTTGTGGTCAGCCTTGTGGCCATATATTTTTATAAACAACTAAATGACATTAAAAAAGGCTTTAATCAAGCCACAGCAGCCGAAAGGATGGAAACGATTTTGGCAGTGGACAAGCTAATCGTCTTGCCATCTGACGAACAACCGACAGTAGCTACGGTGACGGATCTGGAAAAATTAAAAGACCAAGAGTTTTTTGCCAACGCTAAAAAGGGTGATAAGGTTTTAATTTATACCAAAGTAAAAAAAGCTATTTTATATGATCCCATAATCAATAAAATCGTGGAAGTAGCGCTAGTGAATACCGAAGATACTCAAGTTATCGAAAATGTTCAAACTAAAAAATAAGTTTGTAAAAAAGTGAGAAAAACAAATAAGAATGTATAATTATAGTTTAATTAGGCTCAGTGATAGTAAAGGTATCAGAGAAAGTTGCAGAGCCACCACCTGATGTTCCTGTCGCGATAAATTCTGCTGTCAGCTGGGATTCTGTTATAGAGACTTTGGTATAGCCGTAATTGGTGTACTGGGCTGTGCGGAAATACGGCGCTTCAGGATCAGACCAGTTTATTTCGTACCCGTACTGATAATTCGGGGTTCTGCCAGAAATGACAATCACTGTACCTGCGTCTTTTATTAACGAATCATCACTATCCACGACGCAGTCAAGATCAGCTACTACTGGATTGGTCACGCCATCTTCAACCGGTATGTTTAGACAGTTCGGGCCCAGTGCCAGTTGTTTGGTACGCTGGTAATTATGGTCATGACCGTGGACAATCAAATCCACTTTTTTACTGACCAAAAAGTTGAACAAATCAGGTCCCGGTGAGGCACTATAGCTAGTACAGTTCTTATTGCCGAGGGTAGGACAAAGCATATGCATGCCAACCACAATCCACTTGATGCCTGAGGCGCGCGCTTGGTCAATATAACTTGCAACCCTGGTTTGCGCTTGAGAACCGTTTAGGTAAGTTTCCGGAAGACTCGCATTCAACATAATGAATCTAGCAAGTGGTGGAGTATTTATGTTGCCGTACGGATAATCAAAGTAGTATTCTCGGCCATAGTTTCCGGTAATAGGGAAGTGGGTTGGCATGCATTGGGTAAAATTATCTATATTGCCATCAGGTCCAGATTTTTCCGGACTCTCGTGGTTTCCCACCTCAAGTAAGAACTGGTAATTCTCGCCAAAGATGCCTTTGATGTAGTTACACCAAGCGGATTCAGGAGTTATTTGGCTGTAGCTTAAATCACCGAGTGCCAGAGTAAAGGCGCTATTTTGAGAAGCCATATTTTGTAAGCTGGCAGTGGTAAGAGTACTAGCGCCGATATCTCCAGTCAAAGTGAAGCTAAATGGGCCGGGTGGAGGTAATGGCCATGGCTCGGGCTCAGGTTCAGGCTCTCCTGAGACGGTATAATCAACAACCAGTTTTGGTCGTAAACTGGTATCTATCGCATATTCCGAGGAATAGAATGTCGGCTGTGGTCCACCGCTAGTCAAATAAGTGATTCCGTGATTCTGGTAAGTACCGTTGACCCAGTTTTGGACAAGAGTAGCTGCACTGAAATTTACCCACATCGGTCCTGTTGGATTAAAGCCAGTGAGTGATGTGAACACAGGAGTACCATAATCAGTGCCAGAACCGAGGCCAGCAGTAGTCCAATTGTTGCCGGTGCTGTAGATATTCCAAGTAGCTTCGGATTCTACCCAGTTCTTATCCAAAACCCGATAGATGGTATTTTGATAGCTACCACTATTACCACCCCAAGAGGAGGCGTAGAAACTCAATGTGGCAGAATTGACCACGGCATTAGCAGGAATGGAAGATAGGTCAAATCGGAACAGTGGTTTTAAAGCGTTATAAGATGCGGCAGTCAAGCTGGTGGCTAAACCGTAGTTTGTGGTTTTCGCATATGTGTTGACATAGGTATCGGTGGTGCCTGTGTAGCCAGAGAGGCCGTTTTGAAATGTCGTCACAAAATTACCAGAAGTCGCCGCCGGAGTTATGCCCTGTGGACTGCTACTAATAATACTAGTGTTTCCTGCTTCATCAGAGGTTTTGAGAGCAAAATAATATGTTGAAGAAGCCGTAAGATTGTTCACGACAAAAGTTTGCAATGTACCGGCTATCTGTGGAGCTGGCTCGCCAGTCAATGGAATAGCGGAACCCCACGAGCTTTCGTTGATAAAGGACGTTGAATAACGGACATCATAACTTGTTGCAGTACCAATATAGCCATCATCTCCGGAAGCATTCCAAGAAAGTGTACAGGAACTTGTCTCGCATGAAGCGACCGAAAGATTAGTATATCCAGGGGCGGTGGTGTCTGGTGGTGGTGGAGCAAAAGTCGTGGCTTCTGCTGACTGACTTTGAGAAGAGCTGTTTCCCGCTAGGTCAAAAGCTGAAACAGTGTACGAATAAGTGGTGCTTGCGATTAAACCAATATTTGAATACAAAGTTAAAGCAGTTGTCGCAATCTGATTGCCGTCTCGATAGATACGATAGCCAGTGACGCCTACATTATCGATAGAAATGTTCCACGTGAGATTAATTTGGGAGATAGAAACAGGAGTTGCTGAAAGATTAGCTGGTATAGAGG
>Ga0209211_10000203_pt1 | contig 132344 bp, 117 predicted proteins | sample RifGroA2_FD_183992 | JGI IMG/M metagenome (GOLD analysis project Ga0209211, IMG submission 183992) | Groundwater microbial communities from Rifle, Colorado, USA - Groundwater A2 (SPAdes) (version 2) | ecosystem: Environmental > Aquatic > Deep subsurface > Groundwater | place: Rifle, Colorado...
TGCCTTTGGCGGAGGAACTGAAGTCCCCGGCGTTCAGAACGGAACCCGAGGCCAGGAGGGTTATCAGTATGCCGGCGAGCGTTTTCATACTTATAGTCTACGCACACCGGGTTAAACCGCGGTTATATAACAGTTACATTACGGTTACGGTTTTTGTATTGTTTTTTAGCGATCCATTCAGCCTCGCGTGATCTTTTGTCGAAGTCAGCCGGTTTTAAAAGCACGGGGATCTATTTCGGTATCCGTATATCCACAAGTTCGGGAAACGCCGCCCCGGTGATTGTCAGCATTGGGAACCCGAAAGGCCGAGAGACATACCCAGCATGGCTACCATGGGATTACCGGCCATTTCAGGCATGTGGAGATCGGCTATAACAATATGCGCTGCACTCCGGCCGGGAAAGCCGGGGACAATAACAGACTCCCCGCTGTATTCCATTTGGCGTTCACAACGTCGCCTTGATATTCCGACCCTCTACTCATTGCATGGGCTGAAACCGCCGCAGGGAAGGCTGGTATCCAAGGGGTCACCCCGCACATCCAGGCCGGGGTACTTAGCATAATCGGAAATGTAGGGGAGCAGCGCAGTTGCCCGCCCGCGGCAGTTGGCATCCTGGTTTTCCGGCAGACTGCAGAACCACTCTATCTTTTCCGCGCTGGTCATCGGTGTGGGACGAGTGGGGGTGATCGTCGGGGAAGCCGTGTTCGAAATGATGGGGGCCGGCCCAGTTGCGTCTTTTTGCGGAGAGTGGCCGAGATGAATATCACACCTATTGTATTGCGGCATGCACTTCCATTCATCGGTCAGCGACCAGTTTGCCTGCCTAGCCTGCGAGCCGATGAACCTGAGGTTGATGTAGTATTTCGTGGAAGGTTTCAGAAAACAATACACCCCAGGTTGTTTTGCTTTTGTTCCGGAGTCGGTTACGTAAGACAGATGGCCTCCAAGGGGGCCAAAAACCCGGTGACAAGTTATATCTGTGCCGCTGAAATCTCCCGGCGACTGTGAAATAGCCACCTCATGGTTGTCACCGTAGGAGGTTGTTTCGCAGGTGGAGAAGCTGCCGATAGAGGTGTCGGTTCCGCTCATAAACTCCAGGGCATAAGATTGCCCCGTTGCAAACGCGGGGTCGGCGGCAAACGGCCCCGCCGTCCATTTTGCGATAATTACCCCGGAAGGGACTGCGGCCGCGGACGCAGGGGACGCTGTCGCTGAGCTGCCCGCACTGGATGTTTTTCCGCCGCCGCCGGCCGCTCCAGCGCGAGAGGTCCCTGTATTTTGTACGCCCCCTTGGTTCTGAACAATACCCACGCCAACCGACACGCCCGCACCGCCGGTGGATTGCGCACCGTTGACTTCGGTGCTCATGGCCTCCCCACCGTCCTGGGTAGTAGTGCTCCCCGCACCCGTGGCGGGTTTGCTGAAAGGCCTAAAGGCGGCGCCGTCAGAAACCAGCCTAGGCAACGCGGCCTTTTTTACGGCCTTGCGCTGCCCCGCCGCCGCGAAAGCCGGCAGCAGCAACAGGACGGACAATGACAGGATCCGCGTAATATTCAGTTTGCTGTTCATAAACGCCCCCTCATTTACCACGAAAGGTAATATGGACAGTTTTCGCCCATCATCTGCGCACCTGCACCGCGCACACTGGGGCGCACGTTGAGGTAAAAGGGCTTCCCCGCCTCCATCACACATGCACCGATAAGCCTGGGTTGGTCGGACGTCTGGACAACGATATTGGGATTTATGCCGCCTGCTGCGCACACATTAACAGTTTCCCAATCGCACGCATTGGCCGAAACGGAAAAATCGGTATTGCAGTGGGCGTAGTCGATTGAAACATGACCTCCAGGCAAAGATGTTCCCGTCATTCTGAATGCCTGCATTTCTCCCGCATTAATCGTTTGGCGCGGCGTCCTCTCCATCCCCTGGCGCATTTCCAGACCAGGCGCCCAAGTAACGGGCAGAATCGAGCAGCCTGCCGGCACCGGCCCCTGAGTTGTGGGAGTTGTTAGAATTTTTGGGCAAACAACCGCGGCTTGGGTCACAACGGGTTGCTGTGAGCAGACACAGGTGTATGAACGAGCGGGGCCAAAGTCAACAAATGCACCGGCATTACTTTGTGTACAGGCACCAGACGGCATTAGCGGCGCAGGGCCGACAGTACCGGTATAATTCCACGAACAAACACTCTGTACGCTCGTGACGGCCGCTCTTGGCGTACAGGCAGGCTGGCCCGGGAAACCGCCTCCCCCTCTTCTCGACGACAGACCTGAGCCCTGGGCGACCTGTTTATCCACGGCGCCCACCGACACGCCCGCACCGCCGGTGGATTGCGCACCGTTGACTTCGGCGCCCGAGGCCTCCCCACCATCCTCGGTAGTAGTGCTCCCCGCACCCGCGGCGGGTTTGCTGAAAGGCCTAAAGGCGGCGCCGTCAGAAACCAGCCTAGGCAACGCGGCCTTTTTTACGGCCTTGCGCTGCCCCGCCGCCGCAAAAGCCGGCAGCAGCAACAGAACAGACACCGACAGGATTCCTGTTACACGACGTTTTATGTTCATGGCGGCGTCCCTCTTACTCTCAAACCGGCCCAATATTCCATATCAATGCGTATTTGCGCCAAATCGCCCATGTCTTATGTAACTATAAACAGGGATTTGTCGCCGTACATGGGCAGCCGCGCACATCCAGGCCCGGGTATTTGGCATAGTCGGAAATATACGGAAGCAGGGTTTTTGCCTTAACCTGGCAGTTTGGCCCCTGATTTCCCGGCTGACTGCAGAACCATTCTATCTTTTCAGCAGCCGCCATTGCCGGGGGCGGCACGCAGACGGACTCGGCCACAGGCGTGGGGGCAGCGGCAGAATTCCCCTGCTTGATTTGGCGCCCCCCTCCATGGAAAATCGTATAGGCGCAAGTGAAGCCAGGTTTACAAGAATCCACCCCGTTGGATGTCACATTCGCCACATTGAAATAATAGGTCTTGCCCGGCGTTACTTTGCAAAAACCTCTGTTCGGTCTGTTTTGTGCGTCATACCAGACATCGTCCTTGTAGTAATAAAAGAAAGAGTCCTGGTCACGATAAATCGCGCAGCCGGCCGCGTCCAACTTTTGTGAAAAATCACAGGGATTCTGAGAAAGACTCAGGTGTTGGGAAAGCCCATACCCGCCATCGGGAGACATCGCGGCGGCATATCCGGTACCAATCGAAATAGGCGCCGAATAGTCCCCCACGGTGAATTCAAAAGCGAACATTTCACCCCGGTCCATGACCACTTGGCGCGGGAGGGAATCTTCCGTAGATCCAGGCCCGGAGGTTATCACCCTGCAACCCGAAGGGATCGAGGGAGCGGGAGCGGAGGAAGCGGCACGTCCGCCCGCCGACTTGCCAGGAGCGGCGCCCACAACACCTAATGAGCCTTTGGAGGAGCCGGGGTTGACCGCGACGCCCATTGACAAGCCCGCACCGCCGGTGGATTGCGCACTGTTGCCTTCGGTGTTTGAGTCCTCCGCAGCGTCCTGGGTAGTCGTGCTCGCCGCACCCGCGGCGGGTTTGTTGAAAGCCCTGAAGGTGGAGCCGTCCGAGGCCAGCTTCGGCAACGCGGCCTTTCTTACGGCCTTGCGCTGCCCCGCCGCCGCAAAAGCCGGCAGCAGCAACAAGACGGACAATGACAGGATCCGCGTAATATTCAGTTTCATATTCATAACGCCTCCTCAATAATAACCGGCTTTACACTCTGGTGGCACTCTTTAAAACAAGTCAGGCTGCGCCCTACGCCGTAATCGGATAGTTAATATCCCCGTTATTGATAGCATGGGCTGAAGCCGCCGCACGGCAATGAATTATTGGTCATCGGACAGCCCCGCACGTCCAGCCCGGGGTACTTGACATATCCGGATATATAGGAAAGAATGCCTCCGCAATAGGTGGACACATTGGCCCCGTAAACCTGTTTGTTTTCCGGATCGTTGATACACCATTGCATCTTCTCTTCGGCTGTCATAGCCGGAGGAGGAGCACATTCGGGTGAAGCGGGGATTACCGTTGATCCGCCCGGCTTCACACCGCCTATGGCCCAGTCGCCAGAATACTCCAACCAAAACGCACAATACGGCACCGGCGTCTCTCCCCAGGATGTCGGGCATGATTCGACAAGCCCGGAGGCGCTTTGAACCGCATGGCGGATGTTGAAATAGTAGCGCGTGTTGGGTCGGAGATTAGCGAATCCGGGGTGCTTCTGCTCGCCCGTGTAATAATTGAGGCCGGCGGTTAATGCCGAACCCGACACAAACCAATCGGATGTCTTTACCGAAAAATCTCCGGGACAGGTCGAGAACGTGGCATAACGACTTGCCATGGCAATGTCAGCTGTTTCAACCGTATCGATTTCCCCAACGGAGTTGGGACCTGTGGTAAACTCAAACGCGAGCGATTGACCTCGTCCCAACTTCCATATGCGGTGTCCCTGCAAGGGCACAATGGTTGCTGTTGTGGACGGACAATCTTGCGGCGGCGCACCGGAGACCGAGGCGGTCTTGGCGGAGCCGGTCGCCTGTCCTCCCGAAGCAGGCGATTTAGAAGAAGAGTTGGCACCAGTCATCCCTCCACTGGCGGGTATAATACCCACGCCAACCGACACGCCCGCACCGCCGGTGAATTGCGCACCGTTGACTTCGGCGCCCGAGGCCTCCCCACCGCCCTGGGCAGTCGTACTCCCCGCACCCGCGGCGGGTTTGCTGAAAGCCCTGAAGGCGGCGCCGTCCGAAACCAGCCTCGGCAACGCGGCCTTTTTTACGGCCTTGCGCTGCCCTGCCGCCGCAAAAGCCGGGGGCAACAGGAACAATATTACCAGCGACAAAATCCCCGCAATATTTCGCCTCGTGCTCATACTGTTACCTCGATAGTATTAATAAGCGCCACCTGGCCCACCTGGATTGCATTAAAAAAGCATAAAACTGCACATGCCTGGACAAGTATCGATAAACTCCCGTGTATTAGACTTCCGAATCGCATTCCTAATGTTAATGTAATACACGGTATTGGGCTCAAGAATACACTCGTAGGGGCTCGTTCCGCCCACTTTATAATAGATGTGGGGGCCGTCATTGTTAGTCTGCCCCTTGGCACATTTTTTAGCAACCAGTTCCTGATCATAATCACATGTGTTCTTGCTGAGGCTCATATACTGCTGCGCGTCCAGATAATTGGTTTTGGCCGCTCCCTTTTCCCCTACAGGCCCCGTCTTAAAGGCGAATGAATAGCCCTGCATTGCCGTTATAGGCAGGCGTATACTTGTATTTCCCCCACGGGGCAGCACGATATTCGTCATGAGACCGTACATTGAGCAAAGGCTCTCAGACGCGCCCGAAAAAGAGACGGGCTCCAGATTGACCGGATTGGACGCGGCTGAGGGGTTCTCGCTGTGGTCGCAGATGCAGGTGAAGTTCCCCTGGTTTTGTGAATTATGGCTTACGGCCCCCTCGTTTGCGGACGAGCAAGGGAGAGATGGGAACAGTGAAGGGGTGGGACTTGTTTCCGATATCCACGCGCAAGCTTGAGCGTCCAAAGCCGAAGCGGAAGCTGGCCCACGTGAGAAGCCCCCGCTCCCTGCGGTCGAGAAACCGCCGCTGCCGCCGGCCGCGCCAGTGCCAGAAGCTCCTGTATTCTGTACCCCCCCCGGGTTCTGAACAATACCCACACCTACCGACACACCCGCACCGCCGGTGGATTGCGCACGGTTGACTTCGGCGCCCGAGGCCTCCCCACCGTCCTGGGTAGTAGTGCTCCCCGCACCCGCGGCTGGTTTGTTGAAAGCCCTGAAGGCGGCGCCGTCCGAAACCAGCTTCGGCAACGCGGCCTTTCTTACGGCCTTGCGCTGCCCCGCCGCCGCGAAAGCCGGCAGCAGCAACAGGACGGACAATGACAGGATCCGCGTAATATTCAGTTTCATGCTCATAAAAGACGCCTCTTTAATAATATCCGCTGGATTCCGCAATACAACCGTAACGCCTGCGCCTATCCAGCCCGAAAAAGCAAGCACCGCGAAACCGCTACAAGAGCTAATTGCAGGCCGTCGGCTGGGAGAGCAGGCAGCCCTCACCCGAAGAGCACGCCTGCCCGGCCCTCTTGCCCGCGCAAGCCGGCGGCGGCGGGCTGAAGTGGTAAGACGTAAGTTGAAGCGACCCGCCGGAACACATCAGCGCATTGCACTGCTCAGCGGCAGGAGTGCCGTTTCCCATAGCTCCGGCAGCACCGCCGGCAGGCACAGCCTCGGCGGCGCTATTATTGCTTCCTCCGAATTGAGGGGCGAACACAAAACCGCAGGTGTCGCCCGGCTCGCAGGTATCCTGTCCGCGGGAGTTAGGATGGCGCACATCCCCGGTGGAGGGATTCTCATTGCGGACGTTAAAGTAATACCGGGTATTGGGCTTTAACTGGCATGCCGAGTAATCTACCTGCCCGACCTTGAATACCACTCCGCCGGCGTAATTCCCCGTCCCGGCACAACCATTTTTTGAGTCAAACCCCGCGTAACTGAAGTCGCAGGGATACTCCGATAGCGTCATGAATCTTGGAACAGTGGCCCCGCTGGTGTTCATGCCGGTTTCAAAAGCGCCCACCCGCTCGCTTGCGTCCGTGACGAAAGAGAAGGAAATAGCTTCCCCCCTGCTCATTTTCCTGTGTCGGCTCTGCCCGCTCTCTGAAAGATCCACATTTTCGCATCTACAAGCCTGTCTTCCCATTGCGGGGGCTGGTCCCGCACCGTTATAGACCAAGCGTGTGCCTAGTTGGGTGTCAAGGTGGCCTGCGTCGGAAACGCACCAGTAGCCTTTTGCCGCGGAACTGCCCGCACTGGATGTTTTTCCGCCGCTGCCGCCGGCCGCGCCAGCGCGAGAGGTTCCTGTATTCTGTACACCCCCCGGGTTCTGAACAATACCCACGCCAACCGACACGCCCGCACCGCCGGTGGATTGCGCACCGTTGACTTCGGCGCCCGAGGCCTCCCCACCGTCCTGGGTAGTAGTGCTCCCCGCACCCGCGGCGGGTTTGCTGAAAGCCCTGAAGGTGGAGCCGTCCGAGGCCAGCTTCGGCAACGCGGCCTTTCTTACGGCCTTGCGCTGCCCCGCCGCCGCAAAAGCCGGCAGCATCAACAAGACGGACAATGACAGGATCCGCGTAATATTCAGTTTCATATTCATAACAACGCCTCCTCAATAATATTCGCTGGATTCCGCAATACAACCGTAACGCCTGCGCCTATCCAGTCCGAAAAAGCAAACACCGCAAAACCGCTACAAGAGCTAATTGCAGGCCGTCGGCTGCGAGAGCATGCAGCCCTCCCCCGAAGAGCACGCCTGCCCGGCCCTCTTGCCCGCGCAAGCCGGCGGCTTAGGGCTGACGTTATAAGACGTAAGTTGAAGCGACCCGCCGGAACACATCAGCGCATTGCACTGCTGGCCGGCCGAAGGCGCCGACGGGCACCCCCGCGTATCCAACCCGGGATATTTGGCATAGTCTGAAATATATGGCAGGAGCGTGGTTGCGCGGGTGCGGCAATTGGGCCCTTGATTTTCCGCCATGCTACAGAGCCAGTCAATTTTCTCCCCGGTGGTCATTGCCGGTGGCGGCAGACACTTCTCCGAAGGAGAGATGGCCGCGGGTGAGTTGCCGTGGGAATAAAATGTGGAGTTTTCAAGGTAATGTGAAAGATAATATTTGCAATCACTCCAGGCGCTGCTTTGCCTTCCCAGCGGACGCACGTTCAAGTAATAAACTCGACCGAACTCCAGAGCGCAAGAGTCCTGACCATAATAGAGCATAACATCCACTCCGCTGCGTTGACACCCTTTGGCGACCAGAGGATCGCCCCACTCGCAGGGATTGACTGAAACGGAAAATTCGGTACTGCAGCCGTACGCAAGACCAGCTATCCTTCCATTCGGCTGGGATTGTGGCTGATACGGCAACATCTGGTAGGCCGCCATTCCCCCTACCGCAGTCCTTTGCGTCGGCGTCCCCCCCTGATACGCACTCAACCCAGGCGGCCAGGTAACTGGCGTTATAGCACAGCCCGCCGGAACCTTCCAGGCGGGCGTAGAGAAGCCTGCACTACCACTCACTGATCCCCCCGATGCGGAAACCCCAGGACTGGATGACCCTGTAGCCTTTAACCCGGTTCCGATTGGGACTCCAACCGACACCCCCGCACCACTGGTGGATTGCGCACCGTTGACTTCGGCGCCCGAGACCTCCCCACCATCCTCGGTAGTAGTGCTCCCGGCACCCGCGGCGGGTTTGCTGAAAGCCCTGAAGGCAGCGCCGTCCGAAACCAGCCTAGGCAACGCGGCCTTTTTTACGGCCTTGCGCTGCCCCGCCGCCGCAAAAGCCGGCAGCAGCAACAGGACGGACAATGACAGAATCCGCGTAATATTCAGTTTCATGTGCATAAAAGACGCCTCCGCAATAATATCCGCTTGCATTCCGCAATACATCCGAGGTGACCGCACCTATCCGCCCCGAAAAACAAGTGCTGGATAAACTTTCTCGTTGATATCTTAGCGGCACAAAGTTACACGGCGGTTAAACCGCGGTTACACTTTGGTTGTATTTTTCGCGCAACAGCAAGCCATACACTAGCCCCCTACTTTTCCACCCATTTATAGCCCTGACCTATAATCGGCTCTATACAGTCGGAGTATTTTCCTAGTTTTGCTTTTAGCCGGTGTACAGTCACTTTTATAGTGTCCCTGGTGGCAATGGCATTGCCGCCCCACACGGCGTCCTCGATAAACGAGAAGCGCAGTATATGCCCCTTGCGCTTAAGGAACATGGCCAGCAGAGAGTATTCCTTGGGCAGCAGGGTTAGTCGCTCCCCTTCCGCGGAGACGTCCCCAGTATCCATATCCAGCACCAGCGCCCCCGAAACCAGCAGCCTGTCGGTTTGCCCGCCGTGGCGGCAGCGGCGCAGCAGGGCCTCTATGCGGGCCAGCAGTTCGGCATTGGAAAAAGGCTTGACTACATAGTCGTCCGCGCCCAGTTTGAACGATTCAACTTTATGCAGTTCATCCCCCAGGGAAGTCAGCATCATTACGGGGATGTCCTCGGTGGCAGCATCGCTTTTGAGCAGCCGGCAGAACTGCGTGCCGGAGATGCCCGGCAGGCCGATGTCAGAAATTATAAGGTCCGGCTTGTTGGTCTTAAGCCATTCAAGAGCGCTATTGGCGTCGTAGAAATGCACGACCCCGTAGCCGGCTTCGTCCAGCAGGCTGCCTAGCAGGTCCGCCAGATGTTCATCGTCCTCGATGCTGAGTATCGTTATTTTAAGATTGGTCATAAGTTTGTCCTGTGGGCCCGCTTTACTACAACGCTATCCCTACAACGCTCCAATGTATAAATGATGAACCTCTTCGCTGACTTTGAAGCGCAGTTTCCGGAACTGCGCAAAAATCGGACCTGTTTTTATTGATACGCATGTGCATATGCATGGCGGCCTAATTTCAGAATGCTAAAAATTCGGGTACATCATGATATTGCTTTCATCTGTGAGTTTTATAACATAGCCGTCGCTGGCACCCTTACGTATCCCCTGGAAGGTCACCGGTTCCCATGTGGTAGAGTAAGAATGCCCGCAGACGTATACCACGTCACCCTTAATGGCGATTCCATAAAGGTAATCGGAGCCTCCACCACCTAGGCACTGCACCCACTTAAATATAGGGGTGAAGCCGTCCTGAAGCTTAACGACAAACCCTTCCCTCGCCCCCACAGTGCCGAAAAGCGGGCTTTCCCATGATGTCTGAGAGTCGGTAACCCCCCCGATGTAGATATTGTCCCCATTGACAGCCAGTGAATTGACGTAATCCGCACCGGTGCCGCCCAGCCATTGCGCCCAATTCAGGGTAGGCGAGGCTCCATCCTGTATTTCTATGACAAAGCCTTCGTCTCCGCCGCTAAACGTGCCCTGGAAAGTCCTCTCCCAGCTTGTGGCACTAAAAGAATCTCCGCCCGCGTAGATCTCATCGCCGTTGACCGCCACCGCGTAGACGTAGTCATTCCCGGTGCCGCCCAGCCACTGACCCCAGTTCAATACAGGCGTGGCGCCGTCCTGGATCTCTATCACAAACCCCTCAGTTAGGCCGCTGTGCGTCCCCTGAAAAGTGACTGTTTCCCAACCCACCGGGTCTGAAGAATAGCCGCCCACGTATATTTCATCGCCGCTTACAGCTACCCCGCGGGGACCCATCGCCGGGGAATCAGTACCGTCCCCGCCTATCCACTGCCCCCAGTTGACGGTCGGGGGTGCGCCATCCTGTATTTCGACTACAAACACGTCATAACCGACGCGGGATCCCTGCATAGTCGCTTCCCAGCCCAGAGAACTATTCGCGTAGCCGTACGCGTAGATCTCATCTCCGCTCACGGCTACAGAGCGTATATAGTCGTATGACGATCCCCCCACCCACTGCACCCAGTTCACCGTAGGCAGAGCCCCATCCTGGACTTCAGCGACATAGCCCTCGTTACCCCCCGAGAAAGTTCCCTGGGGCGCAACCTCCCAGCCTGTGGCGGAGTAAGATTCTCCGGCCACGTATATCTCGTCCCCGTTAACAGCTACCGAGTAGGCATAATCATCCCCGACGCCGCCCAGCCACTGCCCCCAGTTCAATACAGGCGTGACGCCGTCCTGGATCTCGATAAGGAACGCTTCAAGGCCGCCACTGTAGGTGCCCTGGAAAGTCACTCCCCAGTCCGCGGCGCTTGTGGAATAGCCCACAACATAGATCTCATTGCCGTTAACGGCGACGTCCCGGAGATAGTCTGCATTGGCCGCGCCCAGCCACTGGCCCCAGTTCAGCGTGGGGGTAGCGCCATCCTGGACCTCGACCACAAAGCCCTCATCCATAAGGTTGTTATGCGTCCCCTGAAAGGTTACCGCTTCCCAGGATGAAGCGGTATCGGAGTATCCGGCAACATAGATCTCCTCTCCTACCACGGCGACACACCTGGCAAAGTCATCGCTGCTCCCCCCAAGCCACTGGCCCCAATTCACCGTTGGCGTGGCCCCGTCCCCTATTTCCACGACAAACACCTCGTCGTAGCCGCTGTGAGCTCCCTGGAAGGTTCCCTCCCAGGACGTGGCGCTGTAGGAATCACCGGCTGCATAGATCTCATCGCCGTTGACCGCCACCGCGTAAGCGGAATCATTGCCGCTCCCGCCCAGCCACTGCCCCCAGTTCAGCGTGGGCGTGGCACCATCGCCCACCTCTACCACAAACCCTTCATCTCCGCCGCTGTGCGTCCCCTGAAAGGTTCCCTCCCAGGAGGAGGCGCTGAAGGAATCGCCTGCGACGTAGATTTCATCGCCGTTGGCCGCCACCCCTCCGGTGTAGTCATCTCCGGTGCCGCCCAGCCACTGGCCCCAGTTCAGCACAGGTGTGGCGCCGTCCTGGATCTCTACTACAAATCCCTCAGTTCCGCCGCTGTGCGTCCCCTGAAAAGTCCCTTCCCAGGACGAGGCGCTGTAAGAATGCCCGCAGGCGTATACTTCATCCCCCCAGACAGCCACCCCGTAAACAAAATCGTCCCCGGTGCCGCCCAGCCACTGCCCCCAGTTCAATACAGGTGTGGCGCCGTCCTGGATCTCTACCACGAACCCCTCAGCCAGGCTGCTGCGTGACCCCTGAAAGGTCACCGTTTCCCAGCTGGTGCCGCTGTATGTATACCCTCCCACATAGATCTCATCGCCGTTGACCGCGACAGACCGAATATAATCATCGCTTATCCCGCCCAGCCACTGCCCCCAATTCACCACGGGTGTTGCGCCATCCTGCACTTCTACCACAAAACCCTCGTCTTCGCCGGCGCCGCCGTGCGTCCCTTGAAAGGTCCCCTCCCAGCCGGTAGAAGAGGTTGTACACCCCACAACATAGATCTCGTCTCCGGCAACGGCGATGGACCGGGGATAATCATCCCCGTCGCCGCCAAGCCATTGTCCCCAGTTCAGGGTGGGCGTGGCCCCGTCCCCTATCTCCAGAACAAAAGCTTCGTCCCCGCCGCTGTGCGTGCCCTGAAAGGTAACGCTTTCGTCAAAATTCATATCGGGAGCGTATCCTGTCACATAGATCTCGTTGGTGTCGGCGGCGGTAGCCACGGCGACACCCCTGAAATACACCGGGGCGTACAGGTTGCTGCCCAACCACTGCCCGTAATTCAGCGTAGGGTCGATAGTGAGCGGATACGCCGCGGGCGGCTCTGCTATCTGGAAAGACAGCAGACAGCCATCCGAAACGGTAAATGCGGCAGTTTTCTTTTCGCCGCCGCGAGTCCAATAGACCGGCGGCGCGAGGACCGTCAGCACCTCGTCCCCGCCCAGATGGCCTTTTTGACCCAATACCCTGCGAACGACATCCAGAACGTGCGCTCGCTGTTCAGGGCTGGAAACGCCCGCCACCGTCATTGAGGACCTGACCTCTACGGCGCCGTCAGGCCTTTTGTTCAGGTATACGCCGTCACCCTCCCGGCCAGAAAACCGCCATGAGTACACGCTTCCGGCGCTGCCGGCGTTGGGCGCGGACGCATAGATCCATTCCTTCAGCGCTGGATACCCTGCGGCATCCGCGGCCTGGGAATAAACAATAACTTCGCTTTCACGGTAGTACACCTGCCTGTCCCCGTGCGTGGAGGAGGAGACCAGTTGCCCGAACGGCTTCCCGGCCTTGTCCAGTTCGCTGGCAAATGAAATTTCCTGGCCGGGGCGCGTCAGCAGCACGCGCTTCCTGATAGTGTCCGCTTTGGTATCGAACACCGTACGCGCGCTTAGGACGAGGCCGGAAGACTGGTTGCGGGGTTGGTCGCGGTCTTTCGGACCGGCTTGAGCCTGGAGCCTGGAAGTGAAGGCGACGGCGTCTTTCCCGCGCTCCAGCCCGGCTCCGGGCGTCGGAGGGGAAACGGACAATTCAGATTCTTTAGCTTCGATAGCCGCTAACGCTTTTGCGACGGAAGCTTTTGCTTTATCCTCCGAAAAAGCCTGCCCGGGACACAGCACTAAAGCAGAGCCCGCCGTAAAGAGGAGCAATAAGCGCCAGGCATTCCCCGAAAACCGGCCCCGAAGAAATAAAGCCGGGAAACCAAAGTGCATATCCGCCATATCGTCAATCATAAGAATATAAAACTCAGACGGCCGCTACAGGAAGTTGACGCTGGCCATGCCGTAATAATTACTGCCGTCGTAGTAAAAACCTATTATATCCACGGCGTTAGCGCCGGTACTGAGCACCGGGGCCGTTCCCCCGGACCATTTCACTGTGCCCGGCCAGGTAACGGTACGTCCGCCGGAACCATCCTGAACGAGTTTAAGGATAAAATTAGCGGCTATGGTTGGCGGGGTGTTAAAAGTCAGCACCGCAGCCCCAGTCAGCACAAGTTTTTGTTTATTGCCTTTGGACCAGTCCAGCGTAAAGGCCGTGCCGGAATTCCCGTTATTGTATTCGCCCGCAAATACGGCCGCCCCCGCCACCTGCAGGCTTGAAACCGCGATCCCGCCGGTGGACGTCATTGAAGCTACTATTATCCCGGCTGAATTGCGCCAGAGCTGGGCATAGATATTGGAAGCCGTGCCAGTGCTCACCACGTCCAGAGCGGCCTGCGGCACGCGGGTGGAGATGCCGATAGTCTTAGCCGAGAGGTCTCCGTATAGCACGCCGCCGATATTTAAGTGGTTACTCGTAGTTGGCAAGGGGGTGGTTTTGTTATAGCCGATAATAATATTACCTGTGCCGCTGGTCACATTATACCCGGCCATGAAGCCAAGGAAAATATTATCGCTGCCGGAAAGCTCCGTGCCGGCCTCGTATCCTATCAGGGTGGAGCTGGAAAAAGACTGGTAGCCGCCGTATCCTGCCTTAGAACCAATCATGGTGTTGGCAGAGCCTGCCGGGAGAGAGTCTCCGGCAGTGTGGCCAATATAGGTGTTATCACTACCCGTAGTGTTTTCGAATCCAGCTTGACCTACGATTGTATTCCGGTTGCCCAAGGTATTGGAATACCCGGCATAGGAACCCGAGAAGTGGTTTTGGAACCCGCTGGTATTGGAATATCCGGCATCTTCACCTATAAACGTATTATTGAAGCCAGTGGTCGCCAGTACTGTAACGCCGTCTATCTGGTAGCGCCTGGCGGACAAATCTCCAGCTACAGTTACCAACTTCTGTGCCATATCTCCCACAATAAGGCCGCCGATATTAAGGTAATTGTTGGTGCCCGCAGCGGGCGTAAGCTGATTATAGCCGATGATGATATTCCCGGTGCCGGTGGTTACATTGTATCCGGCCTTAAAACCCAGGAAGATATTATCGCTGCCGGTGGTCAGACCGTAACCCGCCTGATAGCCCATAAGCGTGGAGCTGGAGAATGAATTATTAGTAACCCCAGACCCGGCTTCTTCGCCTATCATCGTGTTCGCAGAACCGGTTTGATTGTAGTAGCCAGCGGTGACGCCGAAGATTGCATTATTTTCACCTGTAGTGTTGTAATAACCGGCGCTATCTCCCACAAATGTATTGTATTGACCGTATGTATTAGAAGCACCGGCACCATTTCCGGTAAAAGTATTGTTTCTGCCGGTTATGTTGGCAATCCCGGCATTCCGCCCCAGAAATGTATTGTATTGCCCAGTCGTGGTGGCATAGCCGGCCCGTCTACCTAGAAATGTATTGCCTGCGGCAGTGGTGTTGACATAACCGGCTTCAAATCCTAAAAATGTGTTGCCTGAACCATTATCAGTATTGCCGGCCCGCACACCCACCGCCAGGCTTTCCGTGCCGGGCAGCACAGCCAGCACCGTGCTGCCGTTTATCTGGTAGCGCGCGGCGGTGATATTGCTGGAGGTGTTCACTCCGTAGCCGCCCATCTTCAGCACTTCAGTCGCAGTGTGGTTCCCCAGGTTGTCGCCGGTGACGGCGCCGGGCGGGATGGTGGCGTACAGCACGCCGGTGGAGGTCATGCTGGCCACTTCCACGCCCGAACCGTTGCGCCAGATCTGGGCGTAGATATTGGAGGCCGTACCGGTGGAGACAATGTCCAGCGCCGCCTGCGGCACGCGGGTGGAGATGCCTATGGTCTTAGCGGAGAGGTCACCATAAAGCAACCCGCCGATATTTAGTTCATTGGAAGCCCCGGGAGCGCTGGTGCGTTTATCATAGCCGATAACGATGTTTCCCGCGCCGTTTGCAGTGGTATACCCGGCCCGCCACCCCAAGAAGATATTATCGCTGCCGGAGGTAAGGCTGTAGCCGGCCTGATAACCCACAAGAGTGGAACTAGAGGAGGCGCTTCCATTATGACCGGCCCCATAACCTAAAACAGAATTGGCCGAACCTGTGGTGTTGTAGTAGAGGGCAGTAAACCCGTTAGCGGTATTGCCACTCCCGGTAACGTTTCCCGCGAGGGCCGCACTACCGGTAGCCGTGTTCTCCATGCCGGTCGTATTATCGAAAAGAGCGTGATAGCCGTTTGCGGTATTATCACTGCCGGTCGTGCTGGCGACAAGAGCGGAAGCTCCGCTCGCAGTATTTGATATGCCGGTAATATTGGAGTAGAGGGCATTAAAGCCGCTAGCGGTGTTGCCGCTGCCGGTCGTGTTGTCTCTGAGGGCTTCCTCTCCGGTCGCAGTGTTGGCCCAGCCGGTCGTATTGGCTGTGCCGGCGTAATTGCCGATGAAGACATTATAGTCGCCGCCATTTCTATTATTCTTCCCTGCGTCTATGCCGTAGGCGATACTATTCGTCCCGGGCAATACCGCCACCATGGTGCTGCCGTTTATCTGGTAGCGCGCGGCGGTAATATCGCTGGAGGTGTTCACACCGTAGGTGCCCATTTGCAGGGTGGTGGTAGCTATGTGGTTGCCCAGGTTGTCACCCAGGGCTGCGGCACCGGCCCATTGCAGAGCGCCGTCAGCGGCTTTGGAGAGCAGTTGCCCGGTGGAACCATCGGTTATGAATATCTTATTTACCCCGGTGAAGGTGGAATTGCCCACAAAATAGGCGCCGGAGGAGATGGCTAACACACCATTTACTACTACATTGCCCGGGCCGGCGACGGCGCCGGTATAGGCGGTCTGCGTGGCGCCGAAGACGGTGAAGCCCTTTATCTCTACGTCCGGGTCGGAGGCGTCCCCGGTGGCGCCCAGCACGGTCAGGTCGTCCTCGGAGCCAAACTCTGTACCCTCCGCGGCAATACCCGGCAAAGGGACGGCGGCCGCAAGCAGCGCCAGAAGGGCGCACGCAAAGAACGCCAGCCTGCCGGGCACGGCGCGCCCCACTGTGCCTGTCCGGAGTCTTAATCGTTCCATGTATTGATTCCCTTCATAATTAATGCGCATAAACAGAACGCCCATTATATACCAAAACTCCCTTCCCAATCACGATGGAGGCACCGGGCCTATTTATTTCTCAGCCAGGCGGCCAGTTTTTCACCCGAGCTAAAAATCATAATGTAATCCCCGGAACTTTGCCCGCCGCTTACTTCCATCCTGGCGCGCGGCATATCGGTACCTATGCCCACGGCGCCGGCGGTGGAGACTACCATTTGGTGGGCCGTGCCGGTACCGACGGCTAGGTTGTAACTCTGCGTATCGGAGCCTTTCACCTCAAACCGGGCGGAGGTGCCGGCAACTCCTACCCCTACGTTGCCGGTGGCCTCAACAGAGAGCCCCTGCTGGCCTGGCCCGCCCCTGATGAGGGCGGTACCCGCTACTTTCAAAGAATTATTAACGTTCAGGTCGTTGACGGTGCCGGAGGAGACATAGAAAGTGGTTCCGGCCTGCAAAACGTCCTGGTTATGTATGGAGAGCGGGTCGGTTTCCAATCCGGCAGCCGCCCCGCTGCCACAGATCCACTGACCCCCGCTCAACTGCAGTATATCGCCGTTGGCGCAACCCGACTGGTTAAGCTTGCCGCGGGTAATAGTGTTATCCGCTATGTCCTGGTTCTGTATGGCGCCGTCCGCAATATGGGTGGAAACTATCACATTGCCCAGCCTGTCCCCGGAAAGATAACCGTAGCTGATTGCGGAGGCATTCAAGTTATATATCCCGGAGCCGTCGCCTGCCAGCCAGCCGGCGGTCACCGAAGAAGAAACCGTCACGTAGCCTGTAACCGTATGCGTTCCCAGTGATGTAATGGGGTCCGCACCATCCCAGGCATGCGTAAAGGCGTGCAGGCCGGGCACGCCAGAACCGGACGTGGGCACCCAGGCGGCGCCGTTCCAGAACTTGACCAGCCCCAGGGACGAGTCGTACCAGAGGTCACCCATTGCCGGGGCCGCCGGAGCGGCGGCGGAGGTTGTGTAACGCTTGCCCGACAGCATAAGGCTGTTTATGGCGTAGGGGGAAGATGTAAGTTCTTCCCTAGGCGATAGGCGGTTGCCCTCTATCTCCAACTCCAGCCAGAGGCTGCCAGCCTGCCAGTCCACTATGGCCGGCTCCAGCGTCGCGCGGAATACTCCGGTTGAAATACTAATGTCGTAGGGGGAGCTGGCCCAGAGTTCCGTGGCGGAGGTAGAGGAAGCATAGATCCGGAACACCATGGAACGCTGTCCGCTGACAAGGAAGCCCGACTGCCGCAGATTACCCTGGTAAGTGAACTTGACGGGAACTTCGGCATGAGCGGCTATAGGCCATAAGCCGTAAGCCATAAGCAGAAAGGCGGAAATGGACAAAACACGGCCAAGCCCGGTTAAGAGCCTGTTTGTCATTGTTTTGCCTGTCTCGACCTTTTTCATATATCCGCTCTTTCCTCCGCCGCCGGGCCTATTCCCGGCGGGTTGTGGGAGGAAGCATTGACTGTTTTTACTTCTTCTTCAGCCAGGCGGCTAGAACGCCGCTGGAGTAGAACTTGGCCGCGTACTTGCCCGCACCCGGGGTGCCGTCGCTGTCCACGGATAGAGCCACTCCAGCTTCAGCTGCCCGGTTGACGCCATGGATGTCGCTGGTGGCATTACCCAGCTGTACATTATCGGCCACCGCCAGGGTGTTGCCCAGCTCTACCGCGCCGCCGGCGCCTAAGGCGCCCAGCACGGTCATGGAGCTGGTGGCCAGCATGGTGATGTTGGTGTCAAGTTCGTTCTGCTGGAACACCGAGTCTATCAGGCCGTTATCGCCGTCATTGACCATCTGCAGCCGGCGCGGCGTGCCCAGCGAGGTCAGGCCGGTATTGTCGTCGCCCCAGGCCATGCCGCCACCGGCATCTTTCTTCAGCACCTGGTTGACGGTACCGCCGCCGACGTGAATGTTACCGGGGCTGCTGAAGCTGCTTACGCTCTGGAAGTAAGCGCCGGCGGTGAAGGTGGACCCGGCCAAAAAGGACGCCTGCGCGTTCACGGCAAGCAGGTCGTCGGCATTACTACCCAGATTTGTCAGGCCGTTAAGGTTGGTGACACCGGCCACGGTAAGGTTATTGCCCAGCGTAGCCGCCCCGGTAAGGCCCAGTGTACCTCCCAGGGCAGCGTTACCGGTGGCCCCAAAAGCGCCCTGTATGGTCACGGAAGAGCCGCTGATCATGGTGATGCTGGTATTGCCGGAGTCCTGCTGCAGCAGCGAGTCGGCCCCGCCGGTGCCGTCCGCCTGGAACATGACCAGCCGCTGAGACGTGCCGGAAATCTCCCCGGCGCCCAGCGCGTCGTCCGCCCACGCCATGCCGCCGCCGGCATCTTTCTTCAGCACCTGGTTCGCGATACCACCCGCGATGTGGATATTTCCCACATTGCTGAAACTGCTTATGCCGGTAAAGTACGCCCCGGCAGAGGCGAACGTGGAACCGCCCACGAAGTAAGCCCCGGACGAAACGGTTAGGTAGCCATTCACCACCACATTGCCCGCGCCCGCTATGGCACCGGTATACGCGGCCTGCGTGGCGCCGAAGACCGTGAAGCCTTTTATTTCGGCATCGGGGTCTGCGGCGCTGCCTTCCACACCAAGCACGGTGAGGTCGTCCGCTATACCGAACTCGGTGCTGTTGTCCGCGGCGTATGCCGCGGGAGCCCAGGCCAGCGCCATCGCCGCAACCAAGCCGATCACCACTTTTTTAATGTTCATACTTCCTCCTTACCTATCACCAAATTACCATCAGTTTCCCGGTCTTTGAGTTAGCCCCGGATACCACCCGCCAGATATAGACGCCGCTGGCCGCCCTGCCGCCGCCGGCCGTTCTCACATCCCACTTAAGTTTGGGGATGGTCAGCCCGGCCGGGATGGTCAGCTTCCTGACCAGCCCGCCATCGAGCGTATAGATCTCTATCCTGCCCACCTGTGGAACGTTGGCAAAAGTGATCCCCTCGGCTTCCGTCCCTGTCTGCCCGCTGCCCGCTCCGGCCTCGGGCCCGCCGGGCCGAAAAGGCACGGGATAGGCATAGGTGTCCTTTACGGATTCGTCCACCATGCCCAGCAGAGCGTAAACCCCCGGAGATAGCAGCGACACGGTTATAAGCCTTGAGGGACGGTCCAGGGAAGACGCCGGCAGTTTGGCCCACATGGCGATTTCCTTGTCCAGGGCCCAGGGCTTTATAGAGGCGGCGCGCACCGGAGGATTAGAGCCGTCCAATATGCCGTCATCATCATCATCCCGGTAACTCATGGAGAGGTAGCCGCTCTGCGCGAACGGCTTTTCCCACATGTCCTGTTCGTCAAAAAGGGCCATTTCAGCTATATTGTCCGGGAACAGGCTGGCCCACCCCCCCTCGTTGCGCTCCATTTTGCTGTTAGCAAGGCTGATAAGGCCGGGATCCACGCAGACCGGCTTATGGAGGGGATCTTTGTTAATGGTGATATCAAAAACCTCTTTGTCCACAGCGCCTGGCGGCAAGGTAAGGCTGGCAGCCCCGGTGTTGAAGGTCACTACCGAGGGCAGGCCTTTCTGGAAGGTAAAATGCGGCGGGTTGTAAAAACCGGTGCGGTTGACATAAGCGTCTACGGCGGACAGGCCGGGGCCTTGCTCTGAAAGACGCTGACCGGCTGAGCCGCGAGCAGCATAGCCGCCGTCCCCCGCCATTAAAGCCCCACCGCCGTTGTCCACCACCGAGGCTTCCACCTGGTATTCACCGGCCGCGGAGATATAAGCCTCCGCCGGGGCCGCGGCCAGGACGCAGACACAGAAAACCAGCAAAGGGCTGGCTATGCCTGCCCCCCGCACGGTATCCCACAAAATAGCGTTCAAGCTCATAGTTTACCCGGTTACACCGCCGACCACAGCCTTACTACGGTCCTTTCTCCGCCCACGAGCCGGCTACCCGGCCAGGCGCAAAAATAGTGTTCCGACAGTGATATTATAATGGCGGCGGCGGTCCCAATCATGAGGCAATTATGTAGTTTTGGTGGGTTGATTGTGGGATAACCGGGCTTTATAATTCGCTCGTGATTCGATCCGGCGGTTTTATGTATACTACGTGCGCTTATGAACGGAGCCATTTTAATATTGGAAGACAATAAAGAAACCAGCAACCTGTTAAAAGCCGCGCTGGAGAACGAAGGGTTTAAAGCGGTCTGCAAAGACACGATCAGGGCCGGCAAGGAGTTTTTACAGCGCCATAGGCCAGCCCTGGCTATACTGGACCTGGCGCTCCCGGACGGCAACGGCCTTGAAGTATGCGCGCTGATACGCGCCGATCCCATGCTTGCAAAAACACCCATAATAGCGCTTACCGGGCTGACCGGGTTCAGAGACAAGAAAAAAGGATTCGACACGGGGGTAGACCAGTACCTGGGCAAACCGCTGGAGGTAGAGGAGCTGCTTTTATGGGTTAAAGCCCTGCTGCGCAGGACGCAGTGGCACGCCCAGGGCTGGGCATTGCCGGTTTTCGGCGACTTGCGCATATGCGCAGAGTCGTACCTGGTCAGGTTCAGGAACAAGTCCATCAGCAACCTGACCCGCCGCGAATTTGAATTGCTCTATTTCCTGGTCCGCACCTCGCCCAGGCTGGCGGCGAGACAGACCATTATCGCGGAAGTGTGGGAAACCGCCGCGGTCCACAATCTTGTAGACACCCACATCCACAATCTCAGGCTGAAACTGCCGCCTCCGCTTGCGGCAAGGATACAATCCGTTCCGGGCAAAGGCTTCAGGTACCTCCAACCGGCCTGACCGCCGGCCGCCTACACAAACAAACTTATCGCGGGACAGCGCTCCCGCCTTTCACTGTCCTGCTTGCGCGTATTCAGGCCCGCGCTCCTGTCTGCGGCGCTCCAACGGCGCTTGTGGCGGCCGGTAAAAGTTCAAAGAATGAGGAACCTTTTCTTAAGAATATCTTAAGTGGACCGCACGGAAGAACTATGACAAAATAATTAAGATAGGGGTTTACAGCACAAATGCACGAATTTTTTTTCTATATAGCCACACTGGACCAGACAGTTCTGGCCCATTGGAGCAACGCTTTCAGAAAAGAGGGATGGAAAACCGCTGCCATCACTGCGCCCGGCGCTTCGCGCGCAAACAAGTGCCATGCGGAACTGGACCTGATAGAAGTCGGCAATCAGCTGTGCAGGACCCCCCACGACCTCCGGGAGATAATCCAGACCAGGCGCCCCGCGGCCACTTTAGCTTTCTCGCACCGACAGAAGATCTCGGACTCGCAGGTAGTAAAGTTCCTGGAATCCGGGGCCGACGACTTTGTATTCAGCAATATGGATGAGCGGGTGGTGGTTGCAAAGCTGAAGGCATATATACGCAGGCTTCAACCGGCCATATCCGCGGCCGCCTTAAAACTGGAATCCAGCCAGGGGGAAATAATGATAGACCGCTGCATGCGCTCGGTAAAGATACAGGTCCTGCCGGGCAAGTATACCGAACTAACTAACCTGACCCAGAAGGAAATGGCCATACTCGCCCTGCTGGTCGGAAACGAGAAGAGACCTGTATCACGCGAAAGCATGCTGGAGAGGCTTTGGGGTGAGGATGCCACCGAGGTATACTCCAACTGCATAAACAAACATATTGAGACTTTAAGACGGAAGCTCGGTCCGTATGGCAAGAGGATAAAGACCATATACGGCTCCGGCTATATGTACAGTTGATGTCAGGAATGAGGATCTATGGGGAAAAAACCTTTGCGGATACTTGCAATAGACGACAACCTTAACTGCCTGCGCGTGGCTGCCAAATACCTAACTTTAGTGGGCGGGCACCTAGTAGACGTGGCGAGCAGCGGCACCGAAGGCCTTAAGAAAGCCTTTGAGCTCCGTCCGGACCTAATATTGCTGGATATGATCATGCCGGACATGAACGGATTGGAAGTCATGGACGGACTTTATACTAACGCGGACACAAGGGAGATCCCAGTAATTGTCGTCACCGGGGCCAGGGTGAGCGAATCGGATTATGCCGTGCTGAAAGCAAAGACTAACTTTATGCAGCTTGAAGAAAAACCGGCGGATTTCAAGAAGCTCCTGAAGACTATTGAGATAATAATTTAACGAACGCGCCCAAGATTGGGATGGCGACATTGAACAGGGAGGCGCAGTTTATGCGCGTATTGATAGCCGAAGACGACGACAACTTCAGAACACTCATTACCGAAGTGCTACTGCAGGCCGGACACTCCCCCCTGCCCGAGCCGAACGGACATCTGGCTTGGGAAAGACTGCAGCGCGAGGGCGCCGACATGCTGGTCACCGACATAAACATGCCGGTTCTGAATGGCTTTCAGCTTTTAGCCAGAGTACGCTCTTCCGACAAATACGGCGCCATACCGGTGCTGATGTTAACCGTGCGCGCTTTTGCCGAGGACCAGATAGCCGGCTACGAAACAGGCGCTGACGATTACCTGACCAAGCCGTTCGATAACGCGGTTTTTGTCGCCCGGGTAAACGTGCTGGAGCGCAGAATAATCAAGCGCGGGCCCTTGAAATAGCGATTGTGCACCAAGGGCTAAGATACTGATAACAGACGATGATCCTTACATCCGCAAGAGTGCCTATGGAAGAACGCAGCGCAGACAATATGACAGCATGCACTTTCTAAATTGCGAAGTAATTGTCAGGTACCCCGGAGTGAATCATGTTTACAAAGAAACCCGCCGACGACGTCTTTACATCCGTCTTGTTCAGAACCGCGCTGCTGGCAGCAGTTTTGCTTACCTACGCGCACCTGATCTTTGTCTTGAAAGGGAATTAATGACCATTTCCCCGCTTGTGTCAGGCATACCGGCACTTACAGCGCCCTGAAAACATTATACGGTTTGCATGACACACAAGCCAAAAGGCGCAACTGGACATGCGCGGGAGTAAGCTTATGAGCGATAAGAAAAGAGTTTTAGTGGTGGACGACAACCGGAATTTCAGCCAGTTGTTGCAATGCGCGCTGGAGGACGATTTTGAGATATTTATAGCCAATGATGGGCAGGAGGGCATGGAGAAGGCCGTAAAAATACTCCCGGATATTATCCTGATGGATATTATGATGCCCAAGATAGCCGGCATAGAGATGGCCCGACTGCTTACCGCCGAAGAGGAAACCAGGGATATCCCCGTCATTATACTGACCGGCAGCAACTTGGATTCCGGCACGCCGGCATTGTTCAAGCAGGAGCGGAACGTACGGCATTTCCTGAGCAAGACCACCCCTGTTATGGACATAGTGGCCATAGTGAAGAAGGTACTCCATGGCGGATAAGAAAAAGATACTGGTGGTGGACGACAACGAGCCGTTCATCGAACTGGCAAAGGAGATTTTCAGCCAGGAGTTCAGACTCGAGACGGCCCTCAACGGATTTGAAGGGCTGGGGAAGGCGTTGACATTCCTGCCCGACCTGATACTCTTGGATATCAATATGCCGGGGATAACAGGGATAGACTTTGTCCGAAAACTATCCGCCAACCCGCAGACCGCCCAGATACCTGTAATTGTTATCACGGCCAGCGACTACAACAGTCTCACCCAGAGCCTTCTGCGCCAGGAACACAATGTAAAAGTCTTCATGACCAAACTCTCTCCGGTGAAGGTCATCAGCGAGAAAGTCTTGGCAGTCCTGAACAAAGATATTCTTTGAGCAAACCATTTTAAAACACCAGAGACTCACCTCGTGCTGCCCAAAGTGAATCAGGACGGCATCTTCACCTTAGCGGCGTTTCCCTGGGCACGATCAAGCCTTAAGGGCCTCCCTGATGGTGTCGGCGTGGATGCGGACGGTGTCGGTGAATTTTTGGGCGTAGCCGCCGCTCAAGGTGAGGACCACCGGCACGCCGCGGCGGCGGCATTCGGCGAACACAAAAGCGTCGCGCCTCTTTATCCCCGCCAGGCTCAGCTTCAGGCCGCCCAGCAGGTCGCCCCGGTAAACGTCGGCCCCCGCCACGTAGACGGCGAAATCCGGCCGGAACTTCTCAAGGACGCGCGTCAGCTCCTGGCGCAGCAAAGCCAGGTAGGCGGCGTCGCCGGCGCCCGGCTTTAACCCGATGTCGAGGGAACTTTTTTCTTTTTTCTCCGGGTAGGTCTCCGCTCCGTGCATTGAGAAAGTGAAGACCTTTTTGTCCCCCTTAAAAATAGCGGCCGTGCCGTTGCCCTGGTGGGCGTCCAGGTCTATGACTATGGCGCGCCTTATGCGGCGCTCTTTAAAAAGTTTTTTGATCGCCACCGCTATGTCGTTCAAGAGGCAAAAGCCTTCGCCGTGGTCCGCGAAAGCGTGGTGCGAGCCGCCGCCGCAGTTAACCCCCACCCCGTCCTCAAGCGCCAGCCGCGCGGCCAGCACGGTGCCGCCCGTGTTCATGGCGTGCGCGCGCGCCACGCTTCTGCTTATCTTAATTTCCGCCCGGGAGGAGTCCGCCGGCGTGAAGCCGAACTCAAGGGCCTTTCTCACCCAGGCGGGGCTATGGGCCAGCAGCAGGTCCGCTTTTAATGGGAAAGCGGGCGCGACTATGTCTTTTTTGGAAACGACGCCCTCTTTCAGCAGCAGCTTCAGCGCGGCCTCGAATTTATCAGCCCTGAAGACGTGCCCCGGGGTCTTTACCGTATAGTATTTGGAAAAGATTATTTTCATCCGGGGTATTTCAAATGAACAGCAGGGCCAGCAGGAAAGCGGAAACTATTATCAGCGCGGCCCAGGCGAACCAGTGCCCGTACAGCGGGAAGAAGGCCTGGTCCGCGTAAACCGGCGCCGTGACGGCCAGCACGGTCTTCTCGTTCAGGGCGGTCTTCGCCAATACCCTGCCCCACGGGTCTATGACCCCGGAGATGCCGTTATTGGCCGCGCGCAGCACCGTGCGCCTGTTCTCCACCGCCCTGAAAATATTGGCGATAAAATGCTGGTGCGGCGCCGCCGTGTCCAGGTACCAGCCGTCGTTGGTTATGTTCACGAAAAGCTCCGCCCCGGCCAGGGTGTCTCCGGTAAACAGGTAAGGGAAAACGGATTCGTAGCAGATGGCGGCGCCTATCTTCAGGTCCCCCAGCTCCGCCAGTTTCTGCCTGGGCTCTCCCGGCAGAAATTCTCCCAGCGCGGCCACCGGTTGGATATATTTACCCAGGAAGTCCCTCAGCGGCACATATTCTCCGAAAGGCACCAGCTGGCGCTTGTCATAGGAGAACAGGATCTCGCCTTTGCCGTCCAGCAGGAAAGCCGATACGTGGCGGCCGCCGCCTTTCGAGACCGAGCCGACAAAGCTGTGGGACGCGCCCCCGGCCAGAACGGCCGATCTGAGCCAGGCGCCGCAGTCCGGCTCGTCTACCCAACAAGGCAGCGCGTTCTCCGGCCAGACGGCCAGGTCGGCGCCGCGCCCGGCGGCGGACAGGCTTTCCATCGTCCTCTTTATATTTTCGGCCTCCGCCTCTTCCCATTTGGCGTACAGGTCTATGGCGGGCTGCAGCAGCGCCACCTTAAGGGTCCTGATAGGCGCCAGATTTTGCGCCTGCTTAAGCTCCTGCCGCCCGAAAAGCCAGAGGCCGGCGAAGACCAGCAGGACCGGAGCGAACCGCAAAGCTTTCTGATAAGCGGGCGCTTTCAGCACGAACAGCGTGCCCGCCAGCGCCCCGCTAAAACAGACCGCCGCGCCCAAACCGTAAACACCGGCCACGGACGCCGCCTGGATCAGCGGCGTATAAGCCCACTGGGTGTACCCCAGCATGAACCAGGGGAACCACACCGCCTTGAAGCTCAAATAAACCTTGCCGTATTCCAGCAAAAACCAGCCCAGCGCGAATAAGTAAGGCCAAACCTTCAGCCCGGCCCGCTTGAGGTAGAAACCGTAAACCGAGATCACCAAAAATTCCAGGGAAAGGATCAGGCTGAGCGCGGCAAGCCCCAGCGCCGAAACCGCCGGCTCCACCCCCCCCGCGCGCATAGTGGGATAGATCCAGTAAAGTATGCCCAGGTAAAAAATAAACCCGCAGCCCAGGCCGCCGCCGGCCGCGGCCTTCAGGGTCTTAGCCCTCAACAGGTGATAGCAGAGCGGCGCCAGCGCGAACCACGCCAGCCACCCCTGGCTGAATTTCGGATAGCTGAGCACCAGCAGCAGGGAGGTAAATAAGGGAAAAATAAAAGGCGGGATTTTTTTCAGCATCTGTCTTTTACGCTGCCCCGGCAGGCGGATAACAGGAGCGGACGGCAAGGGGATGCCTTCGCAGGAGCCGGCACGCTCCCTGTGAGCGATTTTAGTGCGCAGGGCCAAGGTCCGCAGCGGACAGCCTATCATTAAGGCTGCGGCGGAGATTGTCTGAGCGAGGCACTGTGTGCCGAGCGAGTTCTCCGCCGGCGGAGGACCGCAGGCCCTCTTCCCCAGCGCACGCTTATGAGCGAACAGGGAGCGCGTCGGCGACTGCCGCCTACGCGTTGACCCCGTGGCACTTCTTGTACTTCTTGCCCGAACCGCAGGGACAAGGGTCGTTGCGGCCCGTCTTGGAGTCGACGAACTTGTTGGCCGGCTTCTGCGGGGCCTGGCTCTGCGCCGGCCGCGCTGCCTGCGGCTCGCCCTCCTGCACCGGCGGCCGCACCACCGGGCGCGGCGGCAGCTGGATGCGGAAAACATATTCCACCATCTGGTCGCGCACACGGCCCAGCATGGTCTCGAACAGGGAGTAGGACTCCTTCTGGTACTCTATCAGCGGGTCCTTCTGGCCGTAAGCCCGCAACCCCACGCCTTTCTTCAGGTGGTCCAGCTCGAACAGGTGGTTCTTCCAGATATGGTCCATGATCTGCAGCAGCAGCACCCGCTGCAGCTCGGCGAAGTCCACGTTGCGCTCGGCGAAATCGCCGAAGCGCGCCTCGTAAGCCGCGTCCACGCGCTTCAACACCTCTTCCTGCAGCACCGGGCGGATAAGCCCGTGCACCTCGTCGGGGGTGTAGACCAGCTCGAAGCCGGCCGTCTTCTTCAGGTAAATATTGAGCGCTTCCAGGTTCCACAGCTGGGAAGCCTGCTCGGCCGGGGCGTTAAGGTCCAGCTGCTCTTCGAAAGCCTCGTGGATCATCTTCTTCACGCGCTCGGCCACGCCTTCGCCGTTGAGGATGGCGTTGCGCAGCTCGTAGATCGCCAGGCGCTGCTTGTTCATCACGTTGTCGTAATCCAGCAGCTGCTTGCGGGCGTCGAAGTTCATGCCTTCCACGCGCTTCTGCGCGCCTTCTATCTGGCGGCTGACCAGGGAGGACTCTATCACCTCGCCCTCTTCCATGCCCAGCTTTTCCATGATGGCCGAGATCCGCTCGGAACCAAAGAGCCTCATCAGCTCGTCCTCGAGCGAAACGTAGAACACGGAGGAGCCGGGGTCGCCCTGGCGCGCGCAGCGGCCGCGCAGCTGGTTGTCGATGCGGCGGCTCTCGTGGCGCTCGCTGCCCATCACGTGCAGGCCGCCCACGGAACTCACGTAATCGTGCTCTTCCACCAGCGGCGGGTTGCCGCCCAGGATAATGTCGGTGCCGCGGCCGGCCATGTTGGTGGCTATGGTCACCTGGCCCTTGCGGCCGGCCTGCGCGATGATCTGGGCTTCCATCTCGTGGTACTTGGCGTTCAGGACCTGGTGCGGGATGCCCTTTACGCGCAGCATGGTGGCCAGCTTCTCGGATTTCTCGATGGAGCGGGTGCCCACCAGCATCGGCTGGCCCTTGCGCCAGCGCTCGTCGATCTCGGCCACGATGGCGTTGTTCTTTTCGCGCTCGGTGCGGTAGATGCGGTCGGGGGAATCCTTGCGGACCATGGGCCGGTTGGGCGGGATCTCCACCACTTCCAGCTTGTAGATCTCCCAGAATTCGTCGGACTCGGTCATGGCCGTGCCGGTCATGCCGGACAGCTTGTTGTAGAGCTTGAAATAGTTCTGGAAGGTGATGGTGGCCAGCGTCTGGTTCTCTTCCTTGATGCGCATGTTCTCTTTGGCCTCGATGGCCTGGTGCAGGCCGTCGGACCAGCGGCGGCCCGGCATCAGGCGGCCCGTGAACTCGTCGACGATCATGATCTCGCCGTCCTTCACCACGTACTCCACGTCCTTGCGGAACAGGTGGTGGGCGCGCAGGGCCTGGGTGATGTGGTGGGCCCACTCGGAATTGACGTCGTCGTAGATGTTGCCCACGCCCAGGATCTTCTCGGCCTTGTGCACGCCTTCCTCGGTGAGGGTGGCGGTGTGGCTTTTCTCGTCGATCACGGCGTCGAAACCCTTGCCCAGGTCCACGCCGTCGCGCTTGGCGTCTATTTCCTCTTTTTCGGTGATAAAGCGGGGGGTCAGCAGCGGCACCACGCGGTTGACGATGTAATACTTGTCGGTAGATTCCTCGGCGGGGCCGGAGATGATCAGCGGGGTGCGGGCCTCGTCGATCAGGATCGAGTCCACTTCGTCCACCACGGCGAAGTTGCGCTCGCGCATCACGCGCTCTTCCTTGTCCATCACCATGTTGTCGCGCAGGTAGTCGAAGCCCACCTCGTTATTGGTGATGTAGGTGATGTCGCGCCGGTACATTTCCCGGCGCTCTTCGTTCTTCATGTCGTGCTGCACGGACCCGACGGTAAGACCGAGGAATTCATGCACGGGGCCCATCCACTGGCTGTCGCGCTTGGCCAGGTAATCGTTGACGGTCACCACGTGCACGCCGTGGCCGGAGAGGGCGTTGAGGTAGGCGGGCAGGGTGGACACCAGGGTCTTGCCTTCGCCGGTGCGCATCTCGGCTATCTTGCCGCGGTGCAGCACGATGCCGCCGATAAGCTGCACGTCGTAGTGGCGCAGCTTGATGGTGCGCTTGGAAGCTTCGCGCACGCAGGCGAAAGCCTCGGGCAGCAGGTCGTCCAGGGTTTCGCCCTTGGCCAGGCGTTCCTTGAACTCTGGCGTCTTGGCCTTGAGCTGTTCGTCGGTGAGTTTTGAGATCGTTTCTTCGAAAGCGTTGATCTGGTCTACCACGGGCTGGACGGTCTTAAGGGCCCGTTCGCTTTTGGAACCAATGAAAGCCTGTACTAGTTTTTTGAGCATAGTACTTATATTAAACTAATTTTATACGCGTTTATAAAATGGATTAGCCGCGCCGGCGGTCGAATTCCCCTAAATTCGCTATAATTGACCTGCATGGAAACCGGAACTGACCTGCCAGACAGCGCCCCCTGCCCCTACTGCGGGGCGGCCAATTCCGTTGAGAACGAATTCTGCGCCGCCTGTTACAAGAACCTCCACATCCCCCCGGAAGTCCGCGCCGAAGCCAAAGCGCTGAAAATGATGGCCGGGCTCCCGGCCAAGCCCATTCCCGCCGCCGGTTTCGCGCCTGCGGCGCGGCCGGCCGCGCGCCTTTGGGCGAGAATGGCGGTCATAACCGGCCTTTTCCTGTTTTACCTGCAGTGGCTGCGCAAAGATAACTTTTTCTCGCCGCTGGATTTCGTCAACCTGGGCTTTCACGAGGCCGGCCATATTTTCCTGGGCTTCTTCGGCCGGTTCGTCTCGTTCCTGGGCGGCACCCTGTTCCAGCTGCTTATCCCCGCGGTCTGCCTGGTGCACCTGAAACGCCGCGGCGCCAACCTGGGCTGGCAGCTCTGCCTCTTCTGGCTGGGCGAAAGCCTGCTCAACGTCAGCGTCTACGCCGGGGACGCCGTAAGGCAGGCCCTGCCGCTGGTAGGCGGCGGCGAGCATGACTGGACTTACCTGCTGACCGAAACGGGGCTGATCGCCCATACCGCCGGCGTAGCCAAATTCATATTCCTTTGCGGCTCCGCCGTGATCTTTTACAGCTTTTACCTGATCTCCCTGGACGCCAGGGCCCGCGAACCCCTGGAGTTGGGCAACGAAAAAATTTTCCGCCTATGAAAAAACTTCTCTTCCTGCTTTTGCTCTCCACACCGCTAGCCGCTTACGCCCAGGAGACTTCCTCCGCCCCCTGGCGGGCCTCCGGCCGCCGCGACCGCTCCAATATCTCCGTCGGAGCGGGGTACTCGGACGCGGAAGGCCTGCGCCACAGGTCCGTCGGGCTGTCGGGCAGGACTTCGCTCGGCCGCCTGGCGGGGAAAATGGTAACGCTGGAAACCAGTTTCGGGCATCATGCCCTCGGGCGGGACGGCTGGCTGCCGCCGGAGCTTTATAACGGCGGCCTGAGATTCAACGCGGACGACAAGAAGGGCGGTTTTTCGGCCGGGGTCAGGTCCAATTCCGACAGGCTGTTCAATTCCATGGCGGAAACGGACGTGACGCTGGGCGCGTCCAGGGTGATAAGCCGCGACGGGCCCCACCAGTTTTCTTTCGGCCTGATGTACTCCTCCCGGCGCAGCTTTGCCAGGGGCATCCCGTTCCCCTACCTGACCTACCGCTACACCTCGGACAGGCTCAGCTTCACTTTCCCCTTTGCCGCCACCTGGAAAGCCACGGACACCACCGAGCTTTCCGCCTCTTATTCCCCGCCTAAAAGCTTCCAGGCCGGGATCACAAAGACGCTGTCCTCCGTAGTCAGGCTTAAAGCCGAGTACGCGCTGGGCACGCTGCAGTACGAGCTGGCCGGCAGGGCGGACAAGGCTTACTCGGTCTTTATCGAGCAGAGCAATGCCGGGGTCTGGACCTATATAAAGACCTCCGAAAACTGCACCCTTTCGTTCTGGACCGGCTACGCCCTCAGCGGCAAATATTACACCGGCAAGACCTACGACGACCATCACGATAAACGGCGCATAGGGACGGCGCCCTCCGCAAGCGTGAAAATAGAGCGTTTTTTCTGACCCCCTTGCCCTTTAGACCTATATTATAAAGGGAACATAGGCCCTGACGCCCCACCCTCAGGCCTGCTATAACATAGACATGCTTAAGAGCGCGTTCATCCTTTTGCTCGCCGCCGCCCCCGCCTTCGCGGAGAGGCTGCCCGATTTCAACCTGAACGCCCTGAGAGCCAAGGACCTGCTGGAGCATAATTTCAGCCCTGAACTATCGGATGGCATCCGCGAATACAACAGCATACCCGGAGCGCCCGAACCGGTCTGCGCCCGCGCCGACGGCCGCCCCATGACCACACCGCCTTTTCAGCCTGTGGCGGAGTTTTACCCGCTTTACGGCGGCCTGCAAAGCTACGGCCTGCCGCCTTCGCTTTCCAGGGCCGGCTATATCCAGATGACCTCTTCCACCAAATTCAGGATGAACCGCGAGAAGGGCGAACTGACCGTTGAGTTCCCCGAAGTGAAGTTCGGCGGCGGGGCCTACGGCGACAGGGCCGACCTATTTGTAAAGGTTACGGGCGGCGCTGACGCGCCGGCGCTGTCCTGGGCCACCGTACTCTGCTCCCAGGGCGCGTACCTGGGCTACAAAGGTTCTACCGTGGCTTTCCCCCAGAAGAGCGGCAGCTTTTCAATAAACGAAACCCTGGCGCTGGGCGCCCCCAAGGCGCTGATCAGCCGCACCCACCACTGGCTGACCGAAGGCATGGTGGCGCTGGAAGATCTTTGCGCCGACGATTTCCGCGAAAAAATGAAGGACGCCAGGGCGGAAACCCTGCCGGCCAGCCTGGGAGCCTATAATTTTGATTTCAATGCCCGCAAGAATTCCCTGAAGGTGAAGTGGGAGAACAAGTAGCTATTGCTTCCCCGTCTGCCGCAGCCCCTCGTAAAGAGCCACGCCCGCCGAAGTGGACAGGTTGAGAGACCTCACCCTGTCCGACCACATCGGTATCCTGTACATCCTGCTCGCGTATTTCTCGTAAATACTGTCCGGAAAGCCCGCCGTCTCCGCCCCGAAAATAAGGCAGGAATCCTCCCGGTAAGGCGCCTGCCAGTAGGAAGTCCCGCCGCGCGTGGAGAAGAACAACAGCGACGGGTTCTCCGGCAAAGTCTTCAGGAAAGCCTCGAAATCCGCGTGCACCGAATACTTCAGGAACTGCCAGTAGTCCAGCCCCGAGCGACGTATCTCCTTGTCGCTCAGGTTGAACCCCATCTTGCCCACAAAGGCCAGCTCCGTATTCGTCGCCACGCAGGACCGCCCAATATTGCCCGCATTCCAGGGTATATCGGGATTTATCAAAACAATTTTCATAGGCACACTTAATACCAGAAACGCCTGTAGTCAGACATGGCGATCGGGTTAGCAAAACCCTGCCGGAGCCCGACGCTTGCGTAAGCGCGGAGGGCGAGGCGGGGAGTGGCGAGCACGGTGTGCGAGACCACGTTTTTGCGTTCCGATTGCCATGGCTGACTACTACAGCCTAAAGTCGGGCGCGTATTGGCGATGCCACAGTTCCAGCATCAGGAGCGCCCACAGCCGGTAGCCGTTGTCGCGCGTACCCCGCTGGTGCTCGTCCCAAAGCTTGTACAGCGCCTCCGGCTTGAAATAGCCGCGCCCCAGCGCCTTCTGCGACAGGCAGGCGCCCGCCCAGTAATCCTTCAGCTCCCCGCGGAACCACGCGCCCACCGGGATGCCGAAACCCATCTTGCCGCGCTTGTAGATCTGGGGCGGCAGCATGTCCTTGAAAGCCTCTTTCAGCAGCCACTTCGTGCCCGTGAACCCGCGCAGCTTCATATTGTCCGGCAGCAGGAAAGCGAACTCCATCACCTTGTGGTCCAGGAACGGCGAGCGCGCCTCCAGCGAATTAGCCATCGCCGCTATGTCCATCTTGGTCATCAGGCAGTCCGGCAGGTAGGAATGCAGGTCCGTGTACATCAGCTTTTCGGTCAGGGCCAGCCCCTCCGCCTTGTTAAAAAGCCCGCCGATATAACGCTCCGGGAAATTGATATCGCGGCCCAGCCCGTTCTTGAAAGCGTCGGACAACAGCCGCTCCTTCTCGTCCGTCTTGAAGAAAGACATCGTGGAAAGATAAGTCATCCCCAGGTCCCGCTGCGAAGTCGCCTGCAAAAATTTGCGCAGCCGCCACACCGTGTTGAACGGGGCCGTCTTCTCCGGGAAAGGCTCCATGGCCGCCAGCGCGGCCTTCTTGGCCCACATCGGCAGGGCACTGAAATAGCTGGCCCCCTTCATGGCCTGGTAGCGGATATACCCGCCGAAATTCTCGTCGCCGCCGTCGCCGTTCAGCGCCACGGTCACGGCCTTGCGGGTCTCTTTCGCCACGAAGTAGGACGGCAGCGCGCTGGAATCAGCGAAAGGCTCGCCGTAATGCCAGGCCAGCTTCTCCAGCACCGAGGCCATATTGGCCTCCACTACGAACTCCGTGTGCTGCGTACCGTACATCCTGGCCACCTGTTTCGCGTAGCCCAGCTCGGAGAACTCCGCTTCCTTGAAACCTATGGAAAAAGTTTTAACCGGCTCCGGCGAGGCCTTGGCCATCAGCGCCACCACCACCGAAGAATCTATGCCCCCGGACAGGAAAGCCCCCAGCGGCACCTCGGAAATCAAGCGGATCTTCACCGCTTCGGCCAGTTCCGCGCGCAGGCGCTCCTTCAGTTCCTCCACCGGCGTGCCGGTGAGCTTGCGCGCGCCCAGCGGCAGGTCCCAGTACTTCTCCGTGGTAAGGTGCCCGTTCTCGAACACCAGCGTGCTGGCCGGCTCCAGCTTGCGGGCGCTCTTGAACACGCTCATGGGGCTGGGGATGTACTGCAGCGTCAGGTAGGAATCCACGGCCTTCAGGTCGATGTCGCGCGGCATGCCGGGCACGGTCAGCAGCGAGCGCAGCTCGGAGGCGAAAGCGAAGAAAGACGGCGTGACCGCGTAATACAGGGGCTTCTTGCCCATGCGGTCACGCGCCAGCACCAGGCGTTTCCTGTTCTTGTCCCAGATGGCCACGGCGAACATGCCGCGCAGTTCCCTGGGGAAGTCGGCGCCCTTTTCCTCGTAGAGGTGCAGGATCACCTCCGTGTCGCTCTTGGTCTTGAATTTATGGCCCCGGGCCAGCAGGCCTTCCCGCAGTTCCTGAAAATTATAGATCTCGCCGTTGAAAACGATCCACAGCGTGCCGTCCTCGTTGGAGATGGGCTGGTGGCCGGTGGACACGTCTATGATGGACAGGCGGCGCATGGCCAGGCCCGCGTTCTCCGCGGCGTAATACCCCTCGTCGTCCGGGCCGCGGTGGACTATCAGGTCGTTCATGGCCTTAAGGGCCTCCCGCGTGACGGGCAGCCCCGAGCCGTAATTATAAATGCCGCAGATTCCGCACATGGTCAGTCTTCCCCGTAAATTTCCAGCAGTTCGTCGGCTACGCGGGCCATGGAATACTTGTCCACGGCCGTTTTGCGCGCCTGTTCACCCATCCTGACGGCCAGGCCGCGGTCGCCGATATGCGCGCGCAGGCACTCTTTCAGCTCCGTTCTGTTCAGCGGGTCGAACAGCAGGCCGCTGACGCCGGGAGCGACGGCTTCTTTGGCGCCGCCTACGCGGCTGGCCAGCACGGCAACGCCGCAGGCCATGGCCTCCAGCATGGAATTGGAAAGCCCCTCGGAAATGGACGGCAGGATGAACACGTCGGCCGCGCGGTAATAAGGCAGCAGGTCGGTCTTGGGCCCGGTCAGCGTTACGCTGCCCCCCAGCCCCAGGTCCGCCACCGCGCGCTTCAGCGCGGCCTCTTCGGGCCCGCCGCCCACTATCAGCAGCCGGACCCTGGGCGGCGCCGCTTCCGCGCTTAAAACCTCCGCCCAGACTTCCAAAAATTCTTTCACGCGCTTTTCCGGGGCCAGCCTGCCCACGAACAGGAACACCGGGGCGTTGTCCAGGCCGAGGGCGGCCTTGGCGTTTATTTTCTCGTTGTAAAGCGGCGGCGTGTAGCGGCCGGTGTCCACGCCGTTGCGGAATTGGCGCAGTTTGAGCCCGGAGAATTCCGAAGAATTTTTAAGCCAGGCGTAGACCTCGCCGTTCATCACCAGCAGTTCCGGCCTGGCGGCGCGGAAAAAAGCCAGCTTCAGCCGGCCCAGCAGCGTATGCTGCGAAAGGGTGATCTCATCCACGCCCCTGCCGCCGCCCAGCTTCAGCACCGTCTTCCTGCCGGTCAGGCGCCCCGCCAGCACGGCGGCCACCGCCGGGGAGGAGGCCAGGTGCACGTGCACCGCGCCGTAGGCGGCACGGTTGGCCAGCAGCCAGAAAAAACTTTTAACCATGAACACCAGCGAGTTCACGGCGCGCGGTCCGAAAGAGGAAAAGCGCTTTATCACCACGCCGTCCACGGTCTCTTCCGCAGGCGTGCCCGCGGGGCGCCGGGTCAGCACCGTAACCCTGGCCCCGCGCGCGGCCAAAGCCTTTGAGAGCTCCAGCGCCTGCTTTTCCGACCCGCCTATCTGCGGATGGAAGGTCTGGCTGAGCATCAGGATGGAATTAACTTTCACGAGCCTCGCTTTCCTTCGCGCCGCCGCCGGAAAACTCGCCCCAGACCTTGCCCAGGGAATGCCCCATCTGGTAGACGAAGACCACGCCGATGACGGTTACGAACAGGTAGCCGAGCACGTGCACGTAGGAGGCATAGGCGAAGCCGACGTCCTCGGGCACGCCCCAGGTGGCCAGCACCTTCATGAGGCTGAACTCGTAATTGCCGAAATAGCCGGGCATCCCGGGCACCGAGGCGGCCGCCGCGCCGGTGAACACCAGCGCCACGCACTTGAAAATATCCAGCGTGCCCTCCAGGCCGAAAGCCAGCGCGATCCAGTAGCAGTTCAGGGCGTCCATCAGCCACTGCGCGGCGGCGTACAGAAAGATCAGCGCGCCGTTCTTGAACGAATGGAAAGCCTTGACCCCCATCGCCAGGCGCTCGAACACGCCGCGCAGGCGCGGAAAGCGGGCGAAGAAGCCGGAGAACCAGTGGTGGGAGATTATTTCGTCGGAGAAGATCAGCGCGGCCATTGCCGCTATCAGGCCGGCGAACATCGCCCAGAGCAGCCCGTTGTAATTCATGAAGCCGCCGGTGATGCCGCCCAGGCGCGCCGCCGCCGCGAACAGCAGGAACAGCACCAGCACGTCCATGGCGCGCTCCACCAGGATGGTGGCGAACACCGTCAGCATGGGGATGGAGAAGAGCTTGGCCCCGAAAGTCGCCCGGGCCACCTCGCCCAGGCGCAGCGGCAGGATATTGCTGAGCGCCAGGCCCGCCGCCTGCAGCCTGAAGGTGTCCCACAGGCGCACCGGCCTGGAAGGGTTAAGCAGCAGGCGCCAGCGGGCCGCCCTGAACAGCAGCTCCACTACGGCCGTAAGGACGAAGGGGAGAATATAGACCGCCCGGACCTTGGAGTAAATGGCCAGCAGCGCGGCGAAGTCTATCTTGCGGAAAGCGAAAAAAAGCAGCACGCCGCCTATCAGGAAGCCGGCGAGAATGGAGATTTTCGCTTTCATAGCAGGATAACCTTAAGCCGCGTCGATGCTCCGGAGGAAGGCGTCTTCCCCGGCGGGCCGCCCGAGGAACTTGGCCACCTGGCCGGCCTCGTCGTAGCTGCGGCCCGGGGCCAGGATCAGCTCACGGTATTTCGCGCCGGTCTCGGGGTTCATCACGCCGGCGGCTTCGAAAGCCCCGAACAGGTCCTGCGCTATAACCTCGCTCCAGAGATAGCTGTAGTAGCCGGCTTCGTAGCCGCCCATCAGGTGCCCGAAGCTGGCCTGCGGGTGGGTGCCGGGGCTCATGGGAATGAGAGCTATCTTTTTCATGAGCTTCTCGTACACCTTGGTGCTGTCCACCTTGCCCTTGGCGGTGTGGTACTTCATGTCCAGCACGCTGAAGAAGATCTGGCGCAGGTAGCCCATGCCGGAATCCATATTCTTGGCGTCTATCAGTTTCTTGATGAGCTTCTCGGGCAGTTTTTCCGACGGGTTCTTGTAGTGGCCGGAGATGCGGCGCAGCACTTCGGGCGAATAGGCCCAGTTCTCGAGCATCTTGGACGGAACTTCCACGAAGTCGCGCGACACCGAGGTGCCTGAGAACTTGCCGTATTTGGCCCGGGTGAAAATATTGTGCGTGACGTGGCCGAACTCGTGGAACAGCGTCACCACCTCGTCGAACTTGAGCAGCGGCGGGATGTCGCCCGAGGGCGGCGAGAAGTTGGAGACGATGGCGGCGGCCGGCAGTTCGTAGGAGCCGGCGGCCAGCTCGCGGCCGTGGCGCACGCCGAAGCAGGCCGCATGCTTGTACTTGCCGTCGCGCGGGAACAGGTCCAGGTAGAAGTAGGCGGCCACGGTGCCGTCGGCGTTCTTCACCTCGTAAGCGCGGGCGTCCTTATGCCAGACGGGCAGCTGCGCCGGCACGAATTTAGCGGCGAACACTTCGCCGAACACTTCGAACATGCCTTTCAGCACGGTCTCGAGCGGGAAGTATTCCTTGATCTTCTCGTGGTCGATGGAATACTTGGTCTTCTTGAGCAGGTTATTGTAGTAGCCGGTCTCCCAGGCGTCCAGCGTCTTGCCGCCGTTGCCCTTGAGCTTCAGCCGGGCGCGCAGTTCCTTGCGGCCTTTGCGTTTGAGCTTGGCCTGGGTGCGGTCCATGAACTCGAAGACGGTCTCGCTGTTCTTGGCCATGCGGTCGGCCAGCACATAGTCGGCGAAGGTGGGATAGCCCAGCAGCTTGGCGATCTTGCGGCGCAGGGCTATGGCGTCTTCCATGAGCTTAATATTGGTTCCGGCGCAGCGGTTATTGAACAGCAGTTCCAGCCGGCGGCGGGCGTCGCCGTTCTCGGCGTTCTGCATGAAAGGAACATAGTCGGGGTAATTCAGGGTGACCAGGCGGCCGCCGTTGTCGGTCTTCTTGAGGCGCCCGGTGAAATCTTCGGGCAGGCCTTTCAGCTCGGTCTCGGTCACTTCCAAGGTATCGTTCACCTCGCGCAGGTTCTTGGAGAACTGCAGCTCTATGCCTATGAGCTCTTTCATGAGCTTCTTGATCTTGTTCTTCTTACGCTGCTCCAGGCCCAGGCCGTTGCGCTTGAAATCCAGCAGGGTCTTCTCCAGCAGGCGGCCTTCCACCTCGCCCAGCTTCTCGCCTTTAGCTGCGTATTCATTGAGGGCGCTGAAGAGGTCTTCGCGGGTCATGAGGTCCACGGAGTACTGGCTGATCTTGAGTTCCAGTTCCTGGCCAGCCTTGCGCAGGTCGGCGTTGTCTGACACGTAGGCGAGCATGATAGGCAGCTGCACGGATTCGCTGAAATCGCTGGTGGCGGTTTCGAAGGCCAGCATGGTGTTCTTGAAAGTGCGCTGGGCGGCCGGGACGGCCACCACCTCTTTAAGCCTGGCTTCCAGGTCCTTTATGGCGGTCTCGGACAGGCTCTTTACCTGCTCGGGAGTATAAGAAAAATCAGGCGCTTTCGACATAGAACCTCCATTAAATTGATAATTATATTATATCAAAGCCAAAGCCCCGGGTCCCCCTCATCGTTCACTAGGCTGGAGGGGGCCGGCCAGGGGGACCGGAACGCAAAACACGTTCGGCCACACCGTGGCCTCACTCGGTATTCGCCTGCCGGGCTATGCAACCGGCAGGCTCAACGACGGTTTTGCTAACCCGGTCCCCCTGTCCGCCCCCTCGGGATTAACACGCGCTGGCTATATTTGTTGGATTGTAAACCGAAAGAAACTGTTCCTACGTTCACTACTACGGAGGGGACGGCTGGGGAGGTACCCCTGAGCACCCGTTGCGGAAAGGGGGCCCCGCCATAAATTACCCAGGCGGGGGGAAACCGACGCAAGGGTTTCCTCGGTCCGGGTGAGCAGGGGTACCTCCCCAGTCGGCCACGACTGGACTTCCCGCGGCCCATTACCCGAAGCTCGGACCCAAGGGCCCAGCCGGGCCTGGGCCTTAAAACATGCGCTTTTTGGGCCCTCCGCCTCTGCTGAAAAGCCTTTTTAAACACTAAACTATAAGTATGATAAACAAGAAAATTCAGTTCCTCACAGCAGCCCTTTCCCTGGCCGTCCTCGGAGCCTCCTCCGTAAAAGCCCAGGATTTCAACCTTAACGGCCTCAACGCCGCCGACATAAAAGCCATGCAGGCCGACAAGGGCATCTTCGATTTCATCAAACCCGACAAGCCCGAACCCATGGGCCAGAAAGAATGGACCATCATGGTCTTCATGAACGCCAAGAACGACCTCAGCGACAGCCAACTGATGGGCCTGGTGGGCAAATGGGCCGAGAAAGATATTAAAGAGATGAAGGAAGTCGGCACCTCCGACAAGATCAACATCGTGGTAGAGCACGGCATCAAGGGCAAAGGCTCCAAGCGCATGCTGATCACCAAGAAAGGCGGCGTGCTCTCCTCCGGCGAGAAAGTTTACGGGGAATACCCCAACGCCGACATGGGTGATTACAAGCGCGTAGTCGAGTTCGCCAAGTGGGCCAAGACCACTTTCCCCGCCAAGAAGACCATGCTGGTGCTCTGGAACCACGGCCTGGGCTGGATAGACCCCAAGATGGACCAGGCCCCTTCCGGCACCGGCACCGCCGCCAAGGGCATACTCTTCGACGACGAGACCAAGAATTACCTGCGCACCGCGCAGATGAAAGAGATGATGAAGCAGATCGGCTACACCGACATCGTCATGCAGAACGCCTGCCTGCAGCAGATGGCCGAAGTGCTCTACGAGATGAAGGACTACGCCGGCCTGTTCGTGGGCTCCGAAGAGACCATGCTGGCGCAGGGCTTCGACTATACCGGCCTGCTGAACTTCATGAACGCCAACCCGGCCTTCACGCATGAGCAGCTCGGCGACTACCTGGTCACCTGGTACCGGGCTTTCTACGCCGGCGGCATGAACATCGGCCCCATCAATATGCCCCTCACCGAGATGGGCGCCACCCTCTCCCTGGTCCGCCCGGCCGCCCTTAGCGAGCTGCCCGTCTACATGGACGCCTTCGCCGGCGCCATGATGCGCAACAACGAAACCGTGGCCGCCAAGGCCGCCATCGAGGGCGTGATCCGCTTCACCAGCCTGGACCCCGCTAACGACAAGAAAAAGATGATCGCCGCCTACGCCGACCTCTCCGACTTCGCCGACCTCGCTGGCATGAACGCCAAAAGCGCCGAGACCCGGCAGGCCGCCGCCGCCCTGATAGGTTTCATAAAGACCCGCCTGGTGCTGCGCTCTGTGGGCCTCAACGGCGACAAAGAGAACGGCTACAATTACACCAAGGTGGGCGGCATCGCCGTCAACACCACCATGAAGATCAAGTCCGTGCCCGCGGCGCTCGAAGCCCTCCACGAGACCAAGTACGGCGACCTCTCGCTCTCCAGGGCCTCCCAGTGGGACGAGTTCGTGACCTGGACCGACGGCGTCTGGCGCAAGTAGGCCGTCCCCCGCCCAATACGGCGCGCCCCTTTCGGGGGGCGCGTGTTTTGAAAGGACCAGCATAAGGACGAACGTGAAAAAAATTCTGCTAGCGGCGCTTTTCTCACTCACCCTTGCCCCGGCCCTGCCGGCCTCCGTTTTCGAAGCTTCCCTTTCGCGCGATCTGTTCTCCCTGCAGGAAATACCGCAGGTTCCCGTACCCCTGAAGGCCGCCAGGCCGCTGGGGCCGATGACCGAGAACGCCCGCACCGGCTATATCGTGTTGTCCACCCCAGACTATTTCCAGGGCATCATGAGCATGCACGAGGCCATCCTGGCCAAGCTGCCCAAAGACGTAAAAGCCATAATCATCTTCCCCTACGAAAACCCCTATTACCAGAAGTTCAAGGCCGACTTCGATTCCAAGCGTTTCATAGCCTGGAAATACGTGATGGAGTCCCCGTGGACCCGCGATTTCCTGCCCGAGGTGGTGGTGGACGAGGCCGGCAAGGCCCGGATGGTGCAGTTCTCCTACTACGCCGAAAGACCCCAGTCGGAAGCCTTCTCGGCGGAACTGGCCAAGGGCTTCGGGCTGACCCTGGAAAAATCCAAGGTAAAGCTTGAGTTCGGCAACTTCATGGCCGACGAACAGGGGCGCGTCTTCATGACGGACAAGGTCATCCGGGACAACAAGGACTGGACCAAAGCCGCCCTGGAGAAAGAGATCCTATCAAAGCTGCGCGGCACGAAAATGATCTGGATGCCCGTCATCCCCGGGGAAAGCACCGGGCATTTGGACATCTACGTTAAATATTTCGGCAACGGCGCGGTGCTGGTGTCGGATTCCCTCAACCCCAAGGCCAAGAAAGCCATGGACGAAGGCGCCGCCAGGCTGACCGCGGCCGGGCTGCGCGTGACCCGCGTGCCCAACGCCGACATCCCCGGCGAAGAAGCCGTGCGCATCTACAGCTACACCAACTCTTTGCGCGTCAACAACACCATCTTCCTCCCGACCTACTACGCCAAAGCCTACGCCTACACGCAGCCGCTGAAAGCGCGCGACGAAGCCGCGGCCGCCGCCTACGAAGCCCTCGGCTTTAAAGTGGTCAAGGTGCCCGCTTTCGACGCCATCCAGTTCGGCGGCGCCGTGCACTGCATCACCCGCGAAATCCCCTGGCTCCCCTGGTTCTGACCTGAACGCTGCGCCGCCGCGGCAAGAACAAAAAAGAAAACCCGGGGAAGAGCTCCCCGGGTTTCTTTTTCGCCTGATGCCGCCGCGCTTTAACGCCGCCGGGCGGGCTGCTTGGGCCGCGCCGGGGAATAAGGGCCGTAGGCGCTCACCGTCTCCGGATAAATTACGTCCCATTTTAAGCTGACCCCTAGATGGTGCGTGGGGCCCAGTTCGCCCATCGTCCTCAGCGAGTAGTCAAAGGCCATATCCGGCAGGGAAAGGCCGAAACCCAGCGCGAAACCGTTTATGCCGCCGGTGTCCCCGGAGGCCGTGTTGTAGCCTGCGCGCAGCACCAGCGCCAGGTCGTCGCGCAGCAGGGTGGTGTGCTTGCCGCCCACGGCCAGCCACGGGTTGGAGCCGCGCGTGATATTGATGTCGAAGACCCCCAGCAGGTCGCGCCCGTAAGGCAGGCCCACTCCCAGCTTGAGATTGAGCGGCAAAGGATATTCCTCCTCCCCGAACTTCAGCCCCCCTCCGGCGTTCTGCAGCGCGGCGCCGAAGAAGGTCCGCCCCACGCGCCGGGTTACGCCGGCGTCGAGCGCGAAGGTGGACGCGGAGCGCTTTATCCTGGAGTTGATATATTTGGCGGAGAAGCCAGCTGCCAGGCCACCGCCCAGGTCGGCGCCCCAGCCCGCCTCGGCGGCTACGTCGCGCGGCGAAAGGCTGCCGGCGGGAGCCCCGGTATTGTCCAGGGCGTCCATCTTGCCGTAGGAAAGGTAGCGCAAGCCGAAGCCCGCCACGCCCCCGTACGGCGTATTGACCGCGGCGCTCAGCACGTTGAAGGTCAGGGAATCCGCCCAGGCCGCGTGCGAGAAAGAAACGAAGCCGCCTTTCACGGACGCGAGGCCGGCGGGATTGATAAAGATGGCCTGCGAGCCGGCCGTCACGGCTACGCCCGCCTCGCCCATGCCGGCGCCGGCGGCGGAGGCCGGCAGGCGCAGGAAAGCGCCCGACACGGTGCCGTTGTCGGAAGCGGCCTGCGCGGCCTGACCTGAAGCCAGCCACGCGGCAAAAATAATGGCGCTTGTGAGCTTCATCTTTCCACCGCCACTTTAACGGTCCGCTCGTCCGAACCGGACTTCACCAAAGCTATATAGATGCCGCTGGCGGCCTTATGGCCCTCGGAGTTGCGCCCGTCCCAGACCTTGAACCCGGCGTCGGCCGCCGACACTTCCAGCAGGCGCACCAGCTCGCCCACCAGCGTAAAGATCTTTATTTTGGCGGCGGCGGGCAGGCCGCTGAAGGTCACGCCCTGCGCCGAGTCGAACCGCCCGCCCGTGCCGGGCTGCCACGGCACCGGGTACACCTTTAGCGAGCCCAGGCCGGAGGCGGGCGCGGCGAACACCGAGAAGAAACTGAAATGCGGGGTGACGGCCGTGACGGTTTTCTTTTCCTTGTCCACGCTGGTGGCCAGCAGGGACCAGGCCCCGCCGGAATCGGAGGCGGAGTAGACCCGCAGGCGGTCCACGGCGGCCAGGGTGCCGTCCACGATGCCGTTGCCGTCGTCGTCCTTGTAAGTGAAGCTGAGGGTCGCCGTCTTGCCGGAGGAGAACTGGCTCTGCCCGTTGGAAAGGTTCACTTTTACGGCCAGGTTGAGCGAGTCCGCGCCCGAAGGCGGGGCGGGGACGGCGGCGGGGTTGTTCACCATCGTGACCGCCACCGTGGAATCTACTACGGCGCCGGAAGGGATCACCAGCTTGGTGAGCAGCGCGGTCACGTCGTCCGCCGCCTGCACGGTGCTGCTCACCGTATTGTTGATCTTCTGCTCCTTGCGCTGCTCGCCGGCCGTCTCGCTCTCGTTGATATCGTAATTGACCGTGTCTATAACTATGGTAACGGACGGCGCGGCCGGGTCGGCGGCGCCGTAAACGTCGGCGGCCACGGCGCGCAGGTCGTAGGCGCCGGGCGCCATGGCGTCGGCGTCCAGGTGCGTGAAGTAAGGCGCCTCGAAATCCGGGTTGGGGTTGTTTATGTTGGCGGCGGGGATGTCGGTCCAGGCGCCAGCGCCGGCGGGGCTGTACTGGAAACGCACCTGGGCCACCTGGGAAGGCAGCCCCAGTATTATCTCGGCCACCACCGTGATCCTGTTGCCCGTCACGCGCTTGCCTGTCTGCGGTACCTTGATGGCCGCGCGCACACCGCTAAGCACGCCCACGGCCTGCGCCGAGGCCAGCAGGGAGGTGTTCTTCTCCTGCGCGCCGCAGGCGCCGTTGGCGCGCACCGCGAATTTGTAGGTGCTGCCGGCCGTCAGCGCGGGCGTGGTCCAGGCGGTGACCGTGGAGGAGAAGACCGCCAGCGGCGCGGCGTAGTCCACCGCGCCGGCGGCGTTGTCGTAATAAACACTGTAGCCCAATACGCCGGCTGAAGGCGACGGCTCCCAGCCCAGGGTCAGGCGCGCCCCGTCCTGCGCTTCCGCGTACAGCCCGCCCGGCGCGGCCGGCGTCGAGGCCATAGTGGTAAAAGCCAGCGCCCCGCTGAAAGCGGTATAAACGCCGGCGCCGTTCCTGGCGCGCGACTTGTAGTAGTAGGCCGAACATTCCGCGAGCGAGGCGTCCGAGTAAGAAAGGTCCGTCCCCTCGAATATATTGTCGAAAGAAAGATTATCCGCGGAACGCCACAACTGCAGGACCGTGCCGGCGGGATTGCCGTTAAGGCCCAGCGTTATCGCGGCGCTGGTCAGCGCCACGTCAGAAACCGGCCCGGCAGGCACCATGGCGAGCGTATAGACGGCGGCGGACTCGGCCAGGGGCCCTTCCCCGCGTTCATTGCGGCCGGCCACGCGCAGCACCTGCGCGCTGTTGGGCCCCAGCCCGCCCTGGGAATACGCGGAGGAAAGAGCGAAAGGCTCTGTGGACAGCGCCACGCCAAGGCCCGAATAAACCGCGAAATAGTCAGCCGCCGAGACCGATCCGGAAGTCCAGGCCCAGGCGATGGAACTTACCCCCAACACCGTCCCCGACAGGCCCGAGACCAGCCCGGACGGCAGCAGCACCGCAGTGACGGCCGGCACGGCGGCTTCGGCGTAGGCGGTAGCGACGCCGTCGCCGTTGACCGCCCTGGCGCGCCCGTAATAGGTGGTCCCCTGTGATAACCCCGTAAAGACCGCGTTGAGGACGGCGCCGGAACCGGACGCGGTGAAAACGCTGAAAATGTCGGACTCGGAGAGCTCGTACTGGTAGACGGTGCCGGCCGGGTTAAGCCCCGCGGGCCAGCTCAGGGAAGCGCTGGAGTAGCCCACGCCGGAGAAAGCAGCGGAAGCGGGCGCGGCGGCCAGCGTGCGGCCAAAGCCGCCCGAGACAAACCCCGAAGCGGCATAGGTAGAGACAAAGCCGTAATAAGAAGTATCGGGAACAAGCCCGCTGAAAGAGACGGAGACGGCGGCGCTGGTGGCCAGGTAAACGGCGGCGGCCGCCGAGTCCACGGTAGACAGCCGCACGAAATACGGCGTGCCGCCGGGATAGGAGCTGGTCCAGTTCACGGTGAGCAGGTTCACGCCCACCCCGCTGAAATTTCCGCCGGACAGGGCGCCCGCCGGCGGCAGGATATAGGTAAAAGTGCTGGACCCCAGCATCGGGTCCGAGGCGTTGCCGGCGGCGTCCAGAACGCGGATCGTAAAGCTGTAGGTGGCGCCGCTGTCGAGGGCCGCGCTATTTATGCCGGCGTAGTTCCAGGCGGAAGTGCCGGTCGCCAGAATCCACTGCGGGCCGGCCGCCCAGGCCGCCCCGTCCCACTGTGAATAATCCAGCTGGCGCGTCACGTTCACCAGCACCTGCGTTACGCCGTGCGCGTCGGCCGCGGTGCCCGAGATGGACGAGAACGCGGCGTATGTGCCCGTGAGCGGCGCTGTTATGGCGCCGGCAGGCGGGGTAATGTCGTAGGTAAACACTGCCGTGCTGTAGGCCAGGGACCAGTTACCGGAAGTGTCCCTGGTCCTGGCTGTCACGACATAAGAGGAAGCTTCCACCCAGGCTGGGACATTGGCGTAGGTCCACGAAGACGGCCAGACGGCCGCGTCCAGCCACACGGAACCCGCGCCCCAGGTTGAGCCGTCCCAGTACAGGCCGGCGTCCATGTTCAGGACGGCTACGGTCACGCTGGCCACGGCCACATTGTCGGCCGCCGTGCCGTGCAGCAGCGGCAGCGAGTTGAGATAGGCCAAATGCGCCGGCGCAAGTATCGCCGCCGTAGGGGCCTGGTTATCCACCGCGGTTACCGCGAAATTAGATGAAATTATCGGGGAAAAGAAGTTGACTACCCCATCCTGGATATTGACCCCAGAAATCTCGAGCCTGGCCCCGTGAGTCAGGCCGGACTGGGCTGCCGTAGAAATATCGTAAACCACGAAATAAGTCCTGGTGGACCAGTTAAGGGTCGTATCAAGGGTAGGGTCCAACACAGGCAACAGAAAGGATGTAGGGTCACCGCCATCGACGACCGGCGGGTTCCCAGGGTCGGTGATCTCCTTGTCCAAGGCCGGTGAGAAGATGCCGTCCCCCTGGGTCGGGTCGCCGGAAACAGCATCCATGAAAAGCCTGGCATGGGCCACATCGGTGGAAACCCCGGTGCCGGCGTGTATTATGCGCAGTCTGTTTAATCTTACCAGGAACCCGTCGGTCCAGGCCTCCAGTTTCAGCACGCCGACCCGGTCGGAGCCGGCCGCGGCATAACCGTACTGGCCGGCCGGCAGGGCCGAAGGCTGCCACCAGGCGGATATATCCGTGCCTTTAGCATAAAGAGCGCCGGGCATATTCCTGACCGGGGATGTAGCGGTAACGATAGGGAAATTATTGCCGGAGAGGACAGAGAAACTTGAGCCCTCCAGCGCAAAAGTAGAACTTGCCACAACCAGGCCGAAACTGCGCGGGGCGGCGGCCGAGGTGGAAACCCTGACGCCCAAGAAGAAAGCGCGAGGAGAATTGGTGATCAGGGAATTGGTTGAGTCCGAGACATTAAGGCCGGTGAAGTCCCAGGCGCCGCCGCTGTAAGAAGCGCTGGCGATGAGTATGTCAGTAGGCTGGCCGCCCAATACGACCTCGCCGTCGAATTGCCCCAAAATACCGATAGTTTTGTGGTCGGCGTACAAGCCCATCCACTTTATGTCCGCATCGGACAAAGTCCCGGAACTTTTCACCTGAAGCGATTGCAGCCGGGGCGACGGCGCCCCTGCGGGAGTGGTCTGAAGAGTAAGGCGCAGCATAGGGACCGGCGCCGGGACTGCCGCCAACATGCCCTCCCCCTGATACAAACTAACCTTCGCTATCCCCAAGGCCAACTTCCCGGCTGGAAGCGGGTCCTCCGGGGCGATGTCCGCGGGAGTTACCACCACCGTGGCGCCGGCGTAGACGAAGGTGCTGCCCTGGAGTTCGGAAGTCTGGACGTTCCCGGCCAGGTCCTGGGCGCGGGAAACGGCGAAATAAGTGGCCCCCGCGGTCAGTGCGGCCTGCGCCGGGCCGGGCCAGGTCCAGGTGGCGCTGCCTATGGCCAGGTTCCACACCTCAGGGACCGTCCACTGCGAGGTGGCGCCGTTCCAGTGCATATTGTCGGCGACGCGCACCAGTTTTACCCAGGCCTGCGCCGCAAAGGATTCGTTATCCCAGGCGGTGCCGCTTATCCCGCTGAAAGCCGCGGGAGCAGAACCGCTGGCCGGAACAAGCACAGCGGACGCCGGCAGGCCGGCGTCGAAATGAAAAACCGAGGTAGAGTAGGCAGCCGACCAGTTGGCGGAGCTGTCCTGCGCGCGGGCAATCACCGTATAGGAGGACCCGCTGACCCAGGCAGGCAGCACGGCGTAGCTCCAGGCCGGATCGGCGAACGAGGCCGTCAGCCAGGTCTCCGCCGCCACAAAAACCGCGCCGTCCCAGAAATAGTCGTCAGACTGCCGCACCACCTTCAGCTGCACCTCGGTCACGGCGACGTCGTCGGCCGCCGTGCCTGCAATGGAAGGGAGGGAATTGAGATAGGCCCCGTCAACGGGACTTACAACCGCCGCTACCGGAGGGGTCGTGTCCTGGGCAGACAATAATGCTTCCGAACCAAAGCAAAAGAACAGGCCGGAGAGCAGTAGGGAGTGTTTACGCATAAGCCTTCGTTATAATATAACAGAGCGAAGGCCAAAGCGCCATTCAATTAATAATCAAATCTTTGCGAAGTAACTATCTGCTCTATAAGAAAAAGTGCAAACAAGAACCCGGGCTTTTTAGCCCGGGCTACCTGTTATTAAGACTCGACCTCGATTCCCCGAGGCCGGGCTTTTAACTTTTTCAGCGGAAGTGGTCGCGCATCATGCGCACCAGGCCTTCGGTGGCCTTGCCGGGGATCTCTTCCCCTTCCCAGTTGATGGAGAAATGCGCGTTCTTCTGAGTGGGCTTCACGTAATTTTCGTACATCGGCAGCACGGTGGCCAGGATCTGGTGCTTGATGCCCTCTATGTCGCGGCCGCGCTCGCTGATGTCGCGCTGCACGCGGCGCAGCACGGCGGTCACCATGCCGGTGGACACGAAGATCTTGTAGTCGCACAGGGCCAGCAGCTTGGGGAAATGGAGCGTATAAAGCCCCTCCACCACGATCAGCTGGGAGGGCTTGCAGACGGTGCATTCTTTTTCGCGGGTATGCTGCTTGAAGTCGTAGACCGGCTGGTGAATGGTCTTGCCGGCGCAGAGGTCGGTCAAATGCTTCACGGCCAGCACGGAGTCTATCGCGTCGGGATGGTCGAAATTGTAGGTCTTTCTTTCTTCGAAGCTCAGGTGGTCCAGCGGCTGGTAATAGTTGTCCAGGGAGAACAGCTGGCCGTCTATGCCTATCCTGCCGCACTGGTCGATGAGCTTGCCGGCCAGCGTGGTTTTGCCGGAGCCGGAGCCGCCGGCGATGCCCAGGATGAAGCGCGATTTCTTGGTATTGTCCATTTTTTTGTCCTGCCAGGAGAAGTTCTCTACCTCTATAATACAAAAAAATAAAGACGCGGGCGCCGCCGGAGCGGCCAAATTTTTTATAATGACCTTAACATTATGAAAAATACCGACTGGATAAAAGGCGCGGTGATCTACCAGGTCTATCCCGACAGTTTCGCCAGGTCCGCCTCGCCCGGGACCGACGGCGAGTTCGAGAAATGGGACGCCCCCGAGACGGCGCACGGCTTCAAGGGCGGCGACCTGCGCGGGGCCGAAGAGAAACTCGGCTACCTGGCGGACCTCGGCGTGAACGCCGTCTACTTCAACCCCGTCTTCGCCTCCGCGGCCAACCACCGCTACCACACCTTCGACTACTTCTCCGTCGACCCCATCCTGGGCGGCAACGCCGCCTTTAAATCCTTCCTGGCCGCCGCGCACAAGCGCGGCATAAAGGTGATCCTGGACGGGGTTTTCAACCACGCCAGCCGCGGCTTCTTCCAGTTCAACCACATCCTCGAGAACGGCGCGGCCTCGCCGTACCGGCGCTGGTTCCACGCGCACGGCTACCCCCTGAAAGCCTACAATCTGGAAGTGTCGGAGCGGCCCAACTACGCCTGCTGGTGGAACCTGCCGGCGCTGCCGAAGTTCAATACGAAGAACCCGGAAGTGCGGAAATTTATTCTGAGCGTGGCGAAGTACTGGCTGGAGGCTGGCATAGACGGCTGGCGGCTGGACGTGCCCCACGAGATCAACGACGACGCCTTCTGGCGCGAGTTCCGGCGCGTCTGCAAAGCGGTGAACCCCGGCTGCTATCTCGCCGGCGAGATCTGGGGCCCCGCGCAGCGCTGGCTGAAAGGCGACCAGTTCGACGCGGTGATGAATTACCAGCTGAGCGCCGGCTGCATCTCCTACTTCGGCGGGGAGAAGCTGCGGCTGACCCATTCCTACGACGGGAGGGACCTGAAACCCTGCGGGCAGGCCGCCTTTATCGCCGGCATAGAACGCCTGCTGGGGCTCTACTCCCATAAAACCACCCTGGCGCAGATGAACATGCTGTCCAGCCATGACACCGACCGTATGCTGGACACTTACGGCGGGGACACGGCGCGGGTAAAGCTGGCGGCGGTGTTCTCTTTCCTGTTCCCCGGGGCGGTCAACGTCTATTACGGCGAGGAACTGGGCCTGTCCGGCACGCTCAACCACGGAACGCGCCGGGGCATGCCCTGGAACGACAAGAAGCTCTGGAACAAGGACCTGTTGAAACTTTATAAGGCGCTGGGCGCCCTGCGCAGGGACAGCGCGGTGATACAGAACGGCAGATTTGAATTTTTGAAGGAGTACTGCGACGGCGAGGTCCTGGCCTTCCGGCGCTTTCTGCCGGCCGGCGGCAAGCTAACTTGTTTTATGAACAACGGCGGCGCGGCAAAAGAGCTGCCGCTGAAGCGAAGCGCCACAAGCGGCAAACTCCGCCTGGTCCTGGGCGAAGGGGTAAAACTACGGTCGGCCGGCGGCAGGCCCGTCCTGCGGCTGGCCGCCCGTTCCTTCGCGGTTTTCCGCTAGCTGCGGAACTTCGTCCAGCAGCTCTGTCGCCCGCACCTCCAACTGCACGCGGCGCCCCAGCGCGGCCTGTTCCGCGATGAATTCATTTACCAGGTTGAGGCAGCCGGGCCGCAGCTTCACGCAGCCGTTGGTGTCGCGCCAGCGGAAATCCAGCAGCTCCGGCCGCCCGGCGAATTTCGGGTCCGCTTTTTTGGAAGGTTCCTCCCAGCGGTCGGTGTGCAGGGCGAAACCGGAGCGCCCGTGCGGGCCGTAATAGTATTTGGGATTATGCGCCAGCTGCGCGGCCTGCCTGGCCTTGGACGCGGCGCCCGAGGGGACGGACCGCCGCTCGAAGAAAGGTGTCCCTTCCCCCTGCGTACCGGCCTGCGAATCTTCGGCCCACATCATATCCACCGGCATGACGCGCGCCGAAGCCGGATACCAGTCCCGCCAGGCCCCGGAGAAATACCGTGAGCCCCCGGTTTTGCTTTTTACCGCGGCCTGCACCGCCGCTTCCTCTTCGGGAGCGCCGGGCTTGCCCAGCAGGGCTATCTCGTAAAGGTCCGGAGAAATATTCCTGAGGTCGTAAACGCCCGGCACGGTGCCGCCGTCCTCCGCGTCCTCCGGGATGTAATATGCGGTGACCCCGCCGATCAGGCCCCATTGCCAGCCGGAGACCGGCGCGGTGGAGGTGGTGCCCCGGCCCAGCGCCTCGCACTGGTAAACCCCGGCGCGGCTGCCGGCTTCTATCTCGAAATTAATTACGCCCGCCCGGGCGCGGTCATGCGGCAGCAGCAGCAGCGCGCGCGACACGGCGCCGCCGGGCCCTTCCTGGCCGTTAAGCCCCAGGGTTTTGACCTTCAGGCGCAGGTCCGCGGTAAGTTTTGGCTGCGCGGGCCTGTCCGCGGGGATGGCGGCGGGGATAAGCGCCGTCATTTCCGCCTTAGCCCCCTCCGCCGCGGCGCGCGGCAGCGGCGCCAGCAGCAATAGGGTCAATAGTGATATTTTTTTCATAGACGGCGGCGGGCCTATCCCCTGGCTGCGGGTTGCGCGCCGCTCAGCTATGATATAAAAATAGCCGCAAGGTTTTCCCGCGCCCGGCGGTTACAGCCGGGCCGCCGGCCCGCCTTGCGCGGGCGGCCCCGATTTCCTATCATTTTTGCATCTTAGGGTTGGGAGGGATCTGATGAAAAACTTTTTCAAACTTGTACTGGCGCTGGCGCTTTTTGCCCCGGGCGTCTGCCGCGCGGGAGAAGACGGCGCGGAAAAGAAAACACTGCTCACCCGCGACGAGGTGACGGTCTTCAAGAAGAAACTGGTAACGGTACTGGACGCCATGGGGCTGCCGCCGGCCGGCTTCTCCAAGCAGAAGGACAGTTTCAACCTGCCTACAGAGTTCTACCTGGAGAAAGGAAAACTGGTCTCCAACCAGGCCGGCGCGGTCCGGAAGTTCGCCATCAAGGGCGTGAAAGACGCCGAGGCCGCCAACAAGCAGGCCGGCACGGATTACCAGAAAAAGATACTGGCGGCGCAGGCTAAAGGCGACTACCAGGAGATGACGCGCGTCATGCAGGAGATGCAGCAGAAGACCAGCCAGACCGCGCTGCAGGGCGTGCAGGCCCAGGAAGACAAAAAACTTCCCATAGAACTCAAGGTGGACTTCAACCGCCCCGATTACAGGAGCATAGACCCGGACCTGGTAGTTGTAGAACAGGCGGGCGTGCTGGCGCTGAAAACCCAGCAGGGCGAGGAAGGCGATCCCCAGGAAACCGTCTCCGTCTACTTCCAGCCGTCCGTGCTGAAGGACACCAAGACCCTGTCCCAGCTGGATATCAGGACGGGCCCCGTCCCGTCCAAGACCAGTATTTCTTCCATCACCATAGAACTGGAAGGCCCCGCGGAAGAGGTGGAGGCCTGGGCCAAACGCATAGACTTTAAGAAGGTCCTGGCGCAGATAGACGCCACCGTAAAATAAGACAGCGTCGGGCAAAAGAAAACCCCGCGGGCGGCCGCGGGGTTTTTCTTTTTGCGCGCGCGGCTATTTAGCGCCCAGCACGAACGACAGCAGGAAAGCCAGGCTGACCAGGTACATCAGCGGGTGGATCTGGCCGAACTTCCGCTTGGAAATCTTTATTACCGTATAGCTGATAAAGCCGAAGCCTATGCCGTAGCTGATATTGTAGGTGAGCGGGATGCCTATCATGGTAAGAAAGGCCGGCAGCGCTTCGTCGAAACTGTCCCAGTCGATATCGCGCACTATCTTCATCATCAGCGAGCCCACGATGATCAGCGCGCCAGCCGTTATCGGGTAGACGAAATAATCGCCGGCGCCGGGCGGGATGACGTCCGCGGGAGGCGTAAAGCCGCTGTTCACCAGCAGGCTGTAGTGGGCCGAGTTCGGGATCCTGTGCCCGCCGCCTATCATCTGGATGATCGGGGCGAAAAAAGCGCACAGCGCGAACAGCAGCCCCGTCACCACCGCCGTAAGGCCGGTGCGCCCGCCCTCGGCCACGCCGGCGGCGGACTCCACGTAAGTAGTGATGGAGCTGGCGCCGAAAAGCCCGCCCGCGGCGGCGGCGGCGGAGTCCACCATCAATATCTTCTTTATATCGCGCACGGAGCCGTCCTTGTTGACGAACCCGGCCTGCTCGCCCACGGCCACCACGGTGCCCATGGTGTCGAAAAAGTCGGTGAGCATGATGGCGAAAATGGCGAAAAGCAGCCCGGGGGCCAGCGCCTGAGTTATGGCCAGGCCGCCGTTCACCGTCTGGAACGGCGCCAGGAAAGTTACAAAGTCAGGGGCGCCGAACAGCGAACCTGGCACCGAAGTGACGCCCAGCAGGAAAGCGGTCGCGGCCGCCGTCAGTATACCCCAGAGGATATCGCCTTTTATCTTCAGCCCCATGAAGACCGCCGTGGAGAAAAAACCGGCCAGCGCCACCCACACATAGCTTTGCGAAAAATCCCCCAGCGCCACCAGCGTTACGGGCGCCGGCCGGATAATGCCGCCTTCGTTAAGGCCTATCAGCGTGATGAACAGCCCTATGCCCACGCCGATGGCCCGCTTGAGGTTGAGCGGGATAGAATCCATGACCGCCTCGCGGAAACCCGTGATCACCAGCAGGAAGATCAGGAGGCCTTCGATGAAAATTACCGACATGCCCACCTGCCAGGGGACGTTGGCCTGCTGGAAGCCGATGACCGAGAAGGTCAGCACCGCGTTTATGCCCATGCCGGAGGCCAGCGCCAGCGGCCGGTTGGCGACCAGCCCCATGGTAACGGACATCAGGGCGGCGCCCAGGGCGGTGGCGGTGACGGCGCCGGCGAAAGGCACGCCGGCCGCGGACAGGATCCCCGGGTTCACGAAGATGATGTAAGCCATCGTCAGGAACGTGGCCGTGCCCGACAGCAGCTCCGTCTTAAAAGTGGTGTTGCGCTCTTCGAATTTAAAGAAGTTTTTCATCAGCCGCCCTCGCCTGGCTTCCCGGCCCGGCCAGGCGCCGGGAGGGATCCTGGTTATTTATTTCTTCTGGCGGCTATAGCTTTTACCACGTGCGGCGGCACCAGTTTTGAGACGTCGCCTTTGAAGTGGGCTATATCGCGCACTACGCTGGAGGAAAGATAAGTGTAGCGCTGGCGGGGCATGAAGAAAACGGTTTCTATGCCGGGACACAGCGTGCGGTTGGTGGCGGCTATCTGGAACTCGTATTCCAGGTCGGAGATGGCGCGCAGGCCCCTGACGATCACGCGGGTCTTCTTCTTTTTCGCGTAATCCACCAGCAGGCCCTCAAAACAGTCCACCGTCACGTTCTTCCTGCCTTTCAGCGCGGCCTTCAGCATGGCCACGCGCTCCGGCACCTCGAACAGGTGCTTCTTGGCGCTGTGCACGAAGACGCTGACGATAAGGTGGTCGAAGATCTTGGCGGCCCTGTCTATAATATCCAGGTGCCCGAAGGTGACCGGGTCGAAACTGCCAGGGTAGATCGCCGTTCTTTTTTTCATGTTAAGCAGATTATACAAATTTCCCAAAAAAGCGGCGGCGGCCAAAAAGTTGTATCATTTTGGCTATGAAATCCATCTTTTTAACGCTCATGATGGCGTTCAACGCGGGCGTTGGGGCGCAGGACCTCATCCCTTACAACGCCGGGAAGAAATGGGGCTACGCCGCGCCCGGCGGCAAGCTGGTCCTTTCCCCCCGCTACGACTACGCGGAACCCTTCAGCGAAGGGCTGGCGCTGGTGCGCCTTGGCGCGAACTACGGCTTTATAGATAAAAAGGGCGGGAAGAAGATCCCGCCCAAATACCAGTCGGCCGGCTCTTTCAGCGAAGGCTGCGCCCCCGTGAAACTGCGCGGGAGCTGGGGCTGCGTGGACAAGGCCGGAAAAACGACGGTGCCGTTCGAATACGAGGAGCTGCTGCCGTTCAGGGAGGGCGCCGCGCCCGCCAGGAAGTCCGGCCGCTGGGGCCTGCTGCTCAGGGACGCGCGGGAATTCCGCGGCGGCATCTACGAAGAGATCTACCCGGCGAGCGAAGGCCTGGCCCGGGTGAAGGTGAACGGCAAATACGGCTACATAGACCTTTCCGGCAGGGAAGTTTTGCCGCCGGTTTACGCCGAAGCTTTCCCCTTCAGCGGCGGCTTCGCCTCCGCCAGGCTGGGAGATAAATACGGTTTTATAGACCGCGCCACGCTGGCTTTCAAGGAAAAACCTTATATCGGGCTGGGCCCCTACAGCGGCGGCCTCGCCCACGCCCAAAGCCTGGAGGCAGAAGGCCTCTGCGGGTACGTGGACGCCGAGGGGAACGTAGCGGTGCCTTTTAATTACGCCATGTGCGCTTCTTTCGACGAAGGCCTGGCCCCCGTGCTGAAAGATTTCAAGGGCGGCTGGGGCTACATAGACAAGGACGGCAAGGTAGCGGTCTATTTCAAATACGACCAGGCGGCCGGGTTCCGCGGCGGCCTGGCGCGGGTAGCGCTTAAAGGCCGCACTTTCTACATAGACGCAAAAGGTTTTGAATACCGCAAATAACCGGCCGGGGCTTTAATCCCGCGCCATATGCCGCCAGGTCTGGGTCTGCCAGGACGGTTCGCCGAACAGGCTCACCTGCTCTTTGGCCGCGCTCATCGCCCCTTCGGTTTCCGCCAGCTCCGGCGCCAGCATGCTGGAGATCTCAACAGAAGAATTGTCCTCGCTGAGCGTGCCCCTGAAGCGGATGGGGCTCCTGGTGCCTACCCCGGTGCCGGAGATGCCGCCGGGAGAACTGCCTTCGAAGCGTCTGCCGGAAACCTTGCCGGTGCCGTAGATCGCCTTCGGAAAATCCCAGCAGTGCATTATTATGGTCAGGTCTTCGCCCTGTATGTCGAATTCGTAGCGCCAGCAGTCCAGCCCGCTGCCCCAGTTCCCCCTGTAATCCGCCGTTCCCGAGCGCGGGATCACGGACCGCTGCAGCGCGGGAGCGGGTTTGCTTTTGGGCGCCGCCCTGGCGGCCAGGTAGAACCGCTTATCCTCGGCCGCCTCCTCCGGGCGGCTGGCCGACTCCAGGACGGCGGCGCGGTTATAATAACACTGCGTCCACCAAGGCGCGATCTTTATGGCCTCGCCGTAAAGCCTGGCGGCTTTGTCGAAATCCTCGTTATTGACGGCGTCCAGCTGCACGGCCATCGCCCTTATGAACTGTTTTTTGGCTTCCACCGGTATCTTCGGCTTCGTCTTCATATTATTAGCGAAGCGGATCAGCTCCTCGCGCAGCGCGGGATTATCGGGGTCCTCTTCCACCCGGGACAGCAGCGTCAGGAACGTCTGCTGCTCGCGCGCGTAGGCGGTCTCGGCCGCCTTGGCCGGGCAGGCCAGGGCAAGGCAGGCGGCTGCCGCGCAGATGAAAATTTTAGACATAGGCGTTGAACCAGGCCGCAGGCCGGCGGAAAAGCCCGCCCGCGCGCCGCGGCGATCAAAAAAAACGGATGATTATCGTCCCCTACCCAAGGGTTTATCATTTCAATTTATCCGCTGTCAAGCCTATGGCGGTGCCGCATCAGGCGCTATGCGCAACAGGCGGCCAAGCCTAGGGCAGTGCCGCATCGGGTTTATGCCCTTCAGACGGGCAATTTGCAGTGGGCCTATCAGGAAAGATATAATGTTTAAAGCAGCAACCTGACTTCCCCCTTAATCCGGAGCACGAGGAACCCCATGCACACCAACGATCAGCACAATACAGCCGAGAACGAAGAAAATTTCGCGGAAATGTTCGAACAGGCCTATAAAGAACCTTCCAGGATGGAACCGGGCCAGAAGATAGAGGCCGCCATCGTTAAAATGACCCCCGAGTGGGCTTTGATAGAAGTGGGCGGCAAAGGCGAAGGCTACGTGGACATTAACGAGCTGAAAGACGCCGAAGGCAATTTGCTGGTCAAGGAAGGCGACAAGATCCGCGCCTATTTCGTCCGCTCCGAAGAAGGCGAGATGCGCTTCACCACCAGGATCGGCTCCGGCCCTGCGGCCCGCGCCCAGATCGCCGACGCTTTCAAGAACCACATCCCGCTGGAAGGCGTGGTGGCCAGGGAAGTGAAAGGCGGCTTTGAGATCACCATCGGCGCCGCCCGCGCTTTCTGCCCCTTTTCCCAGATGGGCGCCCGCCGCGAAGACAACAAGGCCGACTACATCGGCAAAACCCTGCTTTTCGACATCATCGAATGCGGCGAGCGCAACGTAGTGCTTTCCCGCCGGGCCATCATCGAGGCCGAAAGGCGCGAGAAAGCCGCCGCCCTCAAGGAAACCCTGAAAGAAGGCGACAAGATCAAAGGCGTGGTCACCTCCATACAGAAATTCGGCGCCTTCGTCGACATCGGCGGCATCGAAGGCCTGCTGCCGGTCTCCGAGATCGCCTGGAGCCGCACCGAGAACGTGGGCGACATCCTTAAAGTCGGCCAACCGGTGGAAGTGATGATAAAGCGGCTGGACTGGCAGAACGAAAGGATCTCTTTCAGCCTCAAGGACGTGCTGGCGAACCCCTGGGACACCGCCGCCATGAACTGGCCCCCCGGCTCCTACCACACCGGCACCGTGACGCGGCTGGCGCCTTTCGGGGCGTTCATCTCCATGGGCGACGGCGTGGACGGCCTTATACACATTTCCCGCCTGGGCGGCGACCGCCGCATAGGCCACCCGGAAGAAGTCCTGAAAGTGGGCCAGACCATAGAAGTGCGCGTGGATTCCGTGGACCCGGAGAACAGGAAACTCTCCCTGGTTCCCGCCTCCATAAGCCGCGCCGAGGACGAGACCTCCGCCACCATGGACAAATACCGCGGCAAGTCGGAAGCCGCGCCGCAGGAACTCGGCTCCATGGGCGAAATGCTCAAGAAAGCCCTGGAAAACAAAGAAAAATAACCCAGCCGTTCAAGCAAAGGCCGAATCCCGCGCAACCGGGATTTGACCGCAAAAAAGGCCCGGTCTCTTATTAAAGAGGCCGGGCCTTAACAAATGAAAGGGCCCGCGATAACCCGCTAATAGGGGCCGCGGACCCAATAATAGTATAGCAGGCGTATTTTTACAGTCAAGACCCAAAATTAATTTCTAAATATTAAAATAAACCGCTTTGGGGTTGTGGAAGACCAGGGCGGAAACCGAAGCCTCGGGGTCCATCATGAACCCTTCGGTCAGTCTTATGCCGGCGTCGGGCTCCGGCTTCAGCAGGGCGAAAAGTTTTTCCTGGTTGGCCAGGTCGGGGGCTACGGGGTAGCCGAAGGAGTAGCGCTTGCCCCGGTACCGGCTGCGCAGCAGCGGCTTGGCCGGGTCCGCCTCGGCGATGCCCCAGGCCTGCCTTATGCGGTAATGCAGCAAGTCCGCGAAGGCCTCCGCCAGCGTAATGGCCACCGCTTCCACCAGGTAGGACTTCACGTAGTTGCCGGCCTGCTTCTCGCGGCGGGCCAGCTCCAGCACGCCCTCGCCGCAGGTCACGGCGAACAGCGCGGCGTAATCTTTTTTTCCGCCGGCGAGCGGCGCCGCGAAATCCGCCAGGCAGAGTTTCTCACCGCCGGGCTGGCGCGGAAAATTAAAGGCGGCCAGCCGCTCTCCGGCGGCGTTGTAAAAATTTATTTCGTCGCCCGCGCCGTTGACCGGGAAGAATTGGTAAACGCCGCGCGCTTTCAGCAGGCGCTCTTTCAGGATCTCTTCTTTCAGGCCGGCCAGCAGTTTCGCGGCCTCGCGCGCTTTTTCTTCCTGGCCTTTCTTCAGCTTCAGGAACCGCAGGTTAAAAAGCCCTTCATCCATGTGCTCGAACAGCTCGCCCAGCGGCTGCTCGCCGGTGAAATGCCGGCCCAGGTCCGGCGGCACCGGGATATCGTCGGGCGGGAACCCGGACATTATTTGCCGACCCCCGCTTTAAGAACGTAGTTAAGCCCTTCCATGGCGTCCCTGGAGTAGAAGACCACGCCGCCGTAATTCGGGGCGATGTTGTTGAGGGTGAATTTCTCCGTCAGGGCGGCGCCGCCTACCAGCAGCGGTGCGCTTATGCCGGCCTTGGCCAGCTCGCGGGCGGTGATGGTCATCTGCTCGGTGGAGCGCACCAGCAGCCCGGACAGGCCGATAAAGTCCGGCCTGGACTTTACCGCCGCGGCCACTATGTCCTCGGGCGCCACTTTAACGCCCAGGTCTTCCACCTCGAAGCCGTTGCTCTCGAAAATTATGCTGACGAGGTTCTTGCCTATGTCGTGCACGTCGCCTTTTACGGTAGCGAGCAGCAGCCGGCCGCGCTTGGGGGCCTGCTGCGCCTTCAGCGCCGGCTCCAGGGCGGTCACGGCGGCCTTGGCGGCTTCGGCGCTCTGCAGCACCTCGGTCACTATCAGGTCGCCGGCCGCGAACTGCCGGCCCACTTCGGCCATGGCTTTCATCACGGGGCCGTTCACGATCTCCAGCGGGGATCGGCTGGCCAGCAGCGCGGTCACGGCTTCTTCTATGCCGGCCTTGGTGCCGTTGAGCACGGCCAGGCGCAGTCTTTCCTCCGGGGGGGCGTCTTGCGCGGCGGGAGCGGCGGCGGTCTTCTTGGCGTCGCGGTAGCGCGCGGCGAAGGCCTGCGCGGCCTCCGGGTTGCGGGCGAAGATCAGGTCTTCGGCCAGGGCGCGCTCCTCCGCGGAGATGGAAGCGTAGCGCCGGAGTTTCTCTATGTTCACGATGGCCAGGTCCAGGCCGGCCTTAACGGCGTGGTGCAGGAACACGGAGTTAAGTACCTCGCGCGAGGCCGGCGGCAGCCCGAAAGAAACATTGCTGACGCCCAGGATGGTCTTTACGCCGGGGAATTCTTTTTTAATGGTCTCGATGGCCTTGATGGTCTCGTGCGCGGTTTTGGTGTGCTCGCCGCCTACCGCCACGGGGAAGACCAGCGTGTCGAAAATGATGTCCCCCGCCTTCAGCCCGCATTCCTGCGTAAGGAAGGCGTAAGCGCGGCGGGCGATGGCCACCTTGCGTTCGGCGTCCAGGGGCAGGCCGTGCTCTTTATCCGCGTCTATGCAGCCGAAGACCAGCTTGGCGCCGTAGGTCTTTACCAGCTCAGCCGCGGCGCGGGGTTTCTCAAGGCCGAACTCGAAATTTACGGAATTCAGCAGGGCCTTGCCGGGCACGGTTTTAAGAACTTCTTCCATCACGGCCAGGTCGGTGGTGTCGGTCATGATGGGCAGGCGCACGGCGCGGGCCAGCCTGGGCACGAAGGTTTTGGCGTCCTCGAGCTCGTTGCGCTCGGGGTTGGCCAGGCAGACGTCGAGGATATGCGCGCCGGCGGCGGCCTGCGCCTTGGCGAGGGCCAGCGCCCCGTCCCAGTCGCCGGCGGCCACCATATCGCGGAATTTCTTGGAGCCTATGGAGTTATTGCGCTCGCCCACCATGGCGGGCGGCTCTATTTCGTCGTAGAACAAAGCTTCCACGCCTGAGACGACCCAGGGGGCGGCGGCGCGGGGAGCGCGGGGCTTGATGCCTTTGACGCCGTCGGCCAAAGCTTTTATGTGGGCCGGGCTGGTGCCGCAGCAGCCGCCGGCGGCGTTGAGCAGGCCGCGCCTGGCGTAATCGGCCATGACGGCGGAGAATTTTTCCGGGGTCTGGAGGTAGCGGCCGTTCTCGTCGGGCAGACCGGCGTTGGGCATGGCGAAGACGGGGTACTGCGCGCGGGCGGCCAGGCGTTCCAGGCGGAGCCCGAGGCCTTCGGGGCCGGTGGAGCAGTTGAAGCCGAGGGCGGCCAGGGGAAAATGCTCTACGGCGGCGTAAAAGGCCTCTGCGTCGTGGCCGGACAGCATTTTATTGCGTTCGTCCATGGTGGCGGAGACTATGACGGGCAGTTCTTTGCCGGTCTGCCTGAAGGCGAGGCGCGTGGCGGCGAGGCCGGCCTTGAGGTTGAGGATGTCGTGGGCGGTTTCCAGCAGCAGCAGGTCGGCGCCGCCTTCCATGAGGGCGAGCAGCTGCTCGAGGTACATGCCGCGCAGGTCGTCGAAGCTGAGGCCGCCGGTGACGAAGAGGGCTTTATTGGTGGGGCCGACGGAGGCCGCGACGTAGCGCCGCTGTCCGCCGGCGGAGTATTTGTCGGCGGCGGCGCGGGCGAGGCGGGCGGAGGCGAGGTTGAATTCTCGGGCGCGGCCGGCGAGGCCGTATTCGGCGAGGACGGCGGCGTTGGCGCCGAAGGTGTTGGTCTCTATGAAGTCGGCGCCGGCGGCGAGGTAGTCTTCGTGGACTTTGGTGACGACGTCGGGCCTGGAGAGGGAAAGCATCTCGTTGAGGCCTTCGTGGCCGGCGTAGTCGGCTTCCACGAGGCCGAAGCCCTGGAGGTAGGTGCCCATGGCGCCGTCGAACACGGGGATCTTCTCCGCGAAAAGTTTTTTAATTTCGTTATTTGTGATCATAATTTTCCTAATTACCGGCCAAGGTCCGCAAGATACTTGCCGGGGTCTGCCGAGGGGGTCGGGTTAGCAAAACCCTGCCGGAGCCCGACGCTTGCGTAAGCGCGGAGGGCGAGGCGGGGAGTGGCGAGCACGGTGTGCGAGACCACGTTTTTGCGTTCCGACCCCCTTGGCAGACCCCTTAAGGCTCACCTGAGCGTATACCATTCCTGACAGTTCCAAATTTCTCAGCTAAAACGTGCCGAAGAGGTCGAAGGCGTTGGCGGAGGTTTTGTCCGCCACCTGGCCGTTGCTGGCGCCCAGATGGGACGCGATCATGGCGGCTATTTCGGCGATGTAAGACGGGTCGTTCCTTTTGCCGCGGGCGGACTGGGGCGGCAGGTAAGGGCAGTCGGTTTCCAGGATGATACTGTCCAGGCCGGCTTTTTTTATGGTGTCGCGCAGGTCGTGGTTGTTCTTATAGGTAAAGGTGCCGTTGACGCCGAGGGCGAGGCCCATGTCCAGGCCGGTCTTGGCGTCGGCCCAGCTGCCGGAGAAGCAATGGAGCACGCCGCGGAATTTCCTGGCGGGGGCGTGGGTCCATTTGTGCTTAAGGACGGCCAGCAGCTCGGCGTAGGCGTTCTGCGCTGGCTCTTTGCCGTTCCTGGCGTGGAAGACGGCCGGCTTGGAATATTTGGCGCAGAGGGGCAGCTGGCTTTCCAGCAGCTGGAATTGTTCGTCCTTGCGGCCGGCTTCCCACCAGTAATCCAGGCCTATTTCGCCCACGGCCACGGCGCAGCTCTTTTGCAGGTAGGCTTCCAGCTCGGGCAGGGAAAAGGGCGCCATGTCCTTTACGTATTCGGGGTGCACGCCGAAGGCGCAGCGCACGGCGGCGGGATAGGCGGCGGCGAGGATTTCGCCCAGGGGCCATTCGCGGGGGGAGCAGGCTATTTCCACTATCCTGGCGATGCCCAGGGCGGCGGCCCTTTCGAGGACGGCTTTGCGGTCGGCGTCGAAGGCTTTGTCGTTGAGGTGCGAGTGTGTTTCTATGAGCATTTGTTGTTTTTTGTTCCCGGAGGCCGCTGGTTACTTCTTCTTGTTGGCGGCGGCCCAGCTGAGGTAGGCGTGCATGAAGGGGTCAAGGTCCCCGTCCATCACGGCGTCTATCTGCGAGGTCTCCTGGCTGGTGCGCATGTCCTTTACCAGCTGGTAGGGCATGAAAACGTAGGAGCGGATCTGGTGGCCCCAGCCGATATCGCCCTTGGCGTCGTAGCGGCGCTCCATCTCGGAGCGCTTCTTGTCCATCTCCACTTCATACAGGCGGGCCTTGAGCATCTTCATCGCGGTCTCGCGGTTCTGGTGCTGGGAGCGCTCTATCTGGCAGGCCACCACGATGCCGGACGGGATATGCGTCAGGCGCACGGCGGTTTCCACCTTGTTGACGTTCTGGCCGCCCGCGCCGCCGGAGCGGAAGGTGTCCAGCTTGATATCCTTGTCTTCCACCTTTATCTCGATATTGTCCTCGATGTCGGCCAGCACTTCTATGGAGGCGAAGGACGTGTGCCGCCGCTTGGCGGAGTCGAAAGGGGAAATGCGCACCAGCCGGTGCACGCCTATTTCGCTTTTCAGGTAGCCGTAGGCGTAGCGGCCCTTCACGAAGGCGGTCACGCTGCGCACCCCGGCTTCTTCGCCGGACAACATATCGGTAATGGCGAAATTGAAGCCTTTGGCGGCCGCCCAGCGCGTGTACATCCGCAACAGCATCTGCGCCCAGTCGCAGGCCTCGGTGCCGCCGGCCCCGGCGTGGATGCTGATGATGGCGTCCAGCTTGTCGTTGGGGTCGGACAGCTTCAGCTCGAAGTCCAGGACGCTGAGCTTTTTCTCGATGGCGGCCAGGCCGCTCATGATGACCGCCAGCTCCCCGGCGTCGCCGGCGTCGCGGGCCAGCTCGAAATGCACTTTAAAATCTTCTATCCCGCCGCGCACGGAGTCCAGCATCTCCACGCCCTTCTTCAGGTCGTTGAGCTCCTTCAGGTGCGCCTGCGCTTTCTGGGCGTCGTTCCAGAAATCCCCGGAGCCGGAGACCGCCTCTTTCTCCTTGAGCTCCGAGCGCTTTTTATCCAGGTCGAAGAGTTTGGCGGCGTCATTAAAGGCCGCTTCGAGGAAAGCGAGCTTGTTGGCGATGTCTTTGAGTTCCAGCGTTTCTGCCATGGATACTATTTTAGCAATTTTATTTTTAGCCGTATTTTAATAGAATTCTATATTATGGTTAATAAGCTTGCCGCGGCGCGGGCCAGGATAGACGTGCTGGACAGGAAACTGGCCGTTCTGCTGTCGCGCCGTTTCGCCCTGACGGCCCCGCTGGGCGGGCTGAAGAAGAAGCTCACCGACCGCGCCAGGGAAACCCAGGTGCTGGCCAACGCCGCCGCCTCTGCCGGCGGGGCTTATGCCGCCGCCGCCAGGTCCGTTTTCAAAGAGATCATAAGGCAGTCCAAAAAACTCCAGGTCCGCAAATGAAAATACTTCTAAAGAAAAACCTTGGCCGGGAGGACCTCCGCGGCCTGCCGGGCGCGCTGGCCCGCGTGCTGCCGGGCTGTAAGGTCAGCCGCGTCCCCGGGGGCCTGTGCGTCAGCTCGGTTTCCCCCTCCAGGGCGGGCAACGCGCTGCCGCTGGTGGAAAACCTGCCCGGCGTGGCCGCGGTGTCGCTTACCGACGCCGAACTTTGCCCGCTGGCCTGCGCCCGCGGCCCTAAAGTTTTCTCCAAGCCGCTGGATTTCACCTCGCGGGGAAAGGTTTTTATAGCGGGCCCCTGCGCGGTGGAGGACGAAGAGTCCTATCTCGCCTCCGCGCTGGCCCTCAAGGCCGCGGGCGCCCACGCGCTGCGCGCCGCCATCTTCAAACCCCGCTCCTCGCCGTACGCCTTCCAGGGCATTGGCTGGGCCGGTCTTAAAATTATCGCCAAGGCCAAGAAACTGACCGGCCTGCCCCTCGCTACGGAAGCCACCGATACCCGCCAGGTGGAGCGCCTGGCCGGAGTTTGCGACGTACTCCAGATAGGCGCGCGCAATATGCGCAATTACGAACTGCTGAAAGAAGCCGCCGCCGCCGGCCGCGTCGTCCTGCTCAAGAGGGGCATGCGCGCCACGCTGCGCGAGTGGCTGCTCTCTGCCGAATACCTGCTCAAGCACGGGGCCCGCAAGCTCATCCTCTGCGAGCGCGGCGACTCCGTCAACGCTCCCGGCCAGCCGCTGCTGAACCTGGAATTGATGGCGGCCGCCAAAAAGATCACCGGCCTGCCCGTCCTGGCCGACCCCAGCCACGCCTCCAAGGACCGGCTGGTAGCCGCCGCGCTGGCGCTCAAAGCCCTGAAGGCGGGGGCCGACGGGCTGCTGATGGAAGCCAGCCTCGACCCGCTGTCCGCCCTGGTGGACGGCCGGCAGACGGTCACCATAGAAACCTTTCGCGCCATAGCGGGAGAACAGTGCAAGCCCCGCACGTAAAGGCCGGCCTGTTCGGCCAGCCTCTCTCCAAGTCCCTGTCGCCCGGGATCTTCGCCATCTTCGCGCGCCTTACCGGGGTAAAGATCTCGTATGAGCTGCGCGAAGTGCCGCCCGACCACCTGGCCGGGGCCATAGACGGCGCCCGGGCCGAAGGCTGGGCCGGCTTCAACGTCACCATTCCCTACAAAGCGAAAGTATGCGCCATGCTGGCCATCGCGGACCCCGCCGTAAAAGCGGCCGGGGCCGTCAACGCGGTGCGCTTCGGCAGGGGCGGCCTGGAAGGGCTCAACACCGACGCCAGGGCGCTCCTGGACGCCATCCATGATTCCGGCGTGCCGGCGGCCGGCAAACGCGCCGCCATCTTCGGCGCGGGCGGCGCGGCCGCCTCCGCCGGCTGGGCGCTGGGCCGCTCTTCCGCGGCGGCCGTGACCTTTCTCGCGCGCGACGCCGCGGCCGCCGGGCGGCTGGCCTCCAGGCTTTCCGCCGCTTTTCCTAGAACTATTTTTTCAACAGGCGCCTTCGAAGCGCCCTGCGACAAGCCGTCCGTCTTCATAAACGCCACCCCGCTGGGCATGTACGCCTCCGGCCGCCCTCCCTGCGCGCCCGGCCCCGGAGACCTGGCCGTGGACCTGGCCTACGCGGCAGGCGGCACGGAATTCGCGGCGGCCTCCGCCGCGGCCGGCGCCGCAACGGTGGACGGGCTGGAGCTGCTGGTGCGGCAGGCCGCGCTGTCGCTGAAGTTCTGGTCGGGCCTGCCGGCCGGCGATATTGTAAAATTTACAGGTGAAGCGCTGGCGCTTCTCAGGAAAGATCCGCAGAACGGGGGAAGCTGATGCTCCGATACCTTACCGCCGGCGAATCGCACGGCAAATACCTCTCGGGGATACTCGAGGGCTTTCCCGCCGGCGTAAAAATAACCAGGGCCTACATAGCCGCGCAGCTGCGGCGGCGCCGGCAGGCGCCCGGCCGCAGTGCCAGGCAGGCCCTGGAAACCGACGAGTTCGAGATCCTCTCCGGCCTGGCCGGAGAGCTCACCACCGGCGCGCCTATCGCCCTGCTGATAAAGAACTCCGGGCGCGCCCTGCCGCCGCCCTCCAGCCTGCCCAGGCCCGGCCACGCCGACCTGGCCGGCATGCTCAAGTACGACACCCTCAACGCCTCGCTCATCCGCGAAAGGGCCAGCGCCAGGGAAACCGCCATGCGGACCGCGCTGGGCTCCTTCGCCATGCGCCTGAACGAACTCCTGGGCATCGGCGTGAATTCCCGCGTGGTCAGCCTGGGCGGCGTCAGCGGCCTGACGGCCGGCAAAGCGGCGGAGCTTTTACTGCGCGCCCGCCGCGACGGCGACACGCTGGGCGGAGAATTCGAAGTGCTCATCGATAACGTCCCTGCCGGCCTGGGCAGCTGCGTCCAGCCGGACCGAAGGCTGGGGGCGCGCCTGGGCGGCGCGCTGATGGGCATCAACGGAGTAAAAGGTTTCGAGATAGGCGGCGGCTTCGCCCTGGCCGCCCAAGGCGGCATAGCCGCGTCGGCCGACCCGGAACTTTCAGGCGGCCTGGACGGCGGCATGACCAACGGCCTCGGCCTGCTGCTGCGCTGCGCCGTAAAGCCGGTGCCGGGCCTGCCCGGCGGCGCGCTGTCCACGGACCTGAAGAGCTTCCGGAAGAAACTTTCGGTTTCCAAGACCTCCGACACCACCGCGGTCTTCGCCGCGGCCGTCGTGGCCGAGCACGCGGCCTCCCTGGAACTAACCGCCGCGCTGCTGGAAAAATTCGGCGGCGACTCTCTTGGCGAACTGCGGCCCCGCGTGGAAGCATGGCGAAAAATAACAAAAAAAATATTGAACCGGCTGTGAGGAACATCTTCCTGACGGGTTTCATGTGCGCCGGCAAAACCGAGGCCGGGCGGTTCCTGGCGAAAAAACTGGGCCGGCCTTTCCGGGACAGCGATGCGCTGCTGGAGCTGGAGACCGGCAGGACCATCGCCGCCCTGGTAAAAGAAAAAGGCCTGGCGGGTTTCCGCAGGCTGGAAGCCGCGGGCGTAAAGCGGCTGGCGGCCGGCACCGGGCAGGTGATAGCTTTGGGGGGCGGGGTCTACCCGTCGCACAAATGGAAAAGATTGCTGGGCGGCAGCGGGACCACGGTTTTTCTTTACTGCCCCTGGCCGGAACTGGAAGCCAGGCTGAAAGCGGCCTCCGGCCCCAGGCCGCTGCTGGACGGCCCCTGGGAAAAAGCCCGCCAAAGGGCCAGGCGGCTCTATGACAGGCGCCTGCCTTTTTACCGGCAGGCGGACCTGACGGTCAGCACAGCTGGCCTGAACCCGCGGAAGGCCGCCGAGCGCGTCAGAGGAAAATTATGAAGACTTTCAGTTATACGGTCAGGAATTCCCGGACGGTGAAAGCGGCCTTAGGCCGGAACATGGCAGACATCCCCGCCCAGTTCCCCGGCCTGTTCTCCGGCGCGGACAAGATCTGCCTGGTTACCGGCTCCGACGCCCCGCCCAGCCTGAGGGCCAGGGCGCTGGCGCTTTTCCCCGAAGGCAAAGCACCCCGTTTCTACTTCTGGCTGCCTCCTTCGGAAAAGGCCAAGACCCTGGAGCAGGCCGGGCAGCTGGCTTCTTTCCTTTTCGACAACGGCTTCTCGCGCAATTCCCTCATCATCGCGGCCGGCGGGGGCGCCGTGACCGACCTGGCCGGCTTCGCGGCCGCCATCTATATGCGCGGCATAAACTGGGTCAGCGTGCCCACCACCTTCCTGGCGCAGATAGACGCGGGGCTGGGCGGAAAGACGGCGGTGAACCTCGGCGGCGCCAAGAACATCGCCGGCGCTTTCCACCAGCCGGCCCTGGCCGTCTGCGACACGGCTTTCCTGGACTCGCTGCCCCACGCCGAGCTGCGCTCGGGGGCCGGCGAGCTGGCCAAATACGCCATGATAGGCCCGGCGGCCCTGCGCCGCGCGGTGGTAAAGCACCTGCCGCGGGCCATAGCCGGCGACAAGACCGCCCTGACCGCCTGCGTCAGCGCCTGCGCGGCCTACAAACTGAGCGTCATCGCCAGGGACGAGCGCGACGAGACCGGCGCGCGCGAGCCATTGAATTTCGGCCACACAGCCGGGCACGCCTTCGAAGCGCTGGCCGGCGGCCGGCTGCCGCACGGCGAGGCCGTGGCGCGCGGCATGCGCGCGGCGCTGATCATCTCGCGCGAGCTGCGGCTGCTCAACGCCGCGGCTTTCAAGAAACTGGACGCCCTCATCGACACCCTGCGCCTGCCGCCGGCGCGCACCGTGCGGCGCGACTTCAACAAATTCGTCTTGCTGGTCTCGAAAGACAAGAAAGCGCGCGGCGCGGACAACCGCTTCATTCTGCTGGAAGGCGCGGGGCGCCCGGTAACGGCGGAGAATATCAGGACGCCGCTGCTGAAAAAAGCCTTCGAAGGAGCCCTGAAATGAACGTCCTGGTGATCCACGGCCCCAACCTGCACCTGCTCGGCCGCCGCAAGCCGCAGCTTTACGGCACGGCCACCTTGGCCAGGTTGAACGCGGACATAAAAAAGCACGCCGCCGGGCTCGGCCTAAAAGTGCGCGCGTTCCAGGCCAACGGCGAGGGAGAGATCATAGACCTGCTGACCGCCAACGCGCCCTGGGCGGACGCCCTGGTCATCAACCCGGCGGCCTACACGCATTACAGCTACGCCATCCGCGACGCCATAGAGGCGCTGGAACTTCCGTCCGTCGAGGTGCACCTCACCGACATCTCGAAAAGAGAGCCTTTCCGCCGGCGCTCCGTCATAAAGCCGGTCTGCCGCGCGCAGTTCAAGGGCGGGGGGCCGGCCTCCTATTTCAAGGCGCTGGAATTCTGCGCCTCTCTCAAAAAATGAAGGTTTATTCTCCCCCGCCGGACAAATCCATAACCATCAGGGCCCTGCTGCTGGGCGCCATCGCCGAAGGCAGCGCGCGCATCGACAACCCGCTGTTCTGCGAAGACACCGAAGCCGCCGTCCGCTGCCTGGAAGCGCTGGGAGTTAAGCTTTGCAGGGACGGCAGCGCGTTCATAGTGGAAGGGCGGGGCCTCAAAGGCCTGAAGAAACCGGGCGGGCCGCTGGACGCCGGGGAGTCCGGCGCGCTGGCGCGGATGCTGGCAGGCATCCTGGCCGGCCAGGATTTTTCCGCCGTGATAACCGGGCAGGGCTCGCTTTTGAACAGGCCCATGTCCGCCCTGGCCGGGGCCATGAAGAATCTGGGCGCCGGCATAAAAACTTCCGGCGGCCGCCTGCCGCTTTCCATAAAGCCGGCGGCGCTGAAGGGGAGCAGGATCTCGGGAGTGGAGAGCGCGCAGGTGAAATCAGCGCTGCTGCTGGCCGGGCTTTACGCCAAAGGCCCGCTGGAGATAAAGGAAAAGCTGCAGACGCGGGATCACACCGAGCGGCTGCTCGCCCTGATGGGCGCCCGCCTGATCAAACAGGGACTCCGCATAAAGCTGGAGCCGGGCCCGCTTACCGCCCGCCCCCTGACGGTACCCGGCGATATTTCCTCGGCCGCGCCGTTCATCGCCGCCGCGCTGCTGAGCGGCCGGGGGCTTAAGATCGAGGCCTGCGGGCTCAACCCGGGCCGGCTGGGCTTCATAACGGCGCTGCAGCGCATGGGCGCCTCCATACAGCTTAAAGCGGTGGCAGCCTTTCCGGAGCCTTACGGCGAAATAGAGATCCTGCCTTCCAAACTTGAAGGCCGCACGGTCAAAGCGGCCGACGTGCCGGCCATGATCGACGAGATCCCCCTGCTGGCCCTGGCGGCGGCCCGCGCCCGCGGCAATACCGTTATCAGCGGCGTGGAGCCGCTCAGGGCGAAAGAGTCGGATCGCGTGGAGAGCACGCTGGCCTTACTGGCAGCGCTGGGAGTAAAAGCGGCCTACGGGCGGGGCGCCCTGAAGATAAACGGCGCGCGCGCCTTCGCCGCCAAGGCCCCCGTGCGCACTTTCAACGACCATCGCATCGCCATGGCCGCCGCCGCGGCTTCCGCCGCCTGCCCCGGCCTTAAAGTAGAGAACCCGGACTGCGTGAATAAATCATACCCGGGTTTCTGGAAGGATTTTAAAAAAGTTTTCGGGGCTTAAACCGGCCCCCCACGGGCCGGAATAGTATAGAATGTACCCGTTAAGCCGCGGCCGCCGATACGCGTTATGCGCTCAAAGATCCTACTGGTAGACGACAGCAAAGACCTCCGCGCCGAGTTCAAGCTCTGGTTCGAGGACTTCGACGTGCTCACCGCCGCCAGCGCCGAAGAAGCGCTGGCCATCCTGGGCAAACCGAACGAACTGGCCCTGGTACTGCTGGACGTGCAGATGCCCGGCATGGGCGGGCTGGCCGCCCTGGCGAAGATAAAGACGCTGGCCCCGGCTACCCCGGTTATAATAATGACCGGCTACAGCACCAAGGACGTGGCCATAAAAGCCCTCAAAGGCAAAGCCTCCGGCTACATAGAGAAACCCTTCTCCCTTAAAGAGATGCGGGCCGCCATAGAAAAGGAACTTTCGGCCGACCCGGCCGACGAAGACATAAAAAGCAAGATGGAGCACGTAAAACGCTTCGTGGAGGCTAACTGCTTTAAGAAGCTGGAGCTGCGCGACGCCGCGGCCGCGGTGTACCTCAGCCCTAAATATTTAAGCCGCCTTTTCCGCGAGCGCACCGGCATGGGGTTCACCGCCTATAAACTCAAGGTGAAAATGGAACAGGCCGAGGCGCTGCTCAAGTCCGGGGCCGCCAACATAAAACAGGTCTCGGCCAAACTCGGCTACGCCAATACAGAATCTTTCATCCGGCAGTTCAAAAAGATCTCCGGCTGCATTCCCTCGGCCTACCGCAGGAACGGCCGCTGCCCCGCCCGCAGGAAACACCCCTAATTCCTTTCAAAAACCGCTGAATCCGCTACGGACCAAAGCCCGGCGGCTCCTTCGCGCCCGGAAGGTGGAAAAAAGTCAATTAAAAAGGGAAACCGCCAATTGTTTGCGGCCCGTCCGGGAGATATACTCTAAGTGCGGTAAGCGGCTTAGTTGATTCGGTTCGGGGCAGGCGGTTTACTGAAGTAAAATTGCGGTTCAGGGGCGGTGTATTACTATGGAAAATCCAGGGGCGGTAAATTTTAAAGAAAATCTGGACGCCATGTTCAAGGAATTCAAGGGCGCTTCCTCCCCTTTGCTTAAGGCGTCCCCTTCAAAGCCGGTCCCGCCCAAGCCGGAGACCCGCACCGTACTGGTAGTGGACGACAACAAGGACTACCGGGAACTGGTGAAGCACCTGCTGATGGTGAACCACTACAGCGTGCTGGAAGCCGGGGACGGGGAGGAAGCCCTGGCCTCGGTCAACTCCGTCCCGCCCGACCTGATGCTGGTGGATTTCAACATGCCCAAGATGAACGGGTATGAGCTGATCCAGGAAGTGCGCAGCAACTACGAGAACCGCGAAGTAAAGATAATCATGTTCACCGGCGCCACCAACCGCCAGCACCTGCGCACGCTGAACATGGACATTTCGGATTTCCTGGAGAAACCCGTCTCCAACGCCAAGCTGCTCGAAAGCGTCGCCAGGGCTTTCGCCGCGGGACGCCTGCCGGCCCAGGCCCCCGAGGCCGGCTACGCTTCCCCGCCGGCCCCCGCCCGCCGGGCCGCGGCGCCGGTTCCGGCCGAGCCGCAGCAACTCAAGATCGGCGCCATGGAAATAGAACGTTTTGGCGGGGAGCCCGCGGAGGAGCTGCCGTCCCGCCCGGAGGCCGCGCCGGCCGCGGTGCAGGAATTGCCGGAAGAGCCGGCCCGCGCGGCTGTGGCGATAGAACTGCCGCCGGAAACGCTGCGGCAGGAAACTCCGCCCGCCGCCGAGCAAGTTCCGGAAATAGAGGAAGTTTTTAACGAGGACACCAGCGACCTGGAGGTCATAGACCCTTCCGCGGAAAAAAAGGAGGAGGCCAAGGAGACCGCCGGCCTGGAAAACCTGAAGATAGACTCCCCTCTGATCCAGATGGTCAACAAGATCCTGATGCGCGCCGTTGAACTGCGGGCGTCCGACATCCATATGGAGCCCAACGAGGACAAGGTCATCGTCAGGGTGCGCGTGGACGGCGTGCTGCGCCAGCTGACCACGCTGCCCATCTCCGCCCATCCCCGCCTGACCGCCCGCATAAAGATCATGAGCAACCTGGTCATCACGGAACGCCGCATCCCGCAGGACGGGCAGTTCCGGGTGCAGATCAAGGGCAACAAGATAGAATTCCGCGTCAGCACGCTGCCCTGCATAAAAGGCGAGAAGATAGTTATGCGCGTGCTGGGCCAGAGCAAACTTAACACGGACCTGAGCGCGCTTAAGCTGACGCCCCGGGAATTAAAAGCCGTGGACGGGGTCCTGAAAAGCCCCAACGGCCTGATCCTCGTGACCGGCCCCACCGGCAGCGGCAAAACCACCTCGCTCTACACGATGATAAACGTGCTCAATAAACCCGAGGTCAACATCATGACGGCGGAAGACCCCGTGGAGTACGAGGTGCCGCACGTGAACCAGGTAAAGATCCGCCCGGCCGTCGGCCTCACCTTCGAATCCACGCTGCGCGCCTTCCTGCGCCAGGACCCGGACATCATGCTGATAGGCGAGATCCGCGACCTGGAAACGGCCGAGATAGCCATCAAGGCGTCCATCACCGGCCACCTGGTTTTCTCCACGCTGCATACCAACAGCGCCCCCGGCACGGTGGTCCGCCTGACGCATATGGGCGTGGCGCCCTACCTGGTGGCCGCCAGCGTCAAGCTGGTCATCGCCCAGCGCCTGGTGCGCACGCTGTGCCCGTACTGCCGGGTGCCGGTGCAGCTCTCCTCCGAGGACAAGAAATTCCTGACGGAGGAAGAGATCGGCAAACTGAAGACGGTCTACCACTCTCCCGGCTGCCAGCACTGCCACAACGGCGGATACACCGGCCGGCGGCCGCTCTTCGAGGTGATGCCGGTGCAGAGTTCCGAAATGCGGCAGCTGATAACCTCCAATTTAAACGCGGACAAGCTCAGCGAGCTCGCGGTCAAGGAAGGCATGACCACGCTGCGGCAGGCGGCGCTGACGGCGGTAGCGCAGGGCAGCACCTCCATGCAGGAAGCCCTGAAGATAATGATGGGGTAACATTATGAACCCGATAAGCGCGGATAAAAACCAGGAGTACGCCGGAGGCTTCCGGGCGGAAGCCCCCAGGTACCCGCTATCCTATCCCGAACTCTGCTCCGGGTTCCTGACCGCGCTGTCCAAGGCCATCAAGAACACGGCGCTCTACTCCCTCAGCCATCCGGTGGTCATGGAAGCCATCGGCCGGGCCTATGCCCTGCTCGGCTCTATTTTCGCCGCCGGCAGGGACGGCAGGATCACCGTTTCCTTCATCAACGACACCTGGCTGTTCAACGAGATCCCTGTCCCGGCCGTCACGCACGAATCCCAGAACCTCAACGGCGTCTTCAGGGCGCACGGCGCCGCCGCCGTGACCTTCGTCCGCGGCGTCAGCTCTTTCGAGCTGGGAGTGCTGTGCGAATTGCTGGCTACGGGGGCAAAAGGACAGCAGCCCGGCTTCTTCGGGGAGTTCCTCGGCCAGCGCGGAGTTACAGGCATCCGGGCCGACTCCGTACACTATATCAAGGACGCCGCCCATGAGCCGCGGCAAGCGGCCAGCCCCGTCGCAGAAGCAGCGCCCCGGCCGGCGGCGGTTATTTCCTCCCCTGGAATACCGCCCCGGCAGGCGGCGTCCATCCCCCGCCCCGCGCCCAGGCCCGCGCCGGCCCCGGTGCCTCCCAAAGCGGCGGCGGCGCAGCCCGGCCCCGGGCAGGGCCGCGGCGGCAATACCCTGGCGGGCATGAGCCTGGGAGCGCTGCTGACCCGGCTGGTAGAATCCGCCGTGCAGAACCCGCAGGAACGGGTACGCGTTTACGAGGACGCCCTCAACAAGATCAAGGAAAGCCTCGCCCAACAGGTGGCGCAGACCACCAAAAGTCTGACCGAGGAGAACGAGCGCATTATCAATACCCGCAACCGCACGGAAAAAGTCCTGTCACGGGTGGCCGAGGGCAAGGTTATCGTGGACAAGGACGGCAAGATCCTGATGATGAACCCCGCGGCCGAGGAGATCTCCGGCAAACGCCTGGCCGAAGTGGCCGGCAAGAGCGTGACCGAGCACCTGACCGCCGGCGAGCATTTCCTTACCATTTCCGACGACATGAACCTCTCCGCCGGGGCCGCGGTAACGGGGCAGGTCAGCGTGGCCGGCGACGAACAGATGGGGCAGGCCCTGCGCCGGTCCATGGCCCTGCTGCAGGACGACGAGGGCCGCGTGATCGGCGCCTACGCCGCCATGCCCGACAGGCTCAAGTTCAAGGAAACCCAGCGCCTGCAGGAGGAATTCCTCTCCAAGGTCACGCACGAACTGCAGTCTCCCCTGTCCTCCATAAGCTCCGCGCTGGAAATGCTGACCGACACCGCCGCGGGCAAGCTCGATACGGACGAGAATAAATTCCTGGCCATAAGCGTGCGCAACAGCCGCCGCCTGACGGAGATGATCCGCGGCATACTGGACTTTTCCAAGCTGCAGTCCGGGAAAATGACGGTTACCCCGGCGCCGGTATCAGTGGGAGAGCTCCTGGCCGAAGCCGGGGAAGGGCTGCTGCCGTGGGCGAAGACCAGGGAGATAACGCTGCTCATCCGGCCCCCGGCCTCCGACGTCGCGGTACTGGCCGACCGCAAGAGGATAGTGCAGGCGCTGACCAACCTCATCTCCAACGCGCTCAAGTCCACCCCCAAGGGCGGGACCGTGCTGGTGGCGGCCTCGCGTGCGGCTAATCCGGAGCCGGGCGTGGTTATCGGCGTGCGCGACACCGGCCACGGCATAGCCAGGGAGAACCTGAAGAAGATCTTCGACAAGTTCGTGCAGGTGGAAAGCGCCGAACCCCGCGAGGGCGTGGGCCTGGGGCTGGCGATAGTCAGCGAGATCGTAGCGCTGCACGGCGGAAAGATCTGGGCCGAGAGCGAGCCGGGCAAAGGCGCCACCTTCTATTTCACCCTCCCCCTGGGCCAGCCCTAGCGCGGGCCGCCCTTAAAACGCAGAACCCGGGCCGCGCGAACAGATCGCACCCGGGTTCCGAGGAGACTTCAAGCCGGAGTTTAAATAGCTTTCGCCTTCGCCTGCGTGGCTTCCTCTTTTTTCTCCATGTACTTTTCCGGGTTTTCCCGGAACGGCTTGTCGCAGGCCGGGCAGCAGAAATAATACACCTTGCCCTTATACTCGGCCGACAGCGTCTCGTCGTTCACCTTGAACTTATCCCCGGTCACCGGGCAGACGGCTTCCTTGCCCAGTTCGTCCTGGCCCGGCCGGCGCGGCTGCGCGGCCGAGGGCGCGGGGGCCTGGGACGCCATAGGCGCCGCGTCCAGCAGCACGCCGACCTTGGGCATTTTCTCCAGTATTTTCCCGCCCTTGTGTATGCCTTTGGGGGCCTTCTCTTTGATGTCGGAGCTCAGGTCGGAGCCGGCGTCATGCATCTTCATGTGCCGCCCCGACTTCCAGTATTTAGACCTGGAAAGGTCGTAAACGATGCCGTCCACCGCCGCGTAGACCGGCATGCCGTTCTTCCCGTTGTAGATCTTGAGCTCTTCCGAAGTGAATGTTTTGCTCTTCCAGGCGTCTTTTGCGGCGGTTTTTTTCTTTTCGCCGGCCGTGGCCGGCCCGGCCAGCAGCGCCGCTATCGCCAGAACTGTTAATATCCTCATATTTTCCTCCTCAGTTTTTCAACGCTTCAGCCAGCGCCAGGCCGTATTTCTTTGCCGGGACGGGACCGTTGGCCGTTACAAGTTTGCCGTCTATCTCCAGGTCGGTCCCGGTATAGTTCCCGCCGCCTTTTACTATTTCCCCGGCGCCGTCCGGCCAGCAGGTGACTTTTCTGCCTTTCAGCAGCCCCGCGTGCGCCAGCGCCACCGGGGAGATGCAGATGGAGCCCACCACTTTCCCCAGCTCGAAGGCTTTTTTAAAAACGGCGTGGACCTCCGGAGTATCCAGGTGCTCGAGCGCCCCCGGGCCGCCCACCAGCGTAAGGGCGTCGTAATCCGCCGGGTTTATCTCGCCGACGGTTTTATCCACCTGCGCGGTGACCCTGAACTTCCCCCTGGCTTCGCCCTTCGCGGTAGAGACGGTGGTAACTTTGTGGCCGGCGGCTTCAAGTATTTTTTTGGGTTCCGTATACTCCTCGTCCCGGAAGCCCTGGAAAGCGATGAACATGGCGATTTTTTTCATGAAAACCCTCCCCCTTCACAAAGCCATTATATCAAAGGCCGGCCGGCTTTCGCAGTTTTGAAAATAGCGGCCCCGCGGCGACGCAGAGATAGGACGCGAAAAGCGAAAGCAGCGGGACCACCACCAAACTCCTGCGGCTTATCCCCGGCTCCACGACGCAGCTGCCGGCTGTTATGACCAAAGCGGTAACGGAAAGCAAGAGAAGCCCTTTGCTCCTGGCCGAGAAAGCCGCCGCGAGGAGCCCCAGCAGGGCCAGCGCCAACAGGTGCTTTTGCGGAAACCAGAGGTTCGCCTCCCGCTCCTCGCCGTTCTCCGTCACATAAAAGCCGCCGATAGAGCCGAAGAAGTCCCAAAAATTTGAACGGGTAGCCCAGAGATACCGCAAAGGATGGCGAAAGGCGGTTTCTTTGCCTAATTCCGCCGCTTCGATCAGCGCCCCCGTAAATTTTTCTTTCGAGCCGTTCTCCCCTGCCATTACCCTTATCGCGGTGTTCACCACGCCGCCGCGATGGCTTCCCCCGTTAGCCTTTACCAGTTCCGAATAGATCTTTTTAAATTCACGGTGCGTCGGCGCCTCCCAATCGATCAGCGGCCCGGAAGTCTGCAGCGAGGTTATCGCCCCCATAGGGGACAGCGTGAAAGAATCGAATACCATTAAATTCCTGAACATCCAGCCCGCAACCAGGACGGCGAACGGGAGAAAAAAATACGCCGCGGGCTTCAGCCAGCCCCGCCCCGTCGAGACAAACAGGGGGAAGATTATCATACAGACCGCCAATTCCGGCCTGGCAAGGGCGGCGGCGCCGCCGATCACCCCCGCGGCGAAGAGAGGGCGGCTCCCCGGAAGTTTGGACGCCGCTTCCTTCACCACCAGCAGCAGCGTCAGGGACAGAAGAAAGACCGCAAGGAGCTCGCTTTCTATGGATCGTTCGTAAAGGATGAACTTGGGATGAAAGGCGAGCAGCGCGCCTGCCGCCATAGCGGCCGCGCGGCTACCCCATAACAACACCCCCAGGCGCATCAGTATCGCCGCCGTCGCGAGACCCAGCAGGTGCTGTATTAAGGTTACACTTCGCAGGTTTCCGCGGGACACTCCCAGCGTCCCGGCCAGGAACACGGGATAAGTCGGCGTCCGCCTGAAAGTTTCCGCCCCGGAATAGGAACCGTGTTCCAGCAGTTCCGCTGCCGGCTGCATATAGGTATCGGACCTTCCGACCACTATCGGCTGCGTATTCACCCAGACATGGATCCTGAACGCCGCCGCCGGCAGCAATACGATCAAGGGCCACAGTTTGAGGTTAAAAGCCATAATTAGATCCGGACTCGCCCGGCACACAGGCCTTGCGCCGGGACAAGCCCGCCTGGTCATAAATAAATCATTAAGCGGTGCGACGCGTCAACCGGGTCCGCCAGGCGCCTGCTCTACGGCAGGCAAGCTTCAGAGAACCGGATTATTGTAGAATAAGCATTATTGCCGACTTAGCTCAGCTGGTAGAGCAGCTGTTTTGTAAACAGCAGGTCATCGGTTCAAATCCGATAGTCGGCTTAAATTTTTCGCCCGACCAACGGGCTATTTGCTAAAATATAGCCTTACGGCCCCTTCGTCTAGCGGTTAGGACGCTGCCCTCTCAAGGCAGAGATCACGGGTTCGAATCCCGTAGGGGCCGCCAGTTTTAAACGACGGTATATATAAAGAAAGCCGGCCCCGGAAGGGGCCGGCTCTCTTTTGGGCCGCCGCGTTTAAACGGCGCCCAGTTCCACCGCCACCACAGGCTCCGCGTCGTCCGAACCGGCCTCGTTCAGGGAGAACCCGGCCTTATCCACGCAGCCCGCCAGCAGCACGTCTTCGAGCGCCAGCTTGAGGGAGGCGGCCCCCTTGGGGCCGCAATCCACGTTCAGTTTGACTACAGGCCATTTGACGCTGCGCTTCTCGGCCGCCTTCTTGGTGCGGATAGCCACCAGCACCTTGCGGGCGGCGTCCAGCACGCGCTCGTCGCCGGAAACGGCGGCCATTTCGGCGGCGGCGGGCCAGGCGGCCTTGTGCACCGAAGGCTGTTTAAGCGCAGCGGCGTAAGACCAACCCCAGACTTCCTCCGTGATAAAAGGCAGGAAAGGCGCGAACAGGCGCAGGAAGACGCCCAGCGTCCACTCGAGGGTGGCGCAGGCCGACCGGGCGGCCGCCGGCGTTCCGGAGTAGGCGCGGTTCTTCACCAGCTCCAGGTAATTGTCGCAGAAATCCCAGAACGCCGTCTCGACGTAAAGCAGCATGGCCGAAGATTCGTAATTAGCGAAATCCCTGCCGGAGGCCTCCGTCAGCGCCTTCATCCGCTCCACCCAGGCGCGGTCGAGCGGCTCGGTGATGTCGGCGGGCGTCAGCGCGGGGGCGCCGGCCATGGCGGGGCCGTTCATCTGCATCAGGGTGAACTTGGAGGCGTTGAACAGCTTGGTAGCCAGGCGCATGCCCACCTTGAAGACGCTTTCGTCGTAAACCGTGTCCTGGCCCAGCTTGGCTTTGCCGGCCCAGTAGCGCAGGCTGTCCGCGGAATAGGTCACCAGCAGGTCGTCCGGGGTGACGGTCTTGCCCTTGGACTTGCTCATCTTGCCTTTGTCGGGGCTGACCACCCAGCCGCTGATGGCGGCGTTGTGCCACGGCACGGAATTCTCGTGCATCCAGGCCTTGGTAATTGTGTAAAAAGCCCAGGTGCGGATGATCTCGTGGGCCTGCGGGCGCAGGTCGGCGGGAAAGAGTTTCTCATGGCGCGCTTTGTCGTCGGCCCAGCGGCTGGAGATCATGGGCGTCAGCGAGGAAGTGGCCCAGGTGTCCATCACGTCGGGGTCGCCGATAAAGCCGCCGGGCAGCCCGCGCTGCTCCGGCTTGTAGCCCGGAGGGCAGTCGGTAGCCGGGTCCAGCGGCAGACGTTCGGGCGCCGCCAGGATGGGCTTGGAAAATTCCGTGTTGCCCTCGGCGTCCACCGGGTACCAGACGGGGAACGGCACGCCGAAATAGCGCTGGCGGCTGATGCACCAGTCCTGGTTCAGGCCTTCCACCCACTGCTCGTAGCGCTTGTACATGTAATCCGGGTGCCAGGCCACTTTTTTCCCCTGCTCCAGCAGCTGCGGCTTGTTGCCCAGGATCTTTATATACCACTGGCGGGCCGGCACGAACTCCAGCGGCATGTCGCCTTTCTCGTAGAACTTGACGGCCTGCTGCGTGGGCTTGGGGTCGCCGACGAGCGCGCCGGCTTCCTTGAGCAGCGCCACCACCCTGGTGCGGGCCTGTTTGGCGTAGAGGCCGGCCAGCTGGGCGTAGACGGCGTTGGCGGCTGCCGGGTCGGCGCTGTCGAAGAGCGGCCCGCCGAACTCCGCGGGCACCAGCCTGCCGTCGCGGCCTATCAGCTGGCGCATCGGCAGCTTCTCCTTGCGCCAGAATTCCACGTCGGCGATGTCGCCGAACGTGCAGATCATCATGATGCCGGTGCCCTTTTCCGGGTTGGCGTGATAGGACGGCATGATCGGCACGCGCGCGGAGAACAGCGGCGTAACGGCCTTCTTGCCGAACAGCGGCTTAAAACGCTCGTCGTCGGGGTGGGCCACCACGGCGATGCAGGCCGCCAGCAGTTCGGGGCGCGTGGTGGAGATGACGAACTCGCCGCCGCCTTCCACGCCGAACTTCACGTCGTGAAAGAAACCGGAGGCCTCGCGGTCCTCGGTCTCGGCCTGGGCCACCGCCGTTTTGAACGTGGTGTCCCACAGCGTGGGCGCTTCGGCGCTGTAGACGTGGCCCTTTTCGAACAGGTCCAGGAAAGAAAGCTGGGAGGTCTTGCGGCAATGCGCCCCGACGGTGGAATAGGTCTGCCGCCAGTCCACGGACAGGCCGAAGCGGCGCCACAGCGCCTCGTACTTCTGCTCGTCCACCGCGGTCTGCAGCTCGCACAGCTCCAGGAAATTGCGGCGGGAGATGTGTTCGTAGTCCTTCAGGTCCTTCTTGGGCCCGGTCGGCTTATAGTCCGGCGTATAGGGCAGCGCGGGATCGCAGCGAACGCCGAACAGGTTCTGCACGCGGCGCTCGGTCGGCAGGCCGTTGTCGTCCCAGCCCATCGGGTAGAAGATGTTCTTGCCCTGCATGCGCTGGAAGCGCACCAGGATGTCGGTCTGCACGTAGCTGAAAACGTGGCCCACGTGGAGCTCGCCCGAAACGGTCGGGGGCGGGGTGTCCACCACAAAAGTGTCTTTGCGCGGTCTGGAGGGGTCATAATGGTAGAGCTTGCCCTGCTCCCATTTTTCACAGAGGGCGGGCTCCACCGCGGCCGGCAGGTAATTGGCGGGAAACGGGGATTTTTCGGCGGGTTTTTCCAGCGAGGCGTCTTTTTCCATATGTAGGTCTATTTTACCTTTTTTGTGTGCGGGCCATAAAGAATATGAGCGCCGCCAAAATTGATATAATTTCCTAGCTTTTCACACCCCCGGCATTAAGGACACAACATGGAAATCGGCATAGTAGGCCTGCCCAACGTAGGCAAATCGACGCTGTTCAACGCCCTCACCAGGGCCGGTGCGGCCTCCTCCAACTACCCTTTCACCACCATCGACCCCAACATCGGCGTGGTGCCGGTGCCGGACAAGCGCCTGGACGCGCTGTTCGAGCTGTTCAAACCTCCGAAGAAAGTGGCTTCCTATATAAAATTCGTGGACATCGCCGGCCTGATGAAAGGCGCCTCCAAGGGCGAGGGCCTGGGCAACAAGTTCCTGGCCAATATCCGCGAGGTGGACGCCATCGTGCAGGTGGTGCGCGTGTTCAAGGACCCGGACGTGGTGCACGTGCTGGGCGAAGTGGACCCTGTCCGCGACATCGAGGTGATAGAGACCGAGCTGATGCTGGCCGACATGGAGACCGTTGACAAGGCCATAGAGAAGAACGGGCGCGACCTGAAAGCCCGGACCAAGGACGCCGAAGAAAAGAAGGTCCGCCTGGAGGCCATCAAGAAGCTGCTGGCCGACGGCAAACCCGCCCGCGAGGCCGGCTACACCATAGACGAGGTGCGCGACTTCAACCTGCTTACCGTTAAGCCCGTTTTCTTCGTGGCCAACACCTCCGAGCAGCCCGACCAGGCGGTCCTGGGCAAACTGCGCGACTTCATAAAGGCCCGCGGCTCCATCCTGGTGGAGATCTCCGCCAAGATAGAGTCCGAGATCATAGAGCTGCCCGACGAGGAGAAAGCGGTCTTCCTCAAGGACCTCGGCGAGGATTATACCGGCCTCGAGAAGATGGCCATAGCCGGCTACAAACTGCTGGACCAGATCTCCTTCTTCACCGCGGGTTCCGAGGACGAAGTGCGCGCCTGGAACCTGAAGCGCGGGCTGAAGGCCCCGCAGGCCGCCGGCCGCATCCACACGGATTTCGAAAAAGGCTTCATCCGCGCCGAGGTCTACTCCTTCGACGATATCATGAAGTACAAGGACGAAAAGACCCTGAAGGAAAAGGGCCTCATCCGCTCCGAAGGCAAGGAATACGTGATGAAGGACGGGGACATCTGTTTCTTCAAGTTCAACGTTTAACGTGAGCCTTGACCTTAACCTTAATCCCACGCTGCTCCCGCAGCTGGGCCTGAACCCCAAGCAGATGGAGGCGGTGCAGTATTTTGCCGGCCCGCTGCTGATCCTGGCCGGGGCGGGCACCGGCAAGACCAAGACCCTCACCTCCAAGATCGCGCTGCTGATAGCCTCCGGCATCGCCCCCGGCCGCATCCTCGCCATCACCTTCACCAACAAAGCCTCGCAGGAAATGCAGCACCGCATAGGCAAGCTGGTGCCCTACTCGGGCGGCATGTGGGTGCACACCTTCCACGCGCTGGGCGCCCGCATACTGCGCGCTCACGGCCGCCTGATCGGCGTAAAGCCGGACTTCGTCATCTACGACGCCGACGACCAGAAAAAACTGATAGGCCTGGCCATGGACGAGCTGGGGCTCGAGGCCGAGAAGAACAAGGCGCCGCTGTACCTGAGCATCATCTCCCGGGCCAAGGACGACCTGCTGGATTCCCAGTCCTACCTGATCAACGCCCAGGCCGTCAACGACCCGGCCCGGCTGAAAGCCGCGCAGATCTATCACCGCTACCAGAAAAAGCTTAACGAGGCCGGGGCGCTGGACTTCGGCGACCTGATCGTGCGCATGGTGGAGCTGCTCAACGAAAAAGAGGAGATACGCGAGTATTTCCAGGAAATTTTCCAGTATATCCTGGTGGACGAGTACCAGGACACCAACCACGCCCAGTACGTGCTGATCAAGACCCTGTCCGCCAAGCACCGCAACCTTTGCGTGGTGGGCGACCCGGACCAGTCCGTTTACGGCTGGCGCGGCGCGGACATCCGCAACATCATGGATTTCGAGAAGGATTTCAACGACGCCTTCACCGTGGTGCTGGAGCAGAACTACCGCTCCACGGCGCGCATCCTGCACGCGGCCAACGAGGTTATCAAGCACAACCGCAACCGCCGCCCCAAGAACCTCTGGACCAAGGCCGACCAGGGCGCGGAGCCCGAGGTGCTGGAGTACGCCAACGAAACCGAAGAGGCGCGCGGCATAGTGGACGAGATAAAACGCCTGACCGGCCGCGGCAGCCTCACCTACAACGACATCGCCGTTTTTTACCGCACCAACGCGCAAAGCCGCTCCTTCGAAGAATCCTGCCGCCGCTCGCGCATCCCCTACCGCCTTATCGGCTCGGTGCGCTTCTACGACCGCAAGGAAGTCAAGGACGTGCTGGCCTACCTGAAGCTGCTGACCAACCCCGCCGACACCATCAGCCTGCTGCGCGTGGTGAACCTTCCCGCGCGCGGCGTGGGCAAGACCGCCCTGGACCGGGTGCTGGCCTATTCGCGCCAGAAAGAGATGCCGCTTTACGACGCGCTGCTCAGCGCGGAGCAGGTGCCGGACATCACCAATACCGCCCGGCGCGGCATCAAGGAATTCCTGGACCTGCTGGAAGGCGTCAAGGCCGACCTTTTCTCCGGCACTCCCTCCCTGATGCTGGCGAATATCCTGGAGAAATCCGGCTATTGGAAAATGACCGAAGACATGGCGGAAAAAGAGCCGCAGGAATCGCTGGCGCGCCTGGGCAACCTCCAGGAACTGGTCAACGCCGTAAAAGAATTCGAGGAGCACTGCGTAAAGGACGGCGTCGCCCCCACCATGCACAAGTACCTGGAGGAAGTGATGCTGTCCTCCCAGGTAGACAAGCTCAACACCGACACCCACGCCGTGACGCTGATGACGGTGCACCTGGCCAAAGGCCTGGAATTTCCCGCCGTGTTCCTGACCGGGCTGGAAGAGAACCTTTTCCCCATCAACGCGGCCAACTCCTCAGAGGACGACATGGAGGAGGAGCGCCGCCTGGCCTACGTGGGCATGACCCGCGCCCGCGAGCGGCTCTTCCTCACCTGGGCCGGCACCCGCCGCATTTTCGGCACCACCTACCCCAACCTGGCTTCCCGCTTTATTTTCGAAAGCAAAGTGGCGCGCGAGACCGCCACCCGCCCTGGCGAAGAGGACGTGCAGGTCATCACTTCCTACCAGCCGCCGCCTTCCATACCGCGCATAGGCAAGAACAGGCGCATCATGCACCCCATACACGGCCCCGGCCGGGTGGTGGACCAGATAGGCGCCGGGGAGTTCGCCAAGGTCACGGTGGTCTTCGACAGCGGCGTGCGCCAGACCTTCATGCTGAAGTACGCCCCCCTGCAGCCGATCTAAGGGGACGGCAGGCCGGAACTCAGCGGCAAAAACGGGACTTGAACCTTCATGGAAATCACCGAAACGGACTTTGACCGCGTCGCCGGCCTGGCTAAACTGGAGTTTACCGCGGAAGAAAAGAAGACGTACGCCGGCCAGCTCAAAAGCGTACTGAGCTGGATGACGGAACTGGACAAAGCCGACACGGCCGGGGTGCCGCCCGCGGCCGGCGCGCCGGGCCCAGCAAGCGCGGCGGCCGGCGACGTTCCCGAAGCCTTCCCGGGCAGGGAAGAACTGCTTAAGCTGGCCCCCGCCCGAGAAGCGGGCTTTATAAAAGTGCCCAAGGTCCTGGCGTAATATGCTGACCGCCAAAGAAATTTCAAAGGCCATTGCCGGAAAAAAGACCACGGCCGCCGAAGTCCTGGAAAGCCGGCTGAAACTGATAAAAGAACGCGACGGGGAAATAGGCGCCTTCCTTGAAGTCTTCGGGGAAACGGCGCGCGCCGGGGCTGCGGCGGTGGACAGGAAGATCGCGGCCGGCGGCAGGCCGGGGCGCCTGGCCGGGGTGCCGGTGGCCATAAAGGACAACCTGCTCTACTCCGGGCACAGGATGACCTGCGCCTCCAGGATCCTGGAAGGCTACGTGGCCCCCTACACCGCCACGGCCGTGCAGCGCCTGCTGGACGAGGACGCCGTTATAGTGGGCCGCACCAATATGGACGAGTTCGCCATGGGCTCCTCCACCGAGAATTCGGCTTTCAAGAGAACCAGGAACCCGGCTAACCCGGACTGCGTGCCGGGCGGCTCCTCAGGCGGCTCGGCGGCGGCGGTGGCGGCCGGCTTCTGTCCCATTGCGCTGGGCTCCGACACGGGCGGCTCCATACGCCAGCCCGCCGCCTTCTGCGGCGTGTACGGGCTCAGGCCCACCTACGGAACCGTCAGCCGCCACGGCCTCACGGCTTTCGCCTCCAGCCTGGACCAGGTCGGCCCGCTCGCCTCCACGGCGGAAGATCTGCAGCTGGCCTTCGAAGCGCTCGCCGGCCACGACCCCAAAGATTCCACCTCCGTCGCCCCGCCGGCGGCCGGCTCCCGGGCCGGCGCGGCCGGCCTGCGCATCGGCCTGCCCAAAGAATTCTTTTCCGGGGATAACGCCGACGAGGAAACGCTGTCTTTGACGAAAGCGGCCGCCGCCGCCCTGGAACGCCTGGGCGCCAGGCTGGTAGAGGTGACGCTGCCCCACGTCCGCTACGCCGTCCCGGCCTACCACGTCGTCGCCGCCAGCGAGGCCAGCTCCAATCTCGGCCGCTTCGACGGCCTCCGCTACGGCTTCAGCGCCCCGGGCGCGGACCTGGCGGAAGTCTATAAAAAAACCCGCGGCCTCGGCTTCGGGCCGGAAGTAAAACGCCGCATCCTGCTGGGCACCTGCGCCCTGAGCGCCGGCTGCCACGACGCCTATTACCTGAAAGCCCAAAAGGTCCGCACGCTTATAAAGCGGGACTTCGAGGCGGCCTTTGAAAAAGCCGACTTTATCATCGGTCCCACGGCCCCGACGCCGGCCTTCAGGTTCGGCGAGAAAGGCCCGGACCCCCTGGCCATGTACCTGTCCGACTTTTTTACCGTTCCGTGCAGCCTGGCCGGGCTCTGCGGAGTTTCGGCCCCGGCCGGCCGCAACGCCGCCGGGCTGCCGGTAGGCGTGCAGCTCCTGGGCCGGCCGTTCTCGGAACCCGTTCTATTCGAACTCTTAAAGGCGCTTCAAAATGGCTGACCAGGAACATTCGGCAGGCGGCATTATCTTCGAGGACGGCCGCGTCCTGCTGATACTGATGCGCAACCTCAAAGGCGGCCAGGTCTGGACTTTCCCCAAGGGCCATATAGAGCCGGGCGAGACCGCGGAGGCCGCGGCGCTGCGCGAAGTATCCGAAGAGACCGGCTGGAACTGCGAGATAGTTTCCGATTTCTACAGAGCCGAGTACTCGTTCGTGCGCGACGGCCGGCCGGTCGAGAAGGACGTGCGCTGGTTCCTCATGCGCCGCGCGGGCGGCGACGGCCTGCCCAAAACCCCCGACGAGATAGCGGACTCCGCGTGGCGCTCGCTGGCCGAAGCGGAAAAACTGCTGGTCTACCAGAGCGACCTGGGCATCCTGGACCGGCTGCGGAGACTTAAATGACGGACTTTGAACCGGTAATAGGGCTTGAAGTGCACGCGCAGCTCAAGACCGCTGCCAAGCTGTTCTGCCGCTGCGCCGCCGGCGGCTTCGACGCGCCGGCCAACACCAATATCTGCCCCGTCTGCACCGGTCAGCCGGGCGCGCTGCCGGCGGCCAACGCCGGGGCCGTCGAGCTGGCCGTAAGGGCCGGCCTGGCGCTGAACTGCCGGGTCAACGAAGTCTCCGTTTTCGTACGCAAGAATTATTTTTATCCCGACCTCCCCAAAGCCTACCAGATCTCCCAGTACGACCTGCCGCTCTGCGGCGCGGGCGAAATAACGATAGACCTGAAGGCAGGCGGCACCAAGAAGGTCCGCGTGCGGCGCGCCCACCTCGAAGAGGACGCGGGCAAGCTGCTGCATTCTCCTGCGGGCGGGGCACAGGACCACACGCTGGCCGACTTCAACCGCAGCGGCGTCCCGCTGCTGGAAATAGTCTCCGAGCCGGACCTGAACTCCGCGGAAGAGGCCTACTCCTGCCTCACGGAGCTGAAGCTGCTGCTGCAGTGGGCGGGAGTGTGCGGCTGCGACATGGAAAAAGGCGAGCTGCGCTGCGACGTCAACGTTTCCCTGCGGCCCCGGGGCGCCGCCACGCCGGGCTACAAGGTGGAGATAAAGAACCTGAACTCCTTCAAGGCCGCCAGGGACGCCGTCAGCTACGAGATCTCCCGCCAGGCGGCGGCCCTCAATAACGGCGAAACCGTCGCCCGGGATACCCGGCTGTGGGACGAGAAGGCCCGGCGCACCGAACCGATGCGCTCCAAGGAAGCGGCTTGCGACTACCGCTACTTCCCCGAACCCGACCTGCCCCCGCTGCGCGTGGCTCCGGAGCTGCTGGCGGGGCTTAAGAGCAAGACGGGGGATCTGCCCCGGGAGGCGCGGGCGCGCTTCATCCGCGACTTCGCGCTCAACGCCTATGAAGCGGGCGTCGTCGCCTCCACCCGGGAACTGGCCGCCTACGCCGAAGCCTGCATGCGCCACGCGGCCACCATCGGCCTGGGCTCCAAGCCGATAATGAACCTCCTGGGCGGCGAATTCCTGGCCCGGGTGAACGAAAACAGGATCGCGCCCAAAGACCTGGCCGAAAAAGCTATCAGGCCGGAACTGCTGGTAAAGACCGCCGCGCTCGCCTCGTCGGGTAAAGTCTCGGCCTCGGCCGCCAAGACGCTTTTTGCCAGGGCCTGGGAAACGGGCAGGGATCCGCAGGCTTTGCTTGAAGAGCTGGGCCTGGCTCAGGTAAGCGACCCGGCGCAGCTGGAGGCCTGGGCGAGGGAAGCCATCGCCGCCCGGCCCAAAGCCGCGCAGGACCTCAAAGCCGGCAATGAAAGGGCCCTCGGCCCCCTGGTGGGCCTGCTGATGGAAAAGTCCGCCGGCAAAGCCAACCCCCGCGCAGCCGGCGAGGTGATCAGGAAAATATTAGGAGAGTAGGCTCCGCCCCGCCGGGCGGGGCCGGGACTTACAGGCCGGACGGCTGCTTGCCGCCGGCTTTTTTTCGGCTTTTTTCTCTACGGCGGGGATGAAGATGGTGTGGCGCTCGTTCAATCTGCCGAGCAGGGAAGGGAGAGCGGAAATCCGGCCTTTGATCACCCTGGCCTCACGGCTGGAGACGGAGGCGCAGTCAGCCAGGTAGACCGGGGCGCCGGCGGGGTAGGCTTTTTTAGCCGCCGCCAGGAACAGCTTCCTGGCCGCGCCGCTCCCCGGGACGTTAAGCACGTCGGGAACGAAGAAAAGCGTGTCCATGTCGGGGGTGAACTCCGGCAGGGAGGCCATCGAAGCCGTGTCCGCCAGGCGCAGCCCGCGCCGGGAATATTTATTCAGGTTAAAAAGATTCACCAGCGCGTCGAAGGAGGAAACGGCGGCGAAGACTTCCACCCGCACCCGCTTCTCCTGCGCCTCCCGCATCAGCCCGGCCGCGGTCTGGTTCAGAAAAAGCGGGTTGCCGTAGGTAAGGAACCCCACCGTCTCGTGTTTTCTGAATCCGCGCATGGCCGCCCGCGCGGTGGCGCTCCTGTCCAGCCCGGCGGTGGAGATAAGCCCGGGCGCGAACTTCAGGAACTGCCGGGCGGCATTCTTGTCCAGGCAGTGGGAATAAACCTCGCCGCATTCGCGCATCGCCGCCAGCGTTTCCAGCGTGATCTGCCCGGGATACAGGCCGTAGGAAAAAATATAAAGTTTCTTCATTTTACCACCTCGGAAAAAGTGAAAACCGGCCTGTAGGAAGGCCGCCCTCCGTTCCAAAGGATCTCCAGCTCGAAGGGCCTGAACAGAAAGCCCCAAAGAAAATACTGCGCTCCGCGGTTGAAGGCAGCGGCGCCGCGGCTCACGCGCTCCGCCTCGCTGATAGCGGCCGCCCGGCCGCCCAGCCCGGAAAGCGCCTCGGCCACGCGGCCTTCCCCGGTTGCCTCCAGCGCCGGGTCCAGCGCGGCGGCCGCGTTCGCCAGTTCGGCCCGCGCGCGCGGATAGGCGGCTTGGGGAAAAAAAGCCGCCAGGTAGCGGTAGACGGCGTAATCGTAAAAGCAGGAGAAGCCGGCCGAGGAGACCCTTTTTTTAAGCGCCGCCAGGCCGTTGTAAGCGGAATACCTTAAATACAGGGCGGCGAATTCTTTTTCGGCCCCTCGCGCCAAGCCCCCCAGGCCGCCGAAAGACACGTCGCCGCCGTCTATCCGCGCGGCGGAATCTTCCAAACCGGTTTTCAGCGCGGCGATGTCGGCCAGCAGTTTGTCCAGGCCGGGCTTGCGGCCGCCGACGGCCAAAGCGGCCGTAATAGCGCCCAGGTCGGCGGCCCGGGAACGCAAAGCCAGCCCCGCTATCCTGGCGCGCAGGGAGGCGCGCCGGCCCTCCAGGCCGCGGGATTCCCCCTCCGTAATGACGGAACGGCCTTTTACCGACGAAGCGGCCACCACGAAAGCTCCGTACTCGGCCAGCGCCGCGCCGTATTCCTTTTCCAGGCCGGCGGGCCCCCTGCCCGAAGCGCCGCGGGCGCCGTCCAGCCAGGCCCCGGAGGCGGAGACTTCCCGCTCAAGCCCGGCCTTATTAAGCCTGTAGTCGGCGTAATTCAGAGAAAAAAAACCCGACCCCGCCGGGGCGGCTCCCGCCGTTACCACCGAGGCTTCATCCCGGGCCTGCGGCCCGCCGTACAGCCGCCGCGCGGCCGTTTCCAGTTCTTCGTCGGAAACGGCGCTGTTGCCGGCGGCCGCGTTCAGGTTCTTTACCAGGGAAAGGAAGCCGGGGTTCAACTCCCAGGTGCTTTTCTCGGCCTGCATGGATGTCGGCCGGGGCCCCTCCCCGCCGCGCAGGTGCAGGTAAAGCGCCGCGGCTTCAGCCGGGTTTTTCTTGATCCAGCCCAGCAAAGCGCTCCTGATCTCTGAATTGGTCTCCAGCCCTTCCAGGTCCACGAACTTTTCGGCCATGCCGGCGCCTGTTATCAGGTCGGCCAGTTCCCCCCGGAAGAAAAGGCTGGTCATCAGCCTGTCTTTGACAGAGGCAAGCTCGGCGGCCTGCGCGTTCTGCGGGCTGATCTCGGGGTCCAGGCACAGGCCCGCGCCCGGCAGCAAAGCGGCCAGCAGCAGCACCCTCAGTATTATCCGGTTTATAGCCATGAGCGGAACAGGTAGAGCAGCTTGGAGGCGGCCTTGGACGTGAAAGGCCTGTTCCTTACGTCTTCCATCGTTACCAGTTTGGACAGCTTGAGGTCCTCCCGGAAAACCCTGGCCATGCCCGCGCCGAAAGCCGCGTCGTACACGTTCAGGTTGACCTCCAGGTTATAGTGCAGGCTGCGGTGGTCCAGGTTATGGCTGCCTACGGAAGACCAGGTCCCGTCTATCACGGCCGTCTTGGAATGAAGTATCTGGCCCTGCCACTCGTAGATCTTAACGCCGTTCTTTATCATGTGCGCGTACATGGCCCAGGACGCCCAGCGCACGTACGGGTGGTCCGTATCCCGGGGGGAAATGACGCGCACGTCCACTCCGCGCCGGGCGGCCTTGATCAGGCGGCGATAAACCAGGCGGTCCGGCAGGAAGTAGGCGTTGGTGATATAGATATAATCGACGGCCCGGTCTATGGCGTAGCGGTAGCTGCGCCGTATGGAACGCACGTTGCGGATGCCGCCGGCCGACAGCACGGAAACCACGGTGTCCCCGGCCGGTCCCGGGAAGGAAACCGGGCGCGGCGCCGGCTTCGCCCCGATCACGGGCGTGGAAGCGGCCCAGGCCTCCCAGAATATTTTCTCCAGTTCCGCCACGGCCGGCCCGCGCAGCAGCGCCTGGGTGTCCCGCCAGCCGCGCCCGCCCATTGACCTGGGCGCGTCGTATTCGGTGATGTTGAACCCGCCCACCAAAGCGGCTTTGCCGTCTATGCACACCGTTTTGCGGTGATCCCGCTTTATCCAGTTCCAGTAGGGCTTCCAGAAAATAACGGGGCGGTACTCGGCCACTTTTACCCCGGCGGCGGCCAGGTCCAGGAAGAAATCCCGGTCGGTCAGGATGGAGCCCACCGAATCGTAGATCAGGTGCACAGCCACGCCTTCCCGCGCCTTTTCCTTGAGCAGGTCGGCGAAGGCCCTGCCTATGGAATCGTCGGCAAAAGCGTAGAATTCCAGCAGCACGAAAGTCCGCGCGCCGGCGATAGCCGAGAGCATGGCGGGAAAGGCCGCCTCGCCGTCCTGCAGCAGCTCCGCCCTGTTGGCGGCTAGCGCGTTTTCCGGGCGGGCGCAGTAGCGCCGCCAGTTCTTTTTTTCACGCATAGTTCTTTCTTAAGTTTTCCCAGGCCGGCCCGGTCGTAAGCAAGCAGCGCCCGCTGGTATTCGTTGCGCGCCTCCACCGCCGGCATACCGTACAAAAAATCCAGTTCGGCCGCGCATTCCCCGTACAGGCCGGCGGCCGACAGCGCGCGCGCCAGGCTTATGCGGGCCGGCCCGTAGAACGGCTCCAGGGCGAGCGCGGCGCGGAATTTAGCGGCCGCCCCCGCAAAGTTCCCGGCGGCGGCCAATAGCCTGCCCTCGGCCTCGGGTGCGAAAGGGTCTTTCGGCTTTTCCAGCTCTGCCCGGCGCAGCACGGCCAAAGACAGCGCCGTGTTTTGCCCGCCCGCGGCTTCGGCGTAGGTCTCTTGTTCGAAATTTTTCCCGGGGCGGTGGCCGAAGACGGGCCAGGCCGCCAGGCAGAGCAGCAGCAAAGCCGCCGGCAGCTTCATTTTAAACCCGGGAGCTTCCCCGCCGCCGGCCGCGGCAAACCCCAGCGAGCCCCAGAACAGCAGACCTACGGCCCCCGAATAAAATATCATGTCCGCCCCCGCCTGTATCAGGACGGCCAGCGCGCAAATTTTTACGGGCAGGTTCTTCAGGCCGCCGCTGACAAGGCCGGCGCCGGCGGCCAGCAGAAAAAATATTGCCGCCGGGAAACCGGCCTCCGCCGCCAGGTTGAACAGTTCGCCGTGCGCGTGCAGGGTCCCGTGGCCGTAATAGGAAACCCCGTCGAAATAGGAGAATTTGAAGAGTTCGAAAGCCCGCTCGAACGTCCCGGGGCCGAAACCGAAGAGCGGCTCCCGCAGCGCGGCCTCCAGGGCGGCGCCCCAAAGGCGGGGGCGCGCGAAAGCGCGCGGATCCGAGAATTTCAGGAACCCCTCCAGGGAAGAGGCGGGCAGCAGCGCCGCTCCGGCCGCGGCGGCCAGCAGCAGTACGGCCAGGGCGCGCCGGCTGCCGGAAAGGAAAAGCCCGGCGGCGGCCGCCAGGAACGCCGCCAGCAGGGCCCCGCGCGACCCCGACGCCAGTATCCCGGCCGCCAGCAGCAGAGCGCCGGCGGCGGCCAGCCATTTCCGCTTTCCCTCGCCGCGCGCGGCGTAAAGAGCGGCGGCCGAAAAAGCGGCGGCGCAGAAGGCGGCAGAATAATTGGGATTAGAGCCTATCAGCCCCGTGGGGCCGAGCCCGAGGGCCCGCTGCGCCAGGAAGGCGGCCGCGCAGGCGCCGCCCAGCGCACAGACGGCGGCCAGCCAGTTCTTTTCCCCCTCGCCCGACAGCGCGTACAGGAAGACGAGGCCCAGCAGCGCCTGCCCGGCGAATACCGGAACGGAGAGAACAGGGTCGGAGGAAAACGCCGCCGCCGCGGCCAGCCAGGCGAAGAATAACAAAGCCGCCGCCGGAGGGCGCGAAGAAAACGAAACCCGGCCCAGCAGCGCCCAGCCAAGGAAGAGCGCCGCGAAAACGCCCCACGCAAAAGCGGAGCGGAGGCCGGACAGCGAAAAAGCGAGGACCAGAAAGCCGGCCGGCGCCCAGGCGGAATACCTGGCCAGGAACTCGCGGACCCGGCTCATTTGTAAACCTCCGCGCGGCGGCGCTCGAGCCCGGCCGCCTGCTTTTCCCTGCCGGGCACCGAGTAGATCCGGCGCAGCGCGCCCCAGGCGGACGGGCTATATCTGTTCTCCAGCAAAGCCATTTCAAAATAGACGGCGGAAGTGAAACCGGCGTCCCGCGCCGTCAGGTTCACGCGGCCGAGGAACTCCAGCGCCGGGGCCCTGAAAAGTTTAGACTCAAGAGCGGGCAGCAGCTCGGCCTCGGCCCGCGCGGCCGAGCCCCTGACCGCGGCGGCCAGCGCGCGGCCGCGGGCTTTTTCAAAAGCGAGACTTTGCCGCCCCAGGCCGAGCAGGGCCGCTTCCAGCAGTACCGCCAGCGCGAGCGCGGCCGCCAGATAACGGCGGGAAGGCCTCACGGCTTCCCCGGCCGGGGCCTCGGAGCTGAGCAGGTAGCAGAACAGCCAGAAGTTAGCCGGCACCGAAAGCCCGAAGTCCACCAGCGAATGGGCGAGCGCCGCTATTACGGAATACCTGGCCAGCCCGGTCTTGCGCCGGGCCGCGCTCAGCAGCAGCCAGAACCAGAGAGCCGCCGCGGGCAGGCCGTTCTCGGCCAGGAACTCCAGGTAATAATTATGCGCGTAGATCGCGTGCTCCCTGAAAGCCCCCCCGGCCTGGAAAGCCGACTGCGCCCAGCTAAAGGACGCGTGGCCGAAACCGGCCAGCGGGCGGGCCGAGAACATCTCCCAGGCGCTGCGCCACCAGGCCAGCCTGCCCGCCACGGAATCGGCCTGCAGCAGGTACAGCACCAGCAGGGCCAGCGCTCCCAGCGCCGTCATCAGCCAGGCGTTCTCCCTCAGCTCTCCGCCTTTGAGGCGGTGCGCCGCGTAGAACCCGGCCGCCGTCAGGCCGGCCAGCGCCGCGCCGAGCGACTGCGTCCAGACGACAAGGATGATCATCGCCCCGGCCAGCGGCCACGCCCGGCGCCCGAGGGCCAGCGGGACCATCATCACGGCGTAAAGCGCCAGGGCGTTAAGATTGGTAAGCGGCGGCCGGTCCCCGAAGTTCTTAAGGACGAAGACCTGCAGCACAGAGAAGCCGAAAACCAGCCAGGCGCCGGCGCTCACCGCCAGGTCCGTTTTGGCGCGTTCTTCTTTATTAAGGAAAGAGGCGAAAAGGAAGATCAGCAGCCCGGCCGCGTAATTTCCCCACTCGTTGAAGATCTGCCCCCTGAAAGGGCTGCAGACAAGCGACGCCAGGGTAAGGGCCGCGGCGCCCCAGAGCGGGTAGAACCGGGGGGCGAAGAGCCCGGCGGGGACGCCGCGGGTTTTCAGGCCGAGGAACAGCCACGCCAGGCAGGCGAGCAGCACGGCCTGCTGGAAAGCCAGCTGCAAAGGCAGGTCGAAGACCGCCTGCAGCAGCGGGGAAAGCGCCAGTACGGCGGAGAAGGTGTAGCCCAGCATTTTTTATAAAAACAAAGGGCCAGGTTCGCCCCTGGCCCTTTATTTCAGCGACTGTTTTACTTAATCCTCTATTATCCGGGGCGTTACGAAGATCAGGAGCTCCATCCTGGTGCGGGACATGGATTTCTTCTTGAAGAGGTAGCCGAGTATCGGGATATCGCCCAGTATCGGCACTTTGAAGACGGCCTCCGACTGGGTGTCGTGGATCAGGCCGCCGATCACTATCGTTTCGCCGTTGCGGATTATCACGTTGGTATCGGCCGACCGGGTGTCTATGCCGGGGGCGCCGCCGGCCACCGGGGTGATGGTGGCGGAGGGCTGGCTTACCGACGGGTTGATCTTCATGGAGATGCGCCCGTCGGAATTGATCGTGGGCGTAACCTTCAGGATGATGCCGGTGGTAAGGTAGGTGACCTTGGTGGTGGAGATAGGCGGGGTGGCCGCCGTGATCTCCGTGGTCGTGTAGGGGATCTGGGTGGTGATATTGATGTTGGCTTCTTTATTGTTGAGCGTGGCCACCTTGGGATCGGAAAGCACCTTGGCCTTGCCTTTCTTGGCCGCGGCGGTGATGACCGCGTCGAACATATAATTGGCCGCCACCTTGCCCAGGCGGAAGGCGCCGTAGACGACGTTGGCCGGCAGGTTGACGCCGGAGCCGCCGGTGGTGCCGCTGAGCGGCGAGCTGACCATCTGGGCGCCGCCGCCGGTCACGCCGGGGGACTGGATCCCGGGGGTATTTCCGCCCACGCTGAACTTGTTGGCGGAATTGCCGGAACCGAAATAAGTGCCGTTCTTCTCGCCGTAGCCGGACCAGCTGATGCCGTAGTCCAGAGAATTGTCGAGGGAAACCTCCACCAGCTTGACCTCTATGAGCACCTGCTTGGGCACGCGGTCGAGGCTGCGTATCAGGCGGGCGGTGGCGTCCAGGCCCAGCGGCGTGTCCGTGACCACCAGGGCGTTGTTGTTCGCGTCGGCGTTGCTGCTGGCCTTGGTGCGGCCTTCGGCGGTGGCGACCGCGTCCACCTGCGTTTTCACCTCTACGGCTTTAGAGTAGTTCAGGAAGAACACCCTGGTCTGCTGCATGGCCTTTTTCTGCTCGGCCAGGAAGGTGGCGGGGGTGGAGATGCGCAGGATATTGTCTCCGACCTGCTGCGCGGCGAGGCCCTTCATGTTAAGAATGGTCTTGAAAGCCTCGTCGAAAGGGACCTTGGTCAGGCTGATCGTGAGCGTGCCGGAAACTTCGTCCCCGTAGATGATATTGATGCCGGCCTTGGCGGCCAGCATGTCGATAACCTCGCGCATGTCCGCGTCGCTGTAGTCGAAGGTTACCGGGTCGCGGGAAAGGTTGTCCATTATGGCGCGCGTCTGGGAGACCGTATAGGTCCTGCGGGCGGCCGGCGGAGTGATGCCGCGGTCCAGGTCGGAAGGCTTTATCGGGGCGGCCTCCAGGGTCATCTCTATCGGCTTATCCTGGGCCTGGGCGGCGTTGGGGGAAATAACGGTCACCCCGGCCGGCGCGGCGGGGGCGGCGGGGGCGTCCTTGACCGCGGGCCGCGGGGCGGGGCGGGAACCCAGTATTACTATAAGTTCGGAGCCCTTGCGGGTTATCTCGTAGGCGGTCCGCTGCGAAAGATCCATCACCACGCGGGAAACGCTGACCGGGCTGGTTTTGAACTGGCCGGTGCGCACGCGCGTCAGAGCGCCGCCGTTAACGGGGATCTCCTGCAGGGTTTTCATCCGGGAGTCCAGCAGCTCGATCACCAGCTTGGGCGGATTGTCCATCGTAAAAGCTTTGTATTGTACCGGGCGGTCGCTGGCGATGTAAACGCTGTCAGCGGAAACCCGCACCGACTGGACCGTGGCGTTTTCCAGGGCGTAGATCAGCGGGGTATTCTGGGCGAGGAAAATAGCCGTAACGGCCAAAGTTATTATTTTTTTCATTTTTAATCTCTCCAAGGCACCTTGCCGCGCGGCTTTCCCGGCGTCCCGCGCCTCCGCGGAGAACGGGGTTTATTCCTTCTCGCGCAGGTTAAGCTGGTGCACTTTCTTGTCTTCGGTCATCAGGATGACCTGTTTGCCCTTTACCAAGCCGGAAACTCCCGGCACAGTTTTTTTCTTGGAATCCACGAGATGCCCCGCTTTCAGCGTGTAAAGCAGCCCGGTGACCTGGTCGCGGAGCAGCGCCTGCCGGCCGCGTGAATCTTCGAGTATGCCGGTCAGCGTCAGCCCGTACACCGTAAAGGAACCCTTTGCCACCTGCTGGGAAGAGGCCTCCGCCTTGGCGGCTTTGCCGCCCCCTTTCTGATCGCCGAACATGGTGGCGGGGATCAGCGGGTCCCGGGGATTGACCGGTTTATACACCTGGTCCACGGTGAGGACCGGGGTGGTGGAAACCGCGACCTGGGCATGGGCGCCGGCCGCGCAGGCCGTCAACAGGGCGATGATCATGAATCGCATATTTTTAGCCATTGTACTGGTAAGCCACCAGCGTAAAGCGGGCGACCAGGGAAAAGTCCGACCCGACGCTGGCGGACATGGTAAGGTTCTCGGAGGTCAGTATCCTCTCCTCCAGCCCCAGGGCCGTCAGGAAGCGGCCCACGTCGTGGTAGTTGCCTTTGAGCGCTATGACGTACGAAACCTTGGTGAAATACTCCACCGGGGCGCTGCCGCCCGGGGTGATGGACTGGATGTCCACCTTGTGCTTTTTGCTCAAAGCGGTTATGGTGCGCAGCAGGTCGGGGAGCTTGCGCTCCCGGGGGAGTTTCTTCTGGGCGGCTTCCTTCTCGGCGCTCAGGCTGACCAGCTTGGCCTCGAGGTCCTTGTACTTGGCCTTCTGCATCCTGGCCTTGTTGATGTCGGACTCGAGGACGGCGACCTTCTTGGTGTTTTCCTCTATCTTAACGGCCGTGGGCAGCCAGAAATAGAACAGGTAGCCGTAAATGAAGAGGCCGCCGAACAATACGCCGGCGAAGATCTGGCCGATCTGTTCCTTTGTCAGTTGCATCTTGTTCATTTTTTCACCTGCTGGGCGTATTTCACCGTGATCGGAGCGGTAAAGCGCTTCCCCTCTTCGGTTTCCGAGACGGAGATGCTGCCTACCCCGACCTCGGAATAGGGCCCGGCCGTTTCCAGCGAGTTTATCCAGTAGGCCAGGTCGTACGCCGAGTTGGAGTTCACCGCCATGTCCACCTTCATCGAGTCGCCGGTGAGCGAGGTGCCCACGTTGGTGAACCAGATGGTGGCGGGCAGGTCGTTGGTAAGGTCCTGCAGGAAATTAGTGTAGATAAAGCGGCCCCGGTTGATCCGGCCGATGGAGTCCAGGTAGCGCTGCACCTCGGCGATCTGGGCTTCTATGGCCTTTACCTGGTCCACGTCCTTCTGCAGGAGCTTGAACTCGGCCTGGCGCTTGGTGAGGGCGGACTCGATGGTCTTGGCGCGCGTTATATGCCACAGCGACGCCACCACGAGGGTGGCCACTACGAGAACGCCGGCGAGCACGGCCTTGGCTATGACGGCCTTGCGGTTTATCCGCTCTATGTATTCCGGGGGGATCAGATTGATCTTTATCATTCTTCCCAATCCTTAAGCTTGCGCAGCGCCAGGCCGGCGGCTACCGCCAGGGCGGGCAGCACGTCCTTGGGCATGTTCTTGGGGGGCTCGGTCAGGAACGCCAGCGGGTTCATCACCTCGGCCGGCACCTTGAACTCGGCGGCGAGGAACTTGGTGATGTTCCCCAGGTTGGCGATGCCGCCGGACACGATGATCCTGGAAATGGAGTGTTCGACCCCCTGGGAGAGGTAGAAATCGATGGAGCGGGAAACCTCGGTGCACAGGTCCTTGAGCACGCCGGAGGCGGCCTTGGAGACGGCGATGCCGTCGCGGTCGAACGCTTCGATGGCGGCGGCCTTGTCCTCGTCGGAGACCAGCACCGACTTGTTCTTTTTCACGGCGTCGGCGGCGGCCGCGTCGCCCTTGAGCATCTTGGAGACGGTCTTGTCGAAAGTGGAGCCGGCGATGAAGATGTCGCGCACGACGCGGGTGACGCCCTGCGACACGATGGAGAGGTTGGTCACCTTCTGGCCGATATTGAGCAGCAGCACCGAGCTGGCGGTTTCGCCTTTGGGCGCCAGCTTCTCATAGAGGGTTTCAAGGGCGAAGGAATCCACGTCGATGATGAGGGGGTCGAGGCCGGCGCCGGTGATGATGTCGATCTTGTCCTGCACGGCCTCCCGCTTGGCGGCCACCAGCACCGTGTCCATTTTGGGCTCGCCGCTGTCGGAGGTCTCGTTAAGAATGTAGTAGGTCAGGTTTACGTCTTTGATGTCGAACGGGATGAACGGCTCGGCCTCGACGTTTATCGTCAGGGCCAGCTCTTTCTTGGAAAGCTTGGGCAGCTTGACGTAGCGCACGATCACGGCGTTGCCGGAAATGGAGGCGGCGGCGTAACGGGCCTGTATGCCCTTTTTCTTAAGGTAGGTCTTTATTTCCTGGGAGATTATCGCCTTTTTCTCTTCGGGCGGGGTGTCCGCTTTTATGGCCAGCGGGATATAGCCCCAGTCCTTGAGCTTTATGACTTTTTTCTCTTCGGCAAAACAAACGACCTTTACGGCGTAATTACCGATGTCGATGCCTATAACTTCTTTAGGCGGGAACATCATTTTTGCCAGATTTGAAAGCATCTAGTTTAAAAAGCCCTCCGTACAGACCTAACCCGACTCGTTCTTTAACGCCAAGTTTTAGTATAGAACAATTATATTAAATAATTATTACAAGTCAACAGGCTAAAAGCAAATCCCGGCCCCGCTGGAACCGAAGCGCTCCCGCCCGCGTTGCCGGGGCCGGGGCTATTTGCTTAAATATCCCCATGCAAGGAGCTATCATAGGTCTGACCGGGGACGCGGAAAGCCCGCTGCTGCCGGCCTTTAAAGCCGCGGGGCACAAGCTGACCTGTCTGTGCGGGGACGCGCCGGCGCTCAAGGCCGCGGGCAGGCTGCTGCCGGAGGCGGTCCGCTACGGAGACCTTGAGACCCTGCTCTCCAAAGCGGAGAAGCTGGATTTCGTCCTGGTAAGCGGCGCCCCGGAGCGGCGCTTCAGGGCCGCGCTGCGCGCGCTGGAGAACCGCCTCCACGTGATCTGTGAAACGCCGTTCTGTTTTTCCACTTCCGACTTCGAAACCCTGCGGACCGAGGCCGCCAGGAACGGCCTGACGCTGGCCGCGCTTCAGCCCTGGGAGCGGAGTTCCGCCTGGCTGGCGCTGGAAAAGATCTTTACCGGCGGCCTGCTCGGCCGGCTCCGCTGGGCGGAAACCCAGTTGTTCCTGCCGGGGCCCGCCCCCGCCGGCGGAATAACCGCCGCCGCCGGGTGGCAAGCCTTCTCCATGCTGCTGGGCGCCGTGCGCCTCCCCCCCTCGGCCCTGGCGGCGAGGCTGACGCCGGCGCCGGAGCCGGGCGCCGCGCCGTGCGACGAAACCGCCGCTTTCCAGGTGCACTTCGGCGGCGCGGACGGCGTCGTGCATCTTTTTTCCGGCAGCCACGCCCCGGGCGCGCGCGTCGCCGCCGCCGGGGAAAAAGGCCGCCTGGAACTGGACGGAGACCTGCTGCGCCTGGACATAAAGGGCGTTCCGCCGGAGACCGTCAAACTGCGCGACAGCCTGGCCGCGGGCGGGAACCGTCCGGAATGGCTGGCCGAAGAATTGCGGGATTTCGCGAGGGAAACGGAGCGGAAGCTGCCGCCGGGCTCGGGCCTGCGCAACGCCCGCTACTGCGTCAAGCTGCTGAAGAACGCCTACTACTCCGCCGCGGTAAGGTCCGCGGCGGTTCCGTTGTAAATATTTTTTATCGGACGGCCCGGCCGCCGTCTCAGCCGGAAGTTTCCTGCTTGTCCGGATGCAGGATCGCCAGGAGGAACCTGCTTATCTCCTCGCTGGCGCGGTAGACCTGGAGGCCGGCGCGGGACAAGAAGAACAGCGTAAGGCCCAGGAAGAAGGACTGGTAGATCCATTCAAAGTCGCTGATGAAAGGGAAGATGGCGGCCTGGAAAGCGTAGTAGGCGAAGAGCAGGGAGAGGATCTTGACGATATTGCAGAAGAGCTCCCCGGCCTTGGGCACGAAATCCAGCAGGCCGTCCACCGCGGGCACGGATTCCGCGCCGAAACCTACGAACGCCGCCACCGCCAGCAGCGAGACCACGGCGCTGAGGAACACGCTTACCGGCAGCTTCTGGCTGAAGAAAGGCAGGGCCTGGGCGAAAGGCAGCTGCTCTACGAACCACCCGATGGAGAAAAGCGTGAACAGCACGATCAGCGTTTTCACGGCCTTCACCAGCAGGGTCCTGAAAAGTTCTTTTTTAGCCATAGCATGAAATCTAACAAAATAAGGCCGCGTTCGCAACACCGCGCGGCGGCCGTCCATTTAATTTAATATGTAATAAAATTATAATTATTGAAAAAGCCGCTTTTTTGTGCTAGTATTAGGGCTTAAGCGCGCAGGCGCGTGGAGGGAGAAAATTATGATCGTTGAAAGAACCGAATACAAAGGCCAGCCCGTCCTCATACTCAAGAGGAACGAGAACGACAAGTACCCGTTCTCCTTCGGCCTCTCGAAAGCCCGCCTCATCATAGAGGGCTTCGAAGAGATTAAGAAGTTCGTGGCCGAGAACGACAACAAAGAAGAGAAGAAGTAGTTTTTTTCTTTTTTCCTGACGATAGATGCCGTCGAAACCAGAGCTTGCGATAGCCGGGTTTTATGACGGCATTTATCTTTTTTACGGCGCGGCGAATTCCCTGCTGACCTTCGGCCTGGACCGCCGCTGGCGCGCCCTGGCCGCCGCCATAGCGGCCCGCGGCGTTCCCGCAAAAGCCAGGGTCCTGGACGCCTGTTGCGGCACCGGGGACTTTTCCCTGGCCCTTAAGAAGGCCCTGGGGCCCGGCGCGGAGATCGCCGGCGCGGACCTCAGCGCGGCCATGCTCTCCTCGGCGCGCGAAAAAAACGCGGGCATGAAGTTCGTCCTGGCCGAAGCCAAGGAACTTCCTTTCCCGGACGGTTCGTTCGACCTGGTAACCATCTCTTTCGCCACCCGCAACCTCAACATAGACAAGCAAAGACTGCTGGCCGCGCTGAGGGAATTCAGGCGCGTGCTCAAACCCGGCGGCCTGTTCCTGAACCTGGAAACCACCCGCCCGGAAAACCCGGCGCTCTGGTTCCTGATGCGGACCTATGTCAGGTCCGTCATAGGGCTGCTGAACCTGCTGTCCCCCAAAAGCCGCGCCTCCTACTCTTTCCTGAAACACACCATGCTGAATTTCTACTCCGCACGGGAATTCTCCGCCCTGCTCGCCGAAGCGGGCTTCTCCGGCCCTTCTTACAAAACGCTTTGCCCAGGCGCGGTGGCCGTTCACACTGCCCGCTGCTGATCAGCCCCGCCCCGCCCGCAGCCTGTTCCGTATCATCCTGAGTATCACAAAAGCTTCCCGCTCGCGCTCCTCCAGGGCCCCGCCCAGGTACAGTATCGTTTCCCGGCAGTCCGGGATCACTTTTTTGGAGAGCGCGTTGCAGCGGCGCTGGGTTCTCTTCAGTTCGCGCGCCAGCCGCAGCGCCGACGTTTCAAGCCCGGCCAGTTCGGCCAGCGGCGGCAGCGCCGAGGCGAAGGCGCGCGCCGCGGCGCCGGCGGCGGCGGGGGTTCCTCCCGGCCCGAAAGCGGCGCCGGAAACCCGCGCTTCCGCCGAGGCCTCCGGCAGCCTCAGGCCCATGAGGCGCCGCTCCCTGACTTTAACGGCGCAGCCCGGCTTAACGCCCAGCGCCGCCCTGTCCACGGCCTCCGAACCGGCGTCCAGTTCCGCCTCGCGCAGCGCCGCGTACGCGCGGGCCAGGAGTTCCCGGGAAAGTGCTTTCGCCCCCGCCGCGCGCCTGGAACGCGCGTCCAGTTCCAGCAGCAGCAGTTCTCTTTTCTGATCGAGCAGGGCGAAGCCTTCCTCCGCGAAAGCCAGCTGCCTGCGCAGCGCCAGCAGCGCCGATTTAGTCGCGGGAATTTCCAGCAGAGCCATTCTTTCCTCCCGGCCTGAACGTTAAAATATCTTCACGGCTTCGCCGCTTCGGGCGCCGTTTTTCCCTTGTAATGTTTTTCCAGCAGCGCTTCATTGACCCTGCGCAGCTCGTCGCGCGGCAGCAGGGAAAGCATTTCCCAGCCCAGGTCCAGGGTGGCGCCTATGGACCTGTCCTCGCGTTCCCCCTGCGTAAGGAAGCGCCGCTCGAACGCCGCTCCGAACTTCAGGTAAACCTTGTCCGCCGCGCTCAGCTCCTCCTCGCCGATAATATCCGCCAGCGCGCGCACGCGCTTGACGTAGGCGTAGCAGGCGAAAAGCTGGCTGGCCAGCGCCGGGTGGTCGGCCCGGGTATAGCCTTCGCCCACGCCGTCCTTCATCAGGCGCGACAGGCTGGGCAGCCCGGCGATGGGCGGGTAGACCCCGCGCTGGAAAAGCTCGCGGTCCAGCACTATCTGGCCCTCGGTGATATAGCCGGTCAGGTCCGGCACCGGGTGGCTGATGTCGTCGGAGGGCATGGTCAGGATGGCGGTCTGCGTGATCGAGCCGGGCGAACCTTCGATGCGCCCGGCCCGCTCGTAAATAGCCGCCAGGTCGGAATAGAGGTAGCCGGGGTAGCCTTTGCGGCCAGGGATCTCGCCCCTGGCCGTGCCCACCTCGCGCAGGCTCTCGCAGTAATTGGTCATATCCGTCAGCACCACCAGCACGTGCTGCCCGCAGTCGAAGGCCAGGTGCTCGGCCAGGGTCAGCGCGGCGCGCGGCGTCAGCAGCCGCTCCACTCCCGGCGCGTCGGCCAGCGACAGGAACATTGCCACGCGGCCCAGGGCCCCGGATTCGGCGAAGTCCCGCATGAAGAAGTCGGCCACGTCGCGCTTTACGCCCATCGCCGCGAAAACTATCGAGAACTCCGTGTTTTCGCCGGGCAGTTTGGCCTGGCGCACCAGCTGCGCGCAGACGCGGTCATGCGGCAGCCCGTTGCCGGAGAAGATCGGCAGCTTCTGGCCGCGCACCAGGGAATTCATGCCGTCTATGGCGGAGATGCCGGTCTGTATGAATTCCCTCGGATAGCTGCGGGCCACCGGGTTTATGGGCGCGCCGTTCACGTCGCGCCTGTCGCCGGAAAGCGGCGGCGGCCCGCCGTCGGCCGGGCGCCCCAGCCCGTCGAACACCCGCCCCAGCATGCTCTTTGAAACCGGCAGGCGCAGGCTTTCCCCCAGGAAGCGGGCCCGCACCGTGCTGCCGGACAGCCCCTCGGTGCCCTCCAGCACCTGCACCAGGGCCCGCTCTTCGGAGATCTCCAGCACCCGGCCCAGGCGCGGCCGGCCGCCCGGCCCAACGATCTCCACCAGCTCGTCGAAGCCGGCGTCGCGCACCCGTTCTATTACCACCAGCGGCCCCTCTATGCGCGAAGCGCCCAGGTATTCCAGGCCCCGGTCCTCCACGCGGTTCATGCGGCCTCCCCGCCCGAATTTTTTTTCTCCAGGCCCGCCAGTTCTTCGGCCACCCTCGCGGCCAGCCGCTCCAGCCCGTCCGGGCCGCCGCCGGGATAGGCGGTCTTCGCCCGCAGTATGGCCGGCACGCAGGGCAGGGCGGAAATAACGGCCAGCGCGGTCCCGCCTTTTATAAGGTCCCGGGCGCCGCGCGACAGCGCCATTATTATCTTGAGCAGCGCGGCCTGTTTCTCCAGGGGGCAGTAGGCGTCCTCGGCGTCAAAAGCGTTCTGCGACAGGAAACCGTCGCGCAGCATCCCGCCTATGAACAAGTGCAGCCGCTGGCTGTCGGGCAGGGAGTCCGGCCCCACCAGCCTGGCGATCTGGCGGTAATGCTCCTCGCGCTGCAGCGCCTCCATGGCCTCGTCGCGCAGCGCCCGCCAGCCCGGGGCGGTCTTTTCCCAGCTCTCTCCCACCTCGTCCAGATAATCGGAATAGGAACGCAGCCAGTTTATGGAAGGGTAATGCCTGGCGTTGGCGAGTTCCGTGTCCAGCGACCAGAACACGCGCGTGAAGCGCCGCGTGTGCTGCGTGACCGGCTCCGAAAAATCCCCGCCGGGGGGACTGACCGCCCCCACGATACTTACCGAGGCCGGCTCCCCTCCCAGCGTGGTCACCGCCCCGCCGCGCTCGTAGAACTGGGCCAGGCGCGCCGGCAGGCTCGCCGGGAAACCTTCTTCCGCGGGCATTTCCTCCAGGCGGGCCGACATTTCGCGCAGCGCTTCCGCCCAGCGGCTGGTAGAATCGGCGAACACCGCGACGTCGTAGCCCATGTCCCGGTAATATTCCGCCATGGTTATGCCCGTATAGATGGAGATCTCGCGCGCGGCCACCGGCATATTGGAGGTATTAGCTATAAGGATGGTGCGCTCCATCAGGGGACGCCCGGTACGCGGGTCCTTCAGTTTCGGGAACTCGCGCAGCACCTCCGTCATTTCGTTGCCCCGTTCGCCGCAGCCGATAAAGATGATTATCCCGGCGTCGGACCACTTGGCCAGCTGGTGCTGGGTTATGGTCTTGCCTGTGCCGAAGCCTCCCGGGATGCAGGCGCAGCCGCCCTTGCCCAGCGGAAAGAACGTATCTATGATCCGCTGGCCGGTCACCAGCGGCACGCTGACGCGCCGCCTTTCGCGCGCCGGGCGGGGCAGGCGCACCGGCCACTTCTGGAGCATTTTTATCTCCACGGGGCCGGCGGCCGTTTCTATGACCGCCAGCGGTTCGTTTATGGTGTAGCTGCCCGGCCCGGCGGCTGAGCGCACCCTGCCGCTCACGCCGGGAGGCAGCAGCACCTTATGCGTCACCAGCGGGGTTTCCGCCACCAGGCCGGCGGCCTGCCCCGCGGCCGCCTCCTGTCCGGGCTTCAGCAGCGGTTCGAAGGTCCAGCGGCGCGCCGCGTCCAGCGGATCGGCTCTTTCGCCCCGCTTTATCCAGGCGCCGCTGAGCGCGCGCAGCGCCGGCAGCGGGCGCTGCACGCCATCGTAAATATTACCTATGAGCCCGGGGCCCAGCCACAAAGACAGCGGCGCCCCCGTGCGTTCCACCGGCGCCCCGGGCTTCAGCATGGAGGTCTCCTCGTACACCTGCACCGTGGCCAGGTCGCCCGCCTGCCGTACCACCTCGCCCACCAGCCCCAGCTCCCCGACGCGCACTACCTCGTACATGGCGGCGCCGGCCATGCCTTTAACCGTGACCACCGGCCCGCTTATTCGCGTTACAAAAGGCCGCCCGCTTTTTTCAGCGTTCGTCATCGGCGCCTCCCCCGCTGCCCGGGCCCAGCAGGCGCCCGCGCAGCTCCGGCCAGAACCGCTCCAGCCGGGCCCTGAAGCTGTTGTCCCAGTACTGCCGGCCCTCGCCGTCGCGGACCAGGACCCCGCCGCCCGGGTTTGATATTTCTTCCAGGCGTATTTCCAGCGGCCCGCGGCCGGCACGGCGTTCTATTTCCGCCGCCAGGCCGGTTGCCGCGGCCAGGTCCTCCGGCGCCAGCGACACTATGAATTTATCGCCGTCCATGCGGCTGACGGCCTGCGCGGCCAGCTCTGCCAGCACCGCGGCCGGGCCCGCGGCCGCGGCTTCCGCCGGCAGCCTGGCCAGGGCGTCTTTTTTTATGGCGTCGAGCAGGCGTTCCAGGCTGTCGGCGCGCAGCCTCCCGGCCTCTGCCGGGACGGCGGCCAGCTGCATTTCACGGCGCCGGGCTGCCGCGGCCAGGGCTGAAGCGAGGCGGGCGGCCTTGTCCTCGCGCGCCCGCGCTTCGGCCGAAGACACGATCTTCTCCGCCTCGGCCGCGGCCCCGGCCAGGATCCCGTCGCGCTCGCGCCGGGCGGTTTCCAGTATCGCCCTTTCAAGGGCTTCAGCGTTCCCGGATGTCGGCATGTATCTCCACTATCAGCGGCCGCTGCCGCTCGAGCTTTATCTCGTCCACCTGGGCCCGCACCAGCGCGGCCGCCGCCTCGGTCATTACGATCACTTCGCAATCGGCGCTGCCGGCCGCCCTGGCCAGCGCGGCGGCGGCTTCGCCGGCGCCCTCTACGGCGACGGCCTCGACGCCCGCCAGCCGGAAGCCGCGCGCCGTGTCCTCGTCGGCTATGCACCAGAACTTCATACCTGGATCTTCTGCAGCAGCATTATGGCTATCACGAAGCCCAGTACCGCCAAACCTTCGGCCAGCGCCACGAACAGCAGGCTGCGTATCAGCAGCTCGGGTTTTTCGGCGGCGGCTCCCATAGCCGCGGAACCGATCCGCGCCACCGCGTAGGCGGAGCCCAGCACGCAAAGCGACATCGTCAGCGCGGCGGCGAACCCCAGCCAGACCGTGCTGCCGGCGCTGCCGGCTCCGGCGGGCTCCGCCAGGGCGGCCGAGGCCCCCGGGCAGAGCGAGAGCACGCAGGCCGCGACCACGGCCCCTAACATCACGTTCTTGTTTTTCATTTCATTCCCCCTGGCTCAAGGACGAACGGCTTGAACGGCCTGCCGCCGCCTTCAAAGAACTTCCCGAAAAATTCATAATACTCGAGGCGCAGCGCCTGTACCGCCGCCACCAGGCCCTCCAGGCCTATGGCGGCGGCGTTGCCCGCCAGCACCGCCAGCAGTCCGGCCGCGCTGTTGTGGCCCCAAACCTGGTCGGCGGCGTCGCGCAGCGACCAGGCCGCCGCCAGCAGGGCGGCGTGGCTCATGGCGTAAGCCGCCAGACGCGCGAAGCTTACCGTATTGGCCAGGTACAGCAGCGCCCCCTCGAACGTCCCCACCAGCGCCTCCGCCGAAATTTCAAGCCAGCCTTCCGTTTTATTCCCTCTCCGGCGTTCGGCCAGGCATTCCAGCGGCTTTTCCAGCGCCCAGCAGACCAGGGCCGCGCCCAGGAGGGGCAGCCCGAAGCGCGGGGCCAGGCCGCCGGACAGCGTAAGAATGGCCGACCAGTAGAACAGCAGGCCGGCGCCGCCGAACCTGCCCAGCAGCGCGCCCAGCCTGTCGCCGGCGGCGAGGCGGTTCAGGATGTTCAGCCCCGCGCCCAGGCTTATGACGGCCGCGCCCGCGTACAGTGCCGCCAGGACAAGGCCGAAGGGGTCGCCCTCCAGCGGGTCGCGCCACAACGCGTATTTCCTTAAACTTTCCAGGCCGAAACAGCTTCCGTAGACCAGCCCGAACGCGGCGGCGGACAGGCCGCAATAAGCGGCCAGGCGCCCGGCCGCGCGCGCGGCCCCCCTGCCCTTCAGCGCCAGCCACGCCCCGCCGGCGCAGACTACCGCCCCGTGCCCCGCGTCGCCGAACATCGCGCCGAACATCAAAACATAGATCACCGCCGCCGGCGCCGTCGGGTCCGCCTCGCCGTACCCGGGCAGCCCGTACGCCCGCACTACCCCGGCAAAAGGCCGGAACAAGGGCGGCGGGTCCAGCAGCACGGGGACGTCGCCTGCCGCGGGCGCGGCCTTGAGGACCAACCGTCCCGCGGTGGCGGCCTCCAGTTCCAGCCGCACCTCTTTGGCTTTAGGCGCGGGCACCCAGCCGGAAAGCAGCGCCGCCGCCGAAGTCCGCGGCAGGCTTTGTTCGGCTTCGAGCAGCCGCTCTTCCAGCGCCGCCGCGCCGCCGGCCGCCGCCAGCGCGCCGCGGGACCTGTCGGCAAGTTCTTCCAGGGCGCTCCCGGCCAGTTCGGCGCGCAGCCTGCATTTTTTTTCTTCTGCCGTGAAATAAGCCGCCGCGGCCTCCAGCGTCAGGCCCGGCCTGCCCGGTGGCGCCTCCGGGCTGAACCCGGCGTTCTTCAAAGCCGCTTCCAGCCCGGCGGCGGAATCCCGGTCGGCCAGTCCGAGCACTACGGTCCGGCCGGCGCGCTCCGACAGCGCCGACAGCAGCCATTTCTCGTCGGGGGCCGCGGCCAGCCGCCTGAAATTCTCCGACGGCAAACTCCCGGTAAAGCAGCGCAGGAAGCGGAAATCCCCCAGTTTGTCCGACGGCAGAGGCACCGCGGCGTAAGCCGCCCCTTTTTCTTTGGCCGCGATCGCCGCGGCCAGGGCCTCCGCGGCCAGACGCCGGCGCTCCAGCAGCGGAAGCGCCTGCGCCTCTATGGCGGCCAGCTCCCGGCCCGCCTCTTCTACATTCAAAGTGTTTCGCCCGGCGCCAAAACCGGCCCCCCTGCCGCCGCCCAGTTGCCGCCGCAGCCCTTCGGCTTTTTTAGCGAGCTCCCTGCAGCGGGCCAGCGCGGCGCCCTTATCCCGCGGCTCCGACGACGTGCAGCCCGGCGCCGCTTCGGCCGGCGCGAGCTGCAGGCAGCCCAGTTTGCCAAGACCCCTCAGCGCGGCCCTGGCGTCCGCGCCCAGCAGCAGCGCGCTCAGCTTCTCCATTCTCACCGGCCTAAACATTTTCTTCCTCGGCGGTCCGTATCAAAAGTCCGCGCAATACCCCGGCGGGAACGCCGAGGCGCAGCCCTTCCGCCACCGTGGTCAGGTTAGCCGCTTCCAGCCGCCTGAGCGCGGCGTAGCCGGTTACCAGGCCGAGGTCCGCCCCGGACCCGCGGAATGCTTTGTTAGCCAGCCGCGCATACCTGCTCCAGGCGGCCCTTTCGGCATTGCCGCCGCCGGCTTCAGGCGCGGCCCGGCCGGCCAGCGCGCGCGCGGCTTCCAGGTCCGGCGCCAGGAGCATGCGCGAGAACCGGCGCCGGTTTATACCCGCGCCGGCCACATGCAGCCGCAGCAGCTCGTTTTTTTCGAACCCGTTAAAGAATTTTCCGCGCGTTACGAGCGCCAGGTGAAAGCTATCCGCTTCCTGCGCGGCGAGGGCGAGGGCCTCCGCCCTGCCTGGGCCCGGCAGCGCGGCGGTTAAAGCCAGCAATTCCGTCAAGTAGGCCTGGTCCAGGGAGGCCTCCAGGAAAAACAGGCTGTTTTCCCCGCTGTAAAGCTTGTAAGCCCGCGCCAGGCCGTCCTTAAGCGGGCCGCCTGGCAGAGCCGCCAGGAGTTCACCGGGGGTCTTCGCGTCCGCCACCCCGGCGCCGTAGGGGCCCATGCCGCCCGGCGGTCCGCAGAGCAGCCTGCGGGCCGTTTCCGGCGAAGCCCCGGCGGCGATCCGCCTGACGGATATTTTCAGGTTCTCCGCCTGCCAGCGCGCCGCCAGCCAGGCCAGGAACTTCGCGCCGGGTTTATTCAAAGAGCGCGCAAGCGCGTGTAATTCCCTGAAGTTTTCTTCTGCCAGGCGCCGCTGTATGCCGGCCGAGGAGGAGAGACCGGCGCCGGGGAACAGCGCCGCGGCCAGCTCTTCCGGAGAAGCGAGGCCGCAAAGGGCGTAAAGCCTGTTTCCTTCGGCCATGCGCGCCCTGCGCCCGTGCAGCCGGGCGGCCAGGTAGTCCAGGTCCTTAAGCGCGGGCATTCTTATCTGTCCCCCAGCACTGCCCGCACGACGAGGTCGACGGCGGCGCGCCGGGCTTTTTCAAGCCGCAGCGAGCTTTTTTCTATCTCCGCCGCCGCGGCGGCCAGGCGCGCGGCCTTTTCCCGCCCGGCTTCTTCCAGGGCGGCGTTGTAAGCTTGCCCGGCTTCCAGACCGGCCTGCGCGGCCGAGGTTTCCAGGAGCTGTCCGGCTTTTTCTTTGGCCTCCGAGATCAGGACGCGGGCGCGCGCGGCGGCCCCGGCGACCAGGCGCCCGGCTTCTGCTTCCGCGGACAATATCCGTAGGATAACTTCGCGCATAGAGCGAAAAAAGCCCCGTAAAGCCCGGCATGGCCGGCGCTTTACGGACAACGGTATTAGTAGTTGTTCCCCCAAGGTCAGATTAGCAAAACCTGTTTAAAAAATGCAAGCCCCCGCCGCGCCCGGACGCGAAACCGCCGCCGGGGCAGAAGCCCGCGGCGGCGGAGGTCGCTGCGGCCCCGCTCAGATCTTTATGAAGATCTTTTTGCGGTACAGCAGCCAGAAGGCGGCCAGCCAGAGCAGCATGTAGGAGAACGCGAAGGCCGCGGAAGCGTTAAGCGGAGAAAGCCAGGCGCCGAAAACGCCGTCGCAGATGAGGATCCTCAGCTGCTCCGGCTCCGCGGCGCCGGCTGCCTGGACTTTATACAGCACTAAAAACTTCAGCAGGAAGATCGGCAGCATGTAGGCGGCGATGGCGTTGATGCCGAATACCTCGAAAGGCCGGCCCCAGGCCTTTATGCCTTTTATCTCTATCAGCCAGTAGGCCGCGGCCAGCAGCCAGAGCGCGAGCCCCGCCGTGAACAGCACGTAAGAGCTGGTCCACAGCGCTTTATTGAGCGGGAAACCCAGGCTCCAAAGCCAGCCGAGAGCGGTCAGCGCGGTGCCGGCGGCCAGCAGGCCTTTCATTTTTTCAAACTGCGTCCTGGCGGACCTCAGCCAGAGCCCGGTGAACAGCCCAAGCATGGTGGTGGCCAGCGAAGGGATGGTGCTGAGCAGCCCCTCGGGGTCGTAGGGGCCCTGCCTGTAAGTGTGGGCGCCCAGCACCGCCCTGTCCACCCAGGCCGCCAGGCTGCCCTCTTTGGTCAGCACGCCCGCCCCGAAGCCGGGCACGGGAATATAGGTCATGGCCAGCCAGTAGCCGGCCAAAGCCGAAATCGTCACGGCTATCTGGGTTTTCAGGCCGGTCTTGAGGAAGAGCAGCGAGGTGAAGAAATAGCAGACGGCGATGCGCTGCAGGACGCCGAGGATCCTGATGGTGGAGGGATGATAGTTGGGGATGGCGTTGAGCACCATGCCGAAAGCGTAGATCACCAGAGCGCGCTTCAGTATCTGCGGCAGCAGGCCGGACGTCTCGCCTTTCTCCAGCCGTTTCGCCAGCGAGAACACGATAGAGACGCCTACGATGAAAAGGAAAAAAGGAAAGACCAGGTCGGTCATGGTCCAGCCGTGCCACTCCGCGTGGTCCAGCTGGCCGTAGGCTTCGCGGTTGCCGGGCGTGTTCACGATTATCATCAGGGCTATGGTTATGCCCCTGAACACGTCCAGCGAGAGCAGGCGGGAGCTTTCCCGCGGTTTGGCGTTTTCCATTGTTCCCCCGGCGTCGGCCGTCACTGCTTGTGCTTTCTGCGGATCTCGGCTATCTTAAGGCGCACCGCGGCCCGGCGCAGCGAGGCCTGGGCGGCGTCCAGGTCCAGGTCGGCCCCGCGCATGGCCAGGGTCTCCTTGGCTTTCTGGTAGGCCTGGCGGGCGCGTTCCTCGTTGACCTCTTTGCCGAGCTCGGCGGCCTCGGCCATTATCAGCACCTTGTCCTTATGGACCTCGGCGAAGCCGTTCAGCACGGAGAAGACCTCCTTGCGGTGGTCCTCCTTATAGTGCATCACGCCTTCCCTCAGCTGTACCACGAACGAAGCGTGGCCCGGCAGTATGCCCATTTCTCCCCCGAAAGCCGGGATGGTGACGAACTCCACCGGCTTATCCGTCAGGACGGTCTTCTCGGGGGTTACGATGGTAAGGAGCAGGTGCTTTTTTTCCATATTAACCGTTTATTGAGCGGCGGCCTGCTGCTTGCTGCGCTCGATGACCTCTTCTATGCCGCCGGCCATCCAGAACGCCTGCTCCGGAATACCGTCCAGGCGGCCGCTGAGGATCTCCTGGAAGCTGCGGATAGTCTCTTTCAGGGGCACGTACTTGCCGGGGCGGCCGGTGAACTTCTCGGCCACGGAGAACGGCTGGGACATGAACTTCTGTATCTTGCGCGCCCTGGTGACGGTGGTTTTGTCCTCGTCGGAAAGTTCGTCCATGCCGAGAATGGCGATGATATCCTGGAGTTCCTTGTAGCGCTGCAGGATCTTCTGCACGCCGCGGGCCGTCTGGTAATGCTCGTTGCCTATCACGCGGGGGTCGAGGATGCGGGAGGTCGAGTCCAGCGGGTCCACGGCCGGGTAAATGCCCAGCTCGGTGATGGCGCGGGACAGCACCACGGTGGCGTCCAGGTGCGTGAACACGGCGGCCACGCCGGGGTCGGTCATGTCGTCGGCGGGCACGTAGACGGCCTGGATGGAGGTGATGGAGCCTTTGGTGGTGGAGGTGATACGCTCCTCCAGGGCCCCGATCTCCGTGGTCAGCGTGGGCTGGTAGCCCACGGCCGACGGCATGCGGCCGAGCAGCGCCGAAACCTCGGCGTTGGCCAGCACGTAGCGGAACACGTTGTCGAGGAACAGCAGCACGTCCTGGCCCTTAACGTCGCGGAAATACTCGGCCTGGGTCAGCGCGGTAAGCGCCACCCGGGCGCGGGCGCCGGGGGGTTCGTTCATCTGGCCGTAGACCAGCGCGGTCTTCGACAGCACGGTGGAACCGTCGGAAAGCTTGGACTCCTGCATTTCCAGCCACAGGTCGTTGCCCTCGCGGGAGCGCTCGCCCACGCCGCCGAAGACGGAACAGCCCTTGTGCTCGCGGGCCACGTTGTTGATGAGTTCCATGATGACCACGGTCTTGCCCACGCCGGCGCCGCCGAACAGGCCGACCTTGCCGCCTTTCATGAACGGGGCCAGCAGGTCTATGACCTTGATGCCGGTCTCGAAGATCTCCGGGGTGGTCTTCTGCTCGGTGAGGGGCGGGGCCTCGCGGTGGATGGGGTGATGCTCCTTGGTCTCTATGGGCCCGCGGTAATCTTTGGGTTCGCCCAGCACGTCCATCAGGCGGCCGAGGCAGGCGTCGCCGACCGGCACTTTAAGGGGCGAGCCGGTATCCTTGGCCTCCAGGCCCTTGCCCAGGCCCGTGGTGGGGCCCAGAGTGATGGCGCGCACGGTGTTGTCCCCGAGGTGCTGGGCCACTTCCGCGACCAGCAGCCGCTCGTGCCCGTCCTCCTGGTACTTTATTTTCAGCGCGTTCAGTATCCTGGGCAGCTGGCCCTGCTGGAACTCTATGTCCAGCACCGGCCCCACTATCTGCACGATCTTTCCGATGTTCATAGCGACTCCTTAGAAATTCACCGCAAAAGTCCCGTCGGCGCGGCGTACCGCGCGCCTATCCGCCCAGCGCTTCCGAGCCGCTGACTATCTCGTTGAGCTCGGTGGTTATCATCGCCTGGCGCGTCTTGTTCATTTTCAAAGTGAGGCCGTCGATCAGTTCCGAGGCGTTCTTGGAGGCGGACTCCATCGCGCTCATGCGCGCGGCCAGTTCCGCCGCCTGCGATTCCAGCAGCGTCCTGTAAAGCTGCGCCCCTATGTGGCGCGGCAGCAGCGCGCCCAGCAGTTCGGCCTTGCCCGGCTCGAAAGAGAATTCCCCGGTCTTTCGCCTGTCGCCGAGCCCCTTCTCCAGGATATGGCGCTTGAGCGGCAGCAGGCGGTCCGTCACTATGCGCTGGGTGAGCATGGACTTGAATTCGTTGTAGATGAGCGTGACGCTTTCCACGGGTTTTTCCAGGTAGACCTTGAGTATAGCGTCGGACAGGAGCTGGGCGTGCACGTAGCCGGCCTTGGGAAAGATCCCCACCATCTCGTGGCCTATCTCCAGGTCCAGGCCCTTCAGGCGCTTCAGGAAGTCGCGGCCCTTGCGGCCGACCACCACCACGCAGATCTTGCGGCCGCGGTTCTCGCGCAGCCAGGCGGCGGCGGCCTTCAGCAGGTTGGTGTTGAAGGAGCCGCAGAGGCCCTTGTCCGCGGTGACCAGGACCAGGCACAGCGTGCCGCCCGGGTGCCGCTCCTCGAACAGCGCCTTGGCCGTCGACGCCGAAAAATCGCCCTCTTCCAGCTCGCCGTACAGGTCCTCTATCAGGCGGTCCATTTCCCGGGCGAACGGCCGGGAGGCCAGGATGGCGTTCTGCGCGCGCTTGATGCGCGCCGCCGCCACCATCTTCATGGCGTAGGTTATCTGTTTGATGCTCTTAACAGACGAAATGTGCTTGCGGATGTCCCTTAAAGAGGCCATAGTTCGGGTTTAAACCTTTGTCTTCTCCAGCACCGCCACGTAATCGGCTATGCCGTCGGCCAGGTTCCACTCGGGCCTGTAGTTGAGCAGGGCCTTGGCCTGGCGCAGGTCGGCCTGCGTCTTGTTCTGGTAGAAAGAGTACGGGTTGTCGAAATACTCGGGCGCCAGGTTCAGCCCCATGGCCTTGTTCAGCGCCTCCACCACCTCGTTGAAATTGCCGGGCTTGCCGCTGCCCAGGTTGCAGACGCCGGACTTCTCCGCGTCGAGCGCGTTCAGGTTGCCGCGCACGATGTCCTTCACGTACACGAAGTCGCGCACCTGCTCGCCGAACTTGAAGATGCGGGGACGCTTGCCGGCCTTCATCTGGTTGTAGAGGTGGAACATCATGCTGGCGGGATTGCCTTTGTAATATTCGCGGGGGCCGTAGACGTTGAAATAGCGCAGCCCGACCAGGGTCATGTCCTTGTGCGCGGCCGCGAACTCGCGCGCCACGTTGTCCATGATGGCCTTGGAGAACCCGTAGACGTTCTCCGGGGCGGGGACCTGTCCCTCGTGCATCGGGCACTCGCCGTTGCCGTAAACCGCCGCGGAAGAGGCGTAGATCACGCGTTTCACGCCGAATTTGAGCGCGTAGGCCAGGACGTTCCTGAAGCCGTCAACGTTCGCCGCCATCATCCGGCGCTGGTCGTGCACGGTGGTATCGGTTATGGCGGCCTCGTGGAAGACCGCGTCCACCGGGCCCGCTTTTTCGAACCAGTCCCGCCCCTGGATGTCGTCGGCGATGATGTCGCCGGTGAAAGAGACGAGGTTCTTGTAATTGCCGGTGGAGAAATTATCCAGCACCGTCACCGCGGCCTTGCGCTCGCGCTCGAGCGCGAAAGCGAGGTTGGAACCGATAAACCCGGCGCCGCCGGTTACTAGGTATTTTTTCATGTCCCGGGTCCTCAGAATTTTTTCTTGAAGTCCGCTATCGCGTCCGCCAGGCGCTTCTCCAGGTCGGCGTCCAGCTGCTTCTTGTCGATGATGTCCGCCAGGAGGTTGGCGTAGCTGTCGCGCGCGAATTTCACCAGCCCGGACTCGAAAGCGCGCACTTTTTCCAGCGGCACGTCGTCCATGTAGCCGCGGGTGCCGGCGAACAGCACCACCACCTGCTCCTGGGCCGGCATCGGGCTGTACTGGTCCTGCTTGAGCAGCTCCACCATGCGCTGGCCGCGGCTGAGCATGTCCGTGCTGGCTTTGTCCAGGTCGGAGCCGAACTGCGCGAAGGCCGCCAGCTCGTTGTACTGCGCCAGGTCCAGGCGCAGCTTGCCGGCCACCTGGCGCATGGCCTTTATCTGCGCGGTGCCGCCCACGCGCGACACCGAGATGCCCACGTTGACCGCCGGCCTGATGCCGGAATGAAAAAGATTGGACTCAAGGTAGATCTGCCCGTCGGTGATGGAGATGACGTTGGTGGGGATGTAGGCCGTGACGTCGCTGGCCTGGGTCTCGATGATGGGCAGGGCCGTCAGCGAACCGCCGCCGTTCTTGTCGCACATCTTGCAGGCGCGCTCGAGCAGCCTCGAGTGGAGATAGAACACGTCGCCGGGGTAAGCCTCGCGGCCGGGCGGGCGCCGCAGCAGCAGCGACATCTGGCGGTAGGCCTGGGCGTGCTTGGACAGGTCGTCGTAGATCACCAGGGCGTGCTTGCCTTCCCACATGAATTCCTCGCCTATGGCGCAGCCGGTATAGGGCGCCAGGTACAGCATGGAGGCGGGCATGGAAGCGGAGGCGGAAACGATTATGGAATATTCCATGGCGCCGTTGTCTTCCAGGATCTTCGCCACGCGGGCCACGGTGGATTCTTTCTGGCCGATGGCCACGTAGATGCAGATGGGGCGCTTTTCTTTGGGCTCGTTCTTCTGGTTGATGATGGCGTCCAGCGCCACGGCGGTCTTGCCGGTCTGGCGGTCGCCGATGATCAGCTCGCGCTGGCCGCGGCCGATCGGGATCATGGCGTCGATGGCCTTCAGGCCCGTCTGCAGCGGTTCCTTCACCGGCTGCCGCTCCACCACGCCCGGGGCGATCACTTCCACGGGGCGCTTCTTCTTGGAATGCAGCGGGCCTTTGCCGTCGATGGGGTTGCCCAGCGCGTCCACCACGCGGCCTATCAGCTCCGGGCCCACCGGCACTTCCAGCACGCGGCCGGTGCGCTTCACGCGGTCGCCTTCCTTGATCAGCGTGTCCGACCCCATGACCACCGCGCCGACGTTCTCGCGCTCGATATTGAGCACCATGCCGGCGACCCCGCCTTCGAATTCTATCAGCTCGCCCACCACGGCGCTGTTCAGGCCGTAAACGCGGGCTATGCCGTCGCCCACCTGGAGCACCTGCCCGGTTTCGGACAGCTCCGCCTCGGGAATGAATTTTTCTATCCTGCCCTTTATTATTTCGGTGATCTCTTCAGGTCGTATCATAGGATCCTTTTCATGGCATCAAGCCGCCCGCGGACCGTGGCGTCTATAAGGGTGTCGCCGATCTTTATCTCAAAGCCGCCTATCACGCGCTCGGTTATTATATTGCGCAGGCCTATACGCTTCCCGGAGGCCTTGGCCAGCAGGGTCTCTATCCGCTCCAGCTCTCCGGCGGAAAGCGGGTAGCGGCTGAACACTTCGGCGCGCAGCAGGCCGCAAAAATTGTCGTGCAGGCTCAGGCACTCCCGCATGATCTCTTCCAGCAGGTTGAACCGCCCGCGGCGCACCAGCAGCGCCGTGAAGGCCGCGGCCGAACCGGCGTGCTTTTCGCCCAGGATCTTCTCCAGCGCCTCCAGCCGCACGGCGCTGTTCAGCACCGGGTGGGTCAGCGTCTTCAGGTGGGGCCTGGCCGCCTCGAAAACGCGGCGCAGCCCGTTGAGCTTCTCCATGGAGGCGCTCTCCAGGGCGTTGCCGAAAACCTTGCCGTCCAGGCCCATATAGGCCCGGGCATAGCGCTTGGCAAGGATCCTGGCGGTAGAGTCCATTTAGTCGGCTCCCAGCTTCAGCTCGGGCCTTTCCTTTTCCAGTTCGGCCAGGTAGCGGCCCGCCAGGTCCGTGTTGGCCCTGTGGTCCAGCTGGTGGACCAGGATGCGCTCCGCCGCCAGCACCGCCAGCTCGGCCACTTTGCCCTTGAGCTCGCGGGCGGCCTCGGCTTTCTGCGTCTCGATCTCTTTTTTCGCCGAGTCCACGATCACGCCGGCGGCCCTGCGGGCCTCCTCGATCAGGAGGTCGGTCTCTTTTTCGGCGGACAGGCGCGCCTCGTCCATCCGGCGCTGTATCTCGGTCTTCATGGCCGCCATCTGGGCGTCCAGCTCGGCTTTGAGCTTCTCGGCCCCGGCGCGGGCCGTTTCGGCCGAGTGGAGGTCGTGCTTAATGGCGCGCTCGCGCTCCTCGACGGCCTGCATCAGGGGCTTCCACGCCGTCTTGGACAGCACGAGCACCAGCAGGACAAAGCAGGTTATCGTCCAGAACATTAGGCCGAATTCCGGCCTGATCAATGCTTCCATGGCAAACTCCTAGTTGAAAAGTTTCGCGAGCCGCGAGCCTGAAAAATTAAGGGAAAGATTCTTTCCCCGAAACTCCCGGGCCCCGCGGCTTTCAAAACATCCCTTAGTGCTGCGCCGAGGTCGTCTGCGCGGCGGCCGGGGCGGCTTCGCCCTTGGGCATGGCAAAGTTCATCACGGCCAGCATGCAGATGACCAGCGCGAGGAACGCGAGGCCTTCTATGAGGGCGGCGGCGATGATCATGGTGGTGCGGAGCGCGGGCCCGGCTTCGGGCTGGCGGGCGGTGCCGTCCAGCGCGCTGGCGGCCAGCTTGCCTATGCCGAGGCCGGCGCCGATGAGGGTAAGGCCGGCGCCGAGGCCGGCGCCGATGTAGCCGAGTCCGAGGAATGTAAGGTCGTTCATTGTACTACCTCCGTGTAATATTAAAACCGCTCGAGATCTAGTGCGGGTGCATCGCCGCGCCCGTAAAAATAGCCGTCAGCGTGACGAAAACGTAAGCCTGCAGGAAAGCCACCAGCAGCTCCAGCAGCAGCGTGAACAGCACCAGCCCCACCGAGATGGGCGCGACGCCCAGCCCCACGGCGACGCCGAAAGAGCCGAAGATGAAAATAAAACAGAGGAAGACCAGGATCACGATGTGGCCGGCTATCATGTTGGCGAAGAGACGGATCGCCAGGGCGAAAGCCTTTATGAACATGCCCAGGACCTCTATGGGGAACATCAGCGGATACAGCCAGAGCGGCACGCCCTTGGGCACCAGGTGGCCGAAGTAACCGACGAGGCCCTGTTCTTTTATGCCGGCGAACGTTATCAGGATAAAGCTGGTGAACGCCAGGCCGGCGGTAACGGCCAGGTTGCCGGTGGCGCTGGCGCCGTAGGGCACCAGCCCGATAAGGTTCATGAGCAGGATGAAGAAGAAGAGGGTGGCGAAATAGCCGGTATACGCGGCGCCCTTGTGGCCGAGGTTGGGGAGCACTATCTCGTCGCGCAGGAAAAGCACCGTCATCTCAAGCATGGCGCGGAAAGGCGCCAGCGCCCGGGACCGGCTGCGGATAAGAAGAGGGAAACCGACCAGGAGGATGAACGAGGCTATCCCCATCATCAGCAGGTGTTTGGAGAGGGGAAGCCTGAGCGGGCCGAAAGTGACCCACGCCCAGACCTTATCCACTATATGGTGCTCAAGTATTAATTTTAGGTCCATGTTTCAGCGGAAACGCCTCAAAAGCCAGCTGCACCAGAACGAAGGACACCGCGAACGCGATTACAATTATATATTTTTCATGGCGGAGCAGACAAACGGCGGCGAGCAGCAGCGCGAGGCGGCAAAAAAAGCTGACGGCAAAAACGGCATAAAAGACCGCGTCCGCGGCCCTGAGGACTTTTTTCAGGGCGGCCCGCGCCCCCCAGCCGCTCAGCGCGCCCAAGGCGGCGCCGCAGAGCATCCCGCCGGTCACGGTATGGATCACCGCTTCCCCTCCCCTTTGGGGAACAGCTCCATGGCCACCAGGTAAAACCCGCCGGCCAGCCCCGCGGCCGCGCCGCCCAGCATCAGCCAGGGGGCCCAGCCCAGTTTTTTATCCAGCCAGTAGCCGCCCCAGAAGCCGGCCAGCACCGCCACGGCCAGTTCAAGCCCTATCTGGGCGTACTTCCAATAATTCTCGGTCTGTGGCGGCATACCGGTATTTTACATTTTTAAAGGTCCGGGGCAGGGCCGTTCATTATCCGAAACCGGCTTTAAAAATAAAATGGTAAAATCAGGCTATGGACGCCGCCGGGAAAAAAATACTGCTTGTGGAGAACGACGCGGAAAGCGCGCGCGGGCTGACCGCTTTCCTGGAAGAGCACGGCTACCGCTCCCAGACGGTGACCGAATTCCCGCAGGCCGTCACGGCCGTGCAGAACTGGCGGCCGGACCTGGTGATCATCAACATCCTGATACAGGCTTTCAACCCCCTGGATTTCATAAACGAGCTGAAAAAGAACCCGTTCACCGAAGCCCAGAAGATCATCATCTTCTCGCAGACCCCGAAAACGGAGATCGTAACCGGCCCCGCGCCCAAAGTGCGGGGCTATATCACCAAACCGGTGGATTTCGAGGCCCTTAAAATTTCTTTGCGCAAGATCCTGCCCGCGCCCGTCCTCGGCGTGCCGCCCGCCGTGATGGTGGCCGACGACGACCCCGAATTCTCGGACCTGGTCAAGATGTTCCTGGAAGCCAACAATTACCGCGCCCTGCTGGTGAACGACTCCACCACCCTTATAGACCGCATCCGCGCCGATAAACCGGACGCGCTGCTGCTGGACATCATGATGCCCAAGAAGGACGGCTTCGCCATCATGTCCGAGATGCAGGATTCGGCGGACACCGCGGAGGTGCCGATACTCATAGTCAGCGGCCTGCGCCTGGAGAATTACCAGCAGCGCGGCGTCCTCACCGGCCTGCCGGAGATAGTGTCCAGGGAGATCCCGGGCGACCTGCTTTTAAAGCTGATAGAAGAGCAGACCGCGGTGGAAAGGTTTCCGCAGCCCGGCGAACCGCCCAAGACCGCGCGGCCGCGCGTGCTGATGGCCGACGACCAGACCGAACTGCTGATGCTGATGAAGGAAATGGTGGAAGCCGCGGGGTTCGAGGTGTTCACCGCCAACGACGGCGTGGAAGCCATGAGCGCCGTTTTCGAGAACAATCCCGACATCATAGTGCTGGACTACAACATGCCCCGCAAGGACGGCCTGGAAGTGGCCCAGGACCTGAAGAACAACCCCCTGTTCGCGCATATTCCCATCATCATAGTCACCGGGGTGGGAGAGAAGCGCACGAAGATGAAGGGCCTGAGCATGGGCATAGACGATTACCTTATTAAGCCCGTGGACACGGACGAACTGATAGCCCGCATCCGCATGATCCTCAAGCGCAACAAGCAGGTGCTGGACACCAACCCGCTCTCCAAGCTGCCCGGCAACCCGTCCATCCAGGCCCGGGTGGAGCGGGAAATACAGAAAGGCAGCTGCTTCGCGGTGCTTTACCTGGACCTCAACAATTTCAAGGCCTATAACGACACCTACGGTTTCGAAGCCGGCGACCGGGTGCTGAAGGCCACCGCCAACCTGCTGGTGAAGCTGACCATCCAGAACGAGAACTCCGAGGATTTTATCGGCCACATAGGCGGCGACGACTTCATCGTGGTCACCGATTACGAACGCGCCGAGGACCTGGCCCGCCGCATCGCGACGGCTTTCGACGAGATAGCGCCCTCCTTCTACAGCAAGGCGGACCGCGACCGCGGGCACATCGTCTCCACCGACCGGCAGGGCGACATCAAGAAGTTCCCCTTCCTCTCCATCTCCATCGGCATAGTCCAGAACAAGACCCGCACCCTGCACTCCTTCGCCCAGGTGAGCAATATCGGCACCGAGCTGAAGAAGGGCGCCAAGGCCGCCCCCAAGAGCCATTACATCGTAGACCGCCGCAACGACTGACCCGGCGGCGCCGCAAAAAAAAGAAGCGCCCCGCCGGGGACGCTTCTTTTCGCCTGGTCACTTTTCAACGCGGCGTCAAATTCTTACCGGCTGCGGGGCCGGGGGCTCCGGCACGGTGTAAACCGCGGGCCGGATGGCGCCGCCGTCCTGCCCGGGCACATAAATGGCCGGCACGGCCTTGACGCCGCCCCGCTGCGGCCGCTGCATGCCGTTCAGGTAAATCTCCATCTCCGTCGCGGGAATAAGCCCCTGCAGCTCGGTTATCAGGGTCACTTCCTCCCCTTCGCCGCCGTCCTGCGGGTAAACGTTGGCCCGCCCGGGGGCGTAATGGTACGGGTTGCGGGGATCTTCCACCGCCGTGGGGGTAGAATCGTAAACGAAATCCGCGCCGCCGCGCGCCAGGATGCCCTCTATCTTCATGGTCCGCATATTGAAGACCGGGCTGCCGGAATTGCCGCTGAAAGTGTCCAGGTTGGCCACAAAATAGCCGCTGCGGGTCACGCTCCTGACCGCCGCGCCCTGTTCCTGCACCTTTACGGGCATGCCGCTCGGGTAGCCTATAACCCCCACGCTGGCGTTCTGCTCCACCGGCGCGCGGTTTATGGCCAGCGGAATACGGCCGGATACTTTGCGGTCAAGCTTTATCAGCGCGTAATCGGGGCCGTTGCCGGCCAGGGGAGCCTGGGTGCAGGCGCCGTTGCGGCAGGTGAAGTTATGGCCGCTGCCGTCCTTCTTATCCTGGTCCTGGACCCGCTGGGCGATTATCTGGCCGCAGCCGTAGACGTTCTCCGCGGGAAAAACCGAAGGGATCTCGCCCTGGCGGGTGACGGCGTAGCCGAAAACGAATTTTACCTTTTCGCAGGGCCCTCCCCTTTCATCCGGCTTGAAACAATGGCCGGCCGTGAGCACCAGGTCTTCCCCTACCAGCACGCCGGAACAGAAAGCGCCCACGGTCTGCGTGCCGAAAGGCTCGCCCGGCCGCAGGTTGTATTTATCCTGGAGCGACAGGGTCTTAAGCCTGTAAACCCCGGCGGCTTCGTCTTTGGCTATGGCCCGGTCGGAAAAAAGCGCGGCCGTGGATTCGGCGTACTTCCTCATGATCTCGCCGGCCTCGTAGGAATCCTTCAGATCGTTGTCCCCGTAATAGGAGGCGTCCTGCATCTCGTAGCCGTTGCTCCCGGCGCGCAGGGGCGAATAACCGCCGGCCAGGGCCGCGGTCATAAGGAGAAGGGTCGGTATAGCGCGTTTCATATAGTTGCCGTCCGCTATTTATAGTATGAGGCGTGGGTTGACGAAAGTCAACCTCTAAAGGGCCCGGGGCCGCCTGGGCCTTTAGACCTAAAAGCCATGGGGGGAAATAAAAACGCCGTCCGCTTTTAAGACGGACGGCGTCAAGAGATAAACTACCGGCTTATTTCTTTATGTTCTTGCTGATGATGGTGGCCAGGTCGAACATGGTAACCTGCTTCTTGTTGGCGAAAAGAGGAAGAAGCTTGGCATCGGCGTTGATGTTGCGCTTGTTCTTCTTGTCCTGCAGGTTGTTCTTCTTTATGTAGACCCAGAGTTTCTTAACGATCTCGGTGCGGGGAAGCGGCTTCGCGCCGACTAACGCGGCAAGGGTGTCGTTGGGGGTAACAGGGGCCATGAACTTCGAGTTTGCTTTGGCTGCGGGCATTGTACGTCCTCCTTAAGGATGTTGCTTCAAATTACTAAGTACATATAACCTATTTTCCCTTGAGAGTGTCAATGGAAAATATTTTTCAGATTTTCGGGCCGGCGCCGCTTATAGCTTTGCTGGATACGTTGAATTTCTTGAAGTTTGCGGCGAACAGGCCGGCGAGTTCCTTGCACTTGGCGTCATAAAGCGCCTTGTCGGCCCAGGCTTCGCGGGGATTCAGGACTTCCGCCGGCACCCCGGGGCATTTCGTCGGGATCTCGAAGCCGAATACCGGGTCCTTGGTGAATTTAACCTTGGAAAGCTTGCCGTCCAGCGCGGAATTGAGCAGGGCGCGGGTATGCTGGATGCTCATGCGCTTGCCAACCCCGTAGGGCCCGCCGCACAGGCCGGTGTTGATCAGCCAGCAGTCGGCCTTGTTGGCGCGCATTTTCTTTTCCAGCAGCTCGGCGTAAACCGAGGGATGGTGGCTCATGAACGGCGCCCCGAAGCAGGTGCTGAAAGTGGCCTTGGGCTCTTTAATGCCCATCTCGGTGTTGGCGACTTTCGCCGTGTAGCCGCTGATGAAGTGGTACATGGCCTGCTCATAGGACAGGCGGGCTATGGGGGGCAGCACGCCGAAAGCGTCGTAGGTGAGCATCACGATGTTCTTCGGGTGAGGGAAAGCCGCGCCTTTAATGGCGTTGTCTATGTATTCCAGCGGGTAGGCCGCACGGGTATTCTCGGTCAGGGAGCCGTCATCGAGGTCCAGCACGCGGGTGGCCTTATCGTACACCACGTTCTCGAGGATGGTGCCGAAGCGCCCGGTGGTGGCGTAGATCTGGGGCTCCGCCTCTGCGGAGAGGTTGATCACCTTGGCGTAGCAGCCGCCCTCAAAGTTGAACACCCCGTTGTCGCTCCAGCCATGCTCGTCGTCGCCGATCAGGCGGCGCTGCGGGTCGGAGGAGAGGGTGGTTTTGCCGGTGCCGGACAGGCCGAAAAAAATGGCGGTGTCGTCGGCCTTGCCCACGTTGGCGGAGCAATGCATGGGCATCACGCCCTTGAGCGGCAGCAGGTAATTCATCACGCTGAAGACGGCTTTCTTTATTTCGCCGGCGTAGGCGGTGCCGCCGATCAGCACCAGTTTCTTTTTGAAGTTGAGCAGGATGAAGGCCGCGCCGCGGGTGCCGTCCACCTGGGGCAGGGCGTGGAAACCGGGGGCGCAGACGATGGTGAAACCGGGCACAAAGCCCTGCAGTTCCGCCGCCGGGGTCTCTATGAGCATGGAGCCGGCGAACATGCTGTGCCAGGCCAGCTCGGTGTAAAGGCGCACGTTCAGGCGAGTAGCGGGGTCGGAGCCGGCGTAGCAATCGCGCTGGTAAGCTTCTTTATCCGCGAAGTAACCCTGCACCTTGCCCAGCAGCTTGTCGAAAGCGGCTTCGTCTATGGCCACGTTCTGGTCGCCCCACCAGATATTGCCTTCGCTGGAAGGCTCTTTGACTATGAATTTATCCTGCGCCGAACGGGCGGTATGCTTGCCGGTATGGGCGCAGAGCGCGCCGCCGGCCGTTATCACGGCTTCTTTGCGGGCTACGGCGTGTTCGTAAAGCACGGGGGCGGAAAGGTTCTTATGCAGGGTCCTGGAAGTCTTTATCTCATTGGTCGTGGGCATAGTTTTTGTTTCCATCATATATCCTCTGTGGGGAATTTAATCCAAAATCTTGCGGATGCGGCCGACGCCTTCCACTATGCCGACCTCGGAGCCGCAGTAGCTCAGGCGCAGGTGGCCTTCCTGGCCGAATTCCACGCCGGGCACCGTCACCACCATGGCTTTTTCCAGCAGCAGGGCGGAAAGTTTCGCGGAATCGGGCTCATAGGCGCTGAAGTCGGGAAAGCTGTAGAAGGTGCCCTGCGGCTTATGCAGCTTCACTTTCTTTAACTTGGAAAGCTCGGCCACCATCACGTCGCGCTTTTTTTCCAGCCCCGCGCGCAAGGTATCCACAAAGCCGTTGCCTTCGCGCAGCGCGCCGGCGGCCGCGGCCTGGCTGAGGGCGGAAGGACAGGAAGAAACCTGCGCCTGCACCTTTACCATGGCCTGCGACAGGGCCTCGTTGGCCACGCTCCAGCCTATGCGGTAGCCGGTCATGGAGAAAGTTTTGGAGACGCCGTTTATGGAAACGATGATCGAGTCGTTGAGCGGGCGCCTGGAGAAATTGAAGGCCGACGGGGCCTTGAGGCCGTCGAACACCAGCCGGTTGTAGATATCGTCCATCAGCAGGTAGACGTTGCGGGCTTCGCAGACTTCCACCAGCTCGCGGATAAATTCTTCGGAGTAGACCTGGCCGGAAGGGTTATTGGGGCTATTTAGCATGATAGCCTTGGTGGAGCTGGTGAAGTGGGCTTCGATATCCTCCACGGAGACCAGCAGTTCGCCCTTGGGCGGGCGCACGATGACCGGCATGCCGTAGGCCAGCTTGACCATCTCGGGATAGCTCACCCAGTAAGGCGCGGGGAAAATGACCTGGTCGCCCGGGTCCACGACGGAGACGAGGAAATTATAGATGGCCTGTTTGGCGCCGGAGGCCACCACGATGTTCTTGTTGCCGGGCTTCACGCCGTAGTGCTGCTCGGTGTAGGCGGCTATTTCTTTTTTCAGGGGGAGGGTGCCGGAAACCGGGGTATAGCGCACGAAACCGCCGTCGAGCATCTTGCGGCTTTCCTCGAAGGCGCCGGCGGGTATTTTTTCTTCGGGTTCGCCGCCGCCCAGGTGGATGACGGGCTTGCCCTCGGCTTTCAGGTTATTCGCTAATTCGTTGAGCTTGAGCGTGGCCGATTGGCCGAGAGACAGAGCGAGTCTGCTGAGGTTCATAGGATCTGGGGGTAAGGAACCGAAAAGATTTTAAGGTGCGGGTGGGAATCGAACCCACGAATAAGAGTTTTGCAGACTCTCGCCTTACCACTTGGCCACCGCACCGTAAAAATATCTTATCAAACTTTGCCCGAATCCTCAACCTCGGCCCGCGGGGCCGGGTCTTTTCTAGGCCCAATCTTCGCTTTTGATACCGCCCTGTATGCCTATTACCACGTGCTTTATGGGCACTTTGCGGCTGGCCGCGGCCGCGGCCTTTTTTACCAGGGCCAGCAGGCCGTTGCAGCAGGGGACTTCCATGGTGACCACGGTAAGGGTGTTTACCTTGGCGTCCTCTATCAGCGCCTGTATTTTCTCGGCGTAGAGCTCCTGCCCGTCGTCCAGCTTGGGGCAGGCGATCACGATGGCTTTGCCTTTTATGAAGTCGTTGTGGAAATTGCCGTAGGCGAAGGCGGTGCAGTCGGCGGCCACCACCACGTCGGCTTTCTCGAAATAAGGAGCCATCGGCGAGGCCAGGTGCAGCTGGACGGGCCATTGGCGCAGCTGCGACTTGGCGGCGGGGCCGGCGGTTTCGTCCCCACAGCCGCAGCTGTCGCGCAGGTCCATGGTGCGGCCGCCGGGGCAGCCGCAGGGTTCGTGACCGCCGTGCTTATGTTTCTGGTCTTTGTCGTGGGGCATGTTTTTTTCTTCCTCCATCGGGTTGGGGATATTATGTTCTTTCAGGTAGTCGAAAGCCTGCTTCAGGAATGTTTTCTGGGCGTGGTCTTTGAGGTGTTTAAGGTGGGCTTTTATAGTATTGGGGCCCTGTTTGACCATGCCTTCCATTACTTTTACTTCGTCGTAGGGGACGGCTTCGCGCTCTTCGATCTTTATGGCGCCGCGGGGGCATTCGCCGATGCAGGCGCCGAGCCCGTCGCACAGCAGGTCGCTGATAAGGCGGGCTTTGCCGTCTATCACCTGCAGGGCGCCTTCGTGGCAGCCGGTCACGCAATTGCCGCAGCCGTCGCACAGGTTCTCGTCTATTTTGATGATCTGTCTTTTGGTTTTCATATAGAATCCTGCTTGCCTTTCACCGCATTCATGCCGAATTATTCCGCCGTGGACTGGCGCCGAATGCGAGTTCGGGGTCCTGCCGCGCGAACCGCCTTCCCGGTCCAGCCGCTCCACCCATCCCCTGCTAGGCTGGCGAGATGTAAACCTGCCGTTCACCTTACGCGGCCGGCCCGGAAAGCCGATTCGCGCGTCACCCCTCCGGTTATTTCGGCGCAATACCTCACACCAGGTCTTTTATCGTTATTCCTTCTATTTCAGAGAGCATGCGGGTTTCTATGGCCGCGATCTTATGGCGCAGGATGCAGGTGCCGTGGTTCTGGCAGATCTTTTTGCGGAAGACGCAGTCGTTCAGCGTCAGCGGGCCCTGCAGGACGGCCATCAGGCCGGCCAGGGTGATGTTCTCGGGCCGGCGGGCGAGGGAGAAGCCCCCGCCTTTGCCTTTTACGGCCTCCAGGATGCCGGCCTTGTGGAGTTTCTGCAGTATTTTGCGCAGGAAAGGCCTGGCTACCCCCACGGTTTCCTGCATCTGCGCCACGGAAACTGTGGGCTTATTGGCCCTGGCCATAAAAACCAGCGCCCGCGCCGCATAATCCACGTCCCTGTTTATCAATTTCATGTTAATCTAATGATACCATATGGGTATCATTCTGTCAAGCCCCCGCTTCCGCTTCCGCCCGGCCCGCGCAGCAGGTTTTAGCGCCGCGGCCCCTGGATTCTTCCTGCTTTTTTCCCCTGCGCGGTTTTCTTTTGTAGAATAAGATAATCGGAGGTTTTATGAAATCCTTGCTCTATACAATTCTTCTTTTATCGCCGGCTTTCTGCCAGGCTGACACTTTCATCCTGAACGACGGCGCCATGCTGGAAGGCGAGATCACCGGCGAAATGGACGGGGCGCTGCTGGTAAAGACCAAATACGGCTCGCTTACCATAAACAAAGCCGATATAAAGGAACAGAAAGCCGCGCAGCAGCCCGCGCCGCCGCCCGCCGCCCCCGAAGCGGCCGTCTCCACCAGCGCCGCCGTCGAGATCTCCACCGCGCCGCCGGCCGCCGAACCGCCGCTCAAGCTCACCTTCTCCACCGTCCTGCCCAGCACCTCCACCCGCCTGCTCGTCTACTCCGAGAACGGCGTGGCCATAGCCACGGAAACTTTCGACGCTTCGGGAGCCTTTGTCGGGCTGGAAGGCTTCGTTAAAGACGGCACCTACACAGAATCCTACGACAACGGGGCCCTGCGGACGGTCAAGACGCTGTCCGGCGGCAAAGCCAGCGGCACCTTCAAGGCCTACTACCCGTCCGGCGCGGTGCAGATAGAGGCTTACTACCTGGCCGGCAGCAAAGAGGGCCCTTTCAAATATTACGCCGAGGACGGCAAGCCCGTGATGGAAGCCTCCTACAAGAACGACAAGCTCAACGGCTGGAAAAAAGAGTTCGACGCCGCCGGCGCGCTCAAGCTGGAGAACTATTACGCCGACGACCACATGGCCGAACCCCCCAAGCCCGCCGGCGAGGCCGGGCCGCCCAAAGAGGCGGACTCGATGGTGACGGTAAAGACGCTGGCGCTGGCGCGCGGCGAGCGCTTCTCTTTCCAGCTTAACGGCAAATATATAGGCAAAGCCCACCTGGACAAGGATTTCAACATCATCAGCCAGGACGGCAAGATCCCCGATGGCGCGATAAAGGTTTACTCCCGGGACGGCAAACTGCAGAAAGAATTCGTCTTCGAGAACAACGCCGTAAAGCTGCTGCGCGTCTACGAGCCCGGCGGCCCCATGAAAGCGGAATACGCCTACAAGGAAGACAAGGCCATAAAGAAGTAACGCGCGCCAGCCCGCGGGCGCAAAAAAAGGCCGTCCCCGTTATGGGGACGGCCTTTTTAAATACTGGGCCCGGTAGGACTTGAACCTACGACCCAGCGATTATGAGTCGCTTGCTCTAACCAACTGAGCTACGGGCCCGAAAATCTGCATTGCCAGCTGAATAATCATTCTACCAATTTACCCGCAGGGTTTCAAACTTACACCCGCGCGCGCCTTTTAGATAAACCCGGCCGCTTCGCCTCAGGCGGACTCCACCACCCGCTGTTTTGAAAAATACAGGAAATAGGCCGCCGCGGTCAGCAGCGCCATGCCAAAAGTAATTACCGCGTACTGGAAGATTATGCCGTTGAACAGGGCCTGGCCCGCGGCCGTCCTGGTCAGCGCGGTAAGCATTACCTGGGCCCCGCAGAAGCAGTAAAGGACTACGGCCACCCCCCGCTCATCCTTGGCGCTGAGCATGAACATGCCGTTGACGCCGGCGAAAAGAACCTCACCCGCGAGCGTTATCATGAACGCCGCGCCCATCTTCCAGGAGGCCAGCGAGGCCAGGACCTGCGGCGCGAACACGGCCGCCGCGGCCAGCATGAACAGCGCCGGCACGATAAAAGCGCTGAGGACCAGCCCCGCCACCTTGCCCCAGAATATCTCTGCCAGGCTGGCCGGGGAGCACAGCGTCATCTCCAGGGTTTTCGCTTTTTTTTCTTTGAAGAAAACGGTCTGCGCGAAAAGAAAAACGCTTAAATACCCGGCGAACGCCAGGCCGTTCAGAACCAGCGCCATGCTGACGAAATCCGCCGTTTCCGGCGTAAGGGCGGAACCGGACAGGCCCCGCAGCAGCAGGACGGCGGCCAGGGAAAAAAGGAAAGACAGCAGATATATAAGGGGCTGCCTTGCCCCCTCCTTCAGCGTCCGCAGGGCGAAATGCCGGTAATAATTCACGCGAGCACCGCCTTCTCCCTGGTTATAAGCCTGTAGAACCCGGACCAGAGGGAGAAGAAACCGAGAGCGCAGACGGCGGCCAGGAAGAGAGGGAGCCAGGAAGGAATATCCAGCCGGAGCCTGGTGAACATAAGCGGCGCGATGAACATCAACCCGACCGCCAGCAGCACTCCCTGCAGCTGATCGGAGTCCTTACGGCGCAGAGCCAGAATTACGGCGCCGAATAGGACGGACCCGGCAAAGGCCGTCGCCGCCGCCAGCGCCGAATAAAAACCCGGCCCGTACGGAACTGCGCCGAACCTTAAACCTATGACTAAAAAATGCAGGGCGAGATTCGCGACACTGAAGAGCAGACAGGTAAAGTAAGAGGTGACCGCCAGTTTGCGCAGCGACAGCGGCGAGGCCAGCATCAGTTCCACCATGCCGTAGCTCCTGGGTTTTACCAGCACGAAGCCGATGCAGATGCCGCCGAACATGGTGAGCGCCGCGGCCGCCACGAAAAGCCCGTAATTGGTCCAGAGCGCCGCATCCGCGGAGGCCGCGGACGCCAGGCCTTTTTTAGCGAAGACGAAGCCGGTCAGTACCCAGTGGCAGATCAGCGCCTGCCACAAAGACGTTTTGTCACCCAGCAGGGCTTTCAGCTGGAACCTTAACAGGGAGAGGTCTACGCTATTTCTCATTTTTCTTCAGCGACTCGAAATAGATGTCCTCTAACGTCGCCCGGTCTTTCCTGAACTCGTCCAGCCCGACGCCGGCCTTGGCGCAGGCGGCGGCGGCTGCTTCCATGGAGACCTCGGCGGCGCAGTCCAGCTTAAGCTCCCGCCCCGCCAGTTCATGCCCCGCGGCTCCGAGAGAGGCGCAGACGGCGGCCACGGCCTGGGCGGCCGGGGCGGCCTCCAGGACCAGGGTGCAGAGCCCGACCTTCCGGAACGATTCCCTCAGCACGGACAGTTCCCCGGAAAGTTTCACGCGGCCCTTTTCGAGTATGATCACGTCGTGCGCTATCTGTTCCACCTCATTGAGGTCGTGAGAGGTGAGGAAGATGGAAACCTTTTCTTTCTCCGACAGCTGGCCGAGGAAATCGCGCATGATTATGCGGGCCTCGGGGTCCAGGCCGCTCATCGGCTCATCGAGAAAAAGCAGCTTCGGCTGATGCTGCACCGCGCGGATCAGCGCCAGCTTCTGCGTCATGCCCTTGGAGTATTCTTTGACCTTTTTACTCCCGGCTTCCGCCAGGCCGAGCCGCGCCAGCAGTTCCCTGGCGCGGGGCTCGAAGATCTTCTCCTCCAGCCCGTAAAGCCCGGCGTACAGCCGCAGGTTCGCCATCGCGTCCAGGTCGGCGTAAAAGCCGGGGGCGTCCAGGCAGACCCCCACGTCCCGCCGCAGCCTGTCGAACTCCACCGAAGCCGTATCACAGGGCGAACCGAAGTAGCGTATCTCCCCGGAATCGGCCTTCAGCAGCCCCAGCAGCGCCCGTATGGTGGTGGTCTTGCCGGCGCCGTTGTGCCCTAGATAGGCCAGCACGCGCCCGGCCCTGAGAGTAAAACTCACCCCCTCAACCCCCGTAGAGGGGCTGAATTTCCTGGTAAGGTTTTCTACTTTCAGTATTTCCATTACGCTGACCTTCGGCGGCCGGATTCCCCCTTTGTCAGGGCTGCATCGGCTCCTGCGTGTTCCCGCAAACCTTATTCTCCGGCGAGTTTCTCACGTACTTCATAACGCCGGTCTTTTCCAGCCACTTACACCCGTGCAATTCATTGCCACGCTTGATCCCCCTGAGTATGCAGTTGCCGCAATACCTCAGGTGCTTGCAATCACCGCAGATCTCCTGCTTGGGGGCGTGCACTTTGGCGAAGAAATTCCCCACGCCGGACTTGAAAAGTTCAGTAAAGGGCAGCTTGTTCACATTCCCTATATCTATCACGCCGCCGGCGAACATGGCGCAGGGGCGGACTTCGCCGTCCGGGCCGACCACTACGGTGCGGTGGATTGTGCCGCAGTTCATGGACTTCAGGGCATTGACCTGTTCGACGCTCAGGAAGTTTATGAAATCCTTGTGCTCTTCTTTCAGCCGCCCTTCGTATTCCAGCCTCTTCATCGTCGCCTCTGCCGTCGCCTTGCGGCCCTCGGCGCTTACCCCCTCGCCCCGGCCCACATCCATGACGTGGTTATAGGTAAAGGTCCTCGCGCCGTATTTCCTGGCCAGCTGTATGGTCCCTTCTATGTCGTAGTTGTTCTCGTCCGTGACCGACATGGCGGTGCGGTAGAGGAACCCGTTCTCGCCCAGCAGACGCATGGCGTTGATGGTCTTATCGAACGCTCCCTCTTTCCCGCGGAATTTGTCGTGACATTCTTTGTGGTCACTGTCCAGGCTGATATTAAAGATCAGGGACTTCTTGTTCTTAAGCAGCTTCTGTATCGCCTCTTCCTGCAGATAGTACCCGTTGGTCAGTATGGCCACCAGGTTCATGTTCTTGCAGGCAAAATCCACTATCTCGAAAAAATCCGGGTGCAGCATCGGCTCTCCGCCGGTCAGCTCCACTATGGAACCGCCATTTTCACGCAGGGCGGTTATATATTCCTTGATCTTCGCCAGGTCCAGACGCTTATGCAGGTCCGGAGAACTTTCCCGGTAACAGTGTTTACACCTGTAGTTGCACTGGTCTGTGAGCTCGAAAGTGATGTGATTCGGGTAGTAGTGTTCATACGACCCCGCGATGTGCGCGTCGCTTTTGATCTTCTCCGGCCCGGACACGATCATCTCTTCTTTTTCCGCGGCGGCAAAGAAGGCCGCGGCGGCCTCCTTGGAAAGAATATTGTCGGGATAAAGCCGGTTGTGCTTCGCCAGCATCTCTTCGGTCGTCAATTGACCGTCGCAAAGCTCCAGGATCCTGGCGCCGTCCATGTTCACGGTCTTTCGGTATTTGTTTTTCCAGTTGCCGTCGTCCTTGACCGTCTTTACCAGGCTGGCGCCGGAGGGCCGCCGCTGAAAAGTCATGTTGTTGGACAACGCGATATATTTTTTCATGTTTTTGATCCTTTTGCCTTAAAAATCCGCCCGGTATTCCGGCCTCTTCACGCTACGGCATCAGAAGTAGACGACCGTAGCCACCGAGGCCACAGCCGCGGTTATCGGAGACGACGCTTCCATGCAGGTTATGCAGTCGGAGCATTGATCGCAGGCCCCGCATTCCTGCCCTCTTGTTTCTGTTATCATTGGATTAGACATATTACTATTTTCCTTTATTCCTCTTCGAATACTTTCCCCCGGGACAACCTTCTATCCCGGCTCTTACTTCCGGCCGCGCAGCCTTGGCCCGCAGCCGGAAGCCCGGTTTTGCCATACTTTTAAAAGTAATGGGTGGTGATCGCACCGGCCACGCCGGCCGCTATCTGGAACGGGTTAGACCCGATCAGGCACTCGCCGCAATCAGCGCAGTCGCCGCAGGCGCCGCAGTCCACTTCTTTATTCGCAGTTATCATCGGATTAGACATAGTTTTTATTCCCCTTTATATTTTTGTTGGCTACACCCACTACAGAGCATTTTTTATGCCAGCGCCAAAACACGACAATACCCCGCTGCCCCCTCCAATGAAAGCCCCAGGCTGCGCCCGCCGCAGGC
>Ga0209211_10000204_pt1 | contig 132323 bp, 140 predicted proteins | sample RifGroA2_FD_183992 | JGI IMG/M metagenome (GOLD analysis project Ga0209211, IMG submission 183992) | Groundwater microbial communities from Rifle, Colorado, USA - Groundwater A2 (SPAdes) (version 2) | ecosystem: Environmental > Aquatic > Deep subsurface > Groundwater | place: Rifle, Colorado...
TACTCAGAGGCCAGCCATAACAAAGCATTTACATAACATATTTAAAAGTAAAGAGTTGCAGGAGAGTTCAGTATGTTCCATTTTGGAACATACTGCTTAGTTGCGCTTACTCTCATGATTGCCGAAAGCAACTCCAACGAACGCGATATAATCGTTACTCTGGTAGTGAACCTAATCAATAAGAATAACTAGCCACTGTGTTTCCTAACGTACTATTTGCCCTATGCCCTCTGCTCTATGCTCTCTGCTCCATGCCTCATGCTTTCTGTATGCTAAATTCTCAAGCTGTAAGAATTTTGTTGACAAGCCATCCATTTTCGGCGATTAAAGTAACCGCTTTGCCATGGCAATCCATCGATGAGGTTCTTTAAAATATCATTATTGCGCGTCATTGCGGGGCCCCTATTTATCGAGGCCAATCCCCCTACAGACTTTTTGCTCTACACTATTCGCTTTGTATTAGATACATAAATTATTCGTAATGATAAGCATTACGTAAAACAGTTTGACAGAATGCATATTTGTGATATACTTGTAATAGTAAAGCATAAAGGATAAGATGAACATTAACCAATTGCTTGAATTTGATCGTATGGCCAGAGAAGATGGTCAGAAATACGATAAAAGGCGCGAGCTTTATGATGATATTGCCCGGGACGTTGGTGCCCATTTTATTGGAATCGTTGGGCCGCGCGGCGCAGGCAAGACCATCATACTTAAACAATTGGCCCTGGCAAACGAAAGGTCTTTTTATGTATCCCTGGATGCTATGGAGGGTGATCTTTTCGATCTCATCAAGACTTTACATGAAACGATGCAGATCAGGTTGTTTCTGTTAGACGAGGTACATGTTTATCACCGTTTTGAGGCTGATCTCAAAAAAATCTACGATCTTTTTGATATAAGGGTGATCTTCACCAGTTCTACAGCGTTAGGGATGTATGAATCGGGTTACGATTTATCGCGGCGTGTCTTACTCAAGGCCCTTTATCCTTTTTCACTGCGGGAGTATGCGCGGTTTAAATATACTCAGGAGTTTGACGCCTTAACTCTCAAGGATATTGTGGAGAAAAAGATTCCCCCTGATGTTTTTAGAGCAGGGGAGCATTTTTCATCGTATATTCAGGGTGGGCTTATGCCATTCGCTTTACAGGAGCCTCAGCCTCTGATGATTTTAGAGAACATTCTTAAAACAATTATTTATAAAGACATTCCTCATATAGCAAAGCTTTTGACCGATGAGTTGGATAAAATCGAACAGCTTATTCGTTTTATCGGGCTTTCCGGGGTGGATGGGATTAACTATTCCTCAGCGGCGCGGAATGTTCATATTACGAAGTATAAAGCCGAGCAATATATTGCGCTTTTAGAACGAGCCTTTGTTTTACATCGGGTCTTCCCAATAGGGAGCAATGTGATGAAAGAGCCAAAGGTTGTCATGGCCTTGCCATACCGCCTTTTGTATAAACCGCTCAATGAGGCCATCGGCGGCTTGCGGGAGGATTTTTTTGTAGGAGCGCTTAGAGCTTTAGGCAAAGAAGTTTTTTATCTTAAGTCTATGCGCGGCCAAAAAACGCCGGATTACTTTATCCGTGATTCACAAGACATTGTCTTTGAAGTTGGCGGTAAGGGTAAAGGGAGAAGCCAGTTCAAAGGTATGGATGTTAAAATAAAGATTATCTTTGCCGATGGTTATGATATGACTGATATACGCCGTCCGTTATTTCTTGCTGGCCTGCTCAATGATGGGTGAGGCTAAGTGTAAAAGAACCATCTACGGGGTGCCGTAGGCCTCCCTGCAGGCGGCCAAAATCTACTTGACAATAATAGAAATATAAACTATACTTTATTTATGCAAGGCAAAAATAAACCACTACTAAGATACCTTAATACAGCCATCCTTGGCGCAATAAAGAAGAGGTATTCAACCCTTATTTTGGGCCCGCGCCAGGTAGGCAAAACTACCCTTGTAAACGAATGCCTGAAAGGCGTCAAAAATACCGTAACATATCTTCTGCAAGATCCTTCTTTGAGGATAGAGCTGGAGAGAGATCCATCCAGGTTGATTAACCAGGTTCGCGCGCTTAAAAAGAATCCTTATGTTTTTATTGACGAGGCGCAGAAAATCCCTTCTTTATTTGACGCAGCGCAGGTCCTGATTGATAATAAGGACGCGCAATTTATCCTTACGGGCTCATCCGCGAGGAAACTGAAAAGGCATGGTATTAATCTTCTGCCGGGAAGAATAAAACGTTATCATCTGGACCCTTTATTATGGGGAGAGCTGGGATTAGTGAAAGATTGTTCCATAAAGGAGCTATCCATTAAAAACATTAACCGCAATGCGCAGTATTCTTTTGAGGATACGCTTATTTATGGGTCATTGCCTGGCATCGTAACATTACCGCAAAAAGACAGGCCGGATTTTTTAAGGGCTTACGCAGAGATGTACCTGGAGGAAGAAATTAGGGCAGAAGCCTTGAGCAGGAAAATAGGGGCTTTTTCTCGTTTTCTTGAGCTTGCCGCCGCGGAATCAGGCACAAATCCGAATTTATGCAAGCTTTCAAACGAGTCAGGGGTAAGTCAGCCGGCGGTTAAGGAGTTCTATAATATACTTGAGGATACTTTGGTTATTGAAAGGGTGGAGCCGTATTTAAAGAATGCCCGCAAGCGCATCCTTTCCTCATCGCGCTATTACTTTTTTGATTTAGGGGTAAGGAATGTCCTGGCGCGCCTGCCGCTTACCTCTGGTTTAGTGAATACCCAGAAGGGCGTTCTTTTTGAGCATGCGGTTATGCTTGAAATAATAAGAAGAGTTAAAGTATTAAATAAAAATTATAAGATATGTTATTGGCGCACGTCCGCGGGAGCAGAAGTTGATTGTGTTGTTGATTTGGGCAGTTCGGTTATCCCCATAGAGATTAAAAGCTCTTCTTTTATCGCGCAATCGGAGATAAAAGGGCTAAAGAGTTTCTTAAGTGATTACGCCGGGGCAGCAAAACACGGTTATGTTATTACGATGGGAGGAAAAAGAGAGGTCCTCGCGGACAATATCACCGCCATCCCATGGTTTTATCTGTAGAATAAAATTGCCTTGACAACTTTGTTAATAGAGGAGGTATTTAAACTATGCATAAATATGATGAACATATTCTTATTGGAGCAAGAGTTCCTATTTCTCTCAAAGAGAAACTTTCCAAATACTGCTTAAATCATGGTGTTAAAATAAACTATTTCGTTACCCAGGCAATTAAAGAAAAGCTGGAGGAGATTAACGAAGATAACTATGATATCGCAATCGCTGAAGAACGCCTTAAAAATCCAAAATTTATCTCCCAAAAAGACTTCGATAGGTACCTCTTAAAAAAGCGAATAAAAGTTAGGCATAAATAATGAACCCCAAAGGCGAAATAATTCTTTATACAGCTAAAGACGGCAAAGTTACTGTTGAAGTCAATCTTCAGCGAGAAACAGTATGGCTTACTCAAAAACAGATTGCGCAGTTATTTGGTATTCAGAGGCCAGCCATAACAAAACATTTACATAATATATTTAAAAGTAAAGAGTTGCAGGAAGATTCAGTATGTTCCATTTTGGAACATACTGCTTAGTTGCGCTTACTCTCATGATTGCCGAAAGCAACTCCAACGAACGCGATATAATCGTTACTCTGGTAGTGAACCTAATCAATAAGAATAACTAACCGCTGCTGCCCTATGTTCTCTGTCCTATTATGCCAAACCGGACATTTCTAAATTGGCTTGGCACTACCCAAAAGTTCCCGTTCCCATGCGGACAACTTCAAAAAATCTCCTTGACTACCATTAGCCTGCTATTATATACTATTGTTCAATGATTGAACAAGCCCCCAGAGAAGAAATTCTCCACATAATAAGGCATTTAGAGGATGACCCTGCTGCTACACAGCGGGTTCTATCCAATAGGCTTGATATCTCCTTAGGAAAGACTAATTATCTGTTAAAAGAACTCGTTAAAAAGGGTTTTATCAAGGTCCAGAGTTTTTCACATAATTCAGGCAAGCTTCAGAAGGTAAATTATCTTCTTACCAAGGAAGGGTTTGAAGAGAGGCTGCGTTTAACCGGTTATTTTTTAAAGGCAAAAGAAGAAGAATACAATAAAATGAAGAAAGACTGGGAGTTGTTAACTAATAGTCCAACACAATATTCTTCGAGCGAAGTCGAGAAGAAACCTCGCAGACTGCTGCGCCTGTCCTGAGCGAAGTCGAAGGAGGCATCCTGCGCGAGGTTGAGATGGTTATATAAGATGAGTGATATTGTAATAAAAGCAGAGGGTGGGCATTGGGAGGCGGCAGTGTATGGATAAAATGGCTTCTGCGAAGATCAGGCGTATCATTGCTCAGGGCGAGGGCTTGACGGTTGAGTTTAAGACGGCGAAGGCCGGCTTGCCCGTCAATCTTTTTGAGACGATCTGTGCTTTTTTAAATCGCGGCGGCGGGACTATTTTACTGGGTGTCGCTGATGATAAAACCGTTGTCGGTGTTGATCCGCAAAAGGCCGATGCATATTGTAAAGATATAACAAATTTGTCTAACAATCCTCAGAAGCTTTCGTCGTCATTCCTTTTGGAAGTAAACACTGTTCATTATAAAGGGAAGGCCCTGATTTATATTTACGTCCCGGCCTCATCGCAAGTCCATCGTTGCGGCGGAAAGGTCTACGATCGCCGTGTTGATGGTGATTATGAAGTAAAAACTGACACGCAGATCAGGAATATCTATACCCGAAAGAGCGCTTATTACACGGAAGGAATTATTTATCCGTATTTGGAAGAGGCGCATTTCGTTAAGGGCATCGTTAAAAGAGCGCGGTCTATCATCAGGGTACATCGGCCTGAGCATCCATGGAATGTTCTTTCTGATAAAGAATTCTTTATTGCCTCTGGTTTATATCGCCGCGATCTGGCTACAGCCAAGAAAGGTTTTACGCTTGCCGCCCTGATGCTTTTTGGGCGCGAAGAGATCATTCAAAGCGCTGTCCCGCATTATAAGATCGATGCGCTTTTGCGCCGGGAAGACACTGAGCGTTATGATGACAGGGAGAATATCCGCTGTAATTTGATCGACGCGTACGACATTCTGATGAATTTTGTAGCTAAACATTTACCTGACAAATTTTTTATGGAAAGCGGCCAGCGCGTGTCGTTGCGGGAAAAGATATTCCGTGAGATCGTCGCCAATTTCTTGATCCACAGGGAATACATGAATGCGTATCCTGCGACGCTGATTATTTACAAAGATAGGGTGGAAACAAAAAATGCTAACAAGCCGCACACTTTCGGGCCTCTTTATCCTGGCAAATTTGAGCCTTTTCCGAAGAATCCGAATATGGCCAAGTTTTTTGCTCAAATAGGGCGCGCTGAAGAATTGGGCACCGGTATCCGCAGAGTATTTCATTATATTAAGGCTTATTCGGGAAGTGAGAGGGTAGAATTCCTGGACGAGGACCTGTTCGTTGTGAAGGTGCCGTTGGTTGAGGGTAGTCAGAAAAGTTCCCAGAAAAGTTCCCAGAAAAGTTCCCAGAAAAGTTCCCAGAAAAGTTCCCAGAAAATCCTTGTTCTTATTCGGCAGAATTCGGGAGTTACGATCGATGAATTGGCGGCATCATTACAACTTACTGATCGAGCGATCAAAAAGAATTTGGCCCAAATGAAGAAAACTGGGCTTTTAAAGCGTATCGGCCCCGACAAAGGCGGACATTGGGAAGTCAGCCCATAACGAACTACGGTATGCGATATAAGAAACACGAACGACGAAATACGAACGACGAAAGCCGCTTCGGCGATTCGCCGTAAGCGGAGAGTCGAAAACCCATAGGAGCCATATATGGAATATGAATTTAATATACTATATTACGTAAATATGTATAAAAAATGGTGGAAAAGGATCGCGCTGGTAGTTATCGTTTCTATGTTTTTGACAGCATGTTTTTCTCTATGTACGCCCATTATCTATGTTTCGGAAGTTATGCTTCTTTCAACAGGCGGAGGAGGAGCTTCAGCAGGTTCTTTAGGAAAGTTTTTAGGCCTTACTGGTCTTTCAGGGGGCTCTTCCACCGAAGGTATTACGCCTCTTCTTAATAGTAGACGGATGACAGTAGATATCCAGAACCAGTTTGCCCTTAATAAAAATCCAAAATTCCGATATAGCATAAGCATTAGGGAGATAATAGGCGCATTTGCAATAAAGGTAAAGGGGACAGACCCTGTTCTTACAGCGAAGATTGCGAACTTTGTAGTTCAGAATCTTGATAAGATTAATATGGAACTGAATATTACGCCTAATAAACCAATGGTTAAAGTTCTAGACCCGGCTACTTACGGTAGTCGAGAACCAAGAGGTACCTCAAGAAAAATTATAGTTGGCGGTATGCTTGCTTTTTTATTAATAAACCTTTATGCTTTTTTTTCAGAGTATATCAAAAGGCTGAAATTACAGATGCATAATTAGTGTTCCATCTAATAACAGTAAACTTTTTATCGTATTTATCATTAGATGGTAATGAAAAAGGTATAAATTATGAAAATTCTTGCGTTTTGCATACAACAGTAGTAATATGACAATATCCGAAAGATAAATCTGCTGCTAAAATAGGCGAGTTTAGGGCTTATTCTCTGGTGTGATAAAAACAAATATCTATCAATTAAACAATGGAAGAAAGGGATAAAATGGAATATGACGTATTTATAAAAGGTAAATTGATTGATTTAGTATGTTTAAGTGAAGAAATAGTGGAAAAATCAAACTGGTATAAATGGTTTAATGATGAAGAAATTACACAAGATACCCAACATCACTGTTTTCCAAATACAAAATCAATGCAACTGGATTTTTATAAGAATCAAATTGAGAACAATAAGAGAAAACTGCAATTAGGGATTGTGCATAAGCAAGATAATAAATTAATCGGTATGGTTTCGTTGAATTCAATCGATTTTTTAAATCAGAAATGTGAGCTATCGGCAATTACAGGTGAAAAAAAATACCAGAGTTTTAGATATGCCACAGAGGCATGTCAGCTTATTATAAAGCATGCGTTCGATAATTTGAATATGAATAAAATATGGGGAGGCACCTTAAGAAAAGAAATAGCAGAGTGGTGTTGTAGGGTTCTGGGATTCAAGGAAGAGGGGATTAAAAGAAAAGAGGTGTACAAAAATGGCGATTTCCGGGATACATATATATATGGTCTTTTGCGTGAGGACTTTTATGCGCGAGGAGGAACAAAATGAGTAAGTTCGATGAAATAAAAATAGGTGATAAGGCCGAGCTTAAACATGTTATCACGCAGGAAGACGTTGAAAGATTTGTAGAACTAACGGGGGACGACAATAAACTCCACGTAGATAAGAATTACGGGGGAAAGTCCGTTTTTAAAAGGCCAATAGTTCACGGAATGTTAGGCGCTTCTTTTATATCGACTGTAATTGGAACCAAACTCCCAGGAGACGGGGCGCTCTGGTTTGCGCAAAATTTAGAATTCTTGCTCCCCGTCAGGGTTAATGATGAGATGCTCATAAAGGCAGAGGTTATAAAAAAGATTAATGCCCTGAAGGTTATTGAGTTAAAGACAGATATTTATAACCAGGATAAACAAAAGGTTACAACTGGTACCGCAAAGGTAAAGATTATGGAAGAAGAAGTACCCCAGAGAATCGAGGGGAAAAAACAAACCCAGAAAGTCGCATTAGTTATTGGCGGAACGGGCGGTATCGGCAATGCAACCTGTTTACAATTGGCAAAAGACGGTTTTGATGTGGCTGTGCACTATTTTAAGAACGAAAAACAGGCAGAAAAAATAAAAAAAGAAATAGAAAAATCCGAAAGAAAATCTGTAATTGTAAAAGCTGATATTACTGACAATAGCGAAGTAAAAGAGATGGTAGAATATGTTTTAAGAAAGCTAGGAACAATTACAATTTTAATTAATTGTGCCACTGCCAAGCTCCCTAATATTAAATTTGAGTCTTTAGACTGGGAAGACATACAGAAACATCTTGATATTAACATAAAAGGTTTTTTTAATCTCGCAAGAAATATAGTACCCATTATGGAAAGCAATAATTATGGAAAAATAATCAATATTACCACCCAGGCTATAGAAACGCCGAATGCCGGATGGCTGCATTACATAATAGCAAAGTCAGGGTTAAACGGCTTTTCAAAGGCCCTGGCAGTGGAACTGGCTCCTAAGGGGATCAGGATTAATATGGTTTCCCCCGGCATGACAGATACAGAGCTAATATCAAATATTTCAGAAAAAGCAAGATTACTTTCCGTGGCTAAAACTCCGTTAAAAAGAATTGCCAAACCAGAAGATATAGCAGGTGCCATTAGTTTTTTAACGTCAGAAAAGTCTGATTTTATAACAGGCGAAACCGTCAGAGTTAATGGCGGCCAGATAATGCTATGAATACTTTAAAATATAGTGAAATTTTAAAAGTCAACAGAGAAATGGGGAGAAATTTAAGCGACAAGAGATATGAAATAGTTGTTCTGTCAAATATAATTACTCACATGCTCAACGATATTTTAGAGTACTATGTAAAAATGGAAAATATAAATGCCCATGTAAAATCTGGAGATTATGATAATATCGTTCAGGAGAGCGAAAAATTTAGAAATTCAAATCTGGTCATTATTTTCTGGGAGATCGCAAATATTATAGATGGTATGCAATATAAAGCAAATATAATGAATAATGACGAAATAGAGGCAGCTCTCTCAAAAATAAAAGCAGAAATCGATTTTACATTAACAAATCTTAAAGATGCCTCATTAGTTTTGTTTAATAGATTTTCATCGCTCATATTTAATTATAAAACTTTAAATGTAAATAATCTTGATAAGATATGCGAAAATCTTAATAGATATTTAGAGCAAAAGAAATCATCAAATATAATTCTAATCGATACAGATAGAGTAATCGCTAAAGGTGGCATAGAAAAAAGTCTAGATTTCAGATATTATTATTCCTCAAGAGCATTATACACGATAGAATTTTATAAAAATTATGCTGAATATATAAAACCCATTATTTTATCTGCAAACGGAAAGGCAAAAAAAGCCATTATATTTGATTGCGATAATACTCTGTGGAAGGGAGTATTGGGCGAAGACGAGCTTGGAAGCATAGAAATGTCAAGCAGAACAAGAGATGGAGCGATATTTGAGGAAGTGCAGCATCTTGCGCTTGAATTAAATAAAAAAGGAATATTAATAGGCCTTTGCAGCAAAAATAACCCTCAAGATGTAGATGAAGTAATTGCTCATCACGCCGATATGAAAATAAAAGATGAACATATAGCCATAAAAAAAGTAAATTGGGGTGACAAAATATCAAATCTGAAAGCGATAGCAAGCGAGCTAAATATCGGACTTGATAGCCTGGTATTTGTAGAAGATTCGGATTTCGAGGCGAATTGTGTCAGAGAATTTTTGCATCAAGTAACGGTATTAAAAGTACCAAAAGAGTTAAGCGAATATCCTAATATGTTGAGAGGCTATCTAGGTTTATTTTACAATATTTCAGAGTCTAAAGAAGATATGGTAAAAGCAAAAATGTATAACCAGCAATCTAAAAGGGAACAGGAAAAGACCAAATTTTCTAATCTCGATGATTATCTAAAGTCATTGGATTTAAAATTGACAATTCATATAGATAACCAAACCATCATCTCCAGAATATCGCAACTGACACAAAAAACCAATCAATTTAATTTAACAACTAAGAGATATACGGAATTCGATATAAAAAAATTTATGGAGGATAAAAAATATAAGATATTTGATTTTAATGTGAAAGATAAATTTGGAGATTATGGGATAACAGGTCTTTGTATTGTACTGGTAGATTATTCGAATAGAAGAGCCGAGATTGATACTTTCCTTATGAGTTGTAGGGTAATAGGAAGGAAAATTGATTTTTCTTTTTCTGATTATATTATAGAACATTTAAAAGAATTAGATGTTGAATTATTGGAGGCAAAATATATTAAATCTCTAAAAAATGAACAGGTGTTTAATTTTTATGAAAGAATAGGATTTGAATTAATTAACGGCAATGAAAGCGAAAAATCATATAGATTGAAACTATCCAATTACAGGCCAAAATGTTTAGAGTATATAAAGGTAGAGGATGGAAGAAAAAATTAAAAACATAATGTCTTCAGTTTTCGAAATAAAAGCATCAAAGATTGACGAGACTACATCGCCGGATACCGCAGAAAAATGGGATTCTCTCAACCACATGATTCTCGTAGTGGCGCTTGAAGAAGAATTTAATGTAGAGTTTACTGGCGAGGAAATTGTTGAAATGATAAGTTATCCGCTCATAAAGATTGTGATAAAAGAAAAGATGGAAAATCAAAGGATATGAAGAAGATATTACTCGCCGCTTTACTACCTTCTAATAGATACTGTCAAAAAATAGCATATTGAAATCTATACTCTGGCCCAGATAAATCTCAAGAAAACCGCTTCAAACTGTATAAGAAAGGTAAAACACTGGCTTTCAGGTCTGAGCGCCTAAAAGCAATACATGTCCATGAACATAGAGATAATATGCCTTGACAATAAGATGAGGCGTAGGTAAAATAATAATGTTCGTTTTTAGAACGTTCTATTATGAGACAATACGAAAATAGATTCCTTAAGCCTACCGAACAGTTACGCAATCTTCAAGTATTAGAAGAGGTTGCGCAAGATTCCAGCGTGTCCCAACGCAAACTATCTCATTTTCTTGGAGTAGCTTTAGGAGTTACTAATGTCTGCATGAGGAAGATGATCAGGAAAGGTTACATAAAGGCCAAAGGTGTTAACCACAAAAGAATCGCCTATTATCTTACGCCGCAAGGTCTTAGCGAAAAAAGCAGGCTTACCTATCGCTTCCTCCAGCATACGATTAGCTACTATGTAGGTCTTAAAAAAAACATTACGTCAAAACTTAATACGATTTCTATATCGAGCGTTAAAAACCTGCTGTTTTATGGGGCAGGGGAGGTTATGGAGGTGGCGTTCATCTGCTTAAATAATACTGAGTTTCAGCTTATAGGGATAGCAGATGATTCTCCTGACAAACAAGGAAAGAAACTGCTCGGATTTAATATTATAAAACCAGACTTAATAAAATCACTAAACCCGGATGCCATATTGATTACATCCATTAGATACAAGGATAAAATATTTGATAAACTGAAGAATAATAAAGAATTAGAAGGGATAGGTGTCTATTTATTATGAGCACGAATTTAAAAAATAAAAGAATATTGGTTACAGGAGGAAACGGTTTTCTGGGTTCTTTTGTAGTTAAAAAGCTAAGAGAATGCGGTTGTAAGAATATATTTATCCCTCGAAGCAAAGATTATGATTTAGTCCAGATGAGCGCAGTAAAAAAGCTCTATAAAGACGCCAAGCCCGATATTGTAATACATTTAGCAGCTAAAGTCGGCGGCATAGGAGCTAATAGAGAAAACCCAGGTAAGTTTTTCTATGATAATTTAATGATGGGCGCTCAGCTAATGGAAGAAGGCCGTCTGAATAAAATAGAAAAGTTCGTTGCCCTTGGCACTATTTGTTGTTTTCCAAAATTTACCCCAGTTCCATTTAAAGAAGAGGATTTATGGAATGGCTACCCTGAAGAAACCAATGCTCCTTATGGCCTGGCAAAGAAGATGCTTTTGGTTCAGTCCCAGGCATACAGGCAACAATACGGCTTTAATTCAATATTTCTTATGCCTGTCAATCTTTATGGGGAGGGCGATAATTTCAACCCAGATTCATCTCATGTAATACCTGCTCTTATCAAAAAATGTCTTGATGCTAAAACGAAGGGACTGTCCCCGCAGGGGACTGTCTCTGAGATAACTGTTTGGGGCACAGGCAAAGCTACTCGCGAGTTCTTATATGTAGAAGACTGCGCAGAAGCCATTGTTCTTGCTACAGAAAAATATGATAAGAGCGAACCGGTAAATATCGGAGCAGGTTTCGAAATATCCATAAAAGAGTTAGTTAAGCTAATTGTTAAACTCACTATCTTTAAGGGTAAGATTATCTGGGATAAATCTAAGCCCGACGGCCAGCCTCGTCGCATGCTGGACACTTTAAAAGCTTCCAAAGAATTTGGATTTAAAGCCAAAACAAATTTTGAACAAGGTCTTAAAAACACCATAGACTGGTATAAACGGAGTAGCGGAGCATAGCTCCGCGCCCTTAAATATGCCTACAACTATTGAAAAAAACGAAATAATTATAAAGGCCCAGAAAGGCTGGCTGCGTATTGATTTTAAAGAATTATGGAATTACAGAGAACTGGCATATTTTTTTGTTTGGAGAGAAATAAAAGTAAGGTATAAGCAGACTGTTGTAGGAGTGGCATGGGCTATTTTCAAACCCTTGACCACGATGTTAATATTTACATTTTTCTTCGGAAGATTTGCCAAGATGCCTTCTGACGGCATACCGTACCCTATATTTGTGTATATAGGCCTTCTATTATGGGATTATTTTTCCTTCGGGCTTTCTCACTCAAGCGATAGCATGGTTGGGAATGCAAATATCATACAGAAGATTTATTTTCCAAGATTGATTATTCCAATTTCTTCTTCTCTTATAGGGCTGGTTGATTTTGCGGTAGCTTCAATTGTGCTGGTAGGAATAATGCTCTATTATCGTTATATACCAAATATAGTTGGGATTTTCTATATACCTTTCCTACTTTTTATAACGTTCTTGAGTTCTGTTGGTCTTGGTTGTTTCCTTGCGTCAATAAATGTAAAATACAGGGATGTCCGGTATGTAATACCATTTTTTATACAGATATTCATGTTTCTTACGCCTGTTATTTATCCTGTCAGCATGGTAGGCGCAAAATTTAAGTGGCTTTTAGCCCTTAACCCAATGACTGGCGTTATCGAGACTGCAAGAGCTATTATTCTTGGAACTAAGGATGTGGACTGGCAGATTTTATCAGTGTCAATGATTATAAGCGCAGGGCTATTTATATTTGGCATATTCTATTTTAGAAAAACAGAGAAGTTTTTTGCAGACATAATTTAGGAGAAATAGTGGCTAACCCGATAATTGAAACAAAGAGCCTATCAAAAAAATATAGAATAACCCATAAGGAAGCCTATTTTACCTTAAGAGACAGCATTGTTAATTGTTTCAAAAGTCCTTTTGGTATTTTTAAGAAGAAGAGAACTGATTCTTCAAAAGAGGATTTCTGGGCCCTTAAGGATGTATCATTTGATGTTAATCCAGGTGAGGTTGTAGGTGTTATTGGCAGGAATGGTGCAGGAAAGACAACACTTTTAAAGATACTCTCCAGAATTACCTACCCTACTGAAGGCGAGATTCGCTTACGCGGAAGAGTAGGAAGTTTGCTAGAGGTCGGGACAGGATTTCATCCTGAGCTTACAGGTAGGGAAAATATCTATTTCAACGGATCTATCCTTGGAATGAAGAAAAAAGAAATAGACAAAAAGTTTGATGAGATAGTTGATTTTTCAGGAGTTGAAAAATTTATTGATACGCCTGTCAAAAGATTTTCCAGCGGCATGCAGGTGAGGCTTGCCTTTTCAGTGGCAGCCTATTTGGAACCCGAAATTCTGTTGGTAGATGAAGTTCTTGCTGTTGGAGATGCTGAATTCCAGAAAAAATGTTTGGGTAAAATGAAAGATATTTCAAAAGGCGGGAGGACAATACTATTTGTAAGCCATAATATGAGCGCCATACGCAATTTATGCAGCCGCGTTATAATGCTTGAAGGAGGAAAGATATCCTTAGATTCAGACTCTGAAACAGCTGTATCAAAGTATCTTGATCAGAATTTGACTCTGGGTACTTCTATTTCAGGCAAGGAATTGGAAGCAAAGATAGAAGGATATATTAATAGAGCTAATCCTTCTATACGTTTTAAAGAAATAAAACTATTGAATCAGAATAATGAGCCTTGCAGTATTTTTAATTCTAATGAGGCTATTAAAATATGCATTACATATGAATGCCTAAATACTGTTGACAGCTTACGTGTGAATATTTGTATAGTTGATGAAGAGAATAGAGAGATTCTTACAACAACGACCGTTGATGATGAGAAAGAAGTTAATTCTTATAGAAAGAATGCCGGTGTATATACATCGATTTGTTATATTTCACCCAATATGTTTGGAGAAAAACGGCTTTTTGTATCAGTGCATTTAGAATATCCAAAGGTAGAACATCTGGTACTAGATAGAGTTCTAGGATTTGATGTAATATTTTTAGGATACAATAACATTTCAGCGGCTTTTAAAAATTCATTTATTAGGCCTCGTTTAAAATGGGAAACACAGTTATTGGATTTAACAAATAGATAACAGGAGAATATTTATGAATAATAAAGTAATACTTGTTACAGGCGGCACAGGTTCGTTTGGTAAAAAATTTACCGAAATAGTATTGTCTAAATATAAGCCAAAAAAGCTTATTATTTTCAGCAGAGATGAAATGAAACAGTATGAAATGAAAAATATTTTTAGCGAGGAAAAATATAAAAATATTAGATATTTTATAGGCGATGTAAGAGATTCTGAAAGACTGCATAGGGCTTTTAACGGCGTAGATATAGTTATTCATGCGGCGGCTTTAAAAATAGTCCCTACCGCTGAATATAATCCTTTTGAGGCTGTGAGGACAAATGTATTTGGAGCGGAGAATGTTATCAACGTTGCTATAGATAATAAGATTGAAAGAGTTATAGCGCTTAGCACTGATAAGGCTGTAAATCCAGTAAATCTATACGGTGCTACCAAGCTTTGCGCTGAAAAGATGTTCATTGCCGCAAATAATTATTCACCATATGGCACAAAGTTTAGCGTGGTAAGATATGGTAATGTGTTTGGTTCGCGCGGCAGTGTGGTTCCTTTCTTTAAAGAATGCGCGCAAAAAAAAGAAGTTCCTATAACAGATAAGAATATGACGCGTTTTTGGATTACCTTGGAACAGGGTGTGGAGTTTGTATTAAGCTGTCTGGAAACAATGAAAGGCGGAGAGATATTTGTGCCTAAGATACCCAGTATGAAAATCACAGATCTTGCAAAGGCCATATGCCCTGATTGTAAGCAGAAGGTTATCGGAATAAGGCCTGGAGAGAAATTGCATGAAAGCCTATTATCTTCGGATGACGGAATCCATAGTCATGAATTTAAAGACAGGTTTATTGTTTACCCCAAAGTGGTAGGTCATAATAGTGATAAAAAAGATGGAAAATGTTTGGGAATCGGGTTCCATGGCTATAGAAGCGATAATAATAAAGAGTGGCTGAACGCAGAACAGTTGAAAAGGATTATAAAATCCGAGGGCTTCTAACCGACTAACTTTCTAACTCTAAATATTGTTCGAGCGAGCGAAGCGAGTCGAGAACCATACATATGAAACAGATACCTTACGGCAGGCAATCTATTGATAAAGACGATGTTAAAGAAGTCGTCAAGGTTTTAAAGAGCGATTGGCTTACCCAGGGGCCAATGGTCCGGAGATTTGAAGAAGCATTGACAAAATACTGTGGGGCTAAATATGCGGTGGCTGTTTCATCAGGGACCGCGGCATTGCATTTAGCTTGTATTGCCGCAGGATTAAAAAAAGGCGACGAAGCAATAACATCTCCCATTACGTTCCTGGCAACCCCTAATGCTGTTTTATATACAGGCGCCAAGCCTGTTTTCGCTGATATTGATTATGATACAGTAAATATTAGCCCCGGAGAGATAGAGAAAAATATTACCAAAAAGACAAAAGCTATATTGCCGGTTCATTTCGCTGGCCTCCCGTGCGATATGCCTGGAATAGCAAAAATAGCCAGAAAGCATAACTTAATAATAATAGAAGATGCTTGTCATGCATTAGGCGCGGAATACAAAGTAAGCGGGAAGTGGACAAAAGTTGGCAGCTGTAAACATTCAGATATGACAATATTCAGTTTTCATCCTGTCAAATCTATTGCTACTGGAGAAGGCGGCGCAATAACTACTAATAATAAGGAACTGTATGAGCGGTTGATAATTTTAAGAAATCATGGTGTTACCAAAGATAATGCCAGATTTACCAATTTTTATTCTTCAATATTCCCTAAAGAAACCTGGTATTATGAAATGCAATATTTAGGATTTAATTATCGGATTACAGACATGCAGTCTGCATTAGGCATATCTCAATTAAAAAGGATCGATATTTTTCTTAAGCGCAGAAGAGAAATAGCTAGTATTTACAACAGGCAGATTTCAAAGATAGATGAAATTGAAGCCCCATTTGAAGAAAATAATGTTAGATCAGCCTGGCATTTGTATGTTATCAGGATTAGAAAGAATAGGGGTCTAAAATCGGATAGGAATAAGTTGTTTTCTTATTTAAGAAAGGCAGGTATTGGCGTGCAGCTTCATTATATCCCAATATATCTTCAACCTTATTATTATAAATTAGGGTATAAAAAAGGGATATGTCCTCAAGCAGAAGAGTATTATCAAACAGCGCTGAGCCTTCCTATTTATCCAATGCTGGCAAATAAAGATATAAAATATATTACAACAAAAATTTCAAAGTTTTTTTGTTAGGTCATTTATGATTAATAAGCTTATTATAGGTTCTGCAAATTTTGGATTAAAGTACGGTGTTGCCAATAATAAAAGATTAACTAAAAAAGATATATTTGAAATTTTAAGATACGCAAAAAAGTTAGGTGTCTTTGGGATAGACACGGCTAAAGGGTATGGCAACGCTGAAGAGATCGTAGGTGATTATCTAAAGTTACAACGGGAAAAATCTTTCAAGATAATAACCAAGATTTTACACAAAGACTATAAAGGAGTTCAATCGGTAAAAGATGAAGTCAGAGACTCTCTCAAGAAATTAAATGTTAAATGCATAGATTTTTTATTGCTGCATTCTTTTGAGACTTATCAGGAATATAAAGACACGGCGATAACTGCTTTTGAAGAATTGATTAAAGAGGGATATATTCTCCACTGGGGGGTTTCGGTGTATTATCCGGAAGAAGCGAGACAGGTAATCTTAGACGGTTTTAGTAATTTTGCCGTAGAGTTTCCACTGAATATTTTTGACAGAAGGTTTTTGAAGCGCGATTTCTTAAAAGGCTTAAAGAAAAAAAAATGTTTTTTGTTTGCTAGATCTATTTTTCTTCAGGGGCTTTTTTTTCTTTCAGAAAAAGGCCTTACCGGTAATTTTGAGACAGTAAAGGAAAATGTATTACAGTTAAACGCATTATCGCAGCGTTTTAAAATTCCTTTGTCAGATATTTTGTTGTTATTTGCAGCCGCCAATCCTTATATTGATGGAATAATTATAGGGGTAGATTCAAAAGAGCAGTTAAAAAAGAATCTCGGTTTTTATAAAAATTTAAAAAAATATCAAATGATGAAACATTTATTAGACAAACTTGAAGTTAATGACGAGAGGATATTACTGCCATATCTATGGCGCTAATTTAAAAGGGGCATAAAGATGGCCAAAACCAATAAAGCTAACAATAATATGGATATGGAGAGATGCGCTCGCTGTGTATTACCTATAACTTGGGAAACCTTGTATTTCGATAGTGAAGGCGTGTGTAACGTGTGTAGTAACTGGGAAAAGAAAAAGCACCTTATAAATTGGAAAGAGCGCGAAAGGATGCTTGTAAAGATATTTGAAGAAGCCAAGAAGCGAAAGGATTCATATGATTGCATAGTGCCGTTTAGCGGAGGTAAAGATTCTACTTTTATCCTTTGGGCCATTGTGAAAAAATACGGCCTGAAGCCTTTGGTTGTTTCATATGATCATTGCTTTTACAGGTCAAAGACTTTAGATAATAGGATGCGGACTTTTAGAAAGCTCGGCGTAGATGTGATTACCTTTACTCCTAACTGGCAGGTAGTTAAAAAAACTATGCTTGAGGCTTTTAAGAGAAAAGGCGATTTTTGCTGGCATTGTCATGTAGGCGTCTCGGCATATCCTATGCAGATAGCGGTAAAATTTAAGATACCTCTAGTTGTTTACGGCGAAGGTGGAGGCGAATATGAGGGTTATTTCCGTTATGAGGAGCTGGAGGAGAGCGACGAATGGAAATTTAACCGCAGGGCAAACCTCGGCATAAGGGCAGAGGATATGGCAGGTTTTATTGGAGTTGATTTACGGGATCTCGATCCTTATATTTATCCTACCAAGGCAGAGCTTGAAAGCGTTGGCGTAAAAAGCATGCCGTTAGGTAATTTTATTCCATGGGATGTGCAAAAACATGTTGAAATAATCAAAAAAGAATTGGATTGGAAAGAAGACGAGATAGAAAGCGGCTATCCCGGCTCGACATACGAAAAGATAGAATGCATATTTACGGGTATAAGGGATTATATCAAATACCTTAAAAGAGGGTTTTCGAGGGTGACGCATCTTGCTACGCTTGATATAAGGCATGGCAGGATAACCCGCGAACAAGCGATGAAACTCATAAAAAAACATGAAGGGAAAAAGCCTAAAAGTTTAAGCGTATTTTTAGAATATTTGGGCATAACTGAAGATGAATTCAATAAAATAGCGCTAAGTCATCTTATACCTCCTGCTAGGGCGATAGATCCCAAGAAGCTTCCTAAAGGCAAAAAGTTATGGGACCAGGATCAGTGGTACAGAGAAAAATAAAATGAAGATAGGCATTGTAAACTACAGCATAGGCAATATCGGATCGGTGTACAGCGCTTTTAGATTTTTTGGGTTAGACGTAAGGTTTGTGCAGGCGCCACAGGAATTAGAAAACATAGATGTTATAGTTTTAGCAGGTGTGGGGAATTTTATCACCGCGGTACGCAGGCTAAAGGCATTAAAAATGTGGGATAAAATAGATAAAGAAGTAATTGTCAAAAAGAAGCCTATAATAGGCATATGCCTAGGCATGCAGCTTTTTGCGGATTTAAGTTATGAAGGAGGCAGGACAAAAGGTTTTGGCTGGATAAAAGGCGAAGTTGTCAAGATGGACAGCAAAGATTTAAGAATACCGCATATAGGCTGGAACAGGGTAAATACCTCCGGCAAAGGCATATTTAACGGCATACAAAGTAACTACTTTTATTTTATGCACAGCTATCACTTTATTCCGAAAAATAAAAATCTGATTTGCGGCGTCACGGATTATGGCGATTTGAAAATTGTTTCCGCTGTCAGGAAAGACAATATAATAGGTGTCCAGTTCCATCCGGAAAAAAGCCAGAGCGGCGGTTTGAGGCTTTTGAAAAATATAATAGAGGAGATAAATTGTTAACCAAAAGGATTATACCTCTGTTTTTGCTGAAAGAAGGCAGGATATACAAAGGCGAGAGATTCAAAAATTTTATAGATGTAGGAGATCCTACTTCTCAGGGTATGATCTACGACGCGCAAGGCGCTGACGAGATAATCATAGTCGATATAGAGGCTTCAAAAAAGAAAAAGATTATCAATTCTCGGATTATAAACAGTATGATTACCAAATGCAGGCTTCCTATCGCGGCGGGTGGCGGGATACGGGATGTAAAAAGCGCCAAGGAATGTTTTTCTGCGGGCGCTGATAAGATAATTGTCAATACCCACGCGATTCTAAATCCGTGGCTGGTAAAGGAAATGGCAAGGGAATTTGGTTCCCAATCCGTTGTTGTTTCGATAGATGTAAAAAAAAGCGGTTCAAATTATGATGTATACATATATTCAGGGACTAGGAAAATAGAGGTAAAACTTAAGGATTTGATAAAAAAATTTATTGATTGCGGGGCCGGAGAGATTATCATAACCTGTATAGATAAAGAAGGCACGATGTCAGGGTTTGATTGTAATCTATACAGTTGGCTAAGAAAGCTTGTTTCAGTTCCGCTGATAGCCTCAGGCGGGGCAGGTTCATATGATCATATAGTTGACTTATTCAAAGAAAGCGATTGTGACGCCTGCGCTATAGGTAAAATGTTATTTTTGAGGGATTATGATATAGTCCGGATAAAATCTTACATAAAAGGCAAAGATGTTACGGTTAGAGAGGCATAAGTGAAGACGATCGCAAAGGTTAACGGCGACAATTTATATCTCAGGCTGCTTACGGAAAAAGACGTAAATCAGAGATATGTTGAATGGCTTAATGACGAAGATATTAATCAATTTCTGGAATCCAGGTGGTCCAAGCAAACCATTGAAGGTGTAAGGGACTATGTAAAATCCATGTATGACAGCCCTGGTAATTTTTTATTCGGCATTTTCCTAAATGAAGGCGGCCGTCATATAGGGAATATAAAAATCGGAAACATAAATAAGATGAATAAGTTTGCAGACCTCGGACTTTTAATAGGCGATAAAGCTGTCTGGAGTAAAGGATACGGCACAGAAGCGATAAAATTGGCAACGCGATACGCATTTGGTGATTTAAAACTTAATAAATTAGTCGCAGGTATTAATATTTGCAACGCAGGTTCCTTTAAGGTTTTTATTAAGGCAGGCTACAGGGAAGTTGGTGTATTTAAAAGGCATTCATTTTATAAGGGAAATTTCGTGGATTCTGTAGTGGTTGAAAAATGTAATCTGGATAACATAGTAGATAAACAACCCCTCTGGGTAAATAAAAACAGCAGTGGAATAAGCTTGTGGAATAAAGCCAAAAAGATAATACCAGGAGGAAACCAACTGTTATCCAAAAGAGCGGAGATGTTTTTGCCTGATCAATGGCCAGCTTATTTTAAAAAAGCCAAAGGGGTCGAAGTCTTGGGTCTTGACGGTAATAAATATATCGATATGAGCATAATGGGAATAGGTTCATGTGTGCTTGGTTATGCGAATGATACAGTTGATGCTGTTGTTAAAATTGCGATTGAGCAGGGTACTATGTGCACGCTTAACTGCCCTGAAGAAGTGGAGCTTGCCGAAAAATTAATCAAGCTGCACCCCTGGGCTGGCATGGTAAGATTTGCAAGGGCAGGAGGAGAGGCATGCGCGATTGCAGTTAGGATAGGCAGGGCATTTTCTGGAAAAGACAAGGTTGCCTTTTGCGGATACCACGGCTGGCATGACTGGTATCTTTCAGCTAATTTATCTGATTCAAAAAATCTTGACGGCCAATTATTGCCGGGCTTATCTTGCGCTGGAGTTCCTCGAGCCCTTAAAGGAACCTCAATACCTTTTAATTACGGGAAAATATATGAATTGAGAGAGATTATTAGTAAGAACAAAGGTGAAATTGGAGTTATAATAATGGAAGTAGAAAGGCACAAAAAAATAGATTTGAAGTTTTTAAAAGAGGTTCGCAAAATTGCGTCTAATATAGGGGCTGTTCTTATTTTCGATGAGGTTTCGTCCGGGTTTAGGATTAGTATAGGCGGGGTGCACACTTTATATGAGATCGAACCTGATATTACAGTCTTAGGAAAAGCGCTCGGAAACGGCTATCCGATTTCGGCTGTAGTTGGTAGAAAAGAAGTTATGGAAGCTGCGCAAGATACTTTTATCAGTAGCACTTTTTGGACAGAAAGAATTGGTTATGTAGCTGCCCTTGAAACTATAAGACAGTTTGAAAAAAACAATGTAATTTCCTATGTTAAAGATGCAGGCAATAGGTTGTCAGCAGGGCTTAAAAATATTTTTAAGTCATCAGGTTTGAAGATTGAAATAGTCGGACTTGCTTCTGTACCGATAATGGTTATAAAAGAAGACAATCCACTTGTTGTTAAAACTGTCTTTACTCAGGAGATGCTAAAAAGAGGCTTTTTGGCTTCGAACGTTATATATGTGTCATACGCTCACTCCAAAGGCATTATCGACGCATATCTGGAAGAAGCAGAGGTTGTGTTTAACATGATAGCCGCCTCAATAAAAAAAGGCAAATTAAAAGAGATGCTGGAAGGCCATGTTTGTCACGGCGGATTCCATAGGTTAACATAAAGGGGCGATGTAAAACATGATATTGGCTATTGTACAGGCAAGAATGTCTTCAAACCGGCTTCAAGGCAAAGTGTTGAAAGAAGTTATGGGGAAGCCGTTAATAGGCTATTTATTGGAAAGGCTTTCTGCTTCAAAACGCATAAACAAGATAATAGTCGCTACTACTACAGATAAGGATGATGACGTTGTATATGATTATGTCAAATCTTTGCAATTTGACGTCTATAGAGGGAGCAATCAGAATGTTTTAAGCCGTTATTATTTTGCAGCGGTAAAATATAAACCTGATAGCGTAATGAGAATTACTGCCGATTGCCCTTTGATCGACCCGGGCATTTGTGACCGGCTCATAGATTTTTATATAAAGGAAAAAGCGGATTATGCGTGTTTATCCCAGCGTTTTGCAGAGGGCTTAGACAGCGAAATCTTTACTTTTAAGGTTTTGGAGGACATGCATAAAAATGCAAAAAAGAAATCAGAGAGAGAGCATGTCAGCCTTTTTCTACATAACAATCCCGGCATGTTTAATAAGAGAATACTTGATAATGCCGCAGATGACAGCAAATACCGCATTACGGTCGATGAGCCTGAAGATTTTGAGGTAGTTAAAACCCTCATTGAAAATCTATATAAGGCGAATTCGGATTTTTTAGATTTTCAGGCAATAAAGAAATTTTTGGATAAAAATCCAGAAATTTCCCGTAAAAATTCTCATATAATAAGAAATGAGGGATTGTTGAAATCTCTGCAGAACGACAGTACCATATAAGGAGGTCTTTATCATGGGCGTTAAAAACTATAAACAAGAAGGCAGATCAACAGTACAACAGTTAAAAAAACGCGAAAAACTTTACAGTTTATTTAAGAACAGCCCGTTGCCGGTTGATCAAATGCTTATCAGTCTTGGTCTTTATATGCGCAGTTCTGCTTTGACAAAGATCCTATATATAAATGAATTATACCAAGAGGTATTGAAAGTACCAGGCGTGATTATGGAGTTTGGGGTATGGTGGGGACAAAATATTGTTTTATTTGAGAATTTCAGGGCGATATATGAACCTTTCAACTACGACAGAAGAGTGATAGGTTTTGATACCTTCAAAGGATATCCCAGAGTTTCAGGTAAAGATATAAAATCACAAACCATTAAAAAGGGCGGCTACGGAGTAAGCGAAGAGTATGATAAGTATCTTCTTGAACTCATTGATTATCATGAACAGGAAAATGTTTTATACCGCGGCAGAAAGCACAGCTTGGTAAAGGGCGATGCGTCGCAGACTATAGAAAAATTTTTAAAAGATGAACCTCATACTGTGATTGCCCTTGCATATTTTGATATGGCATTATACGAGCCGACTAAAAAATGCCTGGAAGCTATAAGGTCACACCTCGTAAAAGGCAGCGTTGTGGCTTTGGATGAACTGAATTCGCCTGAATATCCCGGTGAAACACTGGCCTTAAAGGAGGTATGGGGCTTGGATACGTACAGAATACATAAATCAAAATTTATGCCAGGCAGGTCATACATAACAATAGAATGAAGTTAGGCGATAAAAAACATGTTCTTTTCAGGGCAGATGGTTCAAACAAGCTGGGCACAGGCCATATAATGCGATGCCTGACTTTTGCGCATTGGCTTAAGAAAAACGGAGTGCCGTCAGTACTTGTTACGAAAGACTATGATCGCAATATCGTTGACTTAAGCCGCAGTTTTAACTGTAAGGTGGAAATGATATCCGGGGCTTATAGTTTCAAAGAGGACGCAAATATAACCAATGCCCTTGCGGACAGATATAGAGCCGATGTTATTATATCGGATATGAATAACGCAGACACGTTGACGCGGGTAAAGGAATATATAGAGTATTTAGAAATTTTAAAAAATGATAATAAATTTTCAATCGTTATAGATGGTTTTGGTAGCGAGTGCATTAGCGCTAAGACAAGAATTCCATCGGATATAACAGTTATTCCTTATTTCGGAAGCGAAGATGGAATCTATATGGGTCGTGATAAAACTCAATACCTATTAGGATCAAAATATTTCATCTTTAGGGAAGAATTTATAAAAGTGACTAAGATAAAACGGAAGATAAAAAAGAACGCAAATAATGTCCTGGTTACTATGGGGGGCAGTGATCCATTCAGGATAACAATTAAGGTAGTTAAGGCCTTGGGTTGTATGAATAAACCTTTTTTAAATCTAAAAGTTATTTTAGGCGCCGCTTTCAATTCATTAGCCAAGAAAGAGATAAAAGCTATATTAGAAAAATTTAGGGGCGACTATAAGATTATAGAAAACTGCAATAACATGGCTGAGCTTATGTTGTGGTCTGATTTAGTAATTATTAATGGGGGTCTCACGAAATATGAGGCTGCTATTACAGGGACGCCTACTTTTGTTGTTTCGCACAGTGAGGCTGAAAAAAAAATTATGAAGGATTTCCAAAAAGGCGGTTCTGCCATTCATCTAGGCTACGCGAAAAATATTAAAGAAAATATCATATGTGAAGCAGTCGAAGATTTATTGTCTAACAACACTCTTAGAAAAAGGATGTCTGAAAAAGGACGCGGCATTGTTGATGGGAAAGGGGCAGATAGAATTATTTCAAGAATTCCAAAGGAGTTACTTAAATGAGTAAAATAATAAAGATACGAAATAAATCAGTAGGGAAGGGCCAGCCTGTTTTTATAATAGCAGAAGCCGCGTCCAATCATAACCAGAATTTAACTCAAGCAAAAGAGCTTATTGATATTGCTTTTGAATGTGGAGTTGATGCGGTCAAGTTTCAACTCTTTAAGGCCGATGAATTATATAAAAAGAGTAATCCTATGTTCAAGATTATGAAGAACAACGAATTTCCAAGAGAGTGGCTTAGGGCGCTCTATAAATATGCAGAGAAGAAAGGCTTTATTTTTTTAGCAAGTCCTTTTGATTTGAAAGCGATTGACTTGTTGGTAAAGATAGGGAGCCCTGCCTTAAAACTCGCATCTTCAGAAACGACCAATTTAAGATTATTAAGATATGCGGCAAGCAAGAAAAAGCCTCTTTTAATTTCAACAGGCATGTGTAATATAGCAGATATTTATGAAGCAGTTGAAGTTGCCAAAAGCGTTGGGAATCAAGACGTGGCGCTTTTGCATTGTACATCCCTTTATCCTGCAAAACCTTCACATGTTAATTTACTTGCTATGGATACGCTTTATGCTGCGTTTGATTTGCCTGTAGGTTACTCAGACCATACGCTTGGCATAGGGGTTCCTATTGCAGCGGCGGCCAGAGGCGCTTGTATCGTGGAAAAACATTTCACGCTCAGTAAAAAACTAAAAGGACCAGACCATTTTTATGCTCTTGAACCTAAGCAATTAAAAGAGATGGTAATAGCCATTAGAGAGGTTGAGCAAAGCATTGGTTCTGCAATTAAAAAGATGCTGCCTGGAGAAGAAAAACTCGCTAGGAGAAGTAGTTTAATTGCAAAAAATAATATTCCTAAGGGCGCCAAGCTTACTAAAGATATGATTATAATTGACAGGCCAGCTTTGGGTATAAAACCCAGGTTTTTAGAAGCTGTTATCGGACAAAAAACTAAAAGAGATATTAAAAAGGGTACACCAGTTACTTGGGAAATTGTGGGATAGATTAATTGCTTATTCGATAGTTTGAAGAGAAGATGAAAATGGGCGCTTTAATTAAAAAGATAGAATATTATTTGCCGGAAAAGGTCCTAACTAATAGTCAATTACAAGAAGAATTTAAGGATTGCGATGCAAAAAAAATTGAAGATAAAATTGGTATAAGGCAAAGGCATATTGTCCAAGAGAATGAGACTGCTCTTGACTTGGCATATAATGCTTCTGAAAAAAATCTTGCAGGGTATGATAGGAGTAAAATTGATTTCCTGATACTTTGCACTCAGAGCCCGGATTATTATTTACCAACCTCTTCCTGTATTTTGCAGCACAAGCTGAATTTAAAAACAGACATCGGGGCTTTTGATTTTAATCTGGGATGTTCAGGTTTCGTGTATGGACTTGCATTAGCTAAAAGCCTATTAAATTCGAATATCGCCAACAGTATTTTGTTAATTATGTCAGAAACTTATTCAAAGCATATTAATCCAAAAGATAAGGCCAATAGATCTATATTTGGCGATGCTGCTGCCACGGCTATAATTGAAAAATCAGAAGATGAAGGGGTTTTTGAATTCTCATTGGGCACGGATGGCAGTGGTTATAAGAATCTTATTATTCCAAATGGAGGATTAAGAAAACGATACGATATAAATGCCAGGAATATCGATGATGGGCAGGGTACTATTAGAACAGAAAATGATCTTTACATGAATGGCCCAGAGATGCTCAATTTTATGATAGAGTCTGTCCCTAAAGTAGTTTTAAATGTATTAAAAAAAAATAAAACCACCTTGGACGAATTAGACTATGTTATTTTCCATCAAGCTAATGGATATATAATAGAATATTTAAGAAAAAAAATAAAAATTCCAAAAGACAAATTTTACACAAACCTGCTATATACTGGAAATACTGTTTCAGCATCTATACCTATTGCGATTAAGGATTGTTTGGATAATAAAATAATTAGGCAAGGTAATAAAATCCTAATAGTTGGTTTTGGAGTTGGTTATTCCTGGGGCGGGACGATTATTAAAATATAGATAGGATAATTCATGAAGAGGCCAGAATTTTTTGCAGTATTAAAGGAAACTTTAGAAATAAAGGATATTGAGCTTAACGAAGAGACTAATTTATTAGAGCTGATTGACTCACTTTCAGTAATTTCTTTGATGTGCTTAATAGATGAAAAATTTGGAAAGCGGCTTTCAGCAGATGAATTATATAACATAACTAATATAAGTAGGTTAATAAAAATTATAGGTGAAGAAAAATTTGAATAAAGAAAAAACAGAGAAAGTTATAATATTTGGGAATGGCCAGATGGCGAATTTAGCGCATTTTTATTTAACTCACGATTCGCCGTATGAAGTAGCTGGTTTTTGCGTTGATAAGGATTTTTTAAAAGAGAATAGTTTTAATAATCTGCCTGTAGTTTCTTTTGAAGATGTCGAAGCTATTTTTTCTCCTCATGTATTTAAAATGTTTATACCTATTAGTTATAAAAATGTGAATAAATTAAGAGCAAAAAAATATTATCAGGCCAAAGACAAAGGGTATGAATTAATAAGTTACCTTAGCTCTAAAGCTACTACATGGCCTGGATTGGTAATTGGTGAAAATTGTTTTATTTTTGAAAATAATGTGATTCAGCCTTTTGTTGAAATCGGAAATAACGTTATTCTTTGGAGCGGCAACCACATAGGCCATCATAGTAAAATAAAAGATCATTGTTTTTTAGCTTCGCATGTAGTTGTATCTGGTAGAGTTACGATAGAGCCATATTGTTTCTTAGGCGTGAATGCAACCATCAGGGATAATGTTGTTATCGAGCAGAGTTGTGTAATAGGCGCAGGCACATTGATATTAAAGAGCACCACTAAAAATGGAGTATATATTGGGCCACCTGCAAAACTATATTCATTGCCTAGTGATAAATTGAAAAATATTTAAGGAGATGAGGATGGAGTGGATAAAAAATGGGCTAATAGTTGTCCCGCAGAAAAATTTATGGTGGATGCAGACTCATGCCATGGTGCCATTTGCTGAAATCGTAAAAGATAATATTTGCAAAATATATTTTTCTGGAAGGGATAAAAATAATAAGTCTCATATTGGGTATGCGATAGTAGATGCAAGTAATTCTTTTAAAACTATAGAATATTCTAAGGAACCAGTTTTGACTTTAGGAAATCTTGGTTGTTTTGACGATAATGGCGTTACTCCATCTTGGGTTATGGATTACAACGGCAAAAAATATTTATATTATATAGGTTGGAATAAAGGTTCAACCGTTCGCATGGGTCTGATAGCTGGCTTAGCTATTAGCGATAATAGCGGCCTTGTTTTTTCTAGATATTCAAAGGCCCCGATTTTGGAAAGGACGGACAGAGAGCCATATTCAATACTTACAGGCCCATGTGTCTTATTAGATAATGATATATGGAAAATGTGGTATGTTTCAGGGATTGGCTGGGTAAATCCAGATTTGCCCAGGTACGATATAAAATATGCAGAGTCTCGCGATGGCTTTAAATGGGACAGGAAGGGCGTTGTTTGTGTAGGCCTTAAACCTAACGAAAACGCGCTTGCTAGGCCGTGTGTTTTGAAGGAAGATGGTATCTATAAGATGTGGTACTCTTACAAAGGGGAATGTAACTACAGGATTGGTTACGCAGAATCTGAAGATGGTATTGTATGGGATAGGCTTGATGAGCAGGCTGGAATAAATGTTTCAGAATTTGGTTGGGACTGTGAAATGATAGAATATGCGTTCGTTTTTAATTATAAAGGTAAAAAATATATGTTGTATAATGGTAATGACTATGGAAAAGAAGGTATCGGCTTAGCAGTTTTAGAAAAGTAAAAGGAAATCAATATGCAGGATAATGACATATACTTGAAATCCAAAAAGGTATGGGATGATAATATAAAGCTATTTCCCCGCAAACTTCAATATCCGGATGAAAATTTAGTGCGTTTATTTTCTGGCAGATATATTAATATCCCTAAACCGCCGGTAAAGGTTATGGAGCATGGCTTTGGGCACGCCACTAACCTTGCATTCTTTGCCAGTAAAGGCTATGAATGCGCAGGATGCGAAATTAGCGGGCCATTTATCAAAGAAGCAGAGGAACTTTTTAAATTTATAAATAAGCCTATTGATCTAAGGCTGGTTAAAGAGGACGCAATACCGTATGATGATAATGCCTTCGATATTGTAGTCTCTTGGAATGTTATACATTATCTCGGCAACCGAAAGGCTGTTTCGAAAGTCATCGATGAATTTTACCGTGTCTTGAAGCCTGGCGGTGTTTTATTGCTGTCAACCCTTCATCCTGACAGTTCTTTTTCGGATAGAATGGAATCCGTTGGGGATGGTTCTTATATAATAGAGAAAGAAAGCAGTTATGATAACCGCAAAGGCCTGGTATTTTTTATGGCTGAGTCCAGAGATGAGCTTGTCAACCTGTTTAACCCCTTTTCTAAAGTAAAAACAGGAAGCGCAGCCTTCGACCTTTTCGATCATTCTGAGAGGACGGCATGGTATCTGGTTTACGCAGTAAAATAACTGAGAGAATTGCAAAATGGAAAAAGTTTTATTTGTTTATATAGATTATGATGAATTGAATCCTTATGTAGGCGGTGGGACAATAAGCCATGGTATAGCAGCCTTGGCAGGCGCCTTAAGGGACAACGGCATTCAGTATAGCCTGTTGCAGATAATGTCGCCTTTGTCTGAAAGCGGTTATAGAGAGGTATTAAGTAAATATGGAAATTATAACATAATAGCCTTATCTTTCACGACAGTCAGAAAAGAAGTTTATTATAAGGTAGCTAAATATATAAAGTCATTCAGTTCTGATAAATATGTTGTTGCAGGTGGCATTCATCCTACTGTTGCTTCAGAAGACGCAATAAGCAACGAACATGTAGACTGTATATGCATAGGAGAAGGCGAGGAAATCCTGCCGGCGATTGTGAAAAATTACAGGACAAGAAATCTTAATTCAGTCCCTAATATCTATTTTAAACAGGAAAACGGAGAAATAATAAGAAACGATTTTATATTTAATATCAAAAATAACCTGGACTTATATCCGCGCCCTGATTACTCTATTTATAACTTTAATAATATGCATTGTTATAATGCAAGAGTAAGGCAGCTACCGATCATGATTTCAAGGGGGTGTCCTTTTAACTGTGCGTATTGCAGTAATTATGCGATCAATAAAGTTACCAAGCAGGTTGCTATAAAAATTTACAGCCCTCAAAAGGCGATAGACCTGATTAAAGAAAATTTGAAATTGAAAGATTTTCATTCTATCTTGTTCGATGACGATGTGTTAGGTATAAAGAGAGACTGGTCAAAGGAATTTTTCAGCCTTTATAAGCGGGAAATCGATATGCCGTTTAAATGTTATACAAGGCCGGAATTTTTAGACGAAGAACTTGCGTCTATGATGAAAGAGGCCGGTTGCTATCGATTGGCCTTCGGTTTGGAGACCGGTGTGGAGTCTATAAGGTTTAACATCTTGAATAAGAGGGTAAGAAACAGCGATTTTATCAGATGTTTCAATCTGTGCAGGAAATACGGGATAGATATCATTACGAATAATATGATAGGGATGCCTTCCGAAACAATAACAGATTCATTGGAAACGATTAAATTTAACGCAAGAAACGGCGTCGATGTTACCATGCGTGCAATATGCACTCCATATCGTTTCACAAAATTATACGATGACTGTAAAACTAACAATTTATTCAAAGAAGCAGGCAGCGCGGATATGGGAGACCCATATGGCAAGATCGTGCTGAAATTTAAAAATTACTCGGATCTGCAGATAAAATTTATTTTGTCTGCGTGGAATCTGCTTTTTGTTATTTATAGAAGGCTTTATAAGTTAAATAAAGGTTTTCTTATTAAAATGGTTGACCAGCTGGTTATATTGTCGAAACCGACATATCCCTTGTTTATTTTTTTAAGGCATAAGTTCTTTCTGGGTAAATTGACAACGCGTTTATTCAGGGAGCTGGAGCGAGGAAAAGAATGGACCGTAAAACAACAGGGGTGAAAGCGGCTATAATGCAGCCTACTTATCTACCGTGGCTGGGTTATTTTGATATAGTAGATCAGGTAGATAAATTTGTATTTTTGGATGATGTCCAGCTTGTGAAGAGAAGCTGGCAGACAAGGAATAGGATAAAGACAGCGCAAGGAGAGCTATTTTTAACAATACCTATCAAGAAGGCAACTAAAAGAGACGACACATTGATCTGCAATGCTGTTATATCTGAGGATGAGCCATGGAAAGAGAGGCACGTAAGGAGCATAGAGCTTGCTTATAAGAAGGCGCCGTATTTTGATTTAACATTTCCTTTTATTAAAAAGATAATTTTTAACGAAGAAAAAAAATTATCTGATTATAATATTTATATAATTAAACAGATCGCCGCAAAACTTGGTTTAAGAACAGATTTTATCTGCTCATCAGAATTAAAAGGTATTAGCGGTAAAAAAGATGCTAGATTGGTATCTATCTGTAAATATATAGGCTGTGATGAATATGTAGCTGTCCAGGGCTCTGCAGCTTATATAGAGAAAGAATCTCCAGGAGGAAATTTCACTAAAAATAATTTAAAGTTTCTTTATCATAATTATGAACATCCGGCATATGATCAGATTAATGGTAATTTTATTAGTTTTATGTCAGTTGTAGATTTATTTTTTAACCACGGATTTGATGCCGGTTTGGCTATTATAAAAAATGGAAGAAGGTCTGGCATAGATCCTGCAACATTTCGTCAAGAGCATTTGAATCTTGTAAGTTAGAGAATAAATTATGAAAAAATTAAAAAGCGGAAAAATAATATGCACAATAGAATGCCGCATGACCTCTTCTAGGCTTCCTGGCAAGGTTTTGATGGATGCAATAGCAGGTAAAAGCATGCTTGAAATAATGGTTGAAAGGGTTAAAAAAGCCACGGCTATTCAAGAAATAATACTGGCAACTACTATTAATAAAACAGACGATTCCATAGAGGCGCTTGCAAAAAAATTGAATATAGGCTGTTTCAGGGGCTCTGAAGAGGATGTTCTTTCCCGAGTCCTTGGAGCTGCTAAAAAATTTAAAGCAGATATTATAATAGAATTAACAGGAGATTGCCCTATCATAGACCCTGAAATCATCTCTCAAGTCATAGATTGTTATCTTTATAACGATTGCGACTATGCAAGCACAGGTAATCCCATAACTTATCCTGAGGGTATGGATACGCAGGTATATTTAACTAAACTTCTGGAAAGGGCTGATACTGAGGGTAAAACGCCTGAAGATAGAGAGCATGTGAGCTGGTACATAGTAAGAAATCCAGTAAAATTCAGGCTTCTGACAGTTGTTGCCACGCCGGCGCTTAAAGATACCGGCATATCCGTCACGTTAGATGAAAGAGAAGACTGTGAATTGATAAGAGAAGTTTTAAAAAGGCTGTATCCAAAGAATAAATATTTCAGCTGCTATGACATAGTTGATTTATTTAAAAAAGAGCCTTCTTTGTTAAAAATAAACAAAAATGTGCAAAGGAAAGAACTGACGTTATGAAGTATAACGCGCTTGTTGTGGGTTTGGGCAAGATCGGTATGGGTTTTGACCTTGGCAGTAATCCCAGTCATATTTTGACGCATACCAAGGCTTATTTAAAGCATAAAGATTTCAATCTTATTGCCGGTATAGATATTAATATGTCCAGGAGAAAAGAGTTCAAGGATTATACAGGGAAAGCGGCCTATGGTGATATTGGGCAATTTAAAAAAGATAATAATACAAAAATAGATGTCGTTTCGCTATGTACTCCGGAAAAGGTAAGATATTCTGAATTTATAAAAATAGCTCCCTTAAAACCAAAGCTGGTGATTATTGAGAAGCCTCTTGCATTGACTACGGATGAAGCCGTAAAAATAAAGTCCATAGCTGGTAAAAACAATATCAAAATATTTGTCAACTATACCAGGAGGGTCGATTCTTCTTTTGAAAATTTAAGGAAGGTATTGCGCGCAAAGAAACTCGGAAATGTAAGTCTGGTTAAAATTAATTATAACGGCGGGATGTACAAAAATGCGTCGCATTTTATAGACCTGATAATGCATTATTTCGGAGTCCTTAAAAAAATAAGATGCTTGAGTATAAAAAAGAGAAAAGGCGGCGATTTTGATGCGTCTTTCATTTTAAGCTATAAAAATTTTGAAGTCTTTTTTAATTATGTGCCGGATGCGACATATTTTATCGCAGAGATGGACATATTTTTGTCAAAAGGGAGGATATCGGTTTTTGACGGAGGCATAGGCATAAAGGCGTTTAAAGCGGTCAGGGATCCTGTTTTTAAAAGCTACTTCGCTTTAAAAGAAATGCCTTTAAGCGTAGCGCAGCAGCCATACAGATGCCAACTCAATGTATTGGATCATATAGCAAAGGCGCTTAAAAATAATAAGCCTTTAGTATCAACCGCAATGTCCGGCTTGGATACGCTGAAGGTTTGTAAGAAAATTGAACATGAATTTTAAAATAGAAAACTACGGCGCGATTTTTGTGGTCAGTTTTGAGGCAGGCGCAGCAAACATCCTTTCTTCTTTTTTAAAAAACTGTGTCATAAATAATAAAGGTTGTTATAATGCCGTTAAATATTGCTTAGCAGGGCCTGCAAAGCAAATATTTGAAACAAAGTTGAAGGATATAGATGCTGCTGCGCTGCAAGATATAAATAAATTGGATCCTGAAAAGGATATTGTATTTACTGGCAGGAGCCTTATACCAGAATTAGAAAGAGATGCTATAAGACTTGCTAAATTAAATAAGATAAGGGCCGTAACATTTTTAGACCATTGGGTTAATTATGAAGGAGGTTTTTTGCCAGTTTCTAAAAAGAACGATTATTCAGAACAGGAACTTATTGATTATTTGCCAGATGAGATAGTTGTTGGCGATGTGTATGCTGATGAGGTTATTCAAAAAACAAAGATACCTTACAACAGGATTCGTTTTGCCGAAAACGAATACTTTAATGATATAAAGAGTTTTTTTAGGTCAAAACAAATAGCTGCTGGAAAACGTGTTCTTTATTTGAGTGAACCAATATATGATGATTTGAAGAAAATTTATGGCGATGGAAATATGTGGGGTTTTAATGAATTCGACGTAGTTAAAGATATTGTGGCAGCGGCGCCTATATTTAAACAGCTTGGCTTTGATGAATTGGTAATAAGGCTTCATCCGAATGAGGCAAGAGAAAAATATGCAGAGATAATTCGTCAAAGCAATAAAGATTATATAAGAATATATTTGTCTGAAAACTGGAAATTGGAGGAGGATATAGCAAGCGCTTCAATGGTTGTCGGAATGGAAAGCATGGGGCTTGTAATAGCTATGCTCGCAGGGAAAAAGGTTGTAAGTTATTTACCAAAGAGCGCAGTAAAAAAATGTTCATTACCGCATAAAGGACTAATTTACATAAATGACTTTAATTTGTTGAAAGGTATAAAAATATGGGAAAGCTTGCGATTAATGGCGGAAAACCAGTAAGAACAAGACCTTTTCCTAGATATAACACTATCGGGAAAGAAGAGAAAAAGGCTGTTAATAGGGTGCTTAGTTCCGGCATTTTATCTCGTTTTTTAGGTTGCTGGGACAAGGATTTTTATGGTGGCAAAGAGATTCAGGCGCTTGAATATGAGTGGGCAAAATATTTTAGAGTAAAGCATGCGATTGCGGTTAATTCCTGTACCTCTGGTTTATATTGCGCTGTCGGCGCGGTCGGGGTTGAGCCGGGACAAGAAATAATAGTGTCGCCTTATACAATGAGCGCTTCTGCTACAGCCGCATTAATATTCAATGCAGTGCCAGTATTTGCGGATATAGAAGAGGACTATTTTTGCATAGATCCAGAGTCTATTGAGAAGAAGATTACATCGCGTACAAAAGCTATAATAATAGTTGATATCTTTGGCCTGCCATATAACGCAGATGCGATAAACAAGATTGCAAAAAAGCGCGGTATTTTTGTTATTGAAGATGCTGCTCAAGCGCCGGGCGCTTTATATAAAAATAGGTTTGCCGGAACATTGGGTGACATTGGGGTTTATTCATTAAATTATCACAAACACATACATTGCGGAGAGGGCGGTATTGTAGTTGCAAATAATGATAGATTGGCTGAGAGAGTGAGGCTGATACGAAATCACGCAGAATCTGTGGTTGAAGATAAAAAAGTTACAGATTTAGCTAATATGATTGGATTTAATTTCCGCATGACTGAAATTGAAGCAGCTATAGCTCGTTCACAGTTACGTAAATTAAAAAAGTTACTAAGAGAACGACAAGAAAATTGTGATTATTTTGCCAGGCATATAAGCGATATACCAGCGCTAAAAGTTCCTAAAGTACGGCCTGGTTGTACCCACGCTTATTACGCGTATCCTATAAAGTTTAACGAAAATATTGCTGGCATTTCAAGAAAACGATTTGTAGAAGCGGTGAGCGCAGAATTAGTTCCAGTAAAATCAGGACTGGTTATGAACCTCGGCTATGCTAAACCGCTATATCTACAGCCTATGTATCAAAAAAAGATAGCTTATGGTTCATCAGGCTGCCCATTTAAAAAACCCTGGTATGATGGAAATATAAATTACAGAAAGGGAATTTGCCCTGTTACTGAGCGTATGTATGAAAAAGAACTTTTTAGTCATGAACTGATAAAACCTTCTATGGCCAAGAAAGATTTAGATGATGTAATAAAGGCTTTTCATAAGGCTTGGCAACATAGGGATGAATTATAAGTTTAATTAAAATGGCTACTTTACGTTTAATAAAGACAGAGTGTTTAATTATCATTCCTTTTTTAGAAAAATATCTAACAAAAAGGTATATTAGTTGGTTAGACGTTCCCATGATTAGCAAGTTTAGCTACCAAAGGAGAAAAACACGCAATGCTTGAAGAATTTGACAGTTTTATTAATATAAATAAGGATTTTTGGAGTAAGTTTAATGAAATAGACACAAACAAACTTATCCTGGTGGAAACAGCAGGACACCCTACAATCAACCATGCCAATGCAGTTACTGCAAAAATGATAGCTAGGGCAAAAGGGTTTCGCATTGCTTGGATAAAGTATAATGCTACTGATGAAAAACTTATGCAAAGTTATTCTGAAAATTCTATTTTTTTAAGTTTTAAAAAACACACTTTATTTTTTAAGATTCGATTAAAGCTTATTGCTATCCATTATTATTTAATGCATGTACTTGTGAGAAATCGCCTTTTATCTTTTGAATACAAAGGGATTCGTTATGGAGATTTTATATATGATGGGTATTTAGCGCAATATTCAATGGCTACATTGCACCGCTTTGACGCGCGTATTGCAAAGATATTTTATAGTGCCATGCTTTACGATGAGGAAGCGCGGGAGATTTTAAAAAGAAACAGTGCTATTAAAGCTGTGCTGGTAACGCATTATATGGGTATTGGTACCGGCTGTTTATCTCGTGTATGCTTACAGCAGAATATACCTGTTTACTTGAAGGTTGGAGGGTGTGATATTTTTGGGTTTTCAGTATTTAATAGGCTAAGTGAAGTGTATAATTATCCATTAAAACCTACGAAAGATGAAATAGATTTTGCAGTGTCTAATTACAAAAATGAGATAGAAAAGGATTTTAAAAATTTTATTGAAGAGGTTAGTAATAAATCTAAAGGGGGATTTAATATTGCTTATGACAATAATATTCACAGTGACGTTACCCGAGAGCAGTTTTTAAAACATATGGCGCTTGAGGATAAGCCAATAATTTTTATTATGCTGCATGCGTTTAATGATTTTCCTCGTTCGCACTTTGAATCGATGCTTTTTAATGATTTTTATGATTGGTTTATCCAGACGCTTAAGTTTGTATCTAAAGTTAAATCAAGGAACTGGATATTTAAAGAGCATCCAACCAACAGATTTTATCCAACGAAAGACTTGGACCTGAATAAGATAATGAGGCATTTGCCAGAACATGTTAGGTTTGTTTCACAGGATCATGTAATAAAATCTTCGGTGGTCTTAAATGTGGCAGATGCTATTGTTACGTGCTTGGGAACAGCTGGCGTAGAGATGCCAGCTTTGCAAGGCATACCTTCTATTATAGCATCAGATACCTTTTATGATGGGTTGGGTTTTACAATAAAACCTAGCACGAAGAAAGAATATTTTGAAATCTTAGCTAATATGGATCTAAAGCCGCTTTCTGCAGAGCAGCAGCTTAGAGCAAAATGCTGTTATTTATATTTATATAAATACTGCATGATGCCTTTTGCAGCTGGGCCCCCTATCACAGTCGAAGAAATATCGATAATTTCCAAGCAGCTTATGGATTCATATAATGGAAGGGTTAGTAAAGCCTATAAAGAAAAAAGCGATTTAATATACAGTCAGTTTTATGAATATGCTGGAGAAATTAAAAAAGAAGGTTTTAAAAGGTTGGTCAGGCTACCTTTCGATTTAATGGAAATGTCTGACTATTATATGAAACTATTCGTAGAACTAAAGGACTAAAAATATGAAAACTATAATTTTATGCGGCGGTTTGGGTACGCGACTCAGGGAAGAAACGGAATTTCGGCCTAAACCAATGGTTAACATTGGATCTAGGCCAATGCTCTGGCATATTATGAAGATATTTGCGTATTATGGCTATAAGGATTTTATTCTCTGTCTGGGTTATAAAGGTGAGATGATAAAGGAATACTTCTATCATTATGAAATGATGAATAATGATATTACGGTAGAATTAGGAAATATGAACAAGATTATTATACACCAATCACATGATGAAACTGGGTGGAAGATTACTTTGGCTGATACTGGGGACAAGGCTTTAAAAGGCGCCAGGTTAAAACGCATAGAAAAGTATATTGATGAAGATATTTTTATGGTCGCATATGGAGATAGCGTGGCGGACATAGATATAAACAGCCTTTTAAAATTTCATAAAAAACACAGGAAGCTGGTTACTGTTACAGGCGTGAATCCGGCATCGCGTTTCGGAGAGTTGAAAATCAAAGATGATTACGTAGAGAGTTTTGTTGAAAAACCTGCTGTAGGCGATAATTTTATTAACGGAGGATTTTTTGTTTTTAATAAGAAAATATTCAAATATCTTACATCCGACGATAACTGTGATCTGGAAATAGGGGTATTGGAAAAAATTGCTAAAGAAGGTCAGCTTATGGTTTATAAACATAAAGGATTTTGGTCATGCATGGATACTATTAGAGATGTGGAGTATTTAAATAAGTTATGGAACGAAAGTCTGCCCAAATGGAAGATATGGTAGCAAAAAAGCCTTAGTTTAAACATGAAAAATAACATATTTAAAGGTAAAAAAATATTAATCACAGGCCACACAGGATTCAAAGGCACATGGCTATCTTTATGGCTAAATAAACTTGGGGCTGATGTAGTCGGCTATGCGTTAAAACCGCCTACCAAACCAAATCTTTTTGAAATTTGTAGTATAAAAGACAGAATAATTTCAGTTACAAGCGATGTTAGAGATTTTAATAAACTTCAAACAGTTTTTAGAGAACATAAGCCAGAGGTAGTATTTCACATGGCCGCCCAATCGCTTGTTAAATATTCTTATGCAAAGCCGATAGAAACCTTTGAAACGAATATCATGGGCACAGCTAATGTGCTTGAGGCTTGTCGTCATGTCCCTTCAGTTAGAGCTATTGTAAACGTCACCAGCGATAAATGTTACGAGAATCTTGAATTAAAGAGAGGCTATAAAGAAAGCGATAGAATGGGGGGCAATGACCCATATAGTTCCAGCAAAGGTTGCGCGGAACTAATAAGCGCAGCTTATACAAAGGCGTTTTTTAGCGTTAAAGATAAAAAACAAAGGATATTTTTAGCATCTGTAAGGGCCGGAAATGTTATAGGTGGAGGCGATTGGGCTAGTGATAGGTTAATACCAGATTGTATCAGGGCATTTGAAAAAAACAAGCCTGTTATTATAAGAAATCCTTTTGCTGTTCGGCCATGGCAACATGTCTTAGACCCACTTTTCGGTTATCTTTTATTGGCTAGGAATCTCTACGAGGATAGGCCAGAGTTTATTGGTGGTTGGAATTTTGGCCCAGACAATAAAAATAGTAAACCTGTGGAATGGGTTGTAAGTTCTTTAGTTAAAAAATGGGGAAGAACTGCTTTTTGGGAGATTGAAAAGAAGAAAACTTTTAATGAATCACATTGTTTAATGTTAAATTCCAGTAAAGCTAGGGCTAGGCTTGGCTGGCAGCCGCAGTGGAATTTGGAAACGGCATTAACAAAAACAATAGATTGGTATAAGGCGTATTATAATAATCAAAACATGGAGCAGTTTACAATGGATCAGATATTAGAATACGAAATGGAAGCTTATGGAAGGAATGTCAAGAAATGAAATGCAGGTTTTGCAATAAACAGATTAATCAGCTTTTTTTATCTTTAGGGTCTTCTCCATTAGCTAATTCTTATCTAACAAAAGAACAATTGCATAAAATGGAGCCTTTTTATCCATTAGAAGTATATATTTGTGGTAATTGCTTACTTGTCCAGCTCCAAGAATTTGAAAGCCCAGAAAATATTTTTGGCAATTATAGTTATATGTCTTCATATAGTAATACCTGGTTGAAACATGCAAAAGAGTATGTAGATAAAGCTATAGATTGTTTTGGGATTAATCGTCATTCCTTTGTTATTGAAATTGCAAGCAATGATGGATATCTGTTGCAATATTTTGTGCAAAGAGGTGTTCCAGTATTGGGTATTGAACCTGCCAGTAATGTTGCTGAGATAGCCAGAAAGAAAGGGGTGCCGACTGAATCTGTTTTTTTTGGAGTTGAAATAGCAAAACAACTTGCATCCAAGGGAAAATTTGCAGATCTTTTATTAGGAAATAATGTATTAGCTCATGTGCCTGATCTTAATAATTTTGTTAAAGGTTTAAAGATTATCCTTAAACCAGATGGGATAATTACTATGGAATTTCCTCATCTTATGAATCTAATTAATAATGTTCAATTTGATACTATCTATCATGAGCATTTCTCTTACTTTTCCTTTTTTACAGTCGAGAAGGTTTTTCTAGATCATGGCCTTGTTATTTTTGATGTAGAAGAATTGACTACTCATGGAGGTTCGCTAAGGATATATGCAAGGCACAAAGAAAATAAAATACCAGCAGTTTCGGATAGGGTTCGCAAGTTAAGACAGCAGGAAAAAAAGATGGGCTGCTGTAGTATTAATTATTATAACTGTTTTAATGATAAGGTTAAAGAAGCAAAACGAGAAATTTTAAAATTTCTCGTTAAGGCAAAAGATAATAAAAAGGTTATAGTTGCTTATGGAGCGCCTGCTAAGGGAAATACGCTTATTAATTATTGCGGGATAAAAACTGATTTAATTGATTATACGGTAGATAAAAATCCCCATAAGCAGGGTTTATTCTTACCAGGTAGCCATATTCCCATAGAACATCCGGATAAGATAAAACAGACAAAGCCGGATTATATATTTATTCTACCGTGGAATATTAAGGACGAAATCATAGAACAGCTTTCTTTTGTGAAGGATTGGGGAGCTGAATTCATTATCCCGATTCCAGAAATACAGGTAATTTAATGATATTTAAAGAGACAAAGCTGAAAGGGACTTATGTTATTAAATTGGATCCAATAAAGGATAGTCGCGGATTTTTTGCGCGTAGTTTCTGCCGGAAAGAGTTTGAAAAAAAAGGATTGAATTTTAATATTGTTCAGTCTAGCATATCATACAATAAAAAAAGAGGAACGATTCGCGGAATGCACTTTCAAACATCTCATTACAAAGAAGCAAAGCTTGTGATGTGCATAAGAGGCGCGCTTTACGATGTTATTATTGATTTACGAAGAAGTTCCCCTACATACGGAAAATGGCTTTCCGTTAAACTGACAGAAGCTAATTATAAAGCGCTTTACATACCAAAAGGATTTGCCCATGGATTTCAAACGTTAAAGAATAATACGGTAGTTTTGTATCAGATATCAGAATTTTATTATCCAGAATCGTCCAGAGGTATTCGATGGAACGATCCTGTGTTTAGGATTAAATGGCCAATGGATAAGTTTATTTTATCGGATAAAGATAAAGGCTATAAAGATTTTATATTAGCTTTTTAGCTAGGGTGTTAATATGGCAAAGTTAAAAATATTATTATTATTTCCAAATACCGGTAATGAAGGGGTTATGCCGCTTGCTATAGGTATTTTATCATCAATTGCAAAGCTGATAAGGTACGAGGTTAAATATTTCGAGGCATCATTTTACAAAAAGCGCGTTTCTGCTGGTGAAGAACGTGAACGTACAGGTGAATTTAAATTTATTAACAGAGAAAAAGTTTTTGAGTTACTTCCTTATAAACGATTACAGGATGATTTTAATAAAACACTTATCAACTATAAACCCGATATCCTTGCTGTCACTGCTAATTCGCTTGAGTATGAACTTTTTTGTGAACTCATTGAAGGAGCTAGGCTTATAAAACCCAAACCATTTATCATCGTAGGAGGGGTTCATGCAACAATTGTTCCAGATGATGTTATTAAGAACCCATATGTTGATGTTTTATGTATAGGTGAAGGTGAAAAAGCTTGGAAGGAATTTCTAATTAAGTTTAAAACTGGCCAAGATAGTTCAACCATTAAAAATCTTTGGGTAAAAAACCATTACGGTATCAAGAAAAATCCACCAAGGCCACTTTTAAGTGAGAAAGAATTATGGGGAACGCCCATGGATCTTAGTTATTTTGATGAGAGACACTTCATGAAACCTTATGATGGGAAAATGTATCGTCGAGGCCAGGTCGAGTTGTCTCGAGGTTGTCCTTATAACTGTAGCTATTGTGTCAACTCTACTTTTAAGGATATCTATAAGGGCCTCGGGAAATTCTTTCGGGTCCGTCCGTTTGATAATTTACAAAAAGGGGTTAAAAGGATTATTCAGCTTGGCTGTAATATGTTACAGCTTCAAGACGAGTGTTTTTTTAATATCCCCTATCATATTCTGGAGAAGTTTTGTAAGTGGTACTGTAAAGAAATCAAACTACCGTTATTGCTTCAAACTCGGCCTGAATCTGTAACAGAGGAGAAGGTTAAACTTGTGGCAGACATGGGTGTTCCCATTCAAATATCGTGTGGTATAGAATCAGGGAGTGAAAGGATTTTACGAGATATCTGTAATCGCCATACTACATTGGGGCAGATAAAAAATGCATTCAAAATTATAAAAAAGTATAAGTTGCGTTCCAATGCTTATACAATGATTGGTTTTCCCACAGAGACACGCGAAGAAGTATTTAAGACTATATTTTTGATCAGAGAAATTAACCCAGATGTATCTATAATGTCTGTTTTCTTTCCGTTTGAGGGCGTTCCACTTAGAAAGATTTGTATTGAGAATGGATACATTTTCAGCAATGAAAAAGCCAGAACATATACAGATGCGTCTATTTTAAAGAAGCAACCGATGAGCGGGGAAGAAATTGAAAATTTACGTCGCACATATAGACTATATACTACGCTACCTGAAGAGTATTTTTCAAAGATTGAACTTTGTGAAAAGGATTATAAACAGCATAAAGTCTTGTTTGATGAACTTGTTGCACTATCTTGGAGGTTGCGACAATAAAGACATGCTTTAAATAGTCTAAGAAAATTAGTGTCGCAGAAATAGAATGAAAATCACAATATTGGGAGCATCCGGATTTATTGGATCTCATTTAGTATCTTATCTTCGGGAGAAACAGATAGATTATTGGGCTCCTAAGAGAAATGACGCTACTATATATAAGCGTAATCTAAACCATGTCATTTATTGTATTGGGCTTACAGCCGACTTTAGAACAAGGCCTTTTGAAACAATTGATGCGCACGTATGCCTTCTTTCTAAAATCTTAAAACAATGTAAATTTGATTCTTTTTTATATCTATCCTCTACGCGCATATATGGAACAGGAGAAGGCATTGCGCGAGAAGAAAATGTTATTAAAATTCAGCCGCTAGATTTTAATGATTTGTATAATATATCTAAAGCAATGGGAGAATCAATCTGTTTTGCTGCGGGAAAGGCTAATGTGAGGACGGTGAGATTATCGAATGTCTATGGCTGCGACTTTGAATCCGAAAACTTTATATCTTCACTAATCAGAGATGCCTTAAGAAATAAAAAGATACGTTTGCATACATCATTGGATTCCAGTAAGGATTATATCAATATAAAAGATGTAGTAGCTATTCTGCCTGAAATCGCTGTGCATGGAAGTCATAAGATATATAACGTTGCAAGTGGGGAAAATATAACAAATAGTAAAATCATTAATATATTAAAGCGATTAACAAACTGTACCATAGAAATAGATAAGAATGCCAAAAGAATACTGTATCCCAATATTTCTGTTAGTCGGGTAAAGGAAGAGTTTGCATTTATTCCTAGCAGGATTATAGAAGATTTGAATGAGCTTGTAAGCAGGTATTATGATTTTATGGAGAGGAAAAATGATAAAGGTTGACGAAAAGAATGGTGTATTGATTGTCAAAGATAAAAAAGGTTCTAAAAAATATATGATAGGCTCGCCAGAGGCTTTTTCTATTATTTCAAAACTTTGGCTAAGATCAGGATGGGACTCAAAATATGTTTACAGTTTTACTTGGATGGGGCGCCCCATAATTCAGTTGCCAGAAGATCTTATAAGGATTCAAGAAGTTATTTATAGAGTTAAGCCAGATGTGATAATTGAGACGGGGATAGCGCATGGCGGGACTTTGGTCTTTCATGCGAGTTTATGTAAGGCGATGGGGCATGGCAGGGTTATAGGTATTGATATCGAGATAAGGCCGCATAATAGAAAAGCTATCGAAGAACATGAATTATTTAACTACATTACTCTTGTTGAAGGGGGGTCCGTAGAGGAGGGTGTAGTTAATAGTGTTAAAAGAATGGTCAAATCGGATGAAAGAGGTTTGGTCATATTGGATTCAAATCATTCTAAGCAACATGCTTTAGCTGAGCTCAACGCATATTCAAGTTTAGTAGCAATCGATTCTTATATTATTGCTGAAGATGGGATAATGGAGGCTCTTGTGGGAGCACCGCGTAGTAATGATGATTGGTCGTGGAACAATCCGAAGGCAGCGGCTGAAGAATTTGTTAAAAATCATGATAACTTTATTATAGAAGAGCCTAAATTTCAGTTTAATGAGGGGTCAATTATTGAACGGGTTACATATTGGCCAAGTGCTTTTCTAAGGCGTATTAAATAGTTAAGCGTAAACTTATACTGTAATCATTAAATATGATAGATAAAAAACCCGATGTCAGTATTGGTATGCCGGTATATAATGGAGCGCAGCATATCCGGCAGGCATTAGATTCGCTGTTGGATCAGGATTATAAAAACTTCGAATTGATTATTTCTGATAATGCCTCTACAGATGAGACGCAGGATATCTGCAAGTGGTATATTGCGCGCGATAAAAGAATAAGATACTATAGAAATGAGAACAATGTAGGAGCTATACAGAACTTCAATAGTGTTTTTGCTATTTCTCAAGGAGATTATTTTATGTGGGCTTCGTGCCATGATCTTTGGGAAAAAACTTTTATTTCGCGATGCGTAGACATATTAAAAAAAGAACATACAGTTGTATTGTGCTATCCATTGGCGGACTGGATCAGTGCAAATGGGGATAGTTTAGGTGTAATTTCTAGGGGAATTGATACGCGTGGATTGGATAGGATGTCTCGGTCTCATGCGCTGCTATGGAGTTTGCAGTTCGGTTATCCTATACATGGCATTATAAGAACTAGCATGTTAAAACAAACAAAATCTTTAAGGCCTGTAATAGGGCAAGATCTGGTTTTACTTTTCGAGTTTTCTCTTCTTGGAGAATTTGCGCATATTCCAGAAGCCATGCTTCATATAAGACGAGCGCCTGATTATGGATCATGGAACAAATATATTGAAAGATGTTTTGGAAGAAAGGTTAATGGCTTCAAACGCAGATGGCTTTTTTGGAGTATGCTATTTGAATACCTGCGTATTATAAATAGGCATATTTGTAGTATACCTGCAAGAGTTTTTTTGATGTTTTCTACATTGTTATGTATATTGGTTAGATATCGCTGGATAAAACAGGGCATATCTAAAAGAAAATAAGGAGGATGATAAATGACTAAACAAGTGCTTGTTACTGGCGGAGCAGGTTATCTGGGTTCAATATTGTGCGAACATTTGCTTGATGCCGGATATCATGTTACAGTGATTGACAATCTGATGTACAGGCAGCATAGCTTGTTCCATTTATGTTCTAATCAGCGGTTCGAGTTTGTTTTCGGGGATGTGCGCGATGAAAATTTGATGAGGAGGTTAATAAAGGGCGTGGATGTAATTATTCCCCTAGCTGCCATTGTAGGAGCTCCGGCCTGCGATCGTGATGCAGTGTTGGCTAGATCAGTTAATCTGGAAGCAGTGCGTTTGATAAAAAGATTGCGCAGTCCCAGCCAATCAATAATTATTCCTATTACTAACAGCGGATATGGGGCGAAGTCAGGGAAAGTTTTTTGCACTGAAGAGACTCCTTTAGAACCAGTTTCTCTATACGGTCAGACTAAGATAGAGGCTGAAAAAGAGGTATTGGACGGTCCTAATGCAATAAGTCTGCGCCTGGCTACGGTATTTGGAATGTCACCCAGGATGCGTTTGGACCTATTGGTTAATCATTTTGCATATGTCGCATGCACTGATGGATACATAGTTATTTTCGAGAAAGATTTTAAGAGGAACTATATACATATTCGCGATGTGGCTGATTGTTTTCTTTTTTGCATAGAACATGCAGATCGAATGGCGGGAAAGCCTTATAATGTGGGTTTGGATTCGGCTAATCTTTCAAAGGAAGAGCTGGCGTTAAAGATCAAAGAGTATGTCCCAAATTTTTATATACATTTCTCAGAAGTAGGGAATGATCCGGATAAGCGTAATTATATTGTTTCGAATCAGAGATTAAAGGAAGTTGGATTTGAAGCGCGGCGTTCGTTAGATGATGGCATAAAGGAGTTATTAAAAGGATACCGGTTGATAGTGAGAGAGCCTTTCAAGAATGTATGATTAATAATACAAAGCAGGATTTTAGGCAAATGACAGTGATTATTCTAGCAGGCGGTCTGGGCATGCGGTTACGGCCTGCGATTAAGGACCAACCTAAAGTATTAGCCAGTGTTCATGGCAGGCCATTTATATTCTATTTGTTAGATCAATTGGCTAGAATTGGCCTTAAAGATGTAGTATTATGTACAGGTTATTTGGGAGGTCAAATACAAGATCTGTTGGGTAATTCATATGGTGGAATGTGTCTTAGTTATTCACAGGAGTTGTCGCCATTAGGCACAGCAGGGGCGTTACGTAGGGCAGCTTCTTTAATTAGATCTAGTTTGACGCTGGTGATGAACGGGGATTCTTACTGTGATGTGGATTTGCAGGCTTTTCTTGATTGGCATCAGTCGCGGATCGCAAGCACAACATTGCTATTGACATATTTGAATGATGCAAGCCGATATGGCCTAGTAGAAGTGAATAAGAGCGGATCTATACTTAGTTTTATTGAAAAAAACAATAAAAATGGTCCGGGGTGGATTAATGCGGGGATATATTTATTGAGGCGGGATATGATTTTGGATATTCCTGATAATATGGACGCCGTATCTTTGGAACGGGATGTATTTCCTAATTGGGTAGGCAAAGGATTGCGCGGATATAAAACCCAGTGTCGTTTTCTGGATATTGGTATTCCTGCAGCATATGCTGTTGCAGAAGATTTTTTTAGTCTGAGGGGAGGGATACAATGATAATTAATAGAACACCATTTAGAATATCTTTTTTTGGAGGCGGCACAGATTATCCATCATGGTATCTAAAACATGGCGGTAGCGCGCTATGCACAGCGATTAATAAATATTGCTATATTAGTTGTAGAACCCTTCCGCCCTTTTTTGAACACAAAGTGCGGATTGTGTATTCGAAAATAGAACTGTGTAAAAGCTTGGAACAAGTACAGCATCCTGCAGTGAGGGAGACGTTGCGATTTTTAAAGTTCAATAGTGGACTTGAGGTTCATCACGATGGAGATTTACCTGCCAGGAGCGGGATGGGATCCAGCTCTTCGTTTACCGTAGGATTTTTGCATGCTCTCTATGCTATTCAGGGGATTATGCCTAGCAAGAAACAATTAGCGGAAGAGAGTATACATATAGAGCAGGACATGATTAAGGAGACGGTTGGGTCACAAGATCAGGTGTGCGCAGCTTACGGCGGCCTGAATCATATTATTTTCTCAACGAACGGAGAAATAAATGTTAGGCCTCTTACTTTATCCATAAGCAGGATGGAAGATCTTAATTCTCACCTAATGCTTTTTTACACTGGTATAAAACGCACAGCTTCAGACGTGGCGAAGAGTTATGTAGAGGATTTTGATAATAAGCATAAACTTTTGCAGAGGATTGGGAAGATGGTGGATGAGGGGATATCTATTCTTCATGGTAATGCGTCGATCTGTAAATTTGGAGAACTGCTGCATGAGACATGGCTGCTCAAAAAAAGTTTGAGTTCCAAGGTATCTAATAAATCCGTGGATGATCTCTATTCTCGAGCGCGAAAAGCCGGCGCTATAGGCGGCAAAATTACCGGAGCAGGCGGAGGAGGATTTTTGTTACTTTTTGTTTCGCCTTCAAAACAAGATAATGTCAGGGAAGCGCTTGGTGAACAAATCCTAGTTCCGTTTCGTTTCGAGTTTAATGGCAGTCAGATTATATTTTATGAGCCTGAAAGAGAGGATTATAGCGCGCTTGAAATAGATAGGTCTAAAAGATTTATAAGGGCATTCGAAGAATTAGATCCAATAAAAGAATAAGAAAATGGAGAGCATAATACATGAAATCCTTTAAGGCGTTGAAGGAAAAAGCGCAGTGGGTAAGGAGAGAAACCTTGAAACTGCATAAGTATGCGCCAGGGACAAGATTAGCGTCATCTTTATCTGACATTGAGATATTTGTTGTTTTGTATTATGGCGGCATCCTGAGATATAACCCTAAAAATGTCAAATGGGACAAGAGAGACAGGTTTATAATAAGTAAGGGGCATGGCGCTATTTCCTTGTATCCTATATTGGCTGATTTGAAGTTCTTTAGTAAAAGTGAATTGGGTAAAATAGGTAGTAAAAATTCCTTTCTTGGTATAATACCTGATACGCTGATTCCGGGATTTGAAACTATAAATGGTTCGCTTGGACACGGGCTTGGTGTGGCCTGCGGCATAGCTTTGGCTTTAAAATTAAAAGGAATAGATAGGAATGTTTTTGTTTTGTCAGGAGACGGAGAATTAAACGAAGGCGCTGTCTGGGAAGCTGTTATGTTTGCTTCATTTCACAAGTTAAGTAATTTAATATTGATAGTGGATAATAATAAAATGTCTATGCTGGGTTACCAGAAAGAGATATTGGGTATGGAGCCTTTGAAGGAGAAATTCAAAGCTTTTCATTGGAAATCAGAAGAAGTGGATGGGCATAATATTGCGCAGCTGCATAAGGCTTTAAATAATCTCATGAAAGATGATAGCGATCAGCCAAAGGTGTTAGTAGTCAATACCTGTAAAGGAAAAGGGGTTCCTGGATTAGAAAATAACCCTATTTGTCATGTTAAAACCTTGGAAGCAGACGAGATCGACAATATCCTAAAAGGATGCAAATGAGCAATGTTCAGATAAAAGCAATGAGGGATTCGGTAATAGACGAGATTTATAACAAAATGCATGGTAACAACAGGATCTTTTTTATATCTGCTGATCTAGGCGCGCCTTCGCTTGACAGGCTGAGAAAAGATTTTAAGGACAGGTTTATCAATGTAGGTATTGCTGAACAAAATCTTATCAATGTGTCTACTGGATTAGCGCTCGAAGGTTTTACTGTCTATGCTTATGCCATCGCCTCATTTATAACGATGAGGGCTTATGAGCAGATAAGAACTAACCTGGCTTTATCCAGCCAGCACAAAGAGATTAATGTGAATCTTATTGGAGCAGGCTCAGGGGTGAGTTATGACGTATCAGGGCCGAGCCATCATTGCATTGAGGATATTACTATTATGAGAGCGCTCCCTAATATTTTATTTTTCTCTCCCAGTGACTGGTTTATTGCAGAAAAGTTTGTAGATTTTTCTATCAATACCAAGGGGCCTAAATATATGCGGTTAGATGGGAAACCTTTGCCTCGAATTCATGATGGAGCTAAAAGTTTTGATTTTAAAAAAGGATTTTGTGAACTGGCAAAAGGGGATGAGGTATGCATTGTTTCCACAGGTTACATGACGCATAAGGCATTAAAGGCGGCAAAAGAACTTTGTGGAAAAGATAGAAAAATAGGCGTGATAGATCTGTATATATTAAAACCTGTCGATGAAGACCTGTTGTTTAATACTCTGAAAAGATATAAGTGTATCATTACTATTGAAGAGGCTTTTATAAATAAAGGAGGACTTGATAGCTTAATATCTAATATGATTAGCCGCAGAAATGCTAATATAAGGTTAATCAGTCTGGGTTTTGATGACAGATACATTTTTAAATTTGGAAACCGGGATTTTTTGTCAGCGCTTAGTAATTTTAGCGAAGAGGATATAATAAGGGTTATTGAGGAGAATAGTAAGAGGTAATTGATTAATATGGAAACAAAATCCAGCATTTATGTATCCGGGGGCAATGAGTTTATTGGATCAGCTATTGTTAATATCCTCAAACGTGATGGATATGATAACATAGTTAGTCCTGGCATAGAGCCTAATTTATATGACAGGGCGTCTGTGGATGGTTTTTTCGCTGAAAATAAGCCAGAATACGTATTTTTAACAACTGGGAAGTCAGCCGGAATTGTGGGAAACACTAAGATGCCTGCTGACTTGATGATGGATAATTTGCTTATAGCGTGCAATGTCATAGATAGTGCATACCGCCATGGCGTTAAAAAATTGTTTTATCTTGCAAGCTCATGTTGTTATCCGAAACATTGCAGCCAGCCTATGAAGGAAAGCGATTTATTAACAGGGATATTGGAGCCAACAAGCGAACCGTACGCAGTGGCGAAGATTGCCGGCTTAAAATTGACCCAGTCTTATAAAAAGCAATATGGCGCAGATTTTATCTGCGGTATTAGCGCCAATATCTTTGGGCCTGATGATGACTTCAGTATTGAAGATTCTCATGTCATAGGAGCTCTTATCCGTAAGATTCATGAGGCGAAGTCCCACGATTTAAAAGAAGTTGTGATTTGGGGAACAGGCAGGCCCAGACGTGAGTTCATATATGTGGATGATTTAGCTGACGCGTGCGTATTCATCATGTGTAGTTACAATGATATCGAGCCGATCAATCTTGGCTGCGGCGAAGACATCTCTATCTATGAACTATCGCTTTTGATTAAAAAGGTTATTGATTTTAATGGAAAGATTATTTTTGATTCTTCAAAACCTGATGGCATGCCTGTTAAATTGCTCGATTCATATAAACTGAAAAAAATGGGTTGGAAACCTGCCTGGCCATTTGAAAAGGCCCTGCGTGAAACCTATAAAGGTTTTTTGCAGAAGGAGAAATAGTATGAAATTAGATTGGCCTTTGATGAAAAATAATATTACCAAAGAGGACTTAGATGTCCTGATTAAATTTCTGAAAGGCATGCCGCGGCTTACTCAATCAGGCAATGTCCAGGCTTTTGAGATGGAATGGTCTAAGTGGCTTGGCGTGAATTATAGTGTCTTTGTAAATTCTGGAGCGTCTGCAAACCTTCTAACAATGGCAGCGTTAAAACATCTTTATGGAGAAGGGGAAGTTATTGTCCCTACGCTTACATGGGTATCGGATATTGCTTCTGTACTTCAGAACAGCTTTACGCCTGTTTTTGTAGATATTAACCCACGTAACTTGTGCATGGATGATAAACAGGTTATCTCAAAGCTTTCAGATAAAACCAAGGCTGTTTTTCTTACTCATGTGCAGGGTTTTAATGGGTTGACAGATAGATTAATAGCGATTCTTAAAGAAAGAAATATCCCTTTAATAGAGGATGCGTGCGAGTCTCATGGCGCAACTTTTAAGGGCAAAAAGGTAGGATCCTTCGGCCTGATATCCAATTTTTCCTTTTATTTTGCACACCATATGAGCACTATTGAAGGAGGGATGGTTTGTACCAATGACGAGGATATCTATGAAGCTGTCCGCATGCTGCGGTCTCATGGCATGGTGCGCGAGGCGTCAAAAGACTCGACAGAGCAGAAGTATATTAAGAAACACCCTGATTTAAACCCGGATTTTATATTTGCATTTCCTGCTTATAATGTACGTAGTACTGAAATAGGAGCAGTTCTAGGCAGGAATCAGCTAAAACATCTGGATGAAAATAATATTAAGCGTAAGAAAAATTTTGAGATTTTTTTGAATAATATAGATTCCCATAAATACAGGACTGACTTTGACCTGGAAGGGAGCTGTAATTATGCGTTTAATCTGATAATCAAAAAGCCTGACCAGAAATTCAGAGATAGGGTTGAGATGGCGTTATGTGATGCAGGGGTAGAGTTTAGGCGGGGTAGTTCAGGCGGCGGGAACCAGCTCAGACAGCCGTATCTTAAATCTTTTGTTCCAGATAAAGAATGGGAAAAATATCCAGAGATAGAACATGTGCATTTCTATGGATATTATATTGGGAACTATCCGGATCTTGAAGAGCAGAAGATTTTCTCTCTCTGTGATTTACTGAATAACGTTATGTAAGGAAAGGAGTTTTATGAAAGTTACTTTATTGGCTTTGACGCTTAATGAAATTGAGGGTATGAAAGCAATCATGCCCCAGATTGATAAGAATTGGTGTGACCAGATACTTATCATAGACGGCGGTTCTACTGATGGGACTATTGAATGGGCGCGCGAGAATGGTTATGACGTGTATGTTCAAAAGCAAAAAGGTATCAGATACGCATATCTTGAGACCCTTTCTATGCTCAAAGGGGATATTGTTATTACTTTTAGCCCGGATGGAAACTCTCCTCCTCAGTCAATTCCCGCGCTTATTAAAAAAATGGAAGAAGGTTATGACCTTGTTATTGGTTCGCGTTATCTTGGCCCGGCAAAGAGTTATGACGATGATATTGTGACAGGATTTGGCAATTGGCTTTTTACCAGGACCGTCAACTTATTGCATGGAGCTCATTATACAGACGCGATGGTTATATTGAGAGCTTTTAAGAAATCGTTAATTTACGACCTTGATCTGGATAAGGAAGAGTCATACGCTCCTGAAAAGATATTTAAGACAAATGTAAGCTGGGAACCGCTTATGTCGGTGAGAGCGGCTAAGCGTAAGCTTAAGATAGGAGAAATTCCGGTTGATGAGCCTGCTCGCATAGGCGGAGAACGGAAATTACAGGTATTGCGCTGGGGAGCAACATTTCTTTTGCAGTTTGTTAGAGAGGTATTTTATTGGAGATGAAAATAGATATTCGTTCTAAATTAGCTATTTTCCAGACGTTATTGTGCGCCGTTTTTGTAACGTCGATTTTTTCATTAAGATGGCGTAATTGCCTGCCTTTTTCCGGCTATATGCCTGTTTTAATCGGAGGAGATCAGGTCGAGACCTGGGGTAGATATTTAATCTATGCAAAAGAGCCTTTTGGATTTCCAATAGGGCTTATCAAGGGATTTGGATTTCCTTTTCATATTTTTAATATATCCAGAGGCCCGGTAGAATTGTTTGCTATATTGTTTAAATTTCTTTCCAAGATATATGCGCCCTTTTCCGAATTTTATTATTTTGTTTTATTTGAATTGGTATGCGTATTTTTAGTCGGTTATTTTACATGCCTTATATTAGAGTCTTTCAGGATTAAATCTTTCTGGATAAAATTACTGGGAACAATATTAGTTTCTTTATCTTTTCCTCTGCTTAACAGGAGCTCATATTTTTATGGCATGTCATATCAGATGGCATATTTTCCTATATATGCGGCCTTTTTCTATTTCTTAATTCGTATTTACAATTGCCCTAATAGGAAATCATTTTTTTTGCTTTCATTGTTTTTTCTAATCCTATCTTTTTTTAATGAATATGCTTTATTTGGAGTATATTTTATTTTTTTAATCTCTATAAGTTTAATCTTTTTTAGATTTATATTGAATAGAAATAAAGCTGATTATGACCGATTATTTTTTGCTGTGCCTGCTTTTATTCTAGGTATTATTATGACTTTTCTAGTTTTATTTATTTTGGGAAACCAAGAAAATCTGACTGTATTGCCGGATCAGTCTCCTTTAACCACTAGATACGATACTGGCTGGGGATATGGAGGTGGATATGGAGGCGGTTTTCATGTTGCAGATGTATTTAGCGTGGTTATTCCGCCAAAAGATAAAGAAGGCATTCCTTTAAATAGAAGATGCGGCCCTACTTCTTATTTATCTAGGATAGGATTTCCCATTACAACGAATGATTTACAGGATGGGCAATACGAGGGATTTGCGTATTTGGGAACCGTAACTATTTTCATATTATTGTTTTTGATACTTAGCAAGGCGTTGTCTTTTATAAGAAACCGCAGAATATCGTTCTTAAAATTAAAGTTGGAAATTACATCTAAATTATTTATGATCAATGAGATTTTTTCATTGCCTGTGATTATAGGTGTTTCTGTTATTATGCTGTATATTTTTAGCTGGGGATATATTATACACATAGGCGGCGTGAGGTTAAACAATATAGCTACGCCGAGTTTAATCGTAGCTGGAATTTGGCCTAGGTTTATGTTGGTGAGGGCGCTTGGAAGATTAGCAATGCCTTTTATGTTGTATGTAACTATAGCAGCTATTGTATGGTTAGGCAGATATTTATACCCTTATTTACATAGCAAAGTTATGCATAAGACGATACCAGTTGTTTTGGTTATCATATTTTTGATGATAGCGCATGTTACTGAAATATGGGGATATTTGAAGCCGCCTCAAGTAACCTATGGCAATGAGATCGCTGATGTAATTGGCAAGGAGGATCAGATATTAATTAAAAGGTTATTGAAGGACAAAAGGGCTTTAATGGTTGTTCCTGCGATACGGGACAATTTTGAGTGGGAAAGGATATGTTATTCTCTAGCCTTTCATTCAAATATAGCTTTAAGCGGAGCAATTATTTATATTGGGCTGCCTCCAAAATATACAAGGCAATATGATTCTGATATAGAATGCATACTAAAGGGGAATGTTAGTGATATTTTTAACAGATATGGCGATGTGGCGATAGCGGCGCCTTCGACTATTGCAAATGATATTCTTGTCAAAAGCGATACCTCTTTGAGGCCTTATGCCTTAAAAGACCGGGATGTTATAATTTTAGTTTCGGATAAACAAAAGGAGGATTGAAACATGAACAAACAGAAAGATCTGACTTATTATAAAAAACTAAACTATGATATAATCCTTAAAAAGATAAACGATGATTACTATCTGTTTATACCGGAATTATCGCTTATTGTCGAAGAAAAAAGTCTGAATGAGGCATACGAGAAATTAGAAAAAGAAAAAGAAAAATTTTTTAAAAAAGTAATTGAGCTAAATGCAATAGATACAGTGAGAGAACCTGCTCCTGTTATGTTCAGGAAGAAGTTGTTTACTGATTTGGCAATATTTTTTACTAAGACATTAATTATTATTTCCATCTGTTCAGCAGCTTTTATAGGCACCCTGCCTTTTGTTAATGCATTTGTGGCTAATAGGATTAGTGGAATCCCAGGTGATGCAATCAAGGGCCTTGTAACAAATCTTTCATACAGGCTCAACTATAAGTTAAATAATATGACTAGAGAAGATAGGGAAAGGATGAAATTGGAATTAAGGAAGACAATAAAGGAAATAAAGCCATTTGTCGATGAAATTAAAGTTTTATTTAAAGATGAAGCCACTTGAAGTCAAGAATTGTTAAAGGTATATGAATATCTTTTACGATAATACAATCTTTTCGATACAGCGATACGGTGGTGTATCCAGGTATTTTTCTGAGATTATAAAGCGCATAACAGAATATGATGATGTAAGCGTTGACGTATTTAAAGGTTTGAGTATTTTGCCGTATAGGTTTTCAAAACTCAACAATGTATTGTTAGATTATAAATTACTCCGGCATAAATACGACATATATCACCCTACTTATTATTCTGCTCTGGTTAAAAAAAGAAAAGGTATTAAGACAATAGTTACGGTTTATGACATGATTCATGAATTATATTCGTCTAAATTTAAAATACTCGATAATGGCATTGACACTAAAAAGAAATCCATTTTAAATGCAGACCATGTAATATGTATTTCCATGACAACCAAGAAGGACTTAATGAAGATTTATAACATAAAAGATGAGCGTGTATCCGTAACTTATTTAGGTGTGTCTTTGAATAACCAAGAGATTGCTTCGCTCATTCCATTCGCTCGCAATGACATGAAAAAGCCCTATTTATTATATGTCGGCAGAAGATCTGATTATAAAAATTTTAAAATTCTCCTAAAAGCTTTCAATGCATTGAATCTGAAAAAAGATTTTGATCTGGTATGCTTTGGCGGAGGGATGTTTTCGAAAGATGAACTAATAGAATTCAAAAAATTACAACTTGAAGATTCTATAAAATATACCGAAGGTTCTGATGAAGTATTGTACTCTTATTATAAAAATGCTCATATCTTCATATATCCTTCTCTTTATGAGGGTTTTGGGTTCCCTGTATTGGAAGCCATGAGCAATAACTGTATGGTTATTGCTTCTAATGGAGGGTCTATCCCTGAGATTGCAGGTGGAGCCGCAATGCTCTTTTCTCCGGACAATGTGGATGAATTGAGCTCTTCTATACAACAGGCCATAAATGACAGCCATCTGAGAGAGGAATATATAAAAAAGGGCAGGGGAAGGGCCATGTTATTTTCATGGGATAAAACAGCCATGGAAACTTATAATGTCTATGGAAAGGTATTGAATGGCGAGATTAGGCAGTAAGCCCCTGGTAAGCGTCATTACTATTTGTCTGAATACAGCAGATACCATTGAGCGCACAATTCAAAGCGTTATTAGTCAGGATTATCCGGACATAGAATACATTGTTATAGACGGAGGCTCTAGCGACAACACTATAGATATTATTCGCAAATATGATAATAAGATAGGCTATTGGTTAAGCGAAAAAGACGCGGGGATTTCAGACGCATTTAATAAGGGGTTCTTGGCATCTAGAGGAAGCTGGATAGCATTTTTAAATGCAGGCGATGTTTATTGCGATAGTGAGGCTATTAATAACTTAATGCAGTATTCAGGCCAGTACGATATCATATACGGCAACCTGAAAGGTGTAAGAAAAAAAGACAACAAACCTAAATATTATCATGCAGAAAATATATCCGGAGATGTATATTGGCTCAAAAATGCCATACCTCACCAGTCCTGTGTTACATCGAGAAAGGTTTTTGAAAAGATAGGGTTGTTTGATAAGGATATAAAATTCGCAATGGATTATGAGCATTTTTTGCGCGCGTATCAACAGGGTTTTAAATTTAAAGCAATAGATAAGATTATCACAAATATAGGCAGCGGAGGAGTCAGCGCTAAATTCTGGAAAAAACAGCTGGCAGAATTTATGCTGGCTCAGAAAAGACATAATATAGTGCCTCTATTAAGGCCTTTTTATTATTGCGAGAGGTTTTTGAGAACATATATGTATTACAAGTTAGGTTATTTTTAGAATGAGCCGTCAATTATGAGCGTCATAAACGTTTTACATATCATAGAAACACTGGAACCAGGAGGAGCGGAAGGATTACTTGTACATATCCTGAAGAATCTTGATAGGAATAGATTTTCTCCAAAGGTTGTATGCCTCTTTAATCAGACGGCTTTAAAAACAGAATTGGACAAAGCCGGTATACCTGTATTTTGTATCCATATGAAAAATCCTTATGGATGGTGGAATGCTATAATCAGCCTATATAAATTGATAAAGCGCGAGAAAACAAACATTGTTCATACGCATCTTTTTTTCGCTAATATTTATGGCAGAATAGCTGCCAGGATGGCTGGGGTGAGAACCATATTTACAACCCTGCATAATCCGGATTACACATATGAAGATAACGGCAGGCTTACTTATAAGATACGAAAGATTATAGACAGATACTCCGGTAGAATATGCAATACGGATTTTATTGCCGTATCGAATTTTGTAAAAAAGGATTTTGAGAAACAGCTGGGTTTTAAAAACATCAAAGTTCTTTATAATTGCATAGAGCCTTCTATATTTAGGCCTATGAGTAAGGATGATGCTAATTGTAAAAGGCTTGAACTTGGATTCAAAGAAGACGATCTTGTCCTTATAAATATTGGCAGGCTTCATCCTCAAAAAGGCCAGTTATGCCTTATAGAAGCGTTTAAACTGCTTAATAAAAGCGCAGAGAATTGTAAGCTTATTATACTCGGTAAAGGCCATATGGAACCTGAATTGAGAAGAAAGGTAGAAGAATATAATCTTGGTGACCAGGTTATCTTTCTAAAAGACAGAGCAGATGTTCCCAGCATACTAGTTGCATGCAATATATTTGTTTTTCCATCTATTTATGAAGGTTTTGGTATTGCATTAATAGAAGCCATGGCTAGCGGTTTGGCTATCGTAGCTTCGAATATAGAGTCATTAAGAGAGATTATAGATGATGCTAGAAATGGTATTCTGATAGAAAAAGAAAATCATATGAAACTGGCAGAGGCTATTTCTATGTTGATAAAAGATGAAAAAATGAGGCTTTCTTTAGGCGAGATGGCAAGAAAAAAAGCGTTTGAAATGTTCGGAATAAAGGAATATGTTAAAAAATTAGAAGCCTTGTATATGAAAGAAGCGTTTGTATGAACTGTATCATATGCAACAGCCTGCGCTTAAGCGAAACTATATGGGGTGGATATAGTTTTAAGGGTCAGAAATACACAATAATTAGATGCGCAAATTGCGGATTTATGTTTTTAAATCCTTTTCCGGAGAAATATATTTTAAATAAAATATATGAAGGAGACTCATATTTTGATAATTATTACGCCGCATCTACAGGTATAAAAAATTATATAGATGGCATGACGGATTGCAATGTTCAGCATGTCAGGATTATTGATTTTATAAAAAACTATAAAAAAAAAGGAAGCCTGCTTGATATAGGGTGCGCGGCAGGCGGATTTCTGTTAAATGCTAAAAACTCAGGATATGATATTTATGGCATAGAGCCGAATAAAAGAATGGCTGATTATGCAAAGGATAAGCTTGGGCTGAATGTAATCTGCGGGACCATGGATGATATAAATTCGCTAGGGAAATCTTTTGATGTTATTCACGCAGGCGATGTTCTGGAGCATTTAGTTGATCTTAAAAAAGATATGGAAATTATTAAAAACTTACTTTCATATAATGGGATATTGGTTATAAATCAGCCATTGTCATACAACAGATCTCTTTATAATTTATTTCTTAAAATAAATATGTTTTTTAAAAAGGATAGGTATAGCCAGAATCCTCCCACGCACCTCTGGGAGTTTAATTCTTCTACTATTGTTAAGTTTCTGGAAAATGCTGGACTTGCTATTATTTACTATAATATTTTTGAAACCCCTTCTAGGCCTATAACAATATACAAAAATCCTGGAGTAAAAAATAGGGTATCTTGTAAGATTAAAAATTTCTCGAGTGTTGTTTCCAATATACATATATTGAGAAGATTTTGTCTGGGCGATAGGGCACTTATAGTTTGTAGAAAAAGGTAAATATGTGCGGAATAGCTGGTATTTTATATAAAGGCAATAAAAGCGTAAGCATTGATTTGCTTAAAAAAATGACTGATACCCTGATTCACAGAGGGCCGGATGACGAAGGTTTTTATATCAATAAAGACAGGAGTTTTGGCCTGGGATTCAGGAGATTGAGCATTATTGACCTTAATACAGGCCATCAGCCTATTTCAAATGAAGACGGTACTATCTGGGTCGTCTTAAATGGCGAGATATATAATTTTTTAGAATTAAAGGAAGGGCTTGAAAAAAGAGGCCATAAATTCTCCACAAAGACAGATACAGAGGTTCTAGTTCATTTATATGAAGAAAAAGGCGTGGACTCTTTGCAATATTTGCGCGGCATGTTTGCATTTTGTATCTGGGATGAAATAAAAAAGACTTTATTTTTGGCAAGGGACAGGGCCGGAAAAAAACCATTAGTATATACTGAAAATAATGGAGATATTATTTTTGCTTCTGAAATCAAGGCCATACTTCAGCATCCTGACATAGCACCAGGCATAGATTATAAATCTATGGACCACTACCTGACATATGGATATTCATTTCCAGGCAGGACTATGTTCTCAAATATTAAAAAACTTCCACCTGCCAATTATCTTATTTATGATAAAAATGGAATAAAGATTGAAAAGTACTGGAGCCTCGATTACAGTGATAAGCTTAAGCTTCACGAATCCGAATATGGAAATTTAATATTTGATAGTCTCAAAGAGGCAACTAAACTCAGGATGATCAGCGATGTTCCTCTAGGGGCGCTTTTAAGCGGAGGCGTGGATTCAAGCGCTGTTGTTGCATTGATGAGTGAATTATCTAATAGGCCAGTGAAAACTTTTTCTATAGGATTTGACGAGAAGAACTACAGTGAATTAGATTATGCAAGACTGATAGCGAAAAGATTTAATACAGAGCATCATGAATTTATTGTAAAACCTGATGTCTTGGCCATTTTGCCAAAATTAATATGGCATTACAACGAACCATTCGGAGATTCCTCTTGTATACCTACGTATTACGTTGCTAATATGGCAAGAAAGCATGTAACTGTTGTGCTTAATGGCGACGGAGGAGATGAATCATTCGCCGGGTATGAAAGATATATTGCTTTCAAGTTTTCCGAGCAGTTAAAGCTTGTTCCAAAACCAGTCTTAAAAGCGGTATATCTTAGCCTAAATAAGATAAACCGGATATTTAATAATAGAGAAACGACGCAGGCTTCTAAGATATGTACTTTTATTAATATTCTGTCAAGCTATGATAAGAAATATATTTATCCCAGGCTTATATCTTATTTTACTCCGGAAGAAAAAGAGAAGTTATATAATCAAGATTTCAGGCAAAATATTAAAAATGGTTATTCTTTTGATTTTCTAGCAGATATATTGGAAGGTTTTAAAAAATATAGCGCTGTTGACAGGGTTATGGCTACAGATATACTCACTTATCTTCCGGAAGACCTGCTGGTTAAAATGGATATTGCTACAATGGCAAATTCACTGGAAGGCAGGTCTCCGTTTTTAGACCATAAAGTCATGGAAATGGCGGCTAGGATACCAGATGGCTTGAAACTGAAAGGCATTATAACAAAATATATATTAAAAAAATCTATGAAAGGCATAGTTCCTGGCGAGATACTTACGAGAAATAAAATGGGATTTGGAGTGCCTCTGGCAAAATGGTTCAGGAGCGATTTAAAAGATTTTATCCTGGAAATTCTGCTTTCTGATGAGTTTATAAAGAGAGGATTTTTTAATAAAGAATTCATCAAGAAACTTTTAGCTAATCATATATCGCAGAAACAAAATAATTCGAATAAAATATGGGCATTGTTAAATTTTGAACTCTGGCATAGGATGTTTATAAAGAGGGCATAGATACGCTCTCAGGATAATATAAAGTGAAACTTTCTATTATAATACCTGTTTTTAACGAGAGGGATACAATACTTCAAGTTATTGAAAAAGTAGAAAATACCTATTCTCAGGAAAAAGAGATAATCATTATTGATGATTATTCAACAGATGGCAGCCGTGAATTGTTGGTTGAATACTGCGGTAAACATAAACATATGTGCCTTAGCCTGAATGCTGAAAATTATGGGAAGGGAAGGTGCATACGCAATGGATTGTCTTATGCTACAGGAGATTTTGTTATCATACAGGATGCAGATTTGGAATTAGACCCTCTAGAGTATACAGGGTTAATAAAAGTCAGTTTGACTGAAAAAAATGTAGATGCGGTTTTTGGTTCGCGTATTTTTCCAAAAGACGGGAAACATCTTGGTATGCAGAGAATTATGGCAAATAAGCTTCTTACATATTCCATTAATCTGTTATATGGCGCCAGGCTTAGCGATATAATGACTTGCTATAAGTTAATTAAAAGAGAAGTTTTTTTATCCCTTAGTTTAAAATCTGATAGATTTGATATAGAGGCAGAGATAACGTGTAAGTTGTTAAAAAAAGGCGTGAAGATTTTTGAAGTTCCAATAACATACATGCCTAGAGGATGGGACGAGGGAAAGAAGATACGCGCAAAGGATTTTTTTAAAGTCTTAAAGGCAATTTTAAGATATAGATTTTCTGATTGATTTTGATAGAAAGGTCAAGGGATAGTATGAAGAAAAATTTTTTTGGAGTATGCGTTTTTATTACAGTGATTTTATCAATTGCTTCTCTATTAAGGTTTACCGGGCTTAAAGAACGGGGCATATTCCTATGCGACGAAGGAGATTTTCTATCAGGGGGTAGGACTGTAGTAGCAGCTTTAAATTTTGTTTTTAATAAAGCATTTCATCCGGAAGAGATAAACACATCTTTTACCAATTATGTATCTACAAATGGAGGAGGATATGCTTCAGCAGTTAAACCCGGGTATTATTTACTTGTAGCCATATCTTTTCTTGTCGGAGGCGTTCATGATTACTCTATATTGTATTTTTCAGCCATATTAGGTTTAATGACAATAATCCTGATTTTTCTCATAGCAAGGCTTTTATATAATATAAAAGTGGCTATATATTCCACAATACTGGCGTCTTTTTCACCCTATCTTATAAATTATTCGCGTTCAGCCCTTTCTGTATGCGCTACAACTTTTTTCCTGTATTTAGGAGCGTATCTTTTTTTTAAGCATATTAAAAATTTTGAATATAAAAAGAGTTATAAATTATATCTTATCTTTAGCGGCATGGCTTTTGGTTACGCGTACGCCTGCCATTATAATTTGATAGCGACTATGGCTGTTATATTTACGGTTTTTGTTTTTTTTACATTTAAAAGGTCAGGACTAAAAGACCTGATTTTCCTTATCATAGGTTTTATTATCCCTCTTATTTTATTTGAAATACCTTATGTAATAGTAAAACATCTAACAAAGGGTATGTTGGGCGCTACAACAGGTCAGCCTTATATAATAAAAACCTATTTTGAACAACTTGTTGTTGTTTACAGCAGGACTTTCTCCAGCGGAAGGCCTTCAGCGCCAGTCTTTTCATATATAGATTTGATGTTCAAAACAGAGGGTTTTCTGGTGTTGATCTTATTTTTCTTTGGAAGTGTTTTTATGTTTCGTGAGAAGTTTAAGAAAAATAGATTATGTAATGTCTTGTTATTTTGTCTTGGGCCTTGCATGTTACTGCTATTTTCTTTGCTAGGAGAAAAGGCGCCAAGGACAATACTTTCTGTTATGCCAGCGTTTTATATAATAGTAGCTTTATTCTTATCAGAGTTAGAGTCCATGATCCATGTTATTGTAAAAAATAAGTACATATCTTATGTTTTTTTAATCTTACCTATATGGTTAGGCATAATCATTTTTCAATCATTGGTTTCTTTTGAATATATAAAGTTTAAATCCCCATACAGTCCTGCAATAGATTACATAAAGAAACAAGGGGATTATAAACACTTTTCTTCTAATCCGCCTGTTTCAATATTTTATACTGGGTTAAAAAATACAAATCCTTTATGGAAAATGAAACTTGAAGATGCCAGAAAGTTATATGAAACCCAGAATTATAGATTTTTAATATTAGATATGGGCGAAGAGAGTTTGCGGTACATGAATGGTTTGGTTAACCTTGCGTTAAGATCAGATGCAAAACCGGTGTTCAGAGAGAAATATAAACCGCTTCCTTTTGTCCTAGAAGACCTTTATTTCTATAAATACAAAGAAGGAGAGTTTACTATAATTTACTATAAATATAAAAATATTAAAGAAAAAGATTATCCTGTTATAAGGGTATTTGACCTGAAAGACATATTAGGATAGAGACATATTATGCATGATTATGATTTATCATGGAATCAATGGGTGGATTGTGAAATATACGGAACCGATAAGGATGCGCGAATCAGAAAAATATGGAAATACTCTTAGTTCAGCCAGCAAAAGATAAAAAACATACATTAAACCTTATGCCGCCCTTAGGGCTTGGTTATCTATCTTCTACGGTAAGGCGCAGCCATAATGTCAAAATACTAGATTGTGTTAAAGAGAGGTTTGATATAAATGATTTCAAGGCTTATATTGCAAAAAATATACCTGATATTATAGGATTTACTGTTTTTTCCTGTGACTTGGAAAGTGTCAAGAAAAGCATCAAGGCTGTTAAAGAAATAAATCCTGGAATAATAACAGTGGCTGGTGGGCCCCATCCATCAGGCGATCCGCATGGGACAATAGTATATCTGGATTCTCTTGATTTTGTTTTTGCAGGAGAGGCTGAAAAGGGTTTCCCGCTTTTTATAGAACAGTTGTCCAGAAAATCAGATGAAAGGAATTTTAAAAATATACCAGGCCTTGTCTGGAAGGAAAACGGAAGCATAAACTCTAATCTAAAGATTTTCATAGAAAATCTAGACACTATAGAATTTCCAAGTTGGGACTTGCTTAAATTAGGCACATATAAAGGCGTACCAAATGGTGTATTTACTAAACAGTATCCTTTTGCGCCTATTATTGTAACAAGAGGCTGCCCTTATCTGTGCACATTTTGTTCAGCGCATAATATTGTAGGGAGGAAACTGCGGTATCGTTCAATAGATAATGTTATAGAAGAAATAAAAATATTATATGAGAAATACGGAATAAAAGAGATACACATAGAGGATGATAATTTTACCTTTGACCTTGGATTTGCTAAGGAGTTTTGTAATAGGCTCATAAAACTTGGGTTACCGCTTACGTATTCCTGCCCCAACGGTGTGAGACTTGACAGAATTGACATAGAGTTGCTTTCTCTGATGAAGCGAGCCGGGTTTTACAATATATATGTTGGAATAGAGTCCGGTTCTCCCAGAATCCTTAAACATATGAAGAAAAATCTAAGCCTGGAAGAAATAGCTAAAAAGGTGGACTTAATAAAAGAGGCTGGTTTAGAAGCATCGGGTTATTTTATATTAGGCTATCCTGAAGAGACTATGGAAGATATGGAAATGACTATATCTTTTGCCAGGTCGCTTAAGTTAGATTGGGCGCAGTTTGCCACATTTATTCCCATCCCTGGCAGCGATATTATGAAAGATGAATATGTAAAGAGGGTATCTGAAGCCATAAGTTGGTCTGATTTTTTCAATACAGATGTGCCTTTTGCGCCACGAGGCATATTAAGAGAGCAGTTAAAAAAAATACAGAAACGCGCGTTTTTAAGGTTTTATTTTAGGCCATGGAAAATTATAAATTTAATCAAAAAAATCAGAAGTGATAATTTTGTTTTTATATTCAGAAGAATAATTTCCTATTTTTGTTAATTATGAATACTTTAAATAAGCAAATAAGATTTGAATTTGGTAAAAATTGGCAAAAATATATCAATAAGTCAGGTAAAAAAAATGTCGATGAAGCAATATTTTCTTTAAAAGAATTTTTAGGGCATGATGATTTAAAAGATAAATCTTTTTTAGATATAGGATGCGGCAGCGGGCTTTTTTCATTAGCTGCTAATTTGCTAGGCGCTACGGTTTGTTCATTTGATTACGATTACAATAGTACGATTTGTGCCCGTAGTCTAATGACAAAATATTCTAAGCGCCTTGACAAAGATAAATGTACTATATTACAGGGAGATGTGCTTGATGGCAATTTTTGCAAAAAACTAGGAGTATTTGATATTGTTTATGCCTGGGGTATCTTACATCATACAGGAAATATGTGGAAGGCTATTAATAATTCTTGTTGTTTTGTTAAAAGATCGGGTTTTCTTGTAGTGGCTATATACAGTAAAAGTTTTACTTCACCAATATGGAAAGTAATAAAATATATTTATAACATATCTCCATGTATTGTAAAGAAGATGCTGGTCTATTTTTTTACACCATTAATTTATATTGCAAAGTATTTAGTAACCGGGAGAAATCCGCTTGAAAAGGAAAGAGGTATGGATTTTTTTATAGACGTTATTGATTGGCTTGGGGGGTATCCTTATGAGTACGCTACTTCAGATGAAATTATTCATTATATAAAAAAAAGGGGATTTGAAATCTTGAAAATTAAAAAAGGGAAAACTCCCATCGCTTGTAATGAATTTCTGTTTCAGAAAATGTAGCCCACCCGGGCTTAAGCCAGGGGGTTCCTTGGGCGAAATACTGAGCCCGCCATTGTTTCCGTGGCGGGCGAATGTATAAAAGAAGGACTCTGATGCGCAATTTGTTAAATTCATATACCATGACAGATTATGATAAAGGATGGAGCAAGTGGCTTGATTGTGAAGTTTATGGGCCTACATTACGTCACCAGCGCAGGAACATAAAAAAACTTTTGAACGGCTTAGAATATAATTCTATTTTAGATATCGGCTGTGGCAGTGGAGATCATTTGCATGAGATATTAAAATTAAATAATGTGGATAAAATATGCATGGCGGATATATCCAAAGAGGCATTGAGCAGGGCTAAGAATCTGATACCAAAAGCGGATTGCGTTCAAATAGATATTGAAAAAGGCAGTATTGGCAATAAATTTGATTTGGTTCTATGCTGTGATGTATTGGAGCATATTTCTGACGATAAAGCTGCTTTAAGAAATATAAGGAAGATGGCTCATAAATATCTGGTAGTATCCACATTATCTGGTAAAATGCGAGAATCTGAGAAGCATGTTGGCCATGTCAGAAATTATGCTTTGGATGGTCTTTTGGATAAATTATCAGAAGCCGGTTTTAAGCCTTTAAAGATTATTAAATGGGGGTTTCCTTTTTACTCTCCGCTGTATCGTAATCTGTGGGATAAAGTACCTCAGAAAGTTAACGATGGAAAATTCGGCTGGTTCAGGAAATTCTGCGCCAATACGCTATACTTTATATTTATGTTAAATTCCACTTCTAAAGGTGACTATCTTTTTATTCTTTCAGAATCAGTGTAGGAGAAAATGTGAAATATCGATGGCAAAAGTTAACAGATGAACTTATTGGGAAAAAGGGTTATTTTTTTATAGACACTACTATTCATAGTTTTTTTATCGTAATAAAAAAGTATATAGAAAAATATGCAAAAGGCATAGTGCTGGATGCAGGTGCAGGAAGGCTCGCTTTAAAATTTTTATTAACCAAAAGAGCCTGCGTATATTACAGCATAGATAGACACATAGCTAGAAAAGAGTTAAGCAGCATAGGAGATCTGAATAAGATGCCTTTTAAAGAAAAAATCTTTGATACTATAGTATGCCTTCAGGTTATAGAGCATACGCCTACTCCTGAAATTGTTATTAAGAACCTGGCAGATTCTTTAAAAGATAAAGGGATTCTTATATTATCAGCACCTCATATATCATATCTACACGGAGAACCGGAAGATTATTACAGGTATACTAAATATGGATTATTTTATATGTTGAATAAATATGGTTTCAGAGTGCTAGAGATAAATGCGGCTGGCAGTATATTTAGTTTTTTATTTACGCCTATTTCAGATTTTATTCTTTCTTATACTTATGGTATTCCGATTGTTTTTCAGATAACATTTTTTCTTAACTCATTATTTGTTCAAATTATTTCCAGGATAGATCTATTTTTATTTAAGAATTCTATTATGCCAGCTAATTATATATTAGCCGCAGAAAGGATAAGATAATTGGAGATGCATAAAAAAATACAAATTACATTATTTTGTATTGGTTCTAATTTTACATGTATAGGGCCAAGAAGAATATCAGCTTATTTAAAGTCAAAAGGGATAAGGACTAGAATTGTTTTTGTGACTGGAAATTCAGATTACAGCATTTCTTTAGAAGGCGATTGCAAGAAACAGCTTGCCGATATGCTAAAGAAGGATATTGCTGTAGGCATCTCTTTTACTTCTAATTATTTAAAGATAGCTGAAGCGCTTACCTGCTTTATAAAGGACGCATTACCAATTCCGGTAATTTGGGGCGGAGTTCATGCTACTGTCTCACCTGAAGAATCGCTTGGTATTTGTGATATTGCCTGTCTAGGAGAAGGAGAAGAACCGCTATTAGAGTTTATTGATAGTCTTGTCAATTTGAATAAGAGTAATCAGATAAGAAATCTATGGATAAAATCAGGCGATCAGATAATTAAAAACAGTCAAAGACCATTAATGGACAATCTAGATGAATTACCTTGTCAGGATTATGAAATAGAAAACCACTTTATTTTAAAAAAAGAGAAGATTAGGCAGCTTGAGATTTCAGATCTTAAAAAGAACTTTGGTTTTTCTCTTACAAGAATGATGACTTTTGGATGCCCGTTCAGATGCGCATATTGCGCTAATGATAGATATCAAAGCTTAGATATGCGTTATTCACAAATAAGGCATTATTCCGTAAATTATTTTATAAATGAGACAAAATATATTCTAAATAAACTTCCTTTTATAAGTTATCTATTATTTGATGATGATGCTTTTCTCGGACTTCCTCAAGAGGTTATCCAAGAATTTTGCGAGAAATATAAAAAAGAAATCGGCCTGCCTTTCGGCATAGGTGGCATAAAAGCAGAAATACTGAAAAAAGAAAAACTTTATATGTTAGTAGATGCAGGGTTAATAACAGTCAGAATGGGCATACAGAGCGGAAGCGAAAGGGTAAATAGGCAGGTATTTAAAAGGCATTTTTCTAAAGAAAAAAATATTGAGGCGGCTAAAATTTTTAAATTGTTTAAAAATAAGTTAAGGCCGCCTTTTTATGATATTATCTTAGATAACCCTTGGGAAAATAGAGCTGATAAGCTTGCTACTTTGGAACTCTTAAGGGAGTTGCCGCGCCCGTATTTCTTAAACGTTTTTTCTCTATCCTTTTTTCCAGGCACAGAGCTTTACGAACGCGCATTAAAAGAAGGATTGATTAATGCCTATGACCCATTAAAGCAGTATCATAAAATCAGGAAAAATTTTTTGAATCTCTTGATGTTGTATACCAGCATATTGAAATTTCCTCGTTCTTTTTACAGAAGATTTCTTGATTCTAAAATGATAAAAGAAGAAAAAAAAGAATACGTATTCTTTTATTATATTTATGTATTTATAAATCTATTTTCTCGTTTATTATCTTACTATACAAACTACAAATTCGTTTTGGCTAAAATCAGAAAAATCGGAAAGGAAATAACTTATGGAATCTCAGATTAAATCAAATGATAATGAAATAGATGTATCAGTAGTCATGCCGTGCCTTAATGAAGAGGAAATGATTGGAATATGTATTGAAAAGACTAAAAAGGCATTCAAGGATCATGATATAAAAGGTGAGATTATTGTTTCAGATAATGGCTCAAAAGACAGGTCTGTGGAAATAGCTTTGAATTCAGGCGCAAGAGTTGTGCATCAGCCATTAAGGGGATATGGCAATGCCTATATGAAGGGAATAGAAAGCGCAAAAGGGAAATACGTTGTAATGGGAGATGCAGACAATACTTATGATTTTTCTGAAATTCATAAATTTATAGAGCCTTTAAAAAAAGGCGCAGATATGGTTATGGGATCCCGTTTAAAAGGAAAGATACATAAAGGCGCCATGCCTTTTTTGCATAGGTACATAGGCAATCCTGTGCTTTCAGGTATTCTTGAGTTAATGTTTAAGGCAAAGGTCTCTGATGCTCATTGCGGCATGAGGTCTTTTAGAAGAGAAGTTTTTGATAAATTATGCCTGAAAACACCAGGTATGGAATTTGCGTCTGAGATGATAATAAAGGCAGCCAAGGCCAGATTAAAAATAGAGGACATTCCTATAACGTATTATCCTAGGGAGGGAGAGTCGAAACTTAGGACATTTAAAGATGGATGGAGACACTTGAGGTTTATGCTGTTACTGAGCCCGGAATATTTATTCATATTACCAGGGATTATTATGTTGTTATTTGGATTGACGTCGCTTATTGCTTTAATAGGCGGACCTATAGCTATTTTAAATCATAAATTTGATTTACATATGATGATTCTTTCTAGTTTTTTTACGATTTCAGGGCTGCAAGTTTTATCTTTAGGATTATTTACACAAATATATTCTCATAATCTATTCGCTAGCGACAATAAACTCGTTACGTTTTTTATAAAATGTTTTACATTGGAAAAAGGCATATATTCAGGCCTGTTCTTTTTAATGGTAGGTTTTTTATTTTGCGTAAAAGTTTTATATAACTATCTGCATGCCATAACAGGAGATTCTATTTACTACAACGCAAGATTTGCGGTATTTGGAGTTACTATGATGATAATGGGCTTACAGCTTATATTTTCTTCGTTTTATGTAAGTTTCTTAAACCTAAAAAAGGAACATGAAGATTTTAATTATATGTCATGAGTTTCCTCCTATAGGAGGAGGCGCGGCAAATGCTGCATTTTATATAGCAAGTTACCTTAGAAATAAACAGCATGAGGTAACAGTGATTACCTCAAGATTTAAACGGGTCAACCAGGCTGAATATGATTTCAACATAATTTATCTCCCTGTTTTGAGAAAGCATATTGACAGGACATCGCCTTTGGAATTGATTTCTTTCGCTCTGTCAGGTATTTTTTATAGTTTATTTAATATCAGAAAGTCTAGATACGATATATGCCTTGCTATGCACGGTATACCTAGCGGATGGGTTGCTTTTGTTATACGCAAGATTTTTGGAATTTCTTATATTGTTTCTCTTCGCGGAGGTGACGTGCCAGGCTTTTTGCCTCAGGAATATGATAGGCTTCATAAAAAAGTAAAAATTCTAACCAAACTATATTGGAAAAATGCAAAATCTATTATTGCCAATAGCGAGGGTTTAAAAGAGCTGGCAGATATTACTGCGAATACGTTAGATAAAAAGGTAAAGATTGTATCAAATGGTGTTGATTGTCAGGCCTTTAAACCGGATTATTCGTTAAGAGACAATCAGTCCATTAGGATTATTTACGCTGGAAGAATTACTTTACAAAAGGGATTGGAAGGCTTTATTAAAGCTGTAAAACAAGCTAAGGACAAGATAAAAAATAATTTTAATATAAAAATTATAGGCAATGGCTATTTAAAGGCCTATCTTGAAAAGATATCATTTGAATTGTGCGGCAAGGGTATTATAACATTCAGCGATTGGATGGATAAGAAGAGCCTGATTATGGAATACAAAAAAGCGCATATATTTATTCTTCCGTCATTTTATGAGGGTATGTCAAACTCACTTCTTGAAGCCATGGCATGCGGTTGTATGGTGATAGCAAGCGATATACCTGGCAATAGAGAGCTTGTTAAAAGATATGAAAATGGTGTTCTTTTTAATCCAAGCGATTCATTGAATTTAGAAGAGGTATTGATGAATGTTTTAAATAGCGGGCCGGGCACAATAGAAGATATGGGTAAAAAAAGCAGGATAATTGCTGAGAGATTTGATTGGGACAGAGTAACAGATTTGTATCTTGAAGAGTTCTATGCGTAAAAAATATCTGATAATTTTTGTTGTGTCAATTTTAATAGCCTTTATTTTCATATATCTTGACAGAGATGCAAGAAAAATAAAGGCAGATGCAATTATCTATTATACCATAGCAGAAAATATTGTAAGCGGTCATAGCTTTTCTGATAAAATAAACCCTCCATATTCGCCTACAATGTCCCGCGAGCCTGTATATCCTTTATTCTTGAGCGTTCTATTTTATTTATTTAACAAAAATATCCTGGCAGTTCAATTTGCTCAAGCCTTGATATATGCCTTAACTTGCTTAGTTATGTTGAAAGTTGTTTCTATGTTGTTGAGTGAGGCCAAATATCAGTTTATTATCTCTATGATCATAGCGCTTTTTCCTGTAATCCCAAGTTATGTGCCATATATGTTTACCGAAGTTTTGTTTACATTTCTCTTGGCATTATGTGTTTTTTCTATAATAAAAGGTCTAAAACAGGATGGTTTGAAGTGGTATTTTATTTCAGGTATGCTAATCGGTATTGCTACTTTATGCAGGGCTATATTGATATTATTGCCTGTATTTTTATTGGTTTTAATGTGTGTGCATTTCTATAAAAAATATAAAAGAATTATCACCCCTGAATTATTCAAGGCGTCTGTTTTACTATTATTTGGATTTGCGCTAGTAGTAATGCCGTGGATGGCAAGAAATTATTTATTGTTTAATAAGCCATCTATTGCATTAAGAGGTTTTAGCAGTATGTACACAAGGGCCGTAAAAGTGAATTTAAGCAAGGATGAGCTTAAGATGTATGGAATCTATTGTTTTTCTGAATATTTAGCTGGCAAAGTATATCCACAGCATTACCTTGTTTCTAACGCAGGAGGGTATTTTTATAAACCAGCGCTTCAAAAAATCAAAGAATATTCAGACAAAGGTATTTCTCAAGAAAAGGCAGATGACATGTTTAAAAAAGAGGTACTGGAGCTGGTCCGAAACCATCCAATAAAATTTACTGCTATGGGTTTTTTTGAAATTGTAAAACTCAATTCTTTCTCTCAAGTTTTATTTGTAAATCAGAAGAGCATGGAAGATGCTATTCTGAACACATATATATTGTTTGCAATAAGAGGTTTTTTAAAATTGCTCGGTTTTTTTATTGTTATCGTAGCTTTTGCAGGAATGATTTCTGTGCATAAACTCAGGCACGAATGGATGGTTCTATTTTGTGTGATTATGTATTTTAATACGATACATTTTTTTCTTGACTCTGTTGGCAGATACGTTGTTCCGATAATCCCTTATTATATATTATTTTGTATAGTACAGTTGAGAGGATTAGGACGCAAGGCATTATGATGTTGAAAGAAAAAATTATAAACACTAATAAGCCGGTTATATTGATGATAGGGGCTGTAATAGCTCTTGCAGTAAATTTTCTACCCTCAGAAGGTATGGTGTTTCCTTTTCTTATTTTTTGTATAGGGCTTTTTATAGGAATGTTCTTTATTAATTTAATGCCGGAACAAGATAATAAATTTTTAATATCGCTGTTTCTTCTGGCATTTTTGTCAAGGATTTTTGCGTCTCTATTTTTCTTCAATGCAGTTTTTTTATATAATGGCAATGGAATGCTTGGAGATGCATGGCCTTTTAGCCAAAGCGGTTATGATGTTCTTCAGATGTGGCTGGCCGGTATCAGAGACATAAAGACTATTACAGATAATATGATGAAAATAACAGCCAGCGGAAATCTGGGTAGTTATGATTTCTGGAATGCAGTGGTTTATTTTTTTACAGGCAAAAGCCCTATGTCTGTAATATTTATCAATTGTCTGGCAGGTTCTCTGGCCGTTATATTCATATATTACATTACAAAACAGATGTGCAGTATAAAGGCCGCTAAAATAGCAGCTATTTTGACCGCTTTTTGGCCTTCAATATTTATGTGGTCAATACAGAATTTAAAGGAATCCTCAAGTATTTTTTTAATAGTATTTTTAATGTGGGCCATGCTAAATTTAAAGACAAGATTCAGATTTCATTTTATATTTTTGGTGTTTATTTTAAGTTTAGCCCTTAAGGAAATGAGGCTTATCTCATTTTTTGTATTTTATATATTGGTAGTTCCATTCGCATTATTTTTATCGATATGCAGGTCTAAAAGGCTGGAATTTATATTTTTAGGCATCTTGATTATATTTATTGGGGTTTCATTATTTGAGGTGGTCAAGCTTCAAATAGTAAAGCTTATACCTTTTTTTCCAACCAGAGGCAATATTGAGTTTTTGAAATGGGCATATGAGATGAGAACTAACAGGGCTACAGGCGGAACAGCGTTTTTGACTGGTTTAAATTTATCTAACCCATTAAACCTTGTATTTTTTGTGCCAACTGCACTATTAATTGCCTGGTTAGCGCCTTTTCCATGGCAGGTGGGGAGCATGTCACAGATAAGCGCTATTCCTGAAATGCTGGTATATTATATGCTCATACCATCTATATTTTCAGGTTATAGATTTATAATGAAGCATAGAGTTAGTGAAGGCGGACTATTGATAATAGCCTATATTTTCATAATGATGATTGTCCTGGCATTCATAGAAGGCAATATAGGTACTTTATTTAGGCATAGAGCAATGGTTTTGCCTTTTTTATTTGTGTTAATAGGTATAGGGCTGGAGAAAATAACATTTAAAATTACAGCGCATGACTAATCCCATAAAAGCATTGTTTATTTCTTATAATGGCGCATTAGAGCCGTTAATACAGTCTCAGGGCATTCCTTACTTAAAAGGATTATCTGATAAAGGCGTAAAATGTTTTTTATTAAGTTTTGAAAAAAGAGAAGAAGGAGCACTTGAGCTTAAAAAAGAATTAGAATGCCATGGAATAAAATGGTATCGCCTTAAATATCATAAGAGACCAACCTTACCAGCTACTTTATTTGATATATTATCCGGTATTGTCTCGGGCATGTATATAGCTGTTTCAAAAGATATTAATATTGTTCATAGCAGGGCTACTGTTCCGGCTTTAATGGGATATGTAATAGCAAAGCTTACAGGAAAAAAATTTATTTTTGATGTAAGAGGATTGATGGCAGAGGAATATGCTGACGGAGGCATGTGGAAAAGAGGCAGTCTTTTATATAAAGTTACTTCTCGGATTGAAAAAAAGTTATTAAAGAAGGCGGATTCTTTAATCGTGATTACTGAAAATATAAAAGAATGTTTAACAAATGATGATAGAAAAAAACAGAATATTACTGTGATACCTTGTTGTGTTGATATAGATAAATTTAGCGAAGAATGTAATCTAACCAAGACGTTAAAGGAAAAATATAAGCTTTCAGGAAAATTTGTGTTTTTGTATATTGGATCCGTTGGAACATGGTATTTATTGGAGGAAATGATAGATTTTTTTATCGCGGCTAAAAGTATAATTAATAACGCGCATTTTTTAATATTGACTCATATTGATAAAGATATGGTTATATCTGCTTGTAAAAGAAAAAAACTGTCTTTTAATGATGTTACTGTTGATAACGCGGAATTTTCTAATATGCCTTATTATATTAAACTGGCAGATGTTGGAATTTTTTTCATAAAGCCTTGTTTTTCTAAAAGGTCTTCCTGTCCTACTAAATTTGCAGAATACCTGGTTTGTGGTTTACCGCTTGTAATAAATTCAGGAATAGGCGATACTGATAAAATAGTGAAAGATTATAAGTTAGGAGTAGTTATTGATAAATTTAATCAAGGCTCATATTTGTCTAATACATATCAGCTATTAGAGTTAATGAAAGAGAAAGGGGCTATTTCTAATAGATGCAAGAAAACGGCAAAAGATATTTTTTCTTTAGACATAGGTGTCTCTAAGTATTTCGATGTATATAGGAGCCTGATATGCAATTAAAAGCTATAGTTACCGGCGCGAATGGTATGTTGGGGGATTCGTTTTGCCCTCTTTTAGAAAATAAAGGTTATCATGTTGTTGCTACTGATATTATTACAAATGCAAGAATTATTAAACTAGATATAAAAAATTTAGATAAAACAATGAATGTTGTAAAAAGAGAAAAGCCTGGAATTATCTTTCATCTTGCCGCTGAAACAGATGTTGATAAATGTGAGTTAAATGAAAAGCATGCTTATGAAACAAATGCTAAGGGAACAGAAAACATAGCCTTATGCTGTAAAGAGCTGGATATCCCTATGGTTTATATAAGCACAGGATCTGTTTTTGACGGGGAAAAAGAAGATGGATATACAGAGGAAGATGTTGCTGGCCCACCAGTAAACATATATGCCAAAAGTAAACTGGAAGGCGAAAAAATAGTAAAATCTTTGCTATCTAAATACTATATTATAAGGGCTGGCTGGATGATAGGAGGTTATAATAAAGATAAGAAATTTGTATGGAAGATAGTGGAATTACTAAAAACCAAGAAGGAGATATCAGCAGTTATTGATAAATTTGGGACCCCTACATTTACTAAAGATTTTTCAAAAGGGATATATGATATTATAACTAAAGGCGAATACGGGCTTTATCACTCTGTAAATAATGGAATATGCACGCGGTTTGACATTGCTAAAAAGATCATAGAGTACCTAGGTAAAAAAAATATCATATTGAAACCTGTTGATTCAAGAGCTTTTCCTATGCCTGCTCCTCGCCCAAAGTCAGAAGCTCTTATTAATCATAAACTATCTTCAATGGGTATGAATAACATGAGGACATGGCAGGAAGCTTTAAAAGAATATATAGAAGAGATTAAATGAAAATATTATTTATACAGCCTTACCCTACTGAAGGCGCAAGTGCCAGGTATAGAGTAGAACAGTATGTGCCTTATCTGGAAAAGAACGGCATTAAATGTGTTATCAGGTCTTTTGTTTCAACTAAGTTTTATAAGATTTTGTATAAAAAAGAGCTTTATTTCAAAAAAATATTATATTTTATTCAAAGCAGTATTCAAAGGTTTTTTGATATATTTCTTGCAATAAGATCGGATTTAATATTTATACATCTCGAGGCATTTCCTTTAGGCCCTCCGTTTTTAGAGTATATTTTTGCAAAAGTTTTGCATAAAAAAATTATATATGATCTGGATGATGCCATCTATATAGGTAGTACTAGTTCAGCTAATAATTTTTTAAAATATTTAAAATGTCCTTCAAAGATTAAAAAAATAATCAAAATTAGCAGCCATGTTATAGCTTGCAATGAATATCTTGCCAATTATGCTGAAAAATATAATAACAATGTAACTGTTATTCATACATCAGTAGATACAGACAAATTTAAACCAATAAATAGAGAGAAAAAAGAAAATATAGTGATAGGGTGGATAGGGAGTCATAGTACAGCAAAATATCTATCAGAATTAAAAGATGTTTTTTTTGAACTTAGTGCTAAATATAAATTTACCATAAAGGTTATAGGTGCAGGGGAAGGATGCGATTTTGAGATACTCGGAGTAAATGTAGTTCAACTTGATTGGAGTCTTAAAGACGAAATCGCTCATTTTCAATCTTTTGATATAGGAGTATATCCTTTACCTGAAGATGAATGGACTAAGGGTAAAACAGGTTTTAAGACTATTCAGTACATGAGCATTGGTATCCCATGCGTGGTGTCGGATGTAGGCGCGAACAGGGATATAATAAAAGATGGCATAAATGGTTATCTTGCAAGGACAAAAGAAGAATGGATTGAAAAAATATCTAAGCTAATTGATGATGCTGGGTTGAGAGAAAAAATTGGCTTTGCAGGCCGAAAGACAGCGGAAGAAAGGTATTCTCTTAAAATAAATATCCCAAAATTTATTAGCATCTTTAAAAGTTTCAGTATTGCAAAGAATGAGAGCAAAAAATACAATTATGATTAAAAAAAGACTTGTAAAAATTATTGCGCCAGTCATTGGGCATTTTATTTCTCTTAGATTGCCTTCTATAATAGCAATAGAAGCAACCAATCGTTGCTTTCTTGATTGCGTTACATGTCCGATACCTAACCATATGAAAAGACAAAAAGGAGATATGCAGCTTTCAACTTTCAGGACTTTTTTAAGTCAAATAAACTGGAAAGTACATAAGCTAAGTTGGGCATTTGGCGGCGAACCTCTGTTGAATAAAAATATATGGCAGATGATAAAACTTGCTGCTCTTAAAGGTATCCCTTCTAAAGTTGATACCAATGGCATGTTGCTTAATAAATATGAAAATGAAATATTTAATTCGAATCTCAGGGTATTAAATATAGCTTTTGAAGGGCTTTCAAAAGAAAACACAAGTAGCTTTAGACAGGGCTTCGATCATGAATTGGTTATAAGTAACATCAAAGCAATAAGCCGGAGGAAAAACGCAATAGGCGCAGAATATCCTGTAATAATTCTCAATTATTTAGTTAGAAAGGATAACGAGGATGATATAGAAAGAACTATAGAATTAGCGCGGGGATGGAAGATAGATGATATAATATTTAAAAGTATTAATATAAGCCCCAGCTTATGGCTTTCTCAAAGTCAGATGCAATATCTGGGGAATAAATTTCTTCCGGTAAAAAGGGCTGAACTTAGCCGTTATAAACGGCAAAATGGACAATGGGTTCCTAAAGAGAATCTAAGCGATTATTGCAGATATCTGATAAATAGTCTGACTGTAACATGGGAGGGCAAAGTGTTGCCATGTTGTTTTGATTTTGATGCGTCTATGGTAGTAGGAGATATACATAATGAAGATTTAAAATCCATATGGCGTAATGAAAGATTTAGTCTTATCAGAAAAAAAGTTTATAGCGGCTCTATCCAAATGTGCAATAACTGTACTTCAGTTTCTTTGCAGAAAAAAGTAAATATAATCAAAAATGAATCTTAGATATATATGGAATATCTAAAAAACAAACATATAGCGTTATTCTTTTCTTATAAGGTATCATTGAATGTATGGGAAGACTTAGGAATGATAACTAGAGAATCCAGAATCTGGGGCATTTTATGGAAAAATTTTAATAAAGTGTCTTTTATCACATATGGCAATAAAAATGAAGAAGTTTTTGGTAAGCACTTTCCTTCTATAAAATTGCTTAATAATAAATGGAATTTAAATCCCGCGACCTATAGTATATTTTTGCCGTTTCTTTATAAGAAGGAGCTCATGAATATAGATTTATATAAAGTAAATCAGGTTAGCGGCGCTTTGCCTGCTATTATCAGTAAGATTTTATATAAAAAGAAGCTTATTATTCGATGCGGATTTCAGCTGTCTCTTTTTTTAAAAAAACAGAAAGAGAATATTATTAAAATATTTTTAGCCTTAGTTTTAGAGAGGATATCTTTTTATATGGCTGATGTTATAATAGTAACGTCTATAAAAGACAGGGAATACATAGGTGCTTATCACAAGGTAAATTTTCACAAGATAAAAGTAATTTCTAATGGGATAGATACAGAATTATTTAACATATTAGAAGGCATAAAAAAGGAACGCGGTCGGATTTTATTTGTAGGAAGGCTTATCAGGCAGAAGAATTTATTTTCTCTATTAGAAGCGGTAAAAGGCCTTAAAGAAATTCATCTTGTTATAATAGGCAAGGGATATCTTAAAGAGGCATTGGCGCAAAAATCAAAGGAGTATCGAGTAAATGTTACTTTTATAGAGAGAATAAAAAACGAAGAGTTACCCATAGAATATAATAGATCAGAACTTTTTATATTACCGTCTTTATTCGAAGGTAACCCCAAGGTTTTATTAGAAGCCATGGCCTGTGGACTGCCTGTAATTTGCACTGATGTCGATGGCATGAATACTATTGTACAGCATGGAGTTAACGGTATGCTATGTCAGAGCCACGATGAAAGTATGAAAAATTCCATCCTTGAATTGCTCAACAATGAGGGTTTAAGAAAAAAATTAGGCCAAAATGCAAGGGATACTATAGTGTCAAAGTTCAGTTTAGATATGGTTGCTGAACAAGAGATTTTTTGTTATGAGCATTTATAGAAAGGGCTTGATGAAATACAATCTTGACAAACAGAGAAAAAGGTATGATGCGTTGTATCTTTCAAAGGATACTACATGTTTATATGACGAGTATTTAGATGAGCCTTTTTTTGAAATAGCTAATTCTAAATATTTTTTTCCAAAATTGTTTAAGAATATAAACGATAAGATTGTTTTAGATATTGGTTGTGGTGGAGGTAATATGGGGTCCAAAATAAGCCATAAGACAAAATACATGGTAAATATGGACGTATCTTTTAATGCTCTTTTATATGCACGAAAAAGGATTGCAAATGAAAAGGCCAAATATGTGCATGGAGACATGCTTAGATTGCCATTTAAGGAAACAAGTTTCGATACAGTTCTTTGCTATGCCTCGCTGCATCATATAGAAGATGTGGCTATGGTAGCTAAAGAAGCTATGCGAGTATTAAAGAATAAAGGTAAATTTTTATGTTTTGAGCCAACTGAACGTTATCCATGGGTTTATTTTTGGTTGGATTTATTTATGATACCAAAGTCCTTAGCCGTATTTTTAAAAAATATTTATGTGAAGTTGCAACATAGATTTGCTAAACAACGCAAATTTTATAATGTATTAAAAAAAATACCGCACAATTCTGGCGTACATTTTTTTAAACTACCATCTCAGTATAAAGAGATACTTGTAAAAAATGGAGTTAAGGATGTAAAAGTAGAGACAGTTTTTCTTGAATTTTTGCCCCCGCGTTATTTTATGAGCAAAAATAAAATTATTGTAGAATGGATAATTAAACTATCACATTTATTTCATAAATTGAGGATTGCTAAAGAAAGAGGAAGGTTTATAATTATCGAGGTAACTAAATCTTAAGTTATACAGTGGGGCGATATGGTAAAAATATTTTATAGAAATTTGTTGAAATTTTTTTTAAGGCTTTATGATTTTGCTTATCAAAAGATAAATAGCGTAGCTATTAGATATTATGGAATGCATCCAAAACATAAATTTAATGATTTTCATAAATTTTTTATAGATCGCATACCCAATGACGCAAGGGTTCTTGATATTGGCTGCAGCCGCGGTGAATTAACAGTTGACCTGGCAACCAAGGCATCTTATGTGGCTGCATATGATATTTCGGAAGAGGCTATAAAATCAGCAATAAAAAATCGTTCACGGCAAAATATAAATTATTTTGTAGGTGAAGCTACGAACAATATGCCTCAGGAACAATTTGATATAGCTGTTTGTTCGAATGTACTTGAACATTTGGAAGATTCTGATGTTTTTCTGAAAAAACTAAATGCTATTGCGAAAAAGGTTCTTATACGGGTTCCTAACTTTGATAATAATTGGATTCTGGGAGTGAAAAAAGATCTGAAGATGGAATATTTTTTGGATCCGCAGCATCGAAGAGAGTATGTGGTTGATTCTATAAAAAAGGAATTGAATAATACGGGCTGGATAATAGAATCTATGGAAGCATCGACTGAAATAAGGATTATGGCAGGAAGAAAGAGCTAATTTTATGCAAAATAATGTATCTAGAGAAGTATTTTTAAGTACTATCTACAACTATATAGGCACAATAGCAGGATATATCATATCTTTCTTTACCCTGTTCTATCTTACAAAAAGCTTAACTATTGCGCAATTTGGACACTGCAGTCTTATCTTAAATACACAGACGTTCTTTTTTCTTATCCTAAGTTTTGGGTTGCCGTCGGTTATCTTAAGATATGTATCTGAATATTTGGTAAAGCATGATTATAGAACTGTCAGAAAGATCATGTGGTCGAGCATGGGGATAATAATGTTCTTTGGCGTGTTAGTTTCTATTATCATGGCTATATTAGCCAGGAAATTTCCGGGCACTGTAAATAGGTTTTTTTTATCTCAATACTTATTTTTAGCTGTTGTTCTGGGTATGCTAAGAGCAGAAGTTCGTATATGCGAGGCTGCCTTTTTCGCATTTCTAAAACAAGGGTACAAAATATTTTTTAATGTGTTAGGCGCGCTGCTGACTTTATTTCTTTTTGTTTTCTCAATAAAGCTTGGATTTGGCCTATTGGGGATTATCTTAAGCATAGCCGTTGTGGATCTTTTTTTAGTCGTGGCATATATTTTAAGAATAGAATTGTATACGCGCGGCAAAATTTCTATTCCGTCAAAAATTGATCTAAATAGATATTTTACTTATGGAATTAAAGAATATGCTACTAAGGTGCTATCTTTTTTTTGGGATTCCAAGATAGACGGATATATTATTACATTTTATTTAGGGGCATCATTGACTGGAATATTTTATTTTGCTGTAACTGCCGCAACTACTCTTGCGGAGTCTATGCCTAGCTCTCTTATGCAATCATTGAGCCAGTCCGTATTTACACGGCAGTATGTAAAATATGAAAATCAAAAAGAGTTAGCTTATCTATTTAGTCTTATAAATAAGCTTAAGGCATTTTTTGTTTTTCCTGTTTTTCTTAGTTTTCTTTTAGTGATAGATAAAATAGTTATCATTTTTTTTAATAAATACACAGAGTCTATTTTAATATTTCAGATACTTTTAATTTTTATGATATTTTATATTTTTGCGATGCCTCTAAGAAGTATAGTCGCGGTACTTGAAAGAAACGAAATATTACTATGGGGAAGCGCTGTTATCTTGTATAAAATCCCGATGACGATATTTTTAACAAAAAACTATGGCCTTATAGGCACTGCTTTTGCGGTAGGAACATCTTTTTTGTTATATTTTGTAGTACAATTTTTTTTAACCAGACGCGTTATAACGATAGTATATCCATGGAAAGCTTTTTATAAAATATTTCTAAATAGCTTGGTAGTATGTATTCCGATATTATTCATTAAGCCATTTGTAAAAGATATGATATCTGTATTAATTTTAATTCTTATTTCAGTCGCTGTCTATTTAGGTATTTCGTTTCTGCATAAACCATTTGACGATTATGATCGTCAAATGCTAAATAAACCATTCAAGAGGATTCTATTCAACTTTTAATTATTGAGGTAGAATGTTTAAATCGTTTGTAAAAACTGTAATGGCGTATTGCTATCCTGTATTGGCCAGGATTTCGGGGCATTGTTCGTGGAGCACTAAAACATTTGGTTCTTACATAAGCCCTTTTTGGCATGTAAATATAGGAACAAATACAATAGTTGCTCCTAGGGCAATCTTGCGCGCAGGGATGAAAACTAATATTAAAATAGGAAAATCTTGCTATGTGCATCCTTATGCTATGTTGCTTTGCTATAACGGTAATATAGAGTTAGGCGATTTCGTCAGCATAAATTCGTTTTGTATGTTATATGGGCATGGAGAGCTAATTATAGGAAATAATGTCCGGATAGCCGCCGGAACAATTATTGCCCCGGTAAATCATGTTTTTTCAGACCCAAATAAGCCGATACGTCAACAAGGAATAATTACAAAGGGGATTATTATAAAGGATGATGTATGGATAGGGGCTAACTCTACCATATTGGATGGAGTAACAATTGGCAGGGGCTCTGTAATAGGAGCAGGTAGCGTGGTTACAGCAACTATAGAACCATACTCAATAGCTGTGGGAGTGCCCTGTAAAGTAGTTAAAAAAAGAGAATAAAGACTGATTAAATTATATGATAAAAAATGATGAGACAATCTTGACATGGAGAGATGCGTATTGTTGTCAGCCTGTCTGCCTAAAAAGACCTCATCTGGAAGTGTAAGTGTGGATAATAACCTAAAAACAGTTTTTGTTCGTTGCGAAGGCGTGCGAATAGTTTATTACAAGATTAATGCTCTCGGGATGTTGGATTTTTGGGATAAGCACTGGGAAGATAGTGTTTACAATGTTTCAAAAGAATATTATCGGCCGTATCTTAAGGGTTTTTTAGGCTATGGCAGAGTGCAAGATGTTTTTAATAAGTTTTTACCTAGAAAAGGATTGATCCTTGAAGCAGGTTGTGGTACGGGGAGATATGTGATATCTCTGCGTGCCAGAGGCTATAATTGCTTTGGGGTAGATTCTGCGTCAAAAACAGTTCAGAAGATAAAAGATTATTTTCCAGATTTGCCTGTTGAGGTGGGAGATATATGCAAATTAAATTTAAAAGATGAAAGTATCGACGCTTATATTTCGTTAGGGGTTATGGAGCATTTTAAGGAAGGGCCTTACACTGCGATAAAAGAGGCGTGCAGGGTATTGAAGAAAAAGGGAATAATACTTGTAAGCGTTCCGCAGATATTTCTTTGGAGAAAACTACAAGCGCATCCGGAAGGTACACCCTTGCCGGAAAACGCGTCTTTTTATCAATATGCGTTTTCTGTGGATGAATTTAGGTCAAATTTACTCAACGCGGGATTCAGGATAAAAGGTGAATATGGGTACTATTCGCATTATGCATTTACGCTTAGATTCAACTTTTTTAGAAAAGCGCTGAAGATATTTAGAAAATTGGCGCTTTTAGATTTAATAATCGATAGGATGCCGGTAGGGAAAAATATTTCCCGCATGAGACTTTATGTCGCCGAAAAAATTTAAAGAGTTATGTTTAAAAATATCAAAGTTCTTATAATGGATATTTATATTATTTTTTTAAAGTTCCAGTAGACCTTCTTTTAAAATTGCTGGCTGAAATATGATGAGCTACCTCATAAGATAATATGATACAAGATTATGATATTGTATGTATATCCACGTCTGATTGGGAACAGCCATGGGGCAGCCGACAACAGATAATGACCAGGCTTTCTTCTGAAAATAGAGTATTATTTGTTGAATATCAGTCGTCATTTTTGCATTTTTTAAAATATCCAAATTTATACATTCGCCCGCCAAAGAAACCAATAGCGGGCTCAGTATTCCGCCCAAGGAACCCTGGGCTTAAGCCCTGGTGGGCTCCATTTTCTAAAATTTTTACTCGTAGAATAAGAAATATAAAAGATAATCTGGTAGTCTATAAGCCTCTAGTTAATCTGCCATTTCGGTATCACAGTAAAATTATCAACATATTGAATCAAAGATTTCTTCTATTCCAATTAAGGCGACTCGTTAAAAATCTTAAATTTTATAAAATTTTATTGTGGATATTTGAACCTTCTGCTTATTTTTTAGTCAATAGATTAGGAGAAAAGATATCCATATATCAATGTATAGATTTTTTTAAAAATGAAAAAAAATCATATTTGCGCAAAAAATGCATTGAGGCTATGGAAAATAAACTGTGCGAAGACTGTGATATTGTATTTGTTTCAACAAATGAGCTTCTGCTAGATAAGCTAAATTTAAATAAAGAAACATATCTTGTTCCAAGCGCCGTGGATGAATCTTTTTTTAATATTAATAAGAGTTTATCAAAATTTACCATACCTGGAATAATAAACAATAACCTATATCCAAAGATAGGATTTGTTGGCACATTAGATGGTAGGATAGATTATGAATTAATAAATTTTATAGCAGAAGCACATTACGATTGGACGATAGTGTTGCTAGGATTAGTAATTGACAGAAGATATGCTAAATGCCTGAATAAAAGGAAAAATATACAAATGCTTGGATGGATAGATAACAATTTGCTCCCGCTTTATATAAATTCATTTGATATTGGGATCGCTCCATATAAAATCAATGAGTTTACCAAAGGCATTTCCCCTATTAAAGTATTTGAGTATCTGGCATTGGCTAAACCTGTTGTGTCTACTAGGATACCATCTTTAGAAAAATATGAGGATGTGATTTGTATAGCAGATAACAAAGAAGATTTTATTAGAGGCATTGAAATATTATTAAAAGATAAAGGGAAAGAATCATCATGCAAAAGATTGAAATTAGCGCAGGAGAATACTTGGAGCAGGAGAGTGGATGTTATTTCTGAAGTTATAGAAAAACACTTGAATAATAGTTACAATTAATTATGAAAGTATTTATAGGTTGTTTATTTTAGCGCAGGATAGCAGAAAATGATTAAAAACGAAAATATAATATGTATCTCTTCTATAGATTGGGATTTTGTATGGCAGGGGCATCAGGAGATAATGGCTACTTTTGCCAGAAATGGCAATCGGGTGCTATTTATTGAAAATACAGGTGTGCGTTTTCCAAGAATACGAGATATATCTCGCTTAAAAAATAGAATTAAAAACTGGTTTAAAGGAGTAAAAGGCATAAGGAAGGAAATGGAGAATTTGTATGTTTATTCTCCAGTCGTGTTACCTTTTCCATATTCTAGAATAGTAAGATGGGTAAACAAATATCTAATGCTGCGAATTATAGAAAAATGGATGAAAATCATGGAATTTAATGCGCCTATTGTATGGACATTTTTGCCTACAGGGCTGGCATTAGATCTGTTGAATAATTTAAGCAAGAAATTAGTTGTTTACTATTGTATCGCTGATTTTGAAAAATTAGTGTCAAATCCTAATAAGATTAAAAAAACAGAGAGGGATGTTATAAAAAAATCCGATCTTATATTTGTGCAAGGCGAATTACTTAAGAGGCGTTGTGAAAAATACAATTCCAAGGTATTAGTCTTCCCATTCGGCGTTAACATAGATGTATTTAATAAAGAGAATTCCTCCTTGTCGGTGCCATCTGATATAAGCCATATAGAAGGGGCGCTCATAGGTTATATAGGTGGTATTCATAAACATGTAGATTTTCAATTGATAAAATTTATCGCTGACAAGAATCCTCAATGGACGTTAGTATTTATCGGGCCTATACAACGGGATATTTCAGAACTTGAAAATTTAAAAAACATTGTTTTTTTAAATTTTAAAGAACACAAAGAGCTCGCAAAATATATAACTAGGTTTGATGCATGCTTAATCCCTTACTTGCTGAATGAATACACTGAGACAGTTTATCCTACAAAACTAAATGAATATCTTTCTATGGCAAAACCAGTTGTTTCTACTGCTTTGCCGGAGATAGAAGCCTTTAATAAGAAACACGATAGAATTATTTATGTTGGCAAAGACAAAGAAACATTCGAAGTATGTATAAAAGAGGCTTTGCATGAAAACAATCCTTACTTACAAAAAAAGCGCGTTGAAGCAGCGAAGGAAAATAGCTGGAAGATGCGTATTGAAAATATGAGCTCTCTGATTGAAATAGAAATAGAAAGGAAAAGATTAGATATAGAAGTTAAATGGAGGGAGAATCTAATTAGTTTCTATAGAATAGCAAGAAGAAAAATTTTACGGTTTAGCGCGATTTGTGTTATTACATATCTTTTATTGCTTAAGACATATTTTATTTGGTTTTTAGCATCCCCTTTAAAGATTTTTGAAAAACCGCAGAAAGCAGATGCAATAGTAGTATTTGGTGGCGGTGTAGGTGAAACAGGAAGCCCTGGCAAGAGTACCATAGAAAGAGCCCGTTATGCAGTGGAGCTGTATAAGCAGGGTTATTCTAATAAAATACTGTTTTCATCAGGATATGTTTATGTTTATAATGATGCGGACAATATGAAACTTTTTGCCATTTCTATGGGAATACTTGAAAAAGATATTATTCTGGAAGAGAAAGCGAACAGTTCTTATGAAAATGTTATATTTTCTAAAAAAATATTGGACAAAAATAAATGGCGTTCCATTTTATTGGTATCTTCGCCATACAATATGCGCAGGGCAGAACTGGTATTTAATAAATGGGCCAAAGATATAAAGGTTACCTACACGCCAGTTGATAAAACTCAGTTTTATGACAGAACAAGTGGAGTTAAGCTTGAACAGATAAAGGCTATTCTGCATGAGTATCTGGGAATAGTTTATTATTTTATAAGAGGTTATATATAAGATATGTTGTTTAATTCTTTACAATTCGCTGTGTTTTTCATAATAGTTTATAGTCTCTATTTAGTACTGAACCACAAGTGGCAGAATCGGATGCTTCTTACAGCTAGCTGTGTTTTTTATGGCGCATGGGATTGGAGATTTTTACTTTTAATGTTTGTTTCAATAACTACTGATTATTTTTGTGCTCTCAAGATACAAGAATCAGTTGAAGAAAAAACAAGAAAAAGATTTTTATTTTTAAGCATATTTATTAATTTGGCAATATTAGGGTTCTTTAAATATTTCAATTTTTTTGCTGTTAGCATGGATAATCTTTTTAGCCACTTTGGTTTTTCTATCCAGCCACATCTCCTGCATATAATACTTCCGGTTGGCATCTCTTTTTATACATTCCAGGCTTTGAGCTATACTATAGATGTTTATAGAAAAGAACTGGAGCCTACCAGGAATTTCAGGGATTATGCCCTTTTTGTTACATATTTCCCGCAGCTTGTAGCAGGGCCTATTATGAGGGCAAGAGATCTCCTTCCTCAAGTCCTTTCAGCCAGAAAGTTATCTTTGAAACAATTTTATGAAGGATGTTATCTTATATTTTGGGGCCTGTTTCAAAAGATCTTTATCGCAGATAACCTGGCAAAAATAGTAGATTCTGTATTTAATTCCTCAGGCCCTTATAACGCGGCTAAAGTTCTTATAGCGCTATACGCCTTTGCGTTTCAGATATATTGTGATTTTGCAGGATACTCTAATATAGCAAGAGGCATGGGTAAATGCATGGGCTTTGACATCATGATTAATTTTAATCTGCCATATTTTGCCGTTAATCCAAGTGATTTCTGGAGAAGGTGGCACATAAGTTTGTCAACGTGGCTTAGAGACTATCTTTATATACCATTAGGCGGTAACAAAAAAGGCGGGTTCCTTACTTATAGAAATCTGGCAATAACCATGCTTTTGGGAGGGTTATGGCATGGCGCTGCTTGGACTTTTGTTATTTGGGGAGCTTATCATGGCATGCTTCTTATAATACACAGATTGCTTAAACCTGTGCTTGCAAAGATACCCAGCCCTAAAAATGCTACAATAGGGAAAGCGTGGTTTTTCTTGCGCGTTGTTTTCTTTTTCCAATTAACATGCGTCGGGTGGCTGATTTTCAGGGCCAAATCCATAGGACAGATCCTGAATATGCTCGGTAGTTTTGTTTCAAACTTTAATGTCGGTTTAGACATGGGTTTCTTCAGCTTAATTCGCTTAATCTGGCTGCTAATATTAGTTCAGATTGCGCAGTTTATAAAGAATGATCAAATGGTCGTCTATAAATCAAATATTCTGCTTAAAGCGGTATTTTATATTATCTTTTTTTATTCAATAGTTATGTATGGAGCAAGTGGTGGAAAAGAATTCATTTATTTCCAATTCTAAGAAGTTGCCCTGGGCGTTTTTTATTGCCTTATCGGTAATAATCATTCTTTATTTTACCGAGATGTTTATATTGCCGATCAACTTTTTTACATTCAGGACATGGGAAGCATTAATGGTAAAAGAATTTCTTCCGGGTAGTTTCTATCCAAATATGAAAATATCAATGATTGAAGCTGGAGGTGATTTAGGACGACATACTAAATTTGCAGTTAAGAAAAAAGTGCAATGGGAAACTGACCGCTATGGATACAGAAAACACGATGCCGGTATAAACAGGTATCAGATCGTTATCTTGGGAGATTCAGCTATTGCTGGAACAGGGTTGACCCAGGAAGACATGCTTTCCGAAGTATTAGAACGAAGATTGAAAATTAACGTGTATCCTTTTACCCCTTCAAGGTATCCGCTGGTAGATAGCTTTTTAAACACAAAGCGTTTCACAGATAACCCTCCGGATATAGTTATCCTTGAGAGAATCGAGAAAAAAATTCCAGAACTATCTAATATTATTCCAAATTATAACAACCAACAGAAATATTCTTGGTTAGAACAGCACTGGATATATTTTTTAGATAGATATCCATACTTTGCAATATTACTAGATCGAATCTGTAAAAACAATATGGGCTATTATTTTAAAAGCAGAATAGAAATTATTGCTCAGTACCCTGCCCAGTTACTTATTAAAGCAAGTAAAAGAGAATATAATCCGCCTGGCGCTGTACAAAGTATAGTGAATGACAAGATGCTTTTCTTGAAAGAGACAGTTGATAAGATGGAAACTGACAGAGGGATTTCTGAAGAAGAAATAGAGAGAATAGCGGAAGTTATAGCTTCTTATGCCAGAGTATTCAAGGAAAAAGGTATTCGTTTTATATTTCTACCAATACCTAACAAAGAAAATATTTATTATGAACATTTGCCGATTAAAAATAGAACAAAACCGAAATTCTTAGAAAGGCTGATTCTGAAATTACAGAAAAAAGGCATAGAAGTAATCGATACGCAAAAGGCTTTTGATGAAGCATTTCGCCAAAGTAATACCTTGCTTTACCAAACAGATGACACGCACTGGAATTCAAACGGCGTTAGGGTAACAGCGAATTTGATTGAAAAGTTATTACAGAGAGGCTTAACAAAATTTTAGAATAGAGAATGCTATGGATTACGAAAAAGGCGGAAGGCAGAAAGAATACTATAGCGAGTTGGAAGTAATGCTAAGAAATTGCCCTTTGTGCGGGAGCAAGAATTATATCAATATATGTACAGAAAGGGGCAATGTAGGTATAGTGAAATGTAAAGAGTGCAGTTTAATATATGTAAATCCAATGGTTAAAGAGCCTGAAAAGAATTACTGGGGAGATGAGAAGAAATATTTTGAAGAAGCGAGATTGATATTTGAAGGCAAGGCAAAAAGTCACAGGGATGTGAATTATTTGGAGGATTTAAAAGTTATAGAAAGCATAAAACCAAAAGGAAATTTCTTGGATATAGGAACCAATATGGGATTTTTCCTTAGGCATACACGTGGGAAAAAGTGGAATGTTTGTGGTGTAGATCCTTCGCCTTCACTTTCTGAAATGGCCAGGAAGTATTTTGAGCTGAATGTAAAAACTTGCTATCTAAATGAAGCAGGATTTGAAGATGAATATTTTGACGTGGTTACAATGACAGATGTTTTTGAGCATATACCGGAACTAAAGAAGTTATTGGCAGATATTAAAAAAGTGATTAAAAAAGATGGGATATTGTTTATCAAGGTTCCAAATGGGAAATATAATATGCTGAAATTATGGCTGGCGAAGGCGGCTGGAAAAGTAAAAGATTATGATATATTTGATTCTTATGAGCATGTAACGCATTTTACCCATAAGACATTAAAAAGAATACTGGCAGAATGCGGATTTAAAGTAACTAAATCGTACATTGGTAAACCCATACAACTCCCAGTTTGGCATAAATATGTAGGCCACTATTATCAGTATCCAAGCCCATGGTTTCTGGATTTGAAAAATTATGCGATGAGGAGTTTATTTTACTGGATTTCTAAGGTTGAGAGAGTTTTAAGGTTTGGGAATATAGGGTATTTTGCGCCGAATATTATTGTGATTGCTCAAAGAAATGTTTAAACGGACTTTGCTTTATATTTCATAGCCTATAAGTTGAAAGCTAGAATATGGAAAAAAGTTTATCTATTATCTTGCCGGCGTATAATGAGGCAGAAAATATAAAAAAAGCAATATATGACTGCTTTAATTTTTTAGATGTTTTAAGTTATAGGCATGAGATTATAGTTATTGATGACGGAAGTACGGATAACACAGGAAAGATTTTAGTTGATATAGCTGAAAAGCACAGTAATTTACGTGTCATTACGCATGCTAAAAATGAAGGATATGGAATAGCCTTAAGAGATGGTTTTAAAGCTGCGCAATCCGAATTGGTATTTTTTACAGATTCAGACAGGCAATTTGCTATAGAAAGTTTATCAGAAATGCTGCCCCTAATAGAGATGGCTGATATAGTAATAGGATATCGGCTTGACCGAAAAGACCATTTTATTCGTAAATTTTTATCTTGCGGATACAATACGCTGGTAAGTTTACTTTTTGATTTAAATGTAAAAGATGTAGATTGCGCGTTTAAGCTTTTTAGAAGAGAGGTTTTTGATAAGATTACAATAGAATCGAAGCATTTTTTTATTAATACCGAGATATTGGCGAAAGCCAGGCTTTATAGTTTTAATATTGCTGAAATAGGAATTACTCACTATCCTAGAATTAACGGGATGTCCAAAGTATCGTTAAAGTATGTTCCATTGACTTTAAGAGAGTTGTTTAGAATCAAAAAAAGCATAGATAGAATTAAAAATGAGGAGTTTGTTCTAAAGTGAAAATAGAAGAACAATTTAAATATTCGCAATTAGGAGATTCTTATTGGTGGCTTGCCGGTAAATATCTATTAATTACAAAGCTTCTTAAGAAAGTTTTGGATAAGCAGTACAAAAAGGGTAGAAAAAGTTTAAAAATATTAGATATTGGTTGTGGCCCAGGAAATCTATCTAACAATTTATCAAACATTGGGGAAGTGTTTGGTATTGATGTTTCGCTGCCCACTTTAAAGCTGTGCCAAAAAAAGTACTCAAATTTAATTAATGGGAAAGCTGACGAGTTGCCTATTCGCGAAGGTTCTTTTGATATTGTTATTCTTTTAGATGTGCTGGAACATATAGCTGATGATGCTAAAGTTATGAAAGAAACTTTTCGCATCTTGAAGCCAGGAGGAATTGTTTTAATAACAGCGCCTGCATGTAAAATATTATGGGGCAGCCACGATGAAATATATCAGCACTATAGAAGATACAGCTTGGATGAGATAAAAAAGGTGGTTAGAAGAGCTGGTTTTACAATAAAAAAACTAATAGCTTTTGAAGCTATTTTTTTTATACCTCTTTTATTATTTAGGAAAATTAAAAATGTTTTAAATTATTCCAAGAGAGATGATTTTATAAAAATTCCGAATTGGTTAAATTCTATTCTAACAGTTATTGTTTTGCTAGAAGGGCGAATTTCTTATAATATTAATAATCCTTTAGGGGTTTCAATAATATGCATAGCAAAAAAAGAATAATAGTAGCTGTTTTTATATCCGCATTTATATTGAGAATAAGCTGGATGCTTATTACAAGTTCTCATGTCCACCCACGGATATGGGAATATGAAAATATAGCGATAAATCTTTTAAATGGCCATGGATTTACATACTTTCATTTAAATACAGTTTATCGTTCCTTTGTGCAGCCCTTGTATCCATTTTTTTGCACTGTTATATATTTGTTCACAAATCATAGTTATTTAATTTTGCAATTGATCCAAATTATCATTTCTTCATTCATATGTGTTATTATCTTTGAAATAGCAGGCATTATTTTTGATAGGCGCATAGCTGTATTTTCAGCAATATTGGCAGTTTTCCATCCTGGTATGATTGTTTATGCTGTAAAGTTACACCCTTTGGTAATAGATACTTTTCTTATATCATTAGTTGCCTTGACATTTTTACATCTCAGGTCAAATTTTTCTGTACGGAATCAAATCATTGCCGGCATTATAAGCGGATTGTGCATTCTTACTCGTTCTACTATAGGATTGTTTTTGCTTTTAGCTGTAATTTGGCTTCTTTATAGGAATGGCTATCCTAAGAAGAAGATTATTTTAGGAGGTTTTATTATTTTATTCGCAAGTTTTCTTATTATTTTACCATGGATGATAAGAAATTATATGGTTCATAGACAGGTTGTTTTTATGCAAACTACTACTGGAGAAGTTTTTTGGAGGGGCAATAATACTAATGCATCAGGCTCTGCTTACAAGATTGACGGCAGGACAGTTTTAGGATCTTCTTCTCCTGAATTTTTAAAAAAACTTTATAGCTTAGATGAAATGGGGCAAAATAAATTATTCAGAGAAGAAGCATTTGGTTTCATGAAAGGACATCCTTTTGAAGTGATGTCTTTATTTATAAAAAAGAACTACTATTTTTGGTGGTTTTCTCCGCAATCTGGCATGGAATATCCAAAGCTTTATCTATTAATTTATAAGGCTTTGTATTCTGTTGTTATTTTATTTGGAATTTTAGGTATTATTTTTGCTTTGAGTTCCAGGATAAGCAATATTAGAGAAAACACTTTATTAATACTGCTTCTTTTTTTATCTATTTCTTTTGCTCAAAGTCTTTTTTATGTAGAAGGAAGGCACAGATGGGCAATTGAACCAATGCTCCTAATTTTTACTGCAAATGGAATAGTTAATATAAAAAATATGGTAAAAGGTAAAATTTGAATATGTACGGGATATGTGGGAAGATTAGTTCAAATGTAGCGGTTAACGAGAAACTCATCAGTAAGATGTGCTGGACGCATACATAAGTATATCGCATAGCGTAAAAAAGGAGGCCTTTCATGTCAAAGGGCGGATGGATAGTAAAGTTTAATAATGTTGAGGTGGAAAGGTGTTATGCGGTTTCGTAGAGGAGGATTAATATAGGCGCTCCGGCAGTATATTATGAATAAAAACATCAGACTTTCGATAATTTTTATAGTTTTTGCCATAGTTTCCCTGAATGTCTTTCCCGCGTATCCCTCGGATGATAGTTCCCCGGAGAAAATCACTGATATATCAGACCGTAAATATGAACAAGTCCTGATCGATTTGCTGGATAACGCTAAAGAATCGATAGTTATTTCCATGTATGGTATAAGCCTTGGCTTCGGAGAAAAAAGTCCGGTAATGCTCCTATTAAATGACTTGTTAGAGGCTAGGAAACGGGGAGTCAGTGTTACAATGTATCTTAATACCCGCTTTAGGGACACCGATAAATCTGAAGGGTCTTTTATTGAAAGCCCTGTGTTTAAGGAGCTGAAAGACGCAGGGTGTGATATTTACCTTATACCGTCCAGCCGTACGCTTCATGATAAACTCATAATAGTTGATAGTAGATATGTGGTAATAGGCAGTACAAACTGGTCTAATTCTGCTTTGCGGAGGAATTTCGAATCCAATACCCTTATTGATTCGCCTCGCCACGCCGGTGAAAAACTCAAGCGGCTTGAAGATGTGTTGAAGTTTGTAAAGTCAAATACGGAAATATCCGGCATTCCTGATTATTTGGAAGATCTGCCTGAGGAGATAGCTATCTCTGAAGAGCTCCTGGTAAATAAGAAATACTTTTCCCGCATGGTTACAGGCCAGGATGAACGCGTTTTTGATCTATATCTCTTACTTTTAGGCTATAGCCAATTAACGAGTGAGAGTGAATTTTTCATAAACATGGAAGATATGGCATTGAGTTTGGGACTGCCTAGCGCATGGAGTTATACTGCTTTAAGGAGGCAGGTGATAAGAAGCCTGAAGAGGCTCCGGAACCCGTATGATCTTATAAGCGTAGACTTTCTGCATGGTAAAGACGTCTTCGTAAAGCTTACAGATATCCCGGGTGATTCTTTTGTTATACCATCAGAGTCTATTATGAAGAGGCAAGGCGCTGATTTAACCTTGCGCCTGAAATTTCTTCTTATGATAGAGGCTCTCTTCAAAAGCAGAGGGGAAGATATTTCTTCTATAGCAAAGTCTGATCTAGCTAAGCGTTTTAATGTAAATGAATCCACCATCCAGGAAGCCTTTAATGACTTAAAAAAAATTGAAAGAAACCGCCCTTGAGATGTGTCTATATATAAAGCCTATTGCCTTTTTGCGACATGTCTAATAGACACATTCCGCCAGTGCCTATTGACTTTTAAGTTAGAAGCGGGTAGATTTATATAGAGTTGGCTAAAGGGTGGGGGCAAATAGCCGCCGCCCTTGCAATATTACCATTCTTATGTTATACTCATTATAGTGAGTAATAGTTCAATAAAATGAGTATTGGGGAGGGAAGGAGTTATGCTTTCTAGTTATGTTATCTCTACTAATTCACAAAGCGCATTAAGCTTTCTTCTCGCGCATCCTGACAAATCACATTACGAAAGAGAAATTGCCAGAGGCGCTAAGATTAGTTATGGCTCAGCTAATAATATATTAAATCGGTTATACAAAGAAAACCTGGTCAAGAGAAAAATTGAAGGCAGGATGTGTTACTATTCTATTGATATGGCTAATCCATATATCAAAGAATTTAAGATTCTAAATAATCTCCTTCTTATTGAATCTCTAATAGAACTTCTCAAGCCATATGCCCGCAAGATAATTCTTTACGGAAGCTGGGCTCAAGGAACCGATATCGAAAATAGCGATATAGACTTGTTTATTATTACCTCAGATGAAGATAAAGTCAGATCTATTGTTGACAAATATTCTTATACTAACAAAGCAGCCAATAGAAAAATACAGGCTATTATCAATACCCCTGCTGATCTCCTGAACACAGATGAGAAAGAGGCTGTTTTTATGGAAGAAGTAAAACAAGGAAAAATCTTATGGGAGAGAGAAATTAATGAACATAACCTTTAAAGATTGCATAGCAAGTAAGAAAATATTCCGCTTTCCTCCGGCAAAGCACCTTGTAGATCTCGAAATCAAAGATTCTGAGGATGATCTGCAATCAGCCGAGGAAGAATTTTCTAAAGCAGGATATAAATGGGCTACGATTAAAGGCTACTATTCAATGTTCCATGCAGCGCGAGCTCTCCTGTACTCTCGGGGATACAGAGAAAGAGGCCATTATTGTCTTTACCTGGCAATAAAAGAATTCTTCGTTAAAGAAGAGAAGCTAAATCTTCAATTGGCAGAAGATTTTAACAATTCTATGATTCTGCGGGAAGAAGCGGATTACAAAAGAAAATTTTCTCAGAAAGGCGCTTCTGGAATAATTGAAAGCGCAAAAAAATTCCTTAAGGCGGCAAAAGAACTACTAAATCCCCTTTGAGCGCCACAAAAGTTCAGTATTTGAATCACAATGATGTTGAAATGATCAAATTTGGCATTAGACAGTCATTTGATAATATAGAACAGATAGAAGAGAGATATTCAAAATTGGATGCGCCTGTAGAGTTGGCTCTGCCTTACTACTGGGATATATATGAGCCTGTTAGAGGTCGTTTAACGGAAGTAGTTGAAAAGATAAGATCGTACGGGACAAAAGTTTTAAGTGTGCATGCGGTTCAGGCTCCTATTACGGATGAACGATTTAAGATATGGGGAAATGAAATAGCTGATTTCGCTAGGACGCTCGGGGCGACGAATATTACTTTGCACCCTAACAATGTTAATAAGGATAAAGCTGTCCAAGACGAAGCGCTCAAGAATTTGGAATATTTTTCCGGGCTATATAAAAACGATGTGGTCTTTTGTATTGAAACTTTTGAAGGTAAGCGAAGAGTTTTTACTCCCGATGAAATAGCATCATTTAACTTGCCGATGACATTGGATACATCACATATACGAGAGGACGAAAAGGTCTGGAGCTTGATTAAGGGATATAAAGAGCGCATCTTCAATGTGCATCTTTCAGCAAGAGAAGGCGCGAGACAACATCTGCCTATTGACGATTTTTGCAAAGAGGTGGTGCGCTATCTGATAGATAACAAATGGACCGGGAATGTAATATTGGAGTATCTACCAGAATTTCACGGGCATCTGATAAGCGATCTAGAATTGCTGAAAGCAATGCAGTAGGTCTTAATAGAGGATTTCATGAGAGAGGCCGTAGAGTTTTTGAAGAACTTAGTTTTTGGCAAGGAATATCTTAAGGCGACTATAAAAGAATACTAGCATCGGGGACGTCTTACTGCGCTGTAACATTTTACCATATAATAAGTTACGAGCCTTATGGTTCTAAAATATAAGGCATTTCTATGTGATGTATTCGAATCGTGACGCGCTGCGTCACGAATTAAGCTGGACGCACTATAGGAAAAATTACTCATCAAGATATAGCCCAGGTTTAAACCTGGGCTGCTGCGAGCTGAACTGTTACCTTGACAGATATCCAAAAATAGGATATACTTTTAATGTAGACACAAAGGTAACTACAAAGGAGGTGAGTGTGATGAGCATTGCTGCTGATTTATTAAAAGCTAATCATGTTGGCATCAGGGATATTAAAGAACATCTATCTACACGGCTGCTTAAAGATATTTTGGTAATAACTGATAGGGGCACGCCTGTAAGTGTAAATCTGCCTTATTCTGATGTATTAGAATTGATAGATATTATTGATGAGGCGGCGGATTTGGAAACTATGGCTACAGTTAGCGAAGGAAGATTGGCAATAAGGGAAGGCGCAAAAGGTATACTGGTTGCCGATCTTTTTAAAAGAATAAGGACGCAGCGTAAATGAAATACCAGGTTAGGTTCCCCGGTCATTCTATTGAGAAAAAATTTGAGAAATTTCTTTTAAAGATTCATCCGGTAAGCCTGCAAGAAGAAATTATGCAAGACCTGAGTAAGCTTGCCGATAACCCCCGGCCTTATGGTGAAAAGGCTTTTAAGAAACTCAAGCTGCCTATTCAATTTTATCAGTATGTTGCGCAATACAGAATAAGAATAGGCGACTATAGAATGCTTTATGATGTAGATGATGAGAAAAAGATTGTATGGATTTTAGCATTGAGAAGGCGTTCGGAAAAAACATACAGAACATAACCCACTAAACACATAGGATAGAGGCGATTATTGACACATTTGTGTAAATAAAGGGAGACGTATGTGCGGGATATGCGGGAAGATTAGTATAAATGGTAATGTGACAGAAGAACTCATCAGGAAGATGTGTGGGGTGCTTACGCATAGGGGGCCGAATGACGAAGGGGTTTATGTAAAAGGAGGTATGGGGCTGGGGCATAGGAGGCTCGCTATTATTGATTTATCGCAGGCTGGGCATCAGCCGATGAGTAATGAAGATGGTTCTATCTGGATAGTTCTGAATGGAGAGATTTATAATTTTATTGAGTTAAGAGAGGCGCTTGAAAAAAAAGGCCACAGGTTTAAATCTCATGCAGATACTGAAGTAGTATTACATTTATATGAGGATAAAGGCGTAGAATGCCTTAAGGATTTAAGAGGGCCTTTCGCGTTCGCGATATGGGATAGCAGGAAAGAACTTCTTTTTATTGCCAGAGATAGGATTGGCAAAAAACCATTATATTACCATTATAGAAATCAGACATTGATCTTTGCTTCCGAGATTAAGGCTATCCTGCAGGATCCTGATGTATCGAGAGAGGTCAACAGACCTGCAATAACAGATTATCTAAGTTATGGATATACGCCTACGCCAGAAACTATGTTTAAGAATATTGTGAAGCTCCCGCCTGCTCATTTTATGGTCTATGAAAAAGGCAATATAAGATTAGAAAAATACTGGGAACTTGATTTTTCAAAAAAGATAAAAATGTCCGAGAAAGATTATTGCCATAGAACCATGGAACTTCTTGAAGAATGTACTAAGATACGCCTAATAAGCGATGTACCGCTAGGAGCTTTCTTAAGTGGGGGCATAGATTCGAGCGCTGTAGTGTATATGATGAGCAAACTAAGTTCAAAGCCTGTAAAGACATTTTCCATAGGTTTCGATGATAAAGAGTATAGCGAATTAAAATACGCTAAAGTTATTGCAGATAGATTTAAAACAGAACATCATGAGTATATTGTTAAGCCAGACGCTATAGAACTTTTACCAAAACTCGTATGGCATTACAATGAACCTTACGCTGACTCTTCAGCTCTGCCCAGTTATTATGTGGCGAAGATGACCAGACAAGAAGTGACTGTCGCTTTAAACGGAGATGGAGGGGATGAGGATTTTGGAGGATATGAAAGGTTTATGGCAGCAAGATTCGCTGAATCAATCAGTAAATCGCCTGTGCCTTTCAAGGATAAAATTATAAAGCTTATTGTAAGTAGTATTCCAGAATCCATGGGATTTAAGGACTCTAGGTTCAGGCTTAGGAGGTTTTTAATCGAGTTATCAAAGCCATGCAGGGAAAGGCATTACAATTGGATATCGATATTCAGCGAGCATGAAAAGGAAAACATGTTTACAGCAGGATTTGCCGGAGAACTTGCCGGAAAGAGTTCATTTAATTATTTAGACAGAGCGTTTAATGAATGCGGCTCAAAAGATATTGTAGATTTAGTGATGTCAGCGGATATAAAGACTAATCTATTGGATGACCTGCTTGTGAAAATGGATATAGCAACAATGGCGAATTCGCTGGAAGGCAGGTCGCCGTTTTTAGATCATAAGATGATGGAGTTCTGTGCCGCTATGCCGAGCAATATGAAAATAAAAGGCACAAAATTAAAATATATATTAAAGAAAGCGTTATCCAAGGCATTGCCTAAGGAAATACTTTCCCGAGGCAAGATGGGATTCGGCGTGCCACTGGACGCCTGGTTTCGTAAAGAATTAAAAGACTATTCTTATGGCATTTTAATGAGCGATAACTGCGTAAATAGAGGTTATTTTAAAAAAGACGTTATAAAGAAAATCCTTGATGAACACACCTCCGGCAAAGCCAATAACGGCGCCAGGATCTGGAGCCTATTATTCCTGGAATTATGGCATAAGGAATTTATAGATTAATACCCTTCCCTTTGATAGCCCACTTTCATGGCATGTCTAATGGACACATTCTGCCAGCGCCTATTGACTTTTAAGTTAGAAGCGGGTAGATTTATATATAGTAATTAAAAATCTGGAGGGATAAATGACAAAAGAGGCAGCTGTTACTAAAATTGCTATTTTTCGGAAGAAAGAGATCAGGAAAACCATTCATAAGAATGAATGGTGGTTTGTTATTGAAGACGTTATCTCAGCTTTGATTAATTCCAGTGATCCTAAGCAGTATATACAGAGAATGAAACAAAGGGATCCAGAGTTGGCCAAAGGGTGGGTACAAATTGTACATACCCTTGAAATTCGCACAGAAGGTGGAAGGCAGAAGATGAACTGTGCAAATACAGAAGGTATTTTTCGCATTATCCAGTCTGTTCCTGACCCCGTCCGCGTATAAAAAGTTTAAAGGATTAAAGCGGCAAAATCTGCGGGATCATATGAATGACTTGGAGCTAATCTTCTCAATGCTTGGAGAGGCATCCACTAAAGAAATCACCATAAATAAAAATGCTCAGGGATTTATTGAGACTAAACAAGCGGCCCAGGAGGGCGGCGCTGTCGCAGGCAATGCTAGAAAAGAATTGGAAAGAAAGAGCGGTAAAAAAGTATTAACGCGTGAAAATTATCTAAAGGCAGCTCAAAGCAAGAAACTCTTGAATTAATGGAGTAATATTATTTTAGGAAAGAAAAATTTTTGAAAGAAAACGCTTTTGAGATGTGTCTTATATAGTAGCGAATCAAGGACTCTAATCCGCTGATTTTGTAAAAAATCCTTACTTTCGTCCTTGACGATTTCCTTACTTTATGGTATATTTGATAACGGGAGGTGAGAAAATATGACAGTTACCATGACCGCAAAGAATCAAATAACCATACCTAAAAAGATCACAGAAGCCTTGGGTTTAGAAAAGGGGTCTATGTTCAAGGTAGAGGTTTCTAAGAATGGGATAGAGTTTATTCCTCTGGAGACAAAAGAGAGGGAGTTTACCCATGAGGAATATACAAAATTAGAAACCCTGGCAGTACAAGAAAAGGGAAAAGAGAAGCGCGTGACAAAAAAGCTTATCGATAATTTAAAAAAAGGGAAAATTTAATCAATGCCTTTACGAAGGCCTTATTATGAAGCCGGGATAGAAGGAAGTATTCGTGTTGTGATAAGACAAGAGGGGCAAATGTGTATTGCAGTATTAGCAGGGAATCACGACCAAATAAGACAATTTCTGGCCACTGGGTAGAGAACCTTCCCCTATATAAACCAAACATAGAGGCGCGTTATGGAAAGGACGAAGTCGCCAAGGCAAGAGAGCTTAGCTTTATGATAGTCTCCTCCATGCGTTCGGATAATCCTTTAAGGAATATTGGATATGTGGTTGGGATTTTAAGATATGCCCGATAGACATATTTCGTCAGTACCTATTGACAAAATAAAAATATAGATTATACTCTATATAGAGATAGGTTATAATCTATATGCAAGCATAGTGGGGATTTCTATGGATTTGAAGCTAAGAGAGGCACAAAAACTTGTTCTGAAGATATTTTCGCAAGAGGCAGAGGATTTCGCGCTTGCCGGCGGCACAGCACTTGAATTATATTACCTGCGTCACAGATTTTCTTCGGATCTGGATTTTTTTTCAAGAAAATACCCCGTTTCAGAAATAGATACTTTGGTAGAGGCCTTTGAAAAACATCTGGATCAGAAAATTCATCTGGAATCAGAATTTGTTTCCGTCAATAAGGCGTGCGTCCGGTTTTATGCTATACCGGTCAAGGGTTCGGATAGGCCATTAAAGATTGATTTTGTTGAAGATGTTGTGTGTACTCGCCCGGTAATACGGAAAATTGACGGTGTCCGCGTGTATAGCGCGGAGGATTTATACCTGCATAAAATAGCCGCTATTTCTGGCACTCAAGTTATAACAGATGAGGTCGGCAGGCAAGTCAGCGAAGGCCGCAAAGAGGCGCGGGATGTATTTGACGTGTACATGCTTTCAAAAAAAATACAGCCATTGCACATATTCCTGCGCAGTCTTTCGCCCCGGTTCCAAAAGGGGATAGTCCACTGGTATCGGACATTTTCCAGGCAGGAACTCAAGCTCGCGCTAATGGAGCTGGATATTTACGATACTGAATTCAATGCCAGGGAATTGGTTATTTATCTGGAAAACGAGGTCAAGCAATTAGCCAAGGAGGCAATAGGATAATGATTATTTCAAAATATTTTTGGGACATAAGTGAAACTGCCCTGAAAGAAACAGCCAGGATACTTAAAAATCCAAAACATCCTCAATTTCCGGTTAAAATGGTAATTTTTATGTCGCGCTGTGATAAGCCAAAGGAGCTATTTTCCTTGATTGCCAAGGATGAGTTTATAGACGCATGGCCAAAGATCAGGGCTCAATGGATAAAACGCGCGCGGCAGTCAGATTTCAGGGATTGGTGGGAAACAATCTATGAACATCTCGTAGATGCGCATGGACGAGCGCGCAGAAAACCCACAAGCGCCACGCCGGTTTTTTTCCGAAAGTTTGGAGCGCTTATTAAAGAAGCGAGGATTCGGAAAGGGTTGAGCCAGAAACAATTGGCGCATCGCATAGGTATGAAACAGCCGGATGTTTCCAGGATAGAAGAAGGCAGGAAAAATATCACGCTATACACCGTCATGCGTTTCTGCAATGTTTTAGGCATTAAGAAAATTACAGTAGGCCAGTAAAACGTCAACTATTTTTTCGACCCTGTAATTATAATTGTCGCATAACAAATGTAGCCAAAGCAGTCAAAAAAGTCTCCTCCATGCGGCCGGATAATCCTTTAAGAAACATTGGATATTTAGTGGGGATTTTAAGGAAAGAAAAATTTTAAAAATTTTTGAAAGAAAACGCTTTTGAGATGTGTCTTATATATGAAAGAGGGCTTGGGCATGGGGTGATATTGACACATTTGTGTAAATGTGGTATATTTTGTTCAGGAGGTGAGTTATATGGTAAAAAAGAATATGGGAAGGGAAAGATTGAGCATTGATGTATTGCCGGAAGAACACAGGCAGATTAAGGCATATGCCGCGCTGTATGGTAAGACAATGAGAGAATATGTATTGGAATGCGTACAGAAAAAACTGCGAGAGGAAACTGAACAAAAGGAATTAGCTAATATGAGCGCATATCCTGACAAGGATTCTATATTAAACAGCGTATGGGAAAATAAAAAGGATGCGGCATATGATAAAATGTAAATACGGAGACATTGTATTAGTAAACTTTGGTTTTTCTGAAGGGATTGGGTTTGAGAAAAGGCCTGCGTTGGTTATAAGCAGTGAGGCATATCATGCGGAAAGGCAGGAGGTAGTTATCCTGGCTATTACCAGCAATGTAAATAGAATATTCTTGGGCGACACAAAGATTTCTCAATGGAAAGAAGCTGGATTGCTTTATCCTTCACTTGTTACAGCGATTATAAGGACAGTAAAATCAGATATGATTTTTAGGAAAATAGGGGAGATCGGGCCGGATGATTTAAAGAGGGTAGAGAGCAGTATAAAGAAAATTTTTGGAATAACTGGAGAAAAGTAAAGCTAGGAGGCAAAATGGCGATGAGAAGTTATGGCTGGGTGCCGGATAGGCCGGATCAGAGGGATTATTTATATAAGGCGATAAGGCCTGTGGTGAGATTGCCTGAGAAAGTGGATTTGAGGGAATTTTGTTCTATTGTTGAGAATCAGGAGGCGCTTGGGAGCTGTACGGCGAATGCGCTAGCAGGAAATTTGGAATATTTGGACCATAAAATAGATGATGAATATGAGGATGTGTCGAGACTTTTTATTTATTACAATGAAAGAGTTTTGGAAGATACAGTTGATTATGATTCAGGAGCATCTCTAAGAGATGGCATTAAGACATTGAGGAAACAAGGCGCGTGCTGGGAAAAGACGTGGCCGTATTTAATAGAGAAATTTACCCGAAAGCCGCCTCTAAAATGCTACAAAGAAGCTAAAAAACACCAAATTGAATCCTACCACCGCATAGGCGCCCTATCTGAAATGCTTACCTGCCTCGCTGAAGGATATCCGTTCGTCTTTGGTTTTACTGTTTATGAAAGTTTCCAGTCGCAGAAAGTGGCCAAAACAGGTGTGGCTAATATGCCCAGGAAGAAGGAAAAAGTCCTTGGCGGACATGCTGTCCTGGCAGTAGGCTATAACCAGAAGCAAAAGAGATTTATAGTGCGAAATTCCTGGGGAACTAAATGGGGCAAAGACGGATATTTCACCATGCCGTACGAATACCTCGAAACCCTTTCAGCAGACTTCTGGACAATAAGAAAATAAATAGTTATAATAAAGCCATGAAAATATTAAGAATTATAGCAAGACTTAATATAGGCGGGCCGGCGAGAAATGCGGTCTTGTTAACAGAAGGATTCCCGGGAACTGCGCTTATTTGTGGGGAGGTGGATAAGTCTGAGGGCGATATGATGTATTTGGCAGGCGAGAAAGGGATAAAGCCTATTATTATAAAAGAGTTAGGAAGAGAATTATCCTGGAAAGATGATTGGGCGGCGTTTTGGAAGATATATAAGATTATTCGCGAGGTAAAGCCGGATATCATTCATACGCATACGGCGAAGGCAGGGACGCTAGGGAGGTTTGCAGGGATATTATATGGTAAAGCTATTTTAATCCATACCTTTCACGGCCATGTGTTTAGCGGGTATTTTGGGAAGGTTAAGACAATATTTTTTATATGGGTGGAGAAATTTTTAGCGTTGTTTACTGACACGATAATTACAGTAAGCGAGGCGTTGAAAAAAGAATTGGTAGAAAAATATAGAATAGCGCCAGAGAAAAAATTCAGCGTAATAGAATTAGGTTTTGAACTGGATGAGCTTTTGAAATTGCCGCCAAGAGAAAACAGCGGAACTGTAAATGTTGGAATTGTGGGAAGGTTAGTGCCTGTAAAAAATCATAAGATGATGCTTAGAGTGGCTAAAAGAGTAGGCGATATACAGGGACAGTCCCCTAAAAAGGGGACAGTCCCTGTAGAAATAGTCCCTGTGCGCTATATGATTATTGGCGATGGGGAGATGAGGGGAGAACTGGAAAGATACGTGGAAGAATTGGGCATAAAAGATAAAGTAGAGTTCAAGGGATGGGTAAAGGACTTAAAGGCTATTTATGAAGAACTTGACATTGTGGCATTGACTTCATTGAATGAAGGAACGCCCGTATCTCTCATAGAAGCAATGGCTGGCGGGAGACCTGTGATAGCTACAAATGTAGGCGGCGTAAAGGATATTGTGAAAGATGGCGCGAGCGGATATCTTGTAGAATTAGGAAATGTAGAAGAATTTATTAAAAAACTCCTGGAATTAATTAAAGATCCTGAGAAAAGAAGAAAATTTGGCGAAAACGGCAGGAATATCGTGAAAGATCGATTCTCAAAAGAAAGATTGATTAAAGATACCGAGAAGTTGTATAATAATACCCTGCAAGAAAATCAATTTCTTCGGTCTTAAGACTGGAGTTTGTTTGAAATTGATACTGAGCCCACTATTGTTTCAGTGGCGGGCGAATGTATAAAGATAATTGAAAGAATTTAGCCTCCAGATGTGTCTAGTATGGTAGAAAGGAGGCTGATATGACTATGAACAAGAAAGAAAAAGGAGAAATAGCGGGATTAAGAGGGGAACTGCGAAGCTCTGTGGGAGAATTAAGAGGAGAATTGCAGAGTTCTGTGGGAGAATTAAGAGGGGAACTGCGAAGCTCTGTGGGAGAATTAAGAGGAGAGTTGCGAAGCTCTGTGGAAGAACTAAGAATACACATGGGTGTCTTGGTAGAGGGTTTGCGTTCAGAAGTTAGGGTGGTAGCTGAACAATATGGAAGCGTTGTAAAAAAGCTGGAAGAACATGACAGGAGATTTGATAAAATTGATCTAAGATTTGACAGAATCGACTTAGAGTTTATCGGTATGAAGACAGGTTTGTTTGATACTAGTCATAGAGTAGATGATCACGAAACAAGAATCAGAAAATTAGAATTAGCTAAATAATCAGGAGACAAGATGAAAGTTTTAATTACCGGCGGTGCAGGGTTTATCGGGTCGCACTTAAGCGATGAATTGATAGCAGGCGGGAATGAGGTAGTTATATTGGATGACCTTTCTACAGGAAGATTTGAGAATATTACCCATTTAGACGGAAATAAGTCATTCCAATTTATAGAGGGCACTATACTTAATGAAACGCTTGTAGATAAATTAGTTGAAAGATGCGATGTGGTATATCATTTAGCCGCGGCAGTAGGAGTGGATCTTGTAGTAAAGAAGCCGCTAGAATCTTTAGTTACTAATATCAAAGGAAGCGAGATAGTTCTTGATATGGTGCACAGATATCATAAAAAGATTCTTATCACCTCTACGTCTGAGATATACGGCAAGAATACAAACGGCCCTTTAAAAGAAGATGATGACAGGATTTTAGGTTCGCCTCTTAAAGTGAGATGGGGTTATTCTACTGCAAAGGCAGTGGATGAAATGCTGGCTTATATTTACTGGAAAGAGAAAAAAGTTCCGACTGTTATAGTGAGGCTTTTTAATACAGTTGGGCCGCGTCAGACAGGCGCTTATGGCATGGTAGTACCCAGATTCATAAATCAAGCTCTTAGAAATGAAGATATAACTGTGTATGGGACAGGTAAGCAGTCCAGGTGTTTTTTGCATGTCAAAGATGTTATTAAGACGCTTATCAAGCTAATGAATAATAAAGACGCGGTTGGAAATGTGTTTAATATAGGGAGCCATGAAGAGATAACAATAGAAAATTTAGCGAAAAAAATAATAGAAATCTCTAAGAGTAAATCAAAAATTACTTACATATCTTACGAAAAAGCCTACGAAGAAGGTTTTGAAGACATGCAGCGCCGCGTGCCTGACACTACAAAGGTAAAAAATTTAGTCGGTTTCAATCCTACCATGGATTTAGAAGGCATCATAAAAAGCGTAATAGAATATTATAAAAAATAATCATGCTCAAGTCTTACCTGATACCATTCTTATTATCCTTCAGTCTTTCAATACTAATAACGCCCATTGTTAAAAGAATAGCTATATTAAAAGGCTGTATCGCGAAGCCGCGGGAAGACAGATGGAACAAAAATCCCACAGCGCTTTTCGGCGGGATAGCTATTTTCCTGAGTTTTATTATCCCGTATGTCATCTTTGTAAAATTCAACATGGAAAATCTAGGGATTATCCTGGCTGGGTGTTTTATATTCGGCGTAGGGATTTTCGATGACATAGCCCGTATAAAGCCTTACACGAAACTTCTTACTCAGATAGTGGCAGCCGCGCTGCTTCTTAATTTTGGAATAAAGATAAACGCGATTCCTTATCCTCTCATAAGCGCGCCTCTTACAATATTATGGATAGTCGCGATTATCAATTCCTTTAATCTGCTGGACAATATGGACGGGCTTTCCGGAGGCATAGCCGCTATAGTAGGCGCGGTCTTATTTTTATTCTCTATTTTAAACGGGAATTTTGAGGTGGGACTACCTGCCCTTATTCTTACAGGAAGCCTTTTAGGATTTTTAAGATATAATTTTAAACCCGCTCAGATTTTCATGGGAGACTCAGGAAGCATGTTTATAGGTTTAATGCTGGGGGCCATTACTTTACATGGGAGCTGGCAAGAATCAACGCATCTAGTGATGGTGCTTCTTATCCCTATACTTATCTTAGCGGTTCCTATATTTGACACAATGTTTGTAGCTTTAATGAGAAGCATAAATTCGCGTAAGGTTTTTCAAGGCGGCAAAGACCATCTATCCCACAGGATGGTGGTTTTGGGGCTTTCTGAGCGAAAGACTGTTTTGGCGCTCTATTCTATGAGCATAGTTTTCGGGGCTATAAGCATACTTTCTATGTTTGTGAGCCCGGCTGTAACAATTGTTCTTATACTTTTAGCCGTGATAAGCCTTATTTATTTCGGAGCTTTTTTAGGCAAGGTTAAGGTATATGAAGATAATGGTTTAAACGGAGCCAGGAAAAAGAATGGAGGAGTTGTATTAAACGGCGTTTTAATGCACAAAAGAAGAATACTGGAAGTCGGAGTGGATTTTATTCTTATATGCCTGGCGTATATCGCGGCAAATCTTTTAAGATATGAAGGCATTTTATCCATTAATAGCCAGGATTTGATAGTTAAATCTTTGCCTTTAATATTGATCGTAAAATTTATTGTATTCTTCGGATTCGGGCTTTATAGAGGCATGTGGCGTTATGTGAGCGTTTTAGAGCTTGTAAATATTTTTAAAGCAGTATCTTTCGCGTCTATCGTTTCTAGCCTGGCAGTGCTTTTTATATGGCGTTTTCAGGGATTCTCAAGGACTGTTTTTATAATAGATTGGCTGTTGCTTTTTATTTTTGTTTCAGGATCCAGGGTGCTTGAGAGGGTATATAAAGAGATTTTTGACCAGGCTAACCTTAACGGCAAAAAGGTCCTTATTTATGGCGCAGGCGATGCGGGAGAATTTATGCTTAGAGAAATCAGGAATAATAAAATCCTTCATTATGATCCTGTGGGATTTTTGGATGATGACGAAGAAAAAATAGGCCGCCGCATACACGGTGTAGCTGTCCTTGGAACCAGAAAAGACATGGAAAAATTCCTGAAAACTAAAGAAGCGAATGAACTCATAATAGCTATTCCAGGTATAGATAAATATATTTTAGAAGAGGTAATATCCATCTGTAATAGCCTTGATATAAAGTATAAAAAAATCTCAGATATATTGCCGAGGTAATTTTAATATGCAGAAAAAAAATGTAATAGTTACTGGCGGAGCGGGTTTTATAGGAAGCCATCTTGTGGATAAGCTTTTAGAAGAGGGCCATAAGGTAACAGTCCTGGATAATTTTTCTACAGGCAGGCTTCAAAATCTAGCTCATATAAAAGGCAATACAAACTTTATTCTTAAAGAAGCGGATGTGAGCGATTTAGGCGCCATAAAAGAGTATTTTAAAGGTATTGACTGGGTGTTTCATATGGCAGCTCTTGCGGATATTGTGCCGTCAATTACAAACCCATTGGAATATCACCAGTCTAATGTAGATGGCACATTTAGCGCGCTTGAGGCATCCAGAATGTCAGGCGTTAAAAGATTTGTCTATACAGCGTCTTCATCTTGTTATGGGTTGCCGGAAGTTATTCCTACGCCTGAAGATAGCCCTATAAAGTCGGAGTATCCTTACGCCCTTACAAAATATGTAGGCGAGTGTTATGCGATGAACTGGGCAAAGATTTATAAACTGCCTGTTATATCGCTGAGGCTTTTCAATGTTTACGGCCCGCGTTCCAGGACATCAGGCACTTACGGCGCTGTGTTTGGAGTTTTTTTGGCGCAGAAGCTTGCAGGAAAACCGTTTACTGTAGTAGGGAATGGAAACCAGACAAGGGATTTTACATATGTAAGCGATGTGGTCAGGGCGTTTATAGCAGCAGCTGAATCTGATATAATAGGAGAGATTTTTAATGTAGGAAGCGGCAATACTTATAGCGTCAATAGATTGGTGGAGCTCTTGGGAGGCGAAAAAGTATATATACCTAAAAGACCGGGGGAGCCGGACTCTACTTTTGCGGATATTTCAAAGATAAAAAAAATATTGGGCTGGAAACCGGAAGTAAGTTTCGAAAAAGGGGTAAAGATTTTACTGGAGAATATTGATTACTGGGCCGAAGCTCCTGTGTGGACGCCTGAGAAAATCAAAGACGCTACGAAAGAATGGTTTAAATATTTAGGAGCAAAATAAATGAATAAAATAAAAACATTAGATGAATTAGCCGGTATAATACAGCAGTTTAAAAAGAAAGGTAAAAAGATAGTCCAGTGCCATGGCGTTTTTGACCTTTTACATCCTGGCCATATACGGCACTTTGAATCTGCCAGAAAACAGGGCGATGCGCTTATAGTTACTTTGACAAAGGATAAATATGTCAATAAAGGACCTGGCAGGCCTGTTTTTAACCAGCGCCTCAGGGCTGAATCAATCGCGGCTCTTCAGTGTGTGGATTATGTAGCAATCAACGAATGGCCTACAGCCACTGAGACTATAAAAAAATTAAAGCCTGATGTGTATGCAAAGGGCAGTGACTACAGCGACTCTAAAAAAGACCTGACAGGTGAGATCCGCAATGAAGAAAGCGCAGTGCGCTCGGTTGGCGGCAGAATTTATTTTACAGACGATATAACTTTCAGTTCTACTAAATTATTAAATACTCATTTTAGCGTATATCCTGAAGAGACAGGTGAATATCTAAGGGATTTCAGAGAGAAGTATACTGCGGATCAGATTATAAAATACCTGAAAGACCTGGCCGGCATGAAGGTGCTTGTTATAGGAGACGCAATTATAGATGAGTATCACTATTGCAGGGCTATGGGCAAAGCCTCAAAGGAAAATATCATCCCTACAAGATTCCTGCGCGATGAAACATTTGCAGGAGGAGCGCTTGCGGCCGCGAATCATATAGCCGGTTTCTGCAGGAATGTCCAGCTCGTAACGTGCCTGGGTAGCCAGAATAGTTACGAGAGTTTTATAAAAAGCAAGCTTAAGCCTAATATAAAAACAAAATTTTTCTTACGCGAAGGCGTGCCTACTACTGTGAAGCGCAGATTTATAGAAGACGCGTTTTTATCAAAGTTATTTGAGGTATGTTTTTTAGATGACAGGCCTTTGCCGGAAAAATTGGAGTCAAAGCTTCATGTGTATTTAAAAGGTATAATCAAGAATTTTGACCTAGTACTAGTGGGGGATTTTGGACATGGGTTTATTGAGAAAAATACAGTTGAGTTTCTGGCTCGAAAGGCTAATTTCTTGGCTGTTAACGCTCAGACTAACAGCGCGAACGCGGGCTTTAATCTGATAACTAAATATCCCCGCGCGGATTATATATGCATTGATGAGCCTGAGATCAGGCTTGCGGCTCATAATAAATTTGATAATATAGAAAACCTGATTACTGGAATCGCAAAGCAAGTAAAGTATAAAAAAATAATAGTTACGCTTGGGCATAAGGGCTCCATAGGCTACAGTCCAAAAGAAGGTTTTTCAAGGGCTCCTGTTTTCTCAAAGGAGATTGTGGACAGGATGGGCGCTGGGGACGCTTTTATTTCTGTTACAGCCCCGTGCGCAGCAGCCGGCTATCCGATGGATGTAATAGGATTCATAGGAAATGCAGTGGGCGCGATGAAGGTTCTGATAGTAGGGAACCGCTCGTCAGTAGAACCCGTGCCGCTGTATAAATTTATAAGTACATTATTAAAATAATATTTAGGCCTTAAACAACTTTACATTTCAACAATGTTGATTTGTAAAGTTGTTTGGAAACATAGGAGTTTACATGTTTACTTATTTTGAAAAGCTGAACCGTCTTTTTATGGAAATGGAAGCCAGCGATAAAAACAGAAAGAGAGTCGATATTTCCTCAGCTCTTAAAAGTAGCGTGGAGCTGATAAAGAAAACTGCTGGTAAAGGTAATAAGATTATGTTTATTGGAAACGGCGGAAGCGCCAGTATATCAAGCCACATGGCAATAGATTTCTGGAAAAATAGCGGGATAAAGGCAGTGAGTTTTAATGACAGCGCTCAGTTGACTTGTCTAGGTAATGACTTTGGGTATGAGCATGTGTTTGAAAAACCAATAGAGTTTTTCGCTGAAACAGGAGATGTGCTTATAGCAATATCCAGTTCCGGCAAATCAAAAAATATATTAAAAGGGGTCAAGGCAGCAAGGCTCAAAAAATGCAAGGTCATAACAATGTCCGGATTTTCCAAAAACAATCCTTTAAGAAAAATGGGGTATTTGAATTTTTATGTCCCGTCTGATTCTTATGGTTTTGTAGAGATTGCTCACGGCGCAATCTGCCACCTGTTCGCGGATTACACCTATAAAAAACCCAATGGATAAATATCGCATAGACAGTCATAAACTGATGTTTCATACCAGCCGCGTTAATGACTGGCTTAACGGAAAGCCCATCTATCCTATCTATATAGAAGTCTCTCCTAGTGGCTCGTGCAATCATCGCTGCACATACTGCGGTTTGGATTTCATGAAATACAGGCCGAAATTTCTTGAAACAGGAGTATTTAAAAAACGCCTTGTTGAAATGGGGAAATGTGGAGTAAAGAGTATCATGTATGCCGGAGAAGGCGAGCCTTTTCTGCATAAAGACATGGCGGAGATAACCAAGGCTACTAAGAAAGCAGGGATAGACGTAGCTTTTACTACAAATGGCGCGTTATTTAATAAAGGATTAGCAGAAAATATTTTGCCTTACGCTTCATGGATCAAGGTGAGCATTAATGCTGGAAAGCCGGCTACTTATAAGAAAATACATCGCTCGCCCAGCGGTGATTTTGAACGCGTTTTTGAGAACATGTCTTATGCTGCTGAATTGCGCGATAAAAAGGGATATAATTGCACTCTCGGGATGCAGCTTGTTCTTCTGCCGCAAAACAGCGGAGAAGTTGAGCTTTTGGCAGAAAAGGCAAAAGAAATAGGCATGGATTATCTTGTGGTAAAGCCTTATTCACAGCATCCGCAGAGCAAAACCAGGATTTTTAAAGATATAAAATACAGCAAGTACTACGATATGGCGGACAGTTTAAGCAGGTATAATGACAAGAATTTTCACATTGTGTTCAGGATTCATGCTATGCAGAAATGGGATGGCGCAGATAAAAGCTATAAACATTGTCTTGCTTTGCCTTTCTGGTCTTATATAGATTCGGATGGAAATGTGTGGGCATGCAGTATTTATTTAACCGATAAAAAGTTTATGATAGGCAATATTTATAAAGACAGTTTCGGTCAAATATATAAAAGCGATAAGTATAAAAAACTTATCAATAGAGCTGGTAAGGCGTTAGACACATCCAAGTGCCGTGTTAATTGCCGCATGGATGAGATTAACAGATACTTATGGGAGCTTAAAAATCCTTCGGAACATGTGAATTTTATATAATAATAAATTTATATGGATAAAGAAAATTTTTTAAAGAAAAAGGCTGATGCAATAAGGGACGATGTTATAAGAGTTTCTATAAAGAATAAGGCAGGCCATATCGCGCCTTCTTTGTCCTGCGTGGATATACTTACCGCCCTTTATTACGATGTAATGGCGTATAGGCCCAAAGACCCTTTATGGGAGGCAAGAGACAGGCTGATTTTTTCCAAAGGCCATGGTTGTTATGCGCTTTATGCGATTCTTGCGGATAAAGGGGTTATACCTAAAAAAGAATGGAAAGGGTTTTATACGCCTTCGAGCTCTCTTTCAGGGTGTATAGAGCGAAGGCCTAAATACGGGTTTGAAGCGAGCTGTGGTTCTCTTGGCCATGGTTTGCCGATTGCAGTTGGCGTTGCATTTGGAGCAAAGCTATGGAATAAAAATTACCATACTTTTTGCATTGCAGGAGACGGAGAATTGCAGGAGGGGACTACATGGGAAGCTTTGCAGTTTGCTGTCAAACATGAAATACGAAACCTCACTGTCATCATTGATTCAAACCGCCTTCAGGCAATGGATTTTGTTACAGATGTTCTTGATAAAGAAGCGCATGATAATATTAAAAGGATTAAAGGGTTTGGCCTGTCGCCTGTAGTGTGCCCTGGCCATGATGTTTGGAAACTGGCAGGTTTTCTCAGGCAAGCCAGGGCATTATCAGGGAATAAGCCTAATGTAATTATTGCGAAGACAGTAAAAGGTTTTGGCTTAAAATGTATGGAAAATGTTCCGAAATTTCATTTTCGTATTCCTAACGACGAAGAATTATCCATGGGTAAGAGTTATGAATCGTGCGCAGAATTTTAGAAAAGACATTGTAAATTATATCGCGCCGTATTTTCGCAAGGATAAAAGATATATCCTCTTGGTATGCGATATGGGGTTTGGCGTTGTCGACCAATTAAAGAAAGAATTTCCGAAAAGGGTTATTAATTGCGGTATTATGGAGCAGGGCGTTGTAGGCATTGCCGCGGGAATGAGTCTGAGCGGGTCTATTCCTATAGTATATTCAATAGTAAATTTTCTGGTTTATAGGGCGTTTGAACAGGTAAGAAACGATGTAATACTGCAGGGCTTGAATGTTAAGTTTATAGCGACAGGCGTAAATAATTATTTTAAATTTCTCGGGCCTTCGCATTGCTGCGGGTCAGATGATATCAAATTAATGAAATTTATCAATATGAAAGTGTATGACCCCTATACCTCAAAGAAGCCGTTTAATAAGATTGTTGATGAATGGATATCCAGCGATAAAGCAGGTTATATTCGTGTTTAAAAAAAGGCATTCAAGGCATGGCTAACCAATTTTCCATATCAGTAATTGTTCCGGCTTACAATGAAGAGCAGAATATAGCAGGAGCTGTTTCAGCGATTAAAGCGGCAGCAGCCAATAGGTTCAGCGAATACGAAATACTTATTATTGACGACGCCAGTTCGGATAATACAGGTTCCATAGCTGATAAAATTTCCAGGGAAAACCCTAATGTAAAAGTTTTTCACAATTCTAAAAACATGGGGTTTGGTTACAATTATAAGATGGGCGTAGGCTTGGCAACCAAGGACTATATAGGGCTTATCCCTGGCGACAATGAAATACTTGAAGATTCTATAAAGGATATATTCAGCTGCGCGGGCAAAGCGGATATGGTGTTGCCGTATCATACGAATTCTGAAGAAAGGTCCTTATTGAGGCGCAGTCTGTCAGGAGGTTTTACAGCGCTTTTAAATTTATTATTTGGCTATAAACTTAAGTATTACAATGGCCCTGTGGTGCATAAAAGGGAGATAGTAACTAAAGTTCGGATGACTACAGATGGGTTTGCGTATCAGGCGGAGATTATAACCCGGCTGTTGAAAGCCGGGCATTCATATATTGAAGTTGGCATGAAAATCCGCATCCGCCAGCATGGCCACTCAAAGGCGCTGTATCCGAAAAATGTCTGGAGCGTTTTAAAAACCATAGCAAAGCTATGCTGGGAATTAAATCTTAAAAGATGAGAATAGGGATAGACATACGTTCAACCCTTAAAAAACAAACCGGCATCGGCAGATATACCCTTAATCTTATAAATTCCCTCGCAAAAATAGATTCCAAAAATGAGTATTTTCTTTATAGCAGGAAAAAGCTGTTAGATTTTAAAAAACGCCTGCCTAGACTGCCTGCCGGAAATTTTCGCCACTGCGTAGATTATTTTAAAAAGGGTCCTGACAGAGTTTTACCGGAGTTAGATATATTCCATACATCTTCTTATGATCTAGAGAGGCCAAAAAAAGCAGAAAGATTTATTGTTACTATCCACGATGTGATTATTAAAGCCTATCCCTATGGCCATAGCGAGAAGACAATAAAAGAAGTAGATGGCGAGCTGAAGAGGGTTTTAGGAGAAGCTGATTTATTAATAGCTGATTCGAATAATACGAAGGCTGACATGGGAAAGTTCTACCAGGTTTCTGAATCCAAAATTAAAGTTATTTATCCAGGCGTAAATATTAGTGATTCTTCTCGACTCGGCCTTCGGCCTCGCTCGAAGAATATTGCCAATATTGTTCGAGCGAGCAGCGAAGCTGCGAGTCGAGAACAATATATTCTTTTTGTAGGCACCATTGAGCCCCGCAAAAATATACAGGGTCTGATAAAGGCATTTAATCTATTAAAAAAAGAACATGGCATAGCGCATAAATTAATCATCGCAGGCATGAAAGGCTGGATGTACGAAGATATTTTTAAAGAATACGAAAATTCTGCGTTTAAAAACGATATAATATTTAAAGGCTATATCAGCGATCAGGAGCTTGCTCGATTATATAAAAACGCCTCAGTTTTTGTGTACCCATCATTCTATGAAGGATTTGGGTTTCCCATCCTGGAAGCTTTTGGCTATGGTGTGCCAGTGGTGACATCTAAAACATCATCCTGCGGAGAGATAGCAGGGGATAGCGCTTTGTTGGTTAATCCGGAGCGTTATCAGGAAATAGTGGAAGCAATATTAAAAATTATTAGTGATAGTTCGCTTAGGCAGGGGTTAATCATCAAAGGTTTTGAGAGAGCCGAATTGTTTACATGGCAAAATACATCAATAGAGTTTCTTAATTGTTTGACAAATACCTAATTTTATGGCATACTTAAGTATGAATAAAGTATTACTAAAAGGAGGGTTGTATGCCTAATAACACAGTGAAGATTGCTATAAGCTTGCCTAAACAAGAATACCAATTTTTAGAAAAATTTAGGAGAAAGCTTGGTATTTCTCGCAGCGCAATGATTGACAAGGCAATAAGTTTCTGGTTGAAACGACAGCAGGATGAAGAGCTTATTAAAGAATATGAGGATTCTTACAAAAAAAAGCCTGAGAATGTTTCTGAAATAATTGCGTTAGAAAAGGCCGGTCTTGAGGCCTTATCGGAAGAAGGGGGTTGGAGATGAAGCGTGGCGAGATTTGGTGGGCAGATTTACCCGAACCTATAGGTAGAAGGCCTGTTGTATTGCTTTCGCGGGATGAAGCTTATAATGTGCGCAACGCAGTCACTGTGGCAGAAGTAACTACAAATATCAGAGGAATTTCAGTAGAAGTGCTGTTGTCAAAAGAAGATGGCCTGCCTAAATCCTGCGCAGTTAATTTAGATACTATAGTTACTATCCGTAAAGCGTTGCTTAAAGAACGCATTAGCCTTTTGCGCCAGGAAAAAATAAATGCGGTTAATTCTGCTATAAAATTTGCTTTAGCTTTGTAATAGCTTGGCGAGCTCCGTACTATTTACGTAATGCTGGATTTAAGGCTGGGTCGTTATAGAGTTTGTGCTGTTTGTAGGACTTGATTTTTTTCCTTCCGGAATAGATATCATCCATTAATTCCTTAAGACATTTCAGAAGATCATCGGATTTTTCCAGGACTTGCTCAAGCATATTAGAACACCTTTCAATGTGAGCAATATCTGCGTCTTTACGATTTATTTCTTTTTTAAGATTATAGCTTCTGAGGGCTAATATTGTAAGACGGTCATACAGGCTTCCGGGATTTTCGGAATTCATGGGAAGAGTTTGGTCTATAGATTTTAGTTTTTCTTCCACATCTTGTCTTATAAGAGCGTCTAAGGCGTCTATAATGTCATTTCTGCTCTGGTTTTCTTTATCAATCTTTCTTTTCAGTTCAGCTATACAGCTGTCAGGCACATCTTTACGCCTTGCCTCATCTTCATAACCCCAGAGTATGAAATTCGCGGACAAAAGATCTAGTACAGTCTTTTCAATAGCAGTAGAACCTGTATTTTTAAAACTGCCGTTATATAGCTCTTCCACAAGGTTATTTATAGATTTAAGCCACTTTTCCATAGCAAAAATATTATACCATATTGTTACTATTTATGGTATATTATAAACTTAAATGAGAAAGAATATTCTGGTTATAAATCCATTCGGCATAGGGGATGTTCTGTTTTCAACAGTGCTGGTAAGGCAATTAAGAAAGAATAACCCTAATAGCTATATAGCTTATATATGTAATCTAAAAGTAAAAGATATTCTGGCCACAAATCCTGATATCAATGAAGTTTTTGTATTTGAGCGCGATGAATATAGATCAGAATGGAAGAAATCAAAGATTAGAGGCATAAAAAAGTTCTTAGGGTTCTGGAGAGAGGTAAAAAAGAAAAAATTTGATGTAGTATTTGATCTTTCGCTTGGCAAGGAATACGCGTTTTTATGCTGGTGGGTTGGCATAAAAGAGCGCAAAGGATTTAATTATAAAAAACGGGGAAGATTTTTAACGCATAAAATAGAGTTTGACGGGTTTAACGATAAGCCTGTGGCAGAATATTATTTAGATTTATTTTATCTTAATAAGATTGCTTCGCTCACTCCGTTCGCTCGCAATGACGAACTTATATGTCATTGCGAGGAGCCTCAAAGAGGCGACGAAGCAATCTCAACAGTTTTAGTTACGACAGAACATGATAAAGAATATATAGACAATTTTTTAAACCAATCAGGCATTAAAGATAACGATATTCTAATCGGCATCGCCCCTGGCGGTGGCATGAGCTTTGGCCTTAAGAATCAGGATAGACGCAGATGGCCTGTTAAAAAATTTGCTGAATTAGCAGATAAAGTTATTGAAAAATTTAATGCCAGAATAATTTTAATATGGGGCCCTGGAGAGGAAAAATTAGTTCAGGAAATAGCGATTCTAATGAAACAAAAGCCATTGATCACCCCGGCTACTAAGATAAGAGAAATGGCAGAGCTGTGTAAGAGATGTAAGCTGGTTATTTGCAGCGAAGGCGGCCCTCTTCATATTGCCAATAGCCATGACGTAAAGACAATATCTATATTTGGTCCGGTAGATGAAAAAGTTTACGGTCCGTATCCACTTGGGGAAAATAATATTGTAGTGACTTCAGATGTTGATTGCAGGCCGTGTTATAAGAAATTTAAACTCCCTGAATGCAGTAATAGAAAATGCTTAGAGGATATTTCAGTGGATGGAGTATTTAAAGAGATTGCTTCGGCTGCCACCTTTGGAAGCTTCCCTCGCAATGACGGTGGAACAGGCAGTGTCATTGCGAGGAGTTCCGATATCAAAGATGTCGGGACGACGAAGCAATCTAAATAACAGGAGAAGCCATGAAAGTAGATATTTTTACTCTTAAAAAACAATACGAGAGCATAAAAGATGAGATCAAAGGACCTATAGAGAAGGTTATACAATCAGGCGGATTTATACTTGGCGAAGATGTTGGCCTCTTTGAAAATGAATTTGCTGAATACTGCGGAGTCAAATATGGGATTGGCGTGAATTCAGGAACAGACGCCTTATTTTTAGCCTGCCTTGCCTGCGGCATTGGAAAAGGCGACGAAGTGATAACCCCGACTTATACTTACATAGCTACTAGTTTCGGGATTTCTATGGCAGGCGCAAAACCGGTTTTTGTGGATACAGAAGAAAAAACTTATAGTATTGATATTTCAAAGATAGAAAAGGTCATTACTAAAAAAACAAAAGCTATATTACTTGTGCATCTATATGGCCACCCGGCTAATATGGATCCCATAATCGAGATTGCCAAGAAATATAAGCTCAAAGTTATAGAAGACTGTGCTCAAGCTCACGGAGCGCTTTACAAAAACAAGAAAGTCGGCGGTTTTGGAGATGCAGCATGTTTTTCATTTTATCCTACTAAGAATCTTGGAGCTTTTGGTGACGGCGGCATGATAATAACAAATTCAGAAGAGGTAAAGGATAAAGCGTTGCTTCTGAGAGATTACGGAAGAAAAGGGAGATACGAAAACATAATCAAAGGTTATAATTCTAGGCTCGATACATTACAGGCGGCTATTTTACGCGTAAAGCTTAAACATTTGGACGAGTGGAATGAAAAAAGAAGAAAAAATGCGAGCCTTTATACAAAACTATTCAAAGAAAAAAAGGTGGATATAGTACTTCCTTATGAGGCAGATTATGCAAAACATATTTATCATCAATATACTATCAGAGTTAAAAATAGAAAAGAAGTTATGGAAAAACTGGCTGATAAAGGTGTGCGCACGTTAATTCATTATCCAATACCTGTACATTTGCAAGAATGCTATAAAGAACTTGGTTATAAAAGAGGCGCTTTTCCTGTTGCAGAAAAATGCTGTGAAGAAATAATGAGCTTACCTATGTATCCGGAACTCACAGAAGAAGAAATCAGATACGTAGTGGAGCAATTGTCTGAAATAATATGAAACTTTTAATTATCGGAGCTTCAGGGGTTCTTGGAAGCAGGTTATATAACGATGCAATAAAAAATAAATGGAACGTTCTGGGAACATATTGTTCTCATGAATGCGAGGGGCTTTTTTATCTGGACGTAAGGGATAAAGCGAGCCTTGAAAAAGTATTTAATTTTTTTCGTCCTGAAACAGTAGTAATGGCCGGCGGAATTACAGATGTAGACTTATGCACGTTAAAACCCAAGCTTGCTATGGATGTGAATATAAAAGGTACGATGAATCTAGTAAAAAAGACAAAAGAGTATGACGCAAGATTAGTATATGTTTCAACTGATTATGTATTTGACGGAGAAAACGGGCCGTATAAAGAAAATGACAAACCAAACCCTATAAACATGTACGGCAGGACAAAACTGGAAGCGGAAAATATAATAAAAAGTAAATTGAAAGATTGCTTAATAGTGCGCACTGCGCAACTTTATGGAGTAGCGGAGCGAAGCTCCGCGCAAAACAGTAATTTTACGCTGAAAATAATTCACAATATGAAGAGCGGCAAAAATGTATACGCAGCAGATGATTTATATTCTACGCCTACTTACGCAGGATCTCTTTCTGAAATAATAATAAAACTTATAGAGAAAAAGGCCAAAGGCGTTTATCATGGCGCAGGGGCTGAATTTTTAAACCGATACGATTATGTCAATAAAATAGCCGATATTTTCGGGCTTGATAAGAGATTGATACAAAAGGTCAAACTGAAAGATTTAAAGCTGAAGGCAAAGCGTCCTAAAAAAGGCGGCTTAAAAATTGATAAAGTGGTTAAAGGAAAGATTGCTAAACCCTATGATTGCAAAACAGGCCTTGCTTTTTTGAAAAAAGACATGTCTTATGCTTGATATAAAATGCGATATTATCATACCTATCTGGAATGAATGCGAACTTTTGCGGAAGTGTATAGCCAGCATCGAAAAAAATACAGCTCTGTCTTACAGGATTATATTGGTGGACAATGCTAGTTATCCGGAAACGGCTTTATATCTCAAGGGGTTGTCAGAAAGTAATAAAAATCGCATAATCCTGATACGCAACGAAGAGAACCTTGGTTTTCCAAAGGCAGTGAATCAAGGGATAGAGTTTTCCGGCGCAGCCTATCTTTGTGTCCTCAATAGCGACACCGAAGTTTACAAAGGCTGGCTTGAAGAGATGATGCGAGTCAGTGAAAGCGCTCTAGATATAGGCATAATCAATCCCTCCAGCAATAATCTTGGCCAGCCAGAGCCTTTAAAAGGTTTTTCCGGTCAATGGATCGAGATGTCGTCTTGTATCGGTTTTTGCATGTTGATAAAAAGAGAAGTGTTTGAAAAGATAGGCAAATTTGATGAGATATATAGTCCTGGAAACTTTGAAGATACTGATTTTTCAAGGAGAGCCATAAAGGCAGGTTATAAATGCGTTATGGCAAAAGGCGCTTATGTATATCATGCGCAAAACACAGGTTTTAAGAAAAGAAAAGACTGGGATGAAAAGTTTAAAACAAATCTGGAAATATTTAATAAACGATGGGGAAAGGTTAAAAGAATAGCTTATATTCTTAAAGATACAAGAGAGGATGCGTTAAGGGCTGTTGAAGAGAGCATTAAAGGTTTTCTGAAATCCGGGGATTGGGTTTATGTTTTTATCAAAAAAGGCTCTATGAGGCCTGATCTGAAAGAGCATTGTTCGCTGCGTATTTTTGAAATAGAAAGATTTCTATTTAATATAAAAGTTTTATGGCATATAGCAGCTCGTAAAAAGAAATTCGATAAAGTTATAAAATCTTGATTTTATGGAAAACCAGAAAAGAATAATTATAATTTCAGAAGCGGGATGGCAGGGCGCAAGGCAGTTATCCATTGAGCTCTCAAAAAAAGGAATAATGGCAATCGTTCTTATTAAGGGAAGGCTTGGCAGGCACGAAAGAGATATGATTACAAAGTATATGGGAATTAAGAACATATTTATATCTCAGAAACTTTTTGCTGTTTTAATGTTTGCATATATTTTATCCCTGGCTATTTGTTTTAAACCTATGGTTATTTTTGTAACAAAGGAAAAAACAGAAAAAACAATTCTTAAATTGGAAAAGTTTTTTAAAAATATTCATTTGGCAAGATTAAAGGAGTCAGAAAATTATTTTAGCGTATTTGATTTAAATATGGGGCTCGTTGATTATAGGAGTTATTTATAGATTTTATGAATATAGCTATTATTTTTGACATATTGAGAGCTGATACAATAGGCATATATTATGAAAAGGCTTTCAGGGAGCTAGGGCATGGCGTAGACCATTTTCAGACAGATGAAATGCATAAGATAAATAAAAAATATGATATGTACTTGTGCATAGATGACGGCCTCAATAGAGACGCTATCCCAAAGAGTTTATTTCCCAAGGTTTTTTATGCCATAGACGTGCATTTGCCGGCGCCTGAACGGAAAATACGGAAGAAAGTTTTAAACAAAAGTTATGACCTGGTATTTACGCCTGCCCAGTGGTGGATTAATCAGATGAAGGGTATCTCACCTGTTGAAATTATATGGATGAACCAGGGGTGTGATCTGGATATACATAAGAGATTAAATGTGGAAAGGAATTATGACATAGGTTTCGTAGGGACCGACGGCGGAGTGCCTAGGAAATTTTATCTTCAGGAAATAAGGGAAAGGTATCCCAATAATTTTATCGGAACGGCTGATTACAAGGATATGTCCAGGATTTACAGCGCATCCAAGGTAGGTTTTAGCTTACCTATACGTTTAGAATACCTGACTCTCAGAAATTATGAAATCATGGCGTGCGGCGCAATGCTTTTGATGAAAAGATTAAGAGACGACAGCGCTGAGAGGCTCGGATTTATAGATAAAAAGCACCTTGTTATATTTGATGGCCCAAAAGATTTATTTGAACTTTTAGATTATTATCTGAAGAACAAAGATGAGAGAGAAAGAATAGCAGAAAACGGATATCGTCTCGCTATTGAAAAACATACTTATCTTCATAGGGCAAGAGAGATAGTGGATATTGTGAAAGACAGGTTTCATCTGTGTGATTAAGGATATGAAAGTTAATGACACTATTGTAATCTAAATTATAGGAGAAATTGGTATGTCCCTTATTAGCAGGTTCAAGAGCAGGTATAAGGATTTACAAAAAATAACCAAAGTTTTCATACAACAACCACAGCTAAGCTTTAAGCGGTTGACCAAATTACCTGCAAATTTACGCGGCTTTAACTATTCTCAAGAATGGCAACCCTCTGCTGTCACTAACAAGCAGCCATCTTTTTCTGGTCTACCAGCGGTATCTCAGTCTTCAAACCCCTTAAAATCTTATATTAATTCCCATAAAGAAGGAAAAGGTATTTTGAAGTGGGACCACTATTTTGATATTTATCATCAGCACTTTAAAAAATTTGTGGGACACGAGGTGCATATACTTGAAATTGGAATTTTCAGCGGCGGAAGTCTCGAAATGTGGAGGGATTATTTCGGTTCTAAGTGCCACATCTATGGTGTGGATATACAAGAAGAATGTAAAATGTATGAAAACGAATACACAAACATTTTTATAGGCGATCAGGCAGATCGTAAATTTTGGAAATTATTTAAAGATAAAGTTCCTGTAGTCGATATTCTGATTGATGACGGCGGCCATCAAGCTGAGCAACAAATAGTCACGCTCGAAGAGATGCTTCCTCATCTTTCTCCTGGAGGGATCTATTTTTGTGAAGACATTCATGGGTCTTACAATGATTTTGCTTCTTATTTACACGGACTAATTAATAGTCTAAATGATATGATTCAGTTGTCAGAATCTGGAATTAGCCCCACACAATTCCAAAGCTGGATTAAATCGATGCATTTTTATCCGTATGTTACGGTAATTGAAAAAGCCGAGAGGCCTGAAGAAAAAATTGTCGCTACAGGACATGGAACTGAATGGCAGCCGTTTTTAAAATTTTAAATGTATGAATAAAAAGAAAGATAAACGCGATGATTTTTTAGATCTTGTACCTCGAGGCACAAGAAGATTGTTGGATGTAGGATGCGGTTCTGGCGGGCTTTCCATGAGATTAAAGGAAAAAGGCATAGAGGCGGTAGGTGTAGAAAAAAATGAAAATCTATGTTCTCTGGCTAAAGAAAAATTAGATACGGTGATTTCAGGGGATGTGGAAAATTTAAAGTTAGATTATCCGGAAGGGTATTTTGATTGTATTATGTATGCAGATATCCTTGAGCATTTAACAGAGCCTTTAAATATTTTGGAGAAACATAAAATTTATTTACAGAAAGACGGCTGCGTAATAGCGAGTATTCCTAATGTAAGATATTATAAAATCATCCTGCGTTTAATCCTATCCGGCGCGTGGGATTATAACGATGCTGGAATGCTTGACAGGACTCATGTCAGATTTTTTGGATTAATAAATATTATAGAACTTTTTGAAAAAGCCGGTTACGAGATAGTGGAGATCAGGAGGAATGTTATCGCAGCCAGAGGGTTCAGGGTTCTAAATTTTATATTTTTTAATAATTTGAAAGATTTTCTTACATATCAATACTATATCAAGGCAAAAAAGAGCGACAACTTGTTGAAAACTTGTACTGATGCCAGAAAGATCTATAAGTTTTGATTTCCGGGTTATTATAAAGATCAGAGGTTTATATGGATGCATTTGAAAATTTAAGGCCAGGAGGGTCAGGTATTTTACCCGAAGAAACGCATCCGAAATTTTTCGCAAGACATTTCAGCGCGTATCATTTCGCGCTTCCTCATGTGAAGGATAAGGATGTTCTTGAGATAGGCTTCGGAGATGGGTATGGTGCGAATTTTCTGGCGGATAGCGCGAGAAGCGTAAAGGCTGTTGACGTTCTGGAAAAGAACGTGGCGCTTGCGGCAAATAAATATAAAAGAAATAAGCTGGAGTTTAAAAAAACAGATATCACGTATTCAGAATTTGCTGATAATACGTTTGACGCGGTTGTGAGTTTTCAGGTAATAGAGCACATACCTGAAAACGAAATCGCCGGATATCTGGAATCCATAAAAAGGGTTTTGAAAAAAGGCGGAAGGGCTTTTATCTCTACGCTTAACCTGGACAAAAACAAAAAACCCAACAGGCCGTATCCTAAAAACCCTTTTCATATCAAGGAGTTTACATATAAAGAATTTGACCTGTGTATCAAAGAGGTTTTTAATAACTATGAAATAAAGGGCCTTTTTTATACGACAAAGCTTAGATTTTATGAAAGATTGAAGAAAATAGGCATTTTTAAATTTTTTCCTCCAGGGCTAAATATAGTGGATAATTATTACAAGAGAATTACGGTAAATGACTTTACATGGAAAAAGGAAGACTTACAGGCTTGCATAGATTTCATGGCAGTCTGCATAAAAAAATAAGGATCAGGCTTTGAAAAAATATCTCACATTAGATTTTGTCTTAATCGCGGCTTTGGTGGTATTTGTCACCCTTCAGCCGTACTTTATGCATGGGATGATAAATTTTTATGAAACAGGAATATATCTACCTCAGATAAATGAGTTTCTTCATGGCAAGGCGTTATATAGAGATGTTTTTGTTTTAAGAGGGCCTCTTGAAATAGTTATGCCGGCCTTACTGATGAAGCTTTTTGGGGTACATGTAGGGGCATTGAATGCGTATTTTTATTTTGGTACAGTAGTAACTCTTTTTATATATGCGTTATTTGCGCTGAGGCTATATAAAACAAGAGGTTTTGTTTATCTTTTTGCCATGGTTTTGATAGCCAGGACTTTTCCGTGGTCTTGTTTTAACGTATGGGGTGGAATAAGGTTCGGGCTGGGTATATTCGGCGTATTGCTGGCTGTAAATTTTCTGAGAAATAAAAAATCTGTGCAGCTTTTATTTTCCGGAATATTAACCAGCTTTGCATTTTGGACAAGTTTTGAACTTGGCGCGTTCAGTTTTATTTCTATTATAACGGCGCTTCTTTTATGTGGATATGCAGAGATAAAAGACATGCGGGTTGTTTTCAGGTATGTTTTAATTTATATCGCAGGAAATATTATCGCATCGCTTCCGTTTATTCTTTATTTATTTTTGAATAACGCTTTTTTCTTTTATTTAGATGCAGTATACGTGGTTTTGACAAAAACGTCAAAGGTGTTTAATCCTGCGTTTTGTTTTGAAACGCCGATGAACCTAAAAGAGTTTATCATGGCGCTCTATCCGTTGAGCCATAATTTTAAATACACCCTGCCGTTTTTATTTTATGTTGCAGTATGCGCTTATCTATTGCGGAGATTTGCAAAAAGAAAATTTGATATTTCAGATATTTCAATATCTGCGGTGTCAATCTACGGGATTTTATTATATATCAGCACTTTCAGAAACGTAGAAGGCCCTCAATACAGGATGACGCTCCAGCCGCTCTTATTAGTCATGTTTTTTTATTTGGAGCGGTTTTATATATGGAATAAAGGTTTAAAACAAAGTATTCGCGGATTAAAAAAGGTTTTGGTTATTTTTATTTTATTTGCTATTCCGGTATACGTGCTGGGATTTTCTGTAAGTAAATACAGCAAGCGGTTTTTCATTTTTAAGGAAATAAAAGAGGCTATTTTGCACAACAAGCGCGCTGATATACCGTATGCAAATCCTGACCCAACCCCTATTAAATCGAATCGCGCTATGGGGATAATCGTGCCAGGTTCTCAGGCCAGAGAAGTAGATGGCGTAGTAGAATATATAGCTACTCATACTGAAAATAGCGATGCTGTTTTTACTTTTCCAGATCTAGGGTCTTATAATTTTCTGACAGACAGGCCTTCAGCAGGAAAGTTCTATTGCGCTGAATTATCCTTCATGGATTCGCAATGGTTTGAGGATATGTTTAGGGAGCTTAAAAATACAAAGCCAAAATTTATTATATGCGCTAAAGAATTTACAAGGCTAAAGCCTTTCATGCCTGATATTGGTAAATATCTGGATAGGATGACCGAATTCTTACGGGAAGACTATAACATAAGGAAGTCATTTGAAACAGTTAATATATTTGAAAGGAAGATATAAAGGTGCTTAAAAAAGAAATTTCAAAGGATTACGACAGGATTTTTTCAACGCATGGGCTGAGAACAGAAACATCGTATTACAGGTGGATTATTTCCATACTGGGAGATATGAATAGCAAAGCGCTTCTGGACATTAGCTGTGGAGAAGGGATTTTGCTGGCTGAGGCGGCAAAACAAGGCGCAAGGACATTCGGAGTAGACATATCCCAGGAGGCGCTTAAAAGGACGAGAGCGAGCAGCCCTGATTCATGCCTCGCGTTGAGTGACGGCGAAAAAGTCTGTCTCGGGCCTCGCGCTAAATTTGATTATATAACTTGCCTTGGGAGCCTGGAACATTATAATTATCCTGAGGAAGGGTGCAGGGAGATCGTCAGGCTTTTAAAGCCTGACGGCAAGGCAGTCGTTGTCCTTCCGAATGAATTCTCAATGCATGTTCTTTTGGATGTTTTATTCAAAGGCAGGTCAGGGGATGACGGTTTTCAGATAATCGAGAAACTGGCGAGTTTTGGCCAGTGGAAGAAATTCCTGGAGGCAAATGGCCTGAAGATGTTAAAGGCATACAAGGTTAATGAAAGGCCTGTTTTTTGGAGAGATAGGAAAATCCGATCCTTCAGCAAATTTTTAAGAAATCTATGGTTTTATTATTTAACCCCGTTTTATTTCGCAAGGACATTTGCATTTTTATGCGAAAAGAAGGATAAATATGTTTAAAAAGATTTCAGTGGTTACAATCGCAAAAAACGAAGAAGCTAATATTGCCGCGTGTATCAATAGCGCGAAAGGCTGGGCAGATGAGCATATAGTAGTGGATGATTTTAGCTCCGATAAGACTGTGGAGATTGCTAAGGCTAATGGCGCTATAGTTTTTCAGAGAAAGATGGACATAGAAGGCGTTCATAGGAACTGGGCGTATTCCAGGGCGAATAATGAATGGGTATTGAGCCTGGATGCGGATGAAGAAGTGACGCCTGAATTAAAAGAAGAGATAATGAGGGCGATTCAGTCAGATGATTATGTGGTTTATAATGTTCCTCTTAGGACTTACATAGGGGATTACTGGGTTAAATATGGCGGATGGTATCCTGGCCGCAAGGATAGATTATTTAAAAAATCAGAATTTAAATATGAAGAAACTGGCGTGCATCCAAGAGTTTTTTATAAAGGCAAATGCGGCAGGTTAAATAGCGATATTATTCATAAAGGTTATGAGGATTTTGCAGAGCTTTTTAGAGGGCTTAATGGCCAGACTACTTTAGAGGCCCAGAAGTGGTTTAATGATGGCCGTAAAGTAGGCGTAGGTCTGATACTCTGGAAAGCAACTGACAGATTTTTTAGGACTTATATTGGGAAAAAAGGCCATAGAGACGGCTTAGTAGGTTTTGTAGTAGCTATGAACAGCGCGCTTTATCAAATCTTCAGCTATGTAAAATACCGGGAACTCAAGCAAAATCTGCCCTTCGGGCAGATTTTGCGCAGACCCTGAGCAAGGCCGAAGGCCGCGTCGAAGGGTCAAGTCGAAGGGTCAAATTGAGCGCAAAAAGGTTGATATAATTTCCTATACTATTAAGAACAGTTTACTGCGAGGCGGAGACAAATGGAAATAACGAGATTTAAACGCAGGATTAAGGAGCTGTTTTTTCAACGCAGGAAGATGAAAGGAATAGATAAAATAGACGGGCATTTTGGATTAAATGAAGGCTATCTTGTTTTTAATATAGCCAAATCCCTTAAAGATAATTCAGTTATACTTGAAATAGGCGCTTTTAAGGGGAAATCAACCTGTTTTATAGCTGAAGGGATCCGCGCTAAGAATTGCAGTTTTTATACCATAGACCCATGGTCTAATGATGGAATGGCGGGCGGTAGCCATGATATTTTTAATGATTTTTTAAAAAATACAGAATTTTATAAGGATAAAATAACGCCTTTGAGGGGTTATTCTTATGATATACGGAAAGATTGGCCGGAACATAGAAAAATAGATTTCTTATGGACTGACGGGGATCATTCTTACAAAGGCGTAACCCGGGATATCCATGACTGGATGCCTCTCGTAAAAAAGAATGGCTTTGTGTGTTTTCATGATTATAGGGATGAACCTGATGTGAAAAAGGCAGTAGATGAAATAACAAAGAATAGAACAATACGATTCGTAAAAACAGAAGGCTGTATTTACATGGCCAGGCGCAATTAGATCTTAAAGAGGGAAAATGAAAATCTTAGTAACCGGAGGCGCAGGTTTAGTAGGTTCGCATACAGCAGAGTACTACGCTAAAAAAGGCGATGAGGTTATTGCACTGGATAACCTTATGCGTTCAAGCCTATTCGGATACAATAAAGATAGCGTGGAATTTAACTGGAATTATCTGGCGCAGTTTGACAATATAAAACGTATAAAAGGAGATGTTAGAGAAGAGCAGGATATGATGAAGGCTTTAGGAAACGGAGTGGATGCTGTCATACATACCGCGGGCCAGCCCGGAGTGCCCCTTTCCATGAAAATCCCGAAAGAAGATTTTAGCATAAATGCGTACGGTACGTTAAATGTACTGGAGTGCGTGAGAAAGATTTGCCCTAAAGCGGCGTTTATATATTGTTCTACCAATAAAATTTACGGAGAGAATGTAGATAAGATTTCATTGGAGGAAGAAGAGACAAGGTATGTGTATAAGAGCAAAAAAGGAATTTCTGAAGACATGTCTGTGGATTTAACATGCCATACGCCTTATGGCGCCTCAAAATATACAGGAGATATTTATACCCAGGAATACGGGCATATGTATGGCATGAAAACAGCTGTATTCCGCATGTCGTGTATTTACGGCACAAGGCAGTTTGGCTTTGAAGACCAGGGCTGGGTGGCGTGGTTTGTTATAGCAAATCTCACAGGGCAGGATATTGTTATTTATGGAGACGGAAAACAGGTAAGGGATTTATTATATGCGGATGATTTGGTGGAGGCATATGATAAATTTATAAATAGCGATATAAAACATGACGTGTTTAATATCGGCGGAGGCCCCAGGAACACCACATCGCTTCTGGAGTTTATTAATTTAGTGGAACAGAAAACCGGCATTAAATTCAGAAAAATAGAATATAAATCATGGAGGCCGAGCGATCAGAAAGTGTATATTTCAGATATTTCCAAGGTCTCAAAGGTTTTGAGTTGGAAACCGGGCGTTACCGTAGAAAAGGGACTTGAAAAGTTAATAGAGTGGGTCGGGGCTAACAATAAATTTTTTATATGAAAGCTATATTCTTAGATAGAGACGGCGTGATAAATAGGGATCCGGGGTTCGGGGATTATATAAAGAGTTGGAAAGAGTTTGAGTTTATGCTAGGAGCGATTGATGCCATAAAGCTCCTCAATGAGCATGGCTATGAAATATTCGTGATCTCAAACCAGGCAGGCGTGGCTAAAGGGCTTTTTTCGCTAGAGGCACTGGATGATATTACAAAAAATATGCTGAAAGAGATTGAGGCAAAAGGTGGGAAGATCAGGCAGGTTTCTTATTGCACTCACGCAACAGACGCCGGATGCGACTGCAGGAAGCCTAATACAGGACTGATAAAGAATGCCACAAAGGGCCTGGATATAGATTTTAAAAAAACATATTTTATAGGAGACTCAAGGCTTGATGTGGGAGCCGGAAAGAATATGAGCTGTAAGACGATTTTACTTCTAACAGGCAAAGAAAATTCTGAGGATCGAAAGGCATGGGAACATAAACCTGATTTTATAATGAATAACCTCATGGAGGCTGTAAAATGGGTGTTAAAGGAAGAGCAAAAATCTTAGGAGAGCTTTTTAGGTTTCTTTGGCAGAGGAAACTCTGGTGGATGATACCGATAGTAGCAGTGCTTTTATTATTAGGCCTATTAATATTCTTTACTCAGTCATCAGCAGTCGCGCCGTTTATATATACTTTATTTTAACTGTGTCCGAGGTTAATTAGAGATGAAGATATTAATTACATACGCTTATGCTGGAGTGGGGCATAAAAAAGCAGCCCTGGCAATAGAAAAGGCCTTGGCCGGCCATAGCGGAGTTGAAGTTAAAAATATAGATGTCCTGGATTATACTAATGACTTTTTTAAGGCCTCTTATCCTGGTGTCTATTTATTTCTTATAAATAAAACGCCTACTTTGTGGGGGCTGTTTTATTATTTATTGGACTCTAGGGCAGTGGATTTTTTCATGGCGCCATTGAGGAAGTTTATACATAGGCTGAATTGCAAAAAATTTATAGAGTTTGTAAAGGCTGAAAACCCTGACGTAGTGGTTTCAACGCATTTCATGCCGAGTGAGATTATTTCCGGACTTAAAGAAAGCGGCGAGTTCAGAGGAAAGCTGGTAAATGTGGTGACTGATTTTATAGCGCATTCTTTCTGGATGGCCAGGTCCAGCGATTATTTCATAGGGGCTATTCAGAGGACTAAGAATGATCTTTTAAGGCGCGGTGTGCCTGAAGAAAAGATCAGGATCATGGGCATTCCGTGCGACCCTGTGTTCAGCATTTCAAAGGGCAGGGAAAATTTAATCAAGCAATTAGGCATAGAGTCTGGATTTTTCAATGTGCTTATAATGAGCGGAGGATTTGGCACAGGGCCTATGAAAGAAATTGTCGCTGAAATTAATAACCTGGATCCTGATACTAGGGATAAGATGCAATTAATTACAATCTGCGGCAAAAACGAACTTTTATTTCATGAGTTAAGAAAAATGGTTCAGGGCCTCAAGGTAAGGTTAAATGCCTTTGGTTATATGAATAATGTGGATGAATTTATGGAAGTAAGCGATATAATAGTTACTAAGCCGGGCGGCCTGACTATCTCAGAGGCGCTTTCAAAGACTTTGCCAATGATTATAGTCCAGCCGATACTGGGCCAGGAGACAAGAAATTGCAAAATTTTAACAGGATATGGGACTGCTGTAAAGGCAAAAAATACCAGAGAGGTTTGCGAGTTAATAGAAGAATTTGCTACTTCTCCTGAAAAAATGATTGGCACCAGGACCAGGATAAAGCTTCTTCGGTACCCGGACGCCGCTAAAAATATCGCAGAACTTATAATGGCACAAACAACTTGACACTTTAACATTGTTAAAATGTCAAGTTGTTTGGAGAGATAGGGATTATGAATATTATAGAAATTGTTGGAACAATTGCGGATGAATTAAAAATAAAGGCGTATATTGTAGGCGGGTCTGTGAGGGATAAGCTGTTAGGTATGTCTAATTATGACCTGGATTTTGTGGTAGAAGGGGATGGGATTAAGTTTGCAGAAGTTTTGAATAAAAAATTAAAGGGCAGATTAATAACATACAAGGCATTTGGCACAGCTACTATTGAGCTTAAAGGAAAAAGGATAGATGTTGTCACTGCCAGAAAAGAGTCTTACAAATATCCTGCAGCTTACCCTATTGTAAAACCAGGCGCGATAAAGGACGATCTATTCAGAAGGGATTTTACAATAAACGCAATGGCTCTGGCCATAGATAAAAAAGGCTTAGGCAAATTAGTGGATTTCTACGGCGGCCAAAAAGATTTAACAAAAGGCGTGATAAGAGTATTGCATGATAAAAGTTTTATGGATGACCCAACCAGGATTTTCAGGGCTGTGAGATTTTCAGTGAGATTTGGTTTTAAAATAGAACCGCATACGAAAAAGCTTATGAAGGAGGCGGTGCTGGACGGATTCTTGGGCGAGGTGAATGCAGGCAGGATCAGGAAAGAGATTGAGCTATTCTTAAAAGAAAAGAATCCGAAGAAATGCTTGGATGTATTCAGTAAATTAATGTAAAGGAGCGGAAATGGGAATACGGTCAGAGAGAGTCGAAGGCCAGTTAAAAAAAGAAATCTCAAAAATATTACAGGAAGACCTGAAGGATCCGCGCATAGGTTTTGTAACTATCACTAGAATTGAGCTTACTGGCGACCTGAGATATGCGAGGATTTATTTCAGCATCATGGGCGATGATTTGGTTAAAAAAGAGGGTTTGAAGGGCATAACAAGCGCCAAAGGCTTTATAAGAAAACTAATCGCAGAAAGAATAAATCTGAGGTATGTGCCAGAACTTTATTTTAAATTGGATAATTCAATAGAGTATAGCATGAATCTGGAAAAGACCTTCGAAAGGATAAAAAATGAGCATAAGGAGAGTCAAAGCAGCGATAAAGAAGTTTAATAAATTTCTTATAACAAGCCATATAAATTCCGAGGCTGACGCGATAGGCAGCCAGGTGGCAATGGCATTTTTGCTTAAGAAATTAGGGAAGGTTGCTGTGATGCTGGACGATAGCCCTGTGCCGAGTCTGCTGCAGTTTATAAAAGGCACTGAGGAAATATCAAAAGAAATGCCGCATGATTTTGATTATCAGGCGGTGATTATCCTGGATTCTCCGGACTTGACCAGAATAGGGCGGGTCAATGAGTATATCAAAAAAGACGCAGTGATAATAAATATCGACCACCATATCTCAAATATAAATTTCGGGAAATTCAACTGGGTGGAGCCGGAATTTTCAAGCGCAGGAGAAATGGTTTACGACTTATTCAAGGCGTTTAAGGTGAAGATAGATATGGACGATGCAATCGCTTTATACGCTGCGATTATGACTGATACAGGATCTTTTAGGTATTCTAACACGTCTTCAAAGACCCACAGGATAGCCGCAGAATTGATAGATATAGG